>JGI12328J13899_1002176_pt1 | contig 1946 bp, 3 predicted proteins | sample A23P2SouthBayCA_FD_13899 | JGI IMG/M metagenome (IMG submission 13899) | reverse complement strand
TGCCTCGCCAATTCTTTGCCACTCTTGGTTTTGAGTCTCATCTTTCGTTAGTTGCCAAATCAACACCAATCCGCACGCCGGTTAAGCGCAAGGTCATTATACCAACTTTTAAATTTGAGCCAATTTCCCAATATTTATTTTTTCTTTTTTGGTTCAAAAGTTTATTAGACTAAAATAACTGTAAATTAAAATTAAGAGAAGATGGATCAAGAATATCATAACATATATCGGTCGCTATTTGAAATTTATCAATCACAGCAGGTATTCTTTTCTCGGTCTGAGCAAGTTGAAGGAATAAGAGATATTTCAAAAAATATAAATGCGCAACTTTTGGGCATAATTAGAGAGGCAGTTGAAGACAATATCTCAGAAATCGAGGGGCGTAAATTACGACCTGATGCACGATTGTTTTTGACACTTAACATACATCAAATGGTTGCACTTCCTGTCTTTATAAGATTACAAGAACAAAATAGTCTTGAAGAGATCTCTACAATAATACAAGATGATATTAGAAGAATTTTACAGGAAGCTGCTTATTCAGCTGGAGATAGAGATGATGTCGCAGCTTCACATGTTTTGTGGGGTACAGCTAATGTACTCGATGAACTCAGACTAAAAGAATGGCGATTATGGGAGAGGGAATGAATCGCGAAGAACAATTGAACTTGCTACATTTGAGTAGACACCCAGTTAAGGTACATTGCGGGTAATCAAATCACAGACGAATGGGACAAAAACAAACACGTAAGCAGTACACCAAGCAGTTCAAGCTGGATGTCATTGCCCAGAGCTATCAGCGGGATAACATCCGGGAGCTGGCTTCCGAGCTGGGATTGGCCCCGGCTCTTATTTATAAATGGCGAGCCGCCTACGGCAGCAGCGGCCCTGAGGCCTTTCCCGGAAAAGGCGTAGTGCAATTAACTCCTGAGCAGGTCGAGCTAAAGCGATTGGAGCGCGAAAACGCCGACTTGCGGATGGAGCGGGACATCTTAAAAAAGGCCATTGGCATCTTCAGCAGCCGCCGTGGGTAATCTATCAGTTTATGGCTGATCACAAGCATCGGTTTTCCATAGCGAAGATGTCACGGCTATTCGGGGTCTCCCGAAGCGGCTATTACCGGTGGCTGGGGCGCCGGCCGTCTCGGCGGGCCACTACGAACCAACAACTGCGGCAGGCGATCCGGCAGGTATGGGAGGCCTCTGGCCGGACCTACGGTTCGCCCCGTATTCACCGGCAACTGACCGGGGAAGGTTGGTTGGCCTCGCGCCCCCGGATCGCACGGCTGATGGCCGCAATGGGCATTGCCAGCCGGATCCGCCGCAAGTGGGTCGTCACCACCGATTCGGGGCACGCCTTGACAGTGGCTCCGAATCTGCTCGATCGTAACTTTGCCCCGGGCCGGCTGGGTCAGGTGTGGGTAAGCGACATTACCTATCTGCCGAGCAACCAGGGCTGGTTGTATCTGACCACGGTCATGGACTTGGCTGACCGCCAAATTCTGGGATGGAATCTCAGCAGGAACCTGCGGGCCGAGGAAACGTCGATAGCGGCCTTTAGGCAAGCAGCGGCCACACGCCGGCCGACCGATTCACTGCTGTTCCACTCCGATCGCGGCATCCAGTATGCCTGCGGGGAGTTCACCAGCCTGTTAGCTGCCGGGAAGATCACCCAAAGCATGAGCCGGAAAGGAAACTGCTGGGACAATGCTCCGGCCGAGAGCTTTTTTAAGACACTGAAAGCCGAGCTGCAGATGGACCGGCCCTTTACCAGCTACGAGGAAGCACGAAAAACCATCTTCGCATTTGTAGAACTTTGGTACAACAGACAACGACTGCATTCGGCCCTGGACTACCAGACGCCGATTCAAGTCGCCCGACAACTAACAGCTAACCAAGCCGCATGATCTACCTTAACCAACTGTCTACTTTTTTGTTGCAATTCCA
>JGI12328J13899_1001503_pt1 | contig 2785 bp, 4 predicted proteins | sample A23P2SouthBayCA_FD_13899 | JGI IMG/M metagenome (IMG submission 13899) | reverse complement strand
GCATAGTTCGCGATGTACAGCGTCGTCGTCCACTGCTCGCCGACACGTGCGGCTCGCGTTTCCCACTCGACAGCTCCGGGCGCGGTGACGGTCTTGTGCGACTCGGAGATGTCGTCGAGGAGCTTGCGTTCGGCCTCGCCTTCTTCGAGTGTCTCCTCGTCGAGGACATCGGTGAAGTCCACGTCTGGTTCATCATCCGCAGTGAAGCGGTCCCAGAGGTACTTGCTGCCAACGCCAAGGCCGAGACCCACCACGAGGGCTAGTACTGCACTCTCTGCTGGTGTCAGATTCTGGAGCCACCCGGCGACGGAGCCAAGCGCGCCACCACCAGTCTGGAGGATCACGTTACGCATCGTNTGGGTCCTCCCGGCGCGAGTGGCCGATGATCGATTGGTCGCGAACGACACGGTCTGCCTCGTCGTAGTCGTGTTCGCGGCCGTTCCAGAAGTCCATATTCAGGACGAACAGCTCGACCGTGCTGAGCCGGCGTGCGGACCACCCCGACGCCTGCTGGATGAACTCGGATCGCACGTCGTTCACCCGACTATCGAGCTTCTCGAACATCTGCGCGCGCCGCTCGACGTCGGTGAGGTCCTCACGACGGGTGACGAACGGGTTGAACAGGAAGCCGATCACGGGGAACTGCGTCAGCTTCTCGGCGGGAGTGCCCTCGTCGCGGAAGCGGTCGTACACCTCTATCGGGCTCACTTCGACGCCGATGTAGTACCGAACCTGCTGGATGCCGCGCTCGCGCATCTCCTTCGGCCGCGTCTCACGGTACTCCTCAAGGAGTTCCCGGAAGATTGGGTTCTCCGTGACGTCTTCGTCAGTGAGTCGATCCTCGATGGTCTCGGTGATTTGCTCCACCGGAAATGAACGGGTTGTGGCGTGGAGTTTGAGCTTCGAGTCCAGCTCTTTATTAGCGAATTCTTCGCCGGCATCCTGGAGCTGGGCCCAGTCGTCGGACATCGCGAAGTCCATGTTGGCTGGGTCGATCTCGATGAACGCCTCCATCGCGCCGTCCTCACGCTGGATGGCACCAGCGCCCGGCCACGCCCGCTTGATGTTCGTGAGGTCTTGCGTTCGCTCGTCCGGCTTGAACGGCGTGTAGTTCGCGAGTCCACCCTCGTTGCGCTCTGTCTCGTTGGTACTCGTGTCAGCGTCGGCGGGTGCACTGAACGTGACCTGCGGTCGTTTGAGGTACCGATAGACGTCTTTGGTCCACGTCCAGGCGTTCAGGTGGGTTGGTGAGACGTAGATGACGGCAACGCCAAAGCCAAGCCCGCCAGCGACGAAGGGGAGGGCGAGCGATTCGATCCCGGTGAGGCCCGCGATAAACAGCCCAATAATGGGGAAGGCGATGAGCATGCCAACGTCACCTTCCTCGATATTGAGATACGGAATGCGACTCTCCTCACCGAACTGATCCATGATTCGTCGTGCGGCGGCGTCTTGATCTGTTGACATTGTTAGTGGATTCCTCGATCAAAGTCCATCCCGCGGTCGTCACTGCCGGATTCCGCAGTTGTTCCGCCGGGGTCATTCTCCGTTCGACGGTACGATGGCGTGCCGCCATCGTCGGCTCCGTGGCCACCGCGGGCAGCCGCTTTTTGCGCGACGGCGTGGCCGGCGGCGGCTTTCGGTCCCCACCGGGCGGCGGTCGTCGCGACGCCGGCGCCACCAACGTAGGCTCCGGCGGCGACACCGCCGACAAGTGCTGCGCCTTTCGTCGCCCCGCCGACGACTTTGGCCGTCAACGGCGTCGCGTATTTGAACGTCTTCCACGTGATGTAGAGTGCGACCAGCGGGAGGGACGCAGCGACGAGATATTTGAGGAACGCTGTGCCTGGCGTGAGCGTCCCACCGAGTAGATCAAGTCGTATCCCTTGAGGACCATCGCAGCTGGGAGTGGGAGGACAGCCAACGGGACAAACCGTTTGCAGAACCCCATCGCGATATCGGATACGACAGGAATGTTTCCGTAGGCCAGTGCAAATGCAATCGGCATTCCGTACAGGTAGACATAGAGCAGGATCATCCGGATGTAGAACAGCGCCTCCAGAGCCCACATCGAGATTCCGGGGGGGGGGGGGGGGGGGGGGGGGGGGTGAACCCGTCGACGAGGTAGAGCGCGAGAGTCCCGACCCAATACCACGTAATGATCAGAAAGGCTCCAACCCAGGCCGTCTTCTTGGTTTTTCGGGCTTCGTAGGTACTTCCGATATTGAAGATTCGAACCGTGTGACGCCCTTGGACGCTCATCACGAGGAGCAAAAGAGCGACCAGCATGATTTCGCCGCCGATGAGAGCATCGTGGATCGCTGGCCAGGGGGCGTTGGTTGGTTCACCAAAGACAAAGGCCCCGTTCGTTTCTGGGGTCGGAGTTCCGAACATCCCCTCAGTCAGAGTCTCATACCCCGACCTGAGACCGTCCATGAAAAGCCCAATGAACCAATCAACAACACCCTTGATGCCCTCAAGGACGACGTCAATGAGATCAACCATTGCTATGCCTCCGTGATTGTGACCTCACAATCCGTCATGTCGTTAGACCCAGAGTACTGGACATCGTAGGCACTCGTGACTCGATTGCCACTGACTCGGGTCTCGACGATAACCGTGAACTGGCCACTATTCCCATCTGGGGAACAGCCCATCCCGTCCTCAGTTTCTGTGCCGAACGGAAACGAACTACTGAACAGGTCGGCCGTCTCGCCAGGGGAGACTACTACCCGGTCGGTTTCGTGCATTCCACTGCCTCTGGGATTCTCAATTGGATTGGGAA
>JGI12328J13899_1001365_pt1 | contig 3122 bp, 3 predicted proteins | sample A23P2SouthBayCA_FD_13899 | JGI IMG/M metagenome (IMG submission 13899) | reverse complement strand
ATGAAGCTGGATTCGGTAGTAATCGCGTGTCACAAGCGCGCGGTGAATACGTCCCTGCTCCTTGCACACACCGCCCGTCAAAGCACCCGAGTGGGGTCCGGATGAGGCCGAGTTCCTCGGTCGAATCTGGGCTCCGCAAGGGGGCTTAAGTCGTAACAAGGTAGCCGTAGGGGAATCTGCGGCTGGATCACCTCCTACTGATCGGGATCGGGGCGTTGTCCCCGACCCACCTTTGGCGTCTATCGACGTTCGTCGACGGTGACCGACCGAGCACCTTTGAACTGCCAAGGCTAATGGTAGGGCCCATAGCTCAGTGGTAGAGTGCCTCCTTTGCAAGGAGGATGCCCTGGGTTCGAATCCCAGTGGGTCCATCTCACGTNCCCGACTTCGAACCGTGTCCCTTAAGTGGGAAACGGTGATTCGTCTGGGTACGAAGAACCGATGCACCACTCCGTGCAAACGTGAGTGGGAAGGGTGGATGCTCCCTGTTGTCAGCAGGGTGCGTATGAGACCGTGTGTACGTGCGATCCAGACGCTCACTGGACCCGTTTCATCGGGTTTATGAGCGATCTATCATTACCGTGGCTACTGTGCCACCTGGTGAATAGCTCGGCTCAGGCGCCGAGGAAGGACGTGTCAAGCTGCGATAAGCCGTAGGGAGCCGCACGAAGGCTAAGAACTACGGATCTCCTAATAGGAATCCTCTAAGCAATTGCTTTGCGCAATGGGGAACGTCCCGGATTGAAACATCTTAGTAGGGACAGGAAGAGAAAACGAATGTGATGTCGTTAGTAACCGCGAGTGAACGCGACACAGTCCAAACCGAAGCCCTCACGGGCAATGTGGTGTTCGGACTGACTTTCATCGACAGAAGGTTCTCGAGAAGTCTCCTGGAACGGAGCGTGATACAGGGTGATAACCCCGTATCGGGAACTAGTACGTCGTGCGTCAGCTCCAGAGTAGCGGGGATTGGAAATTCCTCGTGAATTCGGCAGGCATCGTCTGTCAAGACTAAATACGTCCTGAGACCGATAGCGAACAAGTAGTGTGAACGAACGCTGAAAAGCACCCCGAGAAGGGAGGTGCAATAGGGCTTGAAATCAGGTGGCGATAGAGCGACGAGGCACAAAAGGTCCGCTGAAGAACGACCGGGGCGCGAGCCTCCAGTAGGACTCATCGGAAGCCGGTGTCCCGTCGTGCGTTTTGAAAAACGAACCAGGGAGTGTACTTATTTGGCGAGTCTAACCCGTTCATCGGGGAAGGCGTAGGGAAACCGACATGGCCGCAGCGCTTTGCGCTAGGGCCGCCGTGTTCAAGCGCGGGGAGTCAAATGGGTACGACCCGAAACCGGGTGATCTAAGCGTGGACAGGACGAAGCGTGGCGAAAGCTACGTGGAGGTCCGTTAGAGTTGGTGTCCTACAATACCCTCTCGTGATCTACGTTTAGGGGTGAAAGGCCCATCGAACCCGGAAACAGCTGGTTCCGACCGAAACATGTCGAAGCATGACCTCTGCTGAGGTAGTTCGTGGGGTAGAGAGACTGATTGGAGGAGTGGACTTCGAGAGAAGTTCACCCTCCTGTCAAACTCCGAACTCACGAACGCCGTTGACGCAGGGAGTCCGCTGTGCGGGGTAAGCCTGTGCAGCGTGAGGGAGACAACCCAGAGCTTGGTTAAGGTCCCAAAGTGTAGACTAAGTGCGATTGAAGGTGGTCCCGAGCCCTAGACAGCCGGGAGGTGAGCTTAGAAGCAGCTACCCTCTAAGAATAGCGTAACAGCTTACCGGCCGAGGTTCGGGGCGCCCAAAATGATCGGGGCTCAAGTCTACCACCGAGACCTAGCGGCACACTTCACCGTGTGCTTCCGTAGGTCGGCACTCCGGTTGGGTGGAAGCTCGGGCGAGAGTTCGAGTGGACCAACCGGTGACGAAAATCCTGGTTACAGTAGCAGCGATAGTCGGGTGTGAATCCCGACGGCCTAATGAGCAAGGGTTCCTCGGCAATGTTTGTCAGCCGAGGGTTAGCCGGTCCTAAGACTCACCGCAATTCGAATGAGTCGAAATGGGAAGCTGGTTAATATTCCAGCGCCGTTATACAATGAACGCTGACGCCCTGGGGTCGACCAAGCTGGGCCTTCGCCCAGTCGAACTGTCCAAATCCGTGGATGCCGTAATGGCACGAAGCGGACGAACGGCAGGATAGCGCAAGTTGGTTCAACCTGGGGCCCGTGAAAAGGCAAGTATAACGTCCGTACCGAGATCCGACACAGGTGCTCATGCCGGCGAAAGGCAAGGCCTGTCGGGAACAACCGACGTTAGGGAATTCGGCAATCTGGCCCCGTAAGTTCGCGATAAGGGGTGCCTGCCTCGGAAAGAGGCAGGTCTCAGTGACTTGGACGCTCCGACTGTCTAGTAACAACATAGGTGACCGCAAATCCGCAAGGACTCGTACGGTCACTGAATCCTGCCCAGTGCGGGTATCTGAACACCNAGTACAATNGGACGAAGGACCCGTCAACGGCGGGGGTAACTATGACCCTCTTAAGGTAGCGTAGTACCTTGCCGCTTCAGTAGCGGCTTGCATGAATGGATTAACGAGAGCCTCACTGTCCCAACGCTGGGCCCGGTGAAACGTACGTTCCAGTGCGGAGTCTGGAGACCCCCAAGGGGAAGCGAAGACCCTATGGAGCTTTACTGCAGGCTGTCGCTGAGACATGGTCGCTGATGTGCAGGGTAGGTAGGAGACGTTACACAGGTGCGTGCGCTAGCACGTCGCCGAGTCACTCATGAAACACTACCCGTCAGTGACTGTGACTCTCACTCCGGGAGGAGGACACCAATAGCCGGGCAGTTTGACTGGGGCGGTACGCGCTTGAAAAGATATCGAGCGCGCCCCAAATCCATCTCAGCCGTGACGGAAACGCGGCGAAGAGTGCAAAAGCAAAAGATGGATTGACAGTGTTCTTCCCAACGAGGAACGCTGACGTGAAAGCGTGGTTTAGCGAACCCACTTGCCCGCTCGATGCGGGCATTGGCTGACAGAAAAGCTACCCTAGGGATAACAGAGTCGTCACTCGCAAGAGTACATATCGACCGAGTGGCTTGCTACCTCGATGTCGGTTCCC
>JGI12328J13899_1001208_pt1:0-2500 | contig 3773 bp, 2 predicted proteins | sample A23P2SouthBayCA_FD_13899 | JGI IMG/M metagenome (IMG submission 13899) | reverse complement strand
CCTAGGCATGACCAGGCGACGAAGGACGTGTAAAGCTGCGAAAAGCTGCGGGGAGCTGCATCAGAGCCCAGATCCGCAGGTATCCGAATGGGGAAACCCATCTGCTTTCGGGCAGATATTCCGACGTAGTCGGAAAGCTAACGGGGGGAACTGAAACATCTAAGTACCCCTAGGAAGAGAAAACAATACAGTGATTCCGCAAGTAGTGGCGAGCGAACGCGGAACAGCCCAAACCCTGCTGCTACGGCGGCAGGGGGTTGCAGGGCCCACATCAGCCAATCCAAGCGAAGACGAAGCGGACTGGAAAGCCGCCCCACAGAAGGTGACAGGCCTGTAGACGTAAGCGAGGTGCGGTGGTGGGATCCCCTGAGTAGGACGGGACCGGAGAAATCCTGTCTGAAGCGGCCGGCACCATCCGGCAAGGCTAAATACTGGTTATGACCGATAGTGAACAAGTACCGTGAGGGAAAGGTGAAAAGAACGCCGAGAAGGCGAGTGAAATAGTACCTGAAACCATACGCTTACAAGCGGTCGGAGGTCCGATTTATCGGACTGACGGCGTGCCTTTTGCATAATGAGCCTACAAGTTGCGCCTGTCGTGCGAGGTTAATCTCCTTAGGAGAGCAGCCGAAGCGAAAGCGAGTCCGAATAGGGCGAAAGTACGGCGGGGCAGACGCGAAACCGAGTGAGCTATCTATGGCCAGGATGAAGCGTGGGTAAGACCACGTGGAGGTCCGAACCGACGGGCGTTGAAAAGCCCCCGGATGAGCTGTGGATAGGGGTGAAAGGCCAATCAAACTCGGAAATAGCTCGTTCTCCTCGAAATATATTTAGGTATAGCATCTGGCGTGGAGCACGTCGGAGGTAGAGCACTGATTAGACTAGGGGGCTTCACCGCCTACCAAATCTAGACAAACTCCGAATGCCGGCGTGTGTTGCCAGGTAGTCAGCGTGGGGGCGATAACGTCCTCCCGCAAGAGGGAAACAACCCAGACCACCAGCTAAGGCCCCTAAATCCAAACTAAGTTGAACAAAGAAAGTTGGGTTGCTCAGACAACTAGGAGGTTGGCTTAGAAGCAGCCATTCCTTGAAAGAGTGCGTAATAGCTCACTAGTCGAGCGGCCCGGCGTCGATAATTCGCGGGCATAAGTTTGGTGCCGAAGCTGTGGATTGCATCCGTTTGGATGCAGTGGTAGAGGAGCATTCCAGCGCCATCGAAGTTGGCTTGTAAGAGCCGGTGGAGGTTCTGGAAGCGAAACTGTAGGCATGAGTAACGATAAGAGGGGTGCGAACCCCCTCCACCGAAAATCTAAGGGTTCCTGATCAACGCAAATCGGATCAGGGTTAGTCGAGACCTAAGGCGTAGCCGACAGGCGAAGCCGATGGAAAACCGGTTAAATATTCCGGTACCGCTATCCAGCTATAGATGAAGGCGTCACGCAGAAGTGACACTACCGCCTGCTGATGGAATAGCAGGTTAAAGGCAGTAGGCCGGTGGGTAGGCAAATCCGCCCACCGCAAGGCCGAACGCCGACAGTACGGGGAGCCTACGGGCAAACCGATAGCGTAGGTAATCTTGCTGCCAAGAAACCCGTCGTCATCTGCTGGCATAGCGCTCGTACCAAAACCGACACAGGTAGATGAGGAGAGGATCCTCAGGTGCTCGAGCGAATCGTGGCTAAGGAACTCGGCAAATTAGATCCGTAACTTCGGGAGAAGGATCCCCCCGGCCGGCTTCGGCCGACCGGGGGCGCAGTGACCAGGTCCAATCGACTGTTTACCAAAAACACATGCCTCTGCTAAGTCGTAAGACGATGTATAGGGGCTGACACCTGCCCGGTGCTGGAAGGTTAAGGAAGGCTGTTAATCACTTCGGTGATGAAGCGGCCAACTGAAGCCCCAGTAAACGGCGGCCGTAACTATAACGGTCCTAAGGTAGCGAAATTCCTTGTCGGGTAAGTTCCGACCTGCACGAATGGTGCAACGAATTGGGTACTGTCTCGGCCACGAGCTCGGTGAAATTGTGGTATCGGTGATGACGCCGATTACCCGCAGCGGGACGGAAAGACCCCGTGAACCTTTACTACAACTTTACATTGGCTTTAGCTGCCCGATGTGCAGGATAGGTGGGAGACACTGAAGCCCCAGCGCCAGCTGGGGTGGAGTCGTCCGTGAAATACCACCCTTTGGGCAGGTGAATTCTAATTCCGAATCGGAAGACAGTGTATGGTGGGTAGTTTGACTGGGGCGGTCGCCTCCCAAACAGTAACGGAGGCTCCCAAAGGTACCCTCAGCACGGTCGGCAATCGTGCGTAGAGTGTAAAAGCATAAGGGTGCTTGACTGCGAGACATACAGGTCGAGCAGGTGCGAAAGCAGGGTTTAATGATCCGGCGGTTTCCATGTGGAAGGGCCGTCGCTCAAAGGATAAAAGGTACTCCGGGGATAACAGGCTTATCTCCCCCAAGAGTTCACATCGACGGGGAGGTTTGGCACCTCGAT
>JGI12328J13899_1001077_pt1 | contig 4490 bp, 5 predicted proteins | sample A23P2SouthBayCA_FD_13899 | JGI IMG/M metagenome (IMG submission 13899) | reverse complement strand
ACGCCGATGCGGACCTCGATGGGGAGGACTACTGGGCGGCCGTCGACGAACTGCGGAGTGCCGGCTACGACATTCCAGTGTGGGTTCCAGAGGCCGGCTCAGACCGCGTCGACGACGGAACCTACGACCAGATGCCCTTCTGGGCCGTTCGGAAGGCGGCTGTCGCGCTCGAGGTCTGTCCCGAGGACGCGTTCGTCGATCGCGAGGGCGAGGATGGAACCTACGAAGGGTTCCCCGGGTACGAAACCTACAACGAGACGCTGGACGCGATCCAAGAAGCCGGTCTAAACCACGGCCGAGACCCAGTGACGCCCGAAGAGAACACAACCGACGATGAATCAGAGTCACCCGCCGATTCTTCTAGAAGCGACAAACGATCTGGTGACTTGGATCGAGCCCACCTTCACGAAAAGAATCGGTTGTTGACAGCGAAGGTCGAGCGTCTCGAGTCCGAACTGGAGGAGAAATCGGAACGAATCAAGGAGCTGGAAACGGAGGTCAACCAGCTCAGATCAGAACTCGCCACCGTTCGCTCCGAACGCGATCGACTCGAAGCTGCTCTCGAAGAACGTGAGTTTGAGCAAGAGCCGAAGCAGGGAGATCGGGATAAGGACCAGTCCCCTCTGGACAGGGCAAAACGGTTCATTTCGTCCGGTGAGTAGAATCCTTTCAGTTTGAAATATCTTTTATAAGTAGTTGTATTATCAGAGTTAAGCAGCAATGAGTCGAGTTCGCAGGGTGCTTAATACCGCGATCGATACGACAGCAGAATGTTTCCTAGAGCAACCGGCGAACTACAGCGACGAACGAAGTTTGGCGGAAGACGTCCGGTCCAGAATGTGTTCTGAACTGTCGCCGGCTTCCGTGGAAGCGGTCTCGGTCGAAGAATCTTCGAAGGCCCAAGGGTCGATTCCTGACCATGAGGCCTACACAAGTCGGTACAGCGTCACCGAGGAGATTGACCGTGCCCAATGTGAGATTGGAGGCCCAGCTTTTCCATTCGGTGCCACTGAACGGCTCGACCTTGGAGTGTTCACTGACGGTCTCACAATCACAGTCGACAACGGGACACAGGAATTTGATCCATCAGATCTAGTTGCTGCTGTCGAGTTCAAGTACGTCAAGAACACCAACTATCTACGGTACAGACCAGACGACGGCAAGAGTAAGTACAGAGATATTGCCGACGATATCGCCCGACTGGGACATCTACCCAACGGCGTCGACCGACGCTGTGTGGTCTTCTCCAACTACGATCTACTCCGACGTAACTCGGACAGCGATGCCGAGAGAAATCTGCGAGAGCTGGCGGAAAACAACGATGTTGCTCTCCGGTTTGTTCTTCCTGAACCGAGGCCTATTGGATGACCATCATATAGCGAAGGGAATTATTTTAGCGGTTTAATTGGTAACTGTGTCGTATGGGAGACGATTCGGATTCGGGAGACAGTTCAAGCAGTGACTCCAGCAGCAAGGACTCCGCAGAACTATCAGGAGAAAAGAATCCACGAGCGAACGCTGCCCAAAAGGATAGCAATAGTTCTCAAAAGGTAGAGAAGAGTGGTAATAAGGAGCCATCAGGCGACTCAGCACCTAGTGCGAAGGGAGAAAGTATTCCTCGCAGCGTTCGTCAATCGGGCAGCTCCGATGGTTCAAACGGTTCTGACGGCGATTCCGGCTCTGACAGCTCCGAATAAGAAACCGACATTATGGCTCTACTTCCTAGCGATATCATATTCTACGTCGTTCTGATTGCGCCCGGGTTCGTGGCCGTGATGACTGCTGTAAGCTTGGCAGCCATTGAAAATGACATCTCTCAGTCCGTTCTTTTGATTTGGAGTCTAGTATCCAGCGTCGTCATCGACTCGCTCTTCCTCGAAGCATACCAGAGTCTCGAAGGCCCGATAGAGTCATTTGAGGCGCTACGCTCTCTCTTCTTCACACCGTTCTTCCGTGCCGACCTGATTCTCATAATTCTCGGGCTATCCGTCGTGGTTGGAGTCGTCTACGCTGTAGGGATTCTGGCAGATCTCCCTGGTCGGCTTCGACGCAGTATCCAGTCAACGGCGCATATCAAGTACAATCCTCGTCAGCCGTGGGAGAACTTCATGAAGGGTGCTCGGTCAATCCGTGTCAAGACAAGCGATGATGAACTATATACCGGGGACGTGGTCGAATGGAGCCGTGCAGGCAAGCCGAAGGAAGTCAGGATCGAGCAACCTTACAGATACAGTTTAGAGGAGGAAGACTACGAGTGGGTGGGTGGAGAGTCGATGTTGTTCTTGGAAGAAGATATCGATCGGGTGATGCTGCGAGAGGAAGATGAGCGGCCTTCCGTGTTTCAACGTATCACCTCAATGCTGGGCCTTTCCTCGGAAGAAAGTGATGAGACCGTTGGCATCTCTGGGTTGAAAACCGGTCTCCAGCAGTACAAAGAGTCTGACTCAACGATCACTTACCTGTTGATGATCTTGCTGGCGGCAGTCTTCCTAATCGAAATCCTTGTCACAGCTTTCCGAGGCCTCGGAACTGTCCAGATTTTCGCTACAGGTGTCTTCGGTGTATACCCGTGGATCGCATGGCCTCTCTCCCCTGTACTACACAAGGGGATTCTACATTTTGCTGCCAGCCTTGTTGGCCTGACAGTCGTAGGGCTGCCTATTGAGAGACACTGGACTCGGAAACGTTACACAGTCTTTCTCGTACTGACCGGGTATGCTACGATACTGGCTGGTGCGGCGATGCTTGGTACATTCTCGGATCAGCAGTTGGCCTTCTACGGAACCAGCGGGATCATCTACGCTCTCGCTGGCTACTCACTCACCCACCTTCCTCGGAAGCATAACGGCTTAGACTTGGTAGAGATGTTCGCCATTTTCATCGGATTCGTAGCCTTAGTCTCAGTGCTTGTAGATCCGTTCACCGGGCCGTATTTCGAGCCTCGATGGATCAACGGAGGCCACATGTCGGGATTCTTGATAGGGGCTGCTGTCGGATGGTTTGAGTTGAGTGGCTGTGACCTATAGCCGAGATCTTCGTCGGGAAGTATTGTAGGACTGGAGTCAGCCGTATGACTAATCCGAACAACCGGATCCCCCGAAGCCTCTGTACAAGATGAATCCTCTGTATGCGCCACGCTAATTCTGGATGTTTGGAACAGATCAACGAGTCAGTTCACTCCTATCGACCGACTGGGTAGCCTGACACCAGCCCCGGGCTGTCCTAGACACCCAGTATGGCAGGACTCGTGCTGAGTCCATAAATCGCAGGACGACAACACTAGACACCAGACTCACTAACGAGGGAGTTCCCGGACAGCCTATGAAATCTGGTGTCAGGTATCGCTGTCTTGCGATTTGGAGGCGAATTCGGCCACTAGACAGCAGGAAAATCAACCGATATGTGGTGGGGGTGGCCGCCCAAAGTTGAGTTCGCGGCCAACGGGGCCGAGGTGCCAGGCCGCAGGCCAAGCGAGAGTAGGCTGCCACCCGGACGATGGCGTGGGGCGTGGAGGGTGAAGGAGCAGGTCGACGTAGTGACACGGAGTGGGTGGCTGTAGGAACTGTTTTTCTGCCCCAGAATGGGGTGCGGGGCGGTTCGTGCGCTGCCCCTGATTCGTATGTCTGGTCCGGATAGATACGATGATACGGCAGACGATCACGAACGGTTCGAAGCGGAATTGCTCGCTCAGGATCGGGATGCGCGGTCACCATCGACGGCGGATCTCGACGACGAGACAGCCCGCCAGCTGGTTCGAGAGCTACTCGATGCCGGGACGGTCACACCAGTCGTCGACCAGCGGCTTCTCGTTCACGAACCCAGCGACACAGCGTTCGAATCGATGCAGCAGCTCGCCGTCTTCCACACGGGCTGGACGGCCGCCCGCGACGCCAGTGACGGGGACGAATGATGCAGCAGACGCTGGCCGGCTGTGCCTTCTGCGAGGCGCCACCCGGGACAGAGACCGGGATCGCCTACACGTGGGGGAAAGAAGAGCGAGTCAGTCACCCGATTTGCGTCGACTGTGCGGTTCAGGAGACGCCGGATCCCGACGAGCGTGATCACTACGCCTGTGACAGCTGTGGCCTCGTCGTCGACGCGCTCGCAGCGCTCACACGGTTTCGGATCGAACTCGGCCATCTCGAAGGCCCGATACAAGTCTGTGCGCGGTGTAGTCCAGGCGGGCCAGCAACGTACTGGACGCGCGACCTTGAGGCGCACATCGTCCCTGAGTGATCCGCCGAGCGGCCGTCGACACGAGTTGAACGGCGATCAGGGGGAGGTCCACAGTTGCCCGTAGCTGTCCCACTCCACGGCCTCAGCAGCGCTGGTTGTGTCGCTGTCCCGTCGCTCCGCTATCTTCAACAGACGGGCGCTCCTCGGGATGACTATGGACTGCCCCGCGTGCGGTTCCCCTGTCACCCTCGAGGTCGGACCGGACCGGCCGCTGTCGACGTCGCTGTCCGACGCCGTCCTCGCAGCGGAAGAGG
>JGI12328J13899_1000988_pt1 | contig 5114 bp, 3 predicted proteins | sample A23P2SouthBayCA_FD_13899 | JGI IMG/M metagenome (IMG submission 13899) | reverse complement strand
GGGCGAGACCGTCGAGCGCGACATCGACGGCGAGACGCTCACCTTCGTCGCCATGGAAACCGCGCTCTGAGGACGGGTCCCGTCGCTACGGCCGCTCACTCGGCCTCGGCTTCCGCCTTCTTCGTCCACTTCGGTTCGACGTCGCGATTGGCGACCACCGCGGTCCCGCCGTCGTCGAGTTCGATCCGCGACTTGCGGAGTTCGATCGCCCGCACCGTCCCCGTGAACGACCCCGTGACGACGCGGTCGCCGGGGTTGAAGTCGGGGTCGCGCAGGAGGTACACGCCCGCGACGGCGTCCTCGATCATCTCCGAGAGCGCGTAGGAGACACCCAGCGCGAGGAACCCGGCACCGGTGCCGAGACTCGCCGCCACTTCGCCCAGACCGACGATGTTCAACAGGACCAGCGCCGCCCCGAACCACAGGAACACGCCGATAACCGTCACCCACAGGCTCGCGACCAGGTCCTGCTCGGCGGGATAGATACCCCGGAAAAAGCGCCGGAGCAACGCCAGCACGATCTTGATCGACGCGTACGCCAGCGACAGGAAGACGATCGCCGTGAGCAACCGCGGCACCGCCGCGCTCACCCCATCCAGGAACTCCCGCGCCGTCTCGTCCGCCAGGTCCGTGAGGTACTCAACCGGCGTGGTCATACGTCAGCGTCGGCCGCGCTCGACATGAAACTGGGGGCTACGCCGCAGGCAAGGGACACGTCAGCCGCACCCGCTCGCGACCTCACTCCGTTCGGCGGCGAACGGCGATCACATGAAGTCCGCTATCCCCGACTGCTTGTTCGTGTCGTCCTCGAAGACCCGTTCGATCGAGCGTTCGAGGATCTCGAGGCGCTGTTTGGTGTACTCGCGGGCACCGAACTCCTCGGCGACGCGGATCGCGGTGTCGATGTACTTCGAGACCGACCCCTCGTGGACGGTCAGGTTCACTCGGCCGCCACACTCCCGACAGTCCCCCGAGAGGGGCATCCGTCGGTACTTCTCGCCGCAGTCCAGACAGCGCACGTCCTGCCGGGAAAAGGCCCGCAGGTTCCCGATGAGGTCCGGGAGGAAGTGGTACTCGATGATCCGCTCGGCCACGTCGGACTCGTCGACCGCGCGGATCTTCCGCGAGAGGGCCAGCTGGGCGTCCATCTTCTCCTCCATCGACCCCAGCGTCTTGTACGCCGACAGGTCCGGCCCCGCCGCGATGTTCGTCGTGTCGTGCGTGTGGTCGAAGCCCGTGTACTCCCGATCCGTCCCCAGCGTCTCCTCCGCGATGGTCATGATCTCCTCGACGTCCTCCGGGTCGGCCAGTTCCCGCGTCGCCTCGTAGAACTCGCGGGGGTACTCCCGCATGATGTCGACGTTGTGCGCCTCGTCGTCGATTTCGGCGGGGTCGATACGGGAAGACATGACCAAAGGTGCATCCATCTGACCACCTCTTTGGTCAGGCAGGTAATATTTACTAAAATTCAATATACCATCCATTAGAAGCATCACACAGTCTTCGTCACCGTCGCAATTCCGGCGTTTCGCGGCGTGAAAGTACGGATGTGCATATCCGACCGCTGCTGTCGTAAATCCGATAATACGCCCAACTGTCGCGGCACTGGTATGTGGAGCCATCCCGAAGACGAGTTCGCCGACGAGGTCGTCGCGTTCCTCGAGGTCGTAGAAGGAGTCGAGGCCGTAGTAGGATTCGAGCAGGTCGTCGACGAAGTCGGCGGTGCGGAGCATGTGCTCGGCGGCGCCATCCGAGAGGACGACGTCCTGCACTCTGAGTTCGACCAGCTGGTCGTCGTGACGGAGCGGGTCCCCACGGATGTCCTCCTGGTAGCCCAGCGAGCGGAAGGCGTCGGCGGTCACGTCCAGTTCCTCGGGACGGACGGCCGTCACCGGGAGGTCGGTCATGTCGTAGCGGACGGTACCGTCCTTGAACGCGGAGACGCCGTGTTTCGCGCGCAGGACGCCCTTCTCCATCGGTTCGGGCGTCTTCTGCTCGGAGGAGAGGCCCTTGACCGCTTTCAGCGCGTCGTAGGCGGTGGGTCGCTCGTTCAGGTTCGCGAGGGCCTCTTTGAACTCCTGGTTGACGTCGATGACCTCGTCCTGGGTCGGACGAGCGAGCGTCTCGCAGCGGGCACACTCCGCGCGGCCGGACTCGTCGGGTTCGACCTCGCTGTCGCAATCCGGACAGACGTACACCGCGCGACAGACGCCGCCGCAGTCGGGACAGCGGGGTTTGTAGGTGCGAGTCCCGCAGTCGAGACACTCCTGGCGACCGACCTCGACTTCGACCTGGCCCTGCGTGCCGTCGACGCTGTCGCCGGCGGTGGCGGCGTCGCCGACCTTCCGCTGGGAGCCGCCGGCCTCGCCGATGGGAAACAGGGTATGGACCGCCGGCGAGAGGTCCCGTTTCTCCGACTTCTCGGGGCGGCCCATCCGGTTGCCGATGCGGGTCGGGGCGCGCTCGCGGACCCGGAACGGGGCTACCTCGTTGACGGCCTCGATGGCGTTGGAGCCGTCGGCAGTCGTGGCCGCCGAGGAATCGAGTTGCGCGTCGCTTTCCTCGCCACCGCCGCCCCACGCCCGTGCCCGCTCCGAGAGGTCCGCGCGAGTCCACTCGCGGTCGAGGCCGTCGGAGAAGCCGAGCGTCCGGACGAGCGGGCGCCAGTCCGGGACGACGAGCGTATCTTCCTCCTGGGTGTGCTCGACGAGCAGGTGTTCGAGCGTCTCGCGGACCGTCTCGGTGCGGGGGAGCAAGAGGTCGCCCGCGGCGGCCGCGCCGGCGTCGCGGTCGTGGCCGTCGGCGGCCGCGTCGCGGTCGGCAACCCCCGCACGGTCGTCGTCCGCGCCGCGGTGATCGTCCGGCCGCGGGACCTCGCTCGCGCCGTCGGTCTGGGCCACCTTCGCTTCGTCGACGGCGTCGGCGAGGGCGCACATGTCGTCGACGCTCACGTCGTGCCAGCAGTAGGTGTACTTCGGATGGAGCGGCGCGTCGTACTCGTCGGCCCAGTCGAGAGCCTCGGCGGCGCTGGGGTCGGCGAGGTCGACGTCGAGCGAGTCGCGCATCGCCTGCACGTCCGCGCCGGCCGCCTCGAACTCGTGGACCCACCACTCGACGGTGTAGCCGGCGGGCGCGAGCGGGTGGTTGTTCTCGACGAACTCGCCGTAGTTGACGAGGTACTCGCCGAGGTCGATCACCTTCTCGACGCCGTTGCGGATCTCCAGCGCGTCCTCGGCGTCGTCGATGCGCCGGACCTCGCCGTTGGCCAGGCGGACCGTCGGCCCCTCGATGCTGTCGACGGGGACGACCCCCGCGGCCTTGCCGGGGCGCTCGGTCTTGATCTGGGTGCCCGTGGCGAGGAAGTCGTCGACGAGGTGCATCGTCGCCGGGTGGACGCCCGCGGTCGCGTTGCCGTGGTTGCGCGCCCGGCCGTAGCGCAGGCGAAAGCCGCCGGCCTCGCTCGGGTGGGAAAAGACCGGCCGTCCCGCGATCAGGTCCCGGAGGAACTTCTCGCTCGGGTCGGCGCGGGGCGGCCCGTCGCGCTCGTCGGTAGCGTCCTCGGCGTCTGCCCCGGCTTCGTCGCTCGCGTCGCCGCCGTCCTCGTCACCGTCTCCGTCCTCCGCCTCGCCGTCGCCGTCGTCCTTGCCGATGGTGCCGTCGATGAGGTCCTGGAGCCACGGCCAGTCGACCTCGTCCAACTCGCGGGTGTAGCGCTGGATCTTGGGCGCTTTCAGCGCGATCCCCTCGGCCATGACGAGACACATCCCGCCGCGCGCGGAGTTCGAATCGACCCGCTCGAGGTCGCGGTAGCCCGAGACCTCCTCGTCGCCGGTCGCCTCGCCGTCCAGCATGATCGGCATGTGTTCGGCGATGAACTTCGATTCTTTCTCCTTGGGCGAGTACTGGAGCCCGGTCTCGGAGTCGTAGAGGTCGATCTCCTGAGCATAGCGGCCGATCTCCTCCTCGCGGGCCTTGTACTGGTCGATGTCGAGCATGGCGCGGGCGTAGTCGGCGACGAGCACCGACAGCGCCTGCGCGGTCCCGCCCGCCGAGCGGATCGGGCCGGCGTAGTAGACGTTGACGAACTCCGTCCCGTCGTCGTTCTCTAAGATTTCGACGCGGTCGATCCCCTCGATGGGCGCCGCGACGACCCCCTCTGTCAGCAGGGCGACCGCGGTCCGCACCGCGCCCTCGACCTTCCCGGCGCGGGTGTCGTAGTCGCCCACGTCGCCGTCGACGAAGTCCGACACCAGTTCGAGCGCCGCCTCTTCGCGGCTCATCTCGCCCTCTAGCTCGCGGACGCGCTCGGCGACGCCGTCGATGCCGAGGATGTTCTCGACGCGGTCGGCCATGTCGCGGGCGACGGGGATTTCCACCTCGTCGGCGGGGTCGCCACCCACCTCGCGGGCCCGTTCGGCCACGTCGAAGGCCGCGTCGAGTCCCGACTCCAGGCGCTCGAAGTAGCGCTCGTCTTCCGGTCTCATCGGTCACCTCTCATGCGTGGTCTCCGGTCGTCGTCTCCGGTCGTCGTCTCCGCGGTCGCCCGTTCACAGCGGCCACAGGTCCAGCCCGGTCGCCTCGTCGTACTCGCGGTCGAGCGTCGCGTCGAACTCGCGGACGTACAGTTCGCCCGCGAAGACGGTGGCGCTGTCGAGGTGGCCGGCGAAGGTCGTCCCGTCGGCGCGCGAGAGGACGGCGTGGGTGTGGGCGAAGGGCTCGCCGTCGAGATTCGAGACGTTGCCGACGCAGGCGGCCATCTCCAGCGGTTCGTCGAACGTCTCGGGGTAGTACTCCTCGTCGCCCTGGTCGTAGTAGAGGATCTCGGCGTCCTGCACCGCGCCGAGACCGAAGAAAAACGCCGCTTCGACCCCTTCGTCGTCGGCGAAGGCCTCGATCTGGGCGCGCCAGTCGCCGTCGGTCTCCAGTCGCGCGACGAACTCGCGGCCGCCCTCGACTTCCAGGTAATCCATACCCACCAGAGGGAGCGGCGCCACAAAAAACGTTTCCGACGGCGACGGGTGAGCGATCCACTCCCGGGAGCCGGCGGGAGCCCGTCCGGACAGAGCCGAGTCGGCGACCGCTGGCTACAAGCCGGTCGGGACGGACCTGGGAGA
>JGI12328J13899_1000979_pt1 | contig 5229 bp, 5 predicted proteins | sample A23P2SouthBayCA_FD_13899 | JGI IMG/M metagenome (IMG submission 13899) | reverse complement strand
AGGACATCGGCATCGGCGACGACACGCGCCGGCGACGGCTCACGCATCGCCGTCGTCCTCCGCCCGGTGCTCGTCGAGGGCCGAACAGACAGCCTCGACCGTGGTCTGGTGGTCTGCCGCACGTTCGAACAGCGTCGCCCAGGTCATAGGGGGAGTCAGTGGCTGAACGGGCAAAAAGCCGTGCCGTCTGTCGTCCGTCGGCCGCCTGTCTGACGGGCATTTATGTCTACCGGTAGCATTCCACCCGGTACGGGCGCGCTTCCACGGCTCCAGTGGATGTCGGTGCCACTGTGTGCCATCCTATCCTCCCCAGGCGCGCCCGGACACCGCGATCCTCCCTTTCATATTCTACTCCCCCCGGCTTTCGCCGAAGACGGCGATCACTATTGACCTGAAAAGATACGACAAAGCGGGATGGGGTCCGGAATCTCAGGCTGACGCGTCGCCCCGGAGCGTCGCCCGAATATCGTCCAGTCCACCGGGGTCGGCCATGATCGCGACACTGTCGCCGGGTTCGATTTCCGTCTGTGGGAGCGGAATCGTCATCGGTTCGTGGTCCTTCCCGTGTGCGTAGATGTGAGCGTCGCCGGGGAGGTCCACCTCGACGACCCTTTTCCCGACGAACGGTGAGTCGTCGGGAATACGGATGCTCGCGACCGAGAGCTGTTCGGTCAGGTCTGCGAGGACGTTGAAGTCACCGCCCAGCAGCGCCGTCTTCGCGCCGGCCGCGCCCAGCCGCTCGGGGTAGATGATCTCGTCCACGTCAGCGGCGTACTTCTCGTAGATCTCCTCGCGGTAGTCGGCGTCAATCCGCAGGACAGTCCGACAGCCGAACTCCTTGCCGATCATACAGGCGGTGAAGTTCGTGTTCAGGTCGCCCGTGAGGCCGCCGATAGCGTCTGCGGTTTCGATGCCGGCATCGATGAGGACGCTCTCCTCGTTGCCGTCACCCTGGATAGTCTCGAACCCGGTCTCCGTGGCCCGTTCGACCTTCACAGGGTCGTTGTCGACGATAACAACCTCGTGACCCTCGCTCTGCAGAATCCGTGCGGTCCGGATGCCGACGCGGCCATAGCCAACGATAACGAACTTCATGGACTACGGTACGACGGCCACCATTAAAAATGTGAACGGGTGACAGGGTGACGCGAGTTAGCCTTCTGTCGTCGCGGCTTCTTCGGTCGTGTTGTCCGTTTCGTCAGTCTCGGTACCTTCGTCAGTTTCCTCGGTTTCGTCTTCGGTCGACTCTTCGGTTTCGCCTTCGGTCGGCTCCTCAGTCTCGTCCGCTGGTGGTTCTTCGGTTTCGTTTGCGGGCGGCTCTTCGGTCTCGTTCTCAGCCGGTTCTTCAGTCTCGTTCGTGGGCGGCTCTTCGGTTTCGCCTTCGGTCGGTTCCTCAGTCTCGTCCGCTGGTGGTTCGTCGGTTTCGTTCTCAGCCGGCTCTTCAGTTTCGTTCGCGGGCGGCTCTTCGGTTTCGCCTTCGGTCGGTTCCTCAGTTTCGTTCGCAGGCGGCTCTTCGGTTTCGTTCTCAGCCGGTTCTTCAGTCTCGTTCGCGGGCGGCTCTTCAGTCTCGTTCTCTGCTGGCTCCTCAGTCTCGTTCTCAGTCGGCTCTTCAGGCACGTCGACGGCCGGCTCGATAGTGATTTCGGCGAACGCACCGTCGTCACGCGTGAAGACACTGTGGGTGTATGTATCCGGCTCAACACCGGTCGTGTCGACGGTGAACGTGACGTCAGCGGATTCGTTCGCGTCGAGGGTCACAGACTCGGAGGCCAGCGGCTGGCCACCCAGTCGGAACTCGACGGTCTGGGTCGTGTTGAAGTCGTTCGGGTTGGCGACGGTCGCGTCGACGGTGAGGTTGTCACCGGCGGTGGCGTTCGTCGGTGCGTCGAGGGTCTCCAGTGTGAAGGACTCGGAGACGGTAACGGGAGCGATCTGCCCGTCGTCGGTGGTGAAGACACCGTGGCGGTAGTCACCGAGTTCGACGCCGGTCGTGTCCGCGGAGAACTGGACGGTGGTGGTCTCGTTGGGCTCAAGCGTGACGAGCGTCCGGTCGACGACAGCCCCGCCGAACCGGAACTCCACGGATTCAGTCACCGTGGTGTTCTCGTTGTTCGTGACCGTCGCGGCCACGTCAGCGGTCGAGTTCGGTGCGACGCTCTGTGGTGCGGCCAGGGAGTCGACGGTGACCCCTGTTGCCGCGGCTTGTTCTGACGGCGATTCCTGTTGCGCTGTCACGCCCGGTACAGCCCCGACCTGTGCGGTGAGGCCGCCGACGACGAGTAGCGCAGCGAAAACGGCGAGTGTGCGAGTGCGTATCATGTTTTGATTCTGCAGTGATCGGAAGGCAATGCGGACAATGCAACGGATGAACGACACATAAACCGGCGAGACAGTTCAACAGAACATAATAACCTGCTAAGCCGTTCCCTGTTAGCGCCGGATCGGGAAAGCAAGATTGAGCGACACTTACCCGGTGGTAAATTGTTTTGCTGGTGATTAAGGTCTCGACAGATGGGAAAGCGAGCCGCCGCGAGATGCCGGAAATAAGCCGCTATTGTTGCTCAGTACAGATAGCCATGATACTATCTGACACACAAACGGCCGTCACAGCGATGCAACCGAACCATATGGAGGGCTGCCGCATCCGTGACGGCGCCCTTTCGACACCGGTTTACCCGTCGACAGTTGAGGATTCGATGAATATGCGCGTGACGTTTCTCGGGACGAGTGGGGCCGTGCCGACGACCCAGCGCAACACGAGCAGCGTCTTCGTCAATCGCGACGGCGATTACCTCCTCTTCGACTGCGGCGAGGGAACACAGCGGCAGATGATGCGCTATGGCACCGGCTTCGCTATCGACCACCTGTTCGTCACGCATCTCCACGGCGACCACGTGCTCGGGATTCCGGGGCTACTCCAGACGTGGGATTTCAACGACCGCGAACGTCCCATCGCTATCCATACGCCAGCGGGCACGCGCGGGAACATCGAACAACTCATCCGGGCAAACGGGACGACCCCCTCGTTTCCCGTCCGCATCAACGAGGTATCGGCCGGCGACGTAGTCCTCGACCGATCAGAATACGAGGTCCGCGCCATCGAGACCGCACATCGCTGTGCCAGCGTCGGCTACGTCCTCGACGAGGACGACCGGAAGGGGAAGTTCGACCGGGAGAAAGCCGAAGAGGAGTACGGCATCCCACCGGGCCCGAAGTACTCCAAGCTCCACCGCGGTGAGGCCGTCGAACACGAGGGCGAGACCATCCAGCCGGAGGCCGTCGTCGGTCCGCCCCGTCCCGGGCGGCGGTTCGTCTACACCGGCGACACGCTCCCGACAGAGAGCGTTATCGAAGCCAGCGAGGGCGCGGACCTGCTCGTCCACGACGCCACCTTCGCGGAGGACCGGAAGGAACGAGCGAAGGCGACGGCTCACTCCACTGCCCGGGAAGCTGCCGACGTGGCGCGACAGGCCGGGGCGTCGACGCTGGCGCTGACACACATCTCGACGCGCTACGCCGCCAGCGCCGACCAGCTAGTCGATGAGGCCCGCGACGCGTTCGACGGCGAGGTCGTGCTCGCGGAGGACGGGATGGAGCGGCGCGTCGAGTTCCCGGACGCCGACGAGTACCGATGAAATAGTGCAGCATTTATTGCTCGAAGCGATAGCGCTGCCATGACGCACCGATTAGTCCACGTCGGTCTGGGCGGCCAGGGGTCCACCTGGGCGACAGACGCGATTCCGCCGAACGTTCACGACGACCGAATCGAGGTCGTCGCCGCGGTCGACACCGACCCGGAACGGCACGAACTGGCCGAACGGGAACTCGGGCTGACGCCCGAGGAGTGCTACACCGACCTCGAAACCGCGCTCTCGGAGCACCCGGCGGATATCTGTTCTATCGTGACGCCGCCGTCGACCCACGAGGCCGTCGTGGAGACGGCGCTCGCCCATGATCTACATATCATCTCGGAGAAACCGATTGCCGACACGCTAGAAGCGTCGGTCCGGGTCGCCGAGAAGGTCAACAAGGCCGGCAAGAAGATGGGGGTCACGATGAGCCACCGGTTCGACCGTGACAAGACGACGTTCCGGCGCGCTGTCGAGGAGGCCGGCGATATCGATTATCTGACGGCTCGGTACACGGGCAACGTCCGCGAGCGTGGCTTCTACGCCGACTACGTCTACGAGATGGAGAACATGCTCCTGCTCGACGGGGCAATCCACCACCTCGACATCCTCGCGTCGCTGGCCGATTCGCCTTGCGAGCGGGTGTACGCGGAGACGTGGACGCCCGAAGAGGCCGACTACGACGGTGACTGCACCGGCCTCGTGACGCTGCACTTCGCCGACGGGACCCGCGCCCAGTACGAGGGCAGTTACGCCAACGCGACCACGCTGAACGGCTGGGGCCACGAGCAGTTCCGTGCCGAGTGCTCGGACCAGACGGTCCTCCTCGACCGCCGCGACGTCGAGCGGTTTCACGCCGATGCATACGACACCGGGAACTTCGAGAGCATCGGCAAAGGCGACGGCGAATCGGTGCCGCTGGCGAACCGTCCCCACTGGAAGAACGCCTGGCTCATCGAGCAGTTCTGTGACTGGATCGACGGCGGTGACCCGATGCCGACGAACGTCGACAGCGTCCTCCAGTCGATGGCCATCGTCTTCGCCGCCATCGAGAGCAGCGAGATCGGCGAGGCCGTCGACGTGCAGGCGCTACTTGACGACGCCCGCGCGAACGCCTGAGACGCCCGTCAACCGGTCGCTCTTAGACCGATTCGTCGCGGAACACGTCGCCGCGGGGCTCGTACTCCATCTCCTCACAGACAGCGGCGGCCACGTCCGCGCCCCACTCGCGTTCGACGAGGTGGACGGCGAGGTCCAGCCCGGACGTGACGCCGCCACAGGTCAGGACGTCGCCGTCGTCGACGACCCGGGCATCCACCACCGTCGCGTCGGTCGCTCGCAGGTCCTCGATTGCCCCGCCGTGTGTCACCGCGGGCCGGCCGTCGAGCAGGCCGGCCCGTGACAGCACCATCCCGCCGGTACAGACGCCAGCGACAGTCGCGCCGCGGTCGTGTGCCGCCGCGACGGCCTCGGGTAGCTCCCCGCGTTCGGCCTCCGTCCAGACGCCGGCCTCGCTTCGGTCGTTCCACCCGCCGCCAGCCACGACGAGCAGGTCCGGAGTCACGGCAGCGAGCGGGCCGTCGGGCTCGACCCGGAGCCC
>JGI12328J13899_1000960_pt1 | contig 5433 bp, 7 predicted proteins | sample A23P2SouthBayCA_FD_13899 | JGI IMG/M metagenome (IMG submission 13899) | reverse complement strand
CCTCTGAGGAGTATTCAACGACGAGTTCTGTCCCCTCTACAGTGACTTGCTGGATGACTCCTCCTTCATCAGACGGTGTTGAGTTCCCGCCACCTGGGGAATCGCCGTTGTTGAGGCATCCGGCCACGCTCACGAGAGCGGCGCCGGCGACTGTTCGGAGGGCGGTCCGTCTACTGAGGTGGGGATTGTCCTGAGTCATGGTCTCTGTCCGAAGATGTCTTCTGGGCCGAGCATCCGCAGGAGGCGCTTGCCAGCGTAGAACATCGCGAAGAACGGCAGGAGCTGCCAGCCGACCTCGAACACCAGCGCAAACCAACCATCGATCGTCCCTAGAGGGTGCCAGCGGGCCGTCGCGGTATCGCTCACGTACGCAGGGTCGTGACCGAGCCACGAGCCAGGGTGGTACCGAGCCGTGTAGATGCCCGGNTCGTNGATGGTCACGATNGNCACNCCTGAGGCGTTGGTCTCGACGCGCTGNTCCGCGACCGTGATGTACCCGTTNCGNGTGGTGCCGCCGATTGGATANTGACGGCTATCGTCGAGCGCGATCGGCGCACCAGTTTGATTGTCCCGNAGTTCGACCCTGAGCGTCGCTTGGGACTGATTCTGNNGGATGACNTCAACAGTGAGATTNCTGCGGCGGAGCTGNCGNTCGGAGCCNGCGTCCGNCTCGACGATTGACGCATTCACGCCCCGGACGATNCCCGCNACGTGNAGNGCCTCTCGGTCGACGTTCTCGGCTCGAACGGCGACGCCGTACGTCGTCGTGTACGACTGGTTGACGATGTCGATATTGATGTTCTCNCCGATGGTGCCGANTGGCGACGGGCGGTCAGTCCCCCAGGTCTCGATGAGTTCCGGNCCGTCTCGAACCGGCTCGGCACGNGGNCCGATCCGCGAGGGNTAGGCGTGGACGTACACCGGAATCGCGTCTGACTCGACGGTGGCGCTATCCGTACGATTCGACCGGACGAGCGTGTCCCAGTTGGTGTTCCGAGCGGTGTAGAACCGCCAGATTCCACGGACCCGTACCTCACCGTCCTCCGTGAGCGTGTACCCCTGCCACGGCCGCGACTGGAAGATGGCCACGCCGGCGTCGCCGTTCGGATACTCGGCGTAGTAGGGGTACGCCGAGAGGTCGTAGATCTCGACGGCGATTGAATCGGAGACGTTCCGGGATTCCGTCCGATAGGTGACGTCGACGTCCGTGCGGTCACCTAGGTCAGTTCTGACGGTCTTCTTCAGCCGGACGCTAATCTCCGCTTCCAGCGTGAGATTCGCACTCCAGTCGTCCTCGATCTGGTAGTCGAGAGCAGGCGTATGGGACCCATCCTGGGTCGCGATGGTCTCACCGTCCTTCTTCAACCGGACTTCCTCAATTTCGTGCTCCGTGAGCGACCACGAGATAGTCGTGTTGCCAGAGGAACTCCCATTGGGGACGCGCACACGATAATCGACGAAGCCCCGCATCGTCCCGTTCGGCGCGATATACAGTGGGGTTTCACCGGACTCGAGGTGTCCACGAGTAGAGGGCTGGACCGCGAAGATCGTCGCGTGAGCGTCTTCGAGGAAGACGCCGTCCTCGAGGTCTGCGTGCGGGGGGTGGACGGACGTATCTGGGCCGCCGGCGTCGAGGTCCTCGAAGTCGTTCCGCGTCCACGTCGCCGCGGTCGCGGGCGGGCGTTTGAACGTGACGTCGGTCCCGTTCGCGACTTGGTGGACGGCGGAGCGGTCCTCGCCGTACCGCTGGCGGTACTCCTCCTGGCTGATGTAGTTGTCCGAATCACGTGACCACAGCGTTGCCGACTCGTTTTCCGTGAGCCCGTTCCCCTCCGTACCTGGTCGTGGCGGGTCAGCGGCGACGATACCCGTGACTAGGCTCGTCGCGAGCAAACCGGCCATGAGCACGGAGAGCTCTCGATGGTTCATAGGGCTCGCAACGGGGACTGCGGGGTGGTTACCAGGGGACGAGGTCGACGCACTGCGCCAGCGGGAGGCCCATCATCGACCCGGCGACGGTGTACAGCGGGCCGAGGACGACGAGGACGACGGCGGACTTCATCGCCGAGCGCTTGTGGCGCTTGAGCCCTTTCTTCTGCTCGGGATTGAGGGTGAACATCTCGATGAGGGAGTCAGCCTGCCAGACGATGGCGAGGCCGACGATCCCCAGCGCGGTGGTCAGCTGGAAGAACCCCTCAATCATACTCGGGAGGTTGTCTGCGCTACAGACCGCGTTACTCTGGGCGGCGACCGGCTGGACAGCGAACAGGCTTAGGAGGACGACGGTGAGTGCTGCCTGCCGAGGGATCTTCCCGGTCAGCGGTGACTGGTTTTCGACGCTACGCTCAGGGTCGGAGGGAGTCTGGTCCTGTGACATAGCGGGTTAGTCGTCAGTGGCGTCTCCAGCCGTAGGCTGGTTCTGCTGCTCTTCGACGAGCGACTGGAGGTCGTCGAAGCGGTTGGTGTCCTCTGCGATCTCGTCGAGCGTGTAGCCCTGCTCGCGGGCCCGTTCGAGGAGGTCGCGGAGTTCATCGGGGTCAACACCGCGGACTTCCATTTCCTCGCGGAGGGCGCGGCGATAGAGGGCGGAGGCGTTGATGTGGTCGTTCCACATCAGGTACAGGTCATCGATGTCCTCGATGGTGACTGACCTCGTAATCATACATGCGGGTATGGGTATGCACCGGCTGAGTCCCGGTACATATTGGCGCGGTAGCTGGATGATACCTAAATGCTTTCTGGCCAGCAATAACTGCAAATTTGTTGAGTAAATTATAACCAAATTACTTGTTGCCCTCGTAGAAAAGACTTAACCAACATCTGCCGAGTGCGGTGCGGGGTTTGTTGGTTAAAGCTGAGAATCAGCTCGCTTACTCGAGCTCCACAACTTCGCCGCTCCCCTCGTCGAGGATCTCTCGAACTTCGGCCAAGAGTTCCTCACCTTCCTCGTGGAGTGCAGTACCTTCATCGAGGTCGCATTCGTCCGCGTCGAGCTGTTCAATAATCTCCTTGACGCGACTCACCCGATCGTGGATTTCGGAGTCGTTTGCCATGGTTAGATCACCCCCAGCCAAAGTCCGGTGATGACCAACAACAGCAACAGCAGCACAGCGATGGCGACCTTGTAGTAAATCGGTGGGAGGCCCTCGGGTGCGGTCGCTTCATCGACTGCTTCGGCGAGCTCCTGTTCGTGTTCGTGGTCCTGCTGGAAGGTCTCGTACGCGGCGTCGAGCTGTTGCTCCAGCGGCTCGATCTCACTCGCAAGGAACTCTTGGCGGGAGTTTACGATATACTCGCCGGCGGCGGTCGGCGTGATCGTCGCGATGTCCGCCACTTGATCCGCGATGAGACGGTCATCGGTGTGCCCAATTGCGGTGACCACCGGGGTATTCGCGGTGAAGATCGCCTCCGCGACCCGTTCGGTGTTGAACGCTTGGAGGTTCGAATCGCTCCCACCGCCCCGACCGACGATGATGGCGTCGACGTCCTCCGAGCGGTCGAGATGGTGGATGCCGTTCGCGATGGACGTCGGCGCGTCCGACCCTTGGACAGTTGCGTCCTTCACCAAGATGTCAACGGTGGGGTCCTGTCCGTGGATCGCGTTCTGGATGTCGTATCGGGCGTCTCCTCGAAGGGACGTGACGACGCCAACCCGCTCCGGGAACGCCGGCGGCTGTTGTTTCTGCCCGTCGTCGAACCAGCCACGCTCTTCGAGTTCGCTTCGCAGTCGCTCGACGGCAGCCGCCTGGTCGCCGTCGCCGACGACGATCACCTCCCACGGTTTGAGGTCGATTTTCCCACCTTCGACCCAGTAGTCGATATCGCCCTCGAGGATGACTTCGGTCCCGTCCTCGAGGTCGGCGTCCATCTCCCGGTAACGGTTCGCCCAGATCATACAGGGGAGCTCGGCCTCGCCGTCGGTGAGCGTGAAGTAGAGCGCCGTACTGTTCTTGTGGAGGTCAGTGACTTCCCCGATACAGCGGACGCCGTTGAGTGCAGGCGTGTCCTGGACGATCGACGCGATCCGGTCGTTCAGCTGGGACACGCTAAGGACCTCTCTCGCATCGGGTTCGACCGCCTGCCGTTCGGTATCCGGTGCGTCCGCCATCTCCGTTTCCTAACTTCTGAACAGGAACCTCAAAAAGCTACGTTCGAGTGGCGGGGTTAGCTGCGTTACGCAGGCCTACAGGTCGCGGGGCTGGACCGTCTTCCGGTCGTTGGACTCGGCACGCTCGGCGGCGTCGTCGAGCAGTTCGGCGACCTCTTCGTTGAGGGCGTCGTAGAAATCTGCCGAGACGTTGTTGTCCGCGAGTGCGTCTTTCACGGCTGCTTTGACGATTAGGTCAGACATTCCATCGCGGGATTCTCCTGTCCACTATATAAATGTTCGACGTACTCACGTAGCTTTTCTGACCAGCTATGCCGAATTCGTCTCAGAGTATCAGAGGGAACATATGCTATCCCTCAAAAAATAGGTAACAGACAGATGCACGATCTGACTGGATTCCAGCGAGACATCTTGTACGTGACCGTCGGGCTCGAGGAACCACATGGGCTTGCAATCAAGGACGAACTCGACGACTATTACGAGCAGGAGATCAATCATGGCCGCCTATATCCGAATCTCGACGATCTCGTCAACAAAGGACTGCTGGAGAAGGGTGAACTCGACAAGCGGACGAACGTATACACGGTCACGCAACGCGGATTGCGGGAAATCGAGGCGCGACGGGAGTGGGAAAGTCAGTATTTAGAAGATGTGAACGCACCCACTACGTCGTAGAATCAGTATAAAAGCGGGACTGCTTTACCCACTTCCCACGAATACGCAGATAGATGGCTCGGCTCGTCTTCTATCACCACCCACAGGCCGAGAATTTCTCACTCAAATATAGCTCGGCATCGGTGGCAGAAATCCTGTCTCAGCGAGAGCATTCCGACGAGTCGACAAAGCTCATCGGGTACCCCTTCGAAACTACAGTCTATGTGCTCTACGAAGGCGATTCAGAGATCGAATCAGCCCAAGATATCGACTTCGATCAGGAATGGCTGAGCGACCGTATTCGTGACCTCCCCCGTGGTGGGCAGGTTGTCGCATTCCGATTAGTAGAGTTGCTTGAAGCCGCGGTCGATGTTCGAGATGAGGATGAGTTCCGACTCTACAAGGAGTTCGAACCGCAAAAGGTCCAGCAGGCACTCAATCACGTCTCCTGGGGAGCACCACTACCGACCGTCGCTGGAGAGGTGATGTCGAATTTGATCCTCCGACATTCCCTCCCGAATGCGAATCATCGAACTGGCATCGCGATGCTGCAGTTCTGTATTGAGAGTGTGGACCCGGATTTTGAGATGCCACGAACACACGTCGACGACGATACCTGGCGAGAGTGGGTCGACCCCTACATCGTCGATTCCAAGCGGCTCATCACGGTC
>JGI12328J13899_1000791_pt1 | contig 7112 bp, 7 predicted proteins | sample A23P2SouthBayCA_FD_13899 | JGI IMG/M metagenome (IMG submission 13899) | reverse complement strand
ACCTGCTGTGGCCGGTCGGCGTCGGCAGCGACCCGTTGCGGTCGCTCGCCGTCGCCGCGGGCCGGCCGTTCCGGCGACTTCGCGTCGGCCTCGTGACCGCCGCAGCCACAGGAACTGCCACAGCCACACGCCTCGTCCTCCGCACCGCCCACGTCCGGGACGCCGGGCATCGGCTGTCCGTCGGCGGTCCGCTCGGACGCGCCGCGGTCGGAATCGACGCCGCGCTCGGGGCCGTCAGTCATCGCTGGCCCTCCCGCGGCCGCCGCTCTCGTGGACCGTTCCACCGGAAACGTTGGCGTCGGCCCGCTGCATGACGTCGCGCAGGCGGTCGTTGTCGACGCGGCGACACCACTCGTAGAAGCGCTCGTTCTCCTCGCGCTCGTCGCCGTAGGCGGCGAACAGCTGCTCCAGCGCGGGAATCACGGCGTCGGCGGGCACGGCGTTTTCCACCCAGTCGAGGAACTCGTTATCGGCGCCGAGCGCGCCGCCGAGGCCGAAGTCCATCCCCTCGACGATGTTGTCACCTTCCTCGTTGGTGGTGCCCTCGGGGTCGTCGACGTTGACCGTCTCGCCGCGGAAGCCGATGTCGGCGATCTGCGGCTGGGCACACGAGGCCGAACAGCCCGACATGTGCATCCGCACGACCTCGAGGTCGTCGGGCGTGTCGATGCGCTTGTCCAGCGCCTTCGCCCACCGGCGCACGCGGTTTTTCGTCTCGATGATGCCGTAGTTACAGAACTCCGAGCCCGTACAGCCGACCGCGCCCCGCGAGAACGGACCGGGGTCGGGGCGGTACTTCCGGGCGAACGGCTCGTCGAGCAGGTCGCCGATGTTCTCCTCCGGGATGTGCGTGATGAGGAAGTTCTGGTCGGTCGCGAGGCGAACGGAGGCATCCTCGGTGCCGTACTCCTCGGCGGCGCGGGCGGCCTCGGCGAACTCGTCGCCGCCCATCCGACCGGCGATGACGTTGAACCCGACGTACTTCAGGCCGTCCTGTTTCTGGTCGTGGACGCCGACGTGGTCGCCCTTGTACCCCTCCGTGAGGTCGACGCCCGACTCGGGCAGGTCGACCTCGCAACGGCGGCGGACCGCCTGCTCGAACTCCTCAGTACCGAGCTGCTGGACGAGATAGCGCATCCGGCAGACGCCGCGGTTGTTGCGGTCGCCCAGTTCCTTGAACGTCTGGGCGATGGCGCGGCAGAACTCGACGGCGTGCTCGGGCAGGACGAACGCGTCCATCCCCGTGGCCATCCGCGGGCCGTCCGAGAGGCCGCCGCCGACGCGGCAGTGGAAGCCGTAGTACTGCTCGCCGTCGATCTCCTTGCGGGCGGGAACCAGTCCGACGTCGTTGATCTGCGACTGGGCGCAGTCGTGCTTGCACCCGGTGATGGTCATCTTGAACTTCCGCGGGAGGTTCGCGTACTCCCGGTTCTCCGTGAAGTAGTCGGAGACGGCGTCGATCACCGGTTGCGCGTCGAAGCACTCGTGTTCGTCGAGGCCGGCGGCGGGGCATCCGAGAACGTTGCGGGCGGAGTCGCCACAGCCCTGGATCGTGGTGAGGCCGACCTCCTCGTAGCGCGACCAGATCTCGGGGATATCCTCGACCTCGATCCAGTGTTCCTGGGTGTCCTGGCGGGTCGTGATGTCGAGGTAGGCGTCGCCCCAGATCTCGTTCTGTTCCTCGCCGCCGTACTCCTCGGGCGCGGTGGCGTACTCGTCGGCCACCTCGCCGATGACCTCGGCCTGCTCGGGGGTGAGATAGCCGCCGGGGACCTTGGTCCGCATCATGAAGTAGCCGTCCTGAACGCCGTGGCTGTACATGCCGGCCCACTTCAGGCGCTCCCACTCGCCGTCGCCGGCGCGTTCCTGGATCTCGTCGAACGAGAGCCCCTCGTCGGCGTACTCCTTGACGTCCTCGACCACGTCGAGCGGGTGTTTGTTCTGCTTGTACTGTTCGACCGTGTTCATGCTGTCCTCCGTCGATAGTCTGGCATCCGAAAGTCCTCTCGATTCCACGCGGCAAGCGCGTGCGTGGACCCTCCTAATATCCCGAACACCCTGTATCCGTCCGTCTCGGACAACCCTGCCACCGCTGACCGAAACCCCACACGAGTTGCCGCTACCGGTGACGACAGGTGGTGCGTACGCGGCCCGTATTTCCACTGGAACCGAACTTCGCGGGCGCGTGTGGCCCAGGCGGCGACCGAGAGCGGCGTCATTCGGAGTCGGCAGCGCTACGGGCGCGAAACGGGCGTCGAGGCCCGCTCTCGGGCGGACACCCCCCGACGAGCGAACCGGCAAGTGTTGTCACTTGTTCGAAGCTGGGGCGAGGAATGTGGGGTGAGACGGGGTTTATGCATGGGTAGAGCGTGTGATCGGGTATCCAGATGAGTGACACGGGCGACGCACAGGCTGTCGAATCGGAGCCGGAGTCGGTCGACGCTGACGACGCGAAACCGGACGAACACGAGGTCGACACCTCTCACCTCGACGACGTCGAGGACGGCTGTGGCTGCGCGGAAGTCTGGGAGCACCTCTCGGACGAACGCGAAGACTGACCGCGCTCTGCGGTCTCCTGTTCTCTCCGATCGGTTCCCGGGAGCAGCGCGGTTCCGCCGTTCACGGGACGCGACCGGTCCGAGGGCCGAACTGATACCGAGAACGCCGGATCAGCGCCGTCGAGCATCGCCGCGGTGTCGGCGTCCAACTCGCAGTCGAACTCCGCGGCGAACGCGGAGTCTTTCTCCTCGGTCCGCCGCGATCCCGCGACGAGTTCGTCGATCTACCGGTGGACCACACCGGCCTCGTCGAGGGAGTCGCGCAGGGCCTCGGCGGCCGTCTCGAAGGCCGCCGGCCCGCTGAGCCCGTCTTTCTCGTCGGCGGTCGCGAGGTGCGGTTCCAGCGACGCGAACCCCGAAAAACCCCGCGCGGCCAGCGCGGCCAGCGTCTCCGGAATCGCCCCGTCGCCCTCGCCCGCCGGCCGAATCTCGCCCCGCTCGCCTTTCACGGCGTCTTTGACGTGGAGGTACTCGACGAACTCGACGGTCTGGACGAGGGCGTCCGGATACGGTTTGACGCCGATCTCCAGGTAGTTCGCCGGGTCGAATATCGTCCGCAGGCGCGGCGAGTCGACGGTCGTGACGATGTCGCGCACCCTGCCGGGCGTGTCGCCGTAGATGTCCTTCTCGTTCTCGTGGAGCAGCGTGACCCCGGCGTCCTCGGCGAGGTCGGCCTTGCGCTGCATCCGCCGCATCACCTCCGTCCGGTAGGCCGAGGGGTCCTCGTCGTCAGGGATCCAGTAGGAGAACAGGCGGACGTAGTCCGCGTCGAAGCGGGCGGCCCGGTCAAGCGCCGTCTCGAACCGGTCGAGGTGCGGGTCGAACGGGTCGGTGACGTCGATCTTCCCGATGGGCGAGCCGATGGCCGAGACCGAGATACCGCGCTCGTCGAGCGCCCGCTCTACCGTGGCCAGCTCGTCGGGGTCCAACTCGAGGACGTTCGTGCCCCAGACGCTCCGGAGGTCGAGGTAGTCGATCCCCAGCGACTCGAGGACGTCGAGCTGGGTTTCGAGGTCCTCGTCGATCTCGTCGGCGAAGCCGGTCAGGACGAACGGTGGGGCGGTCATGGTCGCCGACTCGATGCACCGGTACGTGAACTTTTGGAAGGCGGAATTTCCGCCTCCGGTAGAGCTAACTGCGTCGTTGGACACCTCCGAGGAAGATGATCCGATACGGAGTGGTGGGCTGTGCTGGCATCGGAACGGACCACGGGGACGCCGTCGCGGACGCCGAGGGCGCCGAACTGGTCGCCTGCGCGGACCTCGACGCCGACGCCGCGAGCGACTTCGCCGACGAGTACGACTGTGCCGCCTACACGGACACCGCCGAGATGGTCGCCGACGCCGACGTCGACGCGGTCAGCGTCTGCACCCCCAGCGGGACCCACGCCGACCTCACCGTCGAGGCGGCCCGCGCCGGCGCGCACGTTCTCTGCGAGAAGCCGCTGGACGTGTACGCCGACCCGATGGACCGGATGATCGACGCCTGTGACGAGGCGGGCGTCACCCTCGCCGGCGTGTACCAGAAGCGGACGTTCGACAGCGCCCAGCGGGCGAAACGGGCGGTCGAGGACGGTGAACTCGGTGACCTCGTCCTCGGGGACGCGCAGGTCAAGTGGTTCCGCTCGCAGCCGTACTACGACTCGGGCGACTGGCGCGGCACCCGCGAGATGGACGGCGGGGCGATGCTGAACCAGGCGATCCACTTCATCGACATGCTGCAGTGGCTCGGCGGCGGCGTCGAATCGGTCCAGGCGATGACCGACACGCTCGCCCGTGACCTGGAGTGCGAGGACACCGCGGCCATCGCCCTCCGCTTCTCGAACGGGGCGCTCGGAACGATCTCGGTCACCACAGCGACCAAGGGCGGCGGCGACCGGATCGAACTCAACGGCACCGAGGGGTCGCTCGCGCTCACCGGCGACTCGATCACCGAGTTCCGCGTCGGGACCGGCGAGGAGTCACACTACAGCGCCGAGACCGAGTCCGTCGACGTCGATATCGCGTCCCATGAGTGGGGTGACGGCCACCGGGCGGTGGTCCAGGACTTCGTCGACGCCCTCCGGGAGGGCCGCGAGCCGATGGTCCCCGGCCAGGAAGCCCGCACGGCCGTCGACATCATTCTGGCCGCCTACGAGTCCTCGGAGCGCGGCGAGCGCGTCGCGCTCGACGAGGTCCGCGGCGGCTGAGCCGTCCGTCGCTGCCGACTCGCAGAGACACCTCTGTCGCGGACGCTCCGAGCGAGAAAGCGAGCGACTACTCCGCGCCGATCAGGCGGTCGACGATTTCCTCGGGGTCGAACCGCTCGATGTCGTCGTAGTCCTGGCCGGTGCCGAGGAAGAGGATGGGCTTGCCCGTGACGTGGGCGATGGAGATGGCGGCCCCGCCCTGCGGGTCGGCGTCGGCCTTGGTGAGGACGGCGCCGTCTATCTCGGCCGCGTCGTCGAACTCGCGGGCGCGGTTGACCGCGTCCTGCCCGGCGACGGCCTCGTCGACGAACAGCGTCATGTCGGGGTCGATGACCCGGTCGATCTTCGAGAGCTGGTCCATCAGCCCGTCGGAGGTGTGCAGGCGACCCGCGGTGTCGCCGAGCACCACGTCCACGTCGTTGGCCTCGGCGTACTCGACGGCGTCGTAGATGACGGCCGCGGGGTCAGAGCCCTGCTCGTGGGCGATGATGCGCTTGTCCAGCGCCTCGGCGTGTTGCTGGAGTTGCTCGTTCGCGCCGGCGCGGTAGGTGTCGCCGTTGGCCAGCACCGCCGAGAGCCCGCGGTCCTCGAAGTAGCGGGCGAGCTTGGCGATGGTGGTCGTCTTCCCGACGCCGTTGACGCCGGTGAAGACGATCACGAGGGGTTTGTCCGCCGCGGCGACGCGCTCGTCGAAGTCGAACTGGCCGACGCTGATCACGTCGTACAGCGCCTCGCGCAACGCGTCCTGTGCGAGATTGCCAGTCGACTGGAGTCGCCGCCGGGTCTCGCCGACGAGGTTGCGCTCGACGCCATCCAATATCTCCTGGGCGACGCCCATCTCCACGTCGCTCTGGAGGAGGGCGAGTTCCAGGTCGTCGAGGTGGTCCTGAAGGTCGTCCTCGTCGATGACGGTCTTGCCGGTGGCGAACAGTTTCGCGCGCTCGCCGAGGCTGCGGCCGCCGTCATCGGCGTCCGTGTCGTCAGCGTCGTCGTCAGCCCCGTCGGCGTCCACGCTCGCTTCGGACGCCTCGTCCGCGCCGGCGGCCGTCTCGTCGGGCGCGTCGGCCGGTGCGTCCGCGGCGGTTTCGGCGTCCGGTGACTCGCCAGCCCCGGCTTCGGCGTCGCCCTCGGCCGGTGGTTGCTCGGCCTCCCCCTCGACCGGTTCCTCTTCGACCGCTTCGTCGTCGACGTCTTCCTCGACGTCCTCGCTGAAGCGGCCGAGTTTCTCCTTGAGTCCGTCGAACATCGCGGCTTACTCGTCGTCGTCGGGCTGCTGTTGCATCTGCTGCATCTGCTGCATCTGCTGTTGTTGCATCTGCTGGGCCTGCTGTTCGAGCTCCTCGCTCTCGGTCTCGAGTTCCGCGATGTCCGAGCGAAGCTCGTCGATGCGGTCGTCGAGGGTGTCTTTCTTGGTTTCGAGCGTGTCGACGGCGCCGTCCTGGTCGCGCTCGGCCGCGTAGTCGCCGCCGAGTTCGACGACGACTTCGTCGATGTCGCCGACTTCCGCGTGGACGTACGCGCCGCCGCCCAGCGGCACCTTCACGTTCGAGCCGGTCTCGAGCGCGTCGATGGCCTCGATGGCCTCGTCGATCTCCGTCTTCTCGCCCTGGAGCCCGTCAATCTCGTTCTCGACGGCCTCGATCTGCTCTTCTATCTGTTCGATCTCCTGGGCGAGCTGCTGGAGCTGCTGTTGCCCGCCGCCACCGCCGCCACCGAGGCTCATGCATCCACCCCGCTGATCTCGACCTGCGTGCGCTTCAGGCCGTGCTTGGAGCCGAACTCCGCGAGTGTGTGCTCGCGGGCGACGTCCTCGTTTTCGGCTTCGACCGTCTTCTCGAAGGACTGCCAGCCGTCGCGGGCGTTCCACTTGCCCGTGACAGTAAATTCACTCATGGTGTCCGCTCCGAGAGCGAGCGGGAAGTACCTTTTCACTTCCCACCCAGTGTCGTGTCCACCCCGACACCGACTCCGACGTTTCGCGGGAGTCAGCGCTCGCAATGGCCACTGCGCGCGAACAACGATACGGAACTCTGAGGACTCGGTCCGCGAGAGACGGTGCTAGCCCAGGGAAATCGCTTTTTCCGACCGCGTTCCAGACGTTCGCATGACCGATACGGGGTACTCGGCGGACCACGCGGCGTACTACGACGCGGTCGCGGGCGGCGACCGGGGCGATATCGCTTTCTACCGCGAGCGGGCGCTCGCGGCGGACGGCCCGGTCCTCGAACTGGCGTGTGGCACCGGCCGCGTCACCCTCCCGCTCTGCCGGGCGGGCGTCGACGTCGACGGGATCGACCTCTCGGCCGACGCGCTCGCCGTCCTCCGCGAGAAGGCGGCCGACGAAGGGGTCGACCCGGCCGTCTGGC
>JGI12328J13899_1000778_pt1 | contig 7265 bp, 8 predicted proteins | sample A23P2SouthBayCA_FD_13899 | JGI IMG/M metagenome (IMG submission 13899) | reverse complement strand
TGGCGCCGACGAGGCCGAGACCGCCGACGAACCGGTCGCGGAATCCGAGGAGGTGGAGGTCTGATGGTCGACGTCGAGTCGTTTATCCCCGAAGCCAAAGCGGAGATCGCCGACGCGATCGGCGATGCGAACGCGGTCATCGCGCTGTCTGGCGGCGTCGACTCCTCGACGGCCGCCGCGCTGGCCTACGAGGCCGTCGGCGACCAGCTCACCCCCGTCTACGTCGACACCGGACTCATGCGCAAAGGCGAGACCGAGCAGATCCGCGACACCTTCGACTACATGGACTCGCTGCGGGTCGTCGACGCGAAAGACCGCTTCCTCGAGGAACTCGCCGGGGTCACCGACCCCGAGGAGAAACGCCACGCCATCGGCGAGCAGTTCATCCGCGAGTTCGAGACGGTCGCCCGCGAGGTCGACGCCGACTACCTCGTCCAGGGAACCATCTACCCCGACCGCATCGAGAGTGAGGGCACCATCAAGTCCCACCACAACGTCGGGGGCTTGCCCGAGGTCGTCGACTTCGACGGCATCGTCGAACCGATGCGCGACCTCTACAAGGACGAGGTCCGCGAAGTGGCTCGCGCCCTGGATCTGGAGGAGATCATCTCCGAGCGGATGCCGTTCCCCGGCCCCGGCCTCGCCGTCCGTATCATCGGCGAAGTCACCGAGGAGAAACTCGGCGTCGCACGGGAGGCTAACCACGTCGTCGAGGAGGAACTCGTCGACCACGACCCGTGGCAGGCGCTGGCCGCGGTCATCGGCAAGGCGACGGGCGTCAAGGGCGACAACCGCGTCCACGGCTGGGTCGTCGCCGTCCGCTCCGTCGAGAGCCGGGACGGCATGACCGCCCGCGCACAGGACGTCGACTGGGATACGCTCCAGCGCATCCAGTCCAGAATCACGGGCGAGAACGAGACCGTCGCCCGCGTGCTCTACGACGTGACCCACAAGCCGCCCGCGACCATCGAGTACGAGTAACGCCGTCGGTCGCCGTCGGACATTTTTCGCCGTCCTGAAACGTGAGACACAAACCCCCCGGCCCCGTCCGGGCGGGTATGAACGTCGTATTCGCCGGTGCGGACGTCGAGGGACTCGTCGACGAGTTGCGCGAACGCGGTGCGGACGTGACCGTCGTCGACGGCATCGCCAACCGCCCGGCGCTGGAGGACGCTGGCATCCACGAGGCAGATATCTTTCTCATCACCGACGTCGGACAGGCCACCTCCATCGTCGTCGCGAAGGACATCAACCCGGACCTGCGCGTCGTCGCCTACACCGACGACTCGCTCCCCGAGTTCGTCAGCGGGCAGGAGGTCCTCTCGGTCGACCCGGCCCTGCTCGGCCCCGACGCGGTCGCAGACGAACTCACCCAGTGACCGCGGTTCGGCCCTTGTCTCGTGACCTCCGACCCGGACAAGTCTGTCACACGTGGTCACCGGTTCGGACCGACAGTCCCGGAAACGCCGCGACTCCAGGTCCTGCCCGCCTCTTCCGGATACTGTTTCGATAATAACGGGTAGAATATCCATATTCGATTTTCCCTCTCGTATTAGTGCAAAGATTTTTCAAAGTGGCGGCGAGATATGTGAACATGAACGAAACTCCGCTCGTCGAACGAGTCGGGATCGTGTCACCGGTGCCGACGTTCGGACGGGTCGGGTCCGGTGTCGCGGCGGTTCTGGCTGCCCTCCTGACGGCGCTGGTCGTCGGCCAGATGCTGGGGTGGGACCTCTCGAGTTCCGGTGCCGCCGGCCTGCTGGCCGTCAGTACTGTCAGCGCCGCGGGTGCGGTGTGGCTCGCGGTGCGCGCCCTCCGGTCGGTCGGCCGGGAAGTCAGGTTCCACGATTCCGTCCTCGAGGTGGTCACCGTGGGTCTCATGGGTCGCCAGCGCGACGTCGTCTCCGTTCCGTACGACGAGATCGACCTCGTCGTCCGGGCCCAGTTGCGCGCCGACGGGTCCGAGACCGCCGCTGACTACGCGGTGTTCCACGGGGACGAGGACTCGCCACTGATCATCGGCAGCGTCGCGGACCCACATGCTTTCGAGCAGGCCGCCAAGCGGCGCGTCGAATCGCCGAACGAACTCGCGTGGCACGTCGAGGACGAGTACGGACGGCGCAAGGGCGTCGAGTCCGCCAGGGTGTTCTGGCGCGAGTGGCCCGTCGAGAAGTCGATCCCGACATCGGTCGTCGTCGACCAGTCGGCGGTTCCCTCGTCCATCTGGACCGTCACCGAGGAGGATTTCAAAGGAGAGCACGACGCGCTCAACTGGCTGGCGTACTACTCGCTCGGCCAGGGATACCCGTAACTCCGAGACTCCGACCGTTCGGTCGAGCCGTCCGACGGGAAGCACTCTCCTGCTGTGGCTACAGTGAGGCGCCGCTCCCGGGGCATGCCACCGGAAAATCGCGCCCTACCGCGGCGTTACTCGATAGCCGTCTGTCGGTCGACCAGCCCCGACTCCTCGAACCCGGTGTCTTCGACGACGGTCTGACGGTCGCTCGGGTCGAAATCGACCTCGTCGGACGCTTCCAGGCGGTCGAGCTTTCGCTCGAACTCGGCGTCAGAGACTTCCCCCAGGGCGTACCGGCGTTTCAGGATCGCCACCGGGTCGCCGTCCGCAGTCGTCCCGACTCCGCCCGTCTCGTCGCTCGATGCGGTCCCCTCAGGTCCGGTCACCGCGCTGGCGGCGAGTCTGTAAGCGCCGACGAACAGGCCGATCCCCCCGACAGTGACGAGCGTGTTCGCGAGCGTCGTGTCGGGTAGCCCGAGCTGGTACATCGGGAAGTAGATGACGTTCAGACCGTCGCCGACGGCCAGTATCCCCACGATGGCTAACGCGTACGCGATCTCCAGTCTGTGCGTCGAACTATCCGGCAGGTATTCCCCCAATCTGTCCGGCATGTGTGCGTGTATCACACCCATTACTATGAAAATAGTGATCTTTTCGACAACGAACTCGGACGGTTGCGAGCGACAGGTCAGGTCCGCTCGGAGAGGTCGGCGAGTCGGTCGCTTCCGCGGCGCTCGAACGGAACGCCGTGGCCGATGCCCGCCACCTCGAAACCGGGCGCTCGATCGGCGAGTTCGCGAACGCTCCGGGCGACCGCGTCGGTGTCGTCGCTGATGAGCCACGGCGACGGTTCGAGCGCGCCGCCGCTCTCCCTGACAAGGTCGCCCAGAAATGCCGTCTCCAGCCCTTCGCTGACGTACGCGACGTGGCCCGGCGTGTGGCCGGGGGTCTCGTAGACGGTGAAACTCCCCACGGTGTCGCCGTCGGTCAGCGGCAGGACGTCGGCGTCGGGTGGTGTCCCGAGCAGGCCCAGCAGTCGCTGGGAGAGCCCCTTGTGTGAGCGAAGCGACGGTGATCCGTGGCCCGCAACTAGGGGCGCGTCGCCCCGGCCAGCGTAGATGTCGACCTCGAGTTCGTCCAGTCGCGGGAGGCCGCCGACGTGGTCCAGGTCGTAGTGTGTCACGAGCACTCGGTCCAGGTCCGAGAGGGAGTACCCGGCGTCGACGACGGCGCCGGTGATGTCGTCGCCGTGCCACGGCATCCCGGCGTCGACCAGCGTGAGGTCGCCGCCGTCGTCGACGAGGTAGGCGTTCACGCCGCCGAGGTCGATCCACCAGACGCCCTCGCTGAGTCGCGTGACCATACCGGCGATTCGACGTCGCGAGTCAAAACAGTCGGGGCGCGTTCCCGCGGCGTGGCGACCGCTGTGAGTCCGACCTCGGGCGGTGGGATCGGGCTCCGGCGCTGTCGGTCCCGCGGCGGGACGACTACCGCTCGAGGATGGTCCCGCCGGCGCCGACTGTCACGTCCACTTCCGCGAGCGGCGCGCTACTCGTCGCGCTGGGCGAGTCCGACGAGGTGGCCGATCTCTTCGGCGATCAGTTCTTCCACGCCGAGGGTCGCGGCGGCCTCGCTCCCGGGGAGACAGAACACGACGCTCCCGTCGACGACGCCGGCCGTCGCGCGCGAGGCCAGCGCCTTCGTCCCCACGTCCTCGTAGGAGAGGATGCGAAACAGTTCGCCGAAGCCCGGGAGTTCCTTGTCGAACAGCGGTGAGACGGCTTCGACGGTCACGTCGTCGGGAGTGATCCCGGTCCCGCCGGTCGTGACGACGGCGTCTACGTCGCTTCGGTCGGTGAGCGCGACGACGACGTTCTGGATCCCGTCGAGATCGTCGCGGATCACGTCCCGCGTCACGATGTCGTGGCCGGCGTTCGCGAGCGTCGTCTCGACGATGTCGCCGCTGGGGTCGTCTTCGCGCGTCCGTGTCGAGGAGACCGTGACCACCGCCACACCGACCTGCGTCGCCGTCGCGTCGTGACCGTGGCTGTGGTCGTGGCCGTCGTGGTCAGTGTGGCTGGCGTGGCGGTCGTGTTCGTGACCGGTATGAGCGTCGTGCTCGTCCGTGTCACGCTCGACCGTGCTGTGGTCGGACTCGCTCTCTCTGGCCTCGTGGGCCTCCGGTGCGTGTCCGTCACCGACCGAATCGGCGTCGTCTCCCGCGAGGGGGTCCGTCGTCGGCGGTTTGGACTCTGTCCCCGGATCCGCGGGTTCGTCGACGGTCTGCTCGGTCTCGGAGTCGGGAGCGAGGGGGTCCGAGGCCGTTCCTGTGGCGTGGTCGTCCTGCGTTGCTGCGCGTGCTTTCTCCACGGGGTCTTCGACGGCGATGTCGTCGTCCGACCCCGCTGGCGTCGTTCCACGGTCGTCAGCAACCGTCTCTTCACGGCCCTCGGGTTCTGTGTCCGACCGCTCCTGTTCGTCCGCCTCGACTCCGTCTTCGGAATCGGGCGTCTCGCCGTCGGCGCGTTCCACCTCGTCTTCGTCGTCTTCGTCGTCTTCGTCGTCCCCGTCGTCTATCCCCCGACTGGTGTCGCGAGACTGGAAATCGACCATGGGGACGCTACCGGCGGGACGGGTAAAAATCTCCGCGTACGCCGGCGGTTCGCTCACCCGGAACTCGGTTTCACTACTGTTTTGCCGCTCCCGTCCGAACCCGCTCGTATGAACGGCGTACTGGTCGGACCGGCGACTTCCGGAGGTGCGCGATGAGCGAGTCGGCGGTCGCTGACGGGGACGCCGACGGGAGCGCCGACGGAGGGACTCCGGCCGACGAAGACACATCAGCCGACGAGGACACATCGGCCGACGAGACAGTTCCCGGCGCACCGGCACAGCCGGCGGCGAAGTCGTTCGACTGGCGGGGCTGGACGCTCGTCGGGGCGCTCGTGCTCTCGTTGCTCGTGATCCCGTGGACGATGATCTACCTCCAGCAAGCGCAGACGTTCCTCGAGTCGCTGGGGCTCGGACTCCGCGACGCGTACCTCGTGTTGCCGCTAGTGCCGGCGATGGGCCTGGGCGCGCTCGCTGTCTGGTCGGCGGTGGCGAGTCGCCGGGACCGCGCGAATCAACGGTGAAAACGGCGCAGGAACACTTATTTCGGAGAGCACTCAACCGCTCGCAGAGCGATGGCCACGTCGCCGCTTGTCCCCGTAGTCCTCTTCGCCGCCGTCGTCGGGAGCGGCGTCGCACTGCTCGCCTGGGTCGGCCGCGACACGCCCGGCGCGAAGCCGCTCGCCGCGTTCATGATCGGCGCGAGCTGCTGGGCGCTCGCCGAGGGGATGACGCTCGTGAGTCCGACCCTCGGAGCGAAAGTGTTCTGGACGCGACTCACCGCCACGGTGTCAGTGTTGCTGCCGGTCGCCTGGCTCGCGACCGTCGTCGCGTACACCGAGACCGACTGGCGACTGACCGGCCGCCGCTTCGGCGCCCTCCTCGTCGAACCGGTCGCGTTCGTCGCGCTCGTCTGGACCAACGAGGGGCCACACGCCGCCGATGTCGGGGTCTCACACGCTCTCGTCTGGACCGGGTTCTCGACTGAGTTCACCGGCGCCGACGTGGTCATCCTCCGCGAGTACGGCCTCGCGTTCTGGGCACATCTGGGCTACTCCTATCTCCTCGTCGCCGCTGGCGCGCTGGTGCTGGTCCGACTGAACTTCCGCACCAGTCGCGTCTTCCGCGGCCAGGCGACGGCGCTGCTCGCCGGCGTCTCCGCACCGCTTTTCGCCAACGCCCTCACCGTGTTCGACGCCCTGCCACCGGACGCCGACCTGACCAGCGTCGGGTTCGTCGTCACCGGACTCGTCCTGGCGGCCGCCATCCTGCGAGGGGAACTTCTCTCGGTCTCCCCGGTGACCCGGAGCCTCGGCCGGGAAACCGTCGTCGCGGAGATGGACGACGCGGTCGTCATCGTCGACGACGAGGAGCGCGTGGTCGACGCGAACGCCGCGGCGCTGGAGCTGTTCGGGGTCTCGCTCGCTGCCGTCGTGGGCGAGGACCTCGAGGCCGGGATACCCGCGCTGGCGTCGGCGGTCGACCGGCTGGAGTCGCGGCCGAGCGGCGTCGAACTCGACGGGCCCGAGGGACGGCGATACTACGACGTGAGCGTCTCCCCGCTGACCCGCGACTACGGCGGGATCGGCGGCTACGTCGTCAGCCTCCGCGACGTCACCGACCGGCGCCGACGCGAACAGCGCCTCGACGTGCTCAATCGACTCGTCCGCCACAACCTCCGCAACGAACTGAACGTCGTCTACGGGAACGCCGAACTGTTGAAACCGACCCTCACCGACCCCGCGGCGGTCGACCGGGTCGACCGGATCGAGGAGACCGTCGAGACGATCATCGCTCGCAGCGAGAAGGTCGGACGCGTTTCGCGTATCCAGGTCGGGACCTCGACCAGACCGCTTCTGCTCGTGGACTGGCTCGAGGAGATCGTCGCGGACGTCGAAGCCGACTACCCGGCGCTCACGGTCCGCGTCGACGTCCCGCGGACCCTGGTCATCTCCGGCGGCGAGTCGCTCGAACACGCCTTCGTCGAACTGCTGAGCAACGCTGCGGAACACGCCGACGACGCCGTGAGCGTCGAACTCTCCGCGAGACGGTCCGACGCCGGCGACGTCGTCGTCCGGGTGTCCGACGACGGCCCCGGCATCGAACCGGAGGAGCGGGCCGCCATCGAAACCGGTCGCGAGACGGCCCTCGAACACGGGAGCGGCGTCGGCCTCTGGCTCGTCACCTGGGTCGTCGAGGCCTACGGCGGAACCGTGGGGTTCGAAGACGCCGACGCGGGCTGTACGGTCGTCGTCACGCTTCCCACGGCCGAGTCGGCCGCGACCATCGAGAGCGAGCGGCCGCTGGCCGAAGCCGACGACTGACGGCGAGCGACAGACGCTTCGCGCCCGATCGACCG
>JGI12328J13899_1000651_pt1 | contig 8842 bp, 9 predicted proteins | sample A23P2SouthBayCA_FD_13899 | JGI IMG/M metagenome (IMG submission 13899) | reverse complement strand
CGCTCTGCGCGAGCAAGTTGTGCTGCGGAAGATGTTCCGGACCCTCCGCTCAGCCGAAGGGGTCCAGATTCACGAGACGATCACGACCATGTTGGCCACGTGGAAACGGCGAGGACTAGATCCGCCCGAACAGCACCAGTCTATCCTCAGTGGAGAAAAACTCAGCTCAGGGTGAGAGGCATCACCGAGTAGTGAATTATAGTCGCACTATCTAATTACCTGAAAACCGCACGGGGGCGGAAGAAAACTCAGGTCCCTACCCATGAGGTCGCCCGCCCCTCGAGCGGAACATGACATGCATCCATATCCTATCAGGACGCACAGTGTGGGTCTCCCCACAGAGGGTAAAATTACTATAACTGAATTAGTCTTTCGGTGCTGTCTCTTATTTGGATCTTATTTAGATTGTGTTTCACGCATGCGCATTAACACGATCTTTATCTCAGAAATATATAATTACACAAGACTTATGCCGGGCCCGTAATGAGGACTATATACCCCTATCCGGAGGCTGCTCGGTGAAGTGTAATCGCAATCTCAAGATGTGTTGTCGGTCGAATGCAGTCACCTCCATGATCGTGCGCAAACTAACCCGAACTAAAACACAATAATAAATGACAAACGAAGTAACTTATCGTGAGAAGGGACGTGCAGTGTTCCTGACCGCGATGATGGTTCTGTCTGTCGTTGCAATGTCCGCAGCGTTTGCGGGCGGTGCAGTGGCGGCGGAAAACGCGGAGTCATACGACGGACCGCGTTACAACGAAAGCGAGACAAGTTTCGAAACAAGCACCGTTTTCTCTGGAGACACAGTCTTCCAGGGTGAAGAAAATCTTAACTACAATGATGAAGATATCTCTAGCCTGACTGGTGTTCCGAACGGCGGAGCCGAGGGTGAAACGCTTTCGCTCTCATCCACGATTTCGGAGACTCAGGAAACCGGCAAGTACACTGCTTCCGGTGAGCGTGATGGTAGTTTCAACCTAACGGTCCTCGAACCAGAAGTCACCAACCTCGAAGTGCTCCGTAACGGTAAAACTGACATCGCCGGTTCGAGCGTCACGACCAACGACGCTAAACAGCTCGAAGTCGAGACGTCCTACAACTTCGAGGACGCTGAGTACGCCGAACTCGTCGTCGAAGACGAGAGCAGTACCGACATCACGAACGCTGTCCTCAACTCCTCGGGTGCAAACGACGAGTACTTCCAGAATGACAGCGACTCGGTCATTGTCGACCTCAGCGACGAGGACGCTGGCACCTACACCTTCACGGTGAAAGGCCAGGAGAACCTCGACTTCGATAACGCAGTTGAAACCACGACGGTCAACCTGTCGACCGATGACGACATCGGTATCGAACTCGGTACGGACAGCGCGACCCAGGGTGACAACGTCGAGTACACCGTCACCGGTGGCAGCGACGAAAACGAGCACCTTGTCGCGATCGAAGAAGACGATGTCCGTGACTCGGTCGACCGGACGGAAGACGCTATGAAGAAAGTCTTCCGTAACGTCGGCGATACAGAGGATGTCGGCATCACTGATGATGGTGACTACGTCTGGGCAAGCGTCGAGATGGACGGCACGACGGCCGTCGGCTCGATTGAGACGCAGCACCTCGATGATTCCTCGATCGACATCTACGTCTACAGTAGCGGTGCCGACGACCTGAGCAAAATTGGAACCAACGAAGACGAAGAAGATAGCGCTGACCTCGACGTTACCGAAGGCGAAGTCACGCTCGACAGTCCGAGCGGCGAATACGTCGTCGGCTCTGAGGTTGACGTCAACGGTACTGCAACCAGTGCCGACGAGGTCGTGATCTTCGCTCGTGACAACGGCGAGTGGAAGCAGCTCACGACAGAGATCGACGTTGACTCTGACGATACGTTCGACCTAGAAGACATCATTCTCTCCGACAGCAGCGAAAGTGAGATTGAGAACGAAGGCGCAAAGATTCTCCGTCTGCCCGGTACCTACCGCATCGGCGCTATCGACGCGTCTGACGTCCCCCAGGATGAGCGAGACGAAGACGGCAATATCAAAGGAGTTGACCTGGACACGTCGACCTTTAACTCGGGTTCCAGTACGAGTGAATCGATCACTGTGGTCGACGGCGACCTGACCGCTGACTTCGGTACGATCAACGGCGAAGTCTCGGAGGACGTCGACCAGAATCTTGACGTGAACGGCTCCGCAATGGGCCAGAATAACGTCGTTGTCGCGTTCGTCGACGAGCGCGGTAACACCGTTGCAAAAGAAATCTCGGTTGACACCGATGACTACACCTTCGAAGAAGATGACCTTTCCCTGACTCAGGACGGTGGTCTCTCGCAGGGTACCGTCACTGCACACGTCCTCTCGAAGGCCCGTGACAACGTCTACGGTGACGATGACCTGTCCAACATCACTGCCGAAGACGATCCGTCCCTTACGACTTGGATCGAAGCACTCGGTGAGGAAGGCCTGACCGGTGACCAGGTCCGTGACCGGATCGCCAGCGAAACCGTCGACGAGACGGCTAGCGACGACCTCATGGTCACGGACTCCTTCCGCTACACCGACGCTTCGTCCACGATCGAATCCGTCTACCCCGCCGGCGCTGACGCCAACGGCGTCAACCCCGTCCCGGCTGACGGTACGGTCGTCGTCGAAGGTCAGACCAACCTTCAGCCTGATGACAACACCATCACGGTGGAGGTCCTGAACGAGGAAGGTAATGCACAGACGATGACCAGCACTGACGAGTGGGGCACTGACGGTCAGTGGTCCGTTGAAGTCAGCTCCGAGGACCTCGACGTCGGCACCTACACGCTCGAGTCTGACGACGGCGAAACGACCGACCGCGTCGACATCGAGGTCGTCGAAGAAGTTGACGAAGGTGACGAGACCGACGAAGGTAACGAAACCGACGAAGGTAACGAAACCGACGACGGTACTGACGAAGGCACCGACGACGGTACTGATGAAGGCACCGACGACGGTACTGACGAAGGCACCGACGACGGTAACCAGACCGACGACGGTACTGACGAAGGTACTGACGAAGGCTCCGACTCCGACAGCTCCAGCGACGGTACGCCCGGCTTCGGTGTTGGCGTCGCCCTCGTCGCCCTCCTCGGCGCTGCGCTGGTTGCACTCCGCCGCAACAACTAAGCGCTGACAACTAACTACCGGGCACTCGCCCGGCCTTTGCCGCATCCTTCCTTTCTTTCGACGCGCTACACAGATAGTAACAACATTATCTGAATTGAGGCGCTGTATCCCCTCCCTGCTCGCTTCGCTCGCTGAGGAAGGGGTCTTAGCGCCTTAATTCAGGTAAAACACGAACTGAGAGACGTCGCCTGAGGGTGTCGGAAAGCATTTCACTCGTTCGGTGGTGAGACATAGATATGGGCGTTCAGTCCCGCAGAGAGTCAAACGGCGAGACCGTAACCGTCACTAAGGAAGGACGGTGGTACGTCGCGAGAGACGACTCCAGCGGGGTTGCGAGCCAGGACGAGACCAAAGCCAAGGCCCTCGAGAACCTCGCCGAGGCCCTCGAGCTTCACGATCGTCCGACAGCGGACGACAAGGAAACAGATCCGTCGACAGCGCCGTGGCATTCATAGAATTTAGGCCAACCGGTATTCTTTTTCTGCCGACGGTGACTACCGAATAGTGCCGACTTATCAGACAAGTCGTCACCAAACAATCGAAGATACGCCCTGAGACCGCCAGATCAGTCGATCACACACCACCGTTTCTGATGCTCGACAAATATATAGTGCAAGGTTGTTTTAGAAGATTCTATGCGACTAGAGGCGACCGCAAAGCAGGACGAATACAAGGTCTGGATGACCGATGCTGAACTCGACGAACTCCGACGATCGGCTGCGAACCATCGCGACGATCTCATCATCCAGTTGGGCGGCTACGTCGGCCTCCGAGCCTTCGAAATTCCGCAAATTCGGCCGGAGCACGTGAAACGGACACCCGACGGCGATCACTACCGTCTCCGAGTGCCAGAGGGAAAGGACACAACCGGGAATGGGGGAAAGCCTCGTGATGCCTACCTCCCGGCCGACGTCGAGGGCGACATCCATCGCTACCAGACTGCCGAAGATATATCGTCAGACGATTTATTGATCGATCTCACCGAGCGGGGTGTCCGCGATGTCGTGAAGCGCACCGCCGAGCGTGCGGCCGCCGAAACCGGCGACGACGACTACCAGTACGTGAGTTCCCACGACCTCCGCCGTCGCTTCGCGCAGCGACTCCTCGTCGACCGGCAGATGAATCCTCGGGTCGTGATGGCCGTCGGTGGCTGGGACTCCTTCCAGGCCATCGAACCGTACCTCAACGCGCCAACGGCCGACGTCGTCAATGACGCCTTCGAGGAGGCCGGGCTCGCATGACCGAGGACGACATCGATCCCGAGAACCCGCGACCGGGGAGCCACTACCCACGGTTCAGAGAGAGGGACACCCCTCATTTCATCATAACTCACGTGGTGGAGGCTTCCATTTAATCAGAACCGAGACTGTCTCGTTGTTATCGGGATCTCGTCGGCCGTTTCTGAGAGACTATAATCGGCATTAGCACACACGTCGAGGAGTTCGTGGGCATCGATATTACCAAGATCAAATGTGAAGTATGTCCCACCGCGCACACCACCCGAATTTTCGTATGCAGAAACCATATTGTAGGTATTAAGGGACGTTAGTTTATCATGGATGGACCTGGCTGTTAGTTCCTCATAACCAACATTATCGATGATCCATCGGTAGACAGGATATACTTCTTTTGTCTTTGCTGGAGTTTTGTCCTGGACTTCAAGCGACGCTACAGCCAGAACTGTGGCTCTCTCCTGTGTTGTTAATCCATCTAGACCATCACGAATGAGTTCGTGCTCAAGTCGATCTTTCGCTTTCTCCAGATGATCGGTGGTTACACTATCGGCATCCCTGTTTGACGCCAGCTCACCAGCAGTATAGAGGAGTTTAATCGCTTGTCGTGCAGCACCTTCATCCTGAGCGGAATAGGCAGCACAAAGTGGAATTACGTCTTCATCCACTACACCATCCTGGAATGCGATCTCCTTCCTCTGCTTCAGAATAGTTTGAAGCTCAGTCGCGTCGTATGGATTGAATCGAACGTCAACTTCACCGAGAGTTCCCTTCACCTTCGGAGATAGTTTTTCTCGGAAGTTGAAATCGTTCGAAATACCGACAACTGATACTTCTGTGTTCTCGAGACGTCCGTTCGAAGGAGCTCGAGGCAGATCATAAAGAAGATCGTCATCGGTACCGAGGTTATCGATCTCGTCTAGAACGATAACAGCGTACCCACCTATATCGTCGAGAGCATTGAACATCCGATACGTTAGATCGTCATACGAGTGTCCTTTCGGTGGTGAATGGGTGTCCTCCTCGAGTTCTGTGAGAATCTTACCCACTGCCTGGTAGGACGTGTTACTCCCCTGGAGGGTGGATTTGATTACTGTGAGTTTTTTATCGATTGTCTGAAAGGTATTGTCAAGTTCTCGTAGGACGTACTCGATAGCCACTGTCTTCCCTTGTCCAGACTTCCCATAAAGGAAGACATTTCTTGGACGTTTATCACTACGAACAGAGCGCTTAAACGCCATAGAGATCTGCTCGAGTTCTTCTTCTCGCTCCGGGAGTTCACCCGGAACCCACTCATCCATCAATGCTTCTTCCTTGTCGAAGATGTTTGATGATACGTCGAACAGATCCATAGTACAGTAATCTGACTCATACAACATAAAACCGCCACTTCATCATTTTCATCATAGTTGTGGGACTTATATAAGACACACACCCCTCGTTTCATCATAACCATGAGAATGGCGTGGGTGGGATGAATTATAGATATAATTTGTCGTGAGTTTTTCGGCTGAATCTGTGCCACCCCCACTTCATCATTTTCATTATAGTGGTGAGCCTTATATAAGACACACACCCCTCGTTTCATCATAACCATGAGAATGGCGTGGGTGGGATGAATCATAGATGTAATTTGTCGTGAGCTTTTTCGGCTGAATCTGTGCCACCCCCACTTCATCATTTTCATCATGGTTGTGAGACTTATATAAGACACACACCCCTCGTTTCATCATAACTCGAGTAGAGGCAGGGAGGGGTCTTAGCGCCTCAATTCAGATAATAAAACCCCGCTTCCGGAACTTCCGGATCTTCCGGAACCTCTAGCACTTATATAACACACACACCCCTCATTTCCGCATCTTTTGCTCGAGATTGAATGGGATAGTGAGGCTCGAAGTGCTGGGAATAGTTGCACCATCACTTCCGGAACTTCCGCAACTGGATTTACTTATAAATGACACATACCCCCTGTTTCATCATAACTCACGCAAAGCTGGCTCCAACGAAAATCATGATCTATAACTACCATGATGAGATCGAATTCATCTCGATCTCATCTGGGCCCGGTTCAGGAACCGGGCCCTTCCCTTTGGGGCTTCGCCCCTCGTCCTTCGGGCTCTTCCCCTTGGGGGGAAGAGCCCTCTGGGCCGAAGGGGACTTCGCCCCTTCATTTGACGTAGTTTAGCTAATGGACTATTTTCTTTGCAGCTACTTATAGTTAACCCTCCACAAGGAATCCTTCTTCTACTGGTCTCTCTCGATCGGAGGATCAGGTTGTCCGGAAAACTCTTTCCCGTGGTTCGTCGTCGCTGAATCCAATCTCTCTGGCATGGCGGATGATAGTCTACTCTGGTGCTCCTTCACTGCACTCTGCTTCAACCCTCTATATGAGATCTTTCATGCTGGGAACATCGTCTGTAGTTAGATTATCCACATCGACTTCAAGTCGGAAAATCTCTATATCTCTATCTTCTCGCTTTGCATGGAATGGATGCGGAAGCTCCTTGTTTAGTTTCTTCACAGTTGCTGTGATTGATAGAGATTACTCCTCACTTCTTGCGCAACTGCTCTCAACTTTTCATCGGCTTTCTCAAGGTGTTCGTCTGCCCCCTCGAGGTTCTGTCGTATATCACTCATGACGTGCAATACAACCCAGATGGGCAAGTAACCTATTCCACACAACTGATTTCAGAACGGTTCCAAAATGATATCAAACTGAAATTGAGTGTCGGGTATCTTTATTAGTGTCGATGAAAATCACTTTGATATCAGTCTGCTATCGGACTAGTTTGAGAGTGATACCATATGGGACGAATCAGGGAGATTGCTGAAGCAACTGATCGCGAACTCGAGGAGTACCTAGATCACCTCGGATGGGACGACAACCCATTCACTTATCCTGCAACGATCGACGAGTATGTGCTTCCATCGCACGAGGACATCGCGGATATCGCTAGCCACATCCGGAACTACACTGGCCCGATCCTCGTCCACTCCAGATATTCTGGTGTAGGAAAGACGACGCTTCTTCGAATGCTGCTCACAGAGTTTGAGGGAGATTACCAAACTGTCCAAATCGGAGAGCACAACGTCACACCCTACGAACTCGTTGCGATCGTCGCTGACGAAGTTGGAGTAGGGAAGTCATCGTCGACGAAGTTAACCGAACAGAAGATCCGCCAGGCGGATCTAGACAAACCTATTTTGATCGGAATTGATGAGTTCGGACTCAACGATCCAGATACTCTCCACGTGATCCAGTTCCTCAACGACCTCGAGGACTACCACGTCATCCTCACTGGAATGAGCTCGCAGTGGGAAGCGATTGGAGGGCTTGGAAGTGAGGGAAAAGCGTTCCAGCGCCGTGTTTCGTATAAACTCCAGCTCGAGCCCTTCGATCGAGAACAGATAACCGAGCTCGTCCAACGACGGATTGGTGGTGTCTCTGACGACTCTGAGACTGACGATATTGGCCCATTCACTGAAGACGCTCTCGATATAATCCACGAGAGGGCAGATGGTGTCCCAGCCGTTGTGACATCAGTCTGCGCCGAGCTAGTCGGCCTCGCAGCGTACCAGTACTCCGAGGGGATGGGTGCGGAGATTGATGACGATCTCGCCAGGTACGTTGACTACCCAGATCCAGAAGTAGAGTGAAACCGATCTGATATTAGAGTGAAATTGAATCAGAATCAATTCGAAACTAATTTGAAACCAGAATGAAATTGAAATGATATCACTATGGGGCGTCGCAAAATCACTGAAGAAGCGGAACAGAAATCGAAGGAAGAAACAGAAGAAGATGGGACAGGTGTGGAAATAGAGGAGCCTGAGTCGTCACCTGATCGGAAGCAGTTCCCCCAACGGATGCCAGAGCCGTTAGTCGAAGATCTCGACCAGTGGGCAGAGAGACGCGGTATGAGTCGAAACAGTGCTGTCAACTTCATCGTCCGAGAGTATCTTGACGATGAATGATCTGAGGGTGCAGGAGAAAGGGGCTTAGAACCTGTCCCGCTTCGAATTGATAAACCACTTGAAGGAGTCAAGCGGCAGAAGAGCACTCGTAGCAGCACCGTTAGCTTGTTCAGTTGGTAAACTTGTAGATTAATAATATATTACCCACTCATACATTACTAAGTTTGTGAGGTACTGATGATGGATACCACTGTATTGGAGAGTCCAGTTGCGACATGGATTAAAGACCTTAATCCGAAGCAACTGCCGGCAGTTGCGAGGAATGCGACTCCTCTCAAAACCCGCGTCTTTGGCGTGGTGAGACGGGAGCTGTCGGGCCGTGGTGGAGCGGCCGCCCCTCACGGATGCATCGAGCGTTCGGGTATTAATTCCAGACGACTCGTCACGGGAAGTCCGAGGGGAATTAAATTCGCCTGCGACCGCACGGCCCGTTTCGGGACGTGCGGTCAAAACGGTGAAGCCGAGGGGCTTGCCCCC
>JGI12328J13899_1000534_pt1 | contig 10784 bp, 5 predicted proteins | sample A23P2SouthBayCA_FD_13899 | JGI IMG/M metagenome (IMG submission 13899) | reverse complement strand
CGTGTCGCCCGTGTAGACCATCCGCCGGCCGGGGCGCGGCGGGCCGACGACTTCGTCGGGTTCGACCGTGCGGCCGTCGTGTTCGACCGCTTCGCCGCGGTGGAGTTTCGAGTACTTCGGGCCCGGCGGGATCCCGAGTTCCTCTTCGGCTTTCTCGCGGTCGAACCGGCCGTTGCGGTCGTCTTCCACGATGGCGTACCCGAGCGACTGGGTGCGGTGGGCGGTGCGGACGCCGCGGACCTCGTAGTCGCCGCCGTCGAGAACGGTGTCGCCGGGGCCGACCTGGTTTATCCGGACGGGGAAGTCGGGGTCCGTGCCGGCGATGCCGACGACGTCCTCGATGCGGCCGCGCGTGCCGTGGGGCGCGTTGATCGCCAGCGGCGCGTCCCGGCCGTTGAAATCGAGCGTCTGGACCAGCCCCGGGAGCCCGAGGACGTGGTCGCCGTGGGTGTGCGTGATGAAAACGTGGTCGACGGCGAAGCCCGTTCCGAAGCGCATCATCTGGCGCTGGGTGCCCTCGCCGCAGTCGAACAGGAGCCTGTCGCCCTCCCGGTTGACGAACACGGCGCTGGTGTTGCGCCGCGTCGTCGGTACCGCGCCGCTCGTTCCGAGGAAGGTGACGCGCATACCCGTCCTCGGCGACGGGCCGGTAAACGCGTGTCGGAATCCGCGCTGGCCGGCGACACTCGACCGTCGACCGGCCGCCGAAAACTCGTATAAAAATCCACCGTCCGTTTACCGCCATTCTCGGTGGGTGTCGCAGAAAACCGCACGACTGAATCGGTCTCGGTCGCAGTGGAAATCCGCGTTAATCGGTGTTGATCCGGCTTCGCTATGTCCTTTTTATACGGTGGTGGGGCCACAAGATGGGGGTACGATGTGGCAAGCACGGCGGTTCGGGACCGACGAGGCATCGAGTGCGAAGACAGCGCGGCGGGCGCGGGGGGTGTCGCGATGAGCGACATCGGGACGAAACGCGCCATCGCGGCCATCGCGGTGACGCTGCTGGTCGCGACGGCCGGCTGTGCGAGCAGTCTCGGCGGCGCGACGCCGCTGTCGGACACGGCTGCTGACGACGGCGCGACGGACGCCCCCGGTGAGACGGACGCCGCGACCGGGAGCGACTCGGCCGCCGGCGACTCGGGGACGGTCAACTTCTACGTGAGCGACCGCCCGAACGACATGGACGACTTCGAACACCTGAACGTCACCGTCTCCACCGTCGAGTTCCACCTCGTCGACCCGGCCGAGGACACGAACGAGACCGACGACGCGGACGCGAACGAGACGGACACCGAGACGAACGGGACCGAGACGGCCGAGACCAACGGGACCGCGACGCCGACGGTAACTGCTACGCCGACGGCCACCGCCACGCCGACGGCCACCGCGACTGCGACGCCGGTGGACAGCGCCGGTGACGACGAGAACAGTACCGACGACGGCGCTGCCGCGATGGACACGGACACCGCGGAAACTGACTCGGAAGACGAGTCGGAGTCGGAGAGTGAATCCGAGGGCGAATCGGAATCTGAGTCCGAAGACGAGTCCGAAGACGAAGACGAGTCGGAAGACGAGGCCGAGGAGGACGACGACGAGGAAGACGGTGACGGCCGCTGGGTGACGCGCGAGGTCAACGCGACGTCGGTCGACCTGTCGGAACTACGCGGGGCGAACGCGACGCTGCTGAGCCAGTTCGACCTCCCCGCGGGCGAGTATGACAAGGTCTTCATGTACGTTGACGAGGTGAACGCGACGCTCACGAACGGCGAGTCGGCGAACGTCAAGCTCCCGAGCGGCAAACTCCAGCTCAACAGCGAGTTCACCGTCGAGAACGGCTCGGAGGTCGACTTCGTCTACGACGTCTCGGTCCACAAGGCCGGCAACAGCGGGAAGTACATTCTCAAACCCGTCGTCGGCGAGTCGGGGACCGACGTGCCGATCGAACGGGTCGGTGAGGATTCGCTCGACGCCGCGTTCGTCGGCCCCGTCACGCCCGGCGAGAACGTCACCGTCCGGGTCACCCACGAGGGGGTCCCGGTCGCGAACGCGTCCGTCGAAGTGGACGACGGTCCCGACGGCGTGACCGACGCGAACGGCGAGTACGTCGTGTCGGTTCCGGCCGACGCCGAAGAACTCGAAGTCGAGGTTGAAGCCGACGACGCCGAGGCCGAACTCGAGTGGGAACTGGACGAAGACGACGGGTTGACGCTCGCCTTCGCGGAGGCGGTCGCGCCCGGCGAGGACGCGACGGTCGTGGTCACGCAGAACGGCTCGGCGGTCGCGAACGCGACGGTCTCGGTCGACGACGGGCCCGACGGCGTCACGAACGCCGACGGTGAGTTCGTCCTCAGCGTCGGCGACGACGCCGAAGAACTCGAGATCGAAGTCGAAATCGGCGACAGCGAGGGCGAACTCGAACGCGAGTTCGACGAGAGCGAGTCGGACGGCGACGACGAGCGCGAAACGGACGACGAGGCCGACGATGACGAGCGCGGCCACGACGGCGACCGCGGCAACGGCCACGACGGCGACCGCGGCAACGGGCGATAGGTCGACGGCGCGGCCCCCACGCGGGAGCGTGACAGGCCACACCGCCCCTTCGGAACTGTTTTNCCCGCCGCTCGGCCACTAGTCGCCCAACGAATGAGCGACCTCGAACAGGAATATCGGCTGGACTACTTCGCCGAGGAGGGCTTCGAGCGGAAGTCCTGTTCCGAGTGTGGGGCCCACTTCTGGACGCTCGACACGTCCCGCGAGACCTGCGGTGAACCCCCCTGCGAGGAGTACGACTTCATCGGCGACCCCGGCTTCGCCGACTCGTATACCCTGGAGGAGATGCGCGAGACCTTCTGTGGCTTCTTCGAGGAACGCGGCCACGGGCGGATCGACCCCTACCCCGTCGCCGCCAGCCGCTGGCGCGACGACGTCCTTCTCACGCAGGCGTCGATCTACGACTTCCAGCCGCACGTCACGAGTGGCGAGTCGCCCCCGCCCGCGAACCCACTGGTCGTCTCCCAGCCCTGCATCCGGATGCAGGACATCGACAACGTCGGCAAGACCGGCCGGCACACGATGGCCTTCGAGATGGGCGGTCACCACGCGTTCAACGCCGACGAGGGCACCGACTACGCCTACGAGGGCGAGATCTACTGGAAAGAAGAGTGCGTCGAGTACTGCGTCGAACTCCTGCGCGAGGTGGGCGCCGACGTCGAGGACGTGACCTTCATCGAGGACCCGTGGGTCGGCGGCGGCAACGCCGGGCCCGCCTTCGAGGTCATCTACCGCGGGCTCGAACTCGCGACGCTCGTGTTCATGAAGTTCGAGCGCGACCCCGACGGCGACGTCGAGATGAAAGACGGCCACACCTACTCGGAGATGGACCGACGGGTCATCGACACCGGCTACGGCATCGAGCGCTGGGCCTGGATGTCCCAGGGCACCCCCACCGTCTACGAGGCCGTCTACCCCGAGACGATCGACTTCCTCCGCGAGAACGCCGGGCTGGACTACACCGCCGAAGAGGAAGAGGTCGTCCGCCGCGCGGCGACGATGGCCGGCCAGATGGACATCGACGAGGTCGAGGACGTCGAGGCCGCCCGCTCGGAGATCGCCGCCGAACTCGACGTCGAGACCGAGGAACTGGTCGCGCTGCTCGAACCGCTGGAGGACGTCTACGCCATCGCCGACCACTGCCGGACGCTCGCGTACATGCTCGGCGACGAGATCGTCCCCTCGAACGTCGGCGCGGGCTATCTCGCCCGGATGGTCCTCCGGCGCACCAAGCGCCTCGTCGACTCCGTCGGCGTCGACGCGCCGCTGGACGAACTCGTCGACATGCAGGCCGAGCGGCTGGGCTACGACAACCGCGACACCGTCCGCGCGATGGTCCGCTCCGAGGTCGAGAAGTACCAGGAGACGCTGGAGCGGGGCACGCGCAGGGTCCGCCAGCTCGCCCGCGAGTACGCCGACCAGGGCGAGCCGATCCCCACCGAGGAGGTCGTCGAACTGTACGACTCCCACGGCGTCCACGAGGACATCATCGCCGAAGTCGCCGCGGAGTTCGGCGCCGAGGTCGAGATTCCCGACGACATCGCCAGCCGCGTCGCCGAGCGCCACGGGAGCGGCGAGGTCGTCGAAGCGGCCGAGGAACGTCCTTACGCGGATCGGCTCGGCGAACTCCCGGACACGGAGAAGCTCTACTACGAGGACCAGCAGCGCATCGAATTCGAGGCCGTCGTGCTGGAGGTGTTCGAGCGCGACGACGACCGCTACGACGTGGTGCTCGACCAGACGATGTTCTACCCCGAGGGCGGGGGCCAGCCGCCCGACCACGGCACGCTCTCGACCGACGACGTCACCGCCGAAGTCTCGGACGTCCAGATCGTCGACGACGTCGTCCTCCACACCGCCGACGCCGACCCCGGCAAGGGGGAGTTCGTGCGCGGCCAGATCGACGTGACGCGCCGCCGTCGGCTGATGCGCCACCACACCGCGACCCACATCGTCGTCCACAGCGCCCGGCAGGTGCTGGGCGACCACGTCCGCCAGGCCGGCGCGCAGAAGGGCACTGACTCCGCCCGGATCGACGTCCAGCACTTCGAGTCGGTGTCGCGCGAGCAGGTCAGGGAGATCGAACACCGCGCGAACGACCTCGTGCGGCAGAACGTCCCGGTCACCCAGGAGTGGCCCGACCGCCACGAGGCCGAGGCCGAGCACGGCTTCGACCTCTACCAGGGCGGGATCCCCGCCGGCCAGAACATCCGCCTCATCCACGTCGCCGAGGACGTCCAGGCCTGCGGCGGCACGCACGTCGCCCGCACCGGCGACATCGGCCTGATCAAGGTCCTGGGGACCGAGCGCATCCAGGACGGCGTCGTTCGCATCCAGTTCGCGGCCGGCGACGCCGCGGTCCAGGCCACCCAGGACACCGAGGACGCCCTCGCCGACGCGGCCGACACGCTCGACGTCTCGCCACAGGAGGTCCCCCAGACGGCCGCACGCTTCTTCCGCGAGTGGAAAGAGCGGGGCAAGACCATCGAGGACCTCAAGGAGGAACTCGCCGAGGTGCGCGCCGCGGGCGCGAGCGACGGCGAGGAGGTTGACCTCGGCGACGAAGTCGCCGTCGTCCAGCGTCTCGACGGCGACATGGACGAACTGCGCGCCACCGCCAACGCCCTCGTCGCGGAGGGGAAAGTCGCGGTGATCGGCTCGGGCGCCGACGGCGCGACGTTCGTCGTCGCGGCGCCCGACGGCTCGGCCGTCAACGCCGGCGAAGTGGTGAGCCGACTGGCCGCGAAGGTCGGCGGCGGCGGGGGCGGCCCGCCCGACTTCGCGCAGGGCGGCGGCCCCGACGCCTCGGCGCTGGATGACGCGCTCGCCGACGCGCCGGACGTGCTCAAGCAGGTCGTCGACACCTGAGCGAGAGTCGACCGGCCTGAGCACGAGCGACCCGTCAGTCCTCGACCGATGGCAGTTCGATCCCTGTCAGTTCGAACCGCGCGCCGCCGTCGGAGCCGTCGGCGATGCGGACGTCCCAGTCGTGGGCTTCCACGATCCGCCTGACGATGGTCAGCCCGAAGCCGGTGCCGCCGGTCGTCGACGAGTGGCCGGCTTCGAAGACCGCCGTGCGGTCGTCGGCCGGGATGCCCGGCCCGTCGTCCTCGACGTAGACGGTGTCGTCGCCGGCGCGCCCGACGCGAACGGCGACGTCCGGACCGGCGTGCTCGACCGCGTTGCGAAACAGGTTCTCGAAGACGTGTTGCAGGCGGTCGCGGTCGCCCTGGAACCGCGTCTCGTCGACGATCTCGATCGTCGCATCGTCGGGGTCGACCGTCGCCCAGCACTTCCCGGCGAGGTCGGTCAGGCTGACCGGTTCGGTCTCGCCGATCGTCTCGCCCTGTCGCGCGAGCGTCAGCGTGTCCTCGACGATCGCTTCCATGCGGTCGAGCGCCCGCACGAGCGGTTCGGTGTGTTCGCTGTCGACCTCCTCCTGGAGGAGCCTCCCGCGCCCCTGTGCGACGTTGAGCGGGTTGCGCAGGTCGTGTGAGATGACGCTCGCGAACTCGTCGAGACGTTCGTTCTGTCGGCGCAACTGTCGTTCCCGCTCGACACGGTCGGTCACGTTCCGGGTGATGCCCACGAGGCGCGTTATCTCGCCGCCGGTGAGGACCGGTGCGAGGTTGGTCTGCCAGATCCGTGCCTCCTCGTTGATCCGGAGCTCCTCCTGATACGAGACCGGTTCGCGGGCCTTGATACAGCGGTGGTAGTTCGCCTCGAGTTCCGCGCCTTCCTCCTCGCCGAAGACCTCTCGCGGTGTCTTGCCCCGCACTTCCTCGGTCGTGATCCCGGTCTGTCGCTCGTAGGCCGGGCTGAGACGCTCGAACTGAAAGGTGGCGCCGCCGCCCGATTCGTCGACGTCGAGGAAGAAAATCGCGTCTTCCGCGTTGTTCAACAGCGCCTCGTACTCCCCGGCGAGTTCGCGGAACCGGCGGTCGCGGTCTTTCCGCTCGCTGATGTCACGGCTGTTGAGGAGGATCCCGTCGACCGCGTCGTCGTCGAGTCGGTTCCGCATCGTGGCCTCGATCCAGCACCACGACCCGTCGGCGCGCCGGAACCGGACCTCGGTGGTCGCGGTTTCCCCGGGGTTTTCCAGAACAGTTTCCAGGGCGTCGGCGTTTCGGTCCCGGTCGTCGGGGTGGACGTACTCGTAGCCAGTGTCCCCGACCAATTCCTCGGGTTCGTAGCCCAGCACTCGCCTGACGGCAGGGCTCACGTACGTTATCGTGCCGTCGGTGTCGACGACCGTGGCGACGTCGTTCGATTCCTCGACGAGCGTCCGATACCGGTCGGTCCGGTGGTCGTCGGCTCTCTCCGTCCGCTCGGCGTCTCCCATACCTCCGTTCGGGACTGGACCCAATTAAGCGCTGGTCCTGGAACGATTCCACAATCGTGTCTCAACAGCACACGCCTCGATCCGCGCGAGACGCTCGTGGGCGGCGTCGATACCGGGCCGTTCGGTGCTGGTTCGGTCGCCGATGGATCGGGTTCGCTCCGGTGCTCACGTCGGCTTCGGGCCGCGCCCGCCGAGTCGCGACTCCGCCAGCGCGAACGCGAAGGTCGAGAACAGACCGAGCAGGGTCGCGCCGGTGAGAGTAAAGGCGAGATACGAGAGGTCGCCGTAGCCGAGGACGTACTGACTCACGCCGTGGAGGATGAAGGCGATGGCGAGCACGTAGACGGGCGCGTTGAGGTGGCGCCACTCGAACTCGCCGTCGATGTAGCCGTCGACGACCCGGCCGAAGCTACTCACGACGCCCGCCGCCGCGAACCACTGCAGCGACCCGTAGACCATCGCGGCGATCACCTCCGCGACGTCGGGGGCGTCGGTCGCCTCGGCCTGCAGCGCCGTCACCTCCTCGACGCCGGTGAACCCGCCGATGACGAGGAGGAGGACGGCGACCAGATAGGTGACGAGCGAGACGCGCCCGCCGAAGAGGCTCTCGCGCACCCGGTCGACGAACGAGTCGAGGCGCTGGCCGAGCGCGAGCCCCCGCGAGAGGAGGTAAAAGCCCAACAGTGCGGAGGTGACCCCGAAGACCGCCCCCGGCGCGCCCAGTTCCTCGGCGACGATGGCGAGCGGATAGATCAGAAGCAGGATGCCGAGCGGGACGAGGATCGTGCCTCTGGTCTCGGGGTCGTCGAGCACCTGCTTGATCGTGTAGTACATCGATTCGAGGTCCTGGGCCTGCCGGACGACGACGCGCTGGACGCCGTCGATGGGGACCCGGGAGCGGATGACCGGCAGGACCGACTCGTCCTGTGCGCCGTCGGTGACGACCAGCGCGCGGACGTCCTCGCCGGTGGAGAGGCCCGCGAGCACCGTGTCGAGTTCCTCGCCGACGGCGCGGTTGGCGGCCACGTCGCTCCCGTCGACGCCCGTCACCGCCGCGACCTCGACGGCCTCGTCGGTGACCTCCTCGGCGACGTGCAACCCCTCGAACAGGACGTTCACGTCGCTGTCCTCGGGGTCCGCGGTGGCCAGATCGACGGCGGCTGCCTCGACGGCGTCCCGACCGACCACGGGCGTCTCGACCCCCGTCTTCCGCCCGAGGTCGTCGTCGAGGTCCACGCACAGGACCAGCAGCATTGGGTGTGGGTAGGCCGTCGCCGTTTATCTGTCTTCGGTCGACTCGGTGGTGTTTTGTGATCTGTTGGGATCGATCGAGATGCGTCGTCTCCGGTTTTCGTGAATCTGGACTCGACTGTAGACAGCGCTGCGACCGCGGACGACACCGCGACCGCAGGTGGCCCTGTGCGTTGAAAGCCCTCGCCCCGCTCGCTAGCTGGAACTGTGACCGCGACCGCAGACGCTACTGCGACCGCAGCCGCACTCGACCCTGAGCGCTGAAAGCCCTCGCCGCGCTCGCGGTCGTCTGAACGACATATCCGCGCTCTCAGCACCGCCCGCGCGGATAGTGGTCGTTCAGACGACCAGGCAAGCGCGAGCGCGCCTCACGGCAGAGCCGTTCGGCATCGAGGCGCAGGCGCCTCGCCCGCCTCGCCCTTTCAGTCCGCCAGGAGGATTCTGTCGAGACAGTCTAGAAACAGCGGCTGGTGGGGCAGGCGTGAGCCTCACACCTCCCCAGCCTCCTGCGGTGCTCGTCCCTGCGCTCCTCGTCCCTCGCACGAAACGTCGCGCCACAGAGGGCGCGACGGCGCGCGCCAGAGTGGATCCGCGGCAGGCAGAAAGACGCGGCTCCCGTTGGTTCGACCCCGCTACGACCCGGTTTCGGCCGCGTCGAGAATCGTGGTCAGCATCTCGCTCTCCTGGTCCAGCGCGTCGTCGCCGATGCGGTCGGCCTCCGCGCGGTAGTACTCGCGAAACTCGCGCATGCGCGAGGGGTACGGCTCGCTGACGGTCAGCGGCGCGGACTGCTGTTCCCACTGCCCCAGCCCTTCGGGTGGAACCGCGATTCCGCTGTCTTCTTCGGGCGCGTCGCCCTCGCGCTCGGCGACCATCCAGTTCTTCAGGAGGTCGGCGTACCGCGAGAGCAGCACGGCCTTGCGGACTCCCGAGTTGGCGAACTCCTCGGACTCGGCGGCGGGGAACTCGATGGTCGTGGTCGACTCGTCGGCCTCGCCGGTGCGGTCCTCCCAGGAGGCGCTGAGTTCGACCGTCGCCTCGTCGGACTGGCGGGCCAGCTGGACGAGGACGACGCCGCCGCGGGCGCGGCCCTCCGAGGTGGGCGAGGCGAAGAGGGTGTTGACGCGGGCGATGCGGCCGGTGGCCTCCTCGGCGGCCGTCGAGCCGTACACCTTCCGGATGTCGTACCCCTCGGCGTCGAGTTCGAGTTCGAGGTCGTACACGAGCGGCGTGACCATGTACTTGAACTCCTCGCCGAGGCGGCGTTCGAACTCCTCGGCAGAGTGGACGCCGTAGTAGTTCGCCCCGCGAATGGCGGTGATCCGGTCGACCAGGTCGGCGTTGAAGTCGACGCCGACGCCGACGAACGTGGTGTGCAATCCCCGTTCGGCGTTGTCGGCGAGGGTCCCGCGCAGCCCGCCCGCGCTCGTCTCGCCGAGGTTCGGCATCGCGTCCGTGAGGGCGACAGCGCGGTTCTCGTAGACGGTCGGGTCAGCGTCCGCGTACTCCTCGAGTTGCGCGGTTGCCGTCTCGATGCCCGCCGAGAGGTCGGTGCCGCCGTCGGACTGGACGTCCTCGCGGATGTGTTCGCGGATGGCGTCCATGTCAGTGGCTTCGACGGGGCGGAGCGGCTTGGCCAGCGCCGCGCGGTCGTCGTAGAGGACGATCCCGAGGCGGTCGCCCTCGCGGAGTTGCTCGGTCAGCGCGACGAGGGCGTCTTTCGCCACGTCGATCTTCGGGCGGTCCGTGTTGCCCTCGGGCGTCCGGCGGTTGCCGTAGCGGTCGTAGTAGTAGTCCGAGAACGAGGCGGACATCGACCCGGAGATGTCGAGGACGACGACGAGATTCAGCCGCTTGCGCTCGAACTCGTCGGCGGCGATGCCGGAGTCGAGGCCGACCGTGACGTACCGTTCCGTCTCGCCCGAGAGCGGGTCCGCCGTCACGGCGGGCGCGTACTGCGGGCAGAAATCCCGCTCGCAGGCTCCGCCGCCGGTCTCGAAGTAGTAGTCGTAGAACAGTCCCTCGTAGGAGAGGCTCTCTGGGATCGGGAGGTACCCCTCTTCGACGTTACGCCGGAAGGTGGCGATGTCCTTGGCGCCGCCCGCAGAGAGGCCGATCCCGCCGGCGTCACCGCCATCGCCGCCGCCCGATGCCCGCGACGGGGCCCCGCCGACCCCGCCGTCGCCCGCCGGCTGGGGCGTGTACTGCCAGTCGTCGGTCTCGCCGTCGTTGTCGTCGGTTCCGTCGCCGTTCGAGAGCATCCCGGTACAGCCCGCGAGCAGGCCGCCGAGGCCGGCCGCGGTCGTTCCCAGGAGCCGTCGCCGCGAGACGCGCTCGTCCATACTCTCGCTGTCGGCCCGTCGACATATAACCGGGCCGTCGACTCAAACAGGCGTTTGAGCGCCGCTCGTCGAGTGAGCGCGGACGTACGAAGTGCTGCGAGGCTACAGCCAGTCGGCGAACGTGCCGTCGAGCAGTGTCTCGCGCTGGCGGTCGAGATACGTCGACTGCATCGCCCAGATGGCCTCGGGAAGCGGCGTCCGGTCGTCGACGGCGGCCGCGACGTGGTCGTGTTTCCAGCGCGCGGGCGTCACCCGCCGGTCGGCGCGCTCGCGCAGCGGTCGGATGTACCGGCGGG
>JGI12328J13899_1000489_pt1 | contig 11827 bp, 10 predicted proteins | sample A23P2SouthBayCA_FD_13899 | JGI IMG/M metagenome (IMG submission 13899) | reverse complement strand
GAGGCGCGAAGCGCCGAGCCGTAGCGCGCGCGGACGAGAGCGGACGACCGAAGGGAGTCCGCGACGGGAGCACGCGCGCATATTTTCCACCAGGTTTTGCCGGGGGATCTCGCTTCGCGAGACCCCTCGCGCAAAAAGTGGGATTAGAGCAGGCCGGTCTTCTGGAGCTTCATCAGGTCCTCGGTGTCGAGGGTTTCGCCGTCCTGGAACGCCTGGTAGATCTCCTCTGCCTCCTCGCGGGCCTCGGCTTCCTTCTCCTCGCGGGCCTCGCGCTTCTCGGACTCCTCCTCCTCGTCCAGTTCGCGGAGCCGCTTCTGGACGCGGACGAAGTCCTCGTGGTGGCGGTCGGCGGCCTCCTGGGCCTCGACGAACTCCTCGTGCCACTCGTCGGCCTCGTCGCGAATCTCGTCGGCCTCGCGGTAGGCCTCGATCATCTGGTTGTGGTGCTCCTGGGCCTTGTCGGCGAGCTCCGTCACCTTCTGGTGGTGTTCGCTGGCCTGCGCGCGGACCTCCTGGGCCTTCTCCTTGAGCTCCTCGAGCTCGCCGGACTGGTCGAGCTTCTCCTTGCGCTCGGCGAGCTTCTCGCGCTTCTCTTCGATCTCCTCGATGAGCTCGCGCTCGTCCTCCGTCGAGAGGACTTCGGTCTGCTGTTTGAACTCGAGGTCTTCGATCTCCTCTTCGAGCTGCTCGACGGATTTCCCCTCGTTGAGCTCGAGGTCATCCTTCAGCTGGTCGACCTTGTCGAACAGCTCGTTGGCCTTCGCGTTCAGCTCGTTGCGCTTCTCCTTGTGCTCCTGTACCTGCTCGTTGAGCTCGTCGCGCTTCTCGCGGTGCTCCTGTGCCTCGTCGACCTTCTCTCGGGTCTTGGCGTTGAACTCGTCGCGCTTGGAGGCGCGCTCGGAGGCCATCTGATTCAGGTCGTTCCGTCGGTCACGGAGCTTCCCGGCTTTCTTGATGAGCTGACCTTTGTTGTCGGTCTCGAGTTCGTCGTCTGTGAGCGGTACGTTCTTGCTTTCGTCAATACTGTCTGCCATGGTTACGATCTATGCCATTACCGCCCCGGGACAGCACCAGCTATCGAAAGAAGCAACCGTTCGGACAAGCGGATTTCCTGTCATTCTGGTCGGCTGGCGATGCTGAACGCCGGATGCGTTCTGGTACTTGCTCATTCTGCTCGCCGGTATTTAAAACTTTCCGAGGTCGCGTGGCCTGAAAACGCCTACCACGGGGCGCATACTGCCGCGAGAAGCGTTCACATACCTCGGCGTTGGCTTTATAAAGAGCCGCCGAAGCCGCGGGCTGAAGTCGCGCCGCCACCGAGGGGGCGTATGGAAGAGGAAGGACGCAGCACGGATGTGGACGCGGAAGGAGGCCCGGAAGAACTCGTCCGAGCGCGCGGCCACGAGCACGTCCGCGCCGAACACGCGAGCACGTGGGAGCTGACGAGCGACGACTGGCTCACCCCTGCGGGAGACTGTATTCTTGGGGTGGAGGCGGACCGCGTCCCCGCGGACTTCGACGACGCGTTCGTCGACGCCTGCTGCGACCACGACGCCACGATCGAGGCGACGCTGCGCGTCGACGGCCACGAGCAGGTCATCACGGGGTCGGGACACACCGACCTCACCTTCGAGAGCGACCGCTCGCTCGTCGTACGCACGAGCGACTACGTCGACGACCGGACGGTGATGGTGGCTGCCGACGCCGCGGCCGCTGGCGTGGACCGCGCCATCGTCGAGGCGCTCGCCGACGGCGCCGCCCTCCGCTGTCGGCTGCGGGTCGTCTCGTGACCGGAGCGCTGGCTACCCGACCAGCGCATCCAGCGCCGAGCGCGTCGCGTCCGGTTCGAACGGCGAGTGGAGCTCGCCGTCGATGAGCAGCGTCGGAGTCCCCTCCGCGTTCGCGTCGGTGAACGCTGCGGTCGTCGCCTCGATCCGGTCGGCGTACGCGTCGGTGGTGATCCGCTCGCGGACGGTGTCGACGCCGTCGACGCCCGCTTCCCTCGCGAACGCGACGAGTCGGTCCGCGGTGGCCCACTGCTCCGACTCGGGCGGCTGGTTCGCCATGACGTGTTCGTGGTAAGGCCAGTACGACGCAGGGTCGACCTCCCACACCGCAAGCCCGGCCCGGGTTGCTCTGGGGGCGTCGGGGCCGAGGAACGCCTCGCCGTCACCGGTGTACGCGACGCCGCGATACCGGAGCCTGAGATCGCCCGGTTCGACGTAGCCGGACACGATGGCACCGAGCGACATGACCCGGTCGGAGCCCGTCGCAAACTCCGCACAGAACGGACACTTCCAGTTCCCGAAGTAGGAGACCGTCGGGCCCGCCGTCCCCATCGTCGCGTAGCTGGCCGCGCTCGGATCGTCGGGGAGCGGCGCCTCGGCCGGGCTGCCGGTCGCCGTCGCACTGGTCGCGCCGCCGTCGCCGCCGAGACAGCCAGCTAGTGCCGCCGCGCCGGTGCCTGTCGCCGTCAAGAGCGCTCGTCTCGTTCGGTGCACGTTCGAGTTCGGGTGTGCGGCGCCGTCAGGATTCTGGTGTGACCGTCGAATCAGCTGCCCGTCGACACCGTGGGCTCGTCACGGAGCGACAGCCCGGGCGGACGGAGCACTCGCCACACAATGCGCGGCCGGAGCAGCGATGTCGGCGGTTTCTCGAGGCGAAGCACCCGCGAGAACGCGTCGCTCAGCGTCGGGTCCGCGTGGGCCTTCTGGAGCAGGCGGTCGACGTAGCGGTTGAATAGGTCGGTCCCGGTCGGCTTCGGCCCGGTCGTCTCCGCGAACTCGAAGTCCGCGCCGACGGCCAGCCGCCAGACGACCGCAACGACCGACGCGACGCGGTCGAAGTAGCGGTCGGCGAGGTCGTCGGTGCCGCCGGCAAGTGCGTGGTGGAGTTGGAGCGCGTCCAGCGCCGCGACGGACATCCCCTGCCCGTAGATGGGATTGAAGCTCGCGACGGCGTCGCCCGTCACGAGCAGGCCGTCCGGGAACCGGTCGAGCGTCTCGTAGCGCCGCCGCTGGCTCGCCGGAAACGGGTAGTGGTGGATGCCGTCGCTGGTCCACTCGCGCTGCTCGACGAGCTCGGCGGGCTCCTCGAGCGGGAAGCTCCGGACGAACCGTTCGAATCCCTCGCGGTCGGTCGGGGCGTCGTCGCCGTGGACTCCCTGGACGATGACCTCCCACTCCCCGCCCTCGACCGGAAGGAACACGAGCCCACGCGTTCGCGGCGGCGACGGTGGGGCAAAGATTGCCTGCCGGTCTCCCGCTGGGCGGTCGAGACGGATAGTGCTGTACGTCACGTCCACCTCGACCTCGTCGACCGGCGGCGACTCGTATCCGTTCGCGTCGAGCCAGCGGGGCGTCCGGCTCGTCCGACCGGTCGCGTCGACGACGAGGTCGGCGTCGACGTCGGTCGTCGCGTCGCCGTCCCGGAGCCGAACGCCCGTAACCGCGTCCCCGTCCTGCAGGTACTCCGTGACGTTCACGCCGCCCCGGAGCTCGACCCCGTCACGGTCGCGAGTCCGTTCGCGGACGACGTGTTCGAACAGGGCGCGGCTGGCACAGTACATCGGCAGTCGGTCGGGCCCGTCGGCGACGAAGCCGCCCTTGTCGTAGTACTTCATCTCGGTGGCGGCGTCGATCATCAGCCCACCGGCAGCGAACAGCCGTTCGCCGAACCCTGGAAACAGGTCCTCGAGCGTCACGCGCCCGGCTTCGAGCATCGCGTGCGGGTGGCTCGTCTGCGGCGCACCGTCGCGGGTCGCCGGCTCGTCCGGGAACTCGTCGCGCTCCAGTACGGTCACCGTCCGGTAGTAGTCGTCCAGCGTCCGCGCCGCACAGTGCCCGGCAATGCTCCCCCCGACGACGACGGCGCGGTCGCCGACGACCGCGGTTCTCGATCCGTCGTACCGTTCGACGCTCGCGAGTGTCATCGTCCCCAGCTGGCGTCCTGTGTCCCAAAACCCTTGAAAACACGGCAGAAGTCCGTCCGCGACTGGGTCACTCGGTCGCCGGGCCGCCTGGCCTACGGTTCCGATGCGACTACTTGAACCGGAACGTCTCGAGGTTCTTCGGCGCGAACGTCCGCATGTTGAACTCGTGGTACAGCGCCGACGAGAAGTCCTGCACGGAGGACTCGTCGCCGTGGACGCACAGCACCTTCTCCGGGCGAGGGTTCATGGTGCGGACGAAGTTCTCGAGTCCTTGCCGGTCGGCGTGGCCGGAGAACCCGTCGACGGTCTTCACGTCCATCTCCAGCGTGAGCGTTCCAGAGCGGGAACGGTCGCCGCTCATTGGAATCTCGTCCCAGCCGTTCTGGATGCGGCGACCGAGCGTCCCCTGCGCCTGGTAGCCGACGAACACCATGCGGTTGTCCGGGTCGGAGCCGAAGTGACGCAGCCACGACATGATGGGGCCACCGGTAACCATCCCCGAGGTCGAGAGGACGATGCAGGGGCCGCCGTCGGCGACCTCCTGTCGCTCCTCTTCGCCGCCGTCGATGTGGTTGAACTGCTCGGCGAGGAACGGGTTCGCGTCCTCGTGGAAGATGCGGTCGCGCAGGTCGTCGCGGAGGTATTCGGGGTAGGTGGTGTGGATGGCCGTCGCCTCCCAGATCATCCCGTCGAGGTGGACCGGCATCTCCGGGATGTCCCCGGACCGCATCGCCTCTTCGAGGACGAGCATGATCTCCTGCGAGCGGCCGACGGCGAACGCCGGGATGACGACCTTCCCGTCGCGCTCGTACGCCTCGTTGATGACCTTCTTCAGTTTCCGCTCGGAGTCTTCTTGATCCGTCTGGTAATCGTTGCGACCGCCGTAGGTAGACTCCATCACGAGCGTCTCCACGCGCGGGAAGTCGTTGACGGCGCCGTTGAACAGTCGCGTGTCCGAGTAGTGGATGTCGCCGGAGAAGGCGACGTTGTAGAGCCCGTCGCCGATGTGGAAATGCGAGACGGCCGACCCGAGGATGTGGCCGGCGTTGTGCATCGTCAGCTTCACGTCCGGCGCGATGTCCGTCACGTCCCCGTACTCGATGGGGATGGTGTGTTTGATCGCTTCTCTGACCTGCTCCGACTGGTACGGTGGCGCTCGCCCTTCCTTCGCGGCGACGTCGAGGTAGTCGAGCGTCAGGAGGCCCATCAGATCGCGCGTCGGCTCCGTACAGTAGATGGGCCCGTCGTAGCCGTACTTGAACAACAGCGGAATCAGCGCGGAGTGGTCGAGGTGGGCGTGGGTGAGCACGACGGCGTCGATGGTGTTCGCGCCCGCGCCGAGCGCCTCGGGCACCTGCAGGTACGGCACCTCTCCCTCGGCGCCGGGCTTGTCGCCGCAGTCGATGAGGATTCGCGTCTCCGGCGTCGAGAGGATGAAGCTCGCGCGGCCGACCTCGCGACAGCAGCCGAGCGTCGTAATTCTCACCCACTCGTCGTCGGACATCTCCTCGCGGTGGATCTGCCGGCCGATCCGCTCTAAGATGTCTCGCCGGTCGTCGCGCTCCTGTTTCAGGAAGTTGCGAACGTTCGAGACGGTCGACGACTCGATGGGTGGCGTGCGGACCACCTCGGGGGTCCAGCCGACGGTGCGCGTGATCTCCCGGAGCGTCGAGCCGTGTCGGCCGATGACCATCCCCGGCTTCTCCGCCTCGATGACGACCTCGCCGGTGTCGGCGTGGAAGTCGAGGTCGGTGACGCCGGCCTCTTCGGGGATGATGTCGCGGACCTGCTCTTCCGCATCGCGCGGGTGTGAGAGCACGTCCGGGTCCGGGCGGACGGTGATCCGCTTGCGGAGCTTCGAGGCGAGCCGGCGGACGAGATCGCCGTCGCTGGCGAACTCCTTCGGGTCGCGCGTGTACACGACCAGCTCGGGGCCCTCGTAGGTGACGTCCGAGATGGTGATGCTCGCCGGGACTTCGTCTTCGATCTCTGCCTGTAAGTCGTCGAGTTGCCGCTCTACTGAGCTCATATGTCGTGGAGGGGGTCCGGTGCGCGGCGCGCGGCTCGCGGGGGGTGGCTCCTCCCCGACGCGCGCGCTGTGATAGGAACTGTCATGCTAACTCCGTAATGCCGTAGACCACCGCAGTCGGTGGTTGCGGGATAGCGACCGGAGAACCCGCTTACCTCCGGGTAGGCCGCTGGCCCTATAAAAGGCTTCGCAAACAAACATGGTCTATGGAGCTCACACCGGCGACCGTCGCGGCCGAGCGCGACCGTATCCGGGAGAACGACCGCATCGTCCCGCTCATCAACGACACCCGTGCTCTGCTCTCTGAGCTGTTCGAGGTCGAGGTCGGTCGCGTCTCCCCGGAGGCGTACCGCACAGAGGTGGACGCGGTGTTCGCCGACGGCGACGTGGCGGTAAACGTCGCGGCGCTGTGTGGCCTGTTGCGCACGCTCGACGTCGACGACGACTATCCGGGGTTCGTCGTCGACGAGGTGCTGGGCCGCGAGCTCGCTGCGACCATCGCCGGCGGGCGCCCGCGCTCGCTGCTCGCGGAGGCGACGTTCCACGTCGCGGACGTCCACACCCACCGCGACGACGAGGCGGCCGGCCGCGACGACCTCGACGCCGCGCTCGCGGCCGGCTTCCAGACCCGGCTTCCGGGGTGGGCGTGGACGGCGTCGCCGAGCCCCTTTTCGGTCGAGAAGTGAGCGGCGCGGAGGAAACGGAAGCCTTCTGGCTCGCCGTCACGGAGCCGGCCGTATGGCTTTCAGCGACGACTTCCGGGCCGGGCTCCGCGACGTGTCGCCGGTGCTCCTCGGCATCATCCCGTTCGGGCTCGTCGCGGGCGCCGCGGCCGTCGACGCTGGGCTCTCTGGGATGCAGGCGGTCGGCCTCTCCGTCGTCGTCTTCGCGGGCGCCTCCCAGCTCGCAGCCATCGACCTGCTCGGAGACGGCGCGCCGCTCGCGGTCGTCGTCGCCACCGTCCTGGTCGTGAACCTCCGGATGGTGATGTACTCCGCCTCCATCGCTCCGCACTTCCGCGATCTCGCCGGTCGGTGGAAGGCACTCGTGTCGTATCTCCTCACGGACCAGGCGTACGCGCTTTCGGTGACGCGGTTTCGCGAGGGCGACGCCTCGCGTCGCGGCTACTATCTCGGCGTCGCGGCGCCGCTGTGGGTCGTCTGGCAGATATGCACCGTCGTCGGGGTCGTCGTCGGCGCGCGGGTGCCGGCGTGGCTCCCGCTCGATTTCGCGCTGCCGCTCGTGTTTCTCGCACTGCTCGTTCCGGCAATCGAGGACGCCGGCACGGCCGCGGCGGGGGTCGTCGGAGGGACGCTCGCCACGCTCGGGAGCGGGCTCCCGTACGAGCTCGGCCTGCCGCTCGGTGCCGTCTGTGGCGTGCTCGCGGGCCTGCTGGCGGCACCCGTCGGTCGCGTCGTCCGGGAGGTGTTCGGTCGATGACTGCCGCGGACTCGATCATCTGGCTCGCGGTCCTGCTCGGAGGAATCGGCACGTTCGCCATCCGCGGCTCGTTCGTGTTTCTCTACGAACGGCTCGACATCCCCGAGCTCGCCGAGCGCGCACTCCGGTACGTCCCCGCGGCCGTGCTCGCGGCGCTCGTCGTTCCGGCGGTGCTCACGCTCGACGGGATCCCCGTTGCGGAGGCAGGACTCAGTCCGGTTGCGGCGGTCCGCGTGCTGCTCGGGAGCGACCGCGTGCTCGCGGCCGGGATCGCCGCAGTCGTCGCCTACTACACCGAAGACGTGCTCGCCACCATCGTCGTCGGGATGGGCGTGCTGCTCGCGCTCGGTGCGCTCTGAGGATACTACTCGTGATTACAAAAACACCCAAAAGATACTGCTAGTGGTTTCTTGCGTGCGCTCCCCGACCGTTCACACATGGCGATCAACACTCGGCTCCGCGCGCCGCTGCAGGCGCGTCGGCGCGCCATCGTCAAGACGGGGTGTTACCGGCTCGTCATGGTGTTCGTCTCCGTCACTGTCGCCTTCCTCGTCGTCGGCGATGTCGGCGACGCGCTGTCTATCGGGCTCGCGACGAACGTCGTGAAGACGCTCACCTACTACGGCTACGAGCGGCTGTGGGACCGGGTCGCGTGGGGACTCGCCGACTGATCATCCGCTCTCTCGCGGCCGGTAGCGGTGGCGCGTCTCTTCGGCCGGACCGTCCCGGGGCTCACTCTCACGGCCCACGTGGACACACAACACGCAACCGACGGAGTTAGGAGCCAGCAGTCGCTTCCATCGCGTATGGCCGGTCGCACACGGCTCGTCTACATCCGCTTCCCGCCGGGTGGCGCGTAGCCACCCTTCCACTCTTCTCCACGTCGGAAACGCACCGTGTTTAAGCAGCCGCTGAGACAGATACACCCATGAGCGACACAGCAGACGGAACACAGGAGCTCGGCATCACCGAGCAGAAGGAGTACAACCCCGGCGAGTGGTACGCGGAGGTCGTCCAGAAGGCGGGCCTCGCCGACTACGCGCCGATGGGCGGCTTCATCGTCGTGAAGCCCCGCGGCTACGCGCTGTGGGAGCGCCTGCAGGCGAGCCTCGACGGCTGGTTCAAGGAGACCGGCGTCGACAACGCCTACTTCCCGATGATGATCCCCGAGTCGTATCTGGAGCGCGAGTCGGAGATCGTCGAGGGGTTCGACCCGGAGGTGGCGTGGGTCACCCACGGCGGCCACGACGAACTCGAGGAGCGGCTCGCCATCCGTCCGACCTCCGAGTCCATCATCACGCCGTACATGGCGGAGTGGACGCGCTCGCATCGCGACCTTCCCCTCCGCCTCAACCAGTGGTGTTCGGTCGTCCGCTGGGAGGCGACGGACACGAAGCCGTTCTTCCGCACGAAGGAGTTCCTCTGGCAGGAGGGCCACACCGCCCACGAGACGCGCGAGGAAGCGTGGGAGGAGACGATGACGCGCCTGGAGCAGTACCACCGGCTCTACGAGGACGTGCTCGCGATGCCCGGCATGACGGGGCGCAAGCCGGAACACGACAAGTTCCCCGGCGGCGACACGACGACGACGGTCGAGGCGCTGATGCCCGACGGGAAGTCGCTGCAGGCCGGCACGAGCCACTACCTCGGCACCGGCTTCGCGGAGGCGTACGACCTCACGTTCCGCGACGCCGACGAGAACGAGCAGGTCGCCCACACCACCTCGTGGGGGCTCTCGTGGCGCGCGCTCGGCGGGCTCATCATGACCCACTCCGACGACCAGGGGCTCGTGCTCCCGCCCACCATCGCCCCCGAGCAGGTCGTCGTCGTCCCCATCTGGCAGGAGGACACCCGCGAATCGGTGCTCGACTACTGTGAGGAGCTGTACGCCGACCTCGAGGACGCCGGGGTCCGGACCGTCCTCGACGACCGCGACGAGCGCAACCCCGGCTTCAAGTTCAACGAGTGGGAGCTGAAGGGGACGCCGCTGCGCATCGAAATCGGCCCGAACGAGGTCGAGGACGGCGAGGCGACGCTCGTCCACCGGCCCGACGGCGAAGAGACCGTCGCCGACCGCGCCGACCTCGTCGACGCCGTCGAGGATGCGCTCGACACCGTGTACGCGAAGCTGTACGCCGACGCAGAGGAGAACTTAGCGGAGAACGTCCGCGAGGCACACGGCCGCAACGAGATACTCGGCACCATCGGCCAGCACGGCGGCTACGTGAAGACCGGCTGGTGTGGCGACGAGGCCTGCGAGGCCGAGATCAAAGAGCAGGTGTCCGCCGAAATCGTCATGCTCCCGCTCGACGAGGAGACCGAGCCCGTCCACGACACGTGTGGCGTCTGTGACGAGGAAGCCGTCGAGACGGCGTACTTCGCGAAGAACTACTAGCGCACCTTTTTACGAAGGGGGTTTCCTCGCTCCCTCCGGTCGCTGCGGGAACCCCCTTCGCAAAAATCTGCACCAAAAAATGCCGGAGCCTCCCTGCGGTCGGCTCCGGCGTCCTCGTGAGACGAGCGGGGCGAGTCTCACGGCGAACTACTCCGTTCGCGGACCCTGGTGCGACCGTGAACGACCCGTCGGTGCGCCGTTTTACTATCGACGCGGCCGCTGCCCGGGTCCATATCCCCCCAATCTTCCCCCCATTCCTCACAATCGTTAAGGTATGATGCTTATTCGGACTTTCATATAAGGTACCTTCTATGGGACTTATGAACCCTTACCCTTTGAGGGGAAGCGTCATAAGCCGCTGTGTGGCAAACGTTGGTAATGTCTGAGCGCACGCAGGGCGAAGCGAGCGACATGCTCGCCGACCCCGAGGACCACCGGGCGAACTGCGGGGTTGGCGTCGTTTTCGACCTCGACGGTGCCCGGACGCACGACCCCGTATCTGACGGCATCGAACTCCTCGAGAACCTCGAACACCGCGGCACCACCGGCGCCGACGAGAACACCGGCGACGGCGCCGGCATCCTTCTGCAGATTCCGGACGAGTTCTACCGCGACGAGCTCGATGTCGCGCTCCCGCCGGCGCGCGAGTACGCCGTCGGCTCCGTGTTTCTGCCGCCGACCGACGACGAGGCCGACGCCGTCCGCGAGGTGGTTGAGGCCACCTTCGACGATCACGGGCTCGACACGCTCGCGTGGCGGGCGGTTCCGACCGACAACAGCGAGCTCGGAGCGACCGCACTCGATTCCGAGCCGCGCATCGAACAGGTGTTCGTCGCGCCGACGGCAGACCTCGACGGCGAGTCGTTCGACCGCCGGCTGTACGAGGTGCGCCGCGCCGCTGAAAAGCGGGTCGACCGCGAGTCGCCGCCCGGCGCCGCCCGCTTCTACGTCCCCTCGCTCGACCGCAAGACCGTCGTCTACAAGGGGCTCCTGAAGGCGGACCAGCTCGCCGGCTACTTCCCGGAGCTGACGGACGAGCGGCTCCGCACCACGTTCGCAATGGTCCACGCCCGCTTCTCGACGAACACGCTCGGCGCGTGGCACCTCGCCCACCCGTACCGGAACATCATCCACAACGGCGAGTTCAACACCATCAAGGGGAACGTCAACTGGATGCGCGCCCGGGAGACGGACATCGCGCACGACGACCTCGACGTCGAGACGGTCCGCCCCGTCATCGACGACCCGGATCAGTCCGACACCGCGAGCGTCGACAACGCGCTCGAACTGCTGATGCAGGGCGGCCGCGAGCTGCCCCACGCGCTCCGGATGCTGATCCCGGAGGCGTGGCGCGGCGACGCGAACCGCGTTCCCGAGGAGCGCCGCGAGTGGTACGACTACCACGCGTCGCTCGTCGAGCCGTGGGACGGTCCCGCGCTCGTCTGTGCGACCGACGGCGACCGTATCGGCGCCGTCCTCGACCGCAACGGGCTCCGCCCGTGCCGCTACGACGTGCTGTCGGAGAACACGCTCGTGATGGCTTCCGAGGCCGGCGCGCTCGACCACGACCCCGCGGAGATCGACGAGCGCGGCCGGCTCTCCCCCGGCCAGCTGTTTCTCGTCGACCCCGAGGAGGGACGCGTCGTCCCCGACGACGAGGTGTTCGACTCGCTTGTCGACGAGCAGTACGGCGAGTGGGTCGCCGACCAGCAGCTCCCCCTCACCGAGCTCGCGAGCCACGACGACGTCGACCCCCACGGCGAGATCGATCGGCTCCGCTCGAAGCAGGCGCTGTTCGGCTACACGCACGACAGCATCGAGCACCTCGTCGAGCCGATGGCCCGCGACGGGAAAGATCCCGTCGGCTCGATGGGCGACGACACGCCGCTGTCCGTGCTCTCCGAGTTCAACCGCCCGCTGTTCTCCTACTTCAAGCAGCTGTTCGCGCAGGTGTCGAACCCGCCGCTCGACTACATTCGCGAGGAGCTCGTCACGTCGATGGAGACGCGGCTCGGCAACCAGCGGAACCTGC
>JGI12328J13899_1000460_pt1 | contig 12514 bp, 16 predicted proteins | sample A23P2SouthBayCA_FD_13899 | JGI IMG/M metagenome (IMG submission 13899) | reverse complement strand
TGCGGCGGCCACGACCGCTACCCCTACCTGTGACTGCGGCGGCCACGACCGCTACCCCTACCTGTGACTGCGGCGGCCACGACCGCTACCCCTGTGAGTGAAGCGCCAGTAAAGAGGTCGAGAACGGTTCTGGACGCCAGTGAGTCCACAACCTTTGACCGTCTGCAACACAATTGACTGTCCATGAGTGATACGGCGCGCCGTCAGCGCATCCACGAACTCGACGTGACGGTCTGGGTCGGCAAGAACGGTATCGACCCGGTCGTCGACGAACTGAACGACCAGCTCGCCGAGCGGGACTTCGTGAAGGCGAAGTTCCTCCGCGCGGCCCGGGGCGGAACCTCGACCGAGGAACTCGCCGCCGAACTGGCCGACCGCGTGAACGCCGACGTCGTCCGCACCAGGGGCCACACGGCGGTGTTCGAGCGATGAGCGGCGCGCTTGCCGGACTCGCACCGTTCGAGTCCGCGGGCGCGGGACCGCTGCAGTCCTCGGGCGCCATCGCCGAACTCCTCGAGGACAACCTCGGGCTCGACCCCGCGTACGCGGACGCGCTCGGCTCGGCGCTCACCTTCGTCCTCGCGTTCGTCGTGCTGTACGTCGTCACGCGAGCGACAGTGCTTCCGATCGTCTCGCGGATCCTCAAAGCTCGCGACCTCGACGAACACGCCCGGAAGCCGCTCCGGAAACTCACCGGGATCCTGCTGATCTTCGTCTCTATCGGCGCGGCGTTCGCGTTCGCGGGTTACGGCAACATCCTCGTCGCGCTGGCCACCATCGGCGCGGCCGCGACGCTCGCCATCGGCTTCGCGATGCAGGACGTCCTCTCGAACTTCGTCGCCGGCGTGTTCATCTTCACCGACAAGCCGTTTCGCATCGGCGACTGGATCGAGTGGGACGACAACGCCGGCACCGTCGAGGACATCAGCCTCCGCGTCTCGCGGGTGCGTACCTTCGACAACGAACTGCTGACCGTGCCGAACTCCCAGCTCACCGGCGGCGTCATCAAGAACCCGGTCGCCTACGAGAAGCTGCGGTTGAAGTTCGTCTTCGGCATCGGCTACGAGGACGACATCGACGAGGCCACGGAGATCATCCTGGACGAAGCCGAAAAGCACGAGGGCATCCTCGCCGACCCCGAACCCTCAGTCCGGCTGACCGAACTCGCCGACTCCTACGTCGGCCTGCAGTCCCGGATCTGGATCGACCAGCCCAGCCGCTCGGACTTCGTGAAGACCCGCGCCGACTACGTCAGCGCGGTCAAACAGCGCTTCGACGAGGCCGGCATCAATATCCCCTACCCCCAGCGGGACATCCACGGCGGCCTCGAACTCTCGAATGTCGAGGGCGTCGTCGAACCCGCGACGGACGACTGACGACCGGTCTTTTCTCCGCAGTCTCCGCTCCCGCACCGGCGACTCAGGACAGTAGGTCGGCGCGATTTATCGGCGTCGCCGCCTCCCAGTAGGCTTCGAAGGTGCGCTCTGCCCAGTCGCGGACTTCGGCGTCGTCGGTGTCGATAGATGCCCGGAGGACGCCGTCGTCGTCGCGGACGAGCAAGTGAACGTCGCCGTCGACGACCGACCCGGCCAGCGAGATGCCGTCGTCGCAGACGCGGATGGACGCCCCGTCGGCGTCGAGCATCGAAGCGAGCGTCCGCCGGAGTTCGTCGTCGCTGGCGAGGGCGTCGATGGCCCCCTGCGAGAAGACGCCGTAGAAGGTCAACTCGCCCTCGCGGACGCGTCGCTCTGTGAGCGAGAGGCTGCGGTCGTTGAACGCGTGGGAAAAGGCGCGGATCTCGTCGGCTTCGGCCTCCATGTCGAGCAGGCGCTGGAGCGGGGCGTCCGGGCGCGTTCCGGAGGGCGTGACGACCGTCGCGTCGGCCAGTCGGCGCAGGTCGAACGTGAGTTCGTCGGCGGGGAGATACGCCACGATGTCCCGGAGCGAGCGCTCGGTCGCGAAGATGTCGAGCAGGTCGCCGAACCCGCGCGCGACGAGGCGACCCGTCGCGGTCGCGGCGTACGCGCCGCCGCGGCGCTCGATCCACGACCGGTCCTCGAAGTCGCCCAGGATCCGCCCGAGCGTCGCCTGCGATGCGCCCGTCTCGCTCGCCAGTTCCGAGCGCGTTCGGCCCCCGTCGGCGAGCAGTCGCAACACCGCGACCCGGTTCGCCGAGAGCGCGAGGAACTCGATCTCCTCGAGCGCCGCCTCGATCTCGTCGGGGGCCGCCTCGAACTCGTCGGAGGCCGCGTCGTCGCCGCCCGATTCCCGATCCATATCCGCGGTCGGTCCCGCGGCGGGAAACCGTTTTCGCACCGTGCAAGCGTTTCAGGGCCCGCAACGACGGCACCCGGCGCCGCGGTTTCCCGCCGGGAAAAAATTTCTAAACGGACCTATAAGGCCCCGAACCCTCCGATCGTGTACGATGAGCTATCACGAAGACACGTCGTTCGACGCCGGTTCGCGCTCGCGGGGCGCCGCTGTCCGCGCCCGCCCGGCGGGCGCCGCGAGCGTCGACGAGTCGATCGAATCGGAGGCGGATCAGTAGATGGAACGGCGGACTGTCGCTTTCTTCGTCGCGGCGAGTCTCTTTTTCGGCGGGACCTTCGTCGCGGCGAAGGCCGGCCTGGAGTACTTCCCCCCGCTGTTGTTCGTCGCGTTGCGCTTCGACATCGCCGCAGTCGTCCTGCTGGCGTACGTCCTCCTGAGCAGGCCCTGGAGCGAGGTCCGCCCGCGGACCCGCGGCGACGTCGGCGGGATCCTCGCGACGGGCGGACTCGCCATCGGGCTGACGAACGCGCTCATATTCGTCGGCCAGGGCTACGTCTCCAGCGGCGTCGCGTCGATCATCGCGAGCCTCAACCCCGTGTTGACGCCCGTCTTCGCCGTGTTGCTGGTGGCCGACGAACGCCTCTCGCGGCGCGGCGCGGTCGGGATGGCCCTGGGACTCGCGGGCGTCGCGCTCGTGGTCAGCCCCGACCCGGCGAACCTCTTCGCGGGCGGCGTCGTCGGGAAAGCGCTGTTGCTCGGGTCGGCCGTCTCCGGCGCGCTCGGGAGCGTCCTGATCCGGCGGGCCGACGCCGACCTCTCCAGTACCGTCCGGACCGCGTGGGGGCTGCCGGTCGCGGCCGCGCTCACCCACGGCATGAGCCTCGCCGCCGGCGAGTCACCGGCGAGCGTCGCCTGGACACCCGAGGCCCTCCTCGCGCTGGGCTACGTGAGCATCTTCGCCGGCGTCGCGGCCTACATCGCCTACTTCGGCCTCATCGACGCGACGGGCGCTATCAAGGCCAACCTGGTCTTCTACGTCGTCCCGGTGGTCGCCACGCTGGGCGGGTGGGCGCTGCTCGGTGAGACCATCTCCGGCCTCGCCGTGGCCGGCTTCCTGGTCATCTTCGCCGGGTTCGTCGTCCTCGGGAGCGAATCGCTGGACCTGCCCGGCGTCGCCCGCTCGGGCGTGCGCGCCGTGCAGTCCCGCGCTGGGGCGGTTCGCCGGGGCGTCGGCCTGCCGACCGACGGCACCGGCGCGCAGACGACGCTCACCGACGGCGGGTCTGAGGACCGGGACACCGCGGCGGACGAGGGCTGTTACTGCCCCAGCGACTGACGCTGGCACTGACGACCCCCGTACAGAAGCTGTTACGGACGGGTCGGTACTGTTCCCGCGGGCGAACTCGTGACATCTGGGAGTCCTGCCCAGTATTTCTGAGGAGAACACTCGTGGTCGGTCGCCGATCGAAGTCACTGGCGAGTCGAAAATCGGAATGAATGGATGGACGGCCGGGGTTGCCCGGACGTTCGCACGCGGGGAGTCCCGCTTGCCTCCTCCACCCCGCAACCCTCCGAGCGACGGGTGTCCGACGGTCCGCTGCTCACTTCCGTGCCTGACGGAGTGCCGCCGGTTAACCGCGGCCGCGCGTCCCTGCAGACGCGGTACCGCGGACCGCCGTCCCCGAAGGACGAGGCTTCCACGTTAGCTCGCGGGGCCCACGCCCGTCGGTCCGGACGCCCCCGGTGTTCGACCCCCGCTGAAGGCCATAGTGCGGGTGACGAGCAGGGCCTAGCTGCCCGGTCTAGTCCACGACGACCGTACCGCCGTCCGGCATAAGGGCCTTTCGGACCGGCGCCGACTGGCGCCCGGTGCTGGGCCGAAATCGGGACCCCCGGTCGACCGACCAGCCCCTCACAGTACGCCGAGCGTCCGGGCCCACCAGGCCGAGGCGACGGGTGGCACGAGCGCAGCGAGCGCGAGGAACCAGCGGTGTTGTTTCCCGATATCCGACGCCGAGATGCCGACGTAGACGTCGTCGGGGACGGTCAGCACCCAGGCCAGCGCGATGAGGAAGACGAACACGCCCAGAGCCAGGCCGACGCCCGCGGCCAGCAACGGGTCGGTGCGCTCCTCGCGACCGGCGGCCAGCACGAGCGTCGCGACGAACGCCAGCCCGCCGGCGACCAGCGGGTTCACCGCTCCCGACCCGTAGTAGAGGTCGACCGTCGTCCCCGGTGCCGTCTGAAAGAACAGATACGGCACCGCGAGGACGACGACGACGAGCAGACAGCCGGCGATGGCCACCAGCGGCGCGAGTCGCACTCTCTGCATACGCGAGTCTGTGGCCGCCCCCGGTATAACGGCCACGTTTGCGCCCGCCCGGGACACTGTTGCGCCCGCCCGGGACACTGTTGCGCCCGCCCGGGACACTGTTGCGCCCGTCCGGGCCACGGTTGCCCCGCATCCGAACGCCGGCGCGATGCTCGGTCGTCGCGTTCGGGACTCCAAGCCGAAACAGGCACAATCCGCGAGCGAGAACCCGCGGGTATGGCCTTCGGCGACACCGCGAAGAAGCTCAAGAAGCTCTCGAACACGGCCGAGAAACTCTACGCGAAGATGAACGACCTGGTCGAACAGCTCCAGGACCTGCGCGCCCGCGTCGAGAAAACCAGCGACCAGATCGAAACCATGGACCGCGAACTCGCCGAACAGCGCGCTATCGTCGAAGCGCTCGCCGAAGAACAGGGGATCGACGTCGACGGCATCGTCGCCGAAGTCGAAGCCGCGCGAGCGGAGACCGGCGAGAGTGAGAGCGCAGACGCCGACGGAAACTCCACGGCGGAGTGAGAACCGGAGCGGGCCAGCAGGTCACCCCAGCAGTCGCTGATGTTCGACTTTCAGACAGCGGTCCTGAACGAAGCGCTTGCCGGCCGCTTCGACGCGCTCTCCGGCCTCGTCGTGCGTGATCCCCAGCTGTAACCAGACGACCTGCACGTCCTCGCGAGCGACTGCCTCGTCGACGATGTCCGGCACCTCTTCGCTCGGCCGGAACACGTCGACGACGTCGACTGTCTCCTCGACGTCGGCGAGCGAATCGTAGGCCTCGCGACCGAATATCTCGTCGGCGAAGGGGTTGACGGGGATGACCTCGTAGCCGTGGTCGCGCATGTACTTCGGGATGTCGTGGGCGGCCTTGCCGGGCGAAGTCGAACAGCCGACGACCGCGATCGTGTCGAGTTCGAGGACCTCTCGGAGGCCGGCATCGTCAGTGACGGGCATAGCGGAGGAGAGGCGCCTCGCGGACAAAAGGATGCTGCCGAGACGGGGGGTCGAAGCAGGGCGGTCAGTCGGTCGTGCCCGCGTCGACTTCGGGGAGCGTCGTCGAGAGGGCGTCGTCGGAGACGTCGACGACGCCGTCGAACAACTGTTTGAGCGTGTTCATCGTCTCGTCGTCGTGGGCGGTCGACTCGATGACGTGCAGGCCGAGCGCGTCGGCGTTTTCGATGCGACTGGTGAACACGTGCATGAACCGGAAGACCGTCTGGACGTCCGAGTACATCAACAGCGTCGACAGCGAATCGACCATCACGCGGATGTTCTCGAGGCCGCGCTGGCGGCGGAACTCCTCGACGAACTCGGAGAACTTGATCCCGATGCCGGTCATGTCCTCGGGCGAGGAGGCGTACTTCACGACGTCCGTGTCACGGGCCGAACGGCCCTGGTGTTTGGTCACGCAGTCGACGATCCCGATGTCGACCGATTCCGGTTCCGAGACGAGGTGTTCGTAGTCCGAGAGGACGCGACTGGCGCTGTCACGCGTCGTAACGACGATCGCACCCTCTCCCTGGGCCGAGCCATGGGCCAGCGCCTCCAGCACCAGGCGGCGCTTGCCGGAGAGCGGCGGCCCGGAAACCAGAACGTTCGTTCCGGGAGCCAGCGCGGCGTTGTCGAAGTCGGGGCCCATGTCGTACATTCGTTCCAGAGTCACCGTCGTTGCCCGACGAACTCTCCCGAGTCCGTTCAGTACTGTTGGTTATGACCTTCTACTTTTTAAATTCTTTTTTATGGCTTGCTGGACACATCAACCCACGGACCGTTCGGGAGTGAGCCTGTTGGTGCGGTCTGGACCGATATCCGGAGGGAGATCCCACTGACAGCCGCCACCAGTGTCTCGGTCTACTGTCGGATCCAGTGACCGGCCACCGCGACGGATCGGGGAATTTAAACACGGACGCTGGCCTATGACTGAATACAGGGCGCTTAGCTCAGTTTGGACAGAGTGCTTGGCTTCGGACCAAGCTGTCGCGGGTTCAAATCCTGCAGCGCCCATCATCCTGCGTGACGGGCGACATTCGCCAGACCGCGGTGCGACGCTTATAAAGGAACCCCTGTTCGGCCGATCTGCTTTCGTCACGTTCCGTGATGGGGGTCGCCGGCGTCATGCGATTCGCTTGCATTTGAATGACACCGCGGGGACATAATACTATAGTATCCGGTAGAATTATTTACTCAGAGTTCGTTGCAGCTACTAGTGGATCATCTCGACGAGATCTCCGTCGAGGAACTGCAAGACACCCTCGACAACGTGGACGGAAAGAAACCGACACAACGGCTCTTAGCGGCAATCGCGTACAAAAACGGTGTTTCGCAGACTGAACTAGCCGAGTGGTACGACGTTCAACGACGAACGATCTACAGCTGGCTCAAGCGACTCGACACCGACGAGTCGCTTGAGCAAGCTGTCTCTGATGCTCATCGATCCGGAAGAAAACGAAAGCTCTCAGGATCACAGCAAGTAGAGTTCGAACAAACCGTCAACGAGTCTCCTGAAGAGGTCGGGATCGACGCGCCGGCGTGGACGCCGGCGCTCGCCCAAGAATTTCTCGAAGAAACGTACGGCATCGAATACTCGATCCCGAGTTGTCGGCGGTTGCTCAAAGAAGCTGGACTCAGTTATCAAAAACCACCTCGAACAGCCGCGGAAGCCGAAGAATCTGACCAAGCGGAGTTCCACGACGAGATCAAAAAAAGCGGCGGGAAATGGACGCCACAGTAGTCTGTATCGACCAAACCAAGAAATCTGTGCAGGTCGAGCCGCGTGCCGCGTGGTTTCCGCGCGGCACGCGGCCGAGCGTCGAACTGTCCGGTCAACGCGACTGGACGTGTCTGCTCGGCGCGATCACCGAAGACGGTGACTGCTTTTTCTCACGATTCACCGAGTACGTCACCGCCGATCACGCAAAACATTTCATTCTCGCGTTATGCGAAGAATTCGAAGAAGACTTGATCGTCGTGCTAGACGGAGCGCCGTACTTCCAGGCGTCGGCCGTCACGGACCTGGCGGCCCGTGACGACCTCGCCTTCGTCACGTTNCCGGCGTATTCGCCGGAACTCAATCCTGTCGAAAAATGCTGGTGACAGCTCCGAGACGCTCTCAGCAACCGATTCTTCGGCTCCCTCGACGAACTCATGGCGGCGATCGATGCCACCCTCGACTAAACTTCTCTTCCAAGGATGAGAAACTATTTCTAATGGGTGCTATAACCTAAAATGGCTGAAACTATTGGCATACGATGAGGTACGTCGTTCTACCTCCCAAAAGATATGTTCGATGGCGTTCCGGTTTCCGTGTGTTCGTGTCTGAAATCGGTAGCCATCTTCGGCGAGAACTGTGCCGAGGTAATCGGCGTCGTCGATGAGAAACCCAATGTAATCGAGCTTATATCACCGATGAAGCTCAGTCAGAAATCATCGCGTCGTCTGTTTCGTCCCGTCGGAAACAGGCTCACATGGAAAACCTCGTTTGTCCGAGGATCAACAGCGTCGTACAGACAGAATTCTTGTCCGTGCGGCGGATCATCTTCTCATCAACCGCGAGTTGATCCGCAGTGACCGTCGAGATCGGCTGTAAGTCGGCTTTGTAAACCCACTCGTGGATGGCAACGTGACTCCACTCAACCCCTAATTCATCGAGGAACTATCTTGCATTCAGATATGATATGGTTTTCAGATGGTAGCATATGCCCACTTGAATCGCCCACTCGAGAGTCCGCTGCCGCTCCACAAATGACAAATCTATCCACGTGATACTCTCGCTGAGGCGTTCGATCTCGGGCATGGACACTCAGAGGACGAATGCCTCATCCTCTACCTTCATACGACCGAACTTTCCTCGATCGGACGAACATAGGAAACAAAAATACACGGGCAAAGTTTAATGATCAGGTGCACCTGATCGATACTGTGACCCAATGTTTTCGGACACATCGCCTCTACCAGTTACTCAACTGGATCGATGCACTGAGTCGCGGATACGAGGCGCCAGACAATCGACGACGGCCGGCGGATGACGCCCTAATTGGCGATTCGCACCGCCCGCCCACAGTATCGAACCTCGCGTACTACCTCATCACTGATGCCGATTACAACAAGGACACACTCGAAGAGAAATTTTCATTCCTTGCCTTGAGGGGAACGCCCGACAAAGAGGTTTTTACATATGTCAAGAGAGATCTCACCCGCCATTTAGCGCAGTATCCAGGTGACTTATTGATGACCAAGTCGGTTAAAAAGGGCTCGGGCAATCACCCGACGTTCGATGTCGGTCTTGAGTCCCGACGAGTGGAGGCCAAAGCCTACTATCTCACCACACACGGACAGAACCGGCTCGCGGAGCTCTCGGACCTAATACAGTTCAAGCGCAATCTTATTACCAGCCTACAGACCGGTAACAGCCAACAGGGGCCGGTAAAATTCGTGAAAGAAAAAGATGTCCTTACCGACGACGCGATTGAACGAATCCATGAGCCAGTCGATACCGATGCGATTGAAACGGACTCAATTACAATTCTAGTCGAGGACCGATGGGAATGGAAGACGGCAACCTATACATTGCCGCATGTAGCGGTGGTCGACGCCGCGCGGTCACAACCTCCAACAGTGTACCGGAAGTGAGCAAAAGTCGGCCCTTTTGATATCGCTGAAGACGTCCGTGATGAATCGCCAAACGTAGCTGGAGTTCATGATTCAGAGACTGCTTGATGTTGTGAATCGTCACATCAAGACGAGTTCTCGAAATTTACCGTGCCAGGTTCGCACACGCACGGCGTTGTCGAGTGTGCGCTTGATTGTCGAGAAGATAGTTTCACACATCCCTTGTTGACGGTAAAGAGGCCTATCGATCCGTGCGTTGTGCGCGTAATCGATGGGCCGGAACTCACGATGTTTAACCAGCAGTCATACGCCCTCTTTGCGGAGTTTCTCGGGTGGTTTCAACCAATTGTAACTTTGCCGGCGGCAAGGCTGGTGAGGTTGCCCGCCACAACGCGGACGACCTGCCAGCCGAGTTGTGTATTACGGCGTTTCTCGGTCGCACAGTCAACGTCGATAATCGCTTGTGTTGCAATATCGACAAGAGCAGTTGTTTTGAATGTCTGATAGTGATTAGTGTAGCAATTTACCGGTACGCGCCGACCCCGTTGTCGACCCGATCCGGAAATAATCTACACTGATCACTATGAATGCGGTAATTCGCCCGACGGTATTAGTGCTTGCTAGCGTTTTCGCGGTCGAAGAATGTCCCGTCAATGGCAGCGTAACCAGATGGATCGTGTAACTACGCCGATAGGCGTAGTAGCACTCGTCAGATTACTGTCTTGACTCTATCAAATCACATAACTAACATCGAGGACCCTGATCCGACTGCACCAGCACAGAAATGAGGAGATCATCTCGTGGGTGCCCGAGGGCGTGATACCCCACGACGACCGCCAAGGCAACGAACTCGTCACCGACCCCGAACACCTGATGGTTGTGAATGCCGGCAGCAACTTCTGGCATGCCGAAGAGATGCTCGCTGAGGACCCGCCGCTACGGATGCTCCAGATTTTCGTCTGGCCGAACAGCCTCAATCTCGAGTCGGGTATCCAGCAAAAGCCGCTCCCGATCCAATCGCCGGCGTCGACGACGCGCAGGCTAGCGCGGATTTCCAGGAGTGGATCGACATTCAGAGTCTCTTCCACGACTACTCGTATCGGAACACGCTCCTCATCAAGCGCTAATGTCCCGGGGCAACCCGGATAGCGGGCTACCGGACGTGGCAACAGGAATTCAACCGCCTCGTCCAAGAGGAGGAGGCGGCCATCTGGATTTGGGCGCCGATCATCACGAAGCAGTACCTGGTGTGCGAGAACTCGCCGAGCTACCACGAGAACAGTGACTGTGAGTACAACGAGACACCGCCCGAAAATTGGTCCGAGGGGCTGGTCGGGTTCAAGCCTCACCGGTATTCGACGTCTCCCAGACCGAGAGGGAACCGCTTCGCGATCTCGTCGCTCAGCTATAGTAGCCATTAGAAATAGTTGCTCACTTCTGGAAGAGACAGCTGGTCGAGAGCAGTATCGATCGCGTTGGTCAGTTGCTCAAGCGAGTCAAAGAACCGGTTGCTGAGGGCGTTTTACAGTTGTCTCCAACACTCTTCGACAGGGTTGATTTCCGGCGAATACGCCGGTAACGTCACGAAGGCGAGGTCCTCACGGGCCGCTAGGTCCGTGACGGCCGACGCCTGGAAGTACGGCGCGCCATCCAGCACGACGATCAAGTCTTTTTCGAATTCTTCGCATAACACGAGAATGAAATGTTTCGCGTGATCGGCGGTGACGTATCCAGTGAACCGTGAGGAAAAGGAGTCACCGTCTTCGGTAATCGCGCCAAGTAGACACGTCCAGTCGCGTTGACCGGACGGTTCGACGCTCGGCCGCGTGCCGCGTGGTTTCCGCGCGGCACGCGGCTCGACCTGCACGAGTTTCTTGGTTTGGTCGATACAGACTACTGTGGCGTCCATTTCCCGCCGCTTTTTTTGATCTCGTCATGGAACTCCTCTTTGTCAGATTCTTCGGCTTCGGCGGCTGATCGGCGAGGTTTTTGATAGCTCAATCCAGCTTCTTTGAGCAACCGCCGACAACTCGGGATCGAGTATTCGACGCTGTACCTTTCTTCGAGAAATTCTTGGGCGACCGCCGGCGTCCACGCCGGCGCGTCGATCCCGACCTCTTCAGGAGACTCGTTGACGGTTTGTTCGAACCCTTCTTGCTGTGATTCTGATATTTTCCTTTTTCTTCCAGATCGATTAGCATCAGAGACGGCTTGCTCAAGCGACTCGTCGGTGTCGAGTCGCTTGAGCCAGCTGTAAATCGTCCGTCGTCGAACGTCGTACCACTCGGCTAGTTCAGTCTGCGAAACACTGTTTTTGTCTGCAATTGCCGCTAAAAGCCGTTGTGTCGGTTTCTTTCCGTCCACGTTGTCGAGGGTGTCTTGCAGTTCCTCGACGGAAATCTCGTCGAGATGATCCACTAACGGTTGTAACTAACTTTGAGTGAATAGTTCTACCGGATACTATAGCTGGAACCGCTGACGAATTTGGCGTGACGGTTCGGATCGTTCCGGAAGTGGAGGGGACGCACCGTGAGGCGAAGGATATCTGCAAGTAGCTGAGGCTCGTCAATATACAACCGCGTGCCGAGGTGCGTTATCGGGAGAACGATGCCAATCTTGCGCGGACATTGATCCACGAATACACCCATGCCCTGCTTCACTTCCACGTCGACGGTGGCACTGAGCGATCGAAACGCGAAGTCGAGGCCGAGGCGGTCGCGTATGTCGTCGGGCGATACTGTGGTCTGGATACCAGTGGGTCGGCGTTCTACCTGGCCGCCTGGGAATCGGACGATTCCGGAATCGTTCGCGACCGTCTCGAACGGATCAGTTCCACAGCTGAAGAGCTCATCGACGTGTTCGAAGGCGGGGCTTGAAGTCTTAACCAACACCCAGTTCAAATCCTCATTTTCGTTGGTTAAGCCTGCTCGTCTCCGTCGTCCGTAGCAGTCGCAAGGCTAAAGCACGCCCGTGTACATACTCTATGCAAGAAACGCAGGCATGGAAACTATAGAAGAGTCTCAAAATATACGCCAGGGCCTCTCGACTCGAGAAAGTCGACTCCTTGCACGACTCGCTGGCGCGGGTCACCAGATCATCTCCGTTGACGACATCGAGACGACGCTGGAGGTTCCCCCGAATACCGCCAGAGAGATTGCCTCCCGGCTCACCGAGAAGGGCTGGCTCGACCGGCTCTTCCCGGGTACGTATCTCATCATTCCACTTACTGCCGGCGAAGAGGCCGTGTACACAACCCACGAGTACCTCATCGCCACCCACGTCGCCGAGCCGATGTACATCGGCTACTAC
>JGI12328J13899_1000368_pt1 | contig 14872 bp, 10 predicted proteins | sample A23P2SouthBayCA_FD_13899 | JGI IMG/M metagenome (IMG submission 13899) | reverse complement strand
ACCGGCGACCGGACGACGGCGGATTCGTCGTCGCCCGTCTCTGGGGTGGTGATCGTGAGTTCGTCGACGTTCGCGAGGAGCGTCGCAAAGAGATAGCGGCCACGGAGGCGCTCGTCGCCAGTGTCGAACCGCGGATGGGCGTCGGTCATCTCCTCGAAGAAGGCCGGGCGTTCCGGCTTCACCGGGAAGTGCTCGCTCGTCACGCCCACGAGAAACACCTTCTCGAACGAGCGCATCCGAGCGTCGAGCATCCCCATCACTTCGACGTGGCCACCGGCAGCGCGTTGGGGAACCCGAATCGGCACACCGTCGAATGCACGAGTGAACAGTGCCAACGGGGAGAGGTCGCTATCGACGGCCGATAGTGACTCGAACGAAGAGAGAACCTCGTCCACGAGGTCGTACGCTCGCTGTTCGACAGCTTGCTCGGCACCGTTAGCGTAGTCTTCCGTCGCCGTTTCCAGATCGAACTTGGCGTCCAACAGCCGGCGGAGCGTCTCGGTTGCGTCCTCAACGTCCCCCGTTCGGAGCGTCTCGAGCGTAGCTAGCAGATCCTGGATCAGCGTCTCTGCCTCATCGTCGACATCGTTGAGGAGCGGTGACACCGAAACCGTATCGCGCCGGCGGGCAGCTGCCGTAATGGCGTTGGCTTGGTCGCTATCGACGACGTCGACCAGCGGATTCACCAGTAGCGACGTGAGGTCCTCAGCGCGTGGATCCGGTTCGGCGAGGTTCAGGAGGTCGTGGACGACGCTCCCGGCGAACGTCCGGTTCAGCTGTGAGGCTGCGGTAGTGACGTGCGGGATGTCGAAGGTCTCGAATGTGTCCTCAACATAGCCGGAATAGGCCTCAGTCCCCGGGATGACGACAGCGATGTCGTCGGGATCGCGACCGTTGACCAGCTCAGTCCGGAGCTCGCGAGCGACGAAGCGAATCTCGCGCTCGGGTGTCGGGAGTTCACGCCATCTTAGAGCGTCTGGAGAAGGGACAGTATCCGGATCCGGGCGGTAGAGTGACCCGGTGATCGTTCCGAAGGTCTGCCCTGACTCGTCGTCAGGCTCGATTTCTACTGTCTCAAAATCAAGTGCTTCGTAGACCTCTAAGGCGTCCTCCGCAACGGCGTCGACTCCGCTCCGGCCATCCTGGTGGAGCGGCAGCAGTGCGATCATCGGAAGTTCGTCGACAAGGCGTTCGATAAGGCGGCGTTCGACGGGGCGGAACTCGTGATACCCCGAAAGGATGATGACATCCAGTTCCGGGGAGAGTGCCGAAAGCGACTGCTCCACCGTCGCGACGGCGTCGAACATCTCTCCCCGGGTACAGACCCACTCATCAACGTAGGCGGCATGGAGGTTCTGGTAGTGGCGGTACGCGTCGACAGTAGCTGCTGCGATACGGTCATCGAGGGCTGAGCCCTCGAACTCTGCCGCCAGTGCGTCGGCGGTCCCGACGCCGGCGTCATCGAAGAGTGAGAAACGGCTACTGAACGAATCCGCGAGGGCGGCCGAGGCGGGTTCGCCGGCGAGAGCGCCATCTGTTTCAACTGTCGTTCTGTCAAGCGCGTACTCCGCAAGTCGGCGATTCAGCTGTCCGGAGAGTGGTTGGACCGGACCGTGGAGATGCTCGTACCACTCACGAACGATCGCATCGAGCGTCTCGGCACGAAGACGGAGTGGGGCGTGCGAGGCGGCCCAGCGGTCCTCGACCATACTCCGGCGAGCGTCGTTCCGCGTTATGTAGAGGATACTCCCCAGCGAATCGGTGGCGATGTCAGCAGCCCGCTGAAATGCCCGTCGTTCCAATCGGGCGTGTTTCGGGCCGATGAGAAGCGTTGAATCCATCGAACACTTCCCACCAAGTTATCGACCACACTTCACTATTGGCGATACTCATAGGACTAAGATCATGTATCTGCAATCAGGTTGAGGGATTCAAAAAGAGAATTATCTTCGCAGTATCAGTGGGACCGATTTAGTCGTCGTTCTTGCAGTATTTTCCAGATATCTCGGAGTTCTTGAATCTCGTCATCACTAAGACCAATTCCTTGCTTCAGAAGAATATTATCAGTATATTCCAATACTGCTTCAGGACCACTAGAGCGCAAGAGATCATCTACACGATCTAAATCAATTTCATCCCAGTTTTTAGTAGGGATGGGGAGTTCTTCCGCTTCATTAGGCTCAAGCTCAAGAATCCCGCCACCGTAGCTACGTCCAATAAATTCAGAAAATGCCCATGTTAACGAATTATGGGTCGCGGCGAAGAAGTTACGCGCATCCTCCTCAGGACCATTATAATTGACCCGGTGGATCGTATCAGTACACGTGGCGTCAGTCTCATTATATACGAACTTGGGGTATTTGTGAATCTGTCTAAGCAGGAATCCACTTGGAATCCAAGTTGACGGGACAGTATACCAGTAGTCGCGAAGGCTAGTCTTATACCCCGTGTGATAACCGTGCCACTCCCCGAGTCGGATGTATGCTCGGACTGCCTGTGGAAGATCTTCGTACTCTTTTTCGGGGATATCAAGCAACCTTGTTGGTCGATCTTCCGAGATGTTATTTTGATATACGTCTCTGGTAAATCGAACGCCATCCCCTAGGTGTGCACTCCGGGTGACAATCGGCCGCGTATAGTCGCTGAGACCTCTGGTTTCCTCTTCAATTTGGCTTTGAAGAAAGAAGGCGTTCCGACCCGTTACTACACCAACGTTCACATCTGCAAAATCATCAACAGGAGCAATACCTTCCCTATTAGGAAGTTCACGAACTAAGTCAATATGATCTTGCTCTAAGAAGTACAGCGTCCATTTTTCTGTCGAGTGTTTAACGTCCTTGACTTCAGACTCATCAAACGACTTGTGAGTATATTCTTCCAGATCATCTACATTATCAAGCTCAATCAGATTCATTCCGGCTGCTTTCTTCCCGTTACGCTCACCTAGGACGAGAACTACTTCTTCTAGTACATCATCAAATACCAATTCGGTGAATGTGATTATCGTCAGATGGCTAAATTGTTCAATCAAAAACTCCCTCAATTCACCCGCATATTTTACTTGCAATAGTGCAGCCGGCACGATCATCGCAAGCCGGCCGTCGTCGGAGAGGAGCTGGGTACCACCGATTAAGAATGGCATCCAAGCATTCATCTGTCTTGTTTTAGAAAGACCTGACCCAGAGAGGATTTCCAATGCTCGTTCACGCTGCTCTTCCGGGAAATCTTGGTAACGGATGAACGGAGGGTTTCCTACAACAGCATCAAATTCCGATTGCTTCCAACGAGTCTGATTGATACAATATTTGAAGAAGTCCTCGTTGATTATCTCAAGTTCAGTAGCATCTCGAAGTTTCTTTCCTCGTTCTTCAGCTTTCGTCGCCTCCTGAGCGTTGAATTCGACGCCAGTAACTTTTCGCCCTAGGTCCTCAAGTTCTTCACAGCGATTGATTAGACTGGCAATTATATTCCCGTCACCGCAACTGGGCTCCAAGACAGATGTAGTCGAGTCTTGGACAGCCCAGTCAGCGAGAAAATCTGCGATTGGTTCTGGAGTGTAAAATCCTCCTCTGAGTTTCCGGTCTTGTTCAGATTCCATAGTGAGATCAGACGCTTTCAGCTATCTCTATCTGCTCCGCCGAAAGGTCGTAAAGGCTACTAACTTTATTTTCAATCGAATCCCGGAGAGATTCCATCCGTGTCTCAATCTGAGACTGACGATTGGGGTCAGATTCGTCACGGAGGTCTGCAGAGAGATCAATATGAGTTTGAACATCCGAGATTATCTCTTGGTAGGTTTCTTGTTCTTCATCGCTACTCTCATCTATCGCTTTGATGGGGACATGCTCAATATACTGCCCGCCATGCGAATAGTATCCATCCCGGAAGAACGTGCTGCGGGCCCGTACCATTGCTTCGATAACTGGGTGCGATAGCACAGCCATCAGATAGCGGAGATCTAAATCAACAACGTGTTCGGAATCATCCGGTAATGAATCTGTAGACTTAATGTTGTAGAACGGACCATTTCCGCCGGCGGTATTCGTAATGCCGTTCCGGTCTAATCCATATCGGGGTTCTAGTGCCAGAACCTGAACAACGATCTTATCCTTTTCAATCTTCCCGAAGCCCTGTTTACGACCGTATCGGTAGAATGCTCCATCAACGTCTGTATCGTATAGGTCCCGGGTTTTGAGATCCTTTTTTACCTCGTCTGTTGTGAAATATTCCCAAGCTTCAGGGAATCTGTCTTGCATCTCATCGGGAGAGATGACCTCCCCATCTTCGTATGGGTATATGAGCTTCTGGTTGGAGATTACCTTGTCGAGGAATCTAATTGACGGCTTCCATTTGTTATACGTGTGTAGATGGTCCCGGACTAATTCCTCTTCGACTTTTTGAGAGTTACCCTTGTAGTCAGTGAAATGGTAAAACCCATTCCTGTATTCATAATCTTTGAGGAAGTAGGCCGAATTCCTACTCGTTTGTAATCCTACAAAAACATCTGCTACGTCATCAAGGTTGTATTCACATTCCTCCCGAATTTGACTGAATAAGTCATCAACTGCATCACCTACGAAGCTCCAAGGTTCGTCTGACAAGGCGTCTGTTTCTCCTGTCGAAACCGAGGGGTTATGATCTCCTTCCTTCCAGGCTTCATAGTCAAAATCAGTCTCCACGGTGTAATTATCAGTTCCGTTAGAATTGAGAAACAGCAAACACGTATACGTGCTATGATTTTCGAAGACTTGATTCACCCCAAAGTGTACGAGTTTGCGAAGAGCTTCCCGATCTGCGATGAGTTTTCGGACCTGCCTACCAACTTCGATGGTGAGGAATTTCTGGGAGACAATATATCCAACATCTCCGTTTTCACAAACGAGATCAAGAGCTCGTTCGATGAACAGGCAGTACTTGTCGTAATTGTTCTCCTGAGCGGTTTCGTACTGATATACATCAGAATAGTATTCAACCTCAGAATCAGGAGTGTATTCCCTCATTTTTTGAATTCGAATATATGGCGGATTCCCAATAACTGCGTTAAAGCCACCCTGCTCCATCACAGACGAAAACTCGGACTCAAAGTCAAATGGGTTGACCTGATATGCAGTATCATCAGAAACATCGAAATTCGTGTAGTAATCTGTCGACACCAATGCGTTCCCATGCTTCACAACCCCTCCAAGTTCACCCACAAGGGGATCATCACGGGTACGCTCATACTGATCAATTAGTGCAGAGGGCTGGTCCTCTAGCAATTTCAGCGTCAGGTTGAATCGAGTCACCTCAATTGCTAAGGGATCAATATCAAGACCTCGAATATGCTCTTCGAGTATTCTCTTTTGTTCCTCATACTTTAGGCGAAGTTCGTCACCAACCTCAATTAGGACATCCGCTTCCGGCTCATGCTCAGCGTGCCAATCTCGGTAGTGTGAAACCAGCACTTCGTAAGCCTTCGTGAGGAATACTCCTGATCCACAGCAGATGTCAGCAACAGTGTATCCATCTAGATCTTCTGGATCACGCTGTTCGATTTTCTTGGCCACCGACTCTTCCACAATTTCAGTTACAATGGCATCTGGAGTACTTACCGCACCCTGGGAATGGAGTACCTCTGGCTTCTCTTCAACAACCAACTCATCACCATCTCTTCTGAGCTCCTTCCCAAGAAACAGGTCGTAGATCCGTCCTATGATATCACTCTCGACGACTGCAAAATTATATGGACTATGTGGATAGTAGAGCTCCTCCAAAATTGTCCCAACTACCTCAGCATCAATATTGATGTTCTCAGCCGAATAGTCTTCCAGCAAATCGAAAAGCTCAGAGTTATAGCGTTCTTCTGCTTCTTCAAATAGACCCTCAAGTTTTTGATATGTGTACTCATCCAGTTCTTTCAATTGTTCGTGTCTTTCCAGACCACGGTCTTCCGCCACCCGGAGGAATATAACGCGGTTAAGTACACGGTGAACCAAATAATTAAGATCACGATTATTGATATTGTCGTTGTTTTCAACTACGTCTTCGGCCAGGAGCTGTCTCCATCGCTCCAATTGTTCAAGGAAGAGTTCATCGAAAGTCCTCCGCTCAGCCGCCTCACTGGGGTCGCCAAATTCGTCTTCGATGGCTCCCTCCAGAACGGCTTCCCGCGATAAAATTCCAGCAATCTCAGAGAATTTATCGACATACTCGGTATAGTGATATGTTTGCAAACGGCCGACATGCGGGTCATCGTCCTCATCGACCGGAACCTTACAGTCATAGATGATAAGGCGTTCAAAGTTGCTCAGAATAGAGATAGTAAGATTCGATGTCCAACCGTATTCTCTGGTCTGACGGGCTGGGCCATCACTGTCCAGCGAAACAGAGGGTTTCTTGGCCTCTACATAGAACGCCGGATTCGCCTGATCGTCCCTAAACTCGTAATCGGGTTTTCGGGTCGTACCCTGGTCCGTTTGTTGGCGAGCCTCTTTTTTGACATCCCTGACAGATGGAGATTTATTTTTATCATTATTTACATCCCACCCCAGTGCTTCAAACAGCGGATTCAGGAAATCCTCTCTAACTTCAGCCTCCTGGTATGATGGATCTTGATACTCAGCCCGATTAGTCTCATATGCAGCAACCAATTCTTGAACCATCTCTCGTCCAGAAGATCCGCTCATGATAGACAACATTAGAGGTTATAATAAAAGCCTATCGTGACCCTGCGAATTTCGTCTCGCCATCCAGTGAATGGTTCGAATCTATTTCCCTTCAGCTCAAAAATAGCTATCCGGCGTGGATGCAAGTCAGAGGGGACGAAGGTCCCGCCAGCGAACATCAACGGTTGCGCCGTTATCCAGATCTACACGGAAAAGATGTCCCTCCCGTTCATCGCCAGTCAAAGCATCCGCATCATCGGGGATTATCTCAACAATAGTTCCGTGACGACCGTGTAGACGTTCATAATCAGGATCAGTCTCATCAGGGATATCAATACGGACTGAGTCGCCAACTTCGAAGCGTTTCATAGGTTCTCAGCGGCTTTGTTTCCAATATACGATGGCCAATCCAGCCAGGAATATCCCACCGGTACTAAACCCGACCACCGATGGAGCCGGAAGAGATGGAATGAACCCCTGCGCCAGCGAAGTGAAAATAAAGCCGCCAGCATATCCACCGACGGAAGCGTATCCAACAGCCAATAGGCGAACAAACCACTGTTCCACAATCGTATGCGAGCGGTGATCAGCATCTTCAGCTGGACGAGAATCAACGATTTCCGGGTCGGGCTTCTCCCGCTTCAAATATCGCCATTCATCGAGATACATGCGAACAGGGAGAACCGATTCGATCTCATTCAGGATGGCATACCGCGCTTTGTTCAGCCGTCGGTATGATTGAAGACTCTGATACCAGAAGTAGCAAATCAGACTGCCGAATCCTGATGCGAAGAGAACGATCGCAGCGTTAGTGGTCGTGAGATTGCCGCGGGCGAGAGCAAAGAGACCGGCGAGTATCGAGGTTAAAATCAGACCGAAAAAGCGGTTCATCTGGACTCGCTGATTGGCTGTCTCGATCGCAACCTCCCCGTAATGTATGTACTGCTCCATCAGTCGATTCTTCTCGTCCTCACTTAGATTAGCCAGCGGTCCAGTTGTAACATCTTCCTCCTCAGATGGCTCAGCAGGGTCCCCTCCGGTGACCCCTTCAGAGTGTTCAGGTTCTGTTTCGGGTGTGTCTCCATCGTCAGTATCGGCGCCATCCTCTGAGAGATCAACCGCCGTTTCGTTGGTTGAATCAGGCATATTCAGCGAGTGCGTCGACAAGCGAGGCCTTTCGCCATCCTACCTGAGTATCTGCGACTTCTTGGATTTTCTCGGGGACCTTCGATTGTCCCTCTGGAATGATTGCGATCACCGGCTTGTCCAGTTCGTCGGCGAGTTCCAGCTCCTCCGGGATCCAAGTGCTGTGAGCACCGTACATTCCACTACTTACGACGACAACCGACGCCGTTTTCATCTGGTTCCGGAGTTCAGAGCGAAGGGCAGACTCGGTATCCACGGGCAGGGGGTCAGTTGAAGGGACACTATGATTCTGCCACTTGAGCGACGGAACCTCATCAAGGAAATCAACGATACGCTCGTAGTGTTCGTCATACTCCCACGAGTGGGAGACAAAAACGTTGTACTGCTTGTCCTCAAGTCGAGTTGCAGCGCGTGCTAAGCGAGGGAGTGATTGCCCAGTATTTCCGCCTGAGGAGGAAGAGGACTCTTGAGTCGACGAGCCTGCAGAGGCCAAGGCTTCCAGCCCTTTGTAGGCAGCATATAGGAGCAAAGCACCGCCAGCGATTTTTTGTCCAGACGAGAGCCCCTGCTGGTTCTGAGTGTCGGTAGAACTGCGGCTCAGGGAATCGTCGGTCGGGACAAGGCCCGACTGTTGGTCATTCGGCTCGAAGAGCGACGGTTGAGAGGAACTGAGCTCAGGGAGACTATTATCCCCAGATTGCGTGACTGTATAAACGGGGCCGAGTTCTCGAACGGTGAACTCCTTTCCGAGATCGTTCCCTTTGTAGGTCGGCAGTAGGCGGTCTCCATCATCGCGATAGAATCCGGTAGGTAGATCGTTAACAGCTGACTTCAGAACGAATCGAACAGCTGATTCGGGGTTTGGACTGCCACGAATATCATCAAACGCAGCCTCCCAGGTGGTTTTCAATGGGGAGGAGGTGTCTTGGCTCATAACCGTATGAACAATCCGTTTTTAAATAGTATAAGTTCTTCCCCCCTGGAATATCGGCAGATTTGGATTCCGCATCAGAGAGGACCATAGTACTAAACGGATAAGCCGTCAACAATTCGCATATAGTTATGAGCTTCAACAGCAGATCTTCAAGCAACCGTCGGAGCGAATACCGACTGTTCATCTCGCACTCTTGGGAGTACAGCGACGAGTACAATCGGATGGTAGAACTACTTCGCGACTACCCGAATTTCAGTTTCCGGAACTACTCAGTACCGAAGGTGGATGAGATCGATGCTGACACCGAAGAGGAGCTGGAACAGGCGCTCCGGGAAGACCAGATCAAGCCAGCTACGGTCGTAATAATACTCGGGGGAATGTACGTAGCACACAGCAAATGGATCAAGAAAGAAACTATTTTAGCTGAACTCGAGAGCAAGCCTATTCTGGGAGTTACACCGCGCGGAAACGAGCAGATGCCCAATTTCGTTGAAGACCACGCAGATCAGATCGTGGGTTGGCAAGGAAAGAGTGTGGTAGAGGGAATTCGAGACCTGGCTGATTGAGTTGATGAGAGCGTGGATGAACTATTGAGGGAGAGTCTGGCTACCGTCGAGACTATTTCCAACTCCGCGAATCGGGTATAGTTCGATCGCTTCGTACTCACCGTCACCGTCAATATGACCCAGTTTTGAAAACAGAGATCGGCTCTTGTCGTTCGGTTCGTCGATGTAGTAGACACCATCCTCGCAGTACTCCTGGCACCAAGTCTGAATCAATTCCTCAGCAATCCCCCGGCGCCGGTAATGATCCCGGACATACAGCTGTCGAAGAACCTGTATTCCATCCAGCTCTTCCCAAGTGACGTATCCAGCCGCGTCGTCATCTCGAATATAGAGCAATCCCTGGTGGTTCTCAGGGATATATCGGGCAAAAGAAGAACTCGTGTCACCACCATAGCTAGTCATCGCGCCGATGACTCGTTCTGTTTTGTCTATTGGTCGACCATCAGAATACACGAGAAATGAATCTTCGGCACCGATCTCCACGATGTCATCCGGAGTCGAATTCGTGAAGAGCCACTCAGCACTGAACACCTCATCAAGATCGATTCTACGACCCTGATACTCGATACCATATAGGCTCATACAGTTATGGCAGCGAAATTCTGCTGATTCCTCGATTTCGGACATTCCCGGAACACGCTCAATTGACGGGTCGTCAATCCCTGAGCAATTGCAGTCCTGTCTAAGTTCCTCAAATTTGTCCCCCTTCCCAGATTGACTATACGGAACAAATCCCATCTTCCAATGCTCCTCTAACTTCTCACCGAGTTCCTGAGCGAGTTTTTGAACAACTCTCGCGTCTGTTCCCACAAATGCAACGACAGCATCAAGGAGGTCGTCTACGTGAATAATCGGGTCCTCGGACAACTCATATTCTGTGAGCAATTGCCAGCCATTAGGTGCCCGGTAGATCATCCGAAGATCATCTTCACAGAGAAGGGAAACAGCGACGACCTCAATCCCGTCATCAGCTTCGATATAGAGAGGAATCGTTTGATCAATTTCTTCACGTTGAACAAGAGTTTCGAGCCAAGCATAGTCCCCGAGACCCGCAGGAAGTGGGATATTCAAGCTCATTTCCGTATCAGAAATTGCTCTGTTTCGTTATAAATGATAGGCGGCCACCACTATGTAGTTATATAAAACCAGCATACCACAAGACGGAATATGGAAACCAAGCGGATCGCTGAGGTCGTGGAAAATATAAATTATTCTTATCTCTTACCCGCGATTCAGCGGGAGTTCGTCTGGGAAACGAGTGACATCGTGGATCTGTTTGATTCCCTGTTACGGGACTATCCGATCGGTGCGCTCCTTCAGTGGAACCTCTCGGCTGAGGAAGCACAGGCTCAGCCCAAATATCGCTTCGTCACCCACTACGTCGACGAACCAAATTTTCCCCAGTCACTCACAACACCGACCCATCGAAACCCCCCGCACAATTCTGAAGACCCACTCCCGTCACCGGTGAAACTAGTCCTCGACGGCCAGCAGCGACTGACCGCGCTCAATATCGGTCTGACCGGATCATTCTACGAGCGGAAACACAACCACCCTCGGAACAAGGCCAGTTCGTGGGTTCAGAAGCGACTCTATCTCAACCTCCTCTCGGACCCGCAGACAGCGGACTCGGAACTCGGCAATAAATACGACTTCTCCTTCCGCTCTGAGCAGTCCGCAACCGCGAATGCATACTGGTATCCAGTCAACCGAATCATGTCCATCTCTGACAACGACGATTTCTATGCAGAACGCCAGGAAATTGAGGGAGAGATCCAGGAGCTGGTCGAGAACCACCCCGAGATAGAGAATTCAGATAGTCTGATTCTCAACGCTCAGCGTAATTTCGAGGACCTCTATCGAGCGGTCCACAAGGACGAGAAGCTCCACTTCTTTACCGAAGACGAGAACGACATCACCCGTGTTCGCGACGTCTTCGTACGGATCAATCAGGGAGGGGTGACACCGAATCGTGCCGAAATCCTCCTGTCGTTGATGACTAGTAGCTGGCAACAGGAGCCGCCGGAAATCAACGCACGGGACGAGGTGCACTCGATGGTCGACGAACTGAACGGGATCATCGACGGTGGGAACGCTCCTTTTGCTACGAAGCACGTCCAGAAGGTACTGCTCGCAATCAACGGCAACGAGATCCAGTATCGGTTCGACAACTACACACTCGACTTGCTGCGGAATCTGAAGGAGATCTGGCTCACCGATACGTTCTCGAACACGATGGAACAACTCGCTGAGCTTCTGAATAGTTACTATCCGACGGTGACCTACATCCTCAGTCCCGCCCTCTACACACCTATCGCCTACTACCTCTACCAGAACGAGAATCCCTCGCTCGATTCGACCTCAATCAAAGGTCGCGGGCGACGTCGTGACATTCTCTACTATATCTGTGCAGCCCGACTCAACGGATTCACCAGCCAATCATCGAACCAGATCGCAGAACTCGTCCGGGATGTTATCCGAGAGGAAGAGAGCTCGGAGTTCCCACTTGGGCGGATCAGTGATGAAGTGGCATCCAGTTACGGAACCTCCCTCCGTTTCACCGAAGAAAAGTTGACCACGCTTTTCGAGGAGCTCCAGTACGGGAAGCGCGACATCGAGTTCCTTCTGCAGCTATCACACTACCCCGATGAGCCGGCACGGGGCAAAGACTACGATATCGACCACATCATCCCAAAATCGGTTCTCCCCGAAGAAGCAGATGCTGACCGGGTGGGGAACCTCCAGTTACTGATTGACAAAACGAACAAGATGAAATCGGACGATGACTTCGAGGACTGGATGAACTCCAGAACGGACGACTACAAGCAGACTCATCATATCCCGGAGGGCGCAAAGGAGATGACGTTCGAAGAGTTCGTGGACGCCCGCGAACGGCTCATTATGGAGCACATCCTCGAACACCAGCCGTTCTAGTAGAAGTCAGGCCTCCAGTTCGAAGGCCCTCTCAAGAAGTGTGGTTAGGTCGTCCAGAGCCTGAGTCGCAGTATCGTCGATCTGAACACTAACTCGGTCAGTCTCCTTGGGATGTTTCTTTCCTAACGAGAGGACCACGTCGTCATCGGGAGAGAGGGAAGCCGAAAGCCAAGAGGTAACACGAGGAGAGCCAGCGAACCAAGCAGTCGTCAAATCATGCCAAGGGCGTTCCCGATCTTCCTCACTCGGGCGATCTGGTCCAAACGCTAGCCGTTCCAAGTTATCAGTGAATGATCGGAGTTCCTGGGTATCCGAATCTTCAAGTTGAACGGTGACACGGTGGGTATCGCCATCCCAGCCCCAGTCCTTCTTTCCGAGCTGAAGAGTAAGCTGACCCGTTGGTGAGCGAGAAACAGTCGCCCAAGCGCGTCCCTTCCGGCGGAGATCTTGTTGAGCGACAGTCACCCATTCATCCGACTTATCGAACGAAGCCCAATACTCTCCTGGTATAGGGATTTCCAACGCAACAGTGGGCGATTTCTCTTGCCAGAGCCACCTGATGACTTCCGGGTACCCCTCCATATCAGACCGCGACGGAAGCGCATAGGGCCAGACGGACAGTATTCCGGAGAGATCAACATCGTACTCTGAGAAATCGCCCTCATCGAGCCACGCAACGCTATAGTCACGCTGTAGATAATGGTCAGAAACTGCCTCGATATCTTTGCCCTGATTCCGATACTGAGCCTCTATCGCGATACCCCTTCCATAGGGCTCTCGGGGAGTGTCGAATGTGAGCAGGACATCCGCAATTCGGCCGTCGATACCGGATTCAAGCTCAACTGTCGCATCAGGGAAATCGTGTTCCAATCGAGCATACGCAATCGACTTCATTTTCATATGTTCGTCCGATTCACCAGGGCACTCGCCGACATCTACAAGATCAGCAAAGGTTGCCTGACCTGTAGTTTGGCCCATCTCAGAACGACCGTCCTGTTCGTGGTGCCGAAAATGACGAGAAATGAAAGCAGAACCTCGTTCGTGAGACCGTACAACGGCCATCGGTTGGTCGCACACAGGACAAGTAACAGACGTGCCGTCGGCTACTTGCGGTGGGATTACCCGTGTTCCGTTTAGAACTCCAAGATATGGCATCGAAGTCGATGGCTGTATTAGATTTGCTTGTCACTCGATCATAATGACCATTTCTCCGGCACCCCGTCGTTCGGGGTTCAAAGAGAAATCACTCACTTGGTGTCAAATCAGTAGTGGAGGATGAGTTTCCGGAAGTTTCCGGAAGCCTCGACTTTCCACGAACACAAATCGGGATACAGCGTAGGTTTTTGGGTACTCACGATGGTACTATCATAGGAGTTTCCGGAAACAACCCGGTCAGGCTTTTGTAACCTGAACCGAAATCAATCTCTCAGAGAAAGATGATTCGCGATGCTCGTGTCCTCCGGACCGGATTCGTTCCTCGGGAAGTCGAGCATCGCGACGCCGAAGTCAACCACCTCTCCAGCGTCCTCGAACCCATCACGAACGGTGAACCCGCCGACACAGCCATCGTCACCGGACCCAGCGGCGCTGGCAAGACCTGTATCTCGAAGTTCGTCACGGAACGGCTCCGCGAAGAGGTCCTCGACGTCGAGACTACCTACGTCAACTGCTGGCGCAACTACACCCGGTTCCGCACGCTCTACCAGATCCTCGACGACCTCGGCGCGACCATCGACATCCACCGGCAGTCGACGCCGCATGACGAACTCGTCGACCGCCTCCAGCAGCATGACGGCCCGCGGACCGTCGTCATTCTCGACGAGGTCGACCAACTGGAGGACCCCAGCGTCATTTACGACCTCCACAGCCTCCCGCAGTTCGCGATCATCTGTATCGCGAACAAGGAAGAGGAGCTGTTCAGCCGCGTCGACGACCGCCTCGTGAGCCGCCTGCGCTCCAGCGAGCACGTCCGGATGGACAAGTACCACGACGAGCAGCTGTACGACATCCTGAGTGCACGGGCGAAGTGGGGTCTCGACGAGGACGTCATCACCGACGACCAACTCTACCGGATCGCCGACGCGGCCGCCGGCGACGCCCGCCTCGCCATCGGCATCCTCCGAACGGCGGCCGGCAAAGCAGATCGCGAGAACCACGAGCGCATCACCGACGACATTCTCCTAGACGCCGCCGAGGATGCTCGGGCCCAAATCAAGCAGAAGAGCCTCGACTCGCTCACACCGCACCAGCGCGTCGTCTACGACATCGTTCGCGAGCATGGCCCGGTCGGGCCGAGCGAGATTCACGAGCGCTATTCCGAGGACGTCGATGATCCGCGGACGAAACGGACTGTTCGGACGTACCTCTCAAAGATGGAGCAGTACAACCTCCTCGAGGCGGAAGGGACGAGTCGGGACCGAGAGTACTCGCTCGTCGATTCGGCAGCTGCGTCGCCGATGCAGTGACTGTGACCCCGTCAGCTATCAGGAACTGAACTCGCCGAGGCCCGATTGCTCGTGGTCCAGTGGCTCGATGACCTGGGGATCGTCGTTGCCGGGGTTGTTGACCCGCGTCGAAATCTCGTAGGCGTCCAGATCGTCCTTCGGGTACGGCTGGCACAGTTCCTTGCGGGTGTCCGGGTCTGCGGC
>JGI12328J13899_1000340_pt1 | contig 15957 bp, 9 predicted proteins | sample A23P2SouthBayCA_FD_13899 | JGI IMG/M metagenome (IMG submission 13899) | reverse complement strand
GTCGTCTTCGCGCGCGGTCATGCGCAGGTCGACGTCGCCGGTGCCGAGCTTGATCGGCTTGCCGACGATGACGTTCTCCGTGACGCCATTCAGATCGTCGACCTCGCCGTGGATGGCCGCGTCGAGGAGGTGGTTGACCGTCACCTCGAAGGCGGCGCGGGCGAGCACGGACTCCTTGTTGCCGGAGATGCCGTGACGACCGATGGACTCGATGGTGCCGCGGTTGGTCATGATGTCCGCGACGAGCATCAGGTGGCGGATGTTCACCTCGTCGAGCCCCTGCTCGGCCAGCGTGTCCATCGTCTCGTCGATGATGGCCTCGCGGGCCGCCTCGATGCCGAGCTGACGGTGGATCTCGTGGATGTTGTTACACGTCGTCCGCGAGGCGTCGACACCTTCGAGGTCGAGCACGTCGCCCAGCGCCGACCCCTCGGTGTAGAGGACGAACTCCTCGCCGTCGTCGAGTTCCTCCTTCCGGATGACGACGCGGTTGACCTCCTCGATGCCCTTGAAGACGATGTCGCGCAGTTCCTCGACCAGCTGGAGCAGGTCGCGGTAACTGGGCTCCTCGGGGCCGAACTGGACGACCGTCGGCGCCGGAGTCTGGACCGTGACGCCGAGTTTCGACTCGATGGTCGCCGCGATGTCCTCGACGACCGTCTCGAGGGTGTCCTCGGTCGGCCATCGCTCGGCCAGCGTGTCTTCGTTCAGGTCGACCTGGACGAGCATGTCCGCGACGTTCGTCGAGACGTCCCCGAGCTGGAGGATCTTCGTCGACTCGATGGCCCAGACGACTTCGTGGGCGCGCTCGCGGTCGGTCGCGTACTCGTCCGCGAGGTGGACCTCCATCGACGGCGTGTCCGGCTCCTTGCGCGCGTCGACGAGTTCGATCAGTCGCGGGAGCCCCTGCGTGACGTCGATCTCCGCGACGCCCGCGTAGTGGAACGTGTTCATCGTGTTGTGCGTCACAACGCCCTGCGCAGTCGTGAACGTCTCCAGGCCCGACACCGAGAAGTCGTAGACGTACTCGTGGTCGGGTTCGACCGTCTCGATACTCTCGATACGGTCCCAGACGACATCACCGTCGACCGCCCGTTCGAGGGTATCGAGCGCGTCACTGTCACCGTCGATGGACTCGTCCGCGTCGGTCGCGATCCGGGCGAGTCGGTTCCGGCCGACGCGCTGTCGTTCGTGCGCGCTGTGGACCTGTCGCGATGGGATCCCCGCCTCGCTGGCGACCGTCTTCAGGCTGTCTCCGAAGTTCGGGATCTGGTCGGTCGCGTCGGGGCCGTCGGGATCGACTTCGGCAGCGAGCGAGTCGAGCTGAGCACCGCGCTCGCCGACGAGTCCGACCCGGTCGTCGAAACCGGGAACGAACTTGGCCGGGATACGGAGCGTCGTCGACTCATCCTGCTCGCCCAGCGTGGCGTACACGTCGAAGCGACCGAGGAGGAGGGCGATCCCCTCCGCGAGCGGTCGCGATGTCGAACTGGCGCGAACGGCGCGTTCCGCGACGTTGCCGTCGCCGCTGAAGTAGCCAGAGAGCAGTCCGCGAACGAACGATTCGGGGGCGCCGTACGCGAAGCCCGGCACGACTTTGTCGCCGTCGTCGTCGCAGCTCTCTCGAACGAGGTCGGCGAGCACTTTTCCGTTGACGCGGATGTCGTGTCCGGTCTCGAAGCCGCTCTCGTTGTCGTACTCGTTGATCGAGAGTTCGAACCGGTCCGCAAAGGCACGGATACGTTCCTGGAACGTCGGATCGACGTTCGAGATGGAGACGTAATAGTCGGTCGCGTTCCCTTCTGCGAGGAATGCACCGACGAAGAATCCGGTCCCCTCGTCGAGCGGGAACTGTTCCGGGAGGCCAGTCGTCCCCTGGACCGGGTACGCGGTGTGTTCGTTCAGGTCACCCGCTTCGAGAGCGTCTCGCTTGTTCCGTATCTGGTCTTCGCCGCCCGGAAGTTCGGCGGTCGCTCCGCCGTCGGTCAACGCGGAGGTGAACCAGTAGTCCTCGCTGTCGAGATACTCGCGGAGGTCGACTGTCTCCGGGCCGTCGCCGTCGAACGAACGGACGACTGGGAGCCAGTCACCCTCGTCGAGTTCGTCGCCGGCGACGGGAACGACCTCGTTGTCACGCCGCGTGACGAACGAGTGCGCTTTCGTCGCCCGGATCGTCCGGCCCGATTCGAGTTCGAACCGGAGCAGTTCGTCGGGCGCCTCGTGACGGCTGCCCTCTTCGAGCGATTTCCACTCGACGCGCTCGTCCGCGCGCAGCGAGAGGACTTCCATCCCATCGGGGGCAGTGACGGCTTCGTGCCCGTCGACCTCGCGACTCTCGCGAACCGAAGCAAGTCCGTCGACGAGCGAACCGATCTCCGCCACGTCCGTCTCACCGTCGCGGCGGACGACGACGCGCTCGTCGTACGGGACCGACATCTGTGTCCCGGGCTCGCCGATCGATTGCGCACTCACCGTCCCGACGGGGTCGAGCGGGTCGACGCGGGTGTCGACGTACTTGCTCTCGACGGCGCGGGCGATGTCGTCGACCTGTTCGAGGGTCACGTCCCCGCGCTCGCGCAGGGAGTCGTACACCTCCTCTTTGAGCCGCCGGGGCAGTTCGGTGTCCTCGACGATGGCCCGGACGTCCTCGGTGATCTCGGCCATCTCAGTCGTCCCCCGTTTCCGCGCCGGTCGTGGGATTGGCGCCCGCGGCGTCCATCCACAGGTCGTCGGCGTGCTCCGAGAGGTTCGTCGGTTCTGGCTCGCGACCGAGGAACTCCTCTTTGGCCTCGGGCGAGTCGAACTCCGCGTCGACGACGCGGTCGACGATGCCGTCGACGTCGACCGTCGGCCCCTCCTGACTGGAGGAGACCTCGACCGGCGACGTGCCGTCCTCGCCGAACTCGAACTGGACGATGTTGTCCGAGGTGTCCCGGACGGTGCCGTCGTACTGCGTCTCGAGTTCGGAGAGTGCGTTGATCAGTCGCCGCTGGAGGTAGCCGGACTTGGAGGTCCGGACCGCCGTGTCGACCAGCCCCTCGCGGCCCCCCATCGCGTGGAAGAAGAACTCTTTGGGCGAGAGGCCGTTGCGGTAGGAGGCTTCGACGAAGCCGTGAGCCTCGGCGGAGAGGTCGTCGGGCTTGAAGTGTGAGAGCGTGCGGTCCTCGTAGCCGCGGTTGATCCGTTCGCCGCGGACCGCCTGCTGGCCGACACAGCCGGCCATCTGGGTGAGGTTGAGCATCGAGCCACGCGCCCCGGACTCGGCCATGATGACTGCGGGGTTGTCGTCGCCGAAGTGGTCCTCGGCGATGTCCCCGGCGGTGTCGCGGGCCTTGCCCAGCGTCGACATGATCTTCATCTCCAGCGTCTCGTCGACGGTCCGGCCCGGCAGGGACTCGAGGTCGCCCGCATCGTAGGTGGCGATGAGTTCCTGCACGCGCTCGTAGGCGTTCTCGATGGCCTCGTCGATCTGTTCTTCGGCCTCCGGTGAGATGGACTCGTCGTCGATAGCGATGGAGAACCCGAAGTGCATGATCGAACGCATCGCGAGCGCCGACACTTCGTTGATGAAGATGCGCGCTCGCGTCTTCGAGTACACCTTCGCGATGGTGTCGACGATCTCGCCACCGAACGCGCCGACGGCGTCCTCGTCGATGGTGCCCTCGAGCATCTGGCCGTTCTCGATGACGACCGTGTCGCCGGCCGAGGACGTGAACTCGAGGTCGAGGTCGTCGGGCAACAGCTCGGAAAACAGCGTCCGGCCGGTCCAGTACTCCTCGCCGTCGTCGTCGACGCCGTCGGCTGCGGGCAGTTCGTCGATCCGGGTCGCCCGCAGGAGGTCGAGCGCCTGCGTCTCGTTGAACTGCGGGTTCGTGTGGGTCAGCAGGTAGGTCCCCGAGATGTGGTCCTGGATGGCGCCGATGATGTTCTCGCCCATCTTCGGGCTGAGCATCTGCTCCTGCACGCGCATCAGGACGCGCGCCTCCGCACGGGCCTCCTCGTTCTGGAGGGCGTGCATGTTCATCTCGTCGCCGTCGAAGTCGGCGTTGTACGGCGGGCACACCGTCGTGTTGAGCCGGAACGTCTTGTACGGCATCACGACCACCTCGTGGGCCATGATGGACATCCGGTGCAGCGACGGCTGCCGGTTGAAGATCACGATGTCGCCGTCGATGAGGTGTCGCGAGACTTCCCAGCCGGGTTCGACCTTCTCGGCGAGCTCCTCGCAGTTTTTCTCGGTCACCTTCAGGCGGCGGCCGTCGTGGCGGCGGACGTAGTTCGCGCCGGGGTGGGCTTCGGGCCCGTTGGCGACGTAGCGGCGGGCCTCGCCCAGATTGCGCTCGTTGACGTTCATCGTCTGGGTCATCTCCGTCGCGACCCGGTCGGGGACGCCGACCTCGTTGAGCGACAGCGTCGGGTCCGGCGAGATGACGGTCCGCGCGGAGAAGTTCACGCGCTTGCCCGACAGGGAGCCCCGGAAGCGCCCCTCCTTGCCCTTCAGCCGCTGGGAGAGCGTCTTCAGCGGACGCCCCGAGCGGTGACGAGCGGGCGGGGTGCCCGAGATCTCGTTGTCCATGAACGTGGTGACGTGGTACTGCAGCAGTTCCCAGAGGTCCTCGATGATGAGCTGGGGCGCACCTGCCTCACGATTTTCCATGAACCGCTGGTTGATGCGGATGATGTCGACCAGCTTGTGCGTGAGGTCGTCCTCGGAGCGCTGACCGTTGTCCAGCGTGATCGACGGTCGTGCCGTGACCGGCGGCACCGGCAGGACGGTGAGGATCATCCACTCGGGTCGCGAGCGGTCGGGGTTGATGCCGATCGCCTCGATGTCCTCGTCCGGGATGTCCTCGAACCAGTCGCGGATGTCGCTGGGCATCAGCTTGTCCATGTCCTCTTCGACGAGGTACTCCGCCGACGAACTGACGTCGACCTCGAGCTCGTCGAGGTCGTTGAGCCGACCCAGCGCCCGCCCGAGGTTCTTCAGGCGGTCGATGTCGTTGCGGTCCGGGCGGTACGTCCCCGAGAGCAGTTCGCGAACGCGCGCGGCGTCGAAGTCCGCGTCCTCGAGCTCCTCGGCGACGTCGGTGGGCGTGACCGGCTCGCCCTCCGGCGGGTCCATCGCCCACTCGAGGCGCTTCTCGAGCTCCGAGTGAGGGACCTCGATGATCTCGTAGTAGGTCGTCGGCTTCTCGTGTTTGATGTCGAACTGCTTGGCCTTGCAGTACGGGCAGTAGTCGACCTTGCGACACTCGCGGATGGCCGACTTGAGCACGTCGCTGGGGTCCTTGTTGAGCTCTTTCGCGCGGCGGAGCTGCTCGCGGTACTCCCGTTTGCGCTCCTCGGCGCGGTCGGCGGAATCGGCGACGCGGCGGCCGTCGACGGGGGTCAGCCGCGAGCACTCGCGGCAGGTCCCGCGCAGCAGGCGGCGGATGAGCTTCGCGAACCCGACGTGGATGACGGGCGCGGCGAGTTCGATGTGGCCGAAGTGGCCGTTACACGACCCGGAGTGTTTGCCGCAGGTCTTGCACTCCAGTCCGGGGTCGATGACCCCGAGTCGAGGGTCCATCAGCCCCATGTCGATGGGGAAGCCGTCGTCGTCGTAGGTGTCGGCGGTGATGACCTTCGTGGCCGACATCTCGCGGTACTCCTCGGGGTCCATCAGCCCGAAGCTGATCTGACCGATCTCCTGGGGTGTTCCTTGTGCGCTCATGTTAGACAGCGTCCTCCAGTTCGATCCGCGGCGCGATGCCGAGCGCCTTCATCTCGTCGAGGAGGAGCTTGAAGGCGTAGCTCATCTCGACCTCGTGGATCTCCGTTTCCTCGTCGCAGTTCGGGCAGTAGACGCGCCGTTGCTCGACGTTCTCGACGGCGGTCATCCCGCACTCCCCGCAGACGTTGATGAACTCGCGGTCGGATTCGTCGAGCAGGCGCTCCTTGAGCGCCATCGCGGCTCCGTGCCCGATGAGCACGTCGCGTTCCATCTCCCCGACGCGCAGGCCACCCTCGCGGGCGCGCCCCTCCGTCGGCTGGCGGGTCAGCACCTGCACCGGGCCCCGCGAGCGGGCGTGGATCTTGTTCGAGACCATGTGGTAGAGCTTCTGGTAGAAGATGGTCCCGACGAAGATCTCCGCCTCGATCTTCTCGCCCGTGACCCCGGAGTACATGACTTCCTTCCCGCTGGACTGGAAGCCGCGCTCCTCGAGCGAACCGCGCAGTTCCTCCTCGTCCTCGCCAGTGAAGGCGGTGCCGTCGACGCGCCGTCCTTCCAGCGAGCCGACCTTCCCGCCGATCATCTCGAGGATGTGCCCGACGGTCATCCGCGACGGTAGCGCGTGGGGGTTCAGGATGAGGTCCGGGACGACGCCCTGCTCGGTGAAGGGCATGTCCTCCTGTGGCGCGATGTGGCCGACGACGCCCTTCTGGCCGTGCCGGCTGGCGAACTTGTCCCCGAGTTCGGGGATGCGCTCGTCGCGGACTGATACTTTGGAGAGCTTCGAACCGTCCTCGCCCTCCATCAGGGTCACCGTGTCGACGACGCCGGACTCGCCGGAGCGCATCGTGACCGACGTCTCGCGGCGCTTCTGCGGCGAGAGGCCGCCCATGTCGTCCGGTTCTTCGAGGAAGCGCGGCGGGGAGGTCTTCCCCAGCAGGACGGCGTTCTCGTCGACCTGCGTCTCGGGGTTGACCAGCCCGTCCTCGTCGAGGTGGGTGTACGCCTCCTCGCCGCGGGCGCCGCGGACCTCGTCGTCGGGGATCTCGAAGTGGTCTTCCTGGCCGCCGGGGTAGCGGCGTTCCTCGCCCTCGTAGGTCCGGAAGAAGTGCGAGCGGGCGAGCGCGCGGTCGACCGAGCCCTTGTTCATGACGAGGGCGTCCTCGATGTTGAACCCCTCGTAGGACATGACGGCGACGACGAAGTTCTGCGCTGCGGGGCGCTCGTCGTAGCCGATCTGTTCGGTCGTCTGCGTTTTCACCAGCGAGAGCTGCGGGTAGTGCAGGAGGTGCTGGCGCGTGTCCGGCCGGATCCGGTAGTTCGCGCTCGGTAGCCCGAGCGACTGCTTGATCATCCCCGACCCCATCGTAATGCGGGGCGAGGCGTTGTGCTCGGGGTAGGGGATCATCCCCGCGCCGATACCGAACATCAGCTGCGGGTCGACCTCCAGGTGGGTGTGGTCCTCGTTGAGTTCCTCTTCGTCGACGGCGACGTAGATGTCCTCTTCCTCCTCGGCGTCGATGAACTCGACGTAGCCGGCCTCGACGAGGTCCTCGAACTCGAGGTCGCCGTCCTTGACGGCCTCGACTTCGGCGTCGGAGACGAGCGGCTCGCCGTCCTCGATGACGAGCAGCGGGCGCCGCGCGCGGCCGGCGTCGGCGTTGACGATGACCTCGCGCGTGCGGTTCTTGACCGAGACGTTGACCATCTCGCTGACGTCGCCGCGGCGGCGCGCCTGTCGGATCTGTGCTGCGAGCTGGTGCGGGTCGGGGTGTGTCCCCACCAGGCTCCCGTTGACGTAGACTTTGGCTTCTCGTTGCTGGCTCATGTGTTAGTCGTCCGCCGGCTGCTGGTCGATGGACTCGATGCCCGGGATGCCCGAGACGCCCATCGCCGCCAGTTCCTGTTTCAGCATCTGTTCGTCCTCGACGTTCTGGGACAGCTCCATCGCCTGCGCGAAGTTCTTCACGAGTCCGCAGTTGGGGCCTTCGGGCGTCTCGGAGGGACAGATGCGACCCCACTGGGTCGCGTGCAGGTCCCGCGCCTCGAAGTGCGGTTGCGACCGCGAGAGCGGCGAGCGAAGCCGCCGCAGGTGAGAGAGCACGCCCATGTAGTCCGTCCGGTCGACGAGCTGAGAGACGCCGGAGCGCCCGCCCACCCAGTTCCCCGTCGCGATGGGGTGTTCGAGCCGCTCGGTCAGCACGTCCGAGCGGACCACGGTCGACACGGAGAGTTGCCGGTTGCGCATGTTCGCCCGTTCGAGCTGGTATTTCACGTCGCGGGCGAGCTTGTTCAGCGCCGTCCGGAACAGGTCTTTCATCAGGTCGCCCGACACCTTGAGGCGCTTGTTGGCGTAGTGGTCCTTGTCGTCGGCGTCGCGCCGACCCAGGGCGAGTTCGAAGCAGGCCTCGGCCATCCGGCAGAGGTAGTACGCCTTGTTGATTCGGACGTCCTCCTCCTCGACGCCGTCCTCGTGGAGGTGCGGCAGGAGGTAGCGGTCGATGACGTAGTTGGCCCGCTTGAGCTGGTAGTTCTTGCCCTGACCCGAGGCGACGCGCTGGCCGAGCGTCTCGATGGCCTCCTCGGTCGTCTGGACCTCGGCGGCCTCCAGGTTCTCGAGCATGAACTTCACGATCTCCGGGTCCTCGGAGACGCGGTGGACGATCTCCTCGTCGGATTCCAGCCCGAGCGCCCGGATGAGCGTCACGAAGTTGATCGACCCCGACACCGAGGGGAAGGATACTTCCAGCAGGCCGTCGCGGGTGCGCTCGACCAGTACGAGCGCGCGGTAGCCGCGGCGCTGGGAGAAGGTCTTCGCGACCTCGATGGTGTCGCCGTACTTCGTGTCGGTCTCGGCGAGGATCTTGTTCGGCGCGAGGTCCTCGCTGGTCATGAGCACGCGCTCGGAGCCGTTGACACAGAAGTAGCCGCCGGGGTCGGCGGGGTCTTCGCCGATGTCGATGAGTTCCTCCTGAGTGAACCCGGCGATGTTGCACTTGTTCGAGCCGACCATGATCGGCATGCGGCCGATCTTGGTCTCGGTCTGGTCGACGACCCGCTCTTCTTCTTCCTCGCCGCCTTTGATGATCGCCATCTCCATGAAGACGGGCGCGGCGTAGGTGATGTTGCGGAGGCGCGCTTCCTGCGGGTAGAGCAGTTCCTCGCTGCCGTCGGCCTCGCGGACGCGAGGCGTGACCACGCGGACGTCACCGAGTTCGACGTAGACGGGCTCTTCGCCCTCTTTGTCGCCGATGTCGGTGTCGATGGTGGCCTTCTCGTCGACGACTTCCTGCATGCCCCGGCCCAGGAAGGCGTTGAACGAACGGAAGTGGTGTTCGGCGAGTCGTTCCCTCGAGAAATATTCGCGCGATATCGCGCGTCTGTCCTGTGTATCCATGTTATTCTACGACGAGTCGGTATACGACTGCCCGTTCGGTCGTTCGCGAGTCCCTGGTCACCTTGACGACGTCGCCGGTCTGGATATCCTCGTCCAGGTCGCGCAAGGCGGGGTCGGTACGCTTGATCTTCGGCAGGTCCGTCTTTTTGATGTTGTACTCCTCGAGCACGCCCTCGAGGGTTTCCCCGTCGAGAAGCGTGTGGTCCGGAACGAGTTCGTGTTGGCTTACGTCTACCATGTGTGGGTCTGACCGGTATGAGAAGTTGGTGTCACGAGATACTACAGGCGCATATAAGTCGGAGACGTAAAACGCTTTCCAAGTCCGTCGGCTACGGCTACGCGACCCGGCGCCGCCGGGCGGGGGCTGCCCCGCAAAAGGGGGCGTCAGTGCCACGCAATACGACAACCGTACACATAGTAGTTCGGGTCCGTGTGTAGTCGTGGCACGGCCCATCCGTCTGGAAAGGCTTTTGCGTGTCTTCCCGGAAGGGGGAGTGAAGCCCGGGTGGTGTAGTGGCCCATCATACGACCCTGTCACGGTCGTGACGCGGGTTCAAATCCCGCCTCGGGCGTCTTCTGCTGCGAACAACACGGCGAGCACCCCGTGTGCTCGCCATCGTGAGCAGCGAAACGACCTCACGGCGGATTCGAACCCCGGAAGTCGCGCGCAGTGAGCGAGGCGAACGAGCACGTCTTCCTCCGGTTCAAATCCTGCCTCGGGCGCTTTCTCGAACTCACACCGCGAGCGACCAGCTCGCTGTGTCGCGAGCAACCGAGTTCGAGAAACGGCGAACGGATTTGAACCCTGGAAGTCGCGCGCAGTGAGCGAGGCGAACGAGCACGTCTTCCTCCGGTTCAAATCCTGCCTCGGGCGCTTCTTCGATTCTCCAAGAAGCACCATGAGACTGTTTTGGTCCGTCGATTTCGGACAGACGTCACTGGGCGTCGCGGTCCGAGAGAAACGTTCGGACTTCCTCGCTGGCCCGTCGCTGGCACGCCGTCGAGAGGAAGTGTCGTTCGTCGGTGAGGCTGACGTGTCGCACAAGCATGCTTTCCCTACGCCGGCCGGGAAAAATAGCTGTGATGACATGATTCGACACGCGACCGGACCGTGCGATACAACCGCAGACTACAGGGTGTCAATACATCTATAAGTACGTGGAATGCGTCACTTCCTCCCACATGTATCGTAGGGAACCAGACCAACAAATCACCACTGACGAGTCCGTCGGTGACGGTATCGCGCGTTCGACGTCCACGAGCGGAGGCGCTTCGTGAACGCGCTCGAACGGTTCTCCGAACTGGTCACCGGGCACTCGCGGCTGGTGATCGTCGGGATGCTCGTGCTCACGGTGGTCGTCGCCAGCGGGGCTTCGGCGATTCCGGCGGCCCCGCCACAGGACGCCTCCGAGTTCATCGACGACTCCGACGAACTAGCCGCGATCGAGTACGTCCAGGACGTCTACAGTAGCGACGAGGGCGTCTCGACGATCCAGCTGTTCGCCCGCGATCACGAGTCGGGCTCGGCGCTGAGCAAGGCCGCGTTGCTGGACGGGCTGTACTTCCAGCAGACGCTGTACGCCGACGAGACCGTGACGGCCCCCCTGGTGACCGACCGGCCGGCCATCGTCGGCGTCGAGAACGTCGTCGCCACGGCCGCCATGGGACGATCCGAGCCGACCCTGCACGCCCAGGTCGCCGGCGTCACCCTCGAAGACCAGATCGCGCAGCTCGAAAGCATGACCGAAACCGAGGTAGCGACCGTCGTCGCGACCGTGTTGAGCGGTGCGACCAACGCGCCCGCGGGCGGACAGGCTCTCCGGCTGTTGCCGGTCGACTACGAGGCTGGTGAGGCCAGCGCTGAGGCTCGAGCGCTCCTCGTCTCGCGTGACGTCAGCGGCGTCGAACTCGGTGAGGATTTCCCGCCCGCGGTGGCCGACAGCGAACTGGCCATCAGCGATCTGGCCGCCGACCAGAGCCACGCCGAGTACTTCATGGTCACCTTCACGACGTTGCTCGACGAGGACGCCATCGCGATGTCCGACAGCCTGACGCTGGTCATTCCGCTCGCGCTGGGACTGATCGTCGTCGCGCTGGTTGTCGCCTATCGCAAACTCGCCGATATCGCGCTGGCGCTGCTGGGGACCGTCGTGGTCCTCCTCTGGCTGTTCGGGCTGATGGGCTGGCTCGGCATCCCCGGCTACGACATCATCACGCTGGGCGTGCCGGTCCTGCTGATCGGGATCTCTGTCGACTACGCCATCCACACCTTCATGCGTCACCGCGAGGAGCGCAGCCGCGGTGAGGCCAGCCGGCTCGCGATGCGGCGCTCGCTGGTTGGCGTCGGGGCCGCCCTGCTGTGGGTCACCCTCACGGCCGGGCTGGGGTTCCTCTCGAACCTCACCAGCGACCTCGCGGAGATCCGTTCGTTCGGTGTCGCCACGACGTTGGGGCTCGTGGCCGCGTTGCTCGTGTTCACGACGCTCGTGCCCGCGCTGAAAATCGAGATCGACGGGCTGCTCGCCCGGTTCGGTCGCGACCGGACGAAATCAGCGTTCGGTGCCGGCGGTGGGCGGTTCAGCCGCGTGCTCGCGACTGGCGCGGCCGCCGCCCGGCGCGCGCCCGCATTCGTGCTCGCCATCGCGCTCGTGGTCTCCGCCGGTGCGGCCTACGGGGCCACCCAACTCGAGGCCAGCGCCGACCAGGAGTTCCTGGCCGACGATCCGCCGGGCTGGATGTCCTCACTGCCCGAACCGTTCAAACCCGGTGACTACACGGCCAAGGAGAAACTGACCTACGTCGAGACGAACTTCCGCGGGAGCGACGCGACCGCCGGATACGTCCTCTTGCGCGGGGCGATCGACGACGACCGCGCGCTCGAACGGATGGCCGTCGCTGACGGCGGCGCTGACCCCGACGCGTTCATCCCCTCCGCCGACGGTTCGAGGCTCGTCTCGCCGCTGTCGGCGATGCAGCGCGTCGCGGCGATCGACCCCGACTTCGCCGCGACCTTCGAAGCCGCCGACACCGACGGCGACGGCGTCCCCGACCGCGAGGTCGCCGTGCTGTACGACGCGCTGTACACTGCCGCACCCGAACTCGCAGCGAGCGTCCTCGAGCGCAGTGAGGAGGGAGCGTACGTCTCCGCGCTGGTGATCGCTGACCCGGTCCCGACCGCCAGCGACGACGCCGTCACGGCTGCGCTTCGCGCTCTTGCCGCCGATCTGGAAACCGGTGACGGGACCATCACGGCGGTCCCGACCGGCGACGCCGTCATCCTCTCGATGACGCTAGGCTCGCTGATCGAAAACGTCATTATGACGCTGCTGGTGACGCTCGTGGCCGTCATCGTCCTCCTGATGGTGGGCTATCGGGTCACCGAGGGAAGCGCGAGTCTGGGGTTCGTCACCCTCCTCCCGGTCGCGTTCGGCGTCGCGTGGTTCTTCGGAACCCTCTGGGTGCTCGGGGAAGAACTGACCCTGTTGACGAGTGTCATCGCATCGATGACCGTCGGGCTCGGCGTCGACTACAGCATCCACCTCGGCGAGCGCTACAAGCAAGAGCTGGCCAGCCAGTCCGGCGTCTGGCCGGCGCTGTATGCCACGATGCACGGGACCGGGGGTGCGCTGTTCGGCGGGTTCGTCACCACCGTCGCGGCGTTCGCAACACTGGGACTGTCGACGATGCCTCAACTCCAGCAGTTCGGCGTCCTCGTCGCGCTCGCACTGGTCTACGCCTTCGTGAGCACGTTGTTAGTGCTGCCGAGTCTGCTGGTCATCTGGACCCGGTTCTTCGGGCCGACCGATGCCGACTTCGAGCAGGCACCTCGGGTCCGCGTTGAGCCAGCGCTCGCTGGCGAGGACGACTGATCGAGTGGCGACTTCAGAGATGCGCCGGATCTGTCGTCTCGACCCGTCGGAAACAGAACCCGGCAGCGAAAGCGGGTCAGCGAGTGGCCGGTAGTGACGAGACGCCGGTCGTTCGTGGATCCAACGTAGCACAGGAGCGACGAACGGGTTTGAACCACGCGAGACGCAGCCCGCGCCGCGAACGCAGTGAGCGAGCACGTCTACCTCCGGTTCACATCCCGTCTCGGGGTCTCCTCTGATCCCTGTCGGCGGCGAATACCGTGTTGTAGAACAGTTCGCAGGGTGGTTGATTTCGTGGCTGGTGGGTACGAATCCCGTGCTCAGTAGATGTGCGAACATGCCGCCGAGGAATCGGTCAGGTACGAGTATCGTCTACTGAGCCGTGCTGAATAGAGAGGGTGTATCTAGCGAATGATTTAAATTTGCATGAACAGATCATAGTGAGTAATTATGGGCTTGAAGAAGGTATTTTACAGGGTAGCATTGGCTACATGGATAGTACTCGTAATCGGGGCGGGGCTCTCCGTTAGCGAGGGGTACACCGAGCCCTGGCTGACCATCTCTGACTTTCCTGGCGGGTCGGATGGGGCGCTCGCCGCCACTATCGGGGCCGTGCTTGCCGGGGTGGTCGTCATCGGCTTCCTCGAGCGGCGAGACGAGGCCAAGCAGTGGGAAGCGGCGGGCCGGCAGGCGGGGCTCAGCCCAGTCGGAGACGGCTCGTCTGATGGCGCACTGGAACTGACGGGGAGCATCGACGACCGGCCCGTCACTGTCCGCTACGTAAACCGCCGTGAGCCACAGGGCTATGAGGGGAGACATCAGACAGGCGGCAGCGGTGAGGGGACCAGTACTCGTCGAGTCACGTACACGGTCGTAGAGGCGGAACTGTCCGGCGCTGCAGACGGGGGAGTAATCGCCTCTCCAGCCAGCCGTGGGGGCGACGGCGCCGGGGGGTCCGGAATGCTCGGAATCGGCGACACGTCCGAGACCGACTCCGGCGCGGAGGGGGTCTTCACCGTCGCCGAGGACGGCCTTTTTTTCATGGGGACCCCGCCAGCGGCCGTGGAGGCCGTCAGTGATCGCCAGTCGGGGAGGGCGTTACGCGCTATTCGAGACCTCCAGATCGCTGCCGTCGGGGACGCGTCCGGCGTGGCCGCCAGGTTGACCGAGGAGGCAGGGGGTTCCCTGTTCGGGTTTGGAATGGGGGACGCTATCCTAAAGGACATCCCGAGTGACGAGACGATGGTGTACGTCGAGACAATGGCGTCCATACGAGACGGCGACGAACTCAGACGATTCGCCGAAGGAGCCGTCGCCGTCGCAGACGCCTTCGAGGGGGCAACTGCTCGTACTTCGGCCCCTGAATAGTCGACGAACTCGTCCCACTCAATGTAGTCCTCCGTGTGCGCTCACTCCTCACCATATGCTGACTATGCGCCCTGTACTGAGCATCCGCGCCGCAGGCGCGGTTCGCCGTCAGAGCAGGCTCTGACGAGCCTCGCGGCGATGTACGCCGCGAGACACCGGACGCAAGCGAGCGACGCGAGCGCGCCGTCCGGCCTTTTGCCCCACGTTTTTGCGGCGGAGGATCCCCGCAGCGACCCGCAGGGCCGCGAGGAGCTCTCCGCCGGAAAAAGTGGCTGAACTTATGGGATGAACAGGCGCAAAACCTCGCGCTTCAGCGCGGGGAGGGTGTCAACCCGCTCTCGCTCCATCGGGGACTGTGAGCCAGCACGTTCTCGTTCCGGTCGACGGGTCGTCGGAGTCCGAACAGGCCCTCGCGTACGTCCTCGACGAGATGACGGGGTCGAAGCTCACCCTGATCCACGTCTTCAACCCGGCCAGGTCCTTTGGCTACGGGGAAGACGAGTACTTCGACTTCGAGGCGTACCAGGCCGAAGTGGACCGCGCACACGGCCGCGCCGAGGAACTGCTCGACGAGTACCGCGAGACGGCGAGCGAGCGCGGCTTCGAGGTCGAGACGCTCCTCGCGACCGGGAAGCCGGCACGGCAGATCCTCGACGCGGTCGAGAGCGAGGGCGTCGACCACGTCGTCATGGGGAGTCGGGGCCGCTCCGGTCTCGGGCGGGTGCTGTTCGGGAGCGTCGCGGAGGCGGTCACGCGGCGGGCCCCGGTGCCGGTCACGATCATTCGGTAGCAGTCGCGGCAGTCTCAGATCCGTTCGCTGAAATCGGCGGCGAAAGCGTATAGTGCCGGGGGGCAAAGGGCGCTCTATGGACGACGTCGACAGGCAGGAGATGCCGCGGGTCATCGTCGAGGAATTCTTCGACCGGGAGGAGGGGACGCGGGCGCTGCTCGACGACCTAGAGCGGGAGGCCCTGGAGGGCGACCACGAGGCCGTCCGCGAGCGGATCCGCGACCTCGCCGACAGCAACCAGCACGTCTTCTACGCGGTCGCGCTCGCGCTGTCGGGGTCGAAACAGTTCTACGGCGACGTCGAAGCCCAGCTCGGGATCGATGCGGCCGACACGCTCCGCGATCTAGGCGAGACCTATCCGACGCTCGCGGAACCGTTCGGGATGGTCCGCACCGAGCAGACTCGCGAGCGACACAACCCGGTCACCGAACTGGAGGCGACGACGACCTACGCGGCCGAGGAGGAGGTGCCAGTGGTGAGTTACACGCCCAAATCAGGACAGGTCGACCTGTACTCGGGACGGGGTTCGCCCGAGGAGGTCCTGCAGTTCGCCTCGTATCTCGTCCAGGCGACGACGGACTCGCTGGACAGCGCGCTCGACCGGGAGTACTCGGTCAACACCGAGGAACTGGGCTCGCTCATCGACCGCCAGGAGGAGCTAGAGAGCGAACTCGGGCGTCTGCGCGACCAGATCGACGAACTCCGGCGGACGCCGGTCGGCGACGAGTAGGCGCTGTGGCGGCGCTCGGCGGGGCGCGCCGGTATCGGCGGTCGGTCCGGCGAGCGCGGCACCTGTGCGTTTATTACGTCCGCCACAAAA
>JGI12328J13899_1000322_pt1 | contig 16506 bp, 18 predicted proteins | sample A23P2SouthBayCA_FD_13899 | JGI IMG/M metagenome (IMG submission 13899) | reverse complement strand
GCAGACCGCTACCTCAGCGGAGAGAGTCGTTTCAGAGAACACGAGAACGACGATGACTCGGCTGAGGATGGGGCGCATTTGACCGCGCCACAAGACAGCCAAGCCGATGCTGAAATCCAGCAGTTGAGGCTTGGAACGTATGCGTCTTGAAATCGTAGGGTCACGCTCGGCCTGAAATCCCGTGGTGGGATTCCCGCGTCTTCAGGCGTGGGAGGAGGTCAATGCTGTCCCTGTTTACCGGTGGGTCGCCGACCTATCTTGGCGACCCACCGATACTGACTGACAGTACTCACTATCAGTCGGTGCTATCATCCACGTTCGCGAGCGCCTCGTACGCCTCCGCGTCCTCGTCGGGCGCGAGTGCGATCAGTTCCAGTCGGCGAACCGCTTTCACGGTTCGTGCGGCGACGACGCCCGGCGCGACGAACCGCGGCCGATCGGCCACGGGTAGGTGGCCGTCGTCCCGTTCCGTCGCGAGGACGCCGCCGAGGGCGTCCGCGAGCGGCACGCAGGCGACGTGATCGCCGGTGCCGTGAATCCGAAGATGTGTCGCCGTGCCGTCGCCGGGCGCCCGCTCCAGCAACCACGCCACCGGGACGCCACGCCACTCGCCGCCCCAGCGCTCGCCGCTCGCACACAGAAACGAGTCGGTCACAGTTCGCCGCGGCGCGTCCGCCAACTCGACGACGCGGCGGCGACCGGCGGCGACGAGCGTCAGGCCATCGTCGGCCGAACGGGCAGACTCTCCGTCCGTCGACGGCGCGTCCTTTCCGTCGAGCGGGTCCATACCCCGGTCGAGGATGCGATCGGTGAAAAAGAATCGCACGGAGTTTCAGGCGGCGGGAATCGGCGCTACTGCGTCGGTTCGACCGTCAGATCGCTCGCGATCCAGCCGTCCGTGTTGCCGGATTCGATGAAGACCGTCCGTCCAGGACAGCTCTCACAGACCGACACCGTCGGTGTTTCGGACAGCGGCGGCTCCCCATCGTCGTCCGCTCCCGACTGCGTACCAGTTGGCATCGACTTTCTTTAGGGACACCTAAAATAAAAAGGGTGCGGTTCGTCACGCCCGCGAGTCGTGGCACACGCCGACCAGTCGATCCAGATTCACGCCGGCACCGGTGTCCACCGACACGAACGTACCGGAGTACGTCCCGTTCCCGGCGTGGAGGTGGACGGCGCGCTCGAACACGATGTCGATGCCGTCGCGGTCGTAGGTGGCCACTGCCCGCAGTGACCCATTCGTCACCGCTTCGAGGTTCGCCACGGAGACTGTGGACATTCGACCGGACTCGGCAGCCGACGGTGGTGAATGTGGTGGCCCGAGGGCGCTCTCCGCCGTCGATCGGACGATTTCCCCGACACCTTTGTGACCGGGAGCAGTTGCCCCCGATATGTACCGTGACGTACTCGGCTGGCTCGGTGCTCTACTCGGTGTGTCGATTCTCACACCGGTGATACTGTATCTGTTCACCGGTGCGGCCGTCGGCTTCCTCGTCGCCTGTAGCGGTGGGCCGGAGGGGACCATGGTCGTCGGCGCCTCCGGATCCGAGAGCCTGGAACTCTCGTGTTCGGCCGTTCGGACGCTGGTGAAGACGGCCGTCACGGTCGCTGGGAGCGCTGCGACGACGGTCGGCGTCGCCATTCTGGCCGTCGCGGACATCGTGCGCAGTAGCGGTGTCGGACGATAACCGCCGACGGGACGTTTTTCATCGGGATTCTCGGAAGTCGTCATGGATTCTCGTCGGACCGTCTCGGCGAGCATCTACGGACAGTTACGACACCCTCTATCAGTCAGTACCGTCACGTACGCGCGGGGTGATGGCAGATGCCCCTCGTGCCACACGTGCCAGCGGACGAACCGACACGTGACCGCACGCCGCCGGACCTCGACGAGATCGTCGAGCGAATCATCCACGGCGACTCGTCGTCGCGTGGGTACTCGTAACGGTCGTCCCCCGACGACTGGGTCGCCGCTCCCCGTTTTTACGAGCGTACGGGCGTCGGGCCGCCGCTACGCGCGCGGCGGCACCGACACTGGATGTACTTCCCAGCAGTCGGGACACTCCGCGTACGGCCGGTCACCGTCGTCGCGGTCGACGATCTGTCTCCGGGGGATCGCCGTCCCGCAGTTCGGACAGATTGACATGAGGGGGGTGGGGAGCGTGTGACGCGGTCCCCACCGGTGGCTGTGCGTTCCAATCAGTTAGTTAATCCGCGGTTAAGCGGTCACAGCAGGACGCCGCCGAGCAGGAGAAGCCCCGCGGCGGCGACCGCCGCCGCGGTGAAAAGCGGCGTCGCCGACTTCGCCGGCTCCCGGACCTTCCGTTCGTCGAGGCCGTCGACGAGGCGTCCCGACCCCATCTCGACGAGGCCGGTCAGTACGAGCCACAGCACCACCATCGCGACGACGAGATAGCCACGGGTCGACCCGAGGAGCGTCTCGGCGGTGTATCGCGTCCCGGCGAGGTGACCGCCCGTGAGAAACAGGGCGAGCGAGGAGACGCGCGACCACGTCCGGAAGCGGCCGATCAGGCCGCGTAGCGGGGTCGCATCGAGATCACCGTCGCGGGCCGCCGGCACCACCGCCCGCGCGACGAAGAGGACACTTCCCGCCCACAGTCCGGCGAACAGCAGGTGTATCGCGTTTATGGCCGTATCGAGGGTCGCCATGGTCGTCGCTGGGACGCTGCCGACTTGAATCCGCGGGATTCCGGTGAGGGCGAGGCATCGACGGCCGGCGCCGACGCGAGCCGAACCGAAACCGATTAAACGCCCGCTCCCTCACCTCGTAGTGAGCCGAGGTAGCCTAGCCCGGCCAAGGCGGTTGCTTCGAGAGCAACTGTCCGTCAGGACTCGTGAGTTCAAATCTCACCCTCGGCGCTTCTCACCGCTACTCGAACGTCCACTCCGTCGTCATGCCCGGCGAGCCGACGAGCGTCTGATACACCACGCAGAACTGCTCGGTTGCGTCCCTGATCGACGCCGCCGTCTCCGGGTCGAGATCACCCGACAGCGTCACGTCCAGTCGGATGTCCTGGAAGCCAACGGGCACGTCCGCGACGCCCATCGTCCCTCGGAGGTCGATATCACCCTCGACCGACACCGACACGTCGGCGTCGACGCCGAAGTTCTCGATCACCGCCTGCGCGGTCAGTTGCGAACAGGCGGCGAGGGCACCGAGCAAGAGGTCGCCCGAACAGGCCGCCGTCCCCGACCCGCCCGCACCCTCGTGGAGTTCCGCCTCGTAGATGGCTTCGCCCACCTCGACGCTGCACGTCGTCGCGTCCACTTCGTCACCCGTCGCGCTGAGGGTCAGTTGCGCCGCCTCGGGGTTCGATTCGTACGTCTCTTTCAGCGGCTCTTGTGTCTCGCGCAGGTCCTCTGTCATACTGTACCATGGGCCGATCGAGGGAAAAAGCGTTCCGGGACACCGGATCGGTCGTCCTGAATGGGGCTTATACTGTCGGCTGTAACTGTTTCAAGACATTCGCTATCCCGGGGTGGCGAATGTTTTGATTGACTTACAGCCGACAGTATTAATCGCGGATTCAGCCGACGAATGGGACGATTAACCAAGTGACACCCCCGTGATTCCCTGGTACGATGGACGGCATCACGCTCACCCGGCGGCGGACGTTGAGCGCCCTCGCCGCGACGGGTGCCGTCTCCGCCGGTGTCGGCGCCGGGACCGACGCCCTCTTCAGCGACGCCGAATCGTTCGACGGCAACCGTGTCGCCGCCGGCGAACTCGACCTAAACGTCGCCTGGCACAAGGTCGTCGAGACGGCGACGACGCGCGTGGCGACGAGCGACGGGTGGCCGACGCCCCGACCGGACGCCACGGCGCCGGCCTGTAATCTCGCGGATCTGAAACCCGGCGACAGCGCCACTCTCACGCTCGCCATCCGTGTCGACGGGCTCCCCGGCTATCTGTCGCTGGTTGGCCGCGAACGCACCGACGCCGAGCGCGGTCAGTCGGAGGCCGAAGCCGGATACCTTCGGGAGACGACACCGGACGCCGAGGGCGAACTCGACGAACTGACGACGGCGACCGTCTCGTATCTCACGCCGGCCGATACCGCGGCGCCGGCGGCGTCGGGGACGACCACGCCCGCCTACACGGGGTCGCTCTCGTCGCTCGTCGGTCTCTGTGATCTCGGGACGGGCGTCCCCCTCGACGGCGACGAGTCGACGGGAGTCTACGACTGTCTCGTCGCCGGCGCACCGATCGGGACGTACGCCGGCGGTCGGACTCAGTACCTCCGCGTCGAGTGGTCGGTTCCCTCCTGGGTCGGCAATGCCGTCGCCAGCGACGCCTTCGTGTTCGACCTCGGCGTCTACGGCGTCCAAGGTGGTGGGGGATGACCGACGATCCGAACCGTCGACTGCAGGCGGCGTTCCTCCGTCGAGAGCGCGCGGCGCGCCAGCAACTGCTCGAAGCCACGTACCGCACCGACGAGGTCGACGCCGACGACGTCGACGACCCCGTGACCTGCTACGGGAAGGCGCTCGTCCACCGCGACGACGGCGTCCCGGCGGCGTCGGCGTACGCGAGCCTCGTCGACGCCGTCGAAACCGGGACCGTCGACGCGTACAACGCCATCGAACTCGACGAGTCGCCGGAGATGCGCCCGCTCGCCGAACCCCACGGCGCTCACGGGTTCGAGGGGATGGGAGCCGACCCGTGGGCGGTCCACATGGCACCACCCCCCGCCTTCGACTCGGCGGAGATGGGCGCGGAACTGGTCGAACTCTACTGGCGGGCACTCGCCCGCGACGTGCCCTTCGGCGCGTACGGCCAGAACGGGGTCGTCGCCGCCGCGGCCGCCGACCTCTCGGGGACGCCCGGCTACGCCGGTCCCGGCGGTGTCACGGACCCACGCGGCGGATCGCTGGACGCCGGCCGCCTCTTTCGGGGCCTCCTCCCCGGCGCCCAGTCCGGCCCCCACGTCTCGCAGCTGCTCTGGAAAGACGTGCCCCGCGGCGCGATTCCCCAGAGCCAGCGGATTCGCGTCCTCGCGAGCGAGGCGGCCGACGGCACCGGCGACGCCGACGTAGTGGGAACCGGTCCCGACTACCTCACCGACTGGGACGCGTGGCTTCGCGTCCAGCGGGGCGTGCCGGTCGCGCGGACGAACCCCCCGCCGACGCTGGTCGATCCGGACGGCGACCCGGACGCGACAGTCACTCGCCACATCGTCACCGGTCGCGACCTGGCGAACAAGGTTCGCCGACAGGTTCCCTACCTCGCTACCCGTGACGCCGCCGAGGTGTTGTTGGGGATGGGCGTCCCCCTCGACCCCCGGATTCCGTATCAGCAGGGCGGACGGGGGAGTTCGACGGCGGGGACATCGGGCATCCGGACCGCCGGTCCGGTCATCAACTTCGGGTCCCACGACGTGCTCGAATCGGTCGTGAGCGTCTTCGACCTCGCGCAGACCGCCTGCTGGTACCGGAAGTGGCTCGTCCACCGCCGCCTCCGTCCCGAGGAGTACGCCGGGCGGCTGGAGGCCGAGCGGCGGGGAGCGGCGAGTGCGGGGGCGTTTCCCCTCCCGGACGCTGTCCGCAACTCGGTGGCCCTCTCGCGGATCGCCGACGCCCACGGCACGCACCTTCTCCCGCAGGCCTACACCGAGGGCTCGCCCACCCACCCCGCCTACCCCGCGGGCCACAGCGGGGTCGCCGGGGCGACCGTAACGATTCTGAAGGCGCTGTTCGACGGGACCCACCCCTTCCCGACCGCGGAGATGGTCGTCCCCGTCGCCGACGGCACGGCCGAGGGACGGCTGGCCGGCGGCGGGACGACGGCGGTCCAGACGACGCGACTGGGGGCCGTCGACGACGTGTCGGGCGACGCGCTCGGGGCGACGGCGGACGAGCTGGCCGAGGCGCGCCGCGGGACGACGACGGTCAACGACGAACTCAACAAACTCGCGACCAACATCGCGCTGGGGCGCAACTGGGCCGGCATCCACTACCGTTCGGACGGCATCGAGGGCTTCCTGCTGGGCGAGCAGGTGGCCGTCCGCTACCTCCAAGATCACCTCCGATCGACCGATCTGCCCTTCGCGGGCTACCGTCTCGAACCCTTCCTCGATGCCTACCCCGGCACGCAGGCGGGCGCGGCGCCCAACCGCGACCGGGACGCCATCCTGATTACGCCGGATCGGATCACGACGCCCGACGGCGAGTCGAGTTCGATCAGCGTCGACGATCCGGCGCGATAGTCGGCCGTCACCCGACTCGGATGGAAGTCGGCCGTCGTCCGACTCGGATGGAGGTCGACCGCCGCCCGACTCACGCCTCGTGGATCGCCTCCCCACGGTTCAGCCGTTCGGCGATCCGGAAGGTCTGTTCCCCCTCGCGTCGCGTCGGCGTGTGCGCCGCGAGATAGCGCGCGGTGGCGACGAGGTGGACGCGCCCCCGTTCATCGCCGTCGGCCGCGTCGTACCGGCCGAACGCCGCTTCGACGTTCTGCCGCGGGTGAAAGCCTGCGTCTTCGCGGAGCAGGGCTTCACCGAGCGCTCGCTTCAGCCGCCCCGGGTCGCCGCCGCTCGCGAGGTACTCGGCGACGTGTCGCCCCGCCTGCCCCACCGTCTCGTCGGCCTCCACCTCGAACGTCTCCAACAGGTCGTCGAGGGCGGCGTCCGGGTCGCGGTCGCCGTCGGGATCGGGCAACGGGATCGGCGGCGTGTTGAGAAAGCGGTCGAGGTAGACACTCACGGCGCCGTCGAAGACGGCGCGGTAGAGTTCGGGAGCGTCCGTCCGCGTCGCCAGTCCACAGACCGCGTTGGCGTACGTGTAGGTGTGATGCACCGTGTTCCAGTCGCGGAACTCGTTGGCGGTGCCGAACTGCGCGATCCGGCGGGCCGCGGCGTCGGCGACGGCGCTCGCGAGCTGTGCGCCCGTCGCACCCGCTGCGATGGCGTCGGTCAGCGCCCCGACGACGGCGTGTGGATCGTCGCCCAGCAGGCGGTCGACGAACCCGTCGGGTTCGGCCCACGTCTCCCCCGAACCGGCCTCCAGCAGGGCGGGCAGGTCGTCGCCGGCCTCCGCGACCAGCGCGGCCACGTCGACGGGCTGGCGCCACGACGACCGCTCCTCCGCACGTTCGGCGTCGGCGAGAGCGGGGACGAGGTTGGGGAGGACCGTGTCGGCGTGCTCCCAGCCGATCCGATCCAGCAGTTCGAAGGCCTTGTTGACGAAATCGAGGCGGTGGCCCGAATCGAGATAGCGGTGGTCGGTGGCGGCGGCGACGAACATGGTCGCCAGATCGGACCGATCGAGGTCGGCGCCGATCGCGGCCCGAAGCACGCGCTCCGCGCCGTCCGCGTCGCGAACCTCGATCGTCTCCCGAAACCACTCGGTCAGGCGGTCGGCCGACACCCGGTCGGTCGAGAGCGGGTCCTGTACGAAGAAGGGGGGTTCGCCCGCACAGTCGTCGGCGACGGCGCCGAGACCGACGGCCAGCGCCCGGCGGCGGTCCGCGGGCCGCAGGTCGGGCAGCAGGTTCGCCATCGCGCTCATGGTGGTCAGGCCGCTCCCCCACCCGTCAGCGCGGTACTGGGTCCCGAAGGTGGTGCCGGCGATCAGCGGCACCGCCGGTTCGACGCCCGTGTCGTCGAGGCCGATGATGGCCTTGTCGATGACGAGCGTCAACGATTCCTCCAGGCCGTGTTCGAGGCGCTCTCGCCAGCGGTCCGCCGGCGCCGTTTCCCGTTCCGGATCGGGGTCGACGTACACGTCGCCGTCGCGCACCTCGACCGGGAAGGTGCGCACGTCGTCGGCGAAGGGGTCGAACGTGTCGCCACAGGAGAGTTCGAAGCGGGCGTGGTGCCACGGACAGGTGAGGATGCCGTCGTCGACGGAGCCGTCGGTGAGTGGAAAGCCCATGTGCGGACAGCGGTTGTCGACGGCGTGGAACGCTCCTTCGTGGTGGAACAGGCCGACCGTCCGACCGCCGACAGTGACGACCTGTGGGCAGGCCTCGCGGGCCTCCGCGGCCGACGCCACGCGCTCGAAACTGGTCATGAACGGTGTTAGCACGCGACGAGAATAAGCGTGTGCTCGAAAGCGGGACGGGGATATATGCCGCGTCCGCCCGCATCACCGGTATGTCACGCGGAGTCGTGTTACCACGCGGCGACGTCGCCGACGCCCGGACCGTCGCGGTCAGGTGTGAGAATCTCGGCTACGATGCTTGCTGGACTGGCGAACTCTGGGGGCGAGACGCCTTCGTCACGCTGACGGCCGTCGCGGACGCCGTCTCTCGGATCGACCTCGGCACCGCCATCGTCAACGTCTTTTCGCGGTCCCCGGCGACGCTCGCGGCCGCGGCGGCGACGCTCACCGAGGTGGCGCCGGCCGCCGTCCGCCTCGGCATCGGCCCGAGCACGCCCAAGGCGGTCGAGGACCTCCACGGCCGCGCCTACGACCGCCCGGTGCGCCGCCTGCACGAGACGGCGGAGTTGATCGCCGCGTTCACCGCGGGTGAGGGCCGGGTCGACTACGACGGCGAAACCGTCTCGGTCGCCGACTTCCCCGCCCTCGACGCCGACGTGCCGGTCTACACGGCGGCGCTCGGCCCGGCCGCCCGCCGCGCGACGGGGCGGGTCGCGGACGGCTGGCTCCCGCACAACGTCCCCTTTCGCGAACTCGCCGGCGCCTTCGAGACGGTGGCCGAGACGGCCCGGGAAGCGGGCCGCGACCCCGACGCCATCACTGTCGCGCCGTACGTCCCGTCGGCCGTCGCCGACGATCCGGCCGACGCGCGAGCGGCGATCCGCGGCCACCTCGCGTACTACGTCGGGAGCGGTGAGGGGTATCGTCGTGCCGTGGCCTCGACGTTTCCCGACGCCGCCGAGCGGATCGCCGAGGCGTGGGGTGCGGGGAAGCGCGACGCCGCCCGATCGGCCGTCACCGACGAGATGATCGAGGCGCTTGGCGTCGCGGGGACGCCCGAACGGGCGCGCGAACAGTTTCGGGCGGTGGCGTCGCTCGACGTGGTGGATCACCCCATCGTCGTCGTCCCGGACGGGGCTGCCGAGGAGACGGTCGAGCGGACGCTTACGGCGCTGGCGCCGACGGCGTGAAAACGCCTTTCCGGCGTTTTACGCGGGATTCTTTCGCGAGAGGTCGCTGCCACAGATGGGACAGCGGTCGCGGTGCTCGTCGAACTCACGGCCACAGCCCTGACACTGGAAGCGCCAGTCGCGCTGTTCGGTGATGCCGTCGCGCGCGATAGCTTCCACGACGACGCCGAGATGCTCGGCGACGTTCTGCATCGCGTAGTCGTCGGTGACGAGCGTCCCGTCGAGTTCGAACGCGGCGGCGATCAGCCGCACGTCGGTGGTGGAGAGCTCCTCCCTGTCGCCCGTCTCGGCGGCCGCGCGCTCGATGGTCTCGACGGTGTTGTCGGCGGGGATGTGGATATGCATCCCGGCGCCCTCCATCGCGTCGAAGCGATAGGCGCTCTCGTCTTCGAGTTCTTCCTCCACCGCGGGCACGGACGCCATCTGCTCGGAGGTGTGGTACTCGTGGATGAACGCAGAAGAGTCGAGGACGTGCATCTACCGGTCGATAACGATGTAGTCTTTCACAGCCTGCACGCGGGAGACGGGCACGTGGAGTCGACCCTGCTCGTCCCGTTCGAACTGCGAACTGTCCGCGGGAAACTCGTCGTTCGGCGAGACGAGGAGGTCGTTGAGCGTCCCCGTCTTCAGATTCATCGTGATGTTGTACAGCATACCGAGTTCCGTTCCGTCGGAGCCCATGACGGACTTTCCAGAGAGGTTCTCGGCGAGTACGTCGGTCATGCGAGTCACATTCGCGGGGATGACCTTAAACGCCACGGGGTTACTCGGCCCCATGTTGAAAGACTTAACTTCGGTCCACGGCTCTGCACCCACAAGGAAGCTTCTGCCGGGGGAAACTATGTCAGATTCGGACACACGCGACCGATCCGAGGCGCTTCGCACCCCCATCGTCGCCGTGCTGGGGCACGTCGACCACGGGAAGACCAGCTTGCTCGATAAGATTCGCGGCTCGGCGGTCAGCGAGGGTGAAGCCGGCGCCATCACCCAACACATCGGTGCGACGGCCGTCCCCCTCGACACCATCTCGGGCATCGCCGGCAGCCTCGTCGACCCCGACGACTTCGACCTGCCCGGCCTACTTTTCATCGACACGCCCGGCCACCACTCGTTCTCGACGCTCCGCTCCCGTGGTGGCGCTCTCGCCGATATCGCCGTCCTGGTGGTAGACGTCAACGACGGGTTCCAGCCCCAGACCGAGGAGGCTATCGACATCCTCAAACGCACGGGGACGCCGTTCATCGTCGCCGCCAACAAAATCGACACCACGCCCGGCTGGAATCCCCAAGAGGGGGAGCCGATCCAAGTCACCTACGAGGCCCAGAGCGACCGCGCTCGCTCCCGTCTCGACGAGAACCTCTACGAGATCATCGGCCAACTGTCCGATTCGGACTTCTCGGCCGACCTCTACTGGCGCGTCCAGGATTTCCAGGCCAACGTCGGCGTCGTCCCCGTCTCCGCCGTGACCGGCGAGGGCGTCCCGGATCTTCTGACCGTCCTGATGGGCCTCTCCCAGCGGTACATGAAAGATCAGATGGCCATCGACGTGGAGGGGCCGGGCGCCGGGACGGTGCTGGAGGTCAAAGACGAGAAAGGCTTCGGCACCACCCTCGATGTGGTGATGTACGACGGGACGGTTCGCGAAGGGGACAAAATCGTCGTCGGCGGGATGCACGAACCCATCGTGACGGAGGTGCGGGCGCTCCTCCAGCCGAAACCGCTGGCTGAGATCCGAACGGAGAAGCGGTTCGACCGGGTCGACGCCGTCGCCGCCGCAGCCGGGGTGAAGATCGCGGCGCCCGACCTCGCCGACGCCATGGCCGGCGCACCCGTTCGCGTGATCCGCGACCGTGATCGAGACACCGTCATCGCCGACGTGGAGTCCGAACTCGCCGAAATTCAGGTCGAAACCGAGGAGGAGGGCGTCGTCGTCAAGGCGGATACCCTCGGCAGTCTGGAGGCGATGGCCAACGCGCTGAAGGAAGCCGAAATCCCCATCCTCCGGGCCGAAGTCGGCGACGTGGCTCCCCGCGACGTGGCCGTCGCCAGCACGGCCGCCGAGGCCGAACACCAAGTCATCCTCGGGTTCAACGTCGACGTGCTGAAAAACGCCGAGGAGGAGTTAGAAGAGAACGACGTGCGCCTGTTCAACGACGACGTGATCTACCAGTTGGTCGAGGATTACGAGGCCTTCGTCGAGGAACGCCAGCGCGCCCAACAGGAGACGGTTCTCGACAAGATCATCCGCCCGGCCCGCTTCCAGATTCTCCCCGATCACGTCTTCCGACAGAACAACCCCGCGGTCGTCGGCGTCGAGGTGCTCTCGGGGACGCTGAAGAACAACACTCACGTCGGTCGGTTCGAGGGCAACGAGTTCGAGCGTGTCGGCCAACTCAGCGGCATTCAAAAGCAGGGCGAGGACGTCTCGGAAGCCCGTGCTGGCGAACGCGTCAGCGTCGCCATCGACGGCCCGACCGTCGGCCGACAGATCGACGAGGGCGACGAACTCTGGGTCGACCTCCCCGAGAAACACGCGAAGATCCTCGAACAGGAGCTCACCGACGAGATTCCCGCCGACGAACTCGAGGCGCTGCAGGGCTTCCTCGACAACCATCGGCGGCGGGACCCGTTCTGGGGGAAGTGATCTGCCGAGCTGTCGCACTGTCGGCTGTAACTGGTCGACGATCGTGATCGACTCATCGTGATTACTGTCACTGTGTAGCGGTGGTTCGCCACGACGGGTCGGCGAACCATCGGTACTGATGTACAGTACTCATTATCACAGCCAGCAGTGTCACACGAAACTTCCAAATATTATTTATCGTGGTTTCGAAAATAATCTCTCGATGTCTCTCCGACGCTCGGAGAAACTTTTTTAGTCCGAACCGACGAAAGTACCGACTGAAGTGAGTGACGATGAGTACTCGAACGACCCGTAGCGACAGTATCGGCTTGCCGACGATATCCCGGTACGATCTGTTGCTCGCCCTCCTCCCGGTGCCGTTGCTCTGCGGGGCGTTCGTGTCGATGGTTACCCCAGTCTCCGAGGCGATAGCGATGGGCGTCGGGAGTCTCCCCTCCGCGGTGCTGTTCTGCTATGCGATCACCGCCGCGGCGCCGACCGCTACCGGGCGGTCGGCGTGATGCCGTCACCGACGGCGTCCATCACCTGCAGGGCGGCGCTCGCGGCCAGTCCGCGTGCGACCTCGTCCCGTTCGTCGGTGCCGATCCCCGCTTCGAGTTCGTCGAGGTCCGGGGTGAACCCCGCGCTGACCGGGTGACCCGCTGGGGGTCGGACGGCGACGGTCGCCGTCGGCCCGTTCGATCCGTACGACAGTTCTGACCCGACGGTGTAGCTGTCGGGCAGGTAGGATCGAGTCTGAGAGACGATTCCCGCCACGGCCCGCTGGAGGGACTGTCGCTGGTCCTGTGTGAGTTCAACGTCCGTCGACGGCTTTCCCGCGTCGACGACTCCGGGTGCGCCTCCGTACGGCGTGTTTCCATTCATCCGAGTCGGTAGCGATACGCGGACCGTGGGTAAAAACCCGTCGGCGTCCCTAATACTGGTAGTCGGTGAAGGCCATCACCGGGCCGGAGTCCTCGGTGTCCTCGATTTTGGCCTTGGCGTCACGGAAGTCCCGCATCCGCACCTCGGTCCGATCGTCACGGATGGCGAACATCCCGGCCTCAGTCGCGAGCGAGGCGAGGTCGGCCCCGCTGTAGTCGTCGAGATCTGCCGCCAGTTCCTCGAAGTCCACGTCGGCGTCGACGTTCATGTCACGAGTGTGGATCTGGAGGATCTGGGCTCGACCCACTTCGTCGGGCTTGGGCACCTCGATGAGGCGGTCGAACCGGCCCGGCCGGAGGATCGCCTCGTCGAGCATATCGAACCGGTTGGTCGCGGCCATGATCCGGATCTCGCCGCGGTCGTCGAAGCCGTCCATCTCCGAGAGGAGCTGCATCATCGTCCGCTGGACCTCGGCATCGCCGGATGTCTTCGAGTCCGTCCGCTTGGCGGCGACGGCGTCGATCTCGTCGATGAAGATGACCGCCGGCTGGCGTTCGGTCGCGAGTTCGAATAAGTCACGGACCAGTCGTGACCCCTCGCCGATGAACTTGCGGACCAGTTCCGAGCCGGCCATCTTGATGAACGTGGCGTCGGTTTCGTTGGCGACGGCCTTCGCGAGCATCGTCTTTCCCGTCCCCGGTGGGCCGTGCAGGAGGACCCCGGACGGCGGGTCGACGCCGACTTCCTCGAACAGCTCCGGCGTCAGAAGCGGGTCCTCGACGGCCTCGCGCACCTCACGCACCTGCTCGTCGATGCCACCGATGTCGTCGTAGGTGACCTGGGGCGACTCCTCGACTTCCATCGCCTGTGCCCGCGAGTCGGTCTCGTCGTCGAGGACCGTCTGGACGCCGAAGGAGTCGTTGACGGCGACCCGGTCACCGGCCGAGAGCTCCTTGCGGATGCGGGGCGACGGCTCGGTCAGCACCTCTTGGTTGTTGCCGTGCTGTTTGATGATCGTGCCCTCGTCGGTGACTTCCTCGACGGTCGCGACGTACAGCGACGAGGTCTTCAGCACCTCGTTGCGGCGCTTGAGGTGGTCGACCTCTTCCATGAGTTCCTCCCGGCGCTCGTCGGTCTCGTCGAGGCGTTCGGCGAGTTCTTCGTTGACGCGGACCATGCGCTCGTAATGCTGGCGGATGGCGTCGAGACGCTCCGCCTCGGACATCTCGGGATCGAGATCGAGGCGCGGGCGGTCCGGAAGCGACGGACTCCGTGACATTGGTTGTGCCTGCTAAGATGCGGGCATAAATGTGCCTTTGGGTCGCCCCCCCTCCCGACGCCCCTTTCCGTGGCGGCTGTTCCGACGGGACGAGCCCCCGTCGCCCACATCCGTCCCGATTCCGGCCGGCGCCGTCGCCCGTGGACGGCGACCCCAGTGAACCGTTCCGACGGCCCGTATCGGACGGCACCGCCAACCGACGCTCAGATCAACGACGCCATCTCGTCCAGATACGTCCCGTACACGTCGAGTGCGTCCTCGATGGGGCCGGCAGTCGTCATGTCGACGCCCGCCGTCCGGAGCACGTCCATGGGGTACTCGCTTCCACCCAGCCGCAGGGCGTCGCGGTAGTCCGCCGCCGCCGAGTCGCCTTCCTCCCGGATGCGCTCGACGATGGCCGTCGCCGCGCTGATGCCCGTGCTGTACTGGTAGACGTAGTAGCCGTAGTAGAAGTGCGGAATCCGCATCCACTCCCGGGCGATGCGGTCGTCGACAACGGCGGGCTCGTAGTACTGCTCTTTCAGGCCGCTGTAGATGTCGTCGAAGCGATCGGGCGTGAGCGCGCCGCCATCCTCGACGATGTCGTGGATCTGCAGCTCGAAGTCCGCGAACATGGTCTGGCGGTAGAGCGTCGACCGGAACCGTTCGAGATACTCGTCGAGGACGTGCCGGCGGAACTGCGCGTCGTCGACCGTCTCCAGGAGGTGGTGGGTCAGCATCGTCTCGTTGACCGTACTCGCCACCTCCGCGACGAAGATGTCGTAACTGCTGTACTGCCAGGGCTGGGCCTCGTTGGTCAACTCGGAGTGCATGGAGTGGCCGAGTTCGTGGGCCAGCGTGAACATCGACGCCACGTCGTCCTGGTAGTTCATCAGGATGAACGGCTGGGTGTCGTAGGTGCCCGCGGAGAACGCCCCCGAGCGCTTGCCGCGGTTCTCGTACACGTCGACCCACCGCGAGTCCAGCCCCTCGGCCATCCGCTCCTGATACGCGTCGCCGAGCGGTTCGACCGCCTCGACGACGTGCTCGACCGCCTGCTCGTAGCTGATTTCGGGCGGTTCCCCCTCCGCCATCGAGGCGTAGAGATCCCACATCTGCAGGTCGTCGACGCCGAGCGCGTCCGCCTTCAGCTCCGCGTGGCGGTGGAGGTAGTCGAGGTTGTCTCGCACCGTCGACAGCAGGGTGTCGTACACCGCGACGGGGACGTTCGGGCCGTCGAGCGCCGCCTCGCGAGCGGTGTCGTAGTTGCGAGCCCGGGCGAGTTTTACGTCCGCCGTCACGCTCTTTTTCAGCGACGTACCGACACTGTTGCGCACGTCCGACCAGCGGTCGTAGAACGCCTCGTGGACCGACTGCCGGAACTCGCGGTTCGGCCGCTTCTGGAGCTTGGTGAAGTTACCGAGCGAGATCTCGACTGGCTCTCCCTCCGGATCGTCGACCGTCGGGAACTCCATGTCCGCGTTCGAGAGCATGCTGTACACGTCACTCGCCGCGTCGGTCACGTCCGAGAGGTCCGCCAGCAGTTCTTCCACTTCCTTCGAGCGGGTGTGTGGCTTCTGTCGCAACACGTCGTCGAAGTAGTGCTCGTACTCCGCGAGGCCGGGTTCGGCGTCGAGGAAGCGATCGAGGTCGTCCTCGGCGAACTCCTGCAGTTCGGGGTCGATGAAGCTCGCGGCGCTCCGAGCATCGGCCGCGAGCGACTCAGCCCGCGCCGACATGGCCTGATACTCCTGATCGCGGGTGTCCTCGCTACTCCGAAGGTTGGCGTACGTGGACACCACCGACACGTCGCGCATGAGCTCCTCGCGCAGGTCGAGCAGTTCGAGCAGCGTCTCGGGGCTCTCCGTGACGCGCCCTTCGTAGGCGGCGAGGTCGTCCACGCGGTCGCGCACGTCCTCGAAGGCCGCCTCCCAGTCCTCGTCGCTGGCGAAGATGCTCTCCAGCGCCCACTTGTCCTCGGCGTCGATCTCGCTCCGTTCGGGAACCGAACTCATCGGCGGACGTTGGCATGCGGTCGCCGTAAGGGTTCGTACTCGGGACCTGGAACGCCGACCCGGCCTGCTCGGCGCAGGCACGCTCGCCGGGACCACCGCTGGCTCGCACCGGAGCCACCTCCCCCGATGTGCGACCACGAAGCTATAGTCGCGTTCGGAACTATTTGCACAGCCGAGCGTACTTTTGCGACCGGCCGTGTAGTGACTCACAAACCCTACTATACTTACCTCCTCCGGTAGGCCGTATATACAGAAATGGCCGGATCGAACTCCGACCCCACGGCCACGGAGGAGTCTGTACCCGACGCGGCGCACGGAGACGACGTGCTCGCCGATCAGTTCTCCACCGACGAGGTGTACCAGCGAGTGGTCGCCGACGCCGACCACGAGATCACCTCCGGGACGCGGGAGCTGTTTTTCAGCGCACTCGCTGCCGGGTTCGCGATCACCGTCACCTTTCTGCTGTACGCCTCCGTCACGGCGACCACCGAGACCAAAATCGTCGGCGTCCTGCTGTATCCGCTGGGGTTCATCTACATCATCATCGGCGGCTACCAGCTGTACACCGAGAACACGCTCCCGCCGGTGGCGCTGACGCTGGAGCGGCTGGCTTCGATTCCCGCGCTGTTT
>JGI12328J13899_1000285_pt1 | contig 18090 bp, 18 predicted proteins | sample A23P2SouthBayCA_FD_13899 | JGI IMG/M metagenome (IMG submission 13899) | reverse complement strand
CTCGAGCCGCTCGGCCTCGGGAGCGACCACATGAGCAAGTTCCCCGATTCGCTGAACGACCTCGTCCAGTTCGACGGGCAGACGTACATGGCTCCTGAGTTCGGCAAGTGGGGCAGCTACCTCTACGACCAGCAGTACCTGAACGACCAGGGCTTCGACGCGCCACCGGACACGTGGGACGAAGTGCTGAACCAGGGCGAGCAGCTCTCACAGGGCGACAAGTCCGGGTTCGCGTTCACGTGGGCCGGCAAGTCCGTGTTCAGCTTCAAGCAGTTCCTCTACCAGGCCGGCGGCCAGCTGTTCAACGACAGCTACGAGCCGGTGTTCGTCGAGGAAGGGATGGAAGTCCTCGAATTCTTCAACGAGCTCCGCGAGCGTGGCATCACCCCCGACGGAATGTCCAGCCTCGGCGAAGGTGGCATCGGTGACAACTTCATCGCCGGCCAGTACGCGACCGTCGAGTCCTGGACGCCGCTCGGGTCCCGCGCAATCGACGAGTGGGAGGAAGGCCGAATCGGCAGCGCCAGACCGCCGAAAGGGCCGGAGAGCCGCGCTACCTTCCAGGACACGAACGGCATCAGCGTCTCGGCGTTCTCCGAGCGGAAGGGCGCGGCCAAGGAGTTCGCCCGCTTCATGACGACCCGGGCGTCGTCCAAGAACAACATGCTCGTCGAGGGGAACCCGGCCGTCGTCCCAGAGGTGTACGAGGACGACGAGGTTCAGAGCGAGTACCCGTCCTGGCTGCTCGAAGACATGCGGTTCAACCTCGAAAACGCACAGAGCGAGACGTACATGGCACAGCCACAGGTCGACGACTACCTGAACGAACAGCTAACGCCGGCGCTGCTCGGTAACAAAGACCCCGAAGCGGCACTCAACGACGCCTACAGTAACATCGAGCGTCTCTACCAGGACATCGGCCTTCTCTGATCGGCACGGTCCAAGGTTTATATATTATGTCAATCGAAAAGAGCCCACTGCGTCGCAAACTCGACAAGCTGTTCGTCCCGTTAACCGTTGGGCCGACGCTGCTGTGGATCGCCGCAATAATCGTTTATCCGACCGCGAAACTGTTTCTCAGCAGCTTCCAGTTCCGGAACCCGATAACGAACGAGATGGAGTTCGTCGGCCTCCGGAACTTCCGGCGGCTGATTTTCGCGCGGGAAGGGGGCGAAGCCGCCCTCGGCGTGTTCAGTCCCAGTTTCGTTTCGATTACCACCAATACAGTCATCTACGTCGGTTTCAGCGTCTCCATCTCGTTCCTGCTGGGACTGGGCATCGCGCTGTTGCTCGATAAGGACCTGAAAGGGCGGGGCTGGTTCCGGACGGCGGTCATCGTCCCGTGGATTCTCCCGTACGTGATGAGCGGGCTGATGTGGCGCTGGATGTTCCAGTCCGATTTCGGCGCGATCAACGGCGCGCTCCAGCGACTCGGCATCATCTCCGGGAACATCCCGTTCCTGTCAGACGGCGCGCTCGCCATGATGGCGCTCATCATCGCCGACGTCTGGGTGTTCACGCCGTTCATCATCATCATCCTGCTCGCGGGCCTGCAGAACGTCCCCGAGCAGCTGTACGACGCCGCCGAAGTCGACGGCGCGAGTCGGTGGTCGCGGTTCTGGAACGTCACGTACCCGTTCCTGAAACCGTCCATACTGGTCGCGCTGACCATCCGCATCATCTTCGACATCCGGGCGCTGGACCTGGTCTGGGTGATGACCCAGGGCGGCCCCGGGAAGTCGACTGAGGTGTGGGCCTCCTGGCTGTACCGGACCGCACAGGTGTTCAACGAACCCGGGACCGGCGCTGCACTCGGAGTCGTCCTGCTGGCCGTGACCTTCGCCATCGTGGCCAGTCTGTACAAGATATTCGGCGAGTCACCCTACGAAGCATGAGCACGAAGAAATCACCACTCAACCGACTGCGTCGGTCGCTGGGACTGGATACACAGAACGAGTGGCCGTCCGTCGCCCGCGAGCGACTGCTGGCCTACGGACTGCTCGCCGTGTACGTCCTTATCATCTGGTTCCCGATCTACTACATCTTCATCACGAGCATCAAACCGTCGAGCGAAGTGCTGTCGCTGCCGATCACGTTCCTCCCACAGAACCCGACGGCACAGAACTACGTGGATATCTTCACGAACCGACCGTTCGACAACTACACGTTCAACAGCATGATCGTCGCGACGACGACGACGCTCATCTGTATTACCCTGGGGACCGTCACCGGCTACAGTTTCTCCCGGTATGACTTCCTGGGGAACAAGTCGCTGCTGCTGTCGATTGTCGGCGCGCGGATGATCCCCCCTATCGCGCTCATCGTCCCGTTCTTCCAGATCATGTCGAACCCGCCGCTCATCGGCGGACTCACCGGGAGCCTGTACGACACGCGACTCGCGCTCATCCTCACGTACACGTTCTTCAACCTCCCGTTCGCCGTCTGGATCATGAAGAATTACTTCGACGGGATCCCCGAATCGTTGGACGAACAGGCCCAGATCGACGGCTGTTCCCGCTGGGAGGCGTTCGTCAAAATCATTCTGCCGATGGCGAAGCCGGGCATCGCGGCCACCGCCATCCTCGCGTTCATCTTCTCGTGGAACGAGTTCGTCTTCGCGCTCGTTCTCACGTCCTCGGAACAGGCCCAGACGCTGCCGATCGCAGTCTCGCTGTTCGTGGCCGACGACTTCGTGGACTGGGCGCACCTCGCAGCCGGCGGGATGATCGCCGCGTTACCCGGCATCCTGTTCGGCCTGTTCTTCCAGCAGTACATCGTGAGCGGACTCACACAAGGAGCAGTCAAGGAGTAACTAACTATGGCACACGTAGAACTCACCGACCTCGTAAAGGAATTCGACGACGTTACCGCAGTCGACGGCATCTCGCTAGACATCCCCGACGAAAGCTTCACCGTCCTCGTCGGCCCGTCAGGGTGTGGCAAGACCACGACCCTGCGCCTCATCGCGGGGCTCGAGCGGGCGACCGACGGTGAAATCCGGATCGGAGAGAACATCGTCAACGACGCTCGCGCGTACGAGCGCGACATCGCGATGGTGTTCCAGAACTACGCGCTGTACCCGCACAAGACGGTGCGTGACAACATGCGGTTCGGGCTGGAGCAACACGACACGGCCGAGGAAATCATCACCGAGCGGGTCAACGAGACCGCGGAACTGCTACAGATCGAAGAGCTGCTGGACCGCCGACCGTCGGAACTGTCCGGCGGCCAGCAACAGCGGGTGGCCCTGGGCCGCGCAATCGTTCGCGACCCCGCGGTGTTCCTGATGGACGAGCCGCTGTCGAACTTAGACGCGAAACTCCGCGTCCAGATGCGTGCCGAACTGAACAAACTCCACGAGGAGCTGTCGACGACGACCGTCTACGTCACCCACGACCAGGTGGAGGCGATGACGCTGGCCGACCAGATCGCGGTCATGGACAACGGCCAGATTCAGCAGGTCGGCGAACCGACCCACGTCTACTCGAACCCGCGAAACATGTTCGTCGCCGGCTTCCTCGGCTCGCCGAGCATGAACTTCCTCGAAGGGACGCTCGAAGAGTCCTCCGCCGGCAAGTTCGAACTGGACCTCGGCGGCGCGATCCACAACGTCCCGGACGAGTTCACCGACGCGCTTGAGCCGTATCTCGGCGACCGGGTGACGCTTGGTATCCGCCCGGAGAACATCGCGCTCAACCAGGACGGCGTCCCGGCGAACGTCCACCCGGCGACGGTAGAGGTCGTCGAACCGCAGGGTGAGAAGACCGTACTCGAACTCGAACTCGACACCGGCCAGAGCATCAAAGCCGCGGTCGACCCGGACACGACGGTCGAGATGGGCGATGCGGTGAACCTCCGGTTCGACAGGGACTCGCTCCAGTATTTCGACCCGGCCACGGGCGAGTCGCTGACGTACGATTCGAAGATCGAGCAGCAGGCGACGATCTGACGATGGTCACGGAGCTCACCGACAGAATGACACCCGCCACGCTGCTCACGTTCGGGACTGCATTCGGGCTGGCAGGCCTCGCGGTCTTCAATTACGCGACCGGCGTCTACGGCGGCGCAATCGTCAGCAGTATCGGGACAGTCATCGCTACACTGTTCGGTGTCCTCAGCCATTAGTACCGGGAGAGAGTTTTTCATGAACGTCTACATACTGCATGATATACCACCGAGCGCCATCGAGCAATCTCGCAAATCACTAGACTGCGTCGCCGGCCCTGAGAGCGGGGCCGATTCTATCGAGAGAGATGATACAAACTAACACATACATCAGTCGGAGGGCACACACACCCGCAGGGTTCGGGCCCGCTGTAACAGAACATGATACCTGATGAACGACGGAAGGAAATCGTTCGACAAGTAAACAAATCGGATCGGGTCACGGTCGAAGAACTCACCGAAGAGTTCGGTGTCTCCGAGGCGACGATCCGACGAGACCTCTCGTCACTCGCAGAGGACGGGCTCATCGAACGGTTTCACGGCGGTGCGCTCCCAGCGTCGAAGGAAGAGACTAACGGGTCCAGCCCGGCAGATAGCATCGACAACCCGAGCGGCAAGCGGGCGATTGCCGAGCGGGCCGTCGATGAGCTGAGCGACGGCGACGCCGTCTTCTTCGACACGGGGCCGACGGCTCGCGAAGTGGCGAAAGCCATTCCGGAGCAGTTGTCACTGCTCGCCGCGACAAACTCACCGGAAAGCGCGTTCGAACTCCGTGAGACCTGTGGCGAAGTCAAGGTCGTCGGCGACTCGCTGCGCCAGACCTCGGACGCGCTCGTGGGACCCAGCGCTGAGTCGTACCTCCGGAAGACGAACTTCGATATCGTGTTTCTCGAAACCGACGCGGTCCAGAGCGATGGTGGCCTCTCCGTCTCGAACGAAGACGAAGCGCGCATCAAGACACTGCTCTGTGAAGGCGGCCGGCACGTCATCCTGGTCGCCGACGGGAGCAAACTGGACAGCAAGAGCTTCCGCGAGTTCGCGACTATCGACGACATTGACATGTTCATCACGGACGTCTCGCTGAGCGACGAGATGCGGACGGTGTTCGAACAGGCGAACGTCACCGTGGTCGATAATCTGCTGGCAGTTCCGTAAGCCCGCAAGACACTGAAAACTCGCTTTCTACGCCGGTATTACGCGAACGCGACCGGGACGCTGCTGGCGTCGTCGTCGGCTTCGATCTTCTCCAGGGCGTCGTGGAGGTCGGACTGCTGGACCGTCGTCCGGCCGTCACGGATGGCGAACATCCCGGCCTCGGTCGCCAGCGATGCCAGTTCCGCGCCGGAGAGGCCGTCGGTCTCGGTGGCAAACGCGCCCAGGTCCACGCCGTCGTCGAGGTTCATCTCCTGCGTGTGGATTTCGAGGATGCGCTCGCGGCCCTCAACATCGGGGTTGGGGACTTCGATGAGGCGGTCGAAGCGGCCGGGGCGGAGGATGGCGCGGTCGAGCATGTCGAAGCGGTTCGTCGCGGCGATGATACGGATTTCCCCGCGCTCGTCGAACCCGTCCATCTCCGAGAGCAGTTGCATCATCGTCCGCTGGACCTCGGCGTCGCCGGAGGTCTTCGACTCCGTTCGCTTGGCCGCGATAGCGTCGATCTCGTCGATGAAAATAATAGCCGGTTCGCGCTCGGCAGCGAGCTCGAACAGATCCCGGACCAGTCGCGCCCCCTCGCCGATGAACTTCCGAACCAGTTCGGAGCCGGCCATCTTGATGAACGTCGCGTCGGTCTCGTTGGCGACGGCCTTGGCGAGCATCGTCTTGCCGGTGCCGGGCGGGCCGTGCAGCAGGACGCCGCTCGGCGGTTCGATACCGACCTCGCGGAACTGGTCGGCGTTGACGAGCGGCTCCTCGACGGCTTCCCGGACCTCGCGGATCTGCTCTTCGAGACCACCGATATCGTCGTAGGAGACGTCCGGCGAACCGTCGACCTGCATCGCCTGCGCACGGGCGTCGGTCTCGGGGTCGAGAATCTGCTTGACGCCGAAGGAGTCGTTGATTGCGACGCGGTCGCCGGCCTCCAGGCCATCACGGATGGACGGCGAGACTTCCGTCAGCACTTCCTGGTTGTTGCCGTGCTGTTTGACGACGACGCCGTCGTCAGTCAGCTCCTCGGCTGTGGCGATGTACAGCGAAGACGTCTTGAGCGTCTCGTTTTCCCGTTCAAGCTGGTCGACCTCGTCCGTGAGATCGTTCTGCCGGTCACGGGCGGCGTCCAGTTGCTCAGTCAGCTGTTCGTTGACCTGTACTATCTCCTTGAAATGTTCCCGGAGTGCCTCCAGACGCTCGTCAGGCGTCATATCGGGATCAAGTTCCAACCGTGGTCGTTCCGGAAGCGAGGGACTGCGCGACATTTGGATGGTCGGTACTATACGGTTGAGACACAAAGTGCCTTCGGGTCACAGGGGGTGAAACAGTTATCCGTGTCGAGACGGGGCTGTAGCGTTCGGTTAGACCGGTGGCTCGAACAGCCAGACAGGCTCCGGATAGCTACTGGCCGCCCTACAGCAGCTCGGCGAACTCGTCGAGGTACTCGCCGTACGTCGAGAGGGCGGACTCGACGGGGTCAGGACTGGCCATGTCGACGCCGGCGTCGCGAAGCAGTTCTAGCGGGTACTGCCGCGACCCGCTCCGGAGGAAGTCGATGTACCGCTGGGCGGCGGGTTCGCCCTCATCGAGGATGCCGTCGACGAGTGCGACGGCCGCCGAAATCCCGGTCGCGTACTGGTAGACGTAGAACGCCCGGTAGAAGTGCGGGATGCGCATCCACTCGCGGGCGATGCGGTCGTCGAGTACCGCCGGCTCGTAGTAGTCGCCTTTCAGGTCCCGATAGAGGTCGTCCAGTCGGTCGGGGGTCAGCGGCTCGCCGGCCTCGGACATCTCGTGAGTGCGGTGCTCGAACTCGGCGAACATCGTCTGCCGGTACAGCGTCGACCGGAACCGTTCGAGGTACTCGTTGAGGATGTGTCGGCGCAGGCGCTCGTCCTCGACGGTGTCCAGCAGGTGGTGAGTCAGTAGCGTCTCGTTGACGGTGCTCGCGACCTCGGCGACGAATATCTCGTAGCCGGAGTAGACGAAGGGCTGCTCCTCGCTGGTGTACTCAGAGTGCATCGAGTGGCCGAGTTCGTGGGCCAGCGTGTACATCGACTCCACGTCGTCCTGGTAGTTCATCAGGATGAACGGCTGGGAGTCGTAGGTGCCGCCGGAGTAGGCGCCGGACTGCTTGTGCTCGGTCTCGTACACGTCGACCCACCGCGAGTCCAGGCCCTCGGCGAGGCGGGACTGGTAGTCATCGCCCAGCGGCGCGACGGCCTCGGTGACGTACTCGCAGGCCTGTTCATACTCGATTTCGGGGGATTCCTCCTGCACGAGCGGGACGTAGAGGTCCCACATCCGGAGTTCGTCTGCCCCGATTGACTGGCGTTTGAGGTCGGCGTGGCGGTGAAGCGTATCGAGGTTGTCGTGGACGGTGTCGACGAGCGTGTCGTACACCTCGACGGGGACGTTCGGGCCGTCCAGCGCTGCCTCGCGGGCGGTGTCGTAGTCGCGGGCGTTCGCCATCTTCACGTCCGTCTTGACGGCGTTCTTGTAGGCCGTGCCGACGGCATTTCGGACGGTCTCCCACTCGTCGTAGAACGCCTCGTAGACGCGCTGGCGGAAGTCGCGGTCGGGGTGTTTCTGCAGCGTCGTGAAGTTGTTGAGCGTGATCGGCTGTTGCTCCCCGTCGGGGTCCTCGACGGTCGGGAACTCCATGTCGGCGTTGGCCAGCATGTTGTACACCTCGCCGGGCGCGCCGGTCACCTCGCCGAGTTCTGCGAGCAGGTTCTCGACTTCGGCCGAGCGGGTGTGGTCTTTCATCCGGAGCACGTCGTCGAAGTAGTGCTCGTACGGTTCCAGCCCCGGCTCCTCGTCGATCATCGCTTCGATGTCGTCGTAGTCCAGCTCCTGCAGTTCCGGGTCGAGGAACGAGGCGGCCGAACTGGCCTCAGACGAGAGGGACTGCGAGCGGGCAGTCAGCGCCTGGTACGTGTCGTCGGTGGTGTCCTCGTCCTTTCGCATCCGGGCGTAGGCGGCGACGTTCGACACCGTCCGCATCAGTTCCTCGTAGGTCTCTAGCGTCTCTAGCAGGGTGGCGGCGTCCTCGGTTGCCCGCCCCTCGTAGGCGGCCAGGTCCTCGATCAGTTCCTCCGCCTCCTCGTAGGCGGCTTCCCACTCCTCGTCGCTGGCGTAGAGGGAGTCGAGATCCCACTTGTACGCCTCGTCGATGTCGCTCCGTGCGGGTACCGAACTCATAGCCCGCTCTTGGGACGGGGGCGAAGTAAGCCTTCGTTTCACCGGCGTTCGAGTATCGTTGCCACGGCAGCGTTCCCGAACCCGCCGACGTTGCAGGCCAGGCCCACGTCGGCGTCAATCTGGCGCGGGCCGGCGGAATCAGTCAGTTGCTCGTACAGTTCGACGGCCTGAGCGACACCCGAGGCCCCGATTGGATGGCCCTTCGACTTCAGCCCGCCCGAGGTGTTGACCGGCAAGCAGCCGTCGCGGGCGGTCGCTCCGTCCCTGGTGAGTTGCCAGGCCGTTCCCTGCTCGGCGATCCCCAGCGCCTCCAGTTGCAGGAACTCCAGAATGGTGAACATGTCGTGGAGTTCGACCACGTCGAGGTCTGCCGGACCGCAGTCGGCGGTGTCGTAGGCTCGCTCGGCTGCCGTTTCGACAGCGGCCATCGCTGTTAGGTCCGACCGCTCGTGGATCACCTGGCTCCCGGTTGCGCCCGCGACACCGGCGACGAGAGCGTAGTCGTCGGTCAGTGCCCGGGCGCGCTCCTCAGTCGCGAACAGCAGCGCCGCGCTCCCGTCGGAGATGGGACAGAAATCATACAACCGGAGCGGGTCGGCAATGACCGGCGACGAGAGGGCCTGGTCGACGGTTATCTCCGACTGGAAATGCGCGTTAGGGTTGTCAAGGCCGTTCCGGTGATTCTTCACGGCGACGCGCGCCAGCGACTCGCGGGGCGCGTCGAACCGCTCAATGTAGTGCCTGGCGGTCAGACCCGCGAAAGAAGGGATTGTCACGCCGTGTTTGTACTCCGCTGGATGGGTAATCGCGGATACTACGTCGGACGCAACCGGCGTCGAGAGGTGGGTCATCTTCTCGCCGCCGACCAGTAGCGACAGGTCGCTCTCGCCCGACGCGACCGAGCGCCAGGCGGCGGCGATGCCTGCCCCGCCGGCCGCCGAAGTCTGCTCGATACCCGTCGCGTAAGCCCGTCCGAGTCCGAGGTCGTCTTTCAGCGCGTTCACCAGCCCGCATTTGGACTCGTAGGCCCCGCCGGACTCAGAGAGGTAGAGGTGGTCGACGGCCCGCGGCGCGACACCCGCGTCGTCGAGGCAGTGCGCGCCCGCTGTGGCGAGCAATTCTCGGAGACGCGGCTTTCGGACGCCGAACTCCGTCATCGACGCGCCCACGACGGCGACAGTCATACCCGGGTGGTACCACCCCGTCAACCTATCTTTTTCTATCGGTTGACGACCCGCGCTCGATAACCCACCGTGTTACGGTTCCAGCAGGACCTTCCCCCGCGTCCGGCGGTTCTCGACGTGTTCGTGGGCGGCGGCCGCGTCGTCCAGATCGAACACCCGGTCGACCTGAACAGACGCGTCGCCGGCCGATAGCGCCGACAGGACCGGGTCGAACGCGCCGAACACCCGCTGGCGGTCGTGGTCGGCGGCATGGCCGAGGTGATAGCCGACGACGCTGTGGTTCCCGAATATGAGTCTTGGCGTCGAGACACACGGGACCTCGCCGCTGGCGAGGCCGTACGTGACGACGCGGCCACCGGGTGCGAGGGCGTCAAGACTCGCCTCGAAAGCGTCGCCGCCAACGCCATCCAGTACCAGATCGACGCCCGCGCCGTCCGTGGCGGCGTCCACAGCGGCCGTCAGATCCCGACCGGCGTAATCAATCGTCTCGTCAGCGCCCAGTTCGCTGACGAACGCCCGTTTCTCGGCGGTGCTCGCCTCCCCGAGAACGCTCGCGTCCGTTTGTGTCGCGGCCAGCTGGACCGCAGCGGAGCCGACGCCGCCGGCCGCCGCAAGCACGAGGACGGTCTCGCTGCCGCCGAGCCCGCCCCACCCGAACAGCGTGTTGTGCGCGGTCAGCCACTGTATCGGGACGCCGGCGGCCGCACGAAGCGAGAGTCCATCGGGGACGCGCCGAACGCGGTCTTCGCCGGCGACGACCGACTCCGAGTACCCGCCCCGCAGGACGTACGCCATTACCCGGTCCCCCTGTTCGAGAGCGACCCCGTCGCCGGTGGCGTCGACGCGACCAGCGACCTCGATACCGGGGATATACGGCGGCGACGGCCCGCCAAGGTACGTGCCGCGGCGCTTGGCGATGTCGGCAAAGTTGACGCCGGCCACGGCCACGCGGATCCGAATCTCGCCGGATCCCGGGTCGGGCCGCGGTTGTGTCGTGGTGGCGAGGACGGACGAGTCACCGTGCTCCGCGACGTGGACGGCTCGCATAGGGCACCGATACACCGGACCCGGGAAAACCACTGTGGAACGGCGCTGCGCGACAGAGAACTACAGCCCGTCAGTGATGTGACCGGCGACCCGCGCAGTCGTGCGGGCGTTCGCGCGTCGGTGATCGAAGACCGTCCGCGCGTCTGCGGCGGCATCCTCGTCCCGACTGAAGGCAACGTCCGGGTAACGAACGTCGCTCAGCACGAGCGGTTCGGGCGGGGCCGGCGGGACGCCGTCGGGGCCGCTGACGGGTTCCGGCGAGAGGACACGGTCAATCTTCGACAGCGGGGCGGAGCCGTCCGCGACAGCCGCCGCGAGCGCGACGAGCCGCCGGACCAACTGGCGGCAGAACCCGCCGGCCGTGAGCCGAACGACGAGGAACTGGCCGTCCCGCGTCCAGTCGATGTCCACCGTCCGCTCGGTTCCGGTGTCGTCCGACGTGAGGTTGTGGAAGTCGTGGGTCCCAGCGAGCGCGTCGACGGCATCGGCCCACCGCTCGTCGTCGACGGGTCGGTCTGCGTCCGTCGGCGCGTACAGGTAGTAGGTGTACGTGCGTTCGGCGGCGTCGTGGGTCGCGTGGAAGCCGTCGGGGACGTCGGTGCTGGCCCACACGCGAACGTCGTCGGGGAGCTCGCCGTTGAACGCCGTCGGCGAGAGCCACGCCGGCGCGTCGAATGCGACGGTCTGTGCCCGCGCGGACACGCCGGCGTCAGTCCGACCGGCAGCGGCGTAGCGCTCGGGCAAGCCGTCGCCACGCTCGCAAACGCCGAGGCGGACGAGCGCTGAGCGAAGTCGCCCCTCAACGGTGTCGACATCGGGCTGGCGCTGGAACCCGTGATACGGTCGGCCGTCGTAGGCCACGCGATAGGCGCGCATACCGATATAACGACTGCGAGCCACTTGTCTCGCCCGAATCTCAGTGGCTGGGAAGGATAGACGAACTTAGGCATGCTGAGAACAAAGGAGTGAGTATGTCCAACGCCGCCGCGGCGGATCACGAGTTCCCCCGCCCGCCCGAAACGTTCACCGACCACGACGGGCGGACGGTGACAATCGAGGCCTATGACGGCGACATCGACCCACTGGTGGAGATGTATGCTGACTTCGGGACCGACTCCCGGTCACAGGGCGTGCCACCACGGACTGAAGCAGACATTCGCGACTGGCTGCCAAATCTTGTCGAAGACGGCCTGAACGTCGTCGTCTGGCACGAGGGGCAAGCCGTCGGCCACGCCGTCCTCGTCCCGTACCAAGACACCTCGGAACTGGCGATTTTCGTCCATCCGGACTACCAGCACGCCGGCATCGGCTCACAACTCATCCGCGTGCTTCTTGGATACGGGCAGGAGAACGGGCTCGACCGCGTCTGGCTCTCCGTCTCGAACACGAACCACGTCGCCCGAGCACTGTACGAATCGGTTGGCTTCGAAACAATCGCCAAAGAGCGCGTGGAGATGGAGATGGAGCGGGCACTCTGACCGGCCACCCTTGCGGACGGCCCACACAGCGATAAATAGCGGCCACGCGAAAGTTGTGTATGGACCTCGCCTCGCACCCGGAGACACTGACTTGCAAGGCGTGTGGCACGGTAATCGAGGACGCTGGCTACCTCCCGGCGACCGAGCGGAACGGGACGTACCACCCGCTGGTCGACGCGGCGGTCTGTGACGCCTGTGGCTTCAACGACATCGGAATGGATGGCTGTGCGCCCGAACTCGACGACGTGGTTGATCCAGGATCGGACGATACGCTTCTGTACGTTCGCCTCACTGACAGTGGCATCGAGGTCGTCAGCGCGAAGGAGTGAAATGTCGAGTGTCTCGCACTGACCGCCCGCCTGCGGTACGGCCCGAATACGATGGCCGTCACTCGGTTTCGAGACTGACTTCTCTGTCGGTCTCACGGACCCCCTTCTCGGTCCCGCTGTTCGCCGAGAGCGATTCGGTCTCCAGCAGGCGGTCAAGTCGCCGCTCGAACTCGCTGTCGGTCAGTTCGCCGCGGGCGTAGCGCTCGCGGAGGTGGTCGACCGGGTCCACCGGCGACCCCGCTGGGGCAGTTACGGCGGTTTCGTCCGTCTCTGACTCGTCCTCCGGGGACTCAATCATCGGCAATTCCGAACCCAACAGGGCGACGAGCGGGGCCAGAATGAACCAGCCGAGGATTATCGACACCGGTGCGATGACGTTGCCGAGGCCGGCCGCCCCGCCGAGCATGGCGACGCCCGTCGACAGTATCACGATGGCGGCGACGAGCTTCCACCTCGGGAGGGCGATGGAGGGGAGCTGCATGTCGGACAATCAACACGGCGGTCGCAAAAAGCTACTGTCGTCGGTCGGCCGCTCGGCCGCGCTATTCCGTGAAGTCCTCGAACGTCGGCCGTTCGTGGTCGCCGGGGAACTCCGAGAGCGGGACGCTGACCTGCTCGCCGTCGTCCATCTCCTTGAGCGTCACCTCGTCGTTTTCCAGGTCCTGCTCGCCGACGATGACGACCGTCTCGGCGTTGATGCCGTCGGCGTAGCCCATCTGCGCGCCGAAGGAGCGGTCGGCGACGTCGCTCTCGACGACGTGGCCCCGCTCGCGCAGGTCCCGGGCGATGCGGGCCGCCGTCGGCCGCGTGTCGCCGACCTGCAGGACGTAGTAGTCCGTCGACAGCTCCTCGGCGGGCCAGACGCCGGCCCGCTGGCAGAGCAACTGAAGGGTGGCGTGGCCGGGCGCGAACCCGACGGCCGGCGTCGACTGGCCGCCGAAGCCCTCGATGAGGTCGTCGTAGCGGCCGCCGCCGAACACCGAGCGAGAGACCTCGCCCGTCGAATCGAAGCACTCGAAGACGACGCCAGTGTAGTAGTCCAGCCCGCGCGCGGTCGTCAACGAGACGGTGAGGTGCTCGCGGACGCCGAAGTCCTCGGCCGCGTCGAGCACTGCCTGAAGGTTGTCGGTCGCCTCGCGGACGTCCTCTGAGCCGGTGAGGTCCGCGAGCGCGTCGATTTCCTCGGCGTCGATCTGCAGCATCTCGTCGAACTTGTCGGCCTGCCCGTAGTTGAGCCCCGCTTCGACGAGCGCATCGAGGTAGTCGTCGTGGTCGACCTTCGCCCGCTTGTCGACCGCGCGTATCGCCTCGGGCACGTCCACGTCGGCCCCAAAGGACTCCAGCACGCCAGCGAGGATGTCCCGGTGGGAGACGCGGATCTCGAAGTCCTCGCCCGTTAACCCGAGGTCGGTGAGCATGTCCACGGCGACGGCCAGAATCTCGGCGTCGGCCGTCGGCTCCGCCGACCCGAAGATGTCGACGTTAGTCTGGTAGAACTCCCGGAACCGGCCCTGCTGGGGTTCCTCGTAGCGCCAGAACGGCCGCGTCGACACCCACTTGATTGGCTTCGAGAGCTCCTGTTGCTTGGCGACGAACATCCGTGCGACGGTCGGCGTCAGCTCCGGCGTGAGCGCGACCTCGCGCCCGCCCTTGTCCTCGAAGCTGTACAGTTCCTCGACGATCTCCTCGCCGCTCTTGTCGACGTACATCTCGGTCGGCTCGAGAGCCGGCGTGCCGATCTCCCGGAAGCCGTAGCGCTGTGCGACGTCTTCCAGCGTGTCCATGGCCCACCGCCGAGCCTGCATCTCCTCGGGGTAGAAATCACGAAAGCCCTTGACGGAGTCGTACATGTCCGCGTCTACAGCGAGGGCGCGCTTGAACCTGTTCGTTCACGCCGGCCGTGACCCTCGAACACGCGCCAATACCTACCGGTAGAGACCCACTAAGACGCCGAAACACTGCTGGTTTCGCCGACAGTCTGTCCGTAACAGGAATATCGACTACCACGCGCTGGCGGCGATAGCGATAGAGACCGGCTATACGGTAGATGGTACGCGTTAGAGAGCCGACAACAAAGGGAGACTCTGACGGGCGTGTCTGTATGGGATGGGCAGTGAATCGGTGGACGCCGCGCGGGGTGAGACAGTGACGCAGCGATTCGAGACGGGGGTTCGAGCACTCGACCGGAAGTTAAACGGCGGCATTCCGACTGGAAGCCTCGTCACGCTGCTCGCCGAACCGGCGAGCCAGGCGGAGCTGTTTCTCTCCGAGTTCGTCGCCCGGCAGGAGACGGTGTATCTCTCCGGCGAACAGGCACCGACGACGGTCACGTCGGCACTGCGGTCCCAGCGGGGGAGCTACGACGATCTCGCAGTCAGCCAACTGGATCGGGAGGCCCCGGTCAGCGATGCGCTCGCCCACGTCGAGGGGCTCACCGAAGAGTCGCTCCTCGTCGTCGACCCGGTCGAACCGCTTGAGCGCGCCGATACGGGGGAGTTTCGGGCCTTCCTCGAAACGCTGCAGGCCAGACTCGCACAGACTGACAGCGTCGCGGTCCTGTACGCACTCAAACACAGCGCCACGCCGTCACAGCGCCACCGGACAGAGTACACGAGCGACATCGTGTTCGACCTCGAAACGAAGCGAAACGACGACGCTATCGAAAACAGGCTCTTCGTCCCGAAGTTCCGCGGGGGCCGGGCGCTCACCGAACCGATATGCCTCGACCTCACAGATCGCATCAGCGTAGACACCAGCCGGGACATCGCCTAATCTGACGAACGCACGCGCAGGACTCGAACCGCCGACGGCTACCGCAGGCCCTGCACGCGGGACTGCGTGTGCTCGGGGAATACGTCGGCCACGGCACCCTCGCCGTAGCGCTCCCGCAGGAGCGCGCGGAGTTCGACCTCGTAGTCGGCCTTCGGAATCTCGGCGCTGGGACCGCTCTCGACGATGAGTCGGTCGGCGGCCATCGCGTCGATAGCGCCGCGGCCGATGCCAGCAAGCGGCGCGAGGTAGTCCACGCCGAAGCGATCCTCGACGCTTTGTGCGAGCGGGCGGCCCACTGTCGGCACCCGGTCGTCACGCCGGGTGCCGTCAGCGACGGCGTCGAGTGTGTCGATACCGTCGGCGCCTGCGACCCAGTCAGCGCTGGCGACGGTTTCGACGGCGTGCTCGTGGACCTGCTGGATGCCGTTCCGCGGATAGCCGTCGTCGTACATCTGTTCGACGGCGTCGTGGGCCACGTTCGGGTCCAGATCGACCGTCGCGTGGTCGAAGCCGACGGCCGACGCGCTCTCCCGAGCGGGGTCGGTGTCACAGACGCGAAAGGAGCCGCTGACGAGCGTCAGGTCGTAAAAGGGGTCGAGCAAGAGCGCCGCCAGCGTCGAGTCCTTGCCCCCGCTGTACAACAGGGCACACTCCATCTACCGGCGCTTGATGTCGAAGCTCTTGGAGTCGGGCGTCAGCTCCGAGAGGAGCTCCTTCATCTGGTCCTCGTCGATCCGGCCCTGCACGCGGCCGCTCTGGGCCAGCGCGACGACCTGCTGTTCGATCTGCTCCCCGACCTGCGGTTTCGACATCTTGACCGTGTTGAGCCGCTTGCGTGCGCCGTCGGTGAGGTTCTGCTTGAGGACTGCCTGCTTCTGGGCGTCGGCCTGCTGCTTGGCCGCCTCCTGCGCCTCGCCCTCGTCTCCCTGCTGTTCCTTGAGCTGCTCCATCTTCTTTTTCCGGAGTTCTTCGAGTTCCTCCTCGCTGGGGTCGCCACTCATAGTTGTATGAAAGTACTGGAGTCGGTCGGAAAACGATTTCGGAGCAGGGGCTACGGACCGACTGAAAAACAGCGAGAAAGGCGTCAGTTACGCGTAGCGTTCGAGCTCCGGACGGTCGAGTTCCGTCAGGAGGTCGCCTGCGGTGTCGTCGAGGAGACTGCGGCCCTCGCCGGTGATGCGGCGGCCGTCGTTCTCGCTGGTCTCGACGTAGCCAGCGTCTTCGAGCTGCTGGAGCGCCGTCCGGATGATGTTGCCCGAGCCCTTGGTCTTCTGGTGGGGGCGGACGCGGTAGCGGGTCGTCCCCTGCTTCGAGGTGCCGTACTCGGAGCGGAGGGCGTTGACGCCGACGGGGCCGTCGACGGCGACCTTCCGGAGGAGGCTAGCGGCGCGTCGTGCCCAGAAGTCTTCCTGCTCAGGAGGGAGTTCGCGGTCGACGCCGGTCTTGGTGTACTCGGCCCAGTCCGGCGCTTCGATGTCGTCTTCGTCTGCGAGCGTCTCCGTGAGTGCCTCGATGAGTTCCTCGGGGGGAACGTCGTAGAGTGTAGCCATTGCAGATTCCTTTCCGTCGCCGTCATTTAAACGCGTCGTTCGCAGTCGGCGGGCGTGAACCGTTCACTCGTCCGTAGGGCAGCGATGATGCCACCCACCTCCAGTTGTGAACGGTCGTCACTCTTCGGGCGATGCGGCCCGGTCGACGCCGAGCGCGGTAGCGACGCCGCCACCGATGACCGTCGGCAACAGGTAGCTCCCGACGCGGTGGATCAACACCGCCGAGGTGGCGAGGGCGGCCGAAACCGTGGCTGTCGAGACCAGTAGCGTCACGAGAACCGTTTCGATAGCGCCGGACCCACCGGGGAGCGGCACGACGCTGGCGATGCTCGCGACGGGGACGACGAGCAGGACGACCTCGACCGGCACCGGCGTCCCCACGGCGTACAGCGATGTCCACAGCGAGGCCGATAGACAGGCCCAGCCGAACGCCGAGAGCCCGAAGGTCTGGAGGACTGTCCGCCGGTCCGTCGCGATGCGTTCGATGGCGGAAAAGAACCCCTCGATTCGCCCCTCGATGTTGGCGGCGGACGGCGGTGACCACCGGGGCACGATATCCGACAGCGTAGCGAGGGCCGGTGCGACACCGCGAGTGATCGCCGCCTGAACACGGTACCGGTGTCGCCAACCCAGGACAGCGGCAATGGGGATACCGACCGCGAGTACCGCGACAGCACCGGCGGCAAACGCCAGGTTCCGGGTCAACTGGACCGCACCGGCGGCGACAAACGTGAAGCCGACGATGGCGTACCCGACCGACGGCAGAAAATGGACCGTGTCGACGGTGGCGATAGCCGCCAGCCCGGTCTCGTACTCGGTGTCGGCGGCCGTCGATATCAGCAGCGCGCTCAGTGGCTCGCCACCGGCCTGACCGAAGGGCGTGACGTTGTTCGAGAACACGGCGGCGACGAACACGAGAACGGCAGTGTGTGGCGCCACCGGCGCTCCGAGCGCTTGCAGGACTGTCCACAGCGCCAGCCCCCACGAGACGAGCCAGAGCATGGCGATGCCCGCGACGGCGAGAAGCGCCCCCGGATCTGCCGTCGTGAGCGCGTCCAGCGTCTCGCCGATGCCGACGAGCCACACCAGCCCCGCGAGGACGGCGAGCGCCGCCGCGAACCCGGCGACCGTCGCCAACCGGTTCCCATCCATGTGGATGGGATTGTCAGTCTCCGGTTTCAACCCACCGACCCTGTCCCGCCAACCGATATCCGCGGGGGTTTTGCCCCGGGACACCGACGACCGGGTATGGACGAGCGGGCTGCACTCGCCGACCTCGCCGACCGGCTTCCCGACGCGGGCGACGACTGCGCCGTCGTGGACGGGCAGGTCATCACGACCGACATGCTCCACGAGCGGACGGACTTCCCGACGGGGACGACCCGCTACACGGCCGGCTGGCGGGCCGTCGCCGCCTCGCTGTCGGACGTGG
>JGI12328J13899_1000278_pt1 | contig 18530 bp, 26 predicted proteins | sample A23P2SouthBayCA_FD_13899 | JGI IMG/M metagenome (IMG submission 13899) | reverse complement strand
CGCGCTACCGATCGGTAGCCCGAAAGGACGTTCGAGCCAAGGAAATCGTCTCGAGTGGCGTCGTCGTGGCTGACGGTAACGAGTACCGGCTCGCGGTTCCAGACGCAGTTCATGCGGCGTTGGGTGGCGACGGCGAATCACCGGCAGGAGAGGACTGCGTGACCGTTTCATCCCTTCGACCGGCAGTACCTGACATCGACTAGGTCTCGGCTGGATCACTCTGCGGCGCAATCGTGGTGTTGTTCGTTTTTCGGAGTATTTCGATCGGGACGGGGTATCGGGGTGAAAATATCGCCGAAGTTAAGACACATGATCCGCCGGCTGAAGGGCTCCTTTGATGACCCCATCGTCATGGCCGAGCACGGCGCCGACATCGTTCCGGAGCACAACCCGCTCGTCGACATCGGTGACTGGCTTTCTCGCGAACAGGAGTAAGCCGTGGCCGTTGGAGACGCGTTCAACATCTATGCGGCGCTGCTGTCGGTGCTATAGGACGCCAACGTTCACAATCGGTACAACGTGCTGATCTGCTATCACCGGCGAAAGAGGTCCGCACCTGTACAACGCGATCAACGCGACGCGGTCGCTCGTGATCCCTGTCGAACCCAGTGCCAAGGGCCCAGCCGCTGTTGATGGTCTGGAGGTACTCGTCGTCGGCCTGGAAGTCATGCTCGACATCGACGTGGGCGTTTTAGCGGCTGTCTTAGTCGGTGTGAAGGACACGAACGATCAGGCCGACATTCTTGACAACACTCAGTACCCAACGCCAGAGACATTTGACGATCGCACGTCGCTGATGAGGGGGTATTGGGTACAGCAGTGCTCGACATTCACCTACATGGCGTAACATCGCAATCGCCGTCGAAACTACGAGATCAAAACACTCGCATAGGACGACCGACTCGCTCGGTATCTCGAAGAAACGGCCGCCATCGAGGCTGCCAACCCCCCGAACCAGATGTGATCGAGGAAGTGGCTTGATGCTATTGTAAGACGAACACATCACGGCGATTCGCAACGACATCAAGACAGTGACTCGTCGCGACTGAGCTGACGGCTACTATCCGCCAAGTGAGGGAGACATTCACATGGCGACAACAATGTTCACCAGCGATGAGGGCTGTAGTTGCTATATTTGCGGCATGAGCCACTACAAGGAGCGGCTCTAGAGGATGGGTCAAAAGGACGCTCGCATAGAGGGAAGATATACTCTTGACAAGTTCCAGCAGGCGTGGACCGACATCAATGGCGAGTGGGACAGCGGCCTCGTCGTCAACGTCATTAAGTTCGAGTGTATCGGCCACGACCGATCGGAGATGCCGGCATAATGGCGGGAGTGAAAGAAGGCCCCGATGGAAGCACAGGCGAGTAGGGGTGGGAAAGCCGACCCGGTACCGGCCAGCCGGCAAATCTGTTTCCTGTCGGGTGTGTTTACCTATGGAAATTCTGCTACCTGAACAAACCACCGTTGACGACATAGTATTTTGGACCGCCGAGCTAATTGGTCCTGAGAGAAAGAAAATCGCCAGACATCAGACGGATCCTATTCTCGGCCAACGGCAGGCGGGAGACATCGTGTGCGGTAGCTGTGGCTGACGCCGCCTGCGACCCGGCTACTGACCGCCGCCGGAACGCGGCATCCGGGCTGTCACGCCCAAGCCTCGGCTTCCTACTCACTTGGACCAGTCAGTTAAACGTGCTCGCTGGCACGAAACACGAATCGGTCTCTTGCGTCCCATATCTTGTTCCACGCTCTCATGGGATAGCAGAATTTCCATCGAGTCAGTTAAGCGTAAAAAGTTAGACGGGAGAATTTCTTGGTGCCTATGCCAGAAATAACCCGCCTCAGTGGTAGTAGAGACTGGATTAATTCGGATTTTGTGGAGCGCGAGCGGACACCCGAGCCAACGATGGCGATGGGTATTCAATTGCATCTTGCAGGGCTCTCACTCTCGAATACCGTAGATTTGCTCGATACCCAGGGTGTCCAACGCAGTCGGAAAGCAATCCTCGATTGGGTGCAGCAAGCCAATCTACAGCCAGAATTTAGCCGGTCTCCGAATCAAATCGTGCTGGACGAACCGGTGATTCGGATCAACGACCAACAGTTCTGGCTGTACACAACTGAAGATCCAGCGACGAACGATCCGGTTCACGCCAATCCATTTTCAACGGCTACGACCGCTCTGACCGAGATCTTTTTCGGCGAACTCCGAGAAAAACACAACGTCGATACAACTGAATTTCTTGTCGACGGCGCAAACCATTTCGAAGCTGCGGTCCAACGAGCCGACCTGTGATTCCAGATACGTTGCCACGGAAATCGAAATGCAGTCGAACAGATTTTTCGAGAGCTTAAGCGCCGAATCTCGTCGTTTTCGAACTGCTTCAGTCACGTTGAGCCAGAAACAGCCAAACCGTGGCCCCAGGCCTTCGACAGCTGGCACAATGCTCCAAACTAAGCACTACCTCGCGTCGTCTTCTTCACGATTCGGGACAGATACGACGGTGAGAGCTGATCACCAGAGAAACCGACGAATTTGTCTTCCAAGTCGTCAACGACATTCTCTCGGAATGACTGTCACCACCTCATCAGATGATCCAGATCCTGTGACTACCACACCAGTTAGTACTACAAGCCCTGGTGTTTCTTCTGGTGGAGTTTCACGGAGCGAACGGTGATCTCCATCCAGTTGTCATCGATGGTTCGCATTTTCACGCTCCTCATTTCATCCGAGTTGAGGGCTATCTATTTCATCCGAGTTGAGGGCTATCTATTTCATCCGAGTTGAGGGCTATCTATTTCATCCGAGTTGAGGGCTATCTCCCAGAACGGGCGGACGGCGAGTTCGTTTTGTGTTCGTGCGAAGTTGCGTTCCTGGGACGTGTTCGAATAGCTTGCGAACGTCCGCGGCAATAGGCGAAATGATGTTCGACCCGGCCACCTGATTCGGGAGGTGGACGTATTCGGAGGGGTTCTATATATCGTAGTCGCGTGGCAATGTGGTGTCTTCAGTCGGATTGTCGATCTCCTTCAACTGCCGGGTATCGTTTCGCTGGTAATCATTATCAAGTAGATATACAAATCATGATGTGATAATTAAATCAGAACAATAAACCACTGATCGCCAGATATTCGGATAGAACCGCAGAATATCTACACATCTTTATTTTATCAACTGCTGGTAAGCCTCTGTTTTGTCTCCAATTTTCTTCACTACGGGTTATCGGCATGATCCATGTCGCCACTGTCCGAGTGTGAGGGCAATCCCTTCTTCACGACGCATATACTGAGCCTTATTGGATCCTGAGCAAGATACTTGTAGGCGGCTGCACGTTGGGTTGCGGCAGGTGTCAGGGTCGGTCCAGATTCGCTCAGCGCCAGCAGGGGTATCTCGAGGATGTCGTACAGACCCCTTGGAGGTATCCAACGGCCGGATGAGTGGAGATACAACTGTGCGTGCAGCTGTCGCTCGTGCGGTGTACACTTGGTGTCATGGGTCATTGCAGCCCTGTTGATCAACACCGAATGGGGGTTGGTCGTGGCGTTTGTAACTAAGATTTTGAGGAGAGTGCGTGCTCTGTGCCGTGGGCGACCGTCTCACAGACTGAAATCACTTTGTCGGTGAGATCGCCAAGCCGACACCTGCAGCGAGTATCATGGCGTCCGTGTCGACGAGGCAGGCCAGGAACGCCTCAATCCGTCGGTCCCGTACCGCCGTGTGTGCCCCCGGAGAGATAGGTTTCGACGCTGTCGGCTCCAACGAACTCGCCCAGAAAGAGAGTGGATTTCGTGTGCTTTTCGACTTGTATCCACTTGGGAGCAGTACGATGATATAGAGAGTACGTTTCGTTTGCTTTCACTCGCTATGTCTGGCGATTTCTGCCGGGTCTGCAAGATGATTTCCGGGTCGAGATCAAGTTCATACTCGTAATACTGTCCGCCACTCAGTCTCTTGTTCTGACCGTGACGACGGAGAAATCCGAGCATGTGGAGGTCCGAAAGGTGATCTTGAATGCTCTTCAGGGTAGACAGCGGCGAGGCGGCGTGTGAGTCGGCGACCTCCTCGTACGTTTGTTGGATCTCTTTCGACCGCGCCGGGACCTCACCCTGTGTCTGCAGATTCGCAATCGCTTCCAGGATGTACTGTGCGTGCTCAGTTTGGTCCCGGGTCTTGTTCTCCAGCCGACCGCGCTGTACTTGTTCCCGTGCGGCCTCAATATGATCGTCCGTGACAGGCGTCTCGCCGTTCCGTTCGGCTAGCTCCGCCCCGACACGGAGCAAATCGAGCGCCTGCCGTGCGTTCCCCATATCTTGTGCGGCCAGTGCGGACGCATTTGCGATCGCCGATGGGTCACATGCCTCGTCCACGAAGGCACGTTCCGCTCGGTGCTCTAGAATCGTTCGCAGTTCCCCAGCATCGTATGGGCTGAAGGAAATCACGGTTTCCATCAACGTATCCTTAACCTTCGGTGATAGCGTCCGCCGAAAGGTGTAATCGTTGCTAATACCGATCACCCCGACCTTCGCATCCGAGACGTGACCGTTCGCTCGCGCATGAGGCAGTTCATACAGGAGTGTGTTCGCCTCCTTCAGGTGGTCGATCTCATCAAATACGACGATGTGCGTCCCACCAATCCGGTCAACCTGTTGGTACAGCTCGTCGAACGCGTCTCCAGTCCCCTTGCTGCGCAGGTTCTCCACCAACTCGACCTTTATGAGTCTCTTCAGCCGGCTATCGATGCGGTCGCCAAGTCGGCTTTTCTGACCCAAGCGGGGACAACTGCATACCTGTCAAAGGTCGGCCACAGAACGTCTGAATCTATCGACGAGAACTTTGATGATAAGATCTGATCTATGGTGTGAGAGAGTACGTTTCGTCTGTCTCGACTCTTCCGGTATGGTTCTCGGAGTAAGTCCACAGCCAGTTTCCTGTGGACTCCGTCATAGCGTGCTGACCACCATAAACCGTCTTGGAGTCACGTGCTTCAACTTGCTCTCTCTGTGTCTAATCATCAAGAGGGATTCCGTACTTCGGATTACCTTGAGGTAATCGACCTGCTCCGCCTGTAGAGGATCCCTTTCGGAACGGGAGAGAGTACGTTTCGTCTGTCTTCAACTGTGACGCTGGGTACTCCACCGCGGATACTCAGCCTCTCGTTCAGAGAGTAGATTTCGTTTGTCTCTTGACGCCCGATAGCGGGCAGCATCTCGATGGCTGAGAGGTCACCAACGGCGGTAGTGTATCAAGACAAACGAGACAAACAAAAGTAGGTTTTATATATGATTGACGACTCATAGCAAATAGACTCATGTCCGGACCGTTTAGCGACGTCGAACGTTCTCTCTTCGCCGCAAAGGAGGTCCTCTCCGAAGACTACCAACCCGATCAAATTCTTGAGCGCGACGAGGAAATCGACGAGTATCGCCACGCGCTTGAGGACGTCCTCTTCGGCCGGACGCCACAGAACATCATGCTGTACGGTAGGGCCGGACTAGGGAAAACGGCGGTGACGACGTATATGATGGAAGCGCTTCAAAACGAAGCCGAAGAGCGCCCCGACGCCGACGACCTGTTCGTCCACGAGCTGAACTGTAATGGAAAGACGGTCTACTCGGTAGTCCGAGTACTTGTCAACGAACTGCTCCCGGAAACCGCGAGTGACTTCCCAAAACGAGGGCTCAGTACAGCTGACGCGTTCGAGGAGCTGTATGCGCAACTCGATCGGCGGGGCGGGACACACCTCGTCGTGTTCGATGAAATCGATCACCTCGGTGATGCCGATACGCTCCTGTACGAACTCCCGAGAGCACGCTCGATCGGCCACATCACGTACTCGAAGATCGGCGTCATCGGGATCAGCAACAACTACAGGTTTCGTCAGGGCCTCTCGCCGAAGGTCAAAGACACCCTAATGGAAGCCGAGATTTCGTTTAGCCCATACGATGCCAGTGAACTCCGGACAATACTCGCCGACCGCGCGGATCGTGCGTTCGTCGACGGCGCCTGTGACGAATCGGCGGTCGCAAGGGCAGCAGCGATCGCAGCGAAAGACCGGGGAAACGCCCGTCAAGCAATAGATCTCCTCAGAGTCGGTGGCGAGGTGGCGAAAAAGCAGGAGGCTGATAGCGTCGACGATTCGCATATCGTTGAAGCCCAGGAACTTGTCCAACGCGGTCGGTTGCGAAATCGAATCCGCGATCAGACCCAGCACGCACAGTTGCTTCTCGAAACGCTCGCGTATCTTGAGCAGCAGGAGGAGACACTGGCTCGTTCGAAGACAATCAAGACTCGATACGAGCGCGTCGCGGACTCACACGCCGTGGAACCGCTCACAACCCTCAAAAGCATTCAGAACCACCTCTCGGACCTCCATATGCTCGGGTTCCTCCATCGGACCGATCGGAATCGCGGCGAGAGCGGGGGCCGGTACTACGAGTACGGCCTCGATCTTGATCCCGATATCGTCCTCGACATCAGAGGCGAAATCGAAGCAGAGCGTGCCCCGTGAGAAATCGGTGTGAAGACAGACGAAACGTCCTCTCACACTCTCGATTTTGTTCTCGCACATACCCTGATCGCGGTGGTGATATCGGAAGGGAACCTGGTGACAATCACACCCTCTGAACGCCCTCCAAGACAGACGAAACGAACTGTGTCTCTTCCACCCGCTTCTGATCCCCGAACCAACGATTCGTACCACTCCTGACTCGCCTGACACCACTCGAAGCCCTCTTTGACGCTCTCCACGACTGTCTGTGAAACATTGCTCTCAAACGTAGGTCAGCAACTATTTCGAATGTTGGTCCCCCAGTGCCGCGTCTTCCGGGATCATCACAGCTGCGGAATCACATTCACAGAGCTCCGTAGAATCAATACAATATCCCTCATTCAGTTGAATGCTGAATCGTCCAGAGATTCCCTTCCCCAGCTGTTTCTGAGGCGGTCACTTCGAAGGGTGCATCGTCGCTGTTGCGCCACGTTCCCAGAATCTGTCCCACGTGCCTGCTCTTGCGGCCGATACTTTCCGCAATAGTTTTCGACTGCACTTGGAGGACGTCTTCCTGTTCCAGACGATCTGCAAGATACTTTTCGACAGTACCTGCAGCATCCGTCGTATCCGACTCCGCTACTCGAGCTGCTTGACACTGGTTCAATGCTTGCGTTTGGATACGTTTTGCCGTATCACTATCTAGGGATTCAGTGTATGCTCGAATTTCACGATGGAATGCGGTGACGAATTCCCGTGTAACCTCCTGTGAGTCGACCTGTGAATGCTGGTTGGTGATCGCGGTCACTAGAGACTCAAACAGGAGTTCGTGATTGACGATGGCTTCGATTCCGTTATCGAGTTGCTGATATACGAGTGTTTTTTGAAACCCGAGCGAGCCGAATACCGTTTCGAGGTCGTCGGGTGTGAGTTCATCCTCGACGTCTGGAGTCATGAATCTAGAGCCTGTTTTCGTCGTATCTGCCTGGCAACTCTTGAGCTTGGTCTAGAAAGTGGCGGGAACGTGTTCAATACCATATTACGATTTCGTGACAGAATGATAGCCATCCATGATATTAAAAGTTAATCACGATATCGTAACCTTGGACTATCAAATCGTGATTAATAATTGATAAGTTCGGCCGGGAATACGGTCCATCAGAGCGAGTCATGAGGACTAGACCGGAGTGGATGTCGAATACCGATGTGTTGATTCTCGTCGCGCTCAACTCCTCCAGTCTCATTCAAATCCTTTCACCGATAATCATCGCCGACAATCTCGGGATGTCACGAGAGCACGCCTCACGCAGATTGGCGGAACTTACCGACAAGGGGTATGTGAACAAACTCGAGGACGGTAAATACGGATTGAGCGAGACCGGTCGATCGTTCCTGACCGAATATCCACACCCGCAGTGAAACGCTACTCAGTTCTTGCAAACGGAGTTTCTGTTTCTGACGAGTAATGTGGCGAACTACGCCGCTATCGCTGCCGATTACGTCACTGTCCACCCACGCTCGTCTGCCACCACAGATCCGTCACCACTGTACGGCCGACGGGGCGCCAGTGACAACCAGTCCATTCTGCTTCATGCCGGTACCACCCAGGGCCGTCCGGGTGTGGTTCGAACTGCATCCTTCGCCACATGCCGCTGTGGTCTCTGTACCGAATCTCAAGCGACTCGCCTGTCGATGCTTGGTCAGTTGCTGTGCCGTCAGTGCCCGGGTCGTCACCGGACGCACATTCGTTTTCAGACATGGTTCGTGACACCGGGAACGCTTTCCAGGCGCCACTCCGCCACGTGGCTGAATACCTTCCGAGTACACTGCTTTTAAAAATAGCTGGTAGCGTGATTCTATCTATCTTTATGCTTCAGCTTGTGTTCGAGGTTGACAGTCGTTGTTTGACGGTGAATTGGTTACACGCGTATGAGGGCTAAAAACAGGATTGATTCAATATTTTGAATTAGGATTCAAAAAACTAATGCTACTGGAGATCCGAGTACGTATATGAGCGACTCAGGACCCACAGACCACACGGCAAAGGTCGCCCGGATTCGGGAGGTTGCGATGACGGTTCGTGAACCAAAAAATGCTGGAGAAATAGCTGATGCTGCTGGAGTTGCTCGAAACACGGCCGAAAAGTACCTCAACCAACTCGTCGAGGCAGATAAACTCGCAACAGTTCAGCGTGGCCGCGAGATCTGCTACTATCCAGACCCAGTCACCCAGTATTTCGATCAGATACGTGACCTCGTCAGCGACCACGAAAAAGGCGAACTCACGGCTGAATTAGGTGCCATCCGGCACGACATCGATGAGTGGAAGAATGAATATGATGTGGAGTCTGCAGACGAGCTTCGGGCGACCGTTGGTGATGACATTCCGGCATCCGAACGCCAACAGCGGCAGCACGACGCAGAAGATTGGGAATACTATGAGCACCAGGCCATGCTTATCAAGCAGGCAATTCAGCTCTACGATACGATTGAGGCGACCCGGGAGAGTCGCCTTGCATCCGCTAACTGACTCGGTGACAGGGAATGAGAAAATCACCGATTCCTGGAGACACGCACCTCCACAGATATGAAGTCCACAAACGGGTCGCAACTCGACTTCGACGGGAAACTGGCGTAACGGCTGTTAACACTGAACCAAGTCCGATGCGTCCAGTCCGCCTCGCAGCAACCCTTGAGCGCGCGGTCTTTTTTGACCAGAATCTGGAGGCTGGGGAAGCGATACTCGAATTCGAGTGGCGTCCACATTCCGAGCGCGATGAATTTCGGATCCAGTACAACGAACCGGGTACACCGTGGTCATGCGGATGGCATCAAGACGAAACACACGAGAACCTAGGTCCGAGTCACTTCCAAGTTGACCACGAAGAGTGGTCAGCATCTCACCGTGAATCTGCATCCTTTACAGATTCGAACCCCATGGCAATCCTCGAAACCTGTCTCAGTGAGCTTCGAGTCTGTGTTCCAACTCTACCCGAAAGTATCCGATCAAATCCGTAGGTGTTGGACCGGTGCACCGACGAAGAGGGTGAGGTGGCGGTATATTCTTCGAGCAAGCGACTGGGTGTCGCTTCAACTGTGGACTTTCACGACGTGTGTTTTCCTCACTTCCGTCGGAGTTGGAGTCGTCGTGTGTTCCCATTCTATCAACTCATGCAACCAGTCAGGCGCCCATCCGAACTTCGGGGAGCACTTGCATCCGAAAAAGCGGAACACGAGCAGTCGGCTACGGAACTACTCCATGAAACGCGTAACTAAAATTAAAACCCGGTCACGTTAGGAACACTCTCTCATTTAGTATTAATTTTGAGAATCGACTGTGATGATTTAATATCAATCTCTGTCAATCCACCCTACAGATGTCGAACCGCGACATTGCTGAACGAGAATATCTCGAACTGACGCCTGCAACCGATTCTATTTCGAATCGTATGGCAAACAATCTGTTCCGTACGATTCAGAGTCACGAACGGACGGATGCCAGCGACGGGCTATGGGATGATGTCTGTGATCTCTTTGAAAGTGGGCGGGAAGCGCTCAAAGACGACCCACCACCAGTATACGAATGGGTCATAACCGCAACACCAGGCAAGACTGGCTCCACACTGGAGTACTATGTCGGGACTGATCCACAAGATGAACAGACATGGCTCAGACAACAACTCGAGACACATCTTCCAAACGAGTACCAACTCTCGACGGTCGAAACCGAACCGCTTGCACAGATAACTGAGAGTGCCGAGGAGTTCACCGCGGTTGAATACTACGGCGACCCCTCGAGTCCCTGGGATTGGACGATGCCGCTTTCACGTTTCGATGACTGGTCTGCTGATACTGATAATAAAACCGCTGAGAATCAACCGTTGGCTGCAGTGCTTGAAACCCTTGGAGAAACAGACCGTCCCTGCCTGTTCCAGGTGTGTTTTCAACGTAATCCGAATTTTAGTTCCGCCCGACGGAACCGGAAAAAGCTGTTGAAAAAAGGGAAGATATCATTGGAAAATTATTGGACTGAACGAGTGTTCGAGACATTTGGCAGAGAGGTTAGTAAAGACCCAAGTCACAAAGCAAAGGAGCGGATTGAGTTGCTTGACGCCCGAAACGTCGGCTGTGCGTTTAGAATGTCCATTCGGGCACTCATTGCCGGATCGGGACCAGAGGCGACCGCACTCGGGGAGAGGTTAGCCGGCGCGCTTGAGCCGACAGGCGGACAACACTACAGTATTACCGGCCAGACGACGACAGAGACAGACGACGTCCGGGATGCCATTCACACCCGCCGCATCCACCCACCAGGATACGATGGCTGGCGGCAGCGATTGGGACTGACCGGGTACACCAGTCGGGGCATCGTCGCCGACAACAGCGAAATCGGAAATTTCTGTCTGCTCGATGGCGACGCACTGACGAAACGTGGACAGCAAGCACTCGGCGTCCTCCCTGAGGAACAGACGACCCACACCGGGCCGTCGATGGACCTGTTGGACCAGTATACCAACGGGGGCTTCCCGGTCGGTCGATACCGCTCCGGGACAGGCGACGACACACAGATTGCCGTGCCGCCCAGTCTCCAACCCCAGCATATCGGGGTGTTCGGCAAGAGTGGCTCAGGGAAATCGGTCGCACTCATCAACGCTATCCTTGAGAACTACGCCGCGACCGATGGTGCCAACATTCTCGTCGAGCCCAAGGGTGGCGAGATGGTGATAAACTACCTGCGGGCCCACTATGCGCGCTATGGCAACCTCGAGAACGTGTACTATTTCGACTGCTCGGAGACACTGCCGGCACTATCACTGTTGGATATCCGTGCCGACCTTGCTGCTGGCGTCAAGCGGACGACCGCAGTCGAACGCACCGTCGATCATTATATGGAGATCCTTCGCCAGATCATGGCCGGCGACAGCTTCGACGACGCGGTTCGCTCGCCGGACGTCATCCGGTATCTGCTAAAAGCCCAGTTCGACCCGGTGTATGGGGCTGATGCGTTCACACATGCGGACCTCAAAGCGGAGGCGGCGAAACTCCAGGAGGACCAGACCCCACCACCGGTCAGTGATGCGGACCTCGCACGGGATATGGCGACCATCGCGAACAACGGCTCACGCACGTTCGACAACATCATGGGCGGTGTTGCAACGCGGCTGGATAAGATCTCGCTTGATGCACGGCTCAAGGCGCTGTTCAACACGGTCCCCGATGCGGAGTCCGACCGGTTCGACCTGGCTGACTTTCTCGACGATGATGCAGTCATCATCTTCGATGTCGGTGAGTTGCGACAACACGCACAGCGAGCCGTGACACTCGTCGTGCTCTCGAATCTCTGGAGTGCGCTGAAACGACGCCAGCAGCGCCGTGACCTGCTCGGCAACGCACACACGACTGACACAGAGTCGTCTGACGACCAGTCCGAGACACCCAACTCTGAGATCCAATCATCCAGCCAGGAACTGCCGCTTGTCAATGTGTATCTCGAGGAGGCTGCAAGCCTCGCCACGACCGACCTCATCAGTGAGATGCTCGATCAGTCCCGCAGTTTCGGCGTCTCGCTAACGCTTGCAACACAGTTCCCCGGCCAGATCAAAGACACCGACGAAGGGGCCTACAAGCGGCTCTTGAACAACGTCTCGACGTTCGTGACTGGGAACATCCCCGTTGATGAACACCTGGCTGAGCGTCTCGATACTGCCGCTGTCCCGCGGCAACAGGTCAAACGCAAACTCGGTTCGCTCGCCGGCGGTCAGTGGCTTGCGTCACTTCCATCGGAGCATGGAATGCCGGAACCACAACCGTTCGAGGTCAATTCACTTCCGCTTCCCCAAGGCCATCCAGAGCATTCGGACACCCCAGACATCCCGCCCCGCAGGGTACGAGAGGCGATTACATCTGCGAAGCAGCGGTCGGCAGACACCTTTGGCGTCAGTATCGCTGACTCACCTGATACGGAAAGGATAGAGCCAACCAGTACATCGAACGAGTCCGGGTCGGCACCGCCCGCTGTTGACAGCGCGTTACCGTTTACCGAGCGGATGCCACCGACGGTCGCCTACGTGGAGGACTCACATGCGCTGTCGTGCACTGAGTGTGATACCCAGTACAACCCCACCGTCGATGGGCTGTACAATGGCATCAATTGCTGTTCGACAGTGGATGCCGTTGACGCTGCGAATATTCCGATCTGTGACCTCCATCTCAACATGTCCGCCGACGAACGAGCGGCCACGGAGTACAGTCTCCGGCAACTGTACTTCCTTCAGGCAGTGTACGACGCACAGTCGCTCACGCTGGACCAGCGCGCCTACGACATCGTCTGGGACTCGATGCAACGGCTTCGCGAGTATCTCGGCATCGAGAAGTCGGCTGTGGATGCCCTGATCGACGCCGGTCTGTTGAAACGAGACAAAAAGAAACCCCACCTCCTGTATTCGATAACCCACGCCGGCCGAACGCTCATCAACGAGGGCCATCGAAAAGGTATCGATCATGGCCACACCAAGGGAGATCTCGAGGAGACAAGCGAACACGTCCTCATGGTGGAAGTCGGCCGACGTTATCTCGTCAGCGAATATGTCGAGGACGATACGTCTCCTGTCGTAGAGATAATTCCGTATCGCTCATCCGTAGCACATTGTTGATTTCACAAAGTTGCTCGAACAGCGTGTTTGAGAGCGTCTCGGCCGGGTTTCCGAAACAGCTCTCGGCGTAGTTGAAACGCTCTGAGATACTGTGTTAGCTTGTCTTTGGAGATACCTCGGTGGGGCGAGAGCCACCGTCGCACCCGCGACGCGTGGCTCTCGCAGGCGTTGACGTGCACCTCGTCGTCGGCGTATTCGCCGTCGCCGTGGACGACGTATTCGCGGTCGAATGCGTCGTCGTCTTCGAGCGGTTCGTACGCTCGAAAGCCGTCGGTATAGACAGTGAGTGACTCCTGCTGGCGGTCTGCCAGCAGGAGTCGAATCGTCGATTCGTCTGCAGCTTTCGCTGGAATCACGTACCGCTGTTCGGTGCCACGGTCGGCGATGATGAAGATCGGTGGCTTGTCGCTGCTATACGAACCACGCCCGCGCGTGGACAGGCCACGCGAGCGCGACTCCCGGTCGCGCTCGCGGCCCTTCTTCCCGGCAGAGACGTACACTTCGTCGATTTCGACCGGGCCGACGAGATTGAGGGAAGGCGCATCGAGCGCTCTGGCAAAGCGCTCGATGCGCCGGTGCATCGTTTTGTGTGTCACCTCGATTTCGCACTGTAGTTGGCGGAGACTCGTGTTAAACCGGAGAAACGCGTAAATTGAGAACAGCCACCGTCGGAGCGCAATCTTCGAATGAGCAAAGATTGTGCCAGTCTTATCGTTGAACGTGCGGTCGCAATTCTTACAGAGATACCGTTGAAACTCTCTGTAGCTGCCGTTTCTGACCGTCCGGTCAGAACGGCAGCGAGGACAGGTAACACCATCACGCCAGCGAACCTGCTCCAACAGGTCCGCTGCGACCGATTCCGACCCAAACACATCTAGCGGAATCATTCGTGTCGGGCACCGCTGACGCGGTGCCCTTGTCCTCTTCGACTCCGCAGCCACCGCTCTGCAGTATCAACAATCTCCTACGCAAGAGCGACAGCATTTATTTGCTGCCAGTAAATCTCTACGGCCCGCGGGACGATTTCGATCTTGAAACGTCCCACGTCATCCCAGCGCTGATACGCAAGTGTATTGAGGCCCGCAAGTGCGGGGACGACACGGTTACCGTCTGGGGTACCGGCAATCCAACCCGTGAATTCCTCTACGTCAAAGATGCTGTGACCGGTATGTTGAATGCGACGGAGTCCTACGACCGCTCTATTCCCGTGAATCTCGGGAGCGGCGAAGAAGTGTCGATAAAGGAACTAGCTGAGAAGATTGCCTCACTCACTGGGTACGATGGCGACCTCATCTGGGACACCTCAAAGCCGGACGGCCAACCCCGTCGCAAACTCGACACCAGCAAGGCCCGCGAAGAGTTCGGCTGGGAGGCCTCGACGACGCTAACCGAGGGACTCCGCGAAACCATCGAGTGGTTCGAAACGAACCATCCCAGCCAGCACGGACAGATCGACTAGTAGATGCCCTCCCGCAGGTCACACATGAAACCGTGGTTACCTGACTCTTATTTGTCCATCTGGAAAGGGTGTGAGCATGTTTTCCCGCGACTTGCTTAGAAACATTCTCTTCTGGACCACGTTTTCGGGATATAGAGCGTCTATCAACGAATACCGGTCGAATAAGATGAAGTTTGAGATGTTCTCATGGAAATGCTATGTATCGGCCGCTGGCTGACGAGGAGAGACGGGCTGATTGGAACGGAGGAACCGATATCGTATTCAGACCGCGAGTCCTGCGGCTGGCCGCAGGCGAGCGACAGGTGCAGCATCACCTTCTCATTCGACTTTCCGGAGAGAGTGGCCGACCGTCCGGACGAATGTTCTGGCGGTCACGACTGGTGGCGATCTGATTTCTCGCTCCATGCCGACTTTCACCAGAAAGTCGGTGAGTCGCCACAGGTTGTACAGTAACGCTGCGAACGTGAAGTTGAACAATCGCACTCGGTAGTCGGTTGAGGAGGTCTTCGGGAGGTACACTTTCACCGACTTGTACTGGTTTTCGATATCCCAGCGACGGCTGTAGCTGTTCGTCACGTGAGCGATCTCGTCGGGATCGACGTGATCGCGATTCGTCACGAATACAGCGTACTTCCCGTCAGCGTCTTCACTAGTGGCTGGAACGTACAGATATTCTGCAGTATGATCGACATTACCGCCAATTCAGACGGGGATGTCGTGGTTGACAGCAGCGTCTACCCCATTTTTGCTCTTGATGTGCTTGATCGCCTCGTAATCTGACTCGTATTTCGGCACTGGCATAGTATATAACAGTCCACGACTGTTAATTTCTGCACGGACGTTTCTGGCGTAGAAGCCACGATTTAGTAGCACTTCGTCCAGATCGACGTACTACTGGGCTCTTGAAAACAGACGCGGAACGACGTCTGCTTTAGAGTCAGCGGGCGTCTCAGCCGGTTCCCAGTCTGAGTGTTCCTTGACGCCCTCAATGCCCAAAATGATCGGAACATCGTTCTCGACGATTGTGATCGTCGCGAACGTGTAGCCGTGGTTCAATTCACCGAAGTCGACGTACCCGCTCACCATCGGCGGGTACGTCGACTTCGAGATCTGTTCGTCCTTGTCGATCCACGGCCAGACGTGATAGGGGATGTGTGTGAAATCGACGGCCGCCACGACGTGGCGATCGTCGAATGGATTTTCATACCGGATCGTCTGAAGGATGTTCTCAGTCGTGGTATCGAAGGCGTCCATGAGATATTCGCGAAATACCTCGGTGAACACGACGGTCTCCTCGATCTGTTGCTTTTGGAGTGGGACAGAGACTTCCTGATCAGCCGGCATTGCGAACTGCTTGATTACTCGGAGGAACGTCGAGTCGTCACAGGCATCGTTCTCGTCGAGAAACCAGCCAGCTTCCCCCTCGGAGTGGGTACTTCCTTAGGTGAGACATGCCGAGGCGAACAGATCGTGGATCTATTCGTCCTCGCAGACTCTGTTATCGGCCCTGTTGGAGTCGAACTCGCCGAAGACGTGCTTTCGGGCGAGCTCGACGATCTTGTTCCCTTGCTTTCGAATGTGTTTGAGTGTTACGGTTGGTTCATTATCGTCTTCTTCGATATCGTCTTCATCTGGATGATTGGTACTCGTGCTTCCAAGATGACGCCGCGGTCGACGGCTTCTTGTGCGATACCTGTAGCTGCCGCATTGAGCGTCCGTTTGGTCTGTTGGCTGAACTGCTTCCACACGTACCAGATTGATTGCTGGCTCGGTGCCTTGTCCAAATCAAGCGTCTTCAGGAGTGATGGACGATCTTCGAGGCCCTTTGCGACCTCACTTTGGGCGAGATCGTAGATATTTTGCTAGGAGAACACCCGAGCTATCGATTCAGTGCCGTTTGCGACCTTGTGTTGCTGGCGGTCGTCGGTGAGTCCGTCAACTGGAATCAATACCTCTCTAAGGACACGCCAGAGATGATTCACTGATTCACAGACTTCCCCAGCGTGCATTGGTGTTCGGTTAAGCACTAGACGGTCTCATGAAGGCTTCAGCCACTCGTTCGATCAGTATGAGGTGTGATTTCTCTGGTTGACGGGCATCACGGAACAGCAATTCAGCCAAGTTCGGCAGCAGGTACCCGAGCGACTGGGTCAGATCTTCCAGGATGAGGTGGGCGACAGACCGAAAGGTCTTCGCCCAGCGTTCTCGCGGAAACACTGTCTCAGGAAACCCCTCTTGAAACATGCTCAGCAAGGCCCTGCTGACCATCAGCGTCAGCAGAGCCGCCACCACCAGCAGCTCCACGATTGCTGGATCGCTTGTCTGGAACTTCTCAAGGCCGTACAGCGATTTCACCTCTCGAAACAGCAACTCCACTTCCCACCACAACCCGTACAACGCCGGGACCTGCCTTGGCGTGAACTCATCGGGCAGATTCGTGACGTACAGATGGTAGTCATCGGTGTCCGCAACGAGGACACCGACGACGCGGAACTCCATTGTACCGGTCGATTGCTTCTCAGCGTACGCCCGCCGCTTGAACTCGATTTCCACGGTTACATCGATGATCTCCCGAGTGAGATCGCCCAGAACATCCCGAAGACGACGCTCCGGTAAGGAAATAGCTCACCCGCGCCATTTCCGGCGCTCTCCGACGATCAACAGATTTGCGTTCGACTTCAGCCGAGTCAGGAAGAAGCCCTCGTTCTCATCAATCAGCGCGAACCGACAGAAGCTGTAGAAGCCCAGATCGAACAGTAACAGCCGGTCTCGCAGCCAACTCCCAACGGAGTTGGCTGCTCTCGTGGGTGCGTTCGTCGGTTAGCTGGAACTGTTCGATCGTCTGCTTGGTCGCGTTTTGGACGACGTGGAGTTCCGCGCTGGATTGATCCGGGTGAGTCGCAGGAAAACAATCAAGAAGCTGATAAAACCTGAAAACGGTTGTATCGGCGATCAGCACCTCACGGAACAACTCGACCTGCAGCACGGTCGTGTGGGGAACCGCGACCTCCTTGAGAGCGTGCTTGAGGAGGTCGCTCAACAGGGCCCCAAGTGCTGGTGTGAACCGGTCGTAGAAACTGGAGCGAGCAACAGTCTAGTTGGTCGCTGCGGAGTAGGCCCGCTGAAATCCGGCGATCGTGCAGGCTTCGCCATCGACGGCGAAGCCCATAATAGCGTCCAGACGAGCATCGTGATGTCGATTGTCCGGTGGCGTTAGACGACATCGCGCTCCGCGCGATGTCTTCGATAAGCGCTGCTGGAAAGAGGGAAGTCAGCCGCCGTTGTATGTGGTCTGGGGAGAGTTCGGGGAGCACAACCTCTCTCCATGCGGCCTACAACGATAGCTTCGTCAATAGAGCGCAGCCTCTTGATTTGTCGTTTTAACCGAACACGAATGGGTTGTAGTCTCAAAACCGGTGCCACTCCATCCCCGCTCAGCGATTGCTATTTAATAGAGCGGAACAATAGGCTGTCTGAGTGTGTATAATAACTATAGTAGACGTTAGAAATAATTGCTTACTTTTCGAAGCGACAGTTGGTCGCGAGCGGTATCGATCGCGGAGGTCAGTTGCTCAAGCGAGTCGAAGAAACGGTTGCTGAGAGCGACCTGGAGTTGTCGCCAGCACTCTTCGGCAGGATTGGGTTCCGGCGAATACGCCGACCACGTGACGAAAGAAAGGTCGTCACGGGCCGCCAGGTCCGCGACAGCCGACGCCTGAAAATACGGCGTAGCATCTAGCACGATGATCGAGTCTTCACCGAATTCTTTGCATAACGCGAGAATGAAGTGTTTCACGTGATCGGCGGTGACGTATTCAGTGAACCGTGAAAAAAGCAGTCACCGTCTTCGGTGATCGCGCCGAGCAGACACGTCCAGTCGCGTTGACCGGACAGTTCGACGCTCGGCCGCGTGCCGCGTGGTTTCCG
>JGI12328J13899_1000199_pt1 | contig 22954 bp, 18 predicted proteins | sample A23P2SouthBayCA_FD_13899 | JGI IMG/M metagenome (IMG submission 13899) | reverse complement strand
CCGACGGGAGACTCGTGAACACCCGCCGCCACCAGCCCCGTGATGTGGGCGATGTCCGCGAGGTGGTAGGCGTCGACCGCGTCGGCGGCTTCCTGAATCCGCTCGAAGTCGACCTCACGGGGGTACGCCGAATACCCCGAGACGATGATGTCCGGGTCGAACTCCTCTGCGTGGTCGTGGAGGCCCTCGTAGTCGATATAGCCGGTCTCCTCGTCGACTTTGTACTGTTCGACCTCGTACACCTGGCCGGCGAAGTTCGCCGGGTGACCGTGCGAGAGGTGGCCGCCGTGGGTCAGGTCCAGCGAGAGAATCTTGTCGCCGGGTTCGAGGACGCCGAGATAGACGCCCATGTTGGCCTGCGAACCGGAGTGTGGCTGGATATTGACGTGGTCCGCACCCCACAGTTCTTTCGCGCGGTCGATAGCGAGCTCCTCGACGTCGTCGGCGTACTCGCAGCCGCCGTAGTAGCGCTCGCCGGGGTAGCCCTCGGCGTACTTGTTCGTCAACTCGGAGCTCTGGGCTTCCATCACGGCTTCGCTGACGTGGTTCTCGCTGGCGATCATCGCCAGCGTGTCGTTCTGCCGGCCTCGTTCGCCCTCCAGGGCGTCTGCGACTGCCGGGTCCGTTTCCCGCACGGTTTCGTAGCTCATGTATCCGAGTCGGGACCGGTACGACAATAATCTACCCTTTGGGCCCACGCGTGTGAGTGGCTGGCACGTCATGTCCGCTGCCGCGAGTACGGTAGGCTCTAACACCCGTACGTATATATTGGATGACGGTCCACATCCTCACGCATGGTCACCTGGGGGGTGACAGGCGAGCGGGTGGGCCGGGACAGCAATGAGACGCTGGACTGGGACGGGGAAACGGTCGACCCGACCGCGCTGGTGCGCCAATTACACAGTCGAGAAGTCACGGACGGCGAACAGTTACCACAGCGTGTCGACGACTGTTACCGGGGGAGTGTCACCGAGTTAGCGCTACCGTCGGTGGATGCCAGGGTAACCCGAGTTGACACTGACGCTGACACCGAGACGGTTGACTCACCGACGACGCTACAGGAGGGAACGTATCTGCTGACGATGCAGGCCCGGGCTGCCGGTAGCGACCGGGAATCGCCGCTCGGTGTCGTCGACGACATTCGGATTCACGTCCGCTTCGACGGCCCGGCGTCGCTCCATTCGGCCGGCATTACTTCTGTCCTTGCCTTCGGAGAGCCGACGAGTGTTACAGTCGGGTTCGTCTGGGAGACGAACACGGAGCGGCCGCATCTGCAGATCCCGGCAACGCCCGCGGGGCTCGCAACGGCGATCACGCACCTGAGCGGCGCACATCACACGATGCAGCCGTCCCGTTCGCACCCGGAACTCCGCAGCCATCCGCCGATAGTCACGACCGGCGAGACGACCCGCATCCCCGAAACGGTTCGGCAGAACCGCCCTGAAACTGGCATCACGCTCCGTGTCCCAGAGTGCGAGGCGGAACTGCTCGTCAGCGCACCGCTGGCGTACTATCTCGGGGCCGAAGTGGTCATCGAGTCGCGGGATGACGCACTGTTGACCGCGGATGGCACGTCGGTACACCTCTCCTTCGACGCGTGGCCGTCGCTACAGGACGGCGTCGCGGCGCTGCTCCGGAAGGTGTTCTACCTCGACTGTCAGGTCAGACACGTCGACCCGGCCGAGAGCGGGAGCCGCATCACGTCGGCCCTCTCGCTGGATCCGGACGCGCTCCGCGCGCTGTCGCCGGCCGAACGCCTCGAACGGTACGTCGAGGTCTCCGACGAGGCTGTGAACTCGATTCTGCCGGAGTGGCCCCTTTCGACGTACGTCTCGCCGGCACCGGAGCGGGTCCGCTGCCTGCCCTTTCTTCTCGACCGGCTCAGCCTCATCTACCTGCCAGACAGCAGCCGGCTCGACCGGGACGAACTCCTCGACAGGACGTTGACGGATTCGTATCTGAGCCGCGGGTCGGCCGAGCGTCCCCCGGTCATCGAGCCGAACTTGCGCGAAGGTCAACTGCACGCCTGGCTCGCGCCGGGCAACCCGATTGATGCCTGTAAAACACCGCCGGAAGCGTATGTGAATCGCTACCGGTGTCAGAACCGTGAAACCGATAGTCAGCGGGTCGCAGTCGTCCTCAACGACGAGGAGATGGCAGATGAACACACGGAAGTCACGGAGATATACAGGGCAGCGGACCTCCCGATGGACGTTCAGGTCAGCGAACTGCTGTCGGTGAACGAACTGGCCGACGTGTTCCAACAGCCGACGGACTTCGTTCACTTCATCGGCCACTGCGACGACGGGGGCCTGCGCTGTCCCGACGGCAATCTGGCGCTGTCGTCGCTGTCGGAGGCCCGAACCCAGACGTTCTTCCTGAACGCCTGTGGCTCCTACGACGAGGGGCTGGAACTGGTCAAACAGGGCGCGGTCGCCGGCGCGGTGACGCTGACCGACGTGTTGGACAAACACGCCGCGCTGGTCGGGACGGCCTTCGCGCGCCTGCTCAGCAACGGCTTCAGCATCCAGCGAGCCCTGGAACTCGCCCGTCGCCGGATAATGATGTGCAAGGACTACGCGGTTGTCGGCGACGGGACCTATTCAATCGTTCCCAGTCCCGCACAGCCGGCGGCTGTCTGGCTCTCGGAGACAGAGGCGGGGTTCGACGTACAGTGTACGGTCGTCGCCCCGGAGCGACCCGGCGAGAGTTACCGGCTGCCGTTCGACGACAGCGCGGCACTGAACGGCGAACAAACGAGTCACTCGCTCAGCGCAGTGGAGCTGGCCGACGCCCTGGGCCAGACTTCGCTGCCAGTCATCTACGAGGGGGAGTTCCACTGGTCCGACGACCTGGCCGCGTGCCTCCGAACAGATTTCTGATGGACCCGCAACTGTCACGTTCCTTGGTGGGGCCCGGGACGGCAACCGCTCGCTTCTGAGCATAGTAACCGAATGGTCGCTGAGATACGACACTGCAAGGACCCCTTGCGTACCCAGGTGCAGATTTGATACTGTGATCTCAGTCACGAAGTCGCCCGACTGAGAGACAGTCACACCGGCCACTGATTCGACCGCCTTACCGCAACGCTGACGCGCAGAACAGGTGGTTCAGTCCGTGAGAGGAACGGCTTCTGCTTAGGAGGAGAAGTCAATATTTTATCGCTTCTCGCCACTGGGTGTTGTCTGATTGTTGGCGAAATCAACACGACTTGGTCGGTAAAATTAAATATAATAATACACTATATACTGCCATCGGACAATGACTGAAAATCTCCTACAGGACGACGTCGGTTCTATGTTGACCACGGTGTTTGGCGCAACTGACGAGCCGGTGTACGTCGTGAACCCGTCGCGGCGGAGCATCTCGGAACTTGTATCGACACTGGATGCAGACTCGGACGCCCCGGAAGTTCGTCTGCTGGCCGACGAGCGCGCATTGAAAGACGTCATGGACGACTTCCTCGTTGCGAGCACTGCCGCCGATCTCATCGACGAAGAGCGACTCACGATGCGGCTGCTCGACGACGTGCCGAACCACTCGGTCGCGGTGACCGTCGATACGGTGTACGCGCTCGTCACGATCAGCGACACGGTCGGCGGCCTCGGGACCGATGACGCGGAGTTCGTCGACAACGCCTACGACTACTACGACTCAGCCTGGGCGGACGCCGACGAGTACTCGCTTCGGACGCCGCCGCTCAATCGCGTCCAGAGCACGCTGGAAGCCGACATCGGCCCGGAAACCGCGTCGGACTTCAACGACGTTCTGAACTCGCTGTCGACGGCCCGCGGCGACGGCGACGGCCTCGACGAGGTCACCATCAGCCTGCTCGTGGCCGCACGGAACGGCGAACTGCTGTACGACATCAGCAAGTGGGGCGAGGACGTCGGGCTGGCGAGCAAGGCGACGTTCTCGCGGACGAAGACGAAACTCGAAGACATGAACCTCATCGACACCGAGAAGGTCCCGATAGACGTGGGTCGACCGCGACTCCGCCTGATGCTCGGCGATGAGCGGCTCAGGGACGCCGACCCGGACGAGCTGGCCTCCGTGGCCCAGTCTATTCTCGCCGCGTAGGTTTTTCCCGCTTCACCACGAGGGCTTCGGCATGCAAACTGTCGAAGTCGTCGGGCGTGGACCGGCCGTCGACGCACTTACCGCGTTTCTCGCTGATATCGATGTCTCAGTAGCACAGCCGTCGACACCGGCGGACAGCAGTGGCGACCTCACCATCGTCGTCGATACCGTCGGTTCGGAGACGTTTTCGACGTGGAACGAGCGGGCGAAAGACGATGGCACCCCGTGGGTCGCCGTCGAACTGGGCGGCGTCGGCGGCGTCCCGGTAACCGACGCGGCGATCAGCGGCTTCGGCCCGGAAACGGGCTGTTTCGCCTGTCTGCGGACTCGGGTCGGGGCTACAGTCGACGACACCGAGGCGCTCGCGGAGGCCCCACCGGCGGCCACCCAACGATTTGCGGGAGCGCTGGCCGGCCGACTGATAACCCAGTTTCTCAACGGCGATGGGGCCCTCTTCGGGACTGTCACGGAACTGCCGCACACGCAGCGACGATTTCTCCCCGTCCCGGGCTGTGACTGCGGCGAGAGGACGAGCCAGAACCTCAGCGACGGCCGCCAGACGGCCCCCGACGGCGAGGCGCTATCGCGGGCGGAACTAGGCCTCGACGACCGGGTCGGAATCGCCACGGAGGTCGGTGAGGTCGAATCGTTCCCGGCTCCGTACTACCTGTCAACGCTCGCCGAGACTGCCGGTTTCAGCGACGTATCGGCCGCCGCCAAGGCCGCCGGTGTCGCTATCGACTGGGACACGGCGTTCATGAAAGCGCTGGGCGAGAACTACGAGCGGTACGCGGCCGGGGTCTACCGAGAAGGGAACCTGCGGCACGGGATAGTGGACGATGTTCCGGACGCCGTTGCGCCCGCGGCGTTTGTCAGAGAGGAGGGCGAGTGGGACGAATCGACGGCGCTTCCCTGGGTCCCGGCCGAAAGTCTGCTGACCGACGAACGCCGGTCGCTTCCCGCCGAAACCGTCCATTATCCGCCACCATCGAACGCCATCAGACCGGCGACGACGACCGGGCTCGGGCTTGGAAACTCCGTCACCGAGGCGCTGCTGACCGGGCTGTACGAGGTCATCGAACGCGACGCCGCGATGCTGTCGTGGTACTCGACGTTCGAGCCGCTCCGAGTCGCTATCGACGACCACGAGCGGTACGAGACGCTCCGACGGCGCGCAACGTCCGAGGGGCTCGACGTGACGGCGCTGTTACTGACACAGGACGTGGACGTGCCGGTCATCACTGTCGCACTAGAACGGGACGAGTGGCCCCGTTTCGCGCTCGGCACCGATGCGGGCCTGGACCCCGGTGCGGCCGCCGTCGGCGCGCTGGAGGAGGCGCTCCAGAACTGGATGGAACTCGACAGCATGGGTCCCGAAGCGGCCATGGACGCACAGGGTGCTATCGGGCGGTACGCCGAATCGCCCGGCGAGGCGGCCGACCTGACGGCCACCGAGACGACGGTCCCGCTGGACTCGCTCGGCCCCGACGCGGCCCTCTCCGGCGAGGCAGAGCTAGAGGCGCTGTGTGAGCGGGCGGCTGATGCGGGGCTCACGCCCTACGGGGCGCGGCTGACGACGCGCGACCTCGAACAACTCGGATTCGAGGCGGTCCGTGTCGTCTGTCCCTCGGCACAGCCACTGTTCTTCCGAGACGCGTTCTTCGGCGAGCGGGCCGAAACCGTGCCGGCCGATTTGGGCTTCGAGCCGCGACTCGACAGGGGTCATCATCCGTTCCCGTAGAAGTGAACGGCGTAGCGAACGGACGCTCAGATGCCGAACGTCGCCCGCAACATATCCCGGGTGCCCGGTCCGAGGCCGACAGCAGTGACGGCGATGAGTAACAGGAGCGCGTACCGCGGGCTGTCGTCGATGAACTCCTGGTTGAACAGCGAGACGACCAGCGAGGCGACAGCGAGCTTGACGACCAAGAACGGCCAGGACGTGCCGATAGCGGCTGAGAGGCCGGCCGGCTGGAGCGCCTCGGTGGCTGCGATGATGAACTCGTTGGCCGGGTGTTTCGGGTAGTACGTCAGCGGGACGCTGAGCGCGTCGAGCCAGTCGGCCAGCACAACGTTCGCAACACCGTCGATGGCGTGGCCCCAGATGACCAGCAGGCCGATATACCCGGTGCCGTCGTTCATCGCCGGTCGGTAGGTTTCAAAGGCCCAGTAGAGGCCGTACGACAGCGCCGACGCCAGCGCGACAGTGGTGATGAGGACCGACGGGTACAGCGTCGCGTACTCGCGTGTGAGCGCGACAACTGTGAGATACAGGAGCGTCACGGCGACGAGGACGCCACCGACAGCGCCGGTCGTCCGGTAGTAGCTGTCGACGACGCCGCGCTGTTCGAGGTCCACGCAGACGACGAGGACGAGCAGCGTCAGCAAGAACACCGTGCCGTAAATGACGGGACTGATGATGAGTGAACTCAGCGGGTACTCGACGATGGGTGAGACACCGGCATCTACCGCGCGGTCGGTCGCATCCTCGACGGTCCGCAACGCGCCGCCGAGCAGCATGAACGGCACGAACGCGAAGTAGAGTTTCGGGTCTTCGGCGATGTCCAGTCGCTCGAGGAGGAAGTAGACACCGACGAGCATGTACACCAGAATCAGCAGGTAGCCGATCTCGGAGACGAGAGTGTATCCTGGTTCAGCGATGAGCCGCCCCTCCTGGATGGCCGCCGCACAGCCATCGTACAGCGGTTGTGGCCCGGATGCAGTCATCTCGGCACAGCTGGCCGACTTGGCGTCCGCGTACACCGGCCCCCAGAAGTACTGCCAGAGGAACCGGTCCCAGACGGCCTGTGGAGCGGCCGTAGCGGCGCCGACCGCGACGAGAATGACAGCGACGAGAGAGCCCACCCAGAGCTGGCCGGGCCCGAAGTCATCGACGGCTCGCTCGAACGTTTCCATGGGCGAGTGACCGGTGGCAGGCGGTTTTAGCGTTCCGGTCGCGTGTGCGTAGGGTGGAATACCCGTGCCTCAGACGGCGGTGCCATGCGAGGCGAAAATGCGCTCAGTCCTGCGTGAGCGCTTCGTTTCCGGCCGCCACGAAGGTCTCGTGTGCCTCGCCGTTGGAGGCGACGACGGAATCGCTGTCGTGGGTCCAGGGCTCGCCATCGAGGTCAGTGACCGTGCCGCCAGCCTGTCGGACCATCTGGACACCAGCGAGCGTGTCCCAGGGGGCCATCGGGCGCGTGCAAACGAGTCCTTCGAGCGCCCCGTCGGCCACGTGTGCCAGCGTGGCCTGGAACGAACCCAGGCGCCGGATGTCGCCGAAGCGGTCGCCGACAGCGCTGCACAGCCGGCCGAACTCAGCCCTGTCGTCGCGGTCCCACCAGCCCACCGGAGCCACGGCGAACGTCTCCGGGTCGGTCCGTCCGCTTACCGTGAGTTCGGTCCCGTCTCGGGTCACGCTTTCGGGGCCGGCGGAGTAGAGATCGCCATACGAGGGCAGGTAGGTCACCGATGCGACCGGTTCGCCGTCGACAACGGCGCTTACGCTCGTTGCCCACAGGCGCATCCCACGGACGTAGTTCGCGGTCCCGTCGATCGGGTCGATGACCCACGCCGTACCGCTGTCGGGGACCCTATCGACCGCTTCGACGTTTTGGTCGGCCTCCGGGCCAGCCAGCGTCGAGAGGTCTTCCTCACAGAGGAACCCGTCACCGGGGAACTCCGCTCGAATCGTGGCGACGACCTGCCGCTGAGCGTCGCGGTCCGTCGCCGTGACGAGGTCGTTCTTGTTTGCCTTCGACTCGACGCTGAGGTCGCCCCGGAACTGCTCGCGGGCCACGACACCGCCGGCGCGGGCCGCTCGCTCGGCAACCGCTGCCCGGTGGCTTGCATCTGTCATACCTGAGGCTGGACCGGCCTCGTTCAAACCTTCTCGCCTTCCAGCAAAACAGGGCCGCCGTCCGGGGACGGTTCAATCGTCTTCTTCGACAGCCTCGTCGACAGCATCGAGAATAGCCTCGGCGATGTCACGCGCTTCTGTGGGCGTGTACAGGACCTGGTTTCCCAGCGACTGTTCTATACGGACGTAGCCGTCATCGTCCTCGATGGAGAAAAACGCCGTATTCTCCAGCGGTGGCACGCGCAGGCTGGCCCCCTCGGACTGGTCTGTAGCCATGTTACCAATTAACGCGTAGACTGGTTTAAATCTACGGCTCAGCGCGAGAGAAAGGGGCAAGATTTCAATATTGATAACTGGGACCAAACAAATTATGTCTATCCCGGAAACGTACAAATATGGCTTCGATACGTGGGATGCTTCGGTTCAGCAAGGATATCTCAGTTATCATGCTTTTGGGGGCCGTCTACGTCCTCGGGCTGAGCGTGAAGACTGTCATCAGGGCATCGGAGAGCAGGCTGGTACGACTCCACGCTCTCGGCGGTGAAATCCGGAACCGGCTTCGCCGGCCGGCGTGAGACGACGACGGCCCGAAGGCACGGACTAGAACACGGCGGCAAATAGCTGTAATCAAAGGATTTTCAAGCGGCAGTAATAAATGTTTATCGGCCAGGTATCCGGTCTGCACATATGATGGTTGACCGAATGTCCACGGCTTTGTGCTATGTTCATAGACCTACCAACCGATCAGCAGATGTTTCTCTATTAAACTGTTTGAAAAGTTTACAAATGAAAGGCCTGTGACAGTTACAGCCTGCTATATACCCGTGTTACCACGATATTAGTACGTGAATAAGATAGTTCCCCCAATTGTTACTCTCGCACTTGGTCATCAGAAGTGAGGAGATTGTGCTCGGGTAAAATCAGGGCTGACGCGCCAAACGCTGCTATTAATTATAGATTAGTTTATCCAATAGCTTTATTATATTCTGGATTGACATGATAATTTGTGTGGGGGCAAACGATATTTGCGAGACCTGATCGATTACAAACAGATAAGAAGGACTTACCAGTCGTATCCAACAAAAGCCCTTAAGCGGAGTAGAGAGTGTATGCTAATGAACCTATCAACTGAGGTATGGGGATGACGATACAGGCAAACCAAGCGGACCAACAGGGGGTCGCGTCCAATACTGTAGACGAGTTTCTTGTCACGCCGGAGAGAGAAGTCACACCGGTTTTGAGTGTCGTGATGCCAACTCTCAACGAAGAGAAAGGTATCGTTGAATGTATTGATCGAATCAAGACAGCGATTTCGGAGTTGCGCGTCCCGACTGAGATTATCGTAAGCGACAGCTCGACCGACGCGACACCGGAGCTAGCGCGCGAGCGCGGCGCGACAGTCGTGACACCCGACGAACCTGGCTACGGGTACGCGTATCGCTACGCGTTCGACAAGGCGCGGGGAGAGTACATTGCGATGGGCGATGCGGACACGACGTACGATTTCGAGATGATTCCACAGCTCCTCGAACCTGTCCAGAACGGCGACGCGGACATCTGTATGGGAAGCCGACTTGAAGGAGAGATTCGGGACGGGTCGATGCCGCCGCTCCACAAATACGTCGGAAATCCGCTATTGACGCGGTTCCTGAACACGTTCTATGGGGCCGGTGTGAGCGATGCACACAGTGGGTTCCGTGTGTTCACTAAAGACGCGCTCGAAACGCTAGAGCTAGAGACGACCGGGATGGAGTTCGCCAGCGAGATGATCATGGAAGCCGGTGCGAACGACCTCACCATCGAGGAAGTCCCGATTGTCTACCACGAGCGGGAGGGCGAGGAAACGCTCGACAGTTTCAGCGACGGCTGGCGCCACGTCCGGTTCATGCTCGTGAACGCGCCGGACTACCTGTTCTCGTATCCGGCCCTGCTGCTAGTCTCAGTCGGGGCGGTGTTGATGTCACTGTCAATCGCCCGACTGTCAATCGGCGGCGTCAACTTCGGGATCCAGACGATGGTCGGTGGGTCGTTGCTGACGATCGTCGGATATCAGGTCTGGACGCTGGCGCTGTTCAGTTCCATCGCCGCGAACCCGATCAACAAGCCCGGGGGCGTGCTTGTCGGCATGATACGGGAGCAGTTCCAGTTGGAGCACGGAGCGTCAATCGGCATCCTCGCGACTGCAGTCGGCGTCCTGTACCTCGGGAGCGTGTTCACCCAGTGGCTTCTCGCCGGCGAAGCGGCGTTACCGTCAGCCACGGCAACCCTTCTGGCCTCGACAGTCGTGGTGCTCGGAATACAAACCGTGTTCGGGTCGTTCTTCATGAGCATGCTCGCGGACAGCAGCTAAGCACGGGATTTCCCTTCAGCCGACTAGTCAAGCCTGCGTACACCTGCTAGAACACGTCCCGTTTGCAGCACACTGAATATCGGGCTGCGTTCGGTTCTCGGCAACGAACTGCCACTCGTTTCGGCCCACGCTGTCGGTTCCGTTCGAATACGTGAGCTGTCTGTACAGCCCATTGTAGTTCATCACGCTATCGTACTCCGTTCTGGAGTAGCGCTCCTCATCGATACCGTCCTGGTGGGCGTCGAGCCCCATCGCGTGCCCGAACTCATGCATGAACAGCGAAGCAGTGATTCTCGTCGAGTCGAATCGCTCCATCGCCGCGATTTCAGGTCGTCCTGCGCCGACGAAGTAGTCGTCCCCGTTGTAGGCGACGTCTTCCGTGAGCAAGACATAGTAATAGCCGTCAGGCCGGTGCTCCGAATGGTTGGCCCGGAAGTCGTAGATATCGTTTCCGAGACCAGCGCGGGGTTTCGAGTACACCGTCCCGTTGGCCGAAAGGTTGGTATCGTCTGTAACCAGATGCATATCGATACCGGTGGACCCGTCGGGGTTCGAAACGGGTGCATTGTCGAAGGTCTCGACGATAGACGCCTGGACCGAGTCGCTGAGCGTCGTTGACTGTGTGGAATCGGCTTCGACGTAGATGTCCGTTCGGAGGGGGTCTGCGTCCGGAATAGCCTGCTCGCAGCGGACTTCCATACCGTCCGGATACCCGTCTCCATCCGTGTCAGGGTCGGTCGGATCAGTGCCGTAGACGGAGCGTTCTAGCGAATCAGACAGCCCATCCCCGTCTGTATCAGTGCCGTTCGCATCGGCCTCTGCCTGCTGTGCGTTCGGAGTATCGGCCCCACCGCCGCTAGGGGCGTTCACCTGCGGCGACGTTCCGGCGGCCGGAAACATGACACTGAGCAAAAGCACCGTGACGAGCACGACGGCACCGATGCGAAACATCGGCAGGCGGCGGAACCAGTTGTCTGTGAGACGGCGGTTGCCGACAGATATGTTGGTGTGTTTATATTTATTATTAGTATTGATATCTAGAATGGTATCTGGACAAGACTCCGATATCACGGATAAAATAGACTTCAGTCCCATCCTTACCGGAGAATTCGAGATTGCGAGTTAAGTAAGTAATTCTCTAGATATCAATATCGATTTCGATATTGAGAAGGGATGTACAGCAGACGAGCCTGGCTGTGGCTGTCGGTATCTTCAATGGCCTCGGTCCAGTAACGGGAGCTAATGCGTGGTACCCGGCGGTTCTGGCTCACACTCGCCGCAATCGGCTGTCTCGTCGCAGGCGGCGGATTACTCGATGCACCCCTGTTACTCGTCGGTGCCGTCGGACTCGCAGGCTGGCTGCTCGCGATGCAGATTGCGTTCGTCCGTGCCGTTTCACGGCTCAGGAACGAACTCACTGTCAGCCAGTCGCTCGAACGGTCCCGAATACGGACCGATGTTGAAACGAGATATACGCTGCAGGCATCGGTTGACGCCGCCGATGGTCACCTACCGCTGTCCATCGAGGCAACGGTTCCGCTCGCAGCGCGGATGGAAGAGGGCCGCTCCCCGGCGATCACCCTCGATGCGTCGATGCAGTCATCGTCGGTGGCGGTTCCGCTCACCTGGGAGATGGTGGGCAACCACACCATTCCCGGAGCTACGGTGACGGCCAGTGACGGTACCGGGCTGTTTACCCAGTCGTTCACGACTGCCTCTGGCCCGGAAATAACGGTCGAATCCCCTTCGGTCGGTCCGATTCACGTCGGCCAGGGCGGGAAACGACTGCTACGTGGTGTCGGCGAGCACGACGCCCGCGGAAGGACGGGCGGCTTGTCGGCCGAGGAGATTCGGAAATACGTCCCGGGTGACGCACTGAAATACGTCGACTGGAAAGCGACCGCCAGGCTGGACGAGACCCACGTCCGCAACTACGAAGCCGAGAGTAGCCGTAGCGTAGTGCTCGTCCTCGATCATCGTCACACGATGGGAGACGGCCCACCCGGCGAAACGAAGCTAGATCATCTCAAAGCGGTCGCCGCGGCGTTCCAGCAGCGTGCCGAAACGATCCGTGACCCGCTGGGCTATCTCACTATCGACGACGCGGGCGTGACGGAGTCGAGAATCCCAGTGGCGAGAGCAGAGGCCTACAGGTCGTGTCAGCATCGGATCAGCGACCTCGATACCGAAACGGAGACGCCGGCAACAGCCACCGCGACAGCGGCTCACACCGGAACGATGACAGGAGTGGTGAATCCGAACACAGACACGCAATCACCGATGGAAACGACGCTGCTCGCGTATCGAGACGCCGCCGGATCGAAGCGGCACCTTCCAAACCAACCACTGTACAACGGATTCCAGGCGGCACCGAGTGAGATCCGCGGCGCAGACCTGCTGGTCATCTGTACCGACGACAGCAACCCAAGCGAGCTGCGGAACACAGTGGGACTGGCGAGACGCAACGCGACGGAAGTCGTCGTGTTTATCACGCCGTCGGTGGTCTTCGACGCGGATCTCGTCGCTGATCTCGATACCGCATACGAACGGTATCGCGCCTTCGACCAGTTCCGGCGTGGACTGAACGAGATCGACTCGGTGACTGCCTACGAGGTCGGCTCTCCGGACCAGATCTCGGCGATCCTGTCCGGCGGGGCAGCGAACACGGAACAAGGGGAGTACGCATGAGTATAGCCAGGGAAACTAAAGAACGCTCGCTCCGCTCGATACCAACCGTACTCGGCCTACTAGGCATCGTCGCAGCGGCAGGCGGGCTGGTCTTGGGCGGGCCAGCGTGGCTCGGTCTCGCGGGTGTCGCACTCGGCGGGCTCTACCTGTTTGGAACCCCGGTTCTCGCGGTCATGTTTGGCCAGATCGCGCTCGTCGCAGTCGATGCACCGTCACTGCGTACCCTTGTCCTCGTCGAAGGCGGTCTGTTCATCGTGCTACTTTCGAGGGCTGTGGCGACGCCCCATAGCCAGGCTGCCGGCGGCCTCGTCGCGCTCGTCGTTCCGCTGCTTGGCGGTCTCACCTGGCTGTCGCTTGAGCGCTGGAGCCTGGACCCGCTTCCGGTCGGGGCCGTCCTTCTCACCGGAGTCGCCGTCGTCGGCTATCTACTCCATCGCTATCTGCTGTTAGAACTCGACATCGTGACCGAAGACCCAGCTTCGGACAGTGATTTCCAATGAGCCAACCCGAACCTACGCAACCGGACGCATCGGTCGAGGAACGTGATCAACGAGCGGACGACGAACACGACCGCCAGACCCTCGAGGCGGAACTGGAAGTGCTACGGGAAGAGAACCGGCGATTGCGCGACTCGTATGCCCGTGCAAAACGGGCGACGTTCAGACGCACGGCAATGGGCTTTTTTGTGGTTGGCGGGCTGTCCCTCATATCGGCCCTCCTCTTTCCAGCCCTGCAGACCATCTTCGTCGCGTTCGGTGGAACCGGAGTGTTCGCCGGCATCGTCACGTTCTACCTCACGCCCGAGCGGTTCGTCTCGACATCGGTCAGCGACACAGTGTTCGAAACGCTGGCCGATGTCGAACAGCATCTCGTCAGAGAGCTGGAACTCCAGACCGAAACGGTGTACGTCCCGACGACGTCGCGTCCGGAAACGAACGCGCGCCTGTTCGTCCCACAGCACGTCGAATACGTGGTTCCTGACGTGGCGGAATTAGCGGAGTTGTTCGTCACGAGCAACGTCGAAGCGGCGCAGGGCGTCTCCCTTCCGCCGACCGGTGACCGTCTGTACACTGAGTTCGAGCGATCGGCGTCGGGCGACCTGGGTGACGATCCCGGAACGATAGCGACGCAACTGACTGCAGCCCTGTCCGAGCAGTTCGAACTCGTCGACGAGACAACAATCGAAATCGATGACGAGAACCGAAACGCGTCCATCGCCCTCGACAATCCAGCGTTCGGTGACATTCACCAACTGGATCACCCAGTGGTGTCCCTGCTCGCCGTGGGGTTTGCTACAGGCCTCGACCGACCAGTCACCGTCGAAACACGTGAGGATGACCGATTCAGCGGTGTCGTGACAGTTTCGTGGGATGACATCGAGCAGCCATCGGTGCAGTCCGGTGACACGACGACCCGAACACAAGAGACAACAGCAACCCCAGAAAACGACTAACGGCGACTCGACCGCTACTCGAACTCACGTTTCGTCCCGCCGTCACCGACCGCCGGCTCAACCCCCGCACTGTGGTCGGTGTCGGACCCGGGCGGCGTGATCGACTGGAGGATTTCCTCGATAACCGCTTCGGAGCCGATCTGGCTCAGTTCGGCGTCGCTGTTCATGATCAGTCGATGTCGCAACACCGGGAGTGCCATCTCTTTGACGTCGTCGGGGATGACGTACTCCCGGCCGTTCAGACGGGCGACCGCTTTAGACGTGTTCTGGAGGGCAATCGTCGCCCGCGGTGAGGCTCCGTGAGTGACGTTTCGGTGGTCCCGCGTCGCGCCGACGATAGCGAGAATGTACTCCTTGACGCTGTCTTCGATGTGCGTCTTGGGGATCACGGTCCGGGCGTCCAGGAGTTCATCCCGGGAGATGACCTGTGAGATCGAGTCCGCATCGAGCGTTGGATTCGCGTCAAACCGGTCGAGAATCGCACGCTCATCCTCGGAGTCAGGAATCTCCGTAACGAGTTTCATCTGGAACCGGTCGCGCTGGGCCTCCGGGAGCTTGAACGTCCCCTCCATCTCCAGGGGGTTCATCGTCGCAACGACGGTAAACGGCGTCGGGAGTTCGAGCGTCGACCCTTCGATAGACACCTGTCCCTCCTGCATCGCTTCGAGCAGCGCGCTTTGGGTTTTCGGCGGGGCGCGGTTGATCTCGTCGGCGATGACCAGGTTCGTAAACACCGGGCCTTTCTGCAGTTCGAACTCGCCGTTTTGCTGGTGATACACCGTCGTTCCGGTGATATCTGCGGGGAGCAGATCAGGAGTCATCTGGATCCGGGAATGCTGGAGATCGGTAGCGTTCGCGACGAGCGTGGCAATCGTGGTTTTTGCGACACCGGGAACCCCTTCCAGAAGCACGTGACCGCGTGTCAGCATTGCGACAGTAATGTGCCGAAGGACCTCTTCGTTACCGATAAGAACTGTGTCCGCCTCGTCCCTGAGACGGTCGTACAGTACCGACGGATCAGTCATTGCGTTGACGTTCGGCCCGCTGTTTAATAACGGCTTCCGTTACCTGCTTGATCTGTGCGGCCTCCCAGTCCGGATGCCGGGCCCTGAGATACTGTTCGACGCCATCCCGGGACAAATGCGGATCCGTATTGTAGCCCCTAGATTCCCGGAGTCTCTCTGGGAGTCGCTCGTCGAGACGGCGGTCGTACGCGAGCAATGCCCCGACCAGAACGACGCCACAGAGCAGTAACAGCACGTCTGACCGCTGCACGGCCAGGACAACAGCGGCCAACGGCGGGACGCTACTGGCATGTGAGTAATCCAGCAATGCGGCGTCGTGGTCGGCGACGAGGTTCCGGACGAACCGTCGGTTGTCACCACGTTCGAGCATCGCGTTCACGAAGATACTCGGGTCACTGACGGCGATAAGCCGACCGTCGCCGACCGATTCGCTCGTGACAACAGGCCGGGACGCCAACTGCTCCTCACCGTCGATCTCAGCGTTCCCGTTGCTGTCGAGGTAGGCGTATTCGGAGGTGTTGATCAGCGTCGTCGCGTTGCCGGCCCTGACGGTCGTGCCGTAGTTGAGGACGATGGTTTCAACGCCTGCCGTCTCCGGATAGTCGCCGGCAGGCGTCGCTTCCGGGAACGAGGAGTTCCGGTAGTAGTTACGGTTGTCGTACACGGGGCGGCCGTCAAAACGCGCGTCCGCACCGACCGCGGCGAGCAGGGCATTCCCGTGGGACCGGTAATCCTCGGCGACCACGAGTGTGCCGCCGCTTCGGACGAACTCTGCGATTCGGGTCCGCTCGCTTGCCGAGTACGGCTCCGCTGGCGAGAGAACGACCGCAACGGTGCCATCAGCGTTGCTCGTCGGATACTGACTCACGTTCGTTCCGACAGTTACGTTGGTGCCGGCGTCAGCAGCGACGTTTTGGAGTTCGCCCGTGCCGTCCCACTGGGAGTTGTACGCACCGAACGCCGCCGATGACGTGCTCGCGGCGTAGACGAGCGCGATGAGCATGAGGGCGGTGTAAGCGGCCAGCAGTAGCTGTGGGAGACTGAGCGATGGCAGCCAGGAAGCGTCGGAAGTCGACGTCGACACCATCAGACCAGCCCCGGCAGTAGAATCTCAAGGATCCGTTTGATGACCACGTAGGCAAAGCCCACCAACCCGAGTCCGATGAGCCACCAGAGCCGCCGTCGCCAGCGCGGCGATACGGCCTGTGGTGCGACCAGTTCGACCGTGACGAGAAACCCGATCAGCGAGACGACGAAGAACAACTCCAATGTCAGCGCGTCCAGCAGGGTTAACACGAGGATGGTGCCAAGAACCCACATGAGATGCCCGTAAATGAACTGCTGGCGCTGTCGGGTCGCCATACTACGCTGTTCTATTGGGTGGACAGTCAAAGTTCCGACCGGCGGTCGCTGATTGCGGCCCCGATGAAAGAACTGACAGTTGTTCTAATATCTCGGCTCAGTCGCCGCTAGACTGTCTCGCGTCCGTTGACTCGTAATCAGGCTCCGGGCGCAGTCACCGCTGGAAAGCAGATACCGGCGCGGCCGTCAGATGTGGGACTGTTGCAACGATGGCACCGAACAGCGTGAGCGAGACACCGCCGACGAATATTGCTACGTGGATGGTCCAGCGTCCGCAGAGGCGGAGCCTGAAAAAGACGAGACATACTATTATCACGAGAGTACTGGAAGGGTTCCCAGTGGGTTGCATTGCTCGGTCGGTCACTCGAACAGAGTAGTCCTTCGTGAATGGATCCGTATGCCAGAATAGTCGCGGCCTCACACGCGTCACTGTCGATGGTTTTTGATATGACTCCCGCCGAAGTTGAAATGCCCCGAATTACTGTTTCAGCCTGTCGTTCGAGGTTCCTCGGTAGGAAGAGGGCTACCGAAATTCGGTCTATCGGCTCACCTGCGCTTTCAGAGCGTGTGCTCACGCCAGTCAGCCTCCTCTGGCGCGGTGTCGCATCAAGCCCGAATGTCCCATTTTCCAAGTTCTCATCAACGATCACAACAGTATATTCATACTGTCCCTATAGCGGGTCGTACCATTGCTGTCCACGCTCAGGAATAGCGGGCGCAGGGCCAGTTGTTTCCAGGTGATACGTTCTTGTGGGTTCGCTTGCGTAGTTATCAGTATTTCTCACCTACAATCACGCACCTCGGGGTGCCAAGCACCGTGGCGATCTCGGAGCAAATCGTCCAGCAACGAGTGTGTCTATATCTGATACGACGTGCCGGGAAAACAAAAGGTTTCTCTAGGGAAACAGACATGGGCCAGAACAATTGTTTACCTGAGTATCAGAACGCAAGGTTAGAATCAAGAGCGCTTGATTACTTTAACGGTGTGATACACTCTTCGTAACGATATCAGACATCGCCGCACGGGCTGATCTATCGAAGATTTGAGTCCATCAGCGTCTCAATTCGATGGGAATAGGCATTCGGACCAAACGCCCCCAAGTCGGAAATGCGGTAGTTTACTGACTGCCCAGATAGAAGTCCGGATCAAGCTGAGTACGCCCAGCACCTGTCACCCAGTACACTCTTGTACGCCCAACTCTCTCCGATTCTATCCACCCTTTTGCTTCCATAGTCTGTAGTTCGCTCTTGCGAAGCAGGTTGTTGGTCGGATAGAGTTGACGTTGGTAGCGGGCAAGGGTGACGCGGCAGCGTCACCAAAATGCAATCTTCCCGTTTGAGTTGCTGAACTCAGAGGCGAGCACCGCGAACCTGCTGGAGCAGGTTCGCTGGCGCGACGGCCTCTATTGCCCGCGCTGCCGGTCTGAGTCAGTGATCAAGCACGGCACCTATTGAATGTTTCAACGGTATCTCTGTAAGGATTTCGACCGCACGTTCAACGATGGACCGGCACGATCTTCGCGCACGCGAAGATCGGCCTCGACAAGCCCTTGTTCGCGTTCTACGCGTTCCTTCGGTTTAACACGAGTGTAACTAGTTAGACGCCGAGCTCATCGGCTCGTGCCGATCACTTCGGCGGCGCGTCGAGCAGTTCGCCAGAACGCTCGACGCGCAAGCTATTTCCCTCGTTGGTCCGGTCGAAATTGACGTAGTCTACGTGACTGCGTGGCCTTTCGACACACAGTCGCGGAAGCTATGACAAAGATAAGCCGCCGGTGTTCACACTCGTCGATCGTGGCAGCGGTCAGCGATACGTCGTGCCAGCGAAATCCGCTGATGAATCGACCGTACGACTCCTCCTCGGTGGCCACGAGGAGGAGTCGGTGGCCGTCTATACTGACGGATTTCGAGCGTAGGATCTACTTGAGGACGATGAGAACTACCAGCGAGAAGCGGTCATTCATGGCGAGGGCGAATACGTTGATGGAGACGCGCACCTCAACACCTGCGAGAGCCACGCGTCGCTGGTGCGACGGTGGCTCTCACCACACCGAAATGTCTCCAAAGACAAGCTCACGCCGTATCTTAGAGCGTTCCAACTTCGCCGCCGAATCCTACGCAAGTCCGGTCGAGAACCTCTCAAAGAAATCGTTCGAACCGTACTCTGACTCACCAACAACGTGCTTCACATGAGCGTGTAGGGAAAGCCGTCTCTCCGATGGAATATCCATCCCGAAATTACACAACTTTATCCGACCTTAATGGCCCGGGCAAATTGCAATGCGACCATTCACGTAGACAGTCCCGTCCCTGATGCACGGGGACTCAGCTATTGTCACATTGTTGGTCTTGGTTGTATCTGCCCCCATTCCTCGTCCCCCGATAACTGCCGCCTTCGCTGAGACACTACTATTATATACTAACTGCTGGTTTTCTCTTAGATGAGATCTAATGAAGTGATCTGCTTCTAGGTCTTGTCTTTGGATCTCGTGAAATGCCGAGTGATCAACATCTGCGCCACGGATCAGCTCCGTATCACCAACAACAGACGGGGGTAATTTTGAAACGGAAGTGAGGAGTAGCAAGCATAAAAATACTGCCAAAGCAGCCTGAGTCAGATTACTTGGCAGACGGCGCGTCACCTGCTGTGGCGTTATGCGTCCGAAATCTTGACGAAGGGTGGTAAACCCCTGAACGTAGATTAGGCTGAAGAAGACAGCGAAATAAGTCAAGACCCGTCCTGGATTCAGATCAAAGAAAAGACCAACACCTGCTAAAACGGTGCATACGCCGAGAATACTGGTTGGAATAAGGATATTTGTCCATTCTTCCCTTGGGTCCCGAAGCCAGTGGAGCCCAATTGTGGCACCGGCAATAAGGAACCCAAACCGAATCCCCCAATCAAGAGTCATTATTATCGGACCATAGGTGCTCCCCGCGACACCACTCGAAACACCGACAGCCCCGACCCCAGCGGGCTGTGAGACAAGGAGTTTGAACACGTGAAATGACACAAATGAGGCGAACCCGTGCCCAATAAACTGCATATAGGCAAAGAGGCCAATCCCGCCCAAAAACACAAGCGCCACTGAGATATCCCACCGGCCACGGAGCAACGACAATGCAAGGAAGCAGGAACCAATTATTAGATAAAAGAAGGCGGATGTGAAATGAGAAGTCAGCAGCGTGATTAAACAAATAAGTGCTAAGCAAAGATGTTGTTTCGACACTTTTCGAGTTAGGCCAGTTCTTAGATGGACACCCAGCAGAACCACGATCATCAGGAGCGCGATGTTTAAGGTCCGGAACTCAACACCAAAACGGAATACACCCCACGTGAGCGCAAAAATGATTGTTGCAAACAACGCTAGCTGACGGGTTACGATATGTCGACCCATGGCAGCATAGAACGTTATGATCGTCGCAGAGTAGGTTACGACGGGGAGGAACTGAACAACCCGGACAATCGGACCGCCGAAAAAAATGGCTAGCAGTTCGGTGAAAGCGTACAGTCCGATGAAATTAAATGACACTGACTCCGGGATTGCAGTGAGATGGCCCCCAGAAATGCCCGAACGAATGATAGAATAGTGAAGGATAACGTCTCTATATCCGACCGGAAGCGGCGAGCCGTAACTGAGAACCCCCCCAATCCCAGCCCCAAAAATAGCCAAATAAAGTAAGTCATATCCTCCAATGAGTCGTCGTTTAGGAACTCGTGCAATTGGATACAAGATGAGCCCGAAGACGGTAACCCAAGCGGGTCCGGGGAGCGAGCCTCGCAACTGGAAAATATATGCCGAGACTGAAATAGCCGCAACAACAAGCGAGACTTTTAGAAAACGACCGGTTCCATGATCCTCGCTTGGCATCAATTAATACGTGGTTATTCTTTGGGTATGTTAAGTGTTTGGAACATGTCTGTCGGCCTGAAGGAAAGTTCAGTACTTCACAAAGCCGGTTAGTTGAGAGGTTTGCTTGCTGAAGGTGTGTCTAATGCCAAATAAGCAGACGGTGACATCCACGAAGACCAGCTTCTTAACTTCCTCGTCAACCGCTTGACGACGAAATTTCACTCGGTATCGGCGCTAATGCTGAAATCGATGCTGAGGATATCTACGAGGTTCTCGTCGGCGGCTGATCCCCACCGACAGCGGCAGCTCCCCCTTCGATTGGCGTCCCTCGATCACTATCGACGACTCATCTTAACAGAACAGGTGACTCACGTCAGGTTAACTGGCAATGCTTTGTGAGGTACTGAAGTTCCAAAAAACGAATCGCTCATGGGTAGAGGATTATTGGTGGCGTCATAGCGCAGATTCTAAGATGGGTTTGAGTGCTTCGCCACCCAGTTTGCGGCGGACGCGCTTCCGTAGTTGGAGCACTCCATCCGTCTTTAGTTAGGAGACGAACCGCGTGACAGCAGCGGCTTATCGAGACTACTTTTCCGAAGGAGTGAGGAGGAGAAGTCTGTGGATGACTCTCCGTCCTCACCTCGAGTCATGCGTCGACTCACTACGATTTTTCCATCTGAGTTCCTCGAAGAGCACGCCAAGGACTCGGCGTAGTCGAATGCAACAGGTAAACACAGATGCCCGCCCTCGTGTGGTCGTTCGTGTTCCTCTCGCCTGCGGCGGAGCCGAACACTCGCTGGATTCCGGCGCAGCTACAACGCTACCGCCGATGAACCGCTCTCTCCCGGCGGATTCCATCAGCGGTTGACGCCGACGTTTGCGGAGTATCTGCGCGACCTCGGCGAAGCCGTGCTCGACGAGGTCGCTGTTCCCGATACTGTTGACGCTGATATTGACCGATTCAGGGACGTGATGACCGCTGATGGAACGGTGTTTCGGCTGCACGAGTTCCTCCCTGATGATTTCCAAGCCCGTTATGAGGAGCAGGCTGGAGCGAAGTTTCACCTGCTCGATAACGCCACCGATGAGATGATCGAACGAATCGACGTAACGGATGAGAAAACGCGCGACAGTACGCTATCCAAGACGGGTTCGTGACTGCAAGAGCGGCTCGTTCTGCTTGACCTAGCGTACTTCAAGTACCGTCGCTTCGCGTTGATCGACGAGAAGGACGGCTACTTCGTGAGTCGGCTGAAGAAGAGCGCGAACCTGGTGATAACAGAGGAATTACGGGAATGGCACTCGCGCCATTCAGTTGAACGGCAAGCAGATCCACGATGTAGTCGATGATCTCTCGCAGAAGTACATCGACGTAGAGGTCGAAGCGGAGTTCAAGCGAGGCCAGTACGAAGGAACGCGCTCGCTGGATACGAAGCGATTTCGCGTCGTCGGCGTCCTCGTCGCGGACGCCGACGACTACCATCTCTGCATCACGAATCTGCCGCGAGATGAGCTCTTCCCGGAGGATCTAGCGACGTTGTATCGGTGTCGTTGGGAGGTAGAAACCACGTTTCGTGAACTGAAGACGCAGTACGAGTTGGACAAGTTCGACACAAGCGACCCGGATGTGGTGAAAATTCTGCTATATGCGGCGTTGCTGTCACTGCTGGTGAGCCGTGAGCTGTTGGATCTGGTTACCGAGCAGGCTGACGACGAGATCGTGTTTATATCGGAACGCTGGGAGGCGACCTTCCGGTCGCACGCCCAGCTCATCCTCCACGAACTTAGTAAGTCTCTCGGCTACTCGCCACCGCCGTTGCTGGAGCGGCTGATCGAGGATGCCCAGAAGATCCACCAGCAGCGAACGATACTCCAAGAGACGCTCGCTACCACTACGCAACCGAGGTGTGATGTCTAACTAAAGACGATTGGGAGCACTCTGAGGTAGGGTGGGAGTTTGTCTTTGGAGGCGCCTCGATGAGGTGAGAGTCACCGTCGCGCCAGCGACGCGTGGCTCTCGCACGTGTTGACGTGCACGTCTCCGTCAACATATTCACCCTCGCTGTGGACGACGTACTTCCGGTCGAAGACGTTGTCCCCGTCGAGTGGTTCGTACGCCCGAAAGCCGTCGGAAGACAGTCAGCGACTCTTGCTGGCGATCGCATAGCAGGAGACGAATTGTAGATCGCTCTTGTGACGTAGATTGTTGGTGAGTCACAGTGCAGTTTCGAGGATGGTTTTGAGCGCTTTTTCACCCGGTTTTCGGAACACTTCGCGGCGAAG
>JGI12328J13899_1000194_pt1 | contig 23474 bp, 22 predicted proteins | sample A23P2SouthBayCA_FD_13899 | JGI IMG/M metagenome (IMG submission 13899) | reverse complement strand
GGTCGAGTTCGCGAGAGACCTCCGCCTGCCAGTTGCGGTCAGAGGCGGGGGACACAACGTCGCGGGCGACGCCGTATGCGACGACGGACTGGTGATCGACCTCTCACCGATGGACGCCGTCCGGGTCGACCTCGGCTCGCGGACCGCACGCGTCCAGGGTGGGGCGACGATGGGCGACCTCGACCACGAGACGCAGGCGTTCGGGCTGGCGACGACAGGGGGTATCGTCTCGACAACGGGGGTAGCTGGACTCACGCTCGGCGGGGGGCTAGGTCGGCTCGACCGGAAGTTCGGGCTTGCCGTCGACAACCTCCTGTCGGCCGACGTCGTCACTGCTGCGGGTGAACTGGTCCACGCGAGCGAGGAGGAGAATCCGGGCCTGTTCTGGGGACTCCGTGGCGGCGGCGGGAACTTCGGCGTCGTCACGTCGTTCGAGTTCCGACTCCACGAGGTCGGACCCGACGTCCTCGCGGGGCGTCTGGTCCATCCCGTCGACGCCGCGGAGGAGGCGCTGCGTGCCTACCGGGAGTTCATGATCGACGCACCGGACGAGGCCCAGTGCTACGCGGCGTTCACGCAGATTCCCCCCAAGCCCGAGTTCCCGAAGCCGTTCCACGGACGGACGGTGTTCGTCCTCGTCCCGTTCTACGCCGGTGACCTCGACACCGGGAAGGAGGTCCTCCAGCCGCTCCGAGAGGTCGGCGAGCCGATCAAAGACACGATCCGTCCACGCCCCTACGTCGAGTTCCAGCAGAACTCGGACGACCTCTACAGGGAGGGCCACCGGAACTACTGGAAGTCCCATTACCTGGATGGGCTCGCCGACGAGGCGATTGACACGCTGGTGGAGCGAGCGACGCCCATCCCGACGCCGTTCAGCACGGTCTTCCTCGAGTGGATGGGCGGGGCCATCGGCCGTGTCGACCCCGACGCGACTGCCTTTCCACACCGGGATGCCACGCTCACGTGTACGGTCGCGCCCAAGTGGGTCGACCCCAAACGGGACGAGGAGCTCATCGCGTGGGCTCGGGAGTTTCACGAGGCGATGGCGCCACACGCGACGGACGGCGTCTACGCCAACTACCTCGACCGGGACGAGAGGGACCGGGTCAGAGCCGCCTACGGCGAGCACTACGACCGACTGGTCGAGGTGAAGACCGATTGGGATCCGGAGAACGTGTTCAGCCTGAACCGGAACGTCGAGCCGGACGCGTAACATGGAGTACTTCGTCACCGGCGCGACCGGATCAATCGGCTCGTATCTGGTCCACGAACTCGTTGCGGACGGACACGACGTGCGAGCACTGACCCGCGACCCGTCGAACGCCGACCATCTCCCGGCCGAGACGACGGTCGTCGAGGGCGACGTCACCGACAGGGAAAGTATCCGAGAGCCGATGGTGGGCGTCGACGGAGTCTTCCACCTGGCGTCGTGGTTCTACGTCGGCCCCGGCCCCGATCACGTCGAGGAGGCCGAACGCATCAACGTCGACGGCACCCGGAACGTCCTCGAACTGATGGACGAGCTGGACGTCCCGAAGGGCGTCTACACGAGTACCATCGGCGTCTACGGCGACACCGGTGGGGAACCGGTAGACGAGTCGTACGCGTCGTCAAGTCCACTCCCCGGGGTCTACTTCCGCACGAAGTGGAAGGCTCACTACGAAGTCGTCGAACCGATGGTGGCGGACGGACTCCCGCTGGTCACAGTCCTCCCCGGCATCGTCTTCGGTCGACACGACAAGAAGTACGGCTCGGCCCGGGCTGCCTTCCGCGATTACCTCCAGGGAGACCTCCCGTTCGTCCCACGCGGATTCGTCGCACCGTGGGACCATGGGAAGGACACGGCACGTGCGCACGTCCGGGCGATGGAAGCCGGGACGCCCGGCGAGGAGTACATCGTCGCCTCGGAGCCGGTGTCGATGGTCGACGTGTTCGAACACGCCGAGGAGATAACCGGCATCCCGGCCCCACGGGCCGTTCCACCCGTCGTGTTCGGTGTGCTCGCCCGCGTGATGGACGTCGTCCAGCGGGTGACGGCACCTCCAGAGGGGATGGAAGCCGAGAACCTCCGGTTCCTGGCCGGTAATGAGATTCCGACGGACAACACGAAGGCGAGACGCGATCTCGACGTCGAGCATCGACCGCTGGCAGACGGGCTCCGGGACTACCTCGAGTGGGAACTGGCCAAACTCGATGGAACGAGCGGGTAGGTCGGGAGCCCCGGCGCCGGAAGACGCCAGGGCGAGACGGGCCGCTGGACCGTCACGTGGCGCGCCTTACTTCTCGGGGGCGAGCTGCTCCGCCATCAGCTGCGGATTGTAGTACAGGCGGTCGACCTGTACCTCGCCGCCCTCGATGAGCACCTTCGCCATCCCCGAGGATTCTATCTCGCGCCCGGTCGGCTGGAGTCCGGCGAACTGACCCTCGTGCGTTCCGGTCATCGTCCACTCCTTCATCGCGACCCCGTCGGCGTACATCCACTCATCCACGGCGAGCTGGAAATCCGGGAACGCATCGTGGAACTGCCGGATGAACGCGTCCAGCGCGTCGCGCCCGCCAACGACACCGCCCGGTGCCGCGTCGTGGTAGACCGTCACGGAGTCGGCGACCACGTCCAGTTTCGAGAAGTCACCGTTCCAGAGTTCGGTGTACTCGTTCATCGTTCGCTCGACTTCGGTGGTGCGTGTCTCTGCCATCTGTCTCACCCGTCTCTCCGTTCCGCAGGACGTACCGTAGCCCTGTTCGGTGCGAACCTTCGCACGCCCTGCGAACCTTCCAGAGCCGCGGGAAGACGAGACGGGAACGTGGCCGAAGGCTCTCCTCGTGTGAAGGTTAGTTATTAGACGCCAGAGTCCTATGCTATGGGATAACACGAGCCACCACGATGGAAGCAGCCCTGGAGGCGGTCCGGTTCTTCGCGACCTCGGAGAACAGCGTCCGGGTGTTCGAGGCCCTCGCGGACGGGGTCACGAGGAGTCGCCACCTCGCCGAGCGAACGGGGGCCTCGCGCTCGACCGTGGCGCGCGTCCTCGCCGAGGGGGAGGACCGGAGGTGGGTCGACTCCGAGGGGAGCCAGTACGAACTCACGACCGAGGGACGGGCCATGATCGAGGAGATACGTGGCTGTCTGCGGACGGTCGAGGGTGTGCAACACCTCGGTGAGGCGCTCGACTGGCTCCCAGCGCCCGCCCGTTCGCTCGAGTACCACCGGTTCCGTGACGCCGACATCGTCACCGGCCGCCCGTCGAACCCGACGGAACCGTTCGACCACGTGTCGGAGCGAATCCGGGAGGCGACGGAGATTCGGACGCTCGCGTGGACGGGCGTCCCCCGCCTCACGAAGCTGATCGACGACCGGTCCCGGGCCGGAGGGCTGGATTGTGAAGCCGTGATACAGGCCGACTTCTTCGACCGCCTCGACGGGCGACCGGAAGCGGCGTCACACTGGCGTGGGCCGGCAGCGCGAGGAGAGGTGTGGCAGTGTGACGGTGACGTTCCGATCAGCCTGCACGTCATCGACGAGACGACGGTAATCTGGTTGGACGAGAGACAGGGGGAGGAACTGATCGTCCGGGGCGCGCTGGTGACCGGGAACCGGGCCGTGCTGTCGTGGGCAGAGTCGATGTATCGGGAATATCGAGCCGAGGCGGAACTCCTCGAACCGACGGCACTCCCCGAGACGTGAGCCGGTCGCTCAAATCGAGGCGGGATATTTCCGTGCTCGCGATTGGCTCGCAGCAGAAATGCCGCCTCCCAGCATTTGAAGTGTTTTATTACTACTAAGCATCAAGAGGTGAGACGGTTCAGTTCTGCAACTGTGATCCGGTACGTAATCTTGTGAGGTCGTTGACACGGTCTTCGAGTTCGCCTCGCAGATTTTCGATTTCTCCGTCTTCACTTGCAGCCACGCGTACGCAATAATTTGCGGATGAATAGAACTATTGCGTTCGGGTGAGTACTATCGCGTATGTCACCCGAGGAGGCATCCAACGACGAACCCGAGTGGGTAGGGACGTGGAAGAAGCACGCGTCGGCGTTCGATCGGGTGAAGTCAGTCACGATGACACTTTCGGAGCCACAGCCCGCCCCGTGGATTGCCGAGGAGGCTGCCGTCTCCCCGAATACGGCGCGGGATCACCTCCACCGACTCATCGATCTCGGCGTCGTAACGGTGACCGAGAACGACGGGACCCGTCGCTACTATCTGGACCCACTGTACACCCGGCTTCGGGATGTTCGAGAGTTACTCCGAGGGACGACAAAGCAGGAACTCTCAGAACAGGCCGCTGATTTGAAAAACGACATCGCGGCCTGGGAGACGGAGTACGATGTCCACTCGCCTGACGTGTTACGCGAGCGGGCGACTGCCGACGATGTTTCCGCCGAGCAATCGTACGAGTTCGTACGGATTGCGAGCGACTGGGAACTCGCCCGATATCGGCTCTCACTCGTGCAGGACGCCATCGAGAACTACGATACCTGGACGTCGGATCCGTCGTCGATCACGGTATGACGGGCGAACGGAACACGCCAGAGAATTCACCCGACACCGGCGATCACCGAACCAGCCACCCTTGTTCTGGTTCCGTTGGGGAACGTGTTCGCTCCGATGGAGGTGCGAATTCGGGGCGGGATCGTCACCGCATCTTACGCGAGTTACGCGGTGAGTTGGTGCGACATCCCGCTGTTCGATCCGTCGAAGGGGAACCGCCGGACGAGTACCGGGAACTACGAGCCGCCCTCGACCCGTCGTGGTTCGGTCGCGATACAGAGACGGCGTCGCTCCGGGTAACGTGGATCCCGGATCCGACACCCGGCCCCGAAGCATCCGACCGCGCGAACGACACTTGGATTCGAACCCCGATTCGTGCGTACTACACCTTCCATTACAGCGAACCGGACGGGCTCGACTGCGGATTCCACTGTGAACCGAATCCGCACGTGGATGGGTTGCTCCACTACCAGAAACGGGAGGACGCGAACGACGCGTCCACGTACGAACTAATCTCGTTCGGTGCACGCTCAGTCACCGGACTTCTGTGGGAGATGATGGACGCACTCGGCGATCGGCTGGACGACCTCAATTGAGAGACACAGAGATTCGTTCACCAGAACACCGTGATTCGAGAGTGAGGAGTAACTGGTTACATTTACTGCGCGTACGCTACGCTCGCCGGCAATTGAACTGTGAGTATAATGCCGCCTCCCCGATTTGAACGAAGGAAGACGGTCGGCCTCGCCCTGCTCGGCCGCTGCGACTTCCAGGCACAAATCGGTCCGGCGTCGTTTCTTCACCTGTTCGCTCCGCTCACAGGTTCAGAATATGCCGCCTCCCCGATTTGAACGGGGGACAGCTCGATCTTCAGTCGAGTGCTCTCCCAGTCTGAGCTAAGGCGGCTCGCACTCCGAGGGAAGGCGATACGAGAAAAAAGGGTTTCGAAAGGCGCCCCGGCGACGAGGAAGTTCACAGCACGTATAGAGGCGCCTGATATTCAGGGGGTAAGCATAGATTTCCATCTGAGTTTTATCATCCACCGAACGGATTAAATTTGAGTCTGTTCCACTATGTTTCGTGGCTGAAGCAGACTGTGTAAGCTGTGGCTCTTCGTATTACGTACGTCCATCAAAACGTGAGCGAAGTAGGTTCTGCAGTAGAGAATGTAAGGACGAGTTCTATACCAGTTCTGTTGAGTCGGTCTGTGAGTACTGCGGCGAGGCGTACGAAGTGAAATCATCCAGAGCATCGGAAACCCGATTTTGTAGCCGGGAGTGTAGAGACACACACAAGCGAAAGCAGCCACAGAAGGCGGTGACCGTCAACTGTACGGTGTGTGAGGCGTCAATTAGGAGAATCCCATACGAAGCGGAGAACAATTCGCGATACTACTGTAGCACCGAATGTCAGTCACAGTGGATGCAGAACAACTGGCAGGGTGAGGACCATCCGAACTATCGGGGAGGTCCGAATCACGGCTTCGGAAAAAATTGGCTACCGAACAGGCAGAAGGTTCGCGAACGGGATGAGGTCTGCCAAGTCTGTGGAGAGGATGGAACGAATACGTTCCTCGATGTCCACCATATTGTTCCTCGACGGGCGTTCGATAACGTGACACGGTCGAACAATCATGAAAACCTCGTGCTACTCTGCCGCCCTTGTCACAACAAGGCTGAGCGAGGTGTCATCCCGTGTCCCCATCCACATCTCGGAACGCCATCTGTCGCGCTGCGTATTAGATCATATATAAAATCCCTCAGATGTACTGTGTTGGGAGTCTGAGAGTGGGTCCGGGCGGATTCGAACCACCGAGCCTCTTCCTTGTAAGGGAAGCGTCATACCACTAGACCACGGACCCGCGTCAGGAACGAGTCGGGCCGGCGGAATAGCCCTTACGTTCCGCCACGCTCGGGATCGAGGACGTCCCGCAGCGAGTCGCCGAGGAGGCTCAGCGAGACGACAGTGAGGATCAGCGCGAGCGCGGGAAACGTGGATATCCACCACGTCGTCAACAGGTCACCGAACACACCGCCCCGGGTCCCGGCCGCGACGAGCGACCCCCACGAGTTGACGCTCGCGACGCCGTAGCCGAGATACGACAGCGCAGCCTCCGCGAGCACGAGCAGCGCGATCTGCTGGGCCGCGCTCGCGACGACGGTGTCGGCGACGTTCGGCAACAGGTGGTGGCGGAGCACCCAGGGCCGCGAGGCGCCGGCGCTCACCGCGGCCGTGACGTACGACGCCTCGCGCCGGGAGCGCACCGACTCGCGGACGGCGCGGGCGACCCCGGTCCAGCCGAGCGTGCCGAAGACGGCGACGAGCAGCAGCATGTCTCCGGCGCCGCGCGCGAGAACGAACGCGAGGATCACGTACGCGACGAACGGCGGGACGATGGCCACCGCGTCGGCGGCGCCGACGAGTACGTCGTCCGCGAGACCGCCGACGAAGCCAGCGACAGCGCCGACGGCGACCCCGAGCGGAACGACGAGTGCCGCCGTGACGACGGTGATCTGCAACGCGACGCGACCCCCCGCGAGCAGGAGGGTCGCCACGTCGTTCCCCTCCGCCGTCGTTCCGAGGGGGAACTGCCACGTGCCGCGACAGGCGCCGTTCTCGACCGGACCGACACAGGAGAACGACACCGCCTCCGGCGTCGTGAAGCCGACAGGGGGCTGGTAGCTCGCTGCCGGGCGGACGACCGGGTCCGGCGGAGTGAGGAGGGGCCCGATCGCACCGATGAGCACGAAGAGGCTGACGCCGGCGAGCGCGAGTAGGCCGACCGGATCCCCGCGGAGCCGGCTCCAGTAGAGTCGCAGGCGATCGCGGTCGGCGACGAGCGGCGCGGCGAGGCGGACGAGGACGACGGTCGCGTACAGCGACGCCCAGTCGAGCCCGGAGAGGTCGTCGAGCGGACGGAGCGCGTCGAGCCACGACTGCCCGGTGAGCGCGTACAGCAGGCCCGCCGTCAGCGCGGCGAGCGCGGCGAGGAAGCCGACGGTTCGGCCACGGACCCGTGGCGGGCTGGTCGTCGGCTCGTCGCCGAGCGCTGCGGCGGGGTCGGCGGCGTCGGAGACCATGAGGACGGAGGACAGGGAAACCTGCGCCGGCACCGTATAGAAACCATCGGTGTCAACGACCTGAACCGTTAAGTGTCGACACGCGTCACCGACGCGTATGCAGGTCGCTCCGAGCGGTGAACTCACCGTGACGCGGGCCGGTGGGTCGGACTGGTGGTCTCCGTGACGCCAGCAGCCGGCTTCCTCCTCCGCCGCGGCGCGTGGTCGGCGGCGACCCTGTTCGCAGCGCTGGCGGCGACGTTCGCGCTCGTCGCGCTGACGCCGGACCCGAACGTCGCCGCGGCGCAGTTCGGGGCCGCAGTCGGCGGCGGAGACCCGGAAGCCGCCGGGAGTGCCTACCGGGCGGCGCGGAACCTCGACGGCCCTGCACTCTTGCGGTTCCGCTCGTTCGTCGTCGGCGCCGTGACGCTCGAGTTGGGACAGTCGCTGACGAACGGGGAACCGGTCGTCGCCATCCTCCGCGAACGGGCGACGATCTCACTCGGCTACGTCGTTCCCGCGACGGTGCTCTCCGTCGTGGTGGGCGTTCTCGTCGGCGCGGCGACTGCGCTCCGCGACGGCTCGCTCGGGGAGCGACTCGCTGGGGCGACCGCGTATCTCGGTCTCGGCGTCCCGAACTTCTGGCTCGCCGCGCTCGGGGCCGCGTACCTCACCGGCCCGGGGGGTATCCGGAGCGCGTTCGACCCGGAGGCGCCGTGGCTCGCGACGCCGAACCTCCAGCTGTTCGCCGTCGCGACGGCCGTCGTCTCGACGACGATGCTGGCCGCACAGCTCCGGTACGTCCGCGCGGAGATGGACGGCTACGCCGACGCGGAGTTCGTCCGGCTCGTCCGCGCGAAGGGGGGAGACGACCGGCGCGTCGCGCGACACATCCTCCGGAACGCCGCGCTCCCGCTTGTCTCGCTTTTCGTCACCGAACTGCTCGCGACGCTGTTCGTCGCGAGCGTCGTCGTCGAGACGGTGCTCGGTATCCCCGGCATCGGCGCTGGACTGCTCGCCGCCATCGACGCCCGCGACCTCCCGGTCGTGATGGGCGTCACCCTGTTCGTCGTCGCCGTCGGCGTGGCCGCGCGGTTCACGCAGGACCTGCTCCGCGCGGCGTTCGATCCCCGGAGCTGAGCGGAACGCTTAGCCGGCACGAACGCCTTGAGGCGGTATGGACCGCCGGTACGTCGTTCCGGTCGCGGTCGGGGTCGTCGCCCTGCTCCTCGTCGCCGTGCTCGCGGGTGCGCTCGACCCGGTACTCACGACCGGCGGGTTCCAGCCCGACGAGGAGTGGGACCCGTCCGGGGGGGCGACGCCCGACGACGAGTACCCGTACACGACGGTGACCGTCCTCGACGACGAGACGAACGAGACGCTCGGCTCCGTCCGGGTCGCCGTCGCCGAGACGTACCGGCAGAAGTACACCGGCCTCTCGAAGACCGAGTCGCTCCCCGAGGACGCCGGCATGCTGTTCCCGTACGACTCCGAGGACTCGCACACCTACGTCATGCGCGGGATGGAGTTCGGCATCGACATCGTCTACGTCGGTGCAAACGGGACGGTAACCGAGATTCACCACGCGCCAGAGCCGCCGGAGGGCGAGGACGGCGAGTCGTACCGCTATCCGGGAACGGGCCAGTACGTCCTCGAGGTGAACTACGAGTGGACGACCCGCCACGGCGTGAGCGAAGGCGACGAGATTCGAATCGAGGAGTGGTAACGCGCTCGGAGCGCCGCACCCTTGTCGCATGATACCGTTCCACTCTATCAGTACGATTACTGAACTGCCGTTCAGCGAAGCCTTTTGCGGCTAACCGACGTACGGTACCGCAATGGGAGCAACGGCTATCGAAGACGACGACCCGTTCGAGGAGCAGCGGGAGAACGCGGAGAATCCGATGCGCCGACTCTTCGCAGAGTACGGCGCGGAAAACAAGTTCGCGTTCTCCGTCGGGCTCTTCTCGAGCATCACCGCCCGCGTGCTGGACCTTCTCCCCATCGTACTGCTGTCGCTCGCCATCGACACGATATTCGGCGAGGAACAGTTCTCGCTTCTGTTCGTTCCGGACGCGTGGCTGCCCGCGACGCGAGCGGGGCAGCTCTGGCTCTCCGTCGGGCTCATCGCGGCTGCCTTCTTCGGCGGCGCGGCGTTCCACTGGACGCGAAACTGGGGCTGGAACTCGTTCGCACAGCACATTCAGCACGACGTTCGGACCGACACGTACGACAAGATGCAGCGGCTCAACATGGACTTCTTCGCCGACAAGCAGACCGGCGAGATGATGTCCATCCTCTCGAACGACGTGAACCGGCTGGAGCGGTTCTTGAACGACGGGATGAACTCCGCGTTCCGGCTCGGCGTGATGGTGATCGGTATCGCCGCCATCCTGCTGTACTGGAACTGGCAGCTCGCGATCATCACGCTCGGCGTCGTGCCGCTCATCGGCTACTTCACCTACAAGTTCATCCAGACCATCCAGCCGAAGTACGCGGACGTCCGCTCCTCCGTCGGGCAGGTGAACTCGCGGCTGGAGAACAACCTCGGCGGCATCCAGGTGATCAAGACGTCGAACACGGAGAACTACGAGTCCGAGCGCGTCGACGACGTCTCGCAGGACTACTTCGACGCGAACTGGGACGCCATCGGCACCCGCATCAAGTTCTTCCCCGGCCTGCGCGTGCTCGCCGGCGTCGGCTTCGTCGCCACGTTCCTCGTCGGCGGGCTGTGGGTCATCTCCGGGCCGCCGGGCCCCTTCACCAGCTCGCTGTCCGTCGGTGAGTTCACCGGGTTCGTCCTCTTCACCCAGCGGTTCATCTGGCCGATGGCGCAGTTCGGACAGATAATCAACATGTACCAGCGCGCGCACGCCTCCGCGGCGCGCATCTTCGGGCTGATGGACGAGCCGTCGCGCATCGCAGAAGACCCGAACGCCGACGAGCTCGTCGTCGACGACGGGGACGTCGTGTACGACGACGTGACGTTCGGCTACGACGACGAGCCCATCATCGAGGACGTGAGCTTCGAAGTCGAGGGGGGCGAGACGCTCGCGCTCGTCGGTCCGACCGGCGCCGGAAAATCGACCGTCCTGAAGCTCCTGCTCCGGATGTACGATGTCGACGAGGGGGCCATCTCCATCGACGACCAGGACCTCCGCGACGTGACGATTCCGAGCCTCCGCCAGCGAATCGGCTACGTGAGCCAAGACACGTTCATGTTCTACGGGACGGTGACGGAGAACATCGCCTACGGCACGTTCGACGCCGACCGCGAGGACGTGGTGGCGGCCGCGAAGGCCGCGGAAGCCCACGAGTTCATTACGAACCTTCCGGACGGCTACGACACCGAGGTCGGCGAGCGCGGGGTGAAGCTGTCGGGCGGCCAGCGCCAGCGCATCTCCATCGCGCGGGCCATCCTGAAGGACCCGGAGATACTCGTGCTCGACGAGGCCACCTCGGACGTGGACACGGAGACGGAGATGCTCATCCAGCGGTCGCTCGACCGACTCACCGCGGACCGCACCACGTTCGCCATCGCCCACCGCCTCTCGACGATCAAGGACGCAGACAAGATCGTCGTTCTCGAGGACGGCCGGATCGTCGAGCGCGGCACCCACGAGGGACTCATCGCCGAGGACGGCCTCTACGCACACTTGTGGGGCGTCCAGGCCGGCGAGATCGACGAGCTCCCCGAGGAGTTCATCGAACGCGCACAGCAGCGTGACGCCCAGCGCGTCGAGAGCGACGACGACTGAGTCGGCAGTGAGCCCCCGCCGGCCGACGCGTCCGTAGGAATCGGAATCCTACACGGAAAAAGCGGGAATTTAAGACGGTTTCGCCCCCTCGTGAGGCTATGAGCGTCGAGCTACCGTTCGCCCCGGTAGACACCATCATCCGTCGCAACGCCGACGAGCTGCGCGTCAGCTCCGGCGCCGCAGAGGAACTGGCCGAGCGCATCCAACAGCGCGGCGCAGAGCTCGCGAGCGCGGCGGCCGAGCGCGCGACCGGCAACGGGCGGAAGACCCTGATGGCGGAGGACTTCGGCGTCGATCCGGGCGGGTCGGAGGAGCTCGAACTCCCGATCGCCCCGGTCGACCGCATCGCCCGGCTCGACATCGACGACCGGTATCGAGTCTCGATGGACGCGCGGGTCGCGCTGGCGCGGACGCTGGAGTCGTTCGCCGACACGGTGGCGGCGGCGGCCGCCACCCTCGCGCGGCACGCGGATCGGCGCACGGTGAAGCGAGCCGACATCGAGATGTACTTCGAGCTTCGACCGTACTACGACTGATGAGGTTCGGCTACCGCGAGGCGTGTCTCCGTCACGATACCGGCGCCCGCCACCCGGAGACTGCCGACCGGCTCCGAGCCATCAGACGCGGACTCGCGAAAGAACACGGCGTCGTCTACGAGGAGGGACAGCCCGCGACTGTCGAGCAAGTGACCGCCGTCCACGACGACTCGTACGTCGAGGCGATGGAGTCGTTCTGTGCCGACGGCGGCGGGACGTGGGACGCGGACACCGTCGCCGTCGAAGCGACGTGGGAAGCCGCGCTCGCGTCTGCGGGACTGTCCGTCTGGGCGGCCGAAGCCGCGCTCGACGGCGCGGACGGCCGAGAGACGCCGTTCGCAATCGGTCGTCCGCCGGGCCACCACGCCGAGTACGACGACGCGATGGGGTTCTGTTTCTTCAACAACGTCGCGGTCGCCTCGGCCGCGGCGCTCGAACGTGACGGCGTCGACCGCGTCGCCGTCTACGACTGGGACGTCCACCACGGCAACGGAACGCAGGACATCTTCTACGACGACGACCGGGTGTTCTACGCCTCCGTCCACGAGCGGGGGCTGTTCCCCGGCACCGGAAACCTGCGAGAGACGGGGAGCGGGGCGGGACAGGCGACGACGCTCAACGTTCCGTACCCCGGTGGCTGCGGCGATCCGGAACACCTCGCGGCGGTCGAGGAGGCGGTCGCGCCAGCCGTCCGAAGCTACGACCCCGACCTCCTGCTCGTCTCCGCGGGGTTCGACGCCCATCGGAAGGATCCCATCTCCCGACAGCGCGTCTCGACGGAGGGGTACGGCGTTCTCGCCCGACGGATGCGCGAGCTCGCCGACGCCTGCGACGCGCCGCTGGCGTTCGTACTCGAGGGCGGCTACGGGCTCGAGGCGCTCGCCGAGTCGGTCCGGAAGCTCAACGCCGTCTTCGACGGCTACACCCCCGCACCCATCGAAGGCGAGCCGAACGACCGCGCGGCGGGCGTCCTCGACGACGTCCGGGAGGTTCACGACCTCTGACGCGAGAGGTCACACCCGCGGGTCGAAGTAGTCAGCCAGCGCCGTCCCGAACTCGTCGGCCAACGCCGCGATGTCAGCGTCGGTGAGCGTCTCGTAGCCCGACGACAGCGCGCGCTCGACGGCCGGACCGAGCGCGGTCGAGAACAGCTCACCCTCGACGACCGCGGTCGGCGTCCGGTACGCTCGGGCGCGCTCGACGACGTACCGGTCGCCGTCGAGATACGGCCCCGTCACCGAATCGTCGGCCGCGTACGTCTCGTAGAACCCGGTCGCGTGCTCGCGGACGCCGACCGGCGGTCCCTCGTGACGCTCGACGGCCGGCAGCTCGCCGACCGCACACTCGACGAACAGGACGGCGGTGTCCTCGGCGAACCGCGCCGTCCGCAGCGGCTCGAATCCCCTACGCTCGAGCTCGTCGGCCAGCCCGGCGAGCGACTTGTCGAGCTGCGGGTAGAGCTGGTCGTCGACGATGTCGGGGGCGTCGAACCGCACCGCGACCGGGTGGGTGCCGCGCTCGCGGACGCGCTCGCGGACGGCGTCGGCGTCGAGCGGCGCCGGCGCGGACGACTCGAACAGCTCGACGCGGGGATCGGCGAGCAGCTCGCGGGCGTAATGGATCAGCCGGGCGAGGTTCCGCTCGGAGAGCGAGGCCGCGACGTTGCGCTCGGGGTCCGTCGGATCGACCACGACGAGCGCGTCCTCGAACGTCGCCGTCCCGTGGTCTTCGGGATCGAACCGCACCGGCGGCTGCCAGTCCGCGGCGGCCGCGACGAGCTCGCGGAACCCCCCGTGTTCGAGCACGAGCAGCTCGGCGAGATAGCCCGCGAAGCCCTTCGTCCGGAGGTCCGAGCCGTACGCGCCGATTCCTTTCAGGAACGCCTTGCTCACCCGGACCGCGCCCGCGAGCGACTCGTCGAGCCGCTCTGCGAGATACGCGGTGTGGAACGGCGTCCGGTCGACCGCCGAACGGATGTCAGCGGCGGAGTCGACGTCGTAACACGGGACGCAGTCGACGTCGAATCCGTCGTAGCGCCCCTTCACGTACGGGTGTTCCGCGTACTCCTCGTGGCCGTCGTCGAGGACGGCGTGGCCGACGCGAAGCCCGTACTGCTCCAGCCGCTCGCGGTCGAGTTCGGGCGGGAACCGGACGAACAGGTCGATGTCGCGGTCGCCAGCGAGCCACGTCCCGCGCGCCGTGGAGCCGACGAGCAGCGCGTCCGCCTCGACGTCGAGGTCGGCGATGGCCGCCTCGGCGCGCTCGCGCAGCGTCCGGGCGGCGGCGTGCAGGCGCTCGCGCTCTGCCTCTGTCGGAGTGACCCGCCGGCGGACCCGCTCGACCACGTCGTCGAACGCGTCGTCGCTCATGGGCGGGGTTCGCCGCCCGTTGTCAAACGCGTGTCGGTGCCGCGGTCGTGCCGCCCGGTGTGAAAACGAAAGCCCTATTTGTCGAATCGGACTACGGACTGGTGCGACGAGCCGCCTTAGCTCAGTTGGTAGAGCACCTCGCTGTTAACGAGGTTGTCCCAGGTTCGAGTCCTGGAGGTGGCGCTTCCCCACCCCTCTTTGATGTTTCCGTCCCGAGGTTCGGTAGGCTGAAGTCCTCCGACGGGAACACCCGAACAGGGGCCCTTAGCTTAGTCCGGTAAGAGCGCTCCGCTCATAACGGAGTGGTCGTTGGTTCAAATCCGACAGGGCCCATCCGCTTGCTGGTCGGTCGATAGTCGAGAGGGTCCTCGAAGTCCTGCGATTCTTGCACAGGTCATGCGAGTTCAACCGGTCATCGGGGGTACCCCGTCGCGTCTGGTATTCTGCAATAGTTGACACATATCGGGGGAACCTATAGTACTAGTTAGAAGTAATTGCGTACCTCGGGTACCGAAAGTTGTTGGAGAGCGGTGTCGATCGCCGTTGTCAGTTCGTCAAGTGAGTCGAAAAAGCGGTTGCTCAGAGCGGTTTGGAGCTGTCTCCAGCATTCCTCAACCGGATTTAATTCCGGTGAGTATGGTGGAAGCGTGACGAAGGCGAGGTCGTCACGGGCCGCCAGGTCCGTGACGGCCGACGCCTGGAAGTACGGCGCTCCGTCCAGCACGACGAGCAAATCATCTTCGAACTCTTTACATAACGCAAGTATGAAATGTTTCGCGTGTTCGGCGGTCACGTACTCTTCGAATCGGGAGAAAAAGCGATCACCGTCCTCGGTGATCGCGCCCAGCAGACACGTCCAATCGCGCTGTCCGGATAGTTCGACGGAGGGCCGCGTGCCGCGGGGAAACCACGCGGCACGCGGCTCAACTTGCACGGATTTCTTGGTTTGGTCGATACAGACTACGGTGGCGTCCATTTCCCGCTGCTTTTTTTGAGCTCATCGTGAAACTCTTCTTGCTCGTCTTCATCAGCTTCAGCGGCTGAACGGCGTGGTTTCTGATAACTCAATCCTGCTTCTTTCAGCAACCGCCGGCAACTCGGGAGTGAGTACTCAACGCCGTACGTTTCGTCGAGAAACTGCCGGACGAGCGCCGGCGTCCACGCCGGCGCGTCGATCCCGACTTCTTTGGGTGGGTCGTGAACGGTTTCTTCGAACTCTTGTTGCTGTGATTCTGAAAGCTTTCGTTTTCTTCCAGAACGATGTGTATTAGAGACGGCGTGCTCAAGCGACTCGTTGGTGTCGAGTCGCTTGAGCCAATTGTAGATTGTTTTCTGGTGAACGCCGTGCCACTCGGCTAGCTCATCTTGCGCGACACCGTTCTTGTACGCAATAGCCGCTAACAACCGTTCTGTTGGCTTCTTATCCTCCACGTTATCGAGAGCATCTTGCAGCTCTTCGATGGAGATCTCGTCGAGGTGTTCCACTAGCTAGTGTAATAGCTTCCTAGCAAATAATTCTAACGGCTACTATACCTCGTCGTCACGACCGAAGAGACCGGCTGTGAACCGTGGGACCGCGAGCGCGTCGTGGTACCGCTCGCGGGCGGCCTCGTCGTCCTCGGCGTCGGGTTGGCGCTCACGCGCGGCCGGGACCCGTAGCGGAGCGAGCGCTGGGGCGAGGACCGCCGGCGCTTTTGTCGGTCGCACCCGGAGACGGGAGTATGAGCGACGACCACGACGACAGCCACAGTCACGGGGAGGACCAGCAAGACGGGCACGGAGACGAGGGACACGGTCACGACCACGGACACGGAGACGAGGGACACGGTCACGACCACGGACACGGAGACGGGGGACACAGTCACGACCACGGACACGGAGACCACGGCCACAGTCACGACGACGACCACCACCACCACGACCTCGACGCGCTCGGTGCGAGCGTTGTCACGGTGTCGTCGTCGCGATCGCTCGACGACGACCCGGGCGGCGACGCCATCGCCGCGGCGTTCGAAGCCGAGGGACACGAGGTCGTTCACCGGGAACTCGTCGGCGATACCTTCGACGGCGTTCAGGGCGTCGTGGAACGGCTCGTCCGTCGCGACGACACCGACGTCGTGGTCACCACGGGCGGAACCGGAGTCACGCCCGACGACGTGACGGTCGAGGCGACGCGGCCACTGTTCGACAAGGCGCTCCCCGGCTTCGGCGAGCTGTTCCGCGAACTGTCGTACGACGAGATCGGGACGCGGGTCGTCGGCACCCGCGCCGTCGCCGGCGTCGCCGAGGGGGTTCCGGTGTTCTGTCTCCCGGGATCTGAGAACGCCGCCCGGCTCGGGAGCGAGGAGATAATCGTCCACGAGGCGCCGCATCTGGCCGGATTGGCGAGGAGAGACGATGCGGAAGTGGAGAGTGAGGGCGGCGGAGATGCTGCCGGCGCCTCCGACGAGTAGCCGGGGACGGACGGCTTGGAAGCCCTCGCGGGCTACGGTCGCGCGGTTCGCCGTGCTCCTCGGAGTTCGCTCGCCCTTCCGTTCCATCAGGGCCGCAACCGGCTTACCGATCAGCCGCCGCCCGGGAGCGGACACAGCGACGCGGTCAACAGCGCCGTCTCGTCCGTCTCGTTGCGCGCGCCGTGTTCGACGCCGCGCTCGTGGAGCACGACGCCGGGCGCGTCGACGGTCTCCTCGCTGCCGTCCTGCACGACGACGACTTCTCCCTCCAGAACGTGGAACACGTTCGTCGCGTCCGGGTGGTCGTGTGGGCTCATCTCCGCGCCGGGACCGAGCGCGAACGCCTTCACGAGCACGTCGTCGGTGACGACCAGCTCCTCGGTGAGTAACTCGCCGGCGTCCGGGTTGAGGTCGGGGTAGCGGTCCATACCGTCGTCTCGCTCGCCGGTGACTTGTCGGTTGTCCTCGCGTGTGGCGCGGCGGCGCGGACCATGACCGGGTGGCGACCGGGGCGTGGACGAAGAGACGAAGTGACCCGTCGGCCAAGTGCCTCTATGACCGACAGCGACACGGTGCTCGTTCCCGGCGGGCGCGACGTGCGCGCGACGCTCGACGCGCCCGACGCCGACGCCTGCGTCGTCGCCTGTCCGCCGCATCCACAGATGGGTGGCAAACGAAGCGACGCGCGGCTCACGGCGGTCGCGGACGCGCTCGCGCCCGCCGTTGCGACGCTCCGGTTCGATTATGGCCCGTGGGACGAGGGGGCGGGAGAACTCACCGACGCCCGCAACGCGCTCGCGTGGGCGCGGGACCGCTACGACGCCGTCGCGCTGTTCGGCTACTCCTTCGGCGGCTGTATCGCGCTGCTCGCCGCTGCACGGGAGAGTAGGGGTGAACGGAGTGAGGCCCCGGAAGCGAGCGGGAGTGACCACCGTGAGCGACACGCGAGCAGCGAGGCGGGGACGCCGCCGGCAGCGGTCGCCGCGCTCGCGCCGGCCTCGCGGCTCGGGCCCGACCTCGACGCGGCCGCGGCGCTCGACGCCGTCTCCTGTCCGGGCTACGTGCTCTACGGCGAACGCGACACGACCGCCGAGTGGGAGCCGGTGGTCGAGCGGGCGCGGACGCTCGGCTGGTCGGTCGAGTCGATGAGCGCGGACCACCATTTCGTCGGGCAGACGGCGAAGATCGGCGAGCGGTGCGGCGCGTTCCTCCGCAACGCGATCGGCCGGTGAGCTACCCGTCGAGCCAGCGGGCCACCGCCTCGCGAACTGAGATCGGCGACTCCTCCGGCCCCCTCGCCATCACGACGGTCCGGTCGAGCTGCTCGCCGACGGTCTCCGGGAGCGAGCCGAACAGCGCCTGCGACACCGCGCCAGAGCGGGTAGCGCCGACACAGATCGTGTCGTAGGATTTGCCCGCCTCGATCACCGTCGACTCGATGTCGTCCGCGACCTCGATTCGGGGCTCGTAGTTCATGTACTCGATGCCGGCCCGGTCGGCCAGCGTCTCGATGATCGCCTCGCCTCGTTCCATCGGGCCACGCCCCTGGTCGTCCTCGCCGGGCTCTTGCACGTTGAACAGCGTCAGGGACGCGTCACCGTCGGCGCTCGCGACGAACTCCGCTGCACGGCGCGCTGCGACCGGCGCGTGCGGCCCCTCGCCGGCGAGTACCATTACGTCTCCCCCGCCGCGCTCGCCAACGTCGCCGAGCTTCACGAGCGTCGCGTCACAGGGTGCACGCCCGATGACGGGGTCGATCGTCGACCCGAGCACGTGGTCGCGCCGGCTCCGCGTCCCCGCCCACCCGAGCAGCACGTGGTCGGCGTCCGTCTCCTCGATGACGTCGAGGACCACCGAGCCGGCGTTCCGGCCGACGATGGCGCGCGTCTGCAACCCGATGTCGAGCCCCGCTGCGATGTCGCGCGCGGACTCGAGCAGTTCCCGCTGGCGCTCGACTCGTTCCTCCTCGAACTCGAGGTCCTGCGACAGCGACGTCTGCTGTGGCACCTCGATGACGTTGACGGCGACGACCTCCGCGTTCTCGTCGTCGTGGGCGTGAGCGCTCGCGGCCGCCATCCGGAGCAGGTCACGCTCAGTCTGCGGGTTCGCCACCGGCACGACGACCCGGTACCGGTCGGTCCCGTCGACCGCGATCGGTTCGGGTGCGATCGCCTCCCCGACGAGGCTCACGCTCGATGCGCGGTCCCGGGCGTAGACCGCGTACCAGACGACCCCGAAGGCGACGAGGAGTGTCCCGATGGTTCCGACCGGCGTCGGCGTCACCGGCAGCTGTACGCTCACGCCGCCGACGCTCCCGACGAGCGGCACGACGTCGACGGACATCTGCACCAGGACGGCAAGACACGCGACGAGTCCGACCGCGGGGACGACGGGGTACAGCACGTTCGGAATGCGGAACGCCGGGTCGTACGCCGCCGGGTCTGCCCGACGCAACACGACGACGGCGACGTGGACGAGTGCGTAGGTGACGAGATACATGAAGCTGGCCACCTCCGCGAGCGTGCCGATGCCGACGCCGACGGCGATCAGCACGAGCGTGATGATACCAGTGGCGGTGATCGCACGGTAGGGAGTGCGGAACCGGTCGTGGACCTCGTTGAGCCAGTTGACGAGGATTCGGTCGCGTCCCATCGCGAAGTTGACACGCGCGGCCGAGAGGATGCTCGCGTTCGCGCTCGACACCGTCGCGAGGACAGCGCCGATAATCATCGCCAGCGCACCGAGCGACCCCATGAACTCGGTCGCCACGTCGGCGACGGGAATCTGTGAGGCGGCGATGGCGTCGATCGACAGCGTCCCCGTGGAGACGAACATCACGCCGACGTACATCAGCGTCGGCGTCACCACGGCCGCGATCATCGCGAGCGGCAGGTTCCGGCTCGGGTTCTTGATCTCCTCGGCGCTGGTCGCGATGACCTCGAAGCCGATGAACGTCACGTACACCGTGCCGATGGTGGCTGCGACGGCCGGCCAGCCGTTCGGATTGAACTCCTGGATGGTCGGGCCGCTGATGACGCCGAGTCCAAGAAACGCGATGATGAGCCCGACGAGCGTGAGGACGATGACGTTCTGGAGCGCACCCGTCTCCTTGACGCCGTAGTAGTTGACACCTGTGAGAATCGCGGCCATCACCAGCGCTGCGACGGTGATACCGATCTGTCCCCAGCCGGCGAGGAATCCAACGTACTGTCCGAGCCCCGGCAGGAGATACTGTCCGAAGCCGATCATATAGAACGCACTCGCGAACGTCAGCCCGGCCCACATCCCCCAGCCGACGATGCTTCCGAAGAACGGCCCGAGCGCGCGGTTCACGTAGTAGTAGCTCCCGCCGGCGCGCGGCATTCCCGTCGCGAGCTCCGACAGCGAGAGCGCCGCGAGCAGCGAGACGACGCCGCCACCGAGAAACGAGAGCATGCTCGCCGGGCCGGCCTGCGCAGCCGCGATGCTCGGCAACACGAAGATTCCCGCACCGATCATCGTCCCGAGGCCGATAGTGTACGCCTCGAGGAACCCGAGGTCCCGGGCGAGCTCCTGTTCGGTCTCGCTCATCGCCCCTCGAACTCAGTGGCTCCCGACGGTCGATCTACCAACCGTTCTCCTCGCTCGTATCGGTTCACGTCGCGTTCGACGCACCCCTGCCCTCATAAGCGTTCACCACTTGCTCGACTCCCTGGCGACCCGTTCGCAACGGTTTTGACGGACGGCCGCGCACACTCGTTATGCCGACGGAACCCGTCACGGAGTACGACCCTTCGCTGGGTCGGAAGTTCGTCTTCGTCACCGGCGGGGTGATGTCCGGGCTGGGGAAAGGGATCACCGCCGCCAGCACCGGCCGGCTGCTCGCGAACGCCGGCTTCGACGTCACCGCCGTCAAGATCGACCCGTATCTGAACGTCGACGCGGGGACGATGAACCCCTACCAGCACGGGGAGGTGTACGTCCTCAAGGACGGCGGCGAGGTCGACCTCGACCTGGGCAACTACGAGCGCTTCCTCGACATCGACATGACGTTCGACCACAACGTCACCACGGGAAAGACGTACAAACACGTCATCGAGAAGGAGCGCGCCGGCGACTACCTCGGGAAGACGGTCCAGATCATCCCGCACATCACCGACGACATCAAGCGCCGCATCCGGGAGGCTGCGGAGGGCCACGACGTCTGCATCGTCGAGGTTGGGGGAACCGTCGGCGACATCGAGGGGATGCCCTACCTCGAGGCGCTCCGGCAGTTCGCCCACGAGGAAGAGGACGAGGACATCCTCTTTACGCACGTCACGCTCGTCCCGTACTCGAAAAACGGCGAACAGAAGACGAAGCCGACCCAACACTCCGTGAAGGAACTGCGCTCCATCGGGCTCCAGCCGGACATCCTCGTCGGGCGCTGTGAGGACCGCCTCGACGAGGAGACGAAAGAGAAGATCGCGCTGTTCTGTGACGTCCCGACCGAGGCGGTGTTCTCGAACCCCGACGTGGAGGACATCTACCACGTCCCGCTGATGGTCGAAGACGAGGGACTCGACCAGTACGTGATGGAGCGGCTCTCGCTTTCCGACGAGGCGCTTCCCGAATCCGAGCGGAAGAACGGCTGGCGAAAGCTCGTCACCCAGGAGACGACTGGCGAGGTGGAGATCGCACTCGCGGGGAAGTACGACCTCGAGGACGCGTATCTCTCCGTCCACGAGGCGCTGAAACACGCCGGCCTCGAGAAGGGCGTCGACGTGAACGTGCTGTGGGTCGACACCGACGAGATGACGCCGGAACACCGCGACCGGCTCGAGCGCGCCGACGGACTCATCGTCCCCGGCGGCTTCGGCGCCCGCGGCACGGAAGGCAAGATGGACGCCGTCCGCTACGCCCGCGAACAGGACGTCCCGTTCCTGGGGCTCTGTCTCGGCTTCCAGATGGCCGTCGTCGAGTTCGCCCGCAACGTCTGCGGGCTGGCGAACGCCGACTCCACGGAGTTCGAGGCGGAGACGCCGCATCCCGTCATCGACATCCTCCCGGAGCAGTACGAGGTCGAGGACATGGGCGGGACGATGCGGCTCGGCGCCCACGAGACGACCATCCTCCCGGGGACGCTCGCCGAGGAGCTGTACGAGGCCGAGGCCTGCACGGAGCGACACCGCCACCGCTACGAGGTGAACCCAGAGTACATCGACCGGCTCGAATCGGCCGGCATGACGTTCTCCGGGCGCGCGGGCAACCGCATGGAGATTCTCGAACTCGACGACCACCCGTACTTCGTCGGGACGCAGTTCCATCCGGAGTTCCGGTCGCGGCCGGGGCGGGCGTCGCCACCGTTCGTCGGCCTGCTCGATGCGGTGCTCGACGGCCGTGACGGCGATCGGGATACCGAGTCCGATCCCGAGACGGAAAGCGAGGAGGTGAGCGCCTGATGGTCGACGTCGACTCGTTCATCCCGGAGGCGAAAGCCGAAATCCGCGAGGCGGTCGGCGACGAGGAGGCCATCATCGCGCTCTCCGGCGGCGTCGACTCCTCGGTCGCGGCGGCGCTCACTCACGAGGCCATCGGCGAGCATCTCACTGCCGTCTACGTCGACACCGGCCTCATGCGGAAGGGCGAGACCGACGGCATCCGCGAGACGTTCGCGTTCATGGACGGGCTGAAGGTCGTCGAGGCGCAGGACCGCTTCCTCGACGCGCTGGAAGGGGTGACCGACCCCGAGGAGAAGCGCCACGTCATCGGCGAGCAGTTCATCCGCGAGTTCGAGCGGGAGGCACAGGCGGCCGACGCCCGCTATCTGGTCCAGGGGACCATCTATCCCGACCGCATCGAGTCGGAGGGGAACATCAAGTCCCACCACAACGTCGGCGGGCTCCCCGAGGTGGTCGACTTCGACGGCATCGTCGAGCCGGTGCGCGACCTCTACAAGGACGAGGTGCGGGAGGTGGCGCGCGCGCTCGGGCTCGAATCCGTCATCTCCGAGCGGATGCCGTTCCCCGGCCCCGGGCTCGCCGTCCGCATCGTCGGCGAGGTGACACGCGAGAAGGTCGAGGTGGCCCGCGAGTCCTGCCACGTCGTCGAAGAGGAGACGGCAGACCACGAGCCGTGGCAGGCCTTTGCCGCCGTCATCGGCAAGGCGACGGGCGTGAAAGGCGACAACCGCGTCCACGGCTGGGTCGTCGCCGTCCGCTCTGTCGAGAGTCGCGACGGGATGACCGCCCGCGCACAGGAGCTCGACTGGGACACCCTCCAGCGCATCCAGTCGCGCATCACCGGAACGCTCGACAACGTCTCGCGGGTCGTCTACGACGTGACCCACAAGCCGCCGGCGACCATCGAGTACGAGTGAGGGCCGACGCGGCTGAGACGGCTCGCGCCGCCAGCTGGCGTGAGAACGCTTATATCCGCCGCCGCGAACTCCCCGGTATGATGCGCGCAGTGATCGCCGGCGGCGACGACGACGGGCTGGGCGACGCGCTCGGCGCCGAGGGCGTGGAGGTCAGCCACGCGAGCGGCACCGGCACCCGTCCTGACCTCGAGGAAGCCGGCATCGTGAGCGCGGACGTGCTCGTGGTGACGGACGTGACGCTCGCCACCTCCATCCCGGTCGCGAAGGACCTCAACCCGGACGTCCGCGTCATCGTGTACGCGCACGGCTCGCTCCCGGAGTTCGCGAAGGGGCAGGCTGGCCACATCCTCGATCCTGCCCTCCTGGATCCATCGTTCGTCGCAGAAGAGGTCGCCGGGTCCGTCGCGTAGCGGCTGCCGTCAGTCGACGGTCGGTGACGGTCGCCCGCCCTCCAGCCGCTCGCCGAG
>JGI12328J13899_1000139_pt1 | contig 30060 bp, 38 predicted proteins | sample A23P2SouthBayCA_FD_13899 | JGI IMG/M metagenome (IMG submission 13899) | reverse complement strand
TGTCCGAGAGAGTCAGTTTCGTGAGCCAATTTTGACTGCTCCGGTGACGTGCCTGAGTGCTTTCCAGAAAACGACTCCGGTGAGACGGCCTGTTGCATTGCCTTGAGCTTCGACCGCAGTTGGCCACTTGTCGAGCGCACCAACTCATCATCAGGCCAGGAATGGACCTGCAGGCCGTCGAAGCGCGTGGCGACCTGCTGGACTGTATTCAACTGTTCGAGGACGTACTCGACCCAGTACTGGTGGCTGTCCTGCATCTGCTGGAGTTCCTCGACAACGTCGTCGTAGCCGGCTTCTTTGGCGGCGGTCAGACACTGCTGGAAATTTGCGCCACGGGGATTGATTGGTTCGTGGAAGACAACGACCTCACCGAGCGCTCTGAAGTAGCTGAGTAGCTCGTGAAAATCGTCTTCGCCCATCGTGGGGTATGTGGGCGACATCGAGACGAACACCGACACACCGGCCTGCTGGAGCGTATTTAGCGCCTGCCAGCGAGTCATCTGCGATGTTCGCAATGGACGGGCAAGTTACATAGGGACTGATGGATTGTAGGCGAAGATCGAGTGGACTAAGGATTTGATTGGTGCATTCGTCCACCAGCTGTTGGCGATTAAGCGAATCGTCATCGAAGTATTAGACAAGTACCGCCCCGATCCAAAACACTATGCTGAGCAGCGAGAGGGCCGCTGGAGCAGATGAGAGAAGCCGTTCACCCTTCCCCATATCAACCCGTTTCCACCTGCCTTTTCGGCCATTTTCTTCGAACAGTTCTTGGGCTAGTGATGGATACCTATCATCAGTAGCTGACTCATCAGTTTCGGAGAGTACCTCACGTCCGACATACCTAATCGGAAGCGACAATCCTGTGTAACCAAGATTTATCCATAACAGCTGTATAGCTGATATTTCAGATGAGAGTAAAAATACCTGTGCAGACACTATTCCAAAGAGTATCGCGACTGGAATTCTGAGCGTTCCACCTAAAAATGCGTCATATGCTTCCTGAAGTAATGCCTGATTTTGGCGTACCGCACTTGCATACCTACTCTGGATAGATAGTGAGTGACCAGATGAGGGTATTTTGTTGACTGGTATGACGACTTCAGACGAATCGAAATGAATCGAACTTCGATACCCCACGGTCAGGTTAAATAGTTTGTACTCTCCCTTCAGAAAGAAAATTACTGCTGTTGCAAGAATGGAAATGGAAAGGAGAAAATTGATCGCGATAATTCCTTGCAGCGTCACAGCTGACATCTCAATTGGGAGTTGACCAGCTGGTTTAGCGTATGCTGCTGCCTCTCCGGGGATTTTTGGAATAAGATCATATGTCGCGACAGCAATCGTCGCAATTACGGCGACTATCGTAATACTGGCACCTAAAAAGCCCATAGCAAGGGACTGTAGACTGTGATACCGGTTCTGTTGCCACGTCAGCATTTGCTGTAGGGCATCTCGATCAACATATGATACCTGTAAATCGGCATCTGACGACTCAACCATTGATCTCCTCAATGAACTGGAAAAGAATCGTTAGGAGCGTAACGATGACAATGAGGGGGATTGCGAGGTCTACAAAGAGATTTACCAGCGAGGCGGTATTCCCGCCCCGCAAGCTTTGTGTGATGATAACAAGGGTAACTACCGCGAATATCAATATGATCAGATTTGATGCTGTCTCAAAGGCATCGGCCATACAGAACGTACACCATCACTAGTAAAATCAGTTCTGGGATAGTCGGTTTCATCTGTACCACAATCAGGTAAGATGTGGATACAGGTCCCATCTTGTAGCTAACCGTACTAAGAACCAAAGCCTGTGTTCGACTGAAGATAAAGATCTCAAAAGATTCGGTAACCCGCTCTTGCTCTCGATAGTGGGCAGCAACTTCGCTAACGATACCAAGGAAGAGCGGTCGGCCTTGGGTGAGTAGTTCACGTCCGGAACGGTCAGTACAGGTCACACAACCTCTACACCCGGCGAACACTCTTCAGAAGTCTATCAGAAACGCCGTGCAAGAGATAGACAATGGATTCAGCACACTGACGACGCAGCCCACTCTGTCAAGAACAAATCCCCGCTATCGCTTCTTCGTTCGTTTTGATAAGGATTGTAAAGAGAACAGTTATGTTTTTTTGATGCCATTTGCATATATGAGCGAACTTGAGGAGGCTGTTCAACACGAATTAGAACGCTTAGAAGAAGATGCTGAAGATATTGAAAAGTCATATACAGAATTCTTTAAAAAGATCGGTACAAGTACGGTTGAAGGTGTAATAGGATCAGGATACTTTTGGGATACTCCTTCGAATGAGTTGGAAGGAATACGGAGAGAAGTACTCAGAGAATACGAATCATGGTATAATTCTGCTCGTTTGTTGATCTCTGATTATATGCCAGACAGATTGGGGGATTTCGACAAGCGATATGAAGACTGTGTCGAACGGTTAAGATTAGAGAAAGATGCTCGGAATGACACTCGAAAGGTCTTGAATAATCACAACTCGGACTTTGACGCACAAAGAGGAATGCTGGAATCAATCCCTTCGAAAGTTCAAGTTGAGGAACTAAGTGTACGACGGCAGATCTCCGAAGAGGTCTCACAAACTGAGTTAGACAGAGCACGAAGGTTATACGATGATGGTGAGATTCGTGCAAGCGGAGTCGTAGCTGGGGTAGCATTGGAGAGATATCTATTGATGAAATGTGAGAATGCAGCGAGTGAAATCACATACTCGTATCGTGATGGTATCTCGACATTGGCTCAGAAACTCTACGAATCAGATGAGATTGATTCCACTACAGAGAAACAGCTTCAGCACCTTGCTGATATTCGGGCTGACTGTGCACACGCAAATCAAGAAGACCCAGATAGTGAAGACGTACGACGGTTGCTGGAAGATATTGAAGATTACGTGCGGGGCCGGAAAATATAGCCCACGTCATTAACGTGTCATGCCACATTCGCGCCCTGTATCTTGCACGGCTATCAGAACACCTATCAGAACTGGTAGAAAATCTGGTCATCAGTACGCAGACTCACTGAGCCGGTATTTCTAGTGAGGTCGTGAGAAACAAACGAAGGTCAGAAGCCAATCGGTTCTCGGCTAACCAACAGTCGTGGGTATCAGTCGGCGATTGTTGGTTAGCACACTGCTACCCTACACCGTCGCTGCCACGTGCTGATATTCGGCCTGCGACGGTGTCGGCTGCAGCGTCAACCCAGCGAGCGCCAGCTCCCGCAACACCTCCGACGGCACACCCTCAGCATCCCGAAGCACAGCATCGAGCGTCCACGCGTCGTACTGACTGGCACTCAGTGCGAGCACATCGAGCGTCAGCAATAGACCACTTGCTCACTAACTCTTAGAATAGGAGGCTAAATCTTACTTGTCTGCCTTTTAATCAGCTACTGGAATGGCCACAGACTTGAATTCGCTCCTTCTGCCGATCATCCTCCTCGTTGTCGTCGAATTGAGTGGTGTTGCCCGTGATGTCGACCTAGAAGAAGCAGTTAGCAAAGACTATCCACCAATCTTCCTACCGAGTGGGGAATCTAGCATCATTCCCCATTTCGGTCGCTTCAATTTCATCCATGGACTCAATACAACACTCATTCTCTTCGGAGCTCTTCTCCTCTCAGGTCCAAATTCCCAGCTACCGGTTATTTCGGGGCTAATTTTCTCTGTTGTTTGGATCGCGCTCCCTCTGCTCGAAGTCGAAGAATACGATGATATCTTATTCGAGGGCAAATCGGCGTCATCGATTCACTGGCACACTGGAGCAGGAATCATCGCGATTACATATGCCGCTGTGTATGACCCTTACCTGGAGAACACTCAATACTTAGGAGTAGAATGGCCACGGTTTCTCTTGGTGTTTCTTTTTATTTTTGCTGTATGGATACTGCTCGTCAAGCTAGAGTCAGAGCTCGAAGCAGTATATGTGGATGAGGTACCAGAGGACTGGCCGTAACCCGATGGACAGTCGCATCTTCTATCTATCTGAAGTCTGCTTGTGATACTCTCCGACCAATGACCGACGATTCATCCACCTCTGAAACTCATCTCGGTCAGCCTGGCATACAAATACGAAATTGACCGAACAGGTTGCCTGTTCGAGTGAATGGGTGCCGTCAACCTCCTCAGTTATTACTCTATCTTGGAAATCTCGAACTTGTATAATACCGTCCAGAGGAAATGGAAGTTCATTCTCGACCATCATGAGAGTGTCACTCAATGAGCTCCAGTTCTCAAGAGATGTCATCCCCCGAAACTCAATGCTTCCTTCTTTGCCGACAATCTCTACGAGTTTTGAGTCTGTATTCGTTCCATCATCCGTTGGAAGAATCTGACATTCGCATGAGAACCGATAAAGTGTGGAGAGATCATCTATATCGAGATCTTTGATTCGCGGGATACTCTCATCCTCAAGTAAGTGGTTTACGACCCGCTTAGTCTGTATGTACTCCTCGCTTTGATTAACGGATTCCATGATCTGCTCGCGGTCTCCCTTTTCACCACCGAGATTACCCGGCAAGAAGGCACTTAATCCAGCTTTTAGCGAACTCCACGACTCTTCTTGTCTCGCAACTTGCGTGTTCTCGTCTATCCGATCAAAAAACAGTTGACGGATATGTGATGGAGAGTAGTATAGGATATGCCGATACGGTTCTTCCATACAGAGAACCACGTCTCGGATTATATCATTGTTACTGCAGTAATCACATGAGAATGTAGGAGGGGTATCAGTACTACACCGTCGACGCCACATGCTGATACTCGGCTTGTGACGGCGTCGGCTGCAACGTCAATCCAGCTAACGCCAGCTCCCGCAACACCTCTGGCGGAACCCCATCAGTATCCCGCAACACAGCATCCAACGTCCATGCACCGTATTGGCTCGCGCTTGGCGCAAGCACATCCACGGACTCAGTAGCCACCTCATCTCGAATAGCCCGCGCTGCACGTCGCACCCGCTTGCGCTCCTCGACGGTGCAGCTCATGTCTCGACACCCCGAACAAGATCGCCGACGAGCGAGCCACCAACGTGCGGGCCGATATCCCAGCCGCGCTCGCCACGCGTGTATTCGCACCACTCAGCAAGCGTCTCGAAAGGCGTCTCTGCCAACACGACCTTCTCTGCCTCACCGTCAGCCGAAACAACAGCCACAGCAAATTCGTAGCTGTCCCAGTAATGCGCTGCACCATCACCGTCGACGCCGAGAAACAGCGGCCGGCCCTGGGTGAGTAGTTCGCGTGCGGGACGGTCAGTACAGACGCACGCCATATCACATCAAGTGGTCAACTACCCGGAGACTGTCAGGAAGGGAGTGCTGAATATAGAGGATGTATTCAGCAGCCCACTTCCCTTCGTTTCATCGGTGAACGGGTGGATTGGTCGTTGGGCTGGCTCTACTCCTTCACTCAAAAAAAGCGTCCTCGTCTATATCGAACTCTGAAAGATCGACGTTTCGGTCTACCCATCTCTTCAATGCGGTATCAACCATGTCTCGGAATAAATCGAACTCCGAATGTGCCCGTACAACTTCATCGACGCCGGGATCAACTGAGTCCCCGTCTTTCACGTCTTCGAGAGTGATCGGCAGTGCGTCTTCAAATTCAGTCAGCGAGTCAAACTCCGTGTAGTCCTCGAAGAAAGCCTCGGAGAAAAGGTCCGAACGGTCAAGGTAATCCAACGCGATATCCACGATGTCCTGGTTCGCCCATTCCTCGGTAGCTTCACGGTCGTCCTGTACAAGAGCCTCAGACTCTTCAGCGAAACTCTGCTTGATATCATCTAAGAGCATCAGCATCCCCAGTATATCGGCCAGAGACGGTGACTGTAGACGAGTCAATAGCAGGTTGGTGGTGACCTGTACGAGGGAGACTGCTGTTAGTTGACCTGGAAGATTTAGTCCGGCGTTCGAGGGGCCGGCGAGCAGTACTTCAGGTTGCTCAATGTCATCGTGACGGATGATTCCAAGTCGGTCGAGTGTGCCTTTCGATCCTGCGTGTACAGATTCGCAGGCCAGCATATAGTACGGAGTGAGATGCTCCAAGTTGACCTCTTCCTCCATACTCTGGCCGCTGAGTGCTTCAGCTGCCCAGCCAGATCCGTACCCGTTGTCATCGATGGAGTCTCCAAACTGTTCTATGAGTTCATCTTTTATTTCTTCGAGTTCTTCGATGACTTCGGGTTCGAGAGGTTCAACGTCGAGGTCATCTTGATGCTCTTGGTAGGTTTCAGCGAAGTAGTACTCCCAGAGATTGAGGTAGTTGAGGAAGCGTTCTGCTGTATCCCCGCCGTTCTTGAAAATAAACGATGAGGTGACGGAGAGTTCGTAGATTGACCGCCAACGGGCGAACGCTCCATCCGCGAACCCTCCTTTTAGCAAGTGGTGAATCTCTAGAGCGACTTGAACTGCGTGGGAATGCAGATGCAGAAGGGCTTGAAACTGATAGTTGTCGTTTCGCCGGGCTTGGAACCCGAACTCTTGGTTGAGGGCTCTCCCGCATTCCATTGACCAGATGATGAGGCGTTCGAGAAGTTCGAGCGATTCACCCCACCGTTCCTGAAGTCTCTTTTGGAAACCTTCGATAGTTTGGTGGTACCGTTCGAGACTTTCGTCATTGCTGAGGATCCGTTCGTACGTGTGCGTAGCATGATCTTCGATGGAACTTTCCATCGATTCTTCCACGACGTTCTGGATGTCTTCCTCGGTGAGATCCTCGACTTCCTCTTCGTCGATCTGCTTGGCCAGCTCATCTCGGAGTGCGTTGACAAGTGGATCGTCAGAGAGATCGATATCGTCTACGAAGTCATCACCCATACCTAACTAAGATTTGTGCGATTGGTTAATTACTTCCCCCCCCTGGATAAACCGATCTAAACAGTCGATTCACTTCGGACTCTCTGTGCAAGATACGCGCTCTGTATCTTGCACGGCTATCAGAACACCTCTCAGAACTGGTAGAAAATCTGACCATCAATACGCACGCTTACCGAGAAGTTGTTCAGGAGAGTTCCCGAGCAACAAACGACGGTCAGAAAGCGGATTGGGAGTTGGCTAACCAACAAACTAGCAGTAGTGCCTACATTCGTTGGTTAGCGTCTCCCCTCTACACCGTCGCAGCGACGTGCTGATACTCCGCTTGCGACGGCGTCGGCTGGAGCGTCAACCCGGCCAACGCCAGCTCCCGAAGGACCTCTGGCGGCACCCCATCAGCATCCCGAAGCACGGCATCGAGCGTCCAGGCATCGTACTGACTCGCGTTCGGTGCAAGCACGTCGACCGATTCAGTAGCTACTTCCTCCTGAATCGCTCTCGCGGCCCGCCGCACTCGCTTCCGTTCCTCGACGGTACAGCTCATGCCTCAACACCTCGCACGAGATCGCCGACCAACGATCCACCGACGTGCGGGCCGATATCCCAGCCACGCTCGCCGCGAGTATATTCGCACCACTCTGCAAGCGTCTCGAAGGGTGTCTCGGCTAACACAACCTTCTCTTCCTCACCATCATCCCCGACAACAGCCACGGCGAACTCGTAGCTGTCCCAGTAATGCGCTGCACCGTCGCCGTCGACGCCGAGAAACAGCGGCCGACCTTGGGTGAGTAGTTCACGAGCGGTACGTTCTTGTGGATTGGATTGCGTAGTTGCCATTGGTTCTTCCTGGAACCACGCGCCTCGGTGTTCCAAGCACCGGGGCGATTTCGTAAGAAATCGACCAGCAGCGCGTGTGTTCCTACTTAATCTGTTGTGGCGGCACACCAATAAAACTATTGTTCTGATACAACAATAGTCGGTTAGACACCTATGTCTACGAAGGGTCCGGAACCAACGGTCAGTGATAACGAGCTAATCAAGGCAATCAGTCAAACCAGCAGACCATTCGCAACAGCTGGGGAGATTGCTGAATTGGTCGATTTATCCAACTGGAGAGTACGCCAGCGGCTGGAGAGGCTCGACGAACAAAATAAAATCAACCGTTCGAGGATCGGCGGCGGGCCGTTTATTTATTGGCTGGATGGCTCTTTTTCGGACGAATCTAGGTAACGACGCCCGTTGTCAGTGAGCCACCATGCTCTGGCATTGCCAATTTTATCCGATTCAATCAGTCTCTCTTCCTCTAATCGACTGAGTCGTTTTGATGCCGCCTGTTGGCTGATTCCAACCATATCTGCTATCTCCGTCGTCCCGAGAGCCGGTTTGTAGGCCATATGCATGGATCTAAGCAGTTCTTCGTCAGAGACAGTCGGGTCTGGCCCACGACGGTTAGTCACATCCTATTCGTATCTCTCCTCGGTAAAAGGGATATTTGTTCTAAAACCGTTGTGTCTACACAACCTATAAGTGGGCCCAACTGCCTTGATTATCATATACGACGCTGACCGAAGCGGTTGCTTCGGGAAAGTGTCGCACTGAACCCATGACAGCAGACCAGCCCACCCACGAAGAGTCGCATCGCTCGGCACCGACCAGCACTTCCGTTCATTCGGAAACCACCAGACGGCAGTACATTCGCTCACTTCCGTTCATCTTCCGTTCATCGCCTGAGCGGCCCACGAACACGCTACAGCGGGCCAGAGACGAAAATCGGTCGCCAAAAACCCACTTCCGTTCACGCGCGCCCCAGACTCTTACCAAGTCACCTCCCAGTCCCGTCCAGATGCATACCACCGGAGGCGACCGATGACGACCTACCACGACCTGACGGGCTTCCAGCGCGATCTCTTGGAAGCCATCGCTGCCGTCGACGATGATCCCTACGGCCTCGCACTCAAGGACTACCTCGACGAGCGCTACGCCGACCCGATCAACCACAGCCGCCTCTACCAGAACCTCGACCAACTCTCCGACCAGAACCTCATCAACCGGGACGAGCTCGACGCCCGCACCAACGTATATACGCTGACTGACGCTGGCAGACAGCTCCTCCAGCGCCACGCCGAAACACTCGCAGGCCTGTGTGATCTGGCCCGACCTGTCCCGGATGGGGGTGCGTCGGCATGACTGCCCCCAGCGTCGGCGACGTGGTCGTCCTGACCGAACTCGACAGCGAGCCACGCCTGCTCGTCACCGCCGTCGACGAGCTCGCCGACGAGGTCACTGGCGTCCTGCTGGCCGACCTTGCCGCCGAGACCATCCAGCGTCTTGAGGCCACGGCCGGCAATCGCCAGCGTCGCCGGAAGCTGACGACGGCCATCCGCCGAGCCGAGGACCTCATGACCTTCCGTGTTCCCGTTGCCGAACTCCGCCAGCGTGACCAGTCGGCTACACAGGGCCGTGACTCGCTCATGGGAGGGGGTCGGTGATGGCGACGACCGACGCCCCCGACTCAGCCGGAAGCGACACAGCGCCCGCACAGGCCAGCCTGTGGCGACTCCGCTACATGGTCGGTGACCTGGAACACTACACCGAGTGGACGACCGACTTCCCCACCATCGAGAACTACTACGACCAGTACCGCCGCGGTGACTACGCGCATGACGTCGCCATCGAGCGCCGGGCGGTGGTCGAACGATGACCGGCCACGGCAACCACTACGGCGTCGCCCATGCCGACACGACCCCCGCCATCTGCCGGTTCCACGGTCTCACTGGTAATTCAGGAAACCGTCATATAACGGGCAGACCGCCCGCTGTGGACCGTTCAGTTGAGTGCCAGAAACGCAAGACGTGCGTCAGACACGGTGTCAATTTGTGCGGGGGATTTAATACGGGACGGAATGTCACTTTTCGGTATCAAGCAAGGACATACCCACCACTAATCGAAGTGGGTCGCAGGAAGAACGGGGGCGTCAGTTCGCCCCCAGGTTTGGTCACCTCAATCTTCCTGCGCCCCTATAATAAGCATTTCCCCACAGCCAGAGTCATCTCTGCGCAGTCGTGGGGCATCACAGCAGGCCGGAGAGCCGTGAGAACGTCGTAAGCGCAGCGAATGGCAGCATCCCTCCCCACTATCGACGGGTCCCCAGACTCGACAGGACGCCTGGCGGTCGACCCGCCCGCCCTGCCCCCGACCGGCAGGACACGTACCACTAGCCCACGCTGTGGAGCGCCACAGCAGCGTGACTCGCGTCGCGTTGCTGGGCGATACTCCAGTAGTGGACGCACGCAGGGAGGGGAGCGCCGATGACCTACGCCGTCGTCGGCTGTTCGGACTGCCAGACGCTGTGGCTCCTCGATGAGACTGCCGGTGACTCGACGGCAATGTGCCCGACCTGTGGCACGCAACACGGTCGTGAATCACTCCGCACGCTCGCCGAGGCCGAGGACCGCGCAGTGGCGAACCAGCAGCGGAGTGCCCTGCTCGCTGAGCGGGCCGGCGCGGCCGACGCCGAGCTCGACCCGTACTGGGAGCAGGCCATGCGGGCGGACGACCCCATCGTCGACGACCGCGCATACCTCGATGGGCTCGGGCTCGATCCCGACCTCGTCGCAACGCTGACCGACGAAAACGACACAGACGGCTCCGCGACACGCTCTGCGTCGACACAACCCCCGGGGTCTGGCCCCGATATCGACGTGCCCGTCGCTGATCGGCCACAGCTCCGTGGTGGCGCTGCTGCCGAATCGCGTGCACCCGGCGTGTCGCTCGTCGAGGCCGACGGCCAGCTCGGGATCGCCGGGCGGACCTATCGCGACGTGAGCCCGCGCACGTCCGAGTGGCTAACTGATGTCGTCACTGACCTCATTCCGTCGACGGCGCGACTCGTCCAGGACCTCGCTCGCGAGCGCTACGGGTTCGACTATCGCGATCCCGACGTCGAGGCCGGGGCTGTCGCGACGTTCACCCACGAGGAACTCGTCGACAGTGTCGCCCAGCTCAACGCTGTCTCAGCCGACGCCGGGACCATCGAGGAGGCACGGTCGTATCTCGATGCCATCGGCCGCTACGCGCTGTTGTGGGCCGACGACGTCTATCGTGTGCGCCGGGGGTTCCAGGGCACTGAACAGTTCGAACGCATCCAGCGAACGCTCGAAACGACGGGGACCAGCCAGGGCCAGTTCAACGCCGGCGTCGACGCCCTCCGCCATTCGCTGGCAGCGCTGCACGCAGAGCGGGCTGTCCCGCCTGCACTGACGTTCGTCCTTGACGGGGAGCAGTGGACAGCCGCCGACCGGGACACGATCAAGCGGGCACTGGCGGCGTTTGACGCGCTCGCAGCTGGCTTCGACATCCGGCTCTGGATGTCGCCGGGCATCCGCCAGCGGGTTCGCCGACTCACTCGCAATGCACTGGAGACTGAGGCCCCGCCAGCGTGGGCTGAGCGCTTCGCCGTCCTTACTGCGGCCGGGCAGACGTCCCGCCGTGATGGGGACGCCGACGATGACCCAGCCGACACCCAGTTGGACGACAAAGCATGGGCGTGGGTCGAGACTAACGGTTCCCAGACGGGGGCGTTGACTGTCTTGGCACATCTCAATGCTGACGGTGACCGGTCGGTTCGTGCGATCAAGCGAGACGACGCAATCGACTATGCAGACGGCAGTATCGACCGCTACGTGTCGTTCCTCGAAGCCGAGGACATCATCACAGTGGATCGCTCACACGCCTCGAATCAGGTCTCGCTGACCGCACTCGGGGCGGCTGCACAGCAGTATGTCGACCGGGAGGGCAACGCCGTCCACCCGTCCCAATCCCGGCTGTCGGGGGCGTCTTACGGACACCCCTCACGGTCTCGTAAGTGTAGTGTATCCGCCCAGAAGCGCGACCGGTACCCCCCCGCCGAACGGTGGCTTGCCGCGACCGGCTCCGCATCTGAGTCCGGCTATGTCCAGTGGCTCGGCGACCGCACTGGACCGCGTGAGGTCGAACCGCCAGTGCTGCACCGCCGGTTTTCCGCCGCAAAACGCGTTGACGGCGTCACCTTCGCTGACGCAGACATCCTCGACTGGACGGACGACGATGACGCACCCGATGGCGACGGTCGCGTGTCCTACATCTCGGCGTTCGATGACGAAGCGCTCGTCATCCTGCAGTGGGGCGGCCCCGTTGTAACACTGGGACGTCTGTGTGGGGCCTTATTCAGCAATCGGATGCTCAGTAAGGTTTTAAATACGGATGCACTGGGCGAACAGTGGAACCGGGCCCACGACGGCGTCGAAACGTTCGAAAACGACCTCCACGATGTCCTCGTCCGGGCCAAGCAAATCGGCTGGCTGAGCGAAGATGAACTGAAACACCTGGACAACTGGCGCGAACGGATCGGCGCAGTGCGGTCCAGGCTGCTGTCACAACTCGGCGACTTCGACGACCTCGATTCCGGCCTGCAGGCCCAGCTGATGCGTGACCTCCACGGCCTGCTCTGTACCGCAACGAACGTCTACGACGCCGCCGGACTCGACGTGACCATCAACATCCGACTGCCCGATCCTGATGCGCTCCGGCGTAACGAAAATCAATACGAGAAGTTCCTCGATTTCGCTCGCTACACGGTCACCAAACAGGCCGGGTATCGCGACGACTACGGCGTCCACAGCTGGTATCGGATGTGCATCGAGGACCGCCCACAGAAGCTCCGGGCACGGTCTGAATACGATATCGACGACGCCGATCCCGTTGCTGACCTGCTGGCGTCGTGGATCTTCACGGGCCCTGGCGTCTCCGACCTCTTGCCCGACGTCCAGGAGGCCGTCGACGAGGAAGCGACTCGCCTTCGCGATCGCGTCGACGCCGGCGTCGAAGACGCCGCAATCCTCGATATCCCGATGGTGGAAGCCAATTCCCACGGCCACATCCGGGGGCTCGTCCGGGAGATTGCCGGCCGCAAGGGGTTCTATGACGGCAATCGTGCGGATCTCGACCGACTCACCCGCTGTCTGGAAGCAGCGCTCGCGACGACCGGCCGTGGCCCGGACCCCTGCCTCGTGGCAGATGCCCTCGACAGCCTCGAATCGCGCGATAGCGTGTCCGACCGCCTCGATGTCGACGCCGTCGAGACCGCGCTGGCCACGCTCCCCAGCGAGGCGATCTTCCCAACGCTGCCGCCAGCCGCTCGACGGATGCTCTCGGCACTGTTCGCGAGCACCGAACCACTCGACCGGCAGGACCTCATCGAGATTACCTCAACGAGTTCCTACGACCGCCATCACAAGACGCTGCGGGCGTTCTTCCTCGTGGAAGATACCGGCGAGGGCTTCGTCGCGCACCTGGAGCCATGGTGGTCGTCGACGTCGTCAATGAGTGACCCGTATCACGAGGACACTCCGTACCCTGGGGCACCGGCCGGCCATCCGTCGCACATCCTGCTGGGCCCGGTCTACGACTCTGGGTTGCTGGATATTCCACCCGATGAATACGCCGACCTCGGGTATCTCGACTACCAGGAGCTTCTCGACGAGCTGGGACTCTCGCGATGGCGACCCATCCTCGAGGCGTTCTGTAGCGATTGCCACGAGGCAACTGCCCTATCCCATGCTGCGGACTCAGCACTATCTTACTCGGACCACTCAGGGGTTCGCATCGGGCCGCCGTCGGTAACTCACGACACCGCTCAGACCTCGATCACCCAGACTGTCGCCGATGACTGACCGGCCGCTTCCCGCAAAATCAGCTAAGACTAATTCTTGCTTCCTTGTCGTTGAAGTTTGGCCCTTTCTTGACAGTCTGTTCTTCCCTATCCAGTCTCACTAACCCTGCTTCTTCTAACGCCCCAAGAGAGTAGTGAGATAGCTCAAGACGGAGTTTCGCCACATTTTCGTTGGCAGAAGGTAAGTCGTTTCGGACCGCAACTGCAGGTGTGTGGCTCTTTCTCATCATTCCTAGTATGCTCCCACGACATCAATAAACGTACATAGTTTTCACCGAGATTCGTTCGTTCAGTTAATCGACTTGATGAGTTCTATATCCGCTCAGTAAGCAAGCTTTGTGAGCGGATGGTTCCGTTACTCTCTGATGGAGCGAACGTATTCTTAGTGCTGAATATATCTTATACATTCAGCAGGCTGGTAGTATCGGCTGCTGAGGGCGTAATCAGATTCAGCTAAGCTGATATTGCTCTTGAATCGTCGGCGAGACCAGCTCGTAATCAATATGCTCACCGGTGAACTCAGCGTTCCAGACGAACTGGTTGGTGATGCCGTACTTGTTCCTGATATCGGCTGGTAAGCACCACTGGAGGCCGGTCTGGATGTCGACGATATCGATATCGTATGCGCCCGGCCCGAGCGTCGTTTCACAATAGTCTTGGTCGATGTGGAGCCGCACCGTCATCGACGAATCTTCGATATCACGGATCCCAAGCCGGAAGACACCGTCAGGTTCGGTCCCGGCCGCAGCCAGCCACTCTCTCTTGATGCCCAGGTACAGAGACGTCCCGCCGCGCTTGATCACACTCCGGCCCGCAGCCATAGTGTTGGCCATGCCAGACACTTACCGAGTAACTAGGATAAACGTATCGTCTGAAACGGCGAACCCCTGTTAGCTGTCTTGAAAATGTAGATATGCGGCATTTAGGATATCGGCTTTGCTTGACAGCGTGCTAGTAAAAATAGCAGTTAAGTCAGAGATAGAGGCCTTTTCAACGAGAACTATCCCATACCATCTCTTTCAGCCGACCGCGCAGCGGTTTCATTGGCTCCTTGACCTGCTCTTCCACCGCATCAGCTTGTTTTGCCTGTCCTTTCCACCAGTGCTTCTTTCCAACTATGACACACTCTCCTGTTCCCATCCGTGTCAGCTCACCGGCGGTGATCGGACGACGATCTTCGGTCCGGGTGGTGTGACTCTGTGTCGTCTGGTATGAGCCGCTACTCTTGTTTTTCGACCGCGAGCGTGACTGCGATACTGTCTGTTCTCGCTCTTTCCCGATTTCTGATTGGATGTATTTTGTCGTCTGTTCATCACCAGGTTGGAAGTACAGGCCCTGTGGGCAGTTTCCTAACACTGCTGGCGCCTCATCTCCATAGACGGACTCGAGCTGGCCGACCGTCTGTGCCCCGACCATGACTCGTGCATCCTCACTTCGTCCCCGGGCTGCAAGGCCTGGTAACCCTGATATCGGCGGAAGGGAGTCAATCTCGTCCAAGATGAAATTCGTCGGTGTTGCCGAGGACCGCGCGATCCGAATCGACCAATCAAGCATCACTTCGTACATCGGAGCAGCTTTCCTCGCCATCGGTCCAGAGCGAATCAACAACACTCGGCCGTTGGGATTTTCGACATACTCTCGAATCGAAAAATCACCGTCAGTCTTGAATTGACCAGTAAATACATCCTCGACATTTTGTGTGAGCTCTGTATAGACGCTCTCCGGGCCGCCGTCATCTCCTGGCCTAATTTTCTGCGCTTCAGTCCCCAGGTCATCGTACTTATTCAGCCGTCTATGTATCTCGTCTTTGGGCTCGTGGACCAGATCATAGATATCGTCATGGCCGAGTTGGTCAATCGCATCTTGCTTTTCAGCTTCGCGATGGAGATATTTCAGACACGCAGTAAACACGCTCTTTGCCTTGCGATGGAACGGATTCCTGCCATCAGGCTCTCCGAACACAGAATTAGCTACCTCTTGATAATCCTCCTCTTTTTCAACATCCTGAAAGAGGCTCCAGCGGACATCCGTCTCTTCCACCCCGACTCGAAGCACCTCAAATCCACGTTCTCGATAGAATTGTTCGAAGTCGGTTCCGGATTCGTGTATGATGACCGCCGTCTCTTCATCGTGGGGATATTGCTGTGCAAGGAGTTGCATCCCGGTTGTTTTGCCACTCCCTGTCTCCCCGAGGACTGCTGTCGAAATATCTTGCCGAAGCCTGGGTAGCGTTGGGATATCGTCTCCGTCTGTATATTCATCTGACGTGGTCGTTATCTCTTCCATTGGAACGACAAACTCGTCGGACTCTCTGATGTACTTGGGTTCTTTCAGATCAAAGATGTTGTCGCCCCAGCGTCGGGTGAGTGGCAGGGCCGCTATCGCGACGCTGAATGCGGCATATGGCCCCAAAAAGAGGACATCAGGAATGCCCGCGAAGCCGACGCCAGAGATAGACAGCCCGGCAACCTCGCCAAGGAATACGAGCGGGGCCATAACGTGTGCAAATAGCATCACAAGAATCGGCCAGACTTCTCCTTGCAGCAACGCCCCAGCGAATACGACACTCCCCAGCAGCGCATAACAGGGATAGATCCACCACCAGAGCCGGAATCGGCGTAATTTCGGCTGGTCCCATTCGACGTACCACCATGGAACCAGCAACCGTGGCAGCGTCATTGTAAGTAGAACATCAATGATTATCTCCCCGAAACTCTCCTGCCGTTTGCTAGTCTCAGTCCCAGTCTCAGATGTCATCGTAGTCCTCCTGTGCTTGAGTCACTTCGCGCTCTTGCTCCGCTGTGACACTCCGTTCTTGAACGCGCTCTCTACTTCTGAGTCGTGTGCGCTCCCGAAAGCGCTCTCGTGCCTGTTCCCGAAGACTGGTCAGATCGTCTGTCTCCATGTGTAGATCTCGTTGTTTGCCGATTGCAGCGGCGTGAGCGTGTGATTTTCCGGATTCTGGACGAGCGTGGACTCCGTAGACATACTCGACAGAGGGTTTCTCTGCTTTCCACTCGTTGAGCGTTGACCGAGTACACTGGTCAATTTCTGCTGCAGTGTAGCCTGCATCCGGATCAGGCGCAATGATGAATTGGCGCTGCATATCCGCTGTCTCAGAACGCCCGACGAACGCTTCAATTTCTTTTTCGCTCAGCTTGCGACCAGTCGAATCTCGAATCTCGACTGTCCGCTCTGCATCTTCACTGATGTAGGTGATGAGATTGCCGGCGCTCCCTGTCTGGAAGTCCGATTTTACGATCATTCGAAATCCCAATCCCGGTTATCAGATTCTGCTGCAGCACTGTCAGTAGTCTCAGATGACGTGGTACTCTGTGCCCGGGCGCTCTCGATATCTCCCTCAAGTGCGTCCATGTTCTCTCGGAGCCGCTCAGTGCCAACATCGAGGGCGTGCTGTCGGCGCGGGTCGTCATACTCGTCTTTGACGAGTTCCCAGACCGCTATCGAGTAGACGCCTGATTTTGCGACGAGGTCTTCAAGCCCCTCTGTCGCGTCACTGACTTCATCACGTGCCTCGGCGACGAGCTCCTGAATGCGTTGTTCGGCCCGATGTTCACGCGCCTGTTCTTCGACAGCTTCGCCGTGGATGTGTTGATCGAGAACCTGTGCGATGTAGGTTGACGCAGAGACATCTTCAGCCTCAGCTCGCCGCTCGATTTCACGCGCCACCTCGGCGTCAACGTAGGTGGTGAGCTGCTCATTTCGTCCCATTGCGTCACCACCTCCTGTCTTCTCGGAGACTGTGGTTTTGACTAATGGGCAAGTTAAAGGTCTGCTGCACACCTCTCCTATTTACCCTACGTCTGGTGATTTTGTATGCAGTAGATAGGGGTAGTGCTGCAGATCGTGCAGTACGAGAATACAGTCCTTGGAGGGTTGTAATCCGTGGTCGATTCCACCGCATAATCCCGACTTTTCACCCTGATATAAAAAGCGTAATTAGACCACGGTGAAAGTGAACGACTCCTTGAGTGCGATGACTACTTACCCCCGGCTTCCGCCACCGGCACCGACTTGGACACCGGTCTCGGGCGTGTCGCCAGTGTACCAGGAATCGTCGACACAGGAGTCATCGAGCACAGAGATGCGCCACTCGCCGGGCTGTTCCATCTTGATGAGGAACTGAATCTCGGTATCTGGGTTGCCGTCCTCATCCAGGAGGCCACACATTTCGAGTTCGTCTTTTGGAAGCGTTACCATCCCAGAGCCGCCGCGGACAGAGAGCTTGTTAATGCTTGGCATAAGTCTTTCACGGCCATCGCCAGTGGATAGCCACACTCCTGCTGTTCGGTGGATACTAGGGTAAAAACCACTCCCATTTTGACACCAATACGTTGACATCTGTCAAAATGGGCTCGTGCTTTACTAGGTGTGCCACCCGACACCGTGCTATGGTGACGTCCGTCTCCTGCCTGAATTGTGGTGAGCCAGTCGATGCACAGTATGCACGCGTATTTGGGAACGATGACGACGAGGTCCATGCCTGTCGGAACTGTTCGACACAAGGCGCGATCGCGAACGGCGCCGCCGTCGACGCCGATCGAGACGGGACGCCGCTGGTGCACCGTCCCGACGTCGACGAGCCCGTCGAGGCTGTCTTCCACGAGACAGAGTCCGATGCAGACACCGAGGATCGCGTCACGCTCGAGGAGCTCCGCGAGCAGTCGGCCACCACACAGACGACCTCACGCACCGACCATCATGACGACGAGGCGTTTGCCGCCCTGGTTGCGGAGTAACCATGCCTGGATCCGGAACTCCACTGGATGACATTCTCCGTGATGTCCAGACTGACACTGACCGTCCCACTGCCGCTGTTGATGTCTCGTTCACTCCGTCATTGGACAAGCTCAACGATCACCAGCGGACCTGGCTCTCCACCTGGATTGATGCTGGGTATGACAGCCGACGTGACCTCCTCCTTTCGCTGCATCAGATGCAGTTCTGGTCACTTGGGCGCGTGCCCGACGGGTGGTTCGTCGACGTTTGCTCGAAGCCAGTCCCGTTGTCGGTCGTGATTACCTCAGAGAACCGCTTCCGGTGGCGAGAGGACCCGGCCAACCCGGGAACTGCGAAGGCGGAACGGCGACAACTCGCGGCGAAGTACATTCGGCCGGCGTTTCGAACCGCCTATCGGAAGCTTCGCACCGAAGCTCAGCAGTATACGAACGAGGGCGAACGCGTCGAGGAGGTTGACTCGACGGCGTTCTTCGCGATGCGGCCAGCACTGGATGAACTATATCGCAAGCAGAGTGACCTGCTCCTCGCATTACTGGATGGATTCGAGGATATGGCCACCGTCGACGACTGGCTTGCCCGCCTCGACAAGGGGACACTCGGTGAGCTGCACCGGGTCGAACCGGACTTTGACTGGAAGATCCATGACCAGCGCACTGCCCAGCGAGTCCTTCTCACCGACGACCCGAAGTATGCTCAGGAACGGGAGCTCTGGGGCGCAGTATACCTCCTGCCGGCATACAATCGCGCTGTCGAGCGGTGGGCCGAGGAAGCAGATGAACACCGTGAGGACAACACTGATGAGACCAAGTCCTCGCGAACGATGTGATCATGCCCGAGTTACACGACCCACAGGAACTGGGATTTCTTGCCCCTCACTATGGGAGCCAGCAGTGGACCGGTGATGATCGCAGACACTCTGACGGACGCCATCTCCGCCGGCTTCATGGCATGCCGAAGTTCGACCCCGACCAATTCAGCGCTGAGGGGCTTGTCCCCGCTTTCTGGAACCACACCTGGGACGGCGGCCGCAACCAGCCCAGTGGCGGCGTCGAATGGTTCGCGACAGGCCCGCCGAATTCGGGGAAGACGACGCTGGCGCTGCGAGCCGCCCAGATCGACATGGAGGTCAATAATTCACGGGTTGTCTGGCGAGCGGCAACAGGCTCGCGGTCGGAGTGGCTCCCGTACGCGCCCGTTGCCCACGTCTGCCTCCCCAAGGGGTACGACGCGACCGCACGCGTCGTCCCGAAAGGCGGGGACCGGAACTCGGTAGGCAAAGAAGTCCCGCTCGAGGACGTCGTCCGCAACGTCACGCACTATTCGGATGTGATGGATTTGAATCTGAACGTTCTCCAGGACGGCGTGTTCCACGTCGTCTATCCAGATCCAAAGATGCGGGGCTGTCAGTGGGTCTACGAGGAGAGCGACAAGGTCATCGACGGCGTCGAATTCCAGCATGGTGACCCGGTCGACCACTGGTGGTTCGGCTGGGCGCTGTCGCTCGTCGAACGCGGCCCGTTCGACTGGACGACCTGGATCTGTGACGAGGTCGCTTCACTCGCCAGAGAGGGTGTCTCGAAAGATCAGTACGCCACGCTGCAGAAAGTCCAACTCGCCGGGACGGCCGTCGAGGACTTCCGGAAGAACGGCATCATCGGCCTGTTTTTCGGCCACAAAGACAAGCACCTGCACAACCTCTGGACCGACCGGATTCGCTGGCGTGTCGCGATGAACGGGACCGCGAACCCACATGGCGGATCGGCACCGAAGGGATTCGAGTCTGTCCCAATGGAGGAGGATATCGCATCGGACCTCGACATCGGCGAGGCAGTGATGTACAACGAACAGGCGTTCACCTGGCCGCCGATCACGTGGCCGGAGATCTCGAAGCCGATTCACGGTGAGCTGAAGATCTATCTTTCCGAAGCGGACCGAGATGGGGCCACGGTGGCAGGGGGTGTGTCGGTGTGATCGTTGGGCCGTCGATGGCTGGCCCCGGCCACTGCTGTGTCGACGTTCTCACGGACTAGTCCAACCCGAGTCAGCTCCTCGTTGAAACCTGTCTCTTTTTGAAGACAAACCCAGGGGGTCGGACCGACGGAAACAGGTCCCCGTACCGATTTCGCGGTGATCGGCGACATTTTTCGCGCGGGCGCGGTACATGACATGACGAGAGTACCCCCGTGGGGGTGCAGGCGCATTATGCGACGCGAGCGGACGCGGTTGCTCTCCTCTCAAAAACCTGATTGATTACCTCTCGAATCCGAACTGACTATCGACGAGCACGCTTGTTGAGCTACGAAATACAGTGGGACTACTACTGGCACCCTAGCCGGCTCGCAGATATCCATCTCGAACAACCTGTGTGGTATGGTCCATAGGCTTATGGCTATGGAGGAAATAACATAGGATAGCGGATGGCGTCCTACACGACCATCGAAGACTGGCGGGATGTCAAAGACGGCTACGTCGTTGCTGTGACCATCCGGCAGACGGACGATGAGACGTACTCATGTGGATGGGATTACAGTCTCCACCTCGGGGAGGTCGGCGGGGACACGATCCTCCGATACGACAACGCCCACGAACGGACGAAAGGACACGAGCGCCACAGCAACGATGATGTTGAATATATCGAGTTTCCAGGGATGCTGGCGCTCTACGACCGCTTCAAGGAGGAGGTTGACGAACTCTCGCCTGTCTCGTGGAGTTGGTCAGCGTAGGACGCCGCCAGGAGGGACACACCATGGCCACACTCAAAGTCACCGTCGGAAATAGCGAGCATCTCGAGCAACGCACTCGTAACCGAATCAAGGCCGCGCAGGAGGGTGCAGACCTCGACGAGGCCCAGCCAGTGCTGAACTTCGACTCGTACGCAGAGCTCAGCCGATTGCTCAGTCCGAAGAATCTGGAGCTGTTGGAGGCAATCTCCGAACATGAACCAGCGAGTATCAGCGAGGCTGCTGAACTGGTCGACCGTGATTACAAGCAGGTCCATCGGAACCTCTCCGAACTGGCAGCCATCGAGGTCATCGAGTTCGAAGGCGGCGGGTCGGGTCAGGCGAAGAAGCCACTGTTAGCCTACGATGGTCTCGAAATAGATATCCCGTTTCATGGAGCGAGCGAGAATACCGGCACTGTCGCACCGTAGTCCTGCTTCAGTCAGAGGACGGCTTCTGCGAAGGCCTCGTCGATGACATCCTCATTCGGTGCGTTCAGGTAGGGTTCGATAGCAGCGACGGAGTCCCAGTCGCATCCCGACGTGAGGAATCGACATCGGTGGTAGCGTGGGCTCTGCCAGTTGAGAAGTAGTTGCTTGTGGTCGCCCGTTCACGCACTGGCCGGTGTGGTATCGATGCCGTCGACGAGCGGGTAATCGATGTGCATCTCGATCCGGACGAATGGGACGACTGGCTGCATCGCACCACCGGGGCCACCCTCTTCGAGTTCGAGTATTCCGAGGACCTCCAGATGTTTGAGATCCGAGTGGTCGCCGTCGAGTCTCTTCATTGCAGTTCTTCCTCCCATTCACCGAATTACTCATCCAATGCTGGCGCCCACTCGGGCCGGGTGACGTTCGTTGAGCCGGGATCGACGGCGACATCAACAGAAGTGGTAGGTGATTCCCCTCGCAACTGCTTGGTGAGAATATAGTCACCCAATGTTTCCGCGCGGACGAACTGGAACGTGACGTTCGCGTAGAGGAGTTGCTCGGTGTCGGTGTCCACTAAGAGGACGCCCGATGCCCCCTCGATCTTGTGTGCTGTCCTCCCTGACGCGAAGTTTTCAGTGTTGTACCAACCGCTCTGTGCGGCATAGACAACGGCCTCGCGTCCCTCGTACGTCGTCGTCCCGGTGGGTTCGTATGCAGGATACTCAAGGACAGACAGGAGAAGACCGCGCCCACCACCCGGCGGGTTCTCATCCGAGTCGACCACGACAGCGGTCATCGAGTCGTTGTTCTGCCTGACTAACCGCTCGTCAGCACTGAGGTGGAGCATTTCCTCGTATTGTTGCTCTGTCGTTGACTTCGACCGCATTACTGAGCGGTTCTCGTGCCAGTATGTCGTGTACGACACGTTCTCGAATTCGGCGGTGAGGAGGGTCTGGCCGTCGGATGCGTCGTGACTCATGTCGTACGCAACGAAGTGGTTGCCGTTCGTGGAGAGCGACATATTCGAAACGTACGACCCGTTGGGTTCGGCATCGTCAAACGGAGCATCGGTTCCCGCGGTCGCCGGTTGATAGCCGAGCAGGCCATACAAGAGGGCTGCGACGACCACGACCACGCCAACAAGGATTTTGCGTCTTCGATTCATTGAGTGTAATTGATAGCAAGTAGTAATATAAATAGTGAGTACACTGATCAGTAGATTCAGTCCTAATGGGGAAAAAGAAGCTATTACTTCATGTTGCACCCATCCTCCTATGAAAATCCCGCACCGACAAATTCCATTTCTCAGACAATAATTGTTCGGGTGAGTCTTCAGCTCACCCGAACGAGGATAGAGAACCACCAGACAGCGGCAACATGGAAGGAATGAGTACCCGGCAGGCGGGGGAATCTTAATTGTTGTAGCGGTAGCTGTGCGGACGAAAGCAGGCCCGGCCTGAGCGATCGGGCCGATCGCTCAGGCATTCACCTCCGGTGGATCGTATGTCTCCTGTCGTTTCAAATAATAACGGATGGGCTGCGCACACGCCCGCGAGCACTAACGACCCGCGGCCACACCGCCCCCCGCAGACTCCAGCAGGCCACGGCTCTGACCACGACTCTGTGACTGCCCATGGAACAGTGTGAGGTCAACTGTCTCCGCCATCGCACGGTACCCAGCGTCATTCGGATGCAGGTTGTCGCCGCTGTCGTACTCTGGGAGGAGTTTCAAGGAGTTGTCAGGATCTCGAAGCGCTTGATCGAAGTCGACGACACCGTCGAAGGTATCGCTCTGCCGGATATACTCGTTCACCGCTTGGCGCTTCTCTTCTCCCGGCTCAGAGTAGTACCCTGCTCCCTTGTACGGGAGCAGCGTTCCCCCGATAACTCGAACGTCATGTGTGTGTGCCCGTGCAACCAGTTGCTCGTAGCCATCGATAATCTCTGCTGCTGAGACCTCACGACCAAATCCGCCCGCACTGAACCCGATGTCGTTGATGCCCTCCAGGAGGAGGACGTCAGTGACTTGCGGCTGGGTCAGGACGTCCCTGTCGAACCGAGAGAGTGCGTTCGGGCCCGCGATGTCTGATAGCACGCGGTTTCCCGAGATACCAGCGTTCAGGACGGACTTTTTCAGACTGTTGCGCTCGTTGACTCGCTCGGCGAGGAAGTCGGGATAGGTTGCATCCCCGTCGGTCGTTGATGCGAACCCGTCCGTGATTGAGTTGCCGAGACAGACGATGCTTCCCTTCGTCTCTGGGGAGACAACCTCAATGCCCTCAAGAAAGAACCAGTTGGTGAGGTTGGGGGCGAAGTCACTCCCCTCCACATCGGTAGTTGCGTCACCGTCTGCGACGTAGGATGTCTTCGTTCCTAGGGCGTGCCACGTGGTTGGTCCCGTAGCCTCGGCAGCATAGAGGCTGACGACAAGGTCCCGCTCTGGCCCGACCTCAAGGTCTGCGGGGTCGCTCAGTACCCTCGCTCCCGATGGCATCGAGATCGATGCGTCTCCCCCGAAGGTGAGTTCACGGAGCGTCCCGGACTCTACCGCGGCGCTTCCATCCGTTCGCCGGAGTCCGACTGTCGCACGTTCAAACACCACCGGTTCATCCCCAAAAGTATTCGCCAGTCGAATCCGCACGCCGTCTCCACCCACGCTCGTCCGTGCCATCATCCGAATCGTCTGATCCTCGAACCCGTCTTGTGAGATGCCCTCATCATCTGGGCCGCTTGGGCTGGCCGTCCAGGTTCCAACATAGTCTCTACCTTCCCCACGACCGCGGCCTTGCTGCGTAGTCGACCCGTCATTTAGCAGCGATGTACCCGTACTACCGACCGCCCCGACCGAGAGCGCCCCGATGGTTTGCAGGACGCCACGTCGTGTTACTTGCATGATTTATATCGCGCCAGTAAATACATCATAACAAATCGTTATATAATAATAGGGAACATACACTTTCATAATCTATTCCTACCGGTTAGAAGTAATGAATATCCGACAATTAAACTAGAACGAGTGCTCTCGATGGCGATTCCCGACAAGGTCGTGCTGAAGGATGACTGGCATTCTTCGTCGATAATCAAACCCGTCGCTCACGAGTTCGCTTCCGTCAGTGAGTCGTGGCCATATCCCTTGATTATTCAGTAGTGTGTCAGCATCACATCTAAGTAAATTGAGGTCACCGTGGGGGCGGCTCACTGATGACCGATTGGATTATCCGCGAATTCCAGGGCCAACTGTGGCTGACAACAAAACATCGGAAATATGACTATTATATATACAGTTATTCAGGTTCTCTCACCCTCGTAGCCCACATTTATTTCTGAGCAAATATATAATCGAAAACCAAGTATCTGTTTGGTGTACTGCTAAAATACGAGCAGTACTTGTCTGCATACTGTATTTTGACAGGATGGGTGCTGCGTATTCAGACACGACAGCAACAGGGGTGTCTTACTCGCTCCCGACGTTGTTGAGCGCGCTGTTCAGCTCGAAGAGTTCTCGAACGACATCGCTGTCCGCAACTCGGTATCGACGTGGGGACGTGTCTGGAACCACTTCGATGAGTTCGACCTCGAGTAAGAGGTCGGTATAGTTGCCGACCGTCTGGCGCGTAACGCCTGCATGCTCTGCGAGTTCGGTTTTGTTGAACTCACGGTTCGGCGGGAGATCAAGCAACGCGTCGACGAGAATCGGGATGGCATCGTGCTGCGTGAGGTAGAGCCATCCGCTGGGGTGTTCCTTCCGGAGTTCTTTCTTTTCCCCGCGGTCGGCTGCGTGGTCCATACTGCTCATACAGGATAACTGCTCTACGCGTGTATAAGGATTTCCACTAGCGTTAATCACCATTAACAGGTGTTATATACGAGTGGCTTCATCGCTCGATTATGGAGAAGCCGTCGGTGAAATGTGCTCTCTTGGCTACGATGATTGCCAAACACAAATGGGGCACACCGATTACAGAGGACGCTCTGCTGAATCTCTCGGCTATTGGCGACGACTATCCAACAGCGCGCGAGGTCTACGCAGACCTCCGGAGTGAGCCGTATATCATCTATCGCGGCAATCGTGGTATCGAACTCGACAAGAGCAACTTCGACAGCCTCGCCGATGTCTTGTACCACGAGTGTGGCTGGGAAGCCTGGGAGATTGAGAGTCGCCTGAAACACTACGAGGGTATCGACGATCACGACTGGTCGTAACAACCAATCTGGGTTCTCCTTCGTAGCTGTATCCTCTGGGGGTCTCGGTGAATCTTCTAAGTGGTCATCGCTCGTGGTGTCAAGCGTTCACAGGTAGTCTGAGAACCAATCCGGAGCGCCGGTGTACTCGGCCCAGCACCGTTTGTGGCATGGCTCACCTCGGGCGTTCGGTATCGCGCGGTCAAGATCGACCATCTCACCACAGAGGTCACATTCGGCGCGATGGCCCATCTGGCGCTGTGCAACTGAGAGATCCTTTGTCTCGATGTGGAGCTCGTGCAGCGCCCGGGGAGTGAGTCGGACCAGCACCTTCTCGCGGTCGTCTTTATCTCGCTTCTCTGGCGTGTACGTGAGCACCCAGTCTTGACCCTCCTTACCATCGCCGGCTGGACCCAGGGAAATTGTCTGTGCCAACTCGTCCGGAACATAATGCCATTCGTTGTCGGCAAACCGAGGGTAGTGGCCCGTCGGTCGCGGGTCCTCGGGGTCGACGTCGTCTTCGGTCATAGTGACTCGACCTCCTGAAACGCGTCGTCGATGACGTCTTGGCTGGGAGCGTTCAGATACGGCTCGATGGCGGCAAATGAGTCCCACCCACCGACGGCCATCACCACTCGGGGATTCATCTGCTCGTCGACGAGGAGTCGCTGGGCGAACCGACGGCGGAGGTCGTGCGTACTCACTTTCTCGAAGTCCGCATCACCAGTCGCCTCGGCAGCTCGCGCAGCTGTCCGTCGAACCACAGCACGGACGCCGGGCTGGGTCAGATCGATAAAGGAGTCCTTGGGTGCGATGTTGTGCTCGTTCTGGAAGCGCTGGAGATCACGCTCGACGTCGGCGGGGAGGAAGGCATCGCGAGGCTTCCCACCGTTGCCGCTGGTGTCTTTCCCGGCCTGGACGCGAAGCCGGTACTGGCCGCTCTGAGTCTGCTTGACGTCAACGGGTCGAACTTGTGGTATCTCGAAGGCACGCAGGCCGACGAACGCGCCGAGTTGGATGATGAGGTCGTCACGCTGACTGGTTGTCGCTCGTCGGAGGTCCTCAATCTCGGGGTCGGTGAGCCATACTTTGTACTCGTTTCCAGCAGTCGATTCGATACGCATTACGATTACTTTAGTTTCCGTTACTAAAGAGGGTACTGGTCGGTCGAAGACACCACGGTTTCCGCTGTTATTCGGTGAATCTGTTACGACTAATATAACAAGTCGTTACTATCTATTTCAGAGAAACAGCGATGATATGCTCACACGGTAGATCTGTGTGGTACCACGACCCGTTTTAATCGGAGAATTGTGACTATCTGGGTAACACGCGGAATTCTTTGACTGCCGCGGAGCAGAGGCACGTGGGTAAGGTAGCCTCTGACAACCCAATCGAAATGCGGTCCCCCCATTGGGTCGGTTCCTTACCTTTCACAGACTGTACTGACCGGACGGCGAGTTATGTGACAAGTCGTCTCTCGCTAACGTCGGGATTTATAGTAAACTACGACGTTCGCCGGACGCCGTGACACACCTCGAAGGGTGGATACATTTGCCCTTTGTCAGTAGAATGTTTGACCTGTAACCCTAGGTTATTGTCTCAATAGTTTGCAGGTGATTACATGACTGGTTTTGATCCCTACGATCCAGTAGATCCGATGGGCCAGTTCAACAATGACCCGCTGTATCCGGATTCTGGTCCTATCCCTGGTGATCCAATGTTTCAGGACCAGCTGCGACAGGCGTCTGATCAAGTTCTTCGCAGGGCTAAGGAACAGTCTATTGATCCGATGATTCGGTCGGATGTCCAGCAAGAGTTGTGGAACAGGCAGGCAATGCGGACGGAGCCGCCAAAACCTCGTGAGGTTACTCAAACTGTGGAGAAGAAGTCGCTGTCAGAGGAGGAGAAGGCGGCTTTGACTCTTCACATCTTGTCGACGACGATTGTTCCGCTTGAGATGGCGGATGATTACAAGCACAAGTGTAAGCACTGTAGCGACGAGGTTCGTCCATACAGTGAAGGCCCTCAGCACGAAACCAGTTGTAAGCGACACGCTCCTATCCTCCGGTACGACACGGACTTGGCGAATGAGAAGAAGTGCAAGCATTGTGATGCCCGACCGAGTATAGCTGGTTTCCACCATACTGAGGACTGTCCACGTGGGTTCCCCGGGCTTCCCATGTGGAATGTTGAACGCGGTGATTACGGGAGTAAGTGTAAGCATTGTAGTTCTGAGGTACGCCCGATTTCGGAGGGCCCCCATCACGAGGAGGATTGTCCGAGACATGCGCCGATGCCCTTGTTCCACACTGATTTAGCACACGAGTATTACTGCACTCACTGCGATGCGCGACCTTTCGTTGCCGGACCTCACCATCATCAAAGCTGTCAGCGTCATATTAAGGAGATCGCTATCCCGGTTGGCCTGCTGAAGGATTGACTCTCCGTCTTCTACTAAATATCAGACAAGTCGTTACTCATTATTTTAGGCGTGTCTTTGAGATATGGCCGCTCGGTATGTCTACGTACTGAACAGGCGATTCTTTTTGACAGTTCTGAAAATAATTACCTTGCGAACTGTTCTGTGACGCCTTACTGGCAGTGACATCCGCGGGCCGCGCACGGCGCAAAATTCGCCCTAGCTATCAAATATAATAATTACGCCCATGTCGTTTTTGTAAATGTCATAAAACAGCTAAATATGTCGAGTAGTGTTCAAGAGGCAATCCAAGTCCTCCATGTTGATGATGAACCGGACTTTCAGGACCTCACTGAGGGGTTTCTTGAACGCGAAGACGAGCAGTTCAGTGTCGTCGTAGCTTCTGGTGCCACCGAAGCTCTAGAAATAATCGACAACGACAAGCCGGACTGTGTCATTTCAGACTTCGATATGCCCAGAGTAGATGGACTTGAATTTCTACGGATGATTCAGATAAAGTATCCACAACTCCCGGTTGTTTTCTTCACTTCGCAGGACCGTGAAACGATTATTGGTAGTGCTATCGCCGTGGGCCCCACAGGCTATGTAAAAAAGGCGGCGACTGCTGAACAGTACGAATTTCTAGCCGAACAGATCCGCAGTACGATGTAGTGACCAAACCGCGACTTATTGGACAAGTCGTTACTACCACCACTGTTAGCTTAGACCCTAACGTTCTTACTGTTAGGATACAAACTAACAATTATCGATGGGCGATGACGTTGTGGTGCTGGAAGATGAGATTCAAGCCTACGATGACGGGACTGTCGCTCGAGTACGCGTCCTTGAGGTTCCCGAGTCTGACCAGTACCCAGACGGCGTCAAGTAGGCGTTCCACTATGGAGTGGCAGGTGCTGAGGACCCCATCATCCGGTTCGACAACCATCACGGGCCACATGAATTGCACATCGCGGGACAGGTCCTCGAACTCGAGTTCGACGGACTCCAGCCACTGTATCAAGCGTGGCGTGCCGCACTCCCGCCCGAGAAACGCATCGACTGGTAGTAACTCCACACTCACACACGAACCCATGACCCGAACACTCCACATCACGATTGGTACGCGACCCGACCGTAGCGGCCTCGAAGATACCCTTGCAGCTATCGATGCAGGGGAAGACGTTGAAGCAAACCCGTCCCGATTGAGTATCGAAAGCCTCGCGACGTTTGGCCGTCTCTTCCGACCGACGAATCTGACACTCTTAGCGGCGATCGTCGACCACGAACCGGACAGCATCCGAGAACTCGCACGCATCGTGGACCGCCATCCACCTGAAGTGACTGAGAACGTCCACGAACTTGCTGACTATGGGCTGATCGAACTCAAGCACGAGGGACGAGCGAAACGGCCCACCGTCTGGTACGACGCATTCGAGTTCTCTGGTGATGTACCACTACAGGGACTCGATACCGGCAATGATGCGCCGATTGCGCCGTAAGCTCAACTCTTGCGACTCCTGCTCTCCGAGCATGAAGAGAAGCTGCTGACCGTCTCTACCGATGGATTTCGAGCCTACGACCTGCTAGAGGCCGATGACGAGTTCGACCGCGAATATATCGTCCACAGCGACGGGGAAATTGTATCCGCTTACCGTGTGGGATCGTCAGCATCGGACAGTAGAATTCGTCCATCGCCATGGATGTGAATCAGATACCCACTGTACTCGAATGTCACTGTCCGACGAGCCGCATTCATTCCGTCGTCTTGCTGGGGGCCAAACAGAAGTGTCTCAACCGCTCCAATATCGATAGTATCGTATAACGGTTCTTTCCGAAGCATTTCCGTTGGCCGTTCACCCAGCATGGCAACCGCCTCCAAAATCACGACACTCAGGTCTCGATTGCCGTCCGGCTCATACCGCTCAACATGCAGCGTTGATTTGTCGCGGTAGAAGTCCCCCATCTCCTCTGGGCTTTGGTCTCGGCACTCTGACATTGGGCT
>JGI12328J13899_1000110_pt1 | contig 34198 bp, 34 predicted proteins | sample A23P2SouthBayCA_FD_13899 | JGI IMG/M metagenome (IMG submission 13899) | reverse complement strand
CACCCGCCGATCCACCCGACCGGCGAACTGCCCGACCGCGGCGACCTCTCCGACGACGAGTGGGAAGTGTACGAACTCGTCGTCCGCCGATTCTTCGCGACGGTCGCGGAGCCCGCGACGTGGGCGCACCTCCGCGTCGTCGCCGACGCCAACGGCTGTCAGCTCAAGGCCACGGGCAAGCGCCTGCTCGAAGCCGGCTACCACGAGGTGTACCCCTACTCGTCGGCCAGTGAGTCGTTCCTCCCCGACCTCGAAGAGGGGGACGCCCTCGACGTGACCGACGTGCGCCTGGAAGCCAAGCAGACCCAGCCCCCGCGCCGCTACGGCCAGTCCCGGCTCATCGAGACGATGTCCGACCTCGGACTGGGGACGAAGGCGACCCGGCACAACACCTTAGAGAAGCTCTACGACCGCGGGTACATCGAGAGCGACCCGCCCCGTCCGACGGCGCTCGCGGAGGCCGTCGTTGAGGCCGCCGAGGAGTTCGCCGAGCACGTCGTCAGCGACGAGATGACTGCGCAACTGGAGGCGGACATGACCGCCATCGCCGAGGGCGAGGCCACGCTCGACGACGTGACCGCCGAGTCCCGCGAGATGCTCGAACGGGTGTTCGAGGAACTGCGCGAGTCGCGCGAGGCCGTCGGCGACCACCTCCAGGAGTCGCTGAAAGCCGACCGCCGACTCGGCCCCTGCCCCGAGAGCGACCACGACCTCCTCGTTCGCCAGAGCCGACAGGGCTCCTATTTCGTCGGCTGCGACGGCTACCCCGACTGCCAGTACACGCTTCCGCTCCCGAGTTCCGGCGAACCCCTGGTGCTGGAGGAGACCTGCGAGGAACACGGGCTCAATCACGTGAAGATGCTCGCCGGCCGCGACACGTTCGTCCACGGCTGTCCACAGTGTGCCGCCGACGAGGCTGACGAGAGCGAGGACGAGGTCATCGGCGCCTGTCCCGACTGTGGCGACGAGGAGGGTGGGAACCTCGCGATCAAGCACCTCCGGTCGGGGTCGCGGCTGGTGGGGTGTACGCGCTATCCCGACTGTGACTACTCGCTGCCGCTCCCGCGCCGGGGCGACATCGAGGTGACCGACGACTACTGCGACGAGCACCACCTCCCCGAACTCGTCGTCCACAGCGGCGACGACCCGTGGGAACTGGGCTGTCCGATCTGCAACTACAGGGAGTACCAGGCTCGCCAGGCCGTCGACGACCTGGAGGACCTGGACGGTATCGGCCCGGCGACGGCCGAACGGCTCGAAGCCGTCGGTATCGAGGCGCCCGAGGACCTCCTCGACGCCGACCCGGAGGAAGTGGCCGCGGAGGTTCAGGGCGTCAGCGCAGACCAGGTCCGCGACTGGCAGTCACAGCTTCCGGACCTCGAGACGGACGAGGACGACCCCGACGACGACGGCGGGACCGACACCGAGGACGCCGCCGAGGCCGAGTCCGAGACCGAACCCGGCGTCGCCGACGACTGACTCTCCGGCTTGCCGTCGCCCCCTCGCGTCGCCGTCTCTGTTTCTCGCTGTGTAACAGTGCGTTCGGTCTTATGATCCAGCCGTGCCTCCGCATCGATACGGAGGTGTCCCAGTAACCGACACGCGTCGCCAGACCGCCCACCCGAAACCGGCTGTCCCGTCTCGACTGTTCCGTCCCCACAACCGACCCTGCCGACCCTCCACCGATGGCTACCACCGACTCCCCCGCTGACGACCGGCCCCGGAACGCACAGGCGCTCGAAGACAAATCGACCGCGGTCGCGCTCCTGCTGGCGCTTTTCGTCTCGCCGCTGGCGTACTACTACGTCGGGCGGACGAAACTCGCCGTGATCAACTTCCTCACGCTCAACTACCTCCTGCTCGGAATCGTCGTCGTCCCGGTCCACACGTACAAGATCCTGGCCGACGCCAGACGCGACGGCCCGACCCCGAACTGATACGGTCGGCTGTAACGATTTCCCAGTGATCCGCCGGGCGGTCCGGCGAATCCCGGACCTGACTTCCAACCGACCGTACGAGCGGTCCCCACCTCCTCGGATCCGTTCCGCGAACGCCGATACCGTCGCCGACTGTTTCACGCCGAGAAACACTGCCAGTACTTATTCGAGTCCTGCGTCTGTACCAGCAGACAGGATGAGTCAATCAGTGACTTCCGATGCCGGTCTCGGGTCGCGTCTCGCGGATATCGTCGGTGTCGTCGGCGACAGACAGACGTACAGGAACCTGCTGTATCTCGCTCTCGCCTTCCCGCTCGGGATGATCTACTACATGGTCGTGTTTTTCGGGTTCGCGTTCGGGCTGGCGTTGTCGGTCTTCGTGGTCGGGCTGGGAATCTTGCTCGCTACCGCAATCGGGGTTCGATATCTCGCGTCGTTCGAGCGCAGCCTCGCGAACCGACTCCTCGGGACGTCCATCGCCGACCCGACCGACGTCGACGGCTCTGACGGTGGAATCGTCGCCACGGCGAAGGCGTATCTCACGGCCTCCTCGACGTGGCGCGGGCTCGGGTTCGTCGTGCTGAAGTTCCCGATCGGTGTCCTCTCCTTTGTCCTCCTGGTGACCTTTCTCGGAACCGGGGTCGAACTCCTCCTGAACCCCGTCTTCCCCGCGGGCGTGTTCAGCGTCGAGATCGGCGGCTGGGAGGTCGCACAGAGCGTCGAGTCCACGACCGAGCGCGCGCTCGCGGTGCCGGCCGGCGCCGTGCTCGCGCTGCTCGGACTCCACATCACCAACGCCTTCGCCGACGTCAACGCCTCGATCGCCTCGTCGCTGCTGGGACCGAACGGCTCCGACGGTGCCGACGGCTCCGAGTGACTGAACCCTCATCGCTCACTGCGCTCGTTTCACTCTCCGCTCTCGCTGCCCGCTCGTCCGGTGACTACTGCGGTTCTCTCAGCAGTCGAGGTGCGAGGTGGAACTGGGTCCGTCGCCGCCGACTGACTGTCAGAGCCAGTCGGTGTTCGCGTACGTGAGACCGTCGATAGCCGTCTGTGGATAGTGTGTCGCTATCGCGTCGACGATATCGACGACAGTGTCGCTCGGAAGCGTCTCGTCCGCGACGTAGGGGGTCGATGGTTCCGGTCGTACGGCGCGAAAGTCGTCGTCGTACGTGAGGAGAACTCTGTTCGCATCGTCGAGGAACGCGGCGATTTCGTCGTCGCTGGAACCGGTTCCCAGTGCCGAGACGGAGTCGACGCGCTCGATGTCGTGACCGAGCGCATCGAGTCGAGCGCCGACGGATCGTTCGACGTTCTCGTCGAGGAGCAACCGGAAACTCATTCGCCGTCGGGCGGCACGAGGTCCGACCGCTCGCGCGCCGCCGCCGCGGCGTCCCGGTGGTCGCGCTCGACCGCCGCCATCTCCTCGGGATGACTGTGGTAGTACGCCAGCGCGGCGTAGACGTCGGCCAGTTCGAGACCGAGCTGGTCGGCCACCCGCGCCGGCGCGTCTCCGCGGTCTTCGACCCGCGCCTGGACGACCCGGACGGTGACGCGACGCCCCTCTACGTGTGGCTCGTCGTGAATCTCCGACTCCTCACCCGAGACGATTCCGTAACCCTGGGTCGCCATCCTGATCCCACGTAGGGTCGCTATCGCATTTAAACGTCCGGCCACCTTTTTCTGCGTCGGGTTTCCTCGCGCTCTCCGAGCGCTGCGGGCACCGCTCCTTGAAAAAGCTGGATCAAAAAGGCCGGCCGTCTCGCTCGCTCCGCTCGCTCGCGGCCGGTGACTAGTTCTGGTCTCAAAAGCCGACGTGGGAAGTGGAACTCGGGCCGTCGTCACCGTCGTCGATACCGCCCAGATGGTCGAAGGTGTACTCGTCGTCGGTCAGAAACACCGCGCCGTCCGCGACAGTCACGTCCACGTCGGGTAGCGTGGTTCCGGCGGCCATCCCGTTCTCACAGTCGCCGGCGCAGGCGTCGAACATGGATCCGTGTTTCGGGCAGATTATCTCGCCGTCGCGCATGGGGACGCCCCGGCCCGTGTCGAAGCGCTGGGCCTCGTGCGTACAGCGGTTGATCCACGCGCGGACGCCGCCCTCGGTTCCATCGTCGGGCGTTCCGCCGTCGGTCGCCGCGTCCTCGCAGGGAACGAGGATTATCTCCTCGGCCATGTCGAAGGAGTTGGTCGCCGTGAACAGCACTGACCCGTTTTCGTAGACGTCATCGACGGTCGCGAGTTCCGAACCCTCGGGCATCGTCCGCCGATTCGGCCGGAGCGAAATGAATCTGGCGGGGAGTCACTCCACGAACTTCCGGGGCGCTTTCGACCAGTCCCACGAGCGATAGCGAAGCGTCGGTCGCGCCCCCTCGGGGACCACGTCGTACTCGCGGAGCAACGCGCGAATACCACGGGGACCGCCGAAGTCGCCGCGATACCAGCGGAACAACTGCGGGAGTTCCACCGTCCCCGCGTCCGGGTCGTACGTGACGCTCTCGTCGAGGTACGACCGCGTCGCCAGGTCGAGTTGCGCGTCGATATTCGCGGGGTCGTAGGCGCGGATAGCGGGACAGCTCGCCGCGCCGCAGTTGAGCGCGAAGTGAACGCGCGGGTCCGGGTCGGCCAGGCGATAGCGGTGTTCGAACGACCCCACCAGGAATCGGGGGAGATAGCCCAGCCCGTATTTGGTGCGAGAGCGCAAAATCCCGTGTTCGATCGTATCGAGCGAGAGGGGCGTCCCGCCGACGGTCACCGCGGGCGCGCGGAAAAAGCGGACCGAGCGAAGCGGGCTGTCGTACAGCGCGGGTCGCTCGGCGAGCAGGCGCTGCGTGCCGGCGTTGTAGCAGTTACACCAGAACGCGAGCGCCGTCGCGCGGTCGGTGCGGACGGGCGCCAGCGCGTCGTCGTCGAAGGCCGCGAGCGCGGCGAGATGGGGTTCGGGAGAGCGGGCCGCTGGCGTGTCGCCGCCGCGACAGGCGTCGAGGAGACACCGCGCCGCGGCAGTCGGCGTGGTCGGCGCCGCCCTCTCATCGCGGCGCTCGCGGTCAGTCCGTTCGGCGGGCGGCGCGCTCGCCGCGTGCTCGCCTGGCGTGTGCTCGCTCGCCGTCCGGACCGGCTCTGCCATACCGGAGGATACGGCGACGCCGGCTAAAGCGTTCGCCGGCTGTGCGCGCGCCGCGCTGTGGCCCGACACCGACGCGGCTTCCCGGTCGCCGACGGCCGTGTGCCGACCCCGCAACTGACCCCCACGCTTATCTCGATACACTCCACAGCGCGGGCATGGACGGCGACGTTCTCGCGGAGACGACGAGCCTGTGCCCGGACTGTCTCACCGAAGTCCCGGGCCGCTACGAGGAGCGCGACGGCGGCGTTTATCTCACTCGCACGTGCGACGACCACGGTACCGCCAGTCGGCGGGTCTGGGGGTCCTTCGACCACTGGGAGTGGGCCGCCGACTTCGGCCCGAGCCCCGAACACGACGGCGGCGACCTGACCGTCGACGACGACCACGCCTGTCTCGCCGTCGTCGAGGTGACCGAGGATTGTAATCTCTCGTGTTCGTACTGCTTCGCCAGTTCCGGGCCGGGCGGCGCCCACCGCACCGAGGCCGAGATCGACGCGCTGCTGGAGACGGTCGCCGACGCCGGTGGCCGGCCGATCCAGTTCTCGGGGGGCGAACCCACGGTCAGGGACGACCTCCCCGAGCTGGTCGAGCGCGCCCGCGGGATGGGCATCGACCACGTCGAGGTCAACACCAACGGGATCCGCCTGGCGACCGAGGACGGCTACGCCGCCGCTCTGGCCGAGGCGGGCGTGACGGCGATATACCTGCAGTTCGACGGCCTGCGCGCGGACACCTACGAGGCGATACGGGAGGTCGACCTCGTCGACGAGAAACACGCCGCGATCGAGGCCTGTCGCGCGGCGGACCTGCCGGTCGTGCTCGTGCCGACGGTCGTGCCCGGCGTGAACGACGACGAGATGGGCGACATCGTCCGGTTCGCCATCGCGAACCGCGACGTGGTGCGGTCGGTGAACTTCCAGCCCGTCGCGCACTTCGGCCGCTACGCCGAGAACGACGGCCGCTTCGCCATCGACACGGCGACGCGCCTGCTCGCCGAACAGGTCGACTCGCTGGAGGCCCGCGACATGCTCCCCGCGCCCTGCTGCTCGGCGTACTGCCAGATCGGAACGGCGTTCGTCCCGACCGACGCCAGCCCGGACGTGGGTGGGGGCGACGACCCGGACGGCGGCGACTGCTGTGGCGGCGACGGGGGCGGGTGCGGCGACGACGGCGATGCCGACGCCGAGGCGTTCGTCCCGCTGACGCAGTTCGTCGACGACCAGCTGTGGGACGCCCTGTCGGGGATGGTCGACGAGGGCGACTACATGGAACTGCTCGCGGGCACGGCGGCGGGCGAGGAGTGGGCCTGCAAGACGGCGGGCTGTTGTGGCGTGGACGTCCCCGGCGGCGTCGAGGGGTTGTTCGACGACGTCGTCCCCGTCTCCTTCACGGGGTTCATGGACGCCGACGCGGCGGACGTGAACCGCCTGAGCAACTGCTGTATCTCCGTGCCGACGACAGACGGCGACCTGGTCCCCTTCTGTGGCTACAACATGACCACCGACGACGGCGAGTACGCGCTCCGCAATCGCAACGACTGGGGCGGCCGCGAGGCCGTCGACGACCCGCCCGGGTCGGGCTACGCCGGCGACGGTGACACTGTCGTCGAGGACGGGGCCGGAGTGGACGGCGGCGAGACGGTCGCCGGTGCGGAGACGCGCACCGACGGCGGCGGGTCCTGCTGCGGGCCGGACGCGGACGGCGGGTGCGGCGGTGACTGACCGTGCAGGGACTGCTCGACGCGGCGCTGGCGAACCCGTGGGCGACGCTCGATCGGCTGATCGACGGGCCGCTCCACCCCGGCGGCGAGGCGGCGACCCGGGACCTGCTCGACCGGGCCGACGTGGGCGCGGGAACGCGATTGCTCGACGTGGGCTGTGGCGCGGGCGCAGCGGTGGCGCTGGCCGCAGAGCGGGGCGCACTCGCGGCGGGCGTCGACCGTGACCCCGGCCGGGTAGAGGGGCGCGCGCTCCGCGGTGACGCGGCGCAACTACCGGTCGCCGACGGGAGCGTCGACGTGGTGCTCTCGGAGTGCGTCCTCTGTCTCACCGACCTGAACCGCTCGCTCGCCGACATCGAGCGGGTGCTCGCGCCCGGCGGCCGCCTCGCGCTCTCGGACGTGGTCGTCGCCGACGAGGCGCCCGAAATCCCCGACCGACTGGCGACGGCGCTCTGTCTCACCGGCGCGCGGAGCCGGGCGGACCTGCGCGGCCACCTGGCCGACGCGGGCTTCGAGGTTCAGGACGTGCGCGACCACCGCGAGGACCTGCTCGCGATGCGCGAGGAGATCGGTATCGACTACGAGGGGTTGCTGGGTGCGATGGGCGAGCGCGGCCGCCGGGCCCGGGACGCCATCGCGGATCTGGAGACCGCAGTCGAGGACGGGCGCGTGAGCTACGTCTCGGTCGTCGCGACGGTCTGAGAAGGTCGAGCAGGCGGGCGTGCGCGGTCCCGGCAGACGGGTGGGGGAGGCCAACCCTTTTCGGTCGCACGCCCCTCGATGTGGTATGGCACAGGTAGCAGTCGTCGGCGGCGGCGCCGCCGGTCTGAGCGCAGCACTGTTCACGGCGAAAAACGGCCTCGACACCGTCGTGTTCGACACCGACGAGACGTGGATGCACAAGGCCCACCTGTTCAACTACCTCGGCATCGAGAGCGAGGACGGCTCGGCGTTCGTCGAGGACGCCCGCGAGCAGGTCGACTCCTTCGGCGTCGACAGCCATCAGGGCGAGGAAGTGACCGCCGTTGCGACGGACGGCGACGGCTTCACCGTCACCACCGAGGACGCCGAGTACGACGCCGACTACGTCGTCCTCGCGACCGGTGCCAAGCGCGATCTGGCCGAGGAACTGGACTGTGAGTTCACAGACGAGGACGTCGTCGACGTCGACGTCTCGATGGAGACCAGCGTCGCCGACGCCTACGCCACCGGCGCGATGGTCCGCGCCGAGGAGTGGCAGGCGGTCATCTCCGCCGGCGACGGCGCCGCGGCCGCCCTGAACATCCTCTCGAAGGAGAAAGGCGAGCACTTCCACGACTTCGACACGCCCGCCGACGCGGAGTGAGGTGGTTCGGAGTTTGTGGTCGGTCTTTCGAGTCGAAAGCCCTCGGCCCGCTCGCTAGCTGTTACGGTCGCAACCGCAAGGGATTTTGAGCGGTGAAAGCCCTCGGCCCGCTCGCGGTCGCTGTCTCCGGAAATCTTCGATTTCCGGGATGACGAGAGAGCTTCGCTCTCTCGAACCAAACGGGCTATTCTCGCTCTCCACACCGCCCGCGAGAATAGAGCCACGCTCAGTCGACCACGCGAACGCGAGCGCGCCTCGCCCTTTCAGTCCACCAGGGACCGTACCGCGACCGTGAACGGCCACACACCTCCCCAACCGACTGCGCTACTCGCTCACTGCGTTCGCTGCGTTGCTCATCTCTCGCGCGACGCCGTCTCGCGGCCCTCACGGTGTTCGGGCACGCTCGACGGCGCGCGCCACCGTGGCCAGTCGAGGTGGACGGATCGACGGTGGCAGTCGAAGGAAGTGACCGGAAGACGAAAGGTGCGGCTCCCGTAACGGCCGGCAATGGCCGACGCGACGGCGAACCGGACGCTCTCGGGGCGGCTGGCTGCGCGCGTGCCGCCGCTGGCCGCGCTGGTCGTGGCCGTCCTCGCCGTCTCGACGAGCGCCATCCTGATCCGCTGGAGCGGTGCGCCGTCGCTGGTCAAGGCGTTCTATCGCGTGCTGTTTACGACCCTCCTGCTGGGGCCGCTGGCGTTCTCGCGACACGGCGCGGATCTGCGCTCGCTGGGTCGCCGCGACGCCGCGGCGGCGGCGGTGACGGGCGTGGCGCTCGCGGTCCACTTCGCGGCGTGGTTCCAGAGCGTCGAGTGGACGAGCGTCGCGGCCTCGGTGACGCTCGTCCAGGCCCAGCCGCTGTTCGTCGCCGTCGGCGCCGCCTTCTTGCTGGGCGAGCGACTCACCCGGCGGAAACTCGCCGGCATCGGCGTGGCGATGGCGGGCATCGTCGCGATGTCGGCGGGCGACCTGCTCGGCGGGGGCGCGGTCGGCCCGCGACCGCTCGCGGGCAACGCCCTCGCCGTGGTCGGAGCGGTGATGATGGCCGCGTACGTCCTCGCCGGGCGCTCGCTGCGGGCGCGGGTCGCGCTGGTCCCATACGTCACCGTCGTCTACGCCGCGTGTGCGGTCGTCCTCGGTGCCCTCGCCGTCGCTCGCGGCGCACCTCTCTTCGGTTACCCTCCGGTCGAGTGGGGGCTCTTCCTCGCGATGGCCGTCGGACCGGGCGTGTTCGGTCACACCGTGATCAACTGGGCGCTCGAACACGTCGAATCCTCCGTGGTGAGCGTCTCGCTACTCGGCGAACCCGTCGCGAGTACCGCGCTGGCGCTCGTCTTGCTCTCGGAACTGCCGAGCGGTTGGACCATACTGGGCGGCGGAGTCGTCCTCGCGGGCATCGCCGTGACCGCTCGGGCGCGTGAAAACTGACCGCTCGCGTGCCGACCGCTGGCCCGGTCAGGCCGCGGCGTCGGCGCCCTCGCCGTTCCTGCCGGCGGCTTCGATCCCGTCGCGGCTCGCGGCAGGGGCCTGACCACCCCGGGCGGTGGCTTCGGCGCGCGCCTTGAGCGCGGCGTTGACGGCCTCGAAGTTCTCCTCGGTGGCGTCGCCGTAGCGCTTCAGGAGAAAGCCGGCGAGCAGGCCCGAGAACTCCTCGTGCTGGTTGAGTCGCGACCGCCCCTCGCCCAGATCCTCGATGGTGAAGACGTGCTCCCCGTCGAAGAGGCCGCGGACGTAGAGGTGGCCGAGCCACCGGAGTTCGGTCTCGGGGATGACACGCAGGACCCGCGGCCGGAACGCGGGCGCTCGCCCGGCCGCGGGACCGGGCGAGACCCTGAGGCGCTCGCCCTCCACGGCCCGACCGCGGATCCGCATCCGGTCGTTCCACTCCGGATACGCTTCGAAATCGACCAGCGCCTCCCAGATCACCGCCGGCGGCGCGTCGATGTCGATGGCCGTGAAGATCTCGTTCATGACCGCTAGACGCACTCTCGGACGATAGCCGTTGCGTGACCCGTGCTAACTCGGCATGCCGAAGATCAATCTCTCAGGCCGCATGCTTCTCGATCTCGCCTTTGACCGCCGCGGCGTCGAAGTCGTGTTCGGGGCGCATGTTGACGAAGTCGAGAAACTCCAGCGCGTCCAGCAGGTCGTCGGCGTCGTGGACTTCGAGCGCGGCCTCGACGGCCTCGCGGGCGCCGATCAGCGGTTCGAGCGCGCCGAGCGCGCAGGCGGTATCGTAGGCGCGGGCGTCCTCGATGGCGCTCTCTCTGACCTTGGTGGCGTCGATGAAGTAGAGTTCGCCGCCCGAAAAGAGGACGTTCTCGCGCTGGAGGTCGCCATGTGCGAGCGTGGCGTCGTGGATCGTCTCCAGGGCTTCGAAGATCTCGGCGGCGTGGGCGCGGACCTCGTCGGGCGGGAGGTCGCCGAGCGTCCGGAACTCCGGGAGGTACTCGAGCACCATGACGGCGACGTCCTCGTACTCGAAGGCCTCCATCGGTTCGGGGGCGTTGACGCCGAGTTCGCGCATCCGCCGGTTGGCGTCGAGTTCGTGCTCGGCCATCTCGATGGGTGCGTCGAACCGCTCGAAAAACCCCTCCGTGCCGCTGGAGAAGGCGCCGAGGTTGCGCCCGGCGGTCAACAGCGCGTGGACCAGCGAGTTCTGCTGGGTGACCACCTTGACGAACAGCCGGTCGTTGACGACACAGGGCGTCGAGAGCCAGTTGTTCGCCTCCAGAAACTCCACGCGCGCGGTGTCGATGTCGTAGCGGTCCATCACCTCGTGGACGGCACCTTCGAGCGTCGGCCAGGGCACTTTCCCCCGGAGGAGCCGCCGAAACGCCATGTGTCCCCCGAGAGGGTCGTCACCGATAAATCGTTTGCGACCACCGACCACGCCACTCCGTCACACGGTGGCGACTGACGTGGCACCACCTGTCACGCCCGGCGGCTTTTATTGGCTCGGCACCCAACACGACCGCATGGACTTCTCGGTCCCCGAGGAACACCGGCTGATCCGCGAGACCGTGCGGGATTTTTGCGACGAAGAGGTCGCGCCCATCGCCCAGGAGATCGAGGACGACCACCGCTTCCCGGCCGAGATATTCGACCAGCTCGCCGACCTGGACGTGCTGGGCGTCCCCATCGACGAGGAGTGGGGCGGGCTCGGCGGCGACCAGCTCATGTACGCCCTCGTGACCGAGGAACTGGGTCGCGTCTCCGGGTCGATCGGCCTCTCCTACGCCGCCCACGTCTCGCTCGGCTCGAAGCCGATCGAGCTGTTCGGCACCGACGCGCAGAAAGAACGGTGGCTCCGCCCGCTGGCGACCGGCGAGACGCTCGGGTCGTGGGCGCTGACCGAGCCGAACTCCGGGTCGGACGCCTCCGATATGGAGACCACCGCCGAGCGCGACGGCGACGAGTGGGTCCTCGACGGGACGAAGCAGTTCATCACCAACGCCACGGAAGCGGGCTCGGTCCTCGTCAAGGCCGTCACCGACCCCGACGCGGGCTACGACGGTATCTCCACGTTCATCGTCGACCCCGCTGACGACGGCTTCGAGGTGACCGCGGTCTGGGACAAGATGGGTCTCAACGCCTCGCCGACCTGTGAGATCACACTCGACGGCGTGCGCCTCTCCGAGGACCGCCTGCTGGGCGACCCCGGCGAGGGCTGGGACCAGACCAGGAAGACCCTCGACGGCGGCCGGATCTCCATCGCCGCGCTTTCGGTCGGACTGGCCCAGGGGGCGTTCGAGGCCGCCCTCGCCTACGCCAAAGAGCGCGAGCAGTTCGGCCAGCCCATCGGCGAGTTCGACGCCGTCCGCGACATGCTCGTCGCGATGGACCGCAAGATCGAGCGCGCTCGCCTGCTCACGCACAAGGCCGCCGTCATGTACGACAACGGGGAAGACGTGACCCGGCTGTCATCGATGGCCAAGCTGGACGCCTCCGAGATATCCAGGGAGGTCGCCGAGGACGCCGTGCAGGTGCTCGGCGGCTACGGCTACACGACCGATTTCGCGCCCCAGCGTTTCTTCCGGGACGCCAAGCTCATGGAGATCGGCGAGGGGACCAGCGAGATACAGCGGCTCGTCCTCGGGCGCGAACTCGGGCTGTGACCGCGGCCGCGACGGCGACCGCAGCCGCGCTCGCGTTCGCCGACCGCCGCCCCGAGTTCGGACGAACCCCGGACCCGTCACGGAGAGAGTTCGGACCGAATTCGGGAAACCATCAAACCGTCTATGTGAGTTAGTGGTGGTATGCCACCGACGCGACGCCAGTTTCTCGCGGCGACCGGATCGTGTCTCGCACTCGCCGGTTGCTCCGGTGACGACGGGTCGACCGACGCTCCCGACGGCGAAGACGGTGACGGCGGTGATGGGGGCGACAGAGCCACACCGACACCGACCGGGACGGGAACAGCAATGTCGAGCGCCGCCGAGCCGTCGGAGACGACGACGGGACCCGACGGCGGTGCGACTGTCGGCGTTCGGTCCCATGCCGACCTCGGCGAGATACTCGTCGACAGCGGGGGACGGACGCTCTACATGTTCGACTCGGACGAGCGCGGTGCGGGTGCGAGCACGTGTTCGGGCGGGTGCGCCGAGAGCTGGCCGCCGCTGACCGTCGCGGGCGACCCGACCGCCGGCGATGGCGTGACGGCTCCACTCACGACGTTCGGGCGCGGCGACGGGTCGACGCAGGTGGCCGCGAACGGCTGGCCGCTGTACTACTTCGCGAGCGATGGGGCACCTGGCGACGTGAACGGACAGGGCGTCGGCGGCGTGTGGTGGGTGCTTCGACCGGACGGCACGCCCGTCCGCTCGGCGGGCACGGCGACCGAGACGGCGACGCGGACACCCCTGTCGGTAGACCCCTACACCGTCGAGGTAGCGCCCGGTGGGGAGTTGGTCTTCGCGCCGGAGACGTTCGAGGTGGCCGTCGGCGACACCGTCCGCTGGGTGTGGCGCGGCGACAGCCACAACGTCCGCGCCGACACGACGCCCGACGGCAGCGACTGGCGCGGCACGCCCGGGAACGGCCTCTTCGACGAGGGCCACGAGTACTCCTACACTTTCGAGGTGGCCGGCGAGTGCTCCTACTACTGCGTTCCCCACGAGGGGCTCGGGATGACGGGGTCGTTCACCGTCAGCGGGTGACTCGTTCGCCCCCGGCGCCGTTCACTCGCCCGCGTCCCACGCCGATTCGAGCAGGCCGTACCGGAGCACGTCGACGTGTTCCCCGCGGACGAACGCCTGGTCGCGCAGTCGCCCCTCGCGCTCGAAGCCGAGGCGGTCGAGCAGCCGCTGGGACGCCGAATTGGGTTCGAGGACGCGCGCGAACACCTTGTGAAGACGACGTTCGTCGAACCCGTAGGTCACGACGCGCTCGGCGGCCGCCGGGGCGTAGCCGTCGCCCCAGAACCCCGGGTCGAAGAAGTAGCCGAGTTCCCCGACGCCGAACGCGTCGTCGACGTTTACCAGGTCGACGACGCCGACGTGTTCGCCCCTCGGCGCGGGCGATCAGTCGCACGCCCGAATCGAGCGAGTCGACGAACTCGCGTTCCTCGGCGACCGAGCGGGGGCGATACAGCGTCAGTCCCCGCCGGACGCGTTCGTCGGTGACGAGGCGGTGGCAGAAGTCGAGGTCGGTCTCGCCGTCGGGACTCTCGTCGCGGTCCGCTTCGACTGGGTGGAGCGTGACCGGGCCGGCGTCGAGGAAGACGGGCGGCGGAGCGGTCATTCTCTCTCGGCCCACTCGTCGGCCAGCAGGCCGAACCGTAGCGAATCGACGCGTTCGCCGTCGGCGAAGGCGTGGTCCCGCAGTCGTCCCTCCTGCTCGAAGCCGGCCTTCTCGAGGACGCGCATCGAGGCGTCGTTGAACGCGAAGACGCGCGCCCAGATCTTGCCGAAGCGGCGTTCCTCGAAGCCGTAAGCGACCATCCGCTCGAGTGCCGCGGTGGCGTAGCCGTTACCCCAGTGATCCGGGTCGAAGAAGTAGCCCACTTCGGCAGTGCCCCAGGTGTCGATCACGTCGGTGAATCCGATCGTCCCGACCGGGTTGCCGTCGGCGGAGACGAGGAAGCCGTCGTGGTCCTCGGACTCGAACCACTCGCGCTCGTCGGCCATGCTCAGGGGTTGCGTCGCGTTGATACCCCGGCGTACCTCGGGGTGGTTGATCAGTTTCTGGAGGAACTCCAGGTCCTCTTCCTCGACGGGGTGGAAGGCGACGCCCTCGCCCCGCATGAACACTGGACCGGGCATACTTTCGCCTCTCCCGCGCCCGCCTTCAGCGTTCTCCCGGTGTGTGACGCGATGCCTCGCGAGACGGATCTGGCGGGAATGAGACACTCTCACGGCCGTCCGGTTGCGGTGGCGCGCGCTGTCGCGCGCTTTCATGCGCGCGACGGAGTCGTCCGAGGGATGAGTAGCGCAGGCACGAGCAGGGCGAGATCTTCGATCTCGCTGGCAGTCGGGCGACGTGGTCGCCCGACGACAACGCAATCGGCTGGGGAGGTATGTGGCCGTCTGCGGTGCGGGGCGGGGCGGTGCTGTGCGGCCGCGGTACTGTGCGTTCCTGGTGGACTGAAAGGGCGAGGCGCGCTCGCGCTTGCGTGGTCGGCTGAGCGGGCGACTATCCGCGCGGGCGGTGCGGAGAGCGCGGATATCCCGCTTGGTTCGAGAGAGCGAAGCTCTCTCGTCATCCCGGAAATCTTTGATTTCCGGAGACAGCGACCGCGAGCGGGTCGAGGGCTTTCAATTCACAGGATCGACTGCGATTGCGGTGTCGTCTGCGGTCGCGGTTTCGTCTGCGGTCGAATCAACAGTTAGCGAGCGGGGCAAGGGCTTTCAACTCACAGGATCAGTCGTGGTTGCGGTTACGTTGGCGGTGGTGTGTGCAGTCGAGACAACTCGGGGCGAGGGCTTTCACCGCTCAGGATCACTGACGGTCGCGGTGCTGTTTGCGGGTGCGGTCAAGATAACAGCTAGCGAGCGAAGCCTCGATACCTGTCCCATCCGCACACTCACTCGGTCAGGGGAACTCGCGGAGGTTGTCGAGCATGCCGTCGAGATCGGAGGTACAGACGGCGAGCGAGAAGCCGTCGACCCGAGCCAGGTCGGCGGCGTGCTCCCAGACGGTTTCGTCGTCGAGGCCGTGGAGGACGACGGCGTGGGGGGAGGGTTTGACGACGCGCAGGGCAACGAGGGGGCCTTCGCCGCTGGTGACGTCGGTGAACACGAGCGCGCGGTTGGTCGACTGGCCGTAGAGGTGGTAGAACTCCTCGGAGGAGAGCCGCGAGATGGCCTGGATGGAGTTGATGACGGTGTGGCCGGCGACGGTGTCGTGGCTGCCGGAGACGAGTTCGGTCGCGCCGATGGCGTCGTAAAAGCGCTCCATCGGAACCGCGGTCTGGTACTCCCGGAGGTCGTGGACGATGTCGGCATCGAACCCCGCCGAGAGGACCCGAGCGTGCTGGCGGATCCGACTCCCCCCGCGGCGCTCGTCGATGTCCAGCAGCGCCTTGACCGTCCGCCTGACCACGCCGATACCGGGGCTCTGGCGGCGCCCGCTCTCGTAGTCCGAGACGACCGACGGCGAGACGCCGAGTTCGTCCGCCAGTTCCGTTTGCGCGACCTCGAAATCGGTTCGCCACTTCCGCAGGGTCCCACCGGGGTCGTCGCTGACCGCCACCTCCCCCGCGATTTTCTCGGCGAGTTCCCGACGCTGTCCGTTCGCCATACCGCCGAATCTCGGCAACTGTCGATAAAAGCGTATCGGATCGTCGAAATACAGCCGTTGACGTGGGTAACTCGTCTGTAGGCGATAGTGTGAGCGTCGGCGGTCCCGAGCGTCGGCGGTCCTGAGCGTCGAACGCCCTCGCCGTGTTCGCTAGCTGGATCTGTACCCGCAGACGACACCGCGACTGCTGGTGATCCTGCGCGGTGAAAGCCCTCGCCGTGCTCGCTAGCTGTGATCTCGACCGCAGACGACACCGCGACTGCTGGTGATCCTGCGCGGTGAAAGCCCTCGCCGTGCTCGCGGTCGCTGACCGGGATATTCTCGCTCTCCGCACCGCCCGCGAGAATAGTGCCCGCTCAGGCGACTGAACAAGCGCGAGCCCGTCTCGCCCTTTCAGTCCACCAGGGCCGCACCGCTCCGCCCCGCACCGTTCCGCACTCGCACAGCACCGCACCGCGGACAGCCACATACCTCCCCAGCCGATTGCGGTGCTCGTGCCTGCGCTCCTCATCCCTCGCACGATATCGTCGCGCGCATGAAAGCGCGCGACAGCGCGCGCCACCGCACGCCGCCGCACCGCACGCCACCGCACGCCGCCGCACCGCACGCCACCGCACGCCGCCGCACCGCACGCCACCGCACGCCGCCGCTACCGCTCTCCACTCACCGCCGAGGCTATTAGTGTGGTCCGGGCGTCGTCGGCGGTATGGTCGCGGGATTCGATGTCGTGGCGCAGACGGACACGCCGGCGCCGGAAGCCGGGCCGACGGAGCTACCGGACCTGCTGCCGATCCTGATCCGGGCGGGCTGGTTCGCGGCGGGCTTTCTCGTGGTTTCGGTCGTCGGGTTCTACCTGGTCGAACCGGCGGTCGCGCGGATCGTCCGCCGGCGCAACCCAGACAATTCGACGATCCAGGAGGCCATCTCGCGGTACGTGCAGGTGGTCGTGTTGCTCCTCGCCGTGGTTGTTGGGACGGCCGTCGCGGGGTACGGGCGACTGCTGGGCAACTCGGCGCTGGTGGTCGCCGCGGTGACGGTGGTCCTCGGCGTCGCCGGCCAGACCGTCATCGGGTCGCTCGTCAGCGGGATGGCGCTGGTCTTCGACTCCGAGTTCAACGTCGGCGACTACATCGAGTGGGGCGACCGCGAGGGCACCGTCGAGTCGATCACGCTCCGGGTGACCCGCATCCGGACACCTGACGGCGAGTACGTCACCGTGCCGAACACGATCCTCACCGACCAGGCGGTCACCCGCCCGTACAGCCGCGGGCGCTACCGCGTCGTGGAACACGTCGGCATCGCCTACGACGACGAGGTTGACGCGGCGCTGACCCACCTCGAAGCCGCGGCGGGCGAACTCCCGTCCGTCCGCACTCATCCCGAGCCGACGGCCTACGTCGAGGAGTTCGGCGGCGACGCCGTCCTCCTGCGCACCCACTACTGGATCGACGAACCGACCCGCCGCGACGTGTTCGCCGTTCGCTCCGACTACGCACAGGTCGTCAAGCGGCGTCTCGAAACCGACGGGATCACCATCAGCCCGCCGTCGAAGCGGGACCTGGAAGGCCGGATCGCTGTCGAGGGTAGCGGGTGAGTGAGTCGGGCGACCAACGGCCGCTCCGACCTGAGGTTTATATTCGAATCCGACGTACATCCGATCGATGACAGACATCGTTCGGGCGGACGGCGTCCTCGGCGGCGATCCTCGGATCGAGGGGACGCGTGTGGGCGTCCTTCACGTGTACGAGTTGGTCGTGGAGGGTGATCACGCTCCCGTCGACATCGCCGACCAACTCGACCTCTCGCTCGGCGATGTCTACTCCGCGCTCGCGTACTATCACGAGCATCCCGACGAGATGCGCGCGGTCCGTCGCGCCCACGACGAAGCCGAGACGGAACTCACCGAGTCGGCGCTGTCACCCCCCGAACCGGCGAAATGACGGCTTCGTTTCTGACTGGCGAACACGTCCCGCGAGTCTTTGTCACGACGCTGCGTTCGAACGGTCACGACGTCGTCAGAGCGACCGACGAGTTCGGCGAATCGACCGACGACGAGCAGTTGCTCCGCTACTCCGGCGAGCATGGTCGCGTGCTCGTCACGCACGACAAGAAAGACTTCGCGAACGGACTCGGAGAGGCCGTCGAACACGCTGGGATCGTCGTCTACACTGATGCGAACGTTCTCCGAGACGACCCCGAACGCGCGGTCCGAACGCTCGAACGCGTTCTCGCTCACTATCCGGCCGCGGAACTCGCGAACGAACTCGTCTGGCTCGACCAGTGGCGCCGCTAGTCGCTCCGCAACCACTATACGCCGCTCGCACCTCCCTCCGACAATGACCGACTGGACGGAGAAGTATCGCCCCTCGTCGCTCGCGGAGATCCGCGGCAACGACAAGGCCCGCGACGCCCTCCGCGAGTGGGCCGACTCGTGGGACAGCCACCGCGAGGCCGTCATCCTCCACGGCTCGCCCGGCATCGGCAAAACCTCCGCCGCCCACGCGCTCGCCAGCGACTTCGACTGGCCGACCATCGAACTCAACGCCTCCGACTCGCGCACCAAAGACGTGATCGAACGCGTCGCCGGCGAGGCCGCGAAATCCGGCACCCTGACCGCCGGCGGGAGCGGCCGCCGACTCGTCGTTCTCGACGAGGCCGACAACCTCCACGGCAACGTCGACCGCGGCGGCAGCGCAGCCATCACCTCGCTGGTCAAGGAAGCCAGCCAGCCGATGATCCTCATCGCCAACGAGTACTACGAGATGTCCAATGGCCTCCGCAACGCCTGCCAGGACATCGAGTTCCGCGACGTCTCCAAGCGCTCTATCGTCCCCGTCCTCCGGGACCTCTGTCGCAAGGAGGGCATCGAGTTCGAGGATGCCGCGCTCGACCGGATCGCGGACATGAACTCGGGCGACCTGCGGGGCGCGATCAACGACCTGCAGGCGCTCGCCGAGGGCCGCGACCGCATCGCCGCCGACGACGTGGTGACCGGCGAGCGCGACCGGACCAAGGGCGTCTTCGACTACCTCGACACCGTGATCAAGGAGGCCGGCGCGCAGGAGGCGCTCGAAGCCTCCTACGACGTCGACGAGACGCCGGATGACCTGATCAACTGGATCGAGGACAACATGCCCAAAGACTACGCGGGCGAGGAACTCGCGGTCGCCTACGACTTTCTGGGCAACGCGGACGTGTGGCTCGGCCGCGTGCGCGAGACGCAGAACTACTCGTTCTGGCGCTACGCGGGCGACAACATGACCGCGGGCGTCGCCGCCGCCCGCCGTGAACCCAAGGGCGGGTGGACCCGCTACGGGCCGCCGAGCTACTGGTCGAAACTCGGGCGCACGAGCGGGACGCGGGACACCCGTGACTACATCGCGCAGGGCATCGCCGAGGCCAACGGCGTCAGCATGTCGACCGCCCGCCGGGATATCATGCCGCACCTCTCGGTGATGACCCACCACTGCAAGAACCGCGAGCTGACCGTCGCGATGGCCGCCCGCTACGACCTGAACGAGAAACAGATCGCCTACGTCACCGGCAGCGGCGCCGACACCAACAAGGTCGAATCGATCGTCGAAGACGCCCAGCGCCTCCGCGAGGACCTGGCCGTCGAGAACGCCGGCGGCGCGTTCGAAGACGCCCACGCCGGCGAGACCGAGGAGAGCGCAGACGACGACGCAGATGAGGACGGCGGGGACGACGAAGTCGACGCCGACAGCGAACCCGCGCAGGCGTCGCTCGGCGGCGAGGGGAGCGAGAGCGACGACGGGGGCGACGACGTGGCGGACGAGTCAGCGGCCGAGGCCGCCGAGGACGACGACCAGCAGTCCGGCCTCTCGGATTTCATGTGACCCGGCGGTGCGGTGACCGCGGCGGCCGGCCACAAGATTCTTGTTTCGATCAGGTTTTTGTGTCAACATGTCACAGCGTCGTCTCGCGGTCTTCGATGCGGTCGGCTGCCTCCTCCTCCTCGTGGTTTTCGGTGCGTTCGCGGTCGGCGCGGCGGGAACGCCGGTCTCTGGGGATACGGCGGTCGGACCCGCCGCCCAGACGCCGACGCCGGAGACCACCGAATCGAACGTCTCGGTGGCGAACGCCACGGTCTGGACGGGGCCGGCCTCGGTCCGGGAACACCTGACGAGCGCGGCCGCGGTCCGCGAACACCAGCGCTCCGGCGCGCTCGTCCGAGACGCGACGGTCGCGACGGGCGACGCGTTCGTCCTCGAACTCGAACTGGCGGGCTTTTCGGACCGACTGGAAGCCGCCGAGGGGCCGAACACCACAGTCCGGTTTTTCCGGGCCACGCACGGTCCCGACAGCGCCATCCGGTTCGAGCAATCGGACCCGTTCCCGATGGCGAAACCGTTTGCGTTGCGCCTGAACAGTACTGCCGCCACGACGGTGTTGGCCGACCGGGCCAACGAGACGTACTATCTCGTCGTGGATCCACCGGCGATGCAGGATGGTCGCAGAACGCGGGGCGAAGGTGTTGAGTGGGACAGTAAAACGAATACCCCTGCCCCAGAGTTCGCTAGGTTCCTCACTGGCCCAGGGTACGGACTCAACATCACACTCGACTCGCAGACGTGGACGGCCCGCGGGAACGGGACGTGGTACGACCTCTCCCCGGTCGTGTATTTCGTTGGTGATGCCGACATAGACTGGCACAGTCAGGAACCCCACTCGGTCCCCCGCGCCGAAAATGTCCAGTTCAGGGGCGAGACGAACCTCGCACCGGGGACCGAACTGACCGTTCGGATCACCAATCGTTCGGACGGTGGACCGGTCCTGTCCGCGACGACGGTCGTGTCGGGTCCGGGCCACGACCCGAGTCAGCTCTACGATGTCACCCCCCACTCACTATCGGCATCGCTGTCGACGACATCTCTCGAACCGAACGCGACCTTCGACCTCGAAGTCGTCAGGGACGGTGAGGTGCTAAGACAGACGCACGGGGTCGTCGACGAGAGCGTGGCCGGCACTCCCGCGGGAATCGACACGGTCGTCAGGGACGTGACCGTCTGGACAGCACCGCAGGACGCCGACGACCGGCTGACGAACCTGTCGGCCGTCCAGGCCGCGCGGGTGGCGGGGTCGCTGACCCGCGCTGACCCCCGTGCGCCGAACCGCGCTCGGTCCGTCGTCTGGAACGACACGCTCGTCCTCGAACTGCACGCACCGGGACTGGCCCAGCGGATGGCCGCCGCCGAGGGACCGAACGAGACGGTCCGATTTTTCCGCGCGACTTACGGCGAGAACAGTTCCATCGCTCTCTGGGAGACGAACTATTATTTGGAGTCCCAGCCGTTGGCGGCGCGGCTGAACCGCACCGCGGCGACGACGGTCGTCGCCGACCACTCGGTCGACACCTACTATCTCGTCGTGGACCCGACCGCGATGCGCTTTGGCTTTTGCGAATACAGGTGCGGTTCCGGCTACGACTGGACGCTCGATGGGTTCGACCGGTTCGACGCGCCGCGCTACGGCGCCGACGTCGAGCGCCTCCGGTACGGCCCCGCGTTCGCCGTGAACGTCAGGATCGACGGGACCTCGGCGAACTTCACGAGCGACGAGGACAGCGACCCGGCTCCGCTCCTCTATTTCGAGGAGCCGGAAGCGTCGTTCAGTGACCGAACTGACGGGCGGGTCGAACTCTCTCAGGCGTCGGATGCACCCGTGCAGGCGGAGACGAATCTCGCGCCCGGAACCACCGTGTTCGTGCGGCTGACGGACCGTTCGGACGGCGGTCGGACCCGGGTCGACCGCGCCACGGTCACGAAAAACGGAACTGACGGGATCGTTTCGGCTGATTTCGATACGAGCGGCCTCTCCGTCGGGACGACCTTCTCGCTCGAACTCGTCGCCAACGGTCACGTCCTCACCCGATCCGACGGGGTCATCCAGTGGGGGCCTCCGTCGACGCCCACGGACACGCCCTCACCGACGCCGACAGCGACCTCCACACGGACCGTGACGCCCACGCCGACACCGACGCGGACATCGACCCCGACGCTGACGCCGACGGCGACTCCGACACCGACGACGGCAGCACCGACGCCGACAGCGACTCCGAAGACAGCCGTGCCTGTGACGACGGCGTCGCCCGATCCCGGAACACCGACTGCGTCACCCACTACCTCGCCCACACCGACGCCGACGGCGACCGACAGTTCGGGCACCGAGACGAGTGGCGGCTCCGGTCCCGGATTCGGACTGGTCGTCACTGTCGCGGCGCTGCTCGCGGCCGCAGCGCTCGCGCGTGTGCGGCGAACGTGAGAGGGGAAAGGAACCGAATCGGGCGGTCAGTCCGCGCGGGCCGCCGTCGCGTCGCGCGTGCCGGTCCGCTTCGAGAGCGTCCAGATCACGCCCGCCAGGAGCACCAGCACGACGACGGCGCCGACGTCGGTCAGGCTCTGGTCGAGGCCGAACTTCCGACGGGCGACGAGCATGTCGACCCAGGTGACGGCGCTCGCGAGCGCGAACAGCAGGCGCGCGCGGGAGAGTCCGCGGGCGTGGGCCCACAGCGCGCCAGCGGCGAGCGCGCCCCAGAGGAGAAAGGAAAGCGCGTAGTAGCCGGTCAGGACGTTCACAGAGACCACGAACAGCGAGCCGTCGAACGCGAGGTGAAAGGGGACGGCGGCCGCGGCGCCGATCGCCAGCGTCCGCAACCCACCCACCGACGGCGTCTCGACGGTCCAGGCGCAGGCGGCCGCGAGACACAGCAGGATCAGCGACGCCGTCGCGAAGTGCGCGGCGGTGATCAGGGCCGTGAACTCTGTCACCGTCAGCGCTCCCAGGATGATCTGCGAGGGAAGGAGCGCGACGGCGGCGGTGACCGCCCACTTCACGCGGCTGTCGTCTTGGCGCCGCCAGGCGGCGTACAGCAGACCCAGCAGCGCGAAGCCGACGAGCATCGCCAGCAGGCGGTGAGACCACTCGACGAAACTGGGCCAGTTGGCCGGGAACAGGCCGAGCCAGCCGTCACAGAGCGGCCAGCGCCGCTCGCAGGTCAGCCCCGCGCCCCTGTAGGCGGTGTAGAGTCCGACGAGCATCAGGACGAGCGTGCCGGCCGTCGACCCGAGCAGCAGGTTGCGAAACCGGACCATGGCGCGCGCTTGTGGTCCCACGGCCTTTACTCTCGCTATTCTCTCTCGCCGACCCGTCGCGCGGTCCGCCAGTGGCGCCGTCTCTCGGCGCGTTCGGCGTTCCGCCGAGGCGAACACCGGAGAAATCCACCGGACGCGTCACAGTCTCGCTATCGGGCGAAAACCGGCAGTACCGGAATTAGACGAACGACGAACGAAGGGTCGGCATTTGACTGCACGCGAAGTTTTTTCTCCGTTCCCGCCGGCGATCCGGCATGGGAATCGACGAGGACGCACTGGAGTATCACAGCACGGAACCGCCCGGCAAGATCGAGATCTCGACCACGAAGCCGACCAACACCCAGCGGGACCTGCAACTCGCCTACTCGCCCGGCGTCGCGGCGCCGTGCCGACGGATCAGCGAGGACCCGACTGACGCCTACAAGTACACGACGAAGGCCAACATGGTCGGCGTCGTCTCGAACGGCAGCGCGGTGCTGGGACTGGGCGACATCGGCGCGCAGGCATCCAAGCCCGTCATGGAGGGCAAGGGCGTCCTGTTCAAGCGCTTCGCGGACATCGACGTCTTCGACATCGAACTCGACGAGCACGACACCGACGCCTTCATCGACGCCGTCGCCGCGATGGAGCCGACCTTCGGCGGGATCAATCTCGAGGACATCAGCGCGCCCGAGTGCTTCCGCATGGAGGAGGAACTCCGCGAGCGGATGGACATCCCCGTCTTCCACGACGACCAGCACGGGACGGCCATCATCTCCGGCGCGGCGCTGCTCAACGCCGCGGAACTGACCGGCAAGAGCCTCGAAGACATGCGCATCGTCTTCTCCGGCGCGGGCGCGAGCGCCATCGCGACCGCTCGCTTCTACGTCTCGCTCGGCGCGAAAAAGGAGAACATCGTGATGTGTGACTCCTCGGGGATCATCACCGAGGAGCGCGCCGAGAGCGGCGACGTCAACAAGTTCAAACGCGAGTTCGCCCGCGACGTGCCCGACGGGGACCTGGCCGACGCGATGGACGACGCCGACGTGTTCGTCGGCCTCTCGATCGGCGGTATCGTCGACCAGGAGATGGTCCGGTCGATGAACGAGAACCCGGTCATCTTCGCGATGGCCAACCCCGACCCCGAGATCGACTACGAGGCGGCCAAGGCCGCCCGCGACGACACCGTCATCATGGGCACCGGCCGCTCGGACTACCCCAACCAGGTCAACAACGTCCTCGGGTTCCCCTTCATCTTCCGCGGCGCGCTGGACGTGCGCGCGACGGACATCAACGAGGACATGAAACGCGCCGCCGCCGAGGCACTGGCCGAACTCGCCCGCCAGGACGTCCCCGACGAGGTCGTCAAAGCCTACGGCGACCAGCCGCTGCAGTTCGGCCCCGAGTACATCATCCCCAAGCCCGTCGACCCGCGCGTCCTCTTCGAGGTCGCGCCCGCCGTCGCGAAAGCCGCCATCGAGTCGGGCGCCGCGCGCAAGGAGATCGACACCGACGCCTACGTCGAACGGCTCGAAGCCCGCCTCGGGAAATCCCGCGAGATGATGCGCGTCGTCCTCAACAAGGCCAAAAGCGACCCCAAGCGCCTCGCGCTTGCGGAGGGGACCGACGAGAAGATGATCCGCGCGGCCTTCCAGCTAAACGAGCAGGGCATCGCCGACCCCGTTCTCATCGGCGACGGCGAGGAGATCGCGGCGACGACCGACGACCTGGGGCTGGACTTCGAGCCCGAGGTCGTCGACCCCGAGAACGGCGACTACGAGGAGTACGCCGAGCGGCTGTACGAACTGCGCCGGCGCAAGGGCATCACCCGCAGCGAGGCCTCGGAGCTCATCGAGAACGACACCAACTACCTCGCGAGCGTGATGGTCGAGCAGGACGACGCCGACGCGATGCTCACGGGCCTGACTCACCACTACCCCTCGGCGCTGCGCCCGCCGCTGGAGGTCATCGGCACCGCGCCCGACGCCGACTACGCGGCCGGCGTCTACATGCTCACGTTCAAGAACCGCGTCGTCTTCTGTGCGGACACCACGGTCAACCTCTCGCCCAGTTCCGAGGTGCTCTCGGAGGTCACGAAACACACCGCCCACCTCGCGCGTGACTTCAACGTCGAACCGCGGGCGGCGCTGCTCTCCTACTCGAACTTCGGCAGCGTCGAGAACGAGGGGACCGCGAAGCTCCGCGACGCCGTCGACTCGCTGCACAGCGACCCCGAAGTCGACTTCCCCGTCGACGGTGAGATGCAGGCCGACACCGCTCTCGTCGAGGACATCCTCACCGGCACCTACGACTTCGCCCAGCTCGAGGACCCCGCGAACGTCCTCGTGTTCCCGAACCTCGAAGCCGGTAACGTCGGGTACAAACTCCTCCAGCGCCTCGGCGGCGCGGAGGCCATCGGCCCGATGCTCGTCGGCATGGACAAGCCCGTCCACGTCCTCCAGCGCGGCGACGAAGTGAAGGATATCGTCAACCTCGGCGGCGTGGCCGTGGTCGACGCACAGCAGCAAGAAGACGAAGAGTAAGCGGGAGAGCATCCGGCGCCTGTGGCGCCGGTTCACCGCTCTTGACCACCGGGAGAGAGCGGGTTTTTGATCCAGCTTTTTCAAGGAGTGGTGCCCGCAGCGCGCCGCCGGCGCGCGAGGACACCCGACGCAGAAAAAGGTGGCTGTGGCGGCGTGGCCGTGGTCGACGCACAGCAGCAAGAAGACGAAGAGTAAGCGGCAGAGCGGCTTTTCGTCCGGTTTCTCGTACTGAAGTGTGATCGAAATCCCGCGACCGCGGCCGTAGACGGCCACAAGACATACGTGTGATACGCGTGTCAGTTCTAGCACGGAGCGATGGACAAGACCGTCGACATCTCGGGCTGGCCGAAGCGAGTCTTTCAGTATCTGCTCGCGAGTTTCATCGTCCTCGGCGGCCTCGTCTTCGGCCTCGTCATCGCCGGCAATCTGCTGGACATCCTCGGCGTTTCGCTCGGATTTTCGTGGACGCTGCCCGGTGTCGTCGCGGTCGGCGCGCTCTGGGTCGTGCTGACGGTCGCGTTCGTGCGACAGGTGCGCGCCGACGACGGCGACTGGTGGGGGCCGGTCCCGAGAGAGCAGTACCTCGGCCGATTCGCGGGCGCCGGCGGCCTCGCGCGCGACAACTGGGAGCGGTCGATCGAACGCCTGCACGACCAGAGCGACGACGACGAGTGAGTCGGCGCTTCGGGCGTGAAGAGTGAACAGTTCGGTTCGCTCGCCAGCCGTACCCGTGGTCGCAGGTGATGGTGAGAGTCGAAACCCCTCGCCCCGCTCGTTAGGTGTCGACTCGACTGCAGACGACACCGCGACCCGACCACAGGCGATCCTGTGTGCTGAAAGCCCTCGACGCGCTCGCTAGCTGTCGTAACTGCGACCACAGACTGCACCGCAACCGCGAGTGACCCCGAAAGTCGAAAGCCCTCGACGCGCTCGCGGTCGCTGACGCGACATATCCGCGCTCTCCGCACCGCCCGCGCGGATAGGGGTCCCGCAGCGACCACGCGAACGCGAGCGCGCCTCGCCCTTTCAGTCCGCCAGGAGGATTTTGCTGAGGCGGGCTGTGACCGGCAGCTGGTCAGGCAAGCGTGAGCCTCACGCCTCCCCAGCCTCTTGCGTTGCTCGTGCCTGCGCTACTCATCCCTCGCGCGACTTCGTCGCGACACAGAGGTCGCGACGGCGCGCGCCAGAGCGGGTGCTGTGGTCGTGCGGATCAGACCCGAAAGAGAGCCGACCGAGTTCGGCGCCTCGCCCGTCAGTCGCTGGCGCCGCCGCGGTCGGCGCGGGATGGCGGCGGATAGCGCTCGTCGCCGGTCGTCGCGGGCGTCTCGGGGAGGACACAGCGGTCGGGCTCGCCGTTGACGTGCTCGTACTCGTCGGGGGCGTTGGCGAGAGGGTGGGCGGGGTTGTGCCCGCTGGGGATGCGGGCCGCGCGGATGGCGTCGAAGTCGCGGAGTCGCGCGCGGATACCCCGCCAGTGGAGGCCAGTGTTGTGCGGGACCCGGACCGGGTGTGTCGGTTCGAAGCGTGGGTCGCGCCCGTTGATCACGTCGGCATTGACGTTCGCCGCGAGGTCGTCGTGGTCGATGAGGACGCCGACGCGAGCGTCCGACGGCGAGCGCGCGGCGAGGACGTCGAGTCCGAGGTGTAGCGCCCGATACTCGGCGACGTTGTTGTCGGGCACGGGGTGAGTCATCGAGAGTCGCGCGACCCGTGTGCCGTCGCGGGTCTCGATGACGACGCCGAGGCCGCCGCGGTCACCCGACCGGTCGGCGTTACCGCTGGCTCCGCGGTAAGAGCCGTCTGTGGCGAGATAGAAGTCTCGATGGTGAGTGCGCGGCGGGTGCGCGATGTGGGGCGTCGGTGCCTCGTCGAACAGGTCCCGAAGGGTCGGCCGGCCGTATGCGGCCATACCTCCGATTCGTGATGCGGTAATTTAAACGTAGGGGGGAATCGACACCCGTTCTCACCCACGATCGACCGGTCGAACTCCCCGATCGGTCGGTTCCGTGCGGCGGACGGCGAGAGCGCGGCGCCCCTCTCCTGGTCCGCGCGACGAAAGCTTCAGGGGCGTCGGGTCGAACCGGCGGACGTGTCCCGGCACCGGAACCTGTGGCGGTTCGTCGCGCTCGCGGCGCTGTGGGGGTCGGCCTTCGCGGCGATCAAGGCCGGCCTCGACTACTACCCGCCCGTGCTCTTCGCGGCGCTCCGGTACGACCTCGCGGCCGTGGTGATGCTCGGCTACGCCGTCGCCGTCACCGACCGAGCGCTCCCGCGCGGTCGCCGGGAGTGGGCGGCCGTCGGTGTCGGCGCCGCGCTCATGATCGCCGCCTACCACGCGTTCCTGTTCGTGGGCGAGCAGGGAACGACCAGCGCCGCGGCCGCCGTCGTCGTCAGCCTCTCGCCGGTTCTGACGGCCGGGTTCGCCCGGCTCTTGCTCCCGGCCGAACGGCTCTCGCCCCTCGGCGTCGCGGGCCTGGCGCTCGGTCTGCTCGGCGTGGTGGCCGTCGCCCGCCCGTCGCCGAGCGCGCTCCTCGCGTCGGACGTCGTGGCCGAACTCCTGGTGTTCGCGGCCGCGCTCTCCTTTGCCCTCGGAAGCGTCGTGACCGAGTGGCTCGACGCCGACCTCGCCGTCGAGACGATGGAGGCGTGGTCGATGGTCGGCGGCGCCCTCGCGCTCCACGCCGTCAGCCTCGCGCTCGGGGAGTCGACGACGGCTGTCACGCTCGCGGGCCCCGGTCTGGCAGCGCTGGTGTATCTCTCACTCGGGTCCAGCGCCGCCGGGTTCCTCCTCTATTTCGACCTGCTGGAGAGACTCGGGTCGGTCGAGATCAACCTGGTCTCCTACGCGGCGCCGGCCTTCGCCGCGCTCACGGGCTTTCTCTTCCTCGGCGAAGTCGTCGACGGCTGGACTGTCGCCGGGTTCGGCTGTATCGTCGTCGGCTTCGCACTGGTCAAACGGCGGGCGCTCGGTCGGGAACTCCCGCGTCTGCGCGCGGCACTCGAGAGTGAATAGCCACTGCCCGCGGGTCGAACTGGGGAAAATCGAGCGGAGGAACGCAGGAAGGCCGTCAGTCGCGGTAGTGGGGATGACCGATGAGCAGGGCGACGACGTTCAGCGTTAGCAAGACCAGAAACGCCGTCGACGTCGCCTGACTCGAGAGGCCGGTCGCCAGCAACAGCGGTAAGTGGAGAAAGGGGAGGGCGACGGCTGACCAGAACGCGATGCCGGTTATCGGTGCGAGGAATCGCTCGTCGACGTCGGGAAGTCCGACGGGCGATTCCTCCATCGATAGCCCGAGTTCACTTGATCGACTTGCCATGCGGGGACACCTCGTAGTTCTACGATAGGGCGGCATTACCTTATAACCGACAGAGCCTTCCGGTCATTTCACCCCGTTTCACCCGCTTCGTGCGACCGATGTGGACGTTTTACTACTGCCTGAGAACGGTCGAAACGTTTTAATCGGATTTCTCAGGCCGTAACGTCGAAATCTACCGTTCGATCAATAGCTACCGGTAGTGGACAATATCCGTCGGTCTCGACGCCGCCTGCAGTGCGTTCGCTAGCCCAGGACCGTGACGTCGACGCGAACGTCTCCGTCGGGGGTTTCGATCCTCGTCTCGGAGACGAAGTGGTCGCGGACCCGCTCGCGCCAGGACGCGACCCGCTGGCGGTGGCGCTCGTGGTGTCGGTCGAGCGTGTAATCGGTGTCCGGGGCCGACCTGAGTCGGTCTTCGGTCTCGGCTGCACGCGGGTACGACGGCGCGTCGGCGTCGACGAACGCACCCGGCGGGACGTGTAGCGGTGACGGAGACCGGGTCGCGGCGTCACCTGATTCCTCCCGCTCGCCTCGCCCGTCCTCGTCGGTGACGTGAAGCCGCGCGCGCATCCGACCACTGAACGGCGGCGTCACGCGCAGAACGACCGCCCGGTCGCGCTGGTACCGCGCTTCGAGCGCCGCGACGACGTCGCCGGCTGTGACGGCCAGCGACGAGATGCTCCGCGGATCGTCTGAGTCCGGACCCATCGGTTCCTCCCAGGGACTACACCGTCAAAACCGCACCGCTGCGGGCCACCGACCCCAGTTTGTCGGCGAGCGTGTCTGACCCGCCCGATCTGCGTTTCCAATTTTCACTCGTGATAATCGACGGGGTGGATTTATGCACCGGTCTTTCCGATATCCCTACAACTGGTGACGACTGACTCACTGGGTACACGATGACTTCGCCGAACATCCAGTCCGACGGGGCGACAGTCCTGGTCGTAGACGACGAGGAGGACATCGCGGACCTCTACTCGACGTGGTTGGAGGAGGCCTACGAGGTCCGCACAGCGTACGGACCGGAGGGGGCGCTGGAACAGGCAGACGAGGCGGTCGACGTGGTCTTCCTGGACCGGCAGATGCCGAAGATGACCGGCGACGAGGTCCTGGACGAACTGCGCGCCAGGGAACTGGACTGTCGGGTCGTGATGGTCACCGCAGTTGACCCCGACTTCGACATCGTCGACATGCCGTTCGACGATTACCTCACCAAACCGGTGATGCTCGACGACCTCCGGGACGCGGCCGAGCGCATGCGTACGCGCGAGACGTACGACGCGCAGATGCAGGACTTCTTCGCCAAGGCATCGAAAAAGGCCACGCTCGAGGCCGAGAAAGACTACGTCGAACTCCAGGAACACGAGGAGTACGAGCAACTCGATTCGGAGGTCCAGCAGCTCCGCCAGGAGGCCGACCAGGCTGTCGACGACCTCAGCGAGGCCGAGGACTTCGAGGCGCTGTTCGCCGAGTTCCCCGGCGACGCCTGAGTCCGCGATACGGCTCTCCCATTCTGATACTGCAGACCGCACATTTCGACCGCGAGAGATATTGCTGTGTGGTTCGCGACCTTGGAGAAATGCCCGGGGAGGGCTCCGAACCCTCGATCTCCGCATGTCCCAGGTTCGAGGCTGACGGGCCTCGCGGGCGCATGCCGGCTGCCGCGCGGTCAAACCCTATGAGTGCGGCGCTATGTCCAGCTAAGCCACCCGGGCGCAGTCTGTCGTACTGTGGATGTAGCCTAAAAGGTTCTCATCTCACGCGGTGGATGCGACGCCGTCACGTGCCGCGGTCCGGGCGTCCCTGTGCCGGCAACGTTCAGTCGAGCGAACAGGTCAGCGAGCCCACCCGCGGTTTTATGCTGTCGGACCGGCACACCACTGGCATGGACATTCCGGACCTCGTCCAGCGGGCGCTCGGCGACGAGGAGATCCAGGCGGGGGTCTCGCTCGGCGACGAGGACGCAGTCTGTCTCACGCCGACACGGACGCTCGTGTACCGGGGGGAAGGCCTGTTGAGCGACGAGCAGATCTCGGAGTACTCCCACGACATCGAACAGCTCGGCGTCAGCGAGGGCCGCCGCAAGACCAAGTTCACGCTGCAGTACATCGACGGCACCGACTCTTTCACCGTGCCCGCAAACCGCGGCGAGAAGGTCCTCGAACTGTTCCTCGAAGGTGTCCTCCGTCTCGAAGAGGTCATCGAGCCCCGCGAGTCGATCCTCGGCGTCTATCGCTTCAGCGAACTCACCGTCATCATCGCCGAGGGTCGCCTGATCAAACACATCGGCGAACCCGTCTGGAACGAGGACTACGAGGTCTACGACTTCGAGGACGTCACCCGTCTGGACTTCGAGCGCGCCAGCGTCGCGACGAGCATCGCCCTCTCTATCGACGGCCGTCCCCAGCGGATCAAGATCCCCAACGACACCGCGCCGGTCGTCCGCCAGACGCTCGAGAAGGCGCTGTTCGAGTACTACGACGTGGGTTCGCTGGAGGAACTCAACCGCGTCGTCGACGACAGCACCGGCGGCGACGCGGGCGACGTCGACGCGACCGGGACGACCGACGATTCCGACGACTTCGCCTTCGGCGACGACTTCGACCCGCTGGTGAGCGACGACGACGAGGCCGACCAGACCGAAGCGGTCGACACGGGGGATCCGACTGATCCGGTCGACACGGGGGACCCGACCGGAGGGGTCGACACCCAGGACCCGCTCGCGGGCGCCGGCGAGAGCGCCGAGTCCAGCGGGACGGACCACGGCACGGAGCCGACCGACGCCGGAGCCGGCACCGGGACCCCCTCGCGCGACGACCGTACCGCCAACGAACCCGAGCGGACCGGCGCTTCCGGCACCGGATCCGCAGACGTCGACACCGCCGATTCCGGGACCGTGCGCGAACCGGGCGCTGAGCCGTCCCAGCGGACAGAGGCCGAGCCGTCCCAGCGGACAGAGGCCGAGCCGTCCCAGCGGACAGAGGCCGAGCCGTCCCGGACGGCCGACCCCGAACCCGCGCGCGAGGAGCGCTCGGAGCGGTCTCGCCGGACTGCCGATGCCGCGCCGGCGGACGGTATCGGGCGGGACGGCGAGAGCGGACGGTCCGAGAGCGGTGGCGAGCGCGGGCGGACCGAACGCGAGTCGACTCCCGCGGCCACCGGCTCGGCCGAACCGGCCGTGACTCGCGAGGAGTTCGAGTCGGTCGCGGACCGACTCGAGGACCTGACCGAGGCAGTCGAGCGCCAGAACGAACTGCTGCGGCGCCAGCACCGCGCGATCAAGCAACTGGTCAGACAGCGAGAGGAGCAGTGATGCCGTCAGAGGTGTCGCGAGGTCGACGCGCCGACCCGTGTTCGCCGGCAGTCACTCCGACTCGCGGCCGGTGACTTTCCTGATGCACGAGGAGCCGAACGGTCCGTGTTCGCCGGCGTCGAACTGCACGAAATAGCCCGTCGTGAGCCCGGCGTTACAGCGCTTGCAGGTGAACTCGCCCTCCCGCGAGACCACGTCGCCCTCGAAACTGAGGTAGTCGCCGGTCGTCGGCACGACCGTTTCGCCCTCCCGCTGGATGATCCCACGACGTTCGGCAGTCTCGAGGATCTCGCGCGTGACGGCGGGGTTCGTCGTCACCGTCTCCACCCGGTCGACGGCCTCGGCCAGCGACAGCTGTTCGTGTTCGAGGTGGGCGAGCAACTCGACGCCGAGTTCCACGCGGTCGCTCACGCCCTGGTGTGGGACCGGCGTCGGATTAAGTGTTCGTGGCGAGCGGGCTGCCGCGTGCTCGTCGTCCGGACAGTCTCTGGTCGACCACAAGACTTGTGCGGGCGCACGGTCGATCCGCTATCGATGAACGTCAGCCGGGCGACCAGGCGGCAGGTCGCGAGTCTGGGCGCGCTCGCCGCGCTCTTCGTCGGGGTTTCGCTCGTCTTTTCCCCCGGCGCGGTCCTCGAGGCCGTCTCGGAGCTGTCGACTCGCCCCGCCCTCTTTCTCGGCGTGCTCCTCGTCCTCTATCTCGCGCGGCCGTTCCTGATGTGGCCGGTGAGCGCCCTCTCCATCACGGTCGGGTACGTCCTCGGCGTCGAGTACGGGGTCCCCGTGGCCATCGCGGGGACGCTCGTCTCGAACACCATCCCCTTCCTGCTCGCGCGGTATCTCAGGACCGACGAGGGCGTCGTCGGCTTCGCCAGTCGGTCGAGCGAGCGCTACGTGGCCGCGGTCGGCGAGTTCCGCGGCGTCGTCGCGGCGCGGCTCGCCCCGCTGCCGGCCGACGCCGTCTCCTCGACCGCGGGGCTGTCGAACGTCTCGTTCGGCGCGTACATGCTCGGGACGCTCGTCGGCGAGTCGCCGTGGATCGCCGCCGAGGTGATCGCCGGCGCGTCGATGCACACGCTCTCGGTCCACGGCCTCGGCCACAGCCTCGCTCTCTTCGCCGGTGCGACCGCCGTCTCGGCGCTCTTGCTCGCCGGCCCGGTGTACCGCCGGTTCGTCGACGATCCGGTGCCGGCGGTCGAGCAGTGAGCGGGCTCCGGGAGACGCCGCGCGCTCGCGTTCAGTAGAAGGTGTCCGAACAGTCGTAGACGACGCCGTGTTCGGGGCAGACGTACTTGCAGTGGCGGTGGGTCATCGCCCGATCGCAGACCGGACACGGCCGTCCGCCCGACCCGTCGGTGGTGGCGACTTCGGCGGCGTCGTCCTCGTCGGTAGCAGCGACCTCGACGCCGTCGCCCCCGTCGATATCACACTGCTCGTCCATACTCCTGACAGCGGGCGGTCCCGCTTGAGTGTTTCCACCCGCCGCCCACGTCGAAGGTCCGCGCGCTCGGCGCGGGTCGCGGTCACCGACCCGCTCGAAAGGTGGCACGAATTCTAGAAAGACTCCGAGGGGTTTTCGAAAAACGCCTATAGGGGTTCTCTCCCGACTGGGGAGTATGGCAGAGTCACCGCCGCTCGCGGACCGCTTCCCGCCGGGGCTCGGGACCGTCGTCGTCTCGCTGGCGGCGGGGATCGCCGCGCTCGCGGGCTCGTACGGCGCCGTCGGCTTCACCACGTCGTTCGTCGTCTCCCCGGTCGAGCGCACCCTCTCGTTGCACATGCCCGGCGCCGTGATCACGTTCGCCATCACCGTCCTGGGAGACCTCGGACAGAAACTCAATCTCCTGACGGCGGCGGCCATCGTCGTCGCCCTGTACGCGTTGCTGGTGGGCCTCTCGGTCGGGATCGGTCGCCAGCTCGACAGTCGACTCGTCCCGGTCGTCGGCTCTCTCGTCACGGTCTGGGTCGTGACGGCGACGCTGACGGTCAGGCCCGTCGCCGCGCTCGCTCCCGCCGCGGCCGCAGGCGCGGTCGTCCTCGCGACCGACCTCTCGCGGACCGG
>JGI12328J13899_1000103_pt1 | contig 35527 bp, 28 predicted proteins | sample A23P2SouthBayCA_FD_13899 | JGI IMG/M metagenome (IMG submission 13899) | reverse complement strand
GGCCGACCGGCGGCCGCCGCGTCGGATTCGACGTGAACCGTGGTGTCGTCTCGAGCTACCCGCTTTGCGGTCAGCTTCTCATCACGATACATCTTCGATGGGTTGAGATAATGAACGTCGTACTGTTCGCAGACGTCCTTGACGGCGTTGTTCTCGAACTCACGATCCATGAGGACGAGGTCGATATCGACTATCTCAGTCGCCTGTTCGAGCAATCTCTCGACGATTTCGTGGCGAGCCATTCCTTTCACGACCGGCACCGAATCCAACACGACCGGCATGTCGTTCCCGACGACTTGGATGGTCGCGTACTGGTACGCGACCTCCTGATTGTTCTCTTTCGTGCCGAGAATCTGCGTCTTCAGCTCCTCAGTCCCACGTGTTCCCCAGAAGGGTTTTCCCTCAGTGATGTCAATCGCCGTGGTCTGCTTACCAGTGAGCTTTCCTTTCTGTCTCGCGCGGGCGATGACTTCGGTCATCGCCGCGCGATGATTCTCACGCTGTTGTTCGATCGAGAGACTGCGGATGCAGTTGCGGTGATACGAACCAGTGGGTGTTCGCTCACGCGTCGTATCTTCGGCGAAGTCACCAGCACCAGTCTCGGCGTAGAGATCCTGGCGACAGCCGAGATAGGTGTGTAACTCCAGGAAGGCGTTGTCGTGAATCTCAGTGTTGTCGGGCCGGTCGAAGTTCACGACCGGCCCGACCAGTGGCTTTGCAGTCTGCCAGACGTCCTTGGCTGTCCGCCGTGCGAGGCGTCGTTCCGAGCGAGCACTCCGAGACGAATCGTCGTCGTCCGGGTGCTCAGCTGTGAACGCACGCTCAGGCACGGACACACCGTGGGCGCGGGCAACGCTGACGACCTTCTCGACGGTGTCTCGAAGGTCGTCGCGGTACTCCTCAGTAAACCGGTCGTGCCAGGCCGTATACAGCGTCGACTGATCGGGACGGGATTCGACGTCGAGCGCGTCGCAAAGCGACGGCTCGGCGTCGAGATACCGACAGAGTGCGGTTTCGTGGTCCCAGTTGTGATACAGCCGAATGAGGTGAAGCCGGGTGACGAGGCCGAAATCGGTGGTGTTGGCGTGCCAGGTCGTGCAAGGATCATCGATCGGCGTGCCGCCGATCGTGATCGGCAACCACCCGAGAAACGCCTCAACATCGTTGTGAGCAGCGTGTCCGAACCAGTAGGACGCGAGGTGGAATCCTCGCCAGGACACCGGTTGTTGCTCACTGTCTTCGGTCGTCAGTCCCCAGCATTTTCGGGCGTACTCGGGCGATTCCTCGTGAAGCGGGTCGAACGCTTCTGCACGAGTCGTGGCTGTGTGGGCCATCGACTACCGCGATGGCCCACACGCCACTCAGGTCGTGCATCAAACGTGACAGCCAACGGAGAGCGTCTTGGTCCTCAACCTCCGCTGAATCCCACGCATTGAGTCTGTCATCCCGGACTACACGCGACGGACGTTCGGACCCAGTTTCGAGCATAATCGCAAGACTCCAAGCAGGTGGATGTCTCATTATCTACATAATGTACAAAATGTGCGAAACACAGATAGTGGAGACAATTGACCAAATTCCCATTTAGTCGTTCGCGGCCTGCTCGCTTAGCATCTCCACAACTTCCTGTACACGTTCCTCATCAGCTTCGATATCACGCTCTCGAAGGATCTGGAGGGCGACCTCGTCACCGTGGTCCGCAATCACCTGGAGACACGCATCTTGAAACTCTCTTCCCTCAAATTCGGGAACATCAAACATGGAGCACGCAGCAGTTACCGATGATCGCATCCGGGTGACGCCATTCCACGTTTCTTCCCGGACATAGAAGCCGTGCATATCGGTCTCGTCAAAGGAGAAGGCCGGCCCACCGGTGGATCCGTCCACATCCTCCTCATCCTGCTCAGGAGTGGACTCGGTCTCCGACTCTGTGTCCTCAGTAGTGATCTCCTCATCTGGCTGCGATTCAGCCTCGGTGTCAGTACGTTTGTCGTCGTCCGATTCGACTTCTTCCTCTGTTTGTTTGAGCTGTTCAGCGACGTCTCCGAAACGGTCGTCCTCATTAGGCATGGCTGTGTTCCTCCACGAGGTCCGCTAAGTGGTCGAAATTCGGGATCTGGTCACAATCTTCGTCGAACTCCGAGACGGGCATTCCTTGCTTGAAGGCGCGAGAAATTGCGGTCCGTTCGCGAATCCCTGGCTTCGGGATACTATCAATGGTGCGTCCCGAATCATCGAGGGCTTCGAAGATTTCTGGGTCGACACGAGCGTACTCAGGGACGAACGAACCAAACTCCCGGTTGAGATTTTCAACGAGAGTCCGATGCTCGTTGTGTTGCCCCATTGTTTCACGAATCATATTCGGGGTAACTGCGAGGATATCCAATCCAATATTCTGCCGGATTGGGGAGATCTGGCGCTCAATCATCTTATTGAGCCCATTAATCGAGCCAGCACGCGGAATCAGCGGGACTATGACGCGCTGGACGGCGATGAGGGCGTTATCGGAGAGCTTCCCACGGCCGCCAGCAGCATCAATTATCACGTAGTCGTATCCGTTTTGGATGAGCGGATCGACGACGTTCCGCCGAAGCTTCACGTCTGCGAACCGCTCGTCTTTCAGCCTCGTCTCAACGTTCTCGAGCTCGTTGCTCGATGGGAGAAGGTGAACACCGAAATCCGTCTCAATAAGCAGGTCTTCGGGGTCCTCACCATCGATGAGGGCGTCACCGAGGTCAGCATCTCGGTCGTACGCATCGTCGTACCCAAGCTGGGTCGTCATATGCCCGTCCTTATCCAGGTCCAGTAGGACTGTCTCATGGCCACGAGCAGCGAGTCGATCAGCGATATTGAGCGCGATGGTGGATTTTCCCACGCCTCCCTTGAGCAACGAGACAGCTGCTCCAGGAAGTCCCTCGAACTCGTCAGCACTCATAGGTCAGCACCCCCGCAAGAAGTGAATTTTGTACATTTTGTAAATAATGTACATTGTGTAGATATTGAAGGTTGTGCGAGTTTCGTGGATAATGTACGTTTTGCTCTGTTCATACGCGGTCAATGAAGCTCGTCCACCTTAATTCTGCGTCAGACAGATTGCGTGCGCCATCTACACAATCTACATCATGCACATTTTGTAGATTGTCACCACAATCCACATTCGTCATAACCTGCGCCAGCCCTATATAATCCGCATTATGTACATTATCTGCATTCCATACGTAATCATCCCGATCGCCACCATCCACATCAAGCACTAATTATCGGAACACGCAATCTGCATAATTTACATTATTCGGATTGTGCAGATTGCCTATGATATCTACACAGTCCAGTCATTCAATAAGAGAGTCCCGAGTGGTGGAACTCAGCCAGAGCCGCTCTACCCAGACCGCTAGTAAGAGTTTTAACTATTACCGGATTATTGGTAACCACCAAATGTACGAGGTGCTCGACGACACGGCGGCTCAGACCATTCTCGCCATCGAGAGTGGTGACTCCATCCGTCGTGTTGCCCAACACCTCCACACGCCGTACGAGACGGTGAGACAGGCCGTCAATCGGCTGGAAGATGCAGGCTACGTATCCTATGACAACGGCCTCACTGTCGTCGACGAGCGCGTACGCGACGCAGCCCGCGACCTCGTCGCTGCGAGCGCCGGCGTCAGTCCACCCTCCATCGAGGAAGCGTACGTGATCCCACAGTTCGGTGACTGGCCGTTCGTGTTCACGCGGATCGATGCCGTCTACGTGTGGACTCAGGGCGGCTACCAGGTCGGTCGCGAGCCTGACGACTATCCATTGTTCCTCGCTGTTCGTGAGCAGGACGTCGACGCCTGGGAGACATTTTTCGGGTCGTTCGACCTCCCCACCGCATTCGAGCGACAGTCCCGAGACGAGTTGGACGGACCGCTGCAAATCGTCCTCGAGCCCCGCCCTTCACTCGACATCGAGCACGTCGAAGGGTACCCGGTGATCCCGAGAGCTGAGACGATCGAGTACATGCGCGAGAACTACGCCCAGTTCCAATCGGCGCTGGCGATGCTCGACCGGATGTACGAGGAACTCGACCTCGGCGTCACGTATCGAGAGACCGAACGGGCGCAGCCATGAGCTTCAACAACCGAAGTGACGCGCTCATCGAATTGCTCGAGGAGCTCACCCAAGAGGGCCATGAGTACGTCCTTGTCGGCGGTTACGCTGTCTCAGCGTTCAATGCTCGCTTCTCCACGGACCTCGATATCGTCGTCGCCCCGGACTCCAAGGCTGACTTCGTCGAATTCCTCGATCGACAGGGCTTCGAGGAAACGGACAGCCACGCAAAGGAGTGGTTCTACGACACCGAAGTGATCGAGTACGAGAAGCGGCTCAAGCCGCAACAGCCGATCGGCTTCGATCTCTTGGTAAACGGTCTCGGGTGTCGCCAGACGGAGGCACAGTGGTCGTTCGACTACCTGTACGACCACAGCCACCAACAGGAGGTGAGCGGAGGCACAGTGACGACGACAGCCAGAGTCATCGATGGGGCAGTCCTCGTCGCGGCAAAGCTCCACAGCGGCCGTGAAACAGACCTCCGAGACGTCCTGGCAGTGGCAGAAGAAATCGACCTTGACGCTGTCACGCCTCACCTGCGGAGAGGGGACGACGATGCGCTCCGGGAGCAACTCGAGCGTGGACTGGAAATCTTAGAGAGCGACGAACTCAAGCACGGATTTCGGAGCGACTTCGGGGCCTCAGCGGTCTCAAAAGAAACGGTCGACGCTCTTCAAGAGTATCTGTCTGCGGAGATTGACCACCTTAGCTGAGGGGGAGTCAGACCCTCTTGATCGGAAGTGAAGATGGGTCCTTCAGCGGTGTTTGTAGTCGGTCAAAAAATTGGAGGGGCGGTGTCAGTCGACCGTCGCTAACACACGGACATCCGTAGCTGAGTGTCGTTCCCGTTCAGTACGAGCACCGTGCTCGCGGAGGAATTTATCAATACGGTCGGCGAGGGATTCCGCATCCTCCCTATCGACGTGGACGATCAGCGTCGGACGCTCCTTGTCGCTGTTTTCAATCACGAGCGAGACATCCTTGAATTCGTCCGGCTGTCTATACGCCTCGAACTCATCGGCGACCTGGTCGGCCAGATCGTCGAGTACTGCAATCGGTTCCTTTGTCATAGATTGAATTTCGGGTTGGGAAGGTTGTGCAATCGCGAACGAACGGAGAGGGCGTGACTTTCAGAATCACCTCCAGCAGACAAATCCGTACGAAGCCTTCTCACACCGATGGTTTACCCAGAAGACGGATCCACAGAAGGGACAATTGGCTAGAGTGCTCGCGGATCGCTATCGACGATGCTCGCAAACGCGACGTTCTCCTGAACTTGTTCGATTTCAACTGTTGGCTCGTCGCCGGGTTGAGCGTTGGGAACGATCACGACGTATCCACGGTCCACCTTCGCAATACCGTCTCCCTGATCGCCGACGGTTTCGATTGTCACGTCGCGCACCTCTCCCTCATCAACAGGAGGACCAGACGAATCATGGCTCGTTGTCCCCTGAGAGGCGGGATGCCGGGGGCCCTGTGGAGATGTTGATTCAGCTTCGGAGGATGAATCAAGAAGAGCGATGCGGTACGTTTCATCAACGGTCAGCGCCCTGTGCTTGATCTCACTCGAGGGGATCTCAATGACGAATGTGCCATCCTGTTCCTCAATTTCCGCAGTGAACAGCGAACAAAGGGAGTCTGAGATTTCTACCATGGCTGGATTTGATACTGGATGCAATTAATCGGTGCCGTTCGGAAGCATCAAAATGTATCAGCTGTCCTCAATTGGTTCGTCCCAAGGAATATCTCGCTTGTGGACCACAGCGAGCTTCGAGTCGTCTTCAGTTTCCATTGCACTAAGACCACGCTGGACGAGAGTGTGAACCTGTCCAGCGGACTCAGGGAACGAAAACTGGTCATCCTCCGCATCATCTCGGAGTTCAAGATAATGGAGGTACAACCTGAATGTCGTATCTGCCCCGATAGGCACCCAAATCGTCCCGATCTGCCCAGTTACCTGATTGTCCCAGTGCGCCAAGAGCTCCCGGATATCGTCGACGAGGTCCTCCCCAGAGGTGCGCAGGCGAAGGGAATAGTCTTGATCGCACTCTATATCCTCAATCATATCCCGGAGGAAGGGCTCGGCCTCCAAGGCAGTGGGTGAGGATTGATCCGCTTCTAGAAGGTGTTCTAACGCCCGAATTTCTTCACGCCGAGCGGCTACAACGTAGGCGACGTTGTATGTGTCCTCGGGGAAGATTTCGTGCTGGCTCGGCTGCTGTGCCTCAGGGACAAAATCTCCGGTGGATGAGCTAAATAAGGTCTCAAAGAGTCCCATAAGCTTCGTCCGCAGGGCACCCATAAGTACTTCCTGTCATAACGAATCTCGACCACGGGACAGTGACTTAGTGGTATTCAGAAAATCTCGTGAGAATCTTGACCGACTTGAGAGTGAGTATGAAACTCATCCAATATATAGAGGATTGAAACGTCAAATAATGATCTCAGCTGCTGTTGATATCGGACGACGTCTTTCTTATCTCCAGTCACAACCCGATGAAGCACCCCGCGTTCTGCAAGCCCTATTGCGTCAAGAAGCCACTGAGAGTCTACTGGAGGGATTCTGGACTCTCGAATTCCAATATGCTCATCAACGAGACCGCGGGCACGGTCCTGTTCATCATAGGTGGAGGACATAACGTGGACAGCATCCATTAGTGCGTCTTTCCGCTCTTTTGCGTCGTGGAGAACACGATCTCGAAGGTCTTCGACACACCGTTTTGCATTCCGCGGAGTGACTTCACGCGAGGAAAAGTAGTTCTGGAAGTGCCGCACAAAGTGTGGCTTGGCCTGACTTCGAACCTCAATGTTGTCGAAGAAAATCTCTAATATCCTCTCAAACGAAAGTCCATCGTAGCGCTGTAAATCGATTTCCCGGTTGTACATTGGGATATTGTCTTCCACATTCTCTTGAAAGTCTTCAAGAACGGTTCCGAACACGCCACCTGTATCGTCAGGGTCAACCTGTAGCTGATCGGGGTCGGACACAACTCGAGGCGCTCCTTGGGGGCGGCTGCAATACTCGTAGATCACAAACTCACTCGTGAAGAGTGTGTTGTGACCGTCTAGAATACGCTCTGCTTCTACGGCCCACCGGTCGTGAGAGAACGTGAGTCCAATGAGGACGTTAGTGTCTACGAAGTATCTAGTCATTGGCCCGGATGGAGATCTTCGTGCGCAATTCCTCGGCGTTCAAGAATCGGAGCAACAAGTTCGTCAGCTGCGCTCCGTTCAGATTCGAGTTCGGTTGCTAATCCAGAAAATTTGGCATCAAGATCCTGTTCTTCGAATTCGTCAAGTTTCTGGATTGCAGAACTCCGAGCCTGCTCAAATGAGGTTATACCGAGGTTCCCACGGATCTCTTCCTGAGACATTCCCTGGGTATGCCGTTGAGCAAGTTCGAGAGCAAATATACGCCAGAACGTTACATTCACCGTCATCAATCTGGAGGGATCTGGAGAATGTGAATGGAGTTCTCGTGTGACCGCATTATACCACTTGATTAGCGGTCGGTCGTACTCCGGGAATCGGTCGTTTGGAAATGATTCAAAAGTTTCGTGAACTGAGCTGAGTACCGATTCTCTACTTGGGTCAACCTCAAAGAAATCGTGATATTCCGTATGTAACGTCCGGATTTTCTTATCTAATTCGCGAAAATCCCGCTGGACCTGATACGGCGCATCATCATACATTCTGTCTGTGAGCCATTCTAACCCATGGTCATAATATTCAGAGAGAGCCTCTGAGACAACAGAACGTAGGCGATTTTCAAGTCCGGGCTCGTTAATACTGGCTGAGGGGACAGTCGAAGGCGTGGCTGGAGAGACAGTACCAAAGAGATACCAATAATACGGAATCTCGATGTCCAAATCTTGCTCTGCAGATTTGACATCAATACGATAGAGGAGCTTGTGAAGCGACTTTTTCGGCAGCGCATCTGCGGCCCCGCGTTCATGATTGAGGAGGCGCAGAGTCGTTCCCAAGTCCTCGCGGTTCATTATCCCCAATGAATACCGCTCGGATTATAGAAGTACCGTCGAATCCCAGTAGACTATCCAACGACTGAGGGAAAAGTAATTCACACGAGACTTCCTTGTAACGAGATACAACGTGCCCATCTACAATCTATATAAAGAGCGGGAAGGGACGGCGCGACGCGGGGAGGACTATAAGGAAGTCGTCATTGAGTACATGGAAGGGCTGAATTACATGGTTGAGCGGGATTCAGCTTTCCACTCCACGCTTGACGATATTCAGTTTGTAAACAAAGCTACGGGCGATAAAGTGGTAGCCGAGGCGAAAGCGTATTCTACAGGCCTCAGCCCTAACGATTTTAGAGACGAACTCGCACGGTATTTCCTCGAATACATCAAACAGCCCCAACCCCACCGTTTTGATTTCTATATTTTTACGGAGACACTCTCTAATGACCAGCTCTGGAAAGCCCTATTCGATCGAGATATCACCGATAACCAGAAACTGGTCGACTTCTACAAAAAACTCAAAGACAGCGTCAACGATGAGGTCGTAGATCGGCTAGATGATACGGATGTAGATGAGTTCCGAGATTTTGCTATCGATACCCATGTTTTCGTAGGTACATACGATGATCTCCGTCAACAAGCTCATCAACTTGAGAAAACAGAACGGTTCCAGTACGAACCATATCTTCACTCGTACGAACCAGTTTCAGAGGAAACAGAATATGCGACGAATCTGTTTCAGGTAACCCGCTACCCAGAGACACTGTACATCATAGAGACGACAGAGGAAGCCGAATCTGCTCGCGTCTATAATTACAACAACGAAGCGTTCCCCATCAAGCTTCACGAGCGGAAATTATATTCGCTCGTTCATCCGGACCATCTTCCGGGGTCTACTCGTCATTACATACACGAGGACCGTTTCGAAACACGAGAATTCGAGGAGTTCCTTCGAACGGGTGCTCAAGAGGAAGAGCGTGAAAACATCGTAAGGTCGCTTCTCAGAGGGATATTCACTCTCGTTGCGAGAGATAACGATTGTCTCATCGACCGTGAGAAAGGAACAACGGTATACCCAGAACTCGACCGCAAACAGCACGGTTCCGAGCGAAAACTAGGTCGATCTTGGGTTGCAAAGGAGCTAGACTCCTACCCCGATGTCATCCACCGCGGTGTCAAAGTACGAGTACGGCGCTATGCGGGAGAATACTACTACGTTCTGCTACCCACACAGGTTTTCACTTCAGATGGTCGTCGACCTGTGACAGGCGAGCGTAAATCACGGCTCCAAAACGACTTCTCGCCAAATCGTTTCCATGCCCAGAATAGTAAGTACGACCGCCAGCTGCGTGTCTGGGAAGAGTTGCTGATGTCGGATCAGACCCAGCTTGACCGGTTTATGGGTGAAAAGATACCCGTCGTAAAGGAACTCGAAGTAACCAGGGTTGACTCGCTGTCCCTCAATGTCCGCCCACCCAAAGACGGAGACGAACGTGACGAGCTCATCGAGTCAGCGTCTGATCTCGAAAACACAGGTGGAATTGAACAATGACGCCTGAAGATTCCCCGTTCACGCTTCGTCACCTCGAGGAGCCAGAGATTCAGTTTGAAGGGGGTACTGAAACCTCTCCCAAGCGAGGCCTTATCAGGTATGGTCCACGGCTCTATGAGGAAGGACACCACACAATCAAACTCGGGATTATTGGCGATCGAGATTCGATTCGCCGGTTGACCGAACTACTTCACGATATGGAGGTCGGGATCCATCCAGGAACAAGTGATCAGCCGTGGCAAGTTCCGTATCCCGGCCTAGGTAAGAGTTCCCCGCTCAATCTCTCTATTAATGCAAAAAAGGGCTGGAGACGCCAGATTCGTCGACGGGACATCCAATCTGTTACGAGTAAATCAACCCCCAGAGACCGGATGGAGCGATTCCTGAAGCTAGTGCGGAAAGACATCGAGATAATCGAACGGGATTCCGTTCAGCCGAACGCAATCATCGTCTGTATTCCGCAAGAAGTGATGGATGCGTGTACTCCAGAGAACCAAGACCATGCGCGAATCCAGTCGGAAGGTTCTGACCTGCGAAATCGAATCAAACTGATCGGGATGGAGGCTCGAATCCCCACACAGCTGATTAAGCCGTCCACACTTGCGATCCGTACTGACCGACAGCGAGCATCTCGGGCCTGGAATCTCACAGTTGGACTTCTATACAAGTCACAACGAGGGCATCCCTGGAAAACTCGTCAGATCGAAGATGGGCACTGTTACGCAGGGCTCTCGTTCTACAGGGAGCGAGACGAAGGAGATGATGTAATTCGAGCTGCTCTTGCTCACGTCTTTCACGGACGGGACCATATTATCCTCCAGAGCGATCCACTCCCGGATATCACCGAGGACGAGAATGGATCTCCCCACCTCTCATATGAGGCGGCTAAACAAGTAGGTGAGCAGATTCTGGAATACTACGAAGCTCAGAAAGGGACACGTCCCAGCCGGTTCGTCCTTCACAAGCCATCTGTCTTCTGGGAAGAAGAACGTGAAGGGTTGCTTGATGCCACAGACGGTGTTCGCGATTTAGATCTAGTATGGGTTCGTAGGCGGCCAAAAATCAGGTTGTTCCCACCTACAGATTACCCCGCCATGCGGGGAACCCTCCTGAGCGTCCCTGATGACGACGTCCACTATCTCTACACATCCGGATATGTCCCGGAAGAGACGACCTATCAGGGAAGTGGAGTACCATCACCGATTGAGATCCGACCTGACGAGATTTGTGAGACACCCTCTTTAGAGATCTGTAAGGAGATTCTCTTTTTCACAAAACTCGACTGGAATACATCGGACTACGCAATTCGGATGCCAGCAACCGTGAGCGTTGCAAAGCGTGTCGGCACAATCCTCTCCGAAGTAGATACTGAGTCCATTTCAGAGGTTCGGCCACAGTATTTCTACTATATGTGAATCGGTGAGTGAGGGGCTTAATCGTCCGAATCAGAGATCGAATCTAGTTGATAACCAGCAGACCGCAGAAATTCGCGGATATGCTCAACCTCCTGCTTCTCCTCAGGTGAACTCGTCCCGAGTAGTTCTTCAATTACCTGCTCTCCATCCTCACAAAGAGTAATTGATTCATTGAAGGGAGTGGTCTCAAGTGGATCTCGTTGCTCATCAATCACGATCGGCTGCCACCCGCCCTGGTAATGGTATCTGTAGAGGGTGATAGTGCGGACGGTGTCTTCATCGACGAAGAAGCTCGTTTGTTCGCGTTTGCTGGCGACCGCTAACTTCCCGCTATCGAGATCTGCGACAAAGTCCTCGAAATTGTGGAACTCAGCAAGAACCGGCCCATCGACGACGTGAGTGATAACTCCCGGCCAAGTAAACCCATAGACACGCTCGAAGAAGCTGACACTATTGTCGTCGGGAGAATCAAACACGAGGAGAAGATCGCCCTGCTGGAGTTCTGTACCGTCTACGCTGATATGCGATGAATATGGATAAGCGTCGCCGTCGTCGAGCACTTCAATATCCGGTTTCGGCATATTGTCCGAGTCTAATCGGAGCCACAAAGAGATAGCTAATGGAGCACGCCAGATTTTCTCGAGCGTTCAAAAAGTGCATCTCTCCCACCATCCGGACCCCTCACGCCGGTTGGATCGACGTCGTACCTTCTCGACCAAGCAAGTCAACTGCCAACTGGTCCAGTCTCGCATCGTCCCCGATAGCGCGGAGATTTGCTTCAAGAGCAGTATTTGGCATCTGTTGGTTCATCTGGGAAGTTCATGCTTACAAAACTACCCAGCTACTGTGGCTGCTTTGTTGATTTCTCTCGGTTATCGAGGAATTGATCACACCACGTCGGAAGGGAATCCATCGGTCCATTTTCAGTAACTGTCCCATCGCCTGCAATCCGGGTAAACACGCCGTCCCGCCCCCACGCACACACTACTGGCTCCTGGTCTTGGTCGGGTCGAGTCACGATTCGCTGTTGGAATCGCGACAGCTCCCCACTCACATCCTGCAGTACTGTGAGGAGCTGTCCTAGGAGTGGATGACCCGGCGCAAGATGCTGAACCGATGGGAACTCGTCAGCACATACAGCCGAGAACGTCACCGCCACTTCATCAGCAGCAGTCGCAATTGCCTGTGCAATCGTCTGTTCCCCATCCCCGGCTGGGACCTCAATCGGTGCGTCACCTACTGAGAGGCGATATGTACTGTCCGCAAAGTCGAAGTCCCCGTCATCGTACTCGAAGTCAATCTCGTGAACCGGGGTAAATTCGACACCGGCCTCGGCGAGAGCGTCGTTATCGACCAACACTGACTGAAGGCTTGGTGTCTCGAATGGAGGTTGATACTCGTATTCCTCCTCGCCGACATCGACGAGATCCGGGTGACTGTAGGACTGCCACGCATCAAGTTTTGCTTCGTCGACGACGTCCTGAGCAACGAGGTCGTCGACGTCCTCGAGGGACTCTCCGACATCGACGCGGTCGCCCTGATCGCGTTCTTCGAGTTCTTCAGAGAACTCGCGGTCAGCTGATTCGACCGCAGCCTGGTCGTCAGCGCTGTCCGCGTTCAAGGTCGCATCCCGAATCTGTTGGCTGACGCCGGAGAGTATTGGTTGCATCTCACCGACGACGTTTTCGAAGAGGCCAATTCGGTCGTCGAGGCGATCATAGATGTCCGTCTCAACCGTATCCTCGTAGCTGTAGTTGAGAATGCGAATCTCGTCGAATCGTTGGCCGATACGGTCAATCCGACCGATACGCTGTTCAACCCTCATCGGGTTCCACGGCAGGTCGTAGTTGATGAGCGCCCCACACTCCTGGAGGTTTAGCCCCTCACTCGCGGAGTCGGTACAGACGAGGATATCGACCTGCCCATCATCTCGTGAGAATTCACGCTTCACGCGCTCTTTCCCGACATGCTTCCACGTTTCAGAATCGGGGTCGTACAGCTCGCCACCACGACCGGAGTACGTCGCGATAGTCGCTCCGAGAAGATCCGAGAGACTGTCCCGGATGAAGTCCATTGTGTCCGCGTACTGCGTGAAGACAATCACCCGGTTGTGGCCAGCACGATCCAGCTCGTCGAGGTCGTTGTACAGCTGCTGAATCTTCGGGTCTGTATCAACCAAGTCTAAGTCGTTGACGAACGCTTCCAGAGCCTCGATTTCTTCCTCGATAAGCTGTTTCCCCTCTTCAGTCACGCTCGGGATGAGTTCAGAGAGGTCTAAGTCGTCGCTACTAGCGTCGAGTTCATCCAGAACGTCCCCGTCGTCGAGATCGGCGTTTTGTAGCGTTTCGAGGACGACCTGCTCCGCATCACCATAGTCCCGATCACGAGCGCGCTCCCGTCCGGCAAGCACGGTTCGTTGCGCCCGGAGTGTCTCAAGCCGGTGTTTCAGGCTTTGACTGATCGCATAGACACTCGACGTGAGTCGCTGCCGGTACGTGGTCATCACGAACCCGATGGCGCGTGTTTGGGCTTCGTCAGTCTGTTGGGCTCGCTTGTAGAACTCACGTGTGTACTCGTCGATCTGGTCGTAGACCGCCCGTGTCTCCTCGGTGAGTTCGATTTTCCGTTGTTCGGGATTACGGTTCGGAACGGTTGTATCGAGGAGCCCGACCGCCTCGTACTTCCGGAGTGTGTCCCGTGTATTCCGATGGATGAGCGCGTCGACAGGCGTCGACTCCGCGAGAACATCGCGGATAACTCGCCAACCGCCCGGAGAGAGTTCGTCAAGTGCGTCCTGCCGGTCGCTGCGGGACGCCATCAACCACTCGTCGGCGTCTTCAGGATACAGGAGTCGTTTGAGTTTCGTATCCTCGCTCGCCTCGAAGCGGTCGATGTCATAGTCCGCCATCGCGTCGTCAACGTGGTCGAGATAGCCGTCGTAGGCGTCTCCATAAGCCCGTGCGAGCCGGCACGCGGTCAGCACACGCTCTTTGGCGATAGCACGGCCCTGTCCGTCCTCATTGATCTCGAGCTCGTCTGCAAGCTGCTGGAAGACTTTTGAGGAGAATGGTCGATCTGTCGGGAGCCGGTCCTGGTGTTCCAGTCCATCGAGCGTGGCTTGCGTGTCCCAGGAAGCCTCCACTTCGTCCGATTCTGAATTAGGGTTGTCGAGAACCTCGTTGAGCGCCTGCGACAGCCCGTCCCGGGTTTCGAAGAATTCCACGAAGGTATCCCGGTTATCCCAACCGCCCGGAAGATCCAACAGCTGCATCAGATCGTAGAGCTCCCCAGAGTGCAATTGCATCGGAGTAGCAGTCAGGAGGTAGTAGGCATGCGTATAATCGCGAAGCTGTTCGAGGAGGGCGTAGAAATTACTGCCGCGCCGGGCGTTGTGCGCCTCGTCGACGATGACGGCGTCCCAAACGCCCATCCGGTCTTCCGTATCGTGGTCGCGTCCGCGACAGCTTGCCGGGATAACGTCCCGAGACCGGTCGGATACCCGGTCTAAGGGAGCGACCTGATCCCAACGGTCGTCGAGACGAGCCGTGTGCCACGACATTATGACAACCGTCGGCCCATCCAGCGGCGACGATGCATCGGCGTCAGTCGACTGCTGTTCGTAGAGGAACCGCCAGATGGGGCTGTCCGCCCATTCGCGCTCTCCGGTGAGGTCGAGGTCCGTTGCCGATGGTGGATAGTGGTCGCGACCGCGGACGTCCCGGAATACGTGATCGCCCGCTGTGTCCCGGTCGAATCGGACGGCGTTGATGTTGAACTTCTCCCAGAGCTCTTCCTGCCACTGCCGCTGCAGACTCGCCGGAACCAGCAAAATCCCGGTTTCGAGTTCGCCAGTAAGCCCAAGCCGGGAGAGTGTCAGGCCAGCCTCGATCGTCTTCCCGAGTCCCACCTCGTCACACAGCAAGAAGCTCTGTGGATACGTGTTGACGAGTGTGTCCGAGACAACTCGTTGATGGGGCCACGGCGTGATCGTGCTCGCCTCCTCGGCCAGTGCGAGCCCACCGGGTGAGAGTGGTCCATCCTGAATGATGTTCGCTTTGTCGCGCTCCGTCGGCGGGGCTGTACCGTTCGCAATCTGGATCGCTTCCTGGAGATCGCTCTCGGTGTCGGGAGCTTTCCAGTCGATGATGTCCTCTTCGATCGCCTCGGGGAGGTCATACACTTCGACGAAGGGGTGTTCATCACTCCACAGTCGCTCGAAGGTCTCCTCGTCGCCGGCGACGTAGTCCGCCTGTTCAGGAACCCACGACCGATGAACTTTGAACCGCTCATAGTTACGAGCCCAGCCGCCGACCGTCTCGTTGACGCTGCCCTCGAACGAAATCGTGTTTCCGTCGCTATCGTGGAAGAGTCCAACTTTCGGATGGAAGATCTCCCAATCGTGAGAGGGAGAGCGTGGATAGGCGACCTTGATGTGGATCCGTCCCTCGCGGAGGAGACGCGCGAGAATACGGAGATTCGCATCCAGGCGTTCGTCATCGAGGTCCTCGAGGTTTTCCTCAAGGCGGTCGGTGAGCGTCTCTAGAACCGGGCGGTCTGACTCGTAGAGTTCGGTGCCGACGATGAGACGCATTTCACCATCGTTCTCGACGAGGGCGTGAATGCCGTTGGCAGCAGCCGCGAGTGCCGTACTGGAGAAGTAGCCCGCAATCCGGTCGTATTGCTGACTGCGTTCCAATGCGGGCTCGTAGAAGTCCTTGACGAGATGGGCGCGTACCTGCTCGGGCTTGCTCTCGTAGATCGACTGCCACTCGCGGTCACGTAGATTAGTCATACTGGGGGAGATTCGAGTTAGGTGTGGTCACCGAGTTCGGTCTGTTCGGACCTATCTTTTGAAACATCAGCGAAATCGGTCGGGGTGAACTCGAGGCCGAGGGCGTCGTGGGTCCGGCCTATGGCGAGGTCGCGAGCGGCCTCCCATTCCGAACTCCGCTGGGGGAGGACTTGCAGGAGCGCTTTCAGCGTCGCTTTGAATCCAGCGTCTGTGTCGAAGTTGCGGTCTTTGAGCCAATCGATCGCGACGTCCTCGCCCTGTTTCTCGTAGACGTGCATTGCGGCATGAACCGCATCGAGGGCGATCGTGTAGGACAGCGCTTCAGGATCGACGGGCGTCCGGCTAGATCTCTCTTCGGGTGGCAGAGTGATATCTTGGACGCGGTCGTCGTGGGTCTTTAGCTGAATGTCGCCACGCTTCTTGCCCCAGATTTTCGTGGACCGTTTGATATCGTCGATGTCGACACCAATACCGAGTCCCAACTGATGTCCATCGTCATAATGGAACGTGTCTGATTCATGAACCAGCCAAGAGAGAATATACCACTCTGTGACATCATCTAAATTGTCCAGCCGCTCACCCTCAAGGTACTCTTCCACAAGGACCCGCGTAACAGCTTCACGTGCTTCTTCCAGTGCTCGACGCGGGGGTACTTCCTGATCTTGGTCGTCTACGACTGGATATGCATCAGCATAGACTTTGAGAGTTGGGCCGAAGGCTGAGATAATTACGTCTGTTTTGGTTAGCGAGAGACCTGCATTGAGGAGGTCCCGTGCCGCCTCTTTCGCGACTTCGCGGGTGTCAGCACGAACATCGCTCCAGAGCGTGGGGGTGGCTTCATCATTTTTCTCATCTGCATCAACAGGCTTTCGTCCTGTAAGGAGGAGTGTACTATCCGCGGAACCCCCTCCACGAGTGTCTGTCCTCTGAGGCATCTCGCTAGTAATTGGGTGAGTAGAGGTAACAGTAAATCCAGATCTAATAAGCGACTTCGTAAGCGTATCCCAAGCACTGGATTCCTTGTGGGTGAACATCACTGTCATTACTCCTCCGGGTTCAATTACCCGGTAGAGTTCCTGGAATATTTCAGCCATCTTATCCTCATAGTCTTCCGCGGCAAAGTCAGACTTCGACTTAGATCCGGATGCAACTTCATTATATTCAGCGACGTTAGCAACTGCTTCGTCTGTTTTGTTAGTTAGCCCTGAGGAGAACATATCAGGGAAGAGATCGCCCACGTACTCTTTCAACCATACGTAACACATGTCAGACAGCTCTGAGTAGATAATGCTGTCATAGTATGGAGGGTCAATAACAACAGCCTGTATACTATCGTCATCGAGTGAGAGATCGGCAGCATCTCCCGTTAGAACTTCCGAGCGAGATGGGTCAACCCCGTCCAGATAGGATACGATCTCTTCATAGGAATTAGCAACCCGATCGAGGATCGTGCGATAGCGCTGGTTTCCTGTAGAGAGGTTATTTTCAACAAATGCCCACTGCAGGGTGAAATGCTTTCCACCTAGTGCATCACCAGGATATCCTTTGCTGGTATCCAAAGGTGAAAACCGAGTATTTCGATCTACTGCCTTACTGGCTGCTAATGAGAGAATAGTTAGAAGAGCCTCAGCCTTTCGTTCATCGTATCGAGAGCGTATTTCCTCTTTGCACTCTTGGAATGCCTGAAGGTACTCGTAATGGGTTATCAGCTGGATTGGCGTGAACGCCTCCCGCCATTCCTTGACACCATAGGGACCTGCTCGATCCTCATCGCCAATATAGCGGTTTTCCGTAATCAGGCTATTTAGAGCAAAATCAGATTCAACTCTCTCGACTGCCTTCTGATGCGCCTGTCGATCTTTCTCATTGGGAGCCCGCCAACCACCATTTCCCCCGTCCTCAACATATTTTACCCCGTATATCTCAACATCGTATTCGCCTTCATGGAATTTTTCCTGAATTGAATCAGCCTCCAAAACGACTCCACATCGCAGGCACTCTGCACCACTCCTAGTTTTTGGGCCATTTTGAGGATTGAATTCGGATTTTGAGACATCGTCGGGGAGGGAGACACATTCGTATTCAACACTATCAGAACCGTCTGAAAGGACAGGTCTCGCGGCAATCCCTTTTGAGGAGGAGGACTTTTTCAACCACCACTTCTTGACTAAGGGAATATTGCAGGCACACTCAGGACAGGCCACTGTATAGGTACATGCATAATGAGAGGGGCGTTGACGATCATTTGCACTAGGGAAATAAGTTGATAAGTTGTCAGATGCAATAGAGTCAATCTCATCACCCCACTGTTTGAGTTCAGCATTTAATGAGCCGACTTCGGGAGCATACTCATTCATCGCCTTAAGCATAAGTGAGGGGATAGGATTCAGTTCGTTAGCAATGGTGGGCAAATCATATCGAAGAGACTCAAATGGGATTACGCCACCGCCCGCTGTAGGGTCCATCACAGTAGGTAAATCTCCATCCCAGAAATCTCTGAGAAGATCATGGATTTCTGCTCGCTGACTTTCCGTAGGAGAACGAGTGAATGGACGTGGATATCCATAGTGATCTTGAAGAGTTCCCTCTCTCGAGTCTTCACTACTCTTTTTATCAGCCACATACGACGCAATGTCGACGTTACCACTCACGTCTGACGGGCCAATCTGAATCCACCGAAGGAGTTCGTTGGCCTCAACCCCCTCGGGAAGTATCGAAGCGAGAACGGCTAGTCTCGAAGCTGGTGTAGGTCGCCGGGCAAACCAAGGGTGGAGATACCGGTGGGGAGGCATATGCTGAGGGTTCGCCTCTTTCAGATTCTCGATGCCAACCGCCTTTAGGGGAAGATTCCTCTCAATTGCGACACGCTTCAGCTCCGAATCGCTATCTTGGGTTTCGGGATTTCGGCTCATAGTTAGATCACTCAATATGGTCCGTCAGCAACACTCGAAGGGCCTTTTCGCCGTTCGGACTCGACGGAGACCGACACTTTGCGTACCAGTAGTAACACTCCTCATCGCTCATCCGTGCAACGCCTCGAGCCAGCGACCGCATCCGGTCGATACGCTGGATCGGCTTCACGCCACGGAAGGCAACAGCAAGCCGGACGCCTGCCGTCTCGGGTAGGAACACGAATCCAGCCCCCCCAGTGAGAACTTCTGATGAATCTCCTGGCGTGCCCTCGATCGCTTCCCTGACGACGTCCTGGAGCGCACGGACGCGGGTCGGGTCAAGCCGTGCGACCTTTGCGCCGGCCCACTCATCCCACGTCCAACCATCGAGCTTGGAAAGGAGGTCGTCGCCAGCGATGTCCGCGACGAGATCCTCGACTGATGTGATACTCAGCGAACGACCATCTCGCTCTAGGCGATCACGGCGGGCTTCAGCCTGTTCACGAGGGAGTAGTTCGTGGAGCGTCCACTCGCCGCCACCGTCTGTCTCTCGTCGGACGAGCGTGAACGTCGGGCGGCCACCGAACATACTCGTCCCGTAGCGAACCAGCCGATCCTCCTCTGTTCCCTCAGCGGGTGAGGTCTCAAATTCCGAACCGCGACTCGCCATCAGACCGTCACCTCCGAGCTCGCCTGAATCGGGCCACGCCCTTCGACCCGGACGTCGATGTTGCCCGCATCAAGGTCGTTATCGAGGGCAGCGAGGAGGTCGTCACCCTCGTCAGTAATCGGTTCGGGCTCGTCAAACTGGAAGCGGAACTGGATGGTCTCTCGATCATCGCCGAACGAGCCTGGCTGGTCGATCACGTCCCGGAATCGGCTCGGTGACCCCGTGAATTCCGCGCTGTACGTCCCGTCGTCAGTCCGAGTTTCGTACTGCATTCGAACCGTCACCGAGTCTTCGCGGGCTTTGAATCCGGGGCGCTGACTGATGAACTTGGCCGCTTGGAAAGGTTCGTCCCCACCGACCTGGATGGTCACCTCTTCAAGCAGCGGCGTCCGGTCAGTTCCGGCCTTCGATTCCGCATCGCGACGAACCTCTGAGAACGCCCGCGAAGCGGACATCATCTTCTTACTCGCCTCCCAGGATTCGTCTGGCTGGCATTCCTCGCAGCGTCCGCGTGCGTCCAGCAGCTGCTCGCTAGCGACCTCTTTTCCGCAGGAGCTACAGGTCGTATCGGACTGGTGTTCCTCACAGTAGTAGGGTTCGCTTCCTTCTGGGTTTTCAACCTCCGCCCCACACTCGGCACAGGTAGCAACCGTCTGTTCTGGCCGGTCGATTTCGTCGAGGTGGTCGTCGACGAGCGCGTCGATATCTCGATAAACGACGAAGGCACTCCCGATCTGGACATCGCTGTCCCGAATCGAGGTCTCGACATCGGGAGATTTCGCGAACGGTTCCGGATGCGGCCACGTTTCAGGCTCCGTTGTCCCGACCCAGTACGCAGTCCCAGACTCGCCATCCCAGTATGCGTACCCGTGGTCACTAACGAGGGAGGAGACAGTCTCTCGAATCGGTTTTGTGCTGAAGAGGTAGTCCAGCCCCGGCTTCTTCGCGTATTGGTTGACCAGCGCTTCGGTGGACATAGCGTCCTGGGTCTGCTGCCAGAGTTTCTGTTGGACGTGAGCGGACCCACGAGCGCCGGCGTCGCGTTTCACGATCTTATCCTCGAGCGTTGTCTGGACAGCGTCGACCAGTGTCGTCCCGCCGTTGGATTCGGTCGCACCGATGGTGATGTGGGTAAGCTCGTCCCGGTCAGGGTAGTAGAGGTGCCGGTAGACGTTCCGAACGAGCTCTCCGAGCATCAGCTGTGCCTCGTCGCTCCGTTCTCGAAGCTCCTCAATTTGTTCCGAGGAGAGGTCGGCTTTCTGTTCAGGGCTATCAAGCAGGGCCTCTATAGCCTCGAGACGCCGAGCCTCGTCGATTGCAGCATCCATTCGATCAGCGTCAGGGGCGAGGAACAGAGCGTAGTTCTTGTAGATTCGCGTCTCAGTCTCTCCCTCGTGTTTTGCGGCTTGCTGCTCGTAGAGCTGACTCACCCGGTTTGGCGGCGTATCGCCGCCGTCTTCGACAGCAGCGGTGTCCGGATGCATCACTGCGAGCTTCGGCGTATCCGGGGTATCCGGTAAGTCCGCCGGCGATTCAGGGAACTCCACCGGCTGGAAGCCACCATCGCCGATTTCCTTCGAGGTGAGACGGTTCTGGAAACGCGAATGAGCGCTCGCTTCAGGGGTAGACTCGATCCGCTGGTCGATGATCCGGATCAGATTTGGTTCTTGCTTGAATCGGAGGCGCTCTTCCTCGTAGAGGAAGTAACACGCGACGTCCATATCGTCGCCCCGGAGTGCGGATAGGGCGGCATCGTAGTCGTCGAAGTTCAGATCGGGATGACCGATGGCGAGGTTCAAATCGGCGTGAGTTAGGCCTGCAGCCTGTTCTCCGTATGCAAGGCTGTGCCAGAGAACTGTCGTCGTCAGATGGGTACCGAGAGGCGGGAGACCGTTTTCGGTCCATTTTCGGTCCTCAAGCTGGGCGTGCGCGGTACCATCATCGTCGTAGATGTCGGCGGTCACTGCGGGACCGAGATCGACGAAGTCGAATAGGCGCTCACGAAGGATGGTCTGAATCCCACCGCCAGGATCGTCGTCGGCGACTGTGAGGTCGTAGATCCGAATCCAGTGGCGGTCGTAACTGTCGGGCTGGTGATTCCAGAGGTAGTAGACGGCTCGAGCAAGCAAGCGGAGGGCATCACGCGTGCGCTGGAATCGAGGAATCGTATCGATCTTGTCGGTGAGAGCGTCGATTAAGGAGGGATGGAAGGGGTATTCACGAGCGAGGACATCCACGTAGCCAGCGTCGGTGGCTTCCTGTGGATACTGCCGGTCTTCCTGATCATAGAATTGGAAGTATGAGTCAGCGGCTTCGCTCGCGGCGTTTTCTGGAACTTCCGAGAAGAGTCGGTGCTGAAGGACTTGTCCGATCTCGTTTTCGTCGGTCGGTGTGACCGTCTTGTGCTGCCGCCGGCCGATCTCGTTGACCTCCTCAATGTGATCACGGACGCCATCACGAACCCGGTCAGCCTGCTCACCAAACGCGGTATCCGCGATAGAGTAGACGACCGTGACGTGCTCCGACTCGGCAGCCGCTTCGAGGAGCGCCATCACGAACGAAAGTGTCTGATCGGCGAGCGTCTTGTCGCCGACAGGAGTGCCCGCGGCCTTGTTCATGTAGTCGGCGATTTCGTCAATCAGAATGAGAGCCGGCTGGTCGTACTGAGCGAAGAGTTTCGAGAGCGTCCCCTCACCGGGTGCGTCGCGGTCTTGGTCGTAGTCCTTGAGGTACTCGTAGCCATCGAGCCCGTAGAGCTGGTACGCGAGTTCACCCCACATCGTCCGGGTATTCGGGGCATCCGGATCGTCGTCGGCGTGTCGGGCATCCTTACTATCGGCTTTCGTACCGATGAAGACCCCCGTTGCGATGTCGAGGCCCTCGGCTACCGCATTCTGGTAGTCAGCGGCAAGTTCCTCATCACCGTCCAGCAGGTAGTGCGAGAGGTCGTCAATACCGGCAGGGTTCTCAGCAAGATGGTACGAAGCGATGAGGTCGTGCGTTTTCCCACCACCGAATCGCGTGTCGAGACAGAGAATACTTGAGGTGTATGTTCCCGGATCGTACTCTGTCGTTGCCAAGAAACGGCCCGTGAGATTGGAGAGCAGCGTACGGAGCCCCTCAGTGGGGTAGGTCATATCGTAGAACGAGTCGGGGTCTCGATAGACTGGGGCTGCCTTCTCAGGGTTGTGGACGACAGTCGAGAGTTTCGCAGCGAACTGTTCCTCCTGGAGCGAGCCGTCTAAGACATCGTCTCGTGGCTGACAGCTCTCGAAAAGAGAGGGGAACTTGCTACTCATCGATTTCCTCCGTGGATGATGAATCAGCTGCAGGTTTGGACACGATCACAAACTCACTCTCCGTGCTGTTCTCGATAATCGCCTTGGCGATTCCCTTCGATTCGGCGACATCGACCTTGATAGCGTCCCCAACCTCTGCATCGAATTGGTCGAGTTCAGGTCCCGACAAATTCACCCGGCCCGATTGACCGGTGTTCTGTCCAATTGTCTTCTGAGTCATCTGGATAGTCACATCACCTAGCGGGAATGTTATAACCTTTACTTAGTCTAAGTTCCCGATTTGTAGTGTGTGGGTTCTTCTATTGCCCCTCCCCCCACCACCCCCTGAATACTAAGTGACTGGGGGTAATCGGTCTACTCACGATGCAAATTAATCGCGGTCCTCGCGACCACCGATATGGGACGTACTGGGATCGTATCCCGGAGTGTATGCCGAGGCACGTTCCGCTAGCAGACCTGGGAGACTTCTCCATATCCCGTAAAGAGAGGGGAGTACCCTCTAGAGAAGAGTTCCCCTATCCAGTAGTCCCGGTCACCGACCAATACCAGTTACATCTGTTTCCGGCACCTGACCATATCCGGCCGATGCTGGTTCGGCTCACCGATGGCGAAGTGCTCACCGATGGTCACGAACCGTACGGATTCTGGTTGACCGTCGATGGGATTGCCGAAGCCCGAGAGACACTCGTCGCACAGGCAGAGAACTATACGAACCAGACGGCCCCTCAAGAACTCGGAACCGCCCTCGAAGACGCACTCGCCACGGATGAACTCCTACATGACATCTTCTCAGAGCACCTCACTGAGAAGCTCCGTCCACCGACCGTTCGTTGGCTTCGTGACCGTACAAAGTCTGTCAGCGCAGACACTGTCGAATACACCGGCGGAGCGTACGTCAAAACGGAGTGGACCATCGAGTTGGAGCCTGAATCAAACAGGGGAGAACGATCCCCACGGACACTCGAGCTCCACACCGATGACCTCATTCAGCAGGATTCGCAACGGTTCACGGTTGATTACCGGCAGCTCTTCCGCCAGCAAATTCGATGCTCAAACACCTGGTGGACGGATCTCAGCAGATATTGGATTACCTCGGCAACGGTCGAAGATATTGTAGACGACGATTATCCCACAGAAGACGAATCTGCATTCTCGCTCCGCCAATCTGGGAAGGCGAAGTACCATCTTGTACGGAATGAAACTGGGACGACCGTCTGTGGTCATGAAGCCCGTTCAGGCGACACCCGGCAATTCTCCCCAGATACGCTCCCGATGCCAGCGGCACTCTGCAATCATTGTTCCAGAGAAGTCAAACGACATCTGATTCCCAGAGAATAGTGTCAATCCGGGATGAATCGCTGATCGTGAATAGTTGAACACGATTGAATCAGGTAATCCGCAACACCTGTTTAAACCAGACAAAAGCGGTACAGCACCAGAATATTATGACGTTCCAGTCGTGGTATCTTCGTATGAGTATCCTCGATCTCGCCCCGATACGGGAGTCTCTTGATGCCAGAATCGAGGAGCTGGAAGAGGAGCAAAAACGACAGGAAGAGCGGCACGAGGGAGATGGAAGCACACCCGCGGTCTGGGATAAGGTGGAACCGAAAATTCGGCGCGATGTCGTGGAGGACTGCCAGGATGATCTTGACGGCGTGGACGAACCAGACGAGATTTTCCGAATATTGGCTGAATGGCGCCGTAACGAAAATCGAGAGTGGGAATTCAACCGGAACAGTTCCACGGTAGAGAACGAACGAAACAACATCAAGACGGCCGAAATTCGGATCTGGAAGGAGGAGCTCATGGAACTAATTCCCGAGTCCGAATTCAAGACCTGCGGCCTCTGTGAGTCTCTTCAAATGCCAAAAAGCGACCGGCGCAAGAGTCGAGGGTATGTATGGGAATGTCCTGACTGCTTCTAGTCTCGACCCACGAACATCTATTATACTGACGACAAAAGGGGAAGTATGGGCGCATCTGATTGGGCTGGCAGGATGTGTATGCGACTAGAAGAGGAATTTGACATAAGCGAGGACCGAGCCCTCCGTATCACGACACTCGTTCGACTACTCCGAGGGGAAGGATATGAGGGTGTCTTTGGCGAGTACGGAAGCGAACGACACCAGAAACTCCAAGAGCAGCTGATCGACGAACTCGATAAGTCACTCCTCGAGCAGTCCGGCAATACGATCGAAGAACGGTGGAATAACTTGATGGATGAGCTGGACTGTCAAAGTCGCGCTGACAACGGAGTATACCTCATCCCCTGGAGTGAACACGAAGCCGACGACTGGCAAAATCCCGGTGTGACGAGTTCCCCCCCGTGACCTGATTCCGGAAATCCCGGAAACCTTGAGTTTCCACGAACAGGAATCGCGTTACTGCTCGAAGATTTAGTTAGGTCAAAGGAGCTAAATGGGGTGTTTCCGGAAGCAACCCGGTCACGTTTTTAGTACTAGCCAGAAAACCAGTCTATCAAGCAACGATGATCCGCGATGCTCGCGTTCTCCGCGCCGGGTTTGTCCCTCGGGAAGTTGAGCATCGCGACGCCGAAGTCAACCACCTCTCTAGCGTCCTTGAGCCCATTACGAACGGTGAACCCGCCGACACGGCTATCGTCACCGGACCCAGCGGCGCCGGCAAGACGTGCATCTCGCAATTCGTCACCGAACGCCTACGTGAGGAGGTGCTCGACGTCGAGGCCACCTACGTCAACTGCTGGCGTAACTACACCCGATTTCGGACGCTCTACCAGATCCTCGACGACCTCGGCGCGACCATCGACATCCACCGGCAGTCGACGCCCCACGACGAACTCGTCGACCGCCTCCAGCAGCATGACGGCCCGCGAACCGTCGTCATCCTCGACGAGGTCGACCAGCTCGAAGACCCCAGCGTCATCTACGACCTCCACAGCCTCCCGCAGTTCGCGATTATCTGTATCGCGAACAAGGAAGAGGAGCTGTTCAGCCGCGTCGACGACCGGCTCGTGAGCCGGCTGCGCTCCAGCGAGCACGTCCGGATGGACAAGTACCACGACGAGCAGCTGTACGACATCCTGAGTGCGCGGGCGAAGTGGGGGCTCGACGAGGACGTCATCACCGACGACCAGCTCTATCGAATCGCCGACGCGGCCGCCGGCGACGCCCGCCTCGCAATCGGCATCCTCCGAACAGCCGCCGGCAAGGCTGACCGCGAGAACCACGAGCGTATCACTGACGACATCCTCCTGGATGCCGCCGAGGATGCCCGAGCCCAAATCAAGCAAAAGAGCCTCGATTCACTCACGCCGCACCAGCGCGTCGTCTACGACGTCGTTCGCGAACACGGCCCCGTCGGGCCGAGCGAGATTCACGAGCGCTACTCCGAGGACGTCGATGACCCACGGACGAAACGGACGATCCGCACGTACCTCTCGAAGATGGAGCAGTACAACCTCCTCGAAGCGGAGGGGACGAGTCGGGATCGGGAGTACTCGCTCGTCGATTCGGCAGCGGCGTCGCCGATGCAGTGAATTGTTGATGATTCGAGCAAGTATCCCTGGAACACTGTCCCGGCGGATCTCCACACCAGCTTTTTCCACCGTCCATAGAACCGAGGTATATGGCACAGGTCAACTGGGAGTTCTCTAAAGAAGAGACTAGCAACGTCCTAAGGATCGTCGATAAACAGGGGAACAATCCGTTCGTCAAAAAGCGACGAGACCAGAACGTAGTGGAGGCTGAGATCAGTATTACTGCAGATCAGTTCTGGAACGCTCATCTGGCCGCACTGCTAACCTCTCAGCAGCGGTCTGGACCGGAAAGTCATGTTTCGCAGTTTCTGAAGGAAGAAATTCATTCGGTGAGCCTTGACCAGTGCCGAGACGTCAAGGATATCGGCGAGTACGTCTCCGAAGTCCTTGAAGAGCATGGCGGCATTCGGTACTACAACAATATCGGCGAAGCCTGTGAGAGGAATTTTGAACGATTGGATGGTGGAGGATGGGACGAACTGTGGGGTGAACTAGAAAACCTAATTGAGATCCGGAAGCGGGAACCAAGAGACAGCGACTACGTGGTGGAGAGAGAGGTAGCGACGTATCTGTCTGAAGGGTTTGCTGGTGAAGGATTCCACAGAGTTGGCTCAAAGCAGGCACGGAATATCCTTCAGATTCTCGGGCTTACGCGGTTCGAGATCCCCCTCGACTCTCGCATCACGAAATGGTTAAACACCAATCTCGAACTTCCTTATCACGTCTCTGGGTCCGGGCTCAGTAACTCGGAGTATTATCACTTTATTATGGATATCGTTCAGGATAGCTGTTCAACGGCCGATGTCCTCCCTTGTATTTTCGATGCCGCAGTATTCTCAAGCTACGACACGAATTGGACCCAAAGCGACGCTGACGCGATTTTCTGACCAGCTCAGGAGAATATAATAAGTGAGCAAGCCAGATAATCCACATTAAGTATTAACCAACATTACCTCTCTATCTGCAGTTATCGTTGGTTAACGAGAATAATTCCCTGGGAGCCGAGACACTAGTTGGGGCTGAGAGTGAGGACCACGACAACTATCCCGAACTGAACTCGCCGAGGCCCGATTGCTCGTGGTCCAGCGGGTCGATGACCCGCGGATCGTCGTTGCCGGAGTTGTTGACGCGCGTCGAAATCTCGTAGGCGTCTAAATCGTCTTCCGGATACGGCTGACACAGCTCCTTGCGAGTATCCGGGTCTGCGCCGAGCCAATCGGATTCCGCGTCCTGCGGAAGGACGACCGGCATCCGGTCGTGGATGGAGCTCATCAGGTCGTTCGGCTCCGTTGTGAGAATCGTGACGCACGAGATCGTCGCGTCCTCACCCTCCCAGACATCCCAGAGGCCGGCCATCGCGAACGCGGGGTCGTCCTCGCGGTAAATCCGGTAGGGCTGTTTCGGCCCTCCGTTCGGTGCTTTCCACTCGTAGAAGCCCGACGAGGGGACGAGGCAGGGATGCGATTCCCACGCCCGCTCAAAGACGCGTTTCTCGTCGGCAGTCTCGGAGCGAGCGTTGATGATTCCCTCCTCGGGCTCGTCCGCCCAGAACGGAATCAGCCCCCAGTGGTAGGCGTCGATCTCGTCTGGAGCCTCGTTCGTGATGATGTGTAGGTCGTCGCCAGGCGCGATGTTATATCGGGGTGTGTACCCGCCGTCCGTGACGACCTCGGCGTCGAAGCGAGCCTCGAGATCGGCCTGGTCAATGAAGAGGGAGTTTCGGCCACACATATCTGAGAGTTCGGAGGGAGCCATCTTCAACGTGGTCGCACAGGAATCTCGTCGGCGTCCACGTTCTTAACCAACATATTGTCCCGGTAGACCTGGGTTGTTGGTTAACCAAGGCAGCGATCGTCAAGCCGGATTCTGGAAAACAATTGAAGGTCGACATCGCAGCTAGTGCGTGCCCGACGGGCGAATAGTGGACCAAATGAGGGTGGAGAATCTCCTAATGACAGACGGTACACCTAAACAAACGATAGAAGAGGCTACACTAACTACGCTCATACAAAATGACCCACATACTCGCCGTATCTGACTGGCGTTCCCAACCTATTGACGATCTCTACACTATTCTCGAAACTGTAGAACCAACTCCAGATCTACTACTGTATGCCGGCGACGACCTCTCACGTTTCAAAAACGCCGATACGGACACAGATCATCTTGCAGAACTTGCTCGCCTCACGAAGCACCAACAATCACTCTATGTCCGAGGAAACGACGACTTCCCCCCGTCAACCGGTCCTCAATTCGATACGGAATTCACCACCGACCTCCACAGGACACCATATACTCACGAGGACCTCGTGTTCATCGGTCAGGAAGGATCGACCCAGGGTCCTGGTCTCATCACCTATACCGAAGACGAGGTCCAACGACACCTTTCCGAACAACGCACCGTTTGTGAAGACAGAACCCCTATTTTTGTCACACACACCCCTCCCTTCGGCATTCTCGATATCGGTAAACGATTTGGGCAACAACATATCGGATCGAACGCAGTCAAGAGCTTCATAGACGACATCCAACCCCCAGTCACCGTCTGCGGTCATTGCCATCAATTCGGAGGCAGAGCTGAAACCCTTGAGTACGGCACGGTGATCAACATTGCGTCCCACGACGGAGTAGACGACCCAGGAAGGTACGCACTCATCACCATCGACGCCTCGAACAAGTCTATCGAGTACGAGTTCTACGACACTCGCCATCTGCTAGGGAGCCGGCTAACTGATCTCGTCCAGGTCGGGAGAAACCGAGTGGAACAGTTCAGTGAGTTAGGGATCACTAGCCCAGATGAGATTACCGAAGAACGGCGTACCGAACTCGAAGCCCTCCCTGGAGCCTCGTCATGGCACGTGGACCGGTGGATTGCTCATCGACAGGCTTTCGAAAACGATGAGGTCGTGATTCTAAACAAGTCCGCCTTCAACGACCTTCACGATACGGAGCCTCTCCTCTTAGACATAGAAACGGACCTTCAGCAGGATCGGATCTGGCTGGTCGGCACCTACAGCTACCAGAACGATGCGTTCCGACAATTCTTCGATCCGGACGACGAGTCAGCACTCCTCCAGGAGCTGTCTGAGTACCTTGATGATCATGGCTCTGAGCCAATCATCTACTACGGAGGGAACTACTTCGACGAACAGTGTCTAAGTCGAAGATTCGAAGAACACGGCATCCCTGAGGGGATCGATCATCTGGAGCGAGCACACGACCTCGGGATAACCGCACAACAGGAACTCTTCGGCCCCTTCAATCGGCATAAATTGGACGTCGTAGCGAGTGCGCTCGGGTTTGAATATCAAGATCCGACCGTCGATGGATTCGTGGTCGGGAGCAAGTACACGCGATATCTCCTCGACGGCGAAGAGCCAGACTGGGATCAACTCAAACAGTACAATAACGACGATGTAACCGCACTGAAAACAATCGTTGATCACATCAGATCGTAGGCCCGTATACTGATTTGCGAGGAAGTTTCCGTGAACTTGTACTGGAGGCGGAGAATATCCTTAACCAACAATTGGGCCGGGAGTACCCGAATCGTTGGTTAATCCGACGATACTGTCCGCCTCGCACTCTGGAAACGTTCTCGGAAACGGTCGAACAATGGCAGAAATCAGCTGCCTAGGTCCGGTTCTACATACCTCCCAGCCCTTCCCTGAAACGCGGAAGCGCCACGCCGCGGCTTATCGGGAACGTAGACAACTAATCGAGTATGGGAGAACACTCAACATCGAATCGATTGGCGGTGGACCAGCCGACGCGGGGCGCTGACCGTAATCGGTCCCTTGCTGACCAGGCCAATCCAGCTACGGACGAGATGCTGCTGCCACGGCTCGACGACGGCATCACGCTGCTCGACGTCGAGGGAGGCCGCGGCGTCCCGATCCTGCAGTCGCTTGTGCTCGACCACCTCCTCCTCAACGACGGGTCCGCCTTCTGGGTCGACGCAAACGGACACGCGACGACGACGACACTCGCTCAGATCGCGCCCAGTCAACGGTTGCTCAACCGAATCCACGTGGCACGCGGATTTACCGCCTACCAGCACTACGGCGCCGTCTGTGATCTCCCGACAGCGGTGAACAAGTCGATCCGGACGTCGACCGCTGATTCCGGGGCGGCCAATCGAAGAGCACCGGGTCACGACGAGAACACGTCCCCCCATACGCCCGCCCTCATCGTCGTACCGGCCGTCGACGCCCAGTACCGTGCCGACGATACTCTCAGTGAGACCCACGCGAAAACCCTTCAGGCTCGAACACTCGCCCGGTTGGCGACGTTCGCCGAGGGGTACGACATCCCGGTGCTCGTTACGCGAAACGAACGAAACGAATTCACCGAGCCAGTCGCGACGGTCGCCGACCACCACCTGGAGTGCGAGCAGACCCGGATGGGCCCACGGGTCGTCGGCGACGACTTCGAGACGCTCGTCTACCCTGTCGATGACGGCGCGTACTACCAGACCACGTTCGCGTACTGGCAGCAGCTGCTCGCGGCACGCGCCACGCAGGTCGGTGTGGAACCGACGACGCCGGCACCGTCGACGCCGACTCCGGAGGGCGTCGGGACGGGCGTCACAGCTGACGGTGAGACGGTGGCAGCCACCGCAGACCCCTTGCTCGATGCGTGGACCGCGACCGGGACAGGGGGGCGATAGCGATGGGGCGTACGAACCCGACGTACCGAGATGCGTTGCGGGCCATCGAAGAGCGCTGGGCGGAGTTCCGGCGGGCGCTGCGGCGTCGCGAACAACCGCGATTCGACCGGCTGTTCGAGTACGCCCGCGAGCACGCCGACGCGAGCGGGCTGTTGAACCACCAGAATCCACTCCTGCCGGCGCTGCTCAGCATCGATCTCGAACAGGAGGGCCGCCTCGACGACCACGAGAAACGCCTCGAGGAGCTCGAAGCCGCGGTCGCAGCACGCGATGACCAGGAGAGCGCCCCACCGGACGCGAACCCGTGACGATGCCGTTCAGTATCGACTTTCTGGACGACGGCCGCGTCCTAGAGTGGGAGGCAACCGTCCACGGCGCCGTCGCGACCGAGCGCGATGATTACACCCCACGCTTCTACGTCGCCGCTCGCGACCCAGAGACCGACCTCGACCTCACGACCCTCCAGTCGGTGTACGACCAGCACCCGGACGTCGTCGCGACCGAGATGGTTGCGCGACGGCCGGGCTTTCGACGAGACGAGGAAATCGTTCTCGCGGTCGACGTCGCCCACATCGACCGTGTCACCCCACTCGCCCGGCAGGCACGCCAGCTGTCGGCCTATCCAGTCGGGGATCTCGCCTGCTTCAACGTCGACTTCTCGCGAGAGTTCCGGTACTGTCTGGAGACCGGCGTCGATGCGACGCCGGCGAGCGAGCTGTCGACGCTCCGGCTCAGCGTCCCAGTGACCGAAACGAGCAACGACATCTATGGGGAGCTGTCCGTCGCCGGCGACACCGTCACCGGCTCGGCGACGGATATCCTGACTGCCATCGAAAGGGCGCTCGAAGCACACGATCCGGACGTCCTTATCTGCTCAACGAGCGAGATCGTCCCGACCCTCCACGAGATGGCGACGGACGCCGACGTCGTCGACTTCTCGCTGAGTCGGTGGCCGGATGTCGACTACCAACAGCTCGCGAGCCGGTCGACGTACTCGAGCTACGGTCGCGTCGGTCACTCCCCGGCGCGGTACAACGTGCCTGGCCGGACGATCATCGACGAGTCGAACACGTTCTTCTATGGGGAGACGAACCTCGACGGCGTCCTTGACCTCGTGTCGCGCTCGAAAAAGCCCGTCCAGGAGCTTGCGTGGGCGTCAATTGGGAACGTCCTCACGGCGATCCAGATCTGTGAGGTCCACGACCGCGGCGTCCTCGTCCCGTGGAACTCCTGGCGCCACGAGTTCTACAAGCCGATGGGGACGCTCCACGACGCCGACCGCGGCGGCTTCATTTTCGCGCCCGAGGTCGGTCTCCACGAGAACGTCCACGAGCTCGACTTTTCGAGTCTGTATCCCAACATCATCTGTACCCGGAACGTCTCACCGGACGTCATTCGGTGTGACTGTCACAGCGACCGCAAGGACGTCCCCGATCTGGGATACTCGATCTGCGACGACCGGGGCTATCTCGTTGACGTGCTACAGCCGATCATCGACGCACGTGACGAGATCAAGGCGGCCATCCGTCGCGAGAAGGATCGGGACGACCCCGACAAGGACCGACTGGCGGAACTCAAGGGGCGGTCGGGAGCGCTGAAGTGGATCCTCGTCGCCTGCTTTGGTTATCAAGGGTTTAGCAATGCGAAGTTCGGTCGAATCGAGTGCCACGAAGCGATCAACGCGTTCGCTCGGGAGATTCTGCTGACGGCGAAACAGCAGCTGGAAGCCGGCGGCTGGCGGGTCGTCCACGGCATCGTCGACTCCATCTGGGTGACCCCGGACCCCGACGTCGACGACGATGACCGCGAGGACCTCGAGACGCTCGCAACGGAGATCACGGAGCGCGTCGAGATTCGGCTCGAACACGAAGCGCACTATGACTGGGTGGCGTTCGTGCCGCAACGCGAGAGCGACGCCGGCGCGTTGACGAAGTACTTCGGGAAGGTCGCCGGCGACGACGACTTCAAGATCAGAGGCATCGAAGCCCGGCAGCGCTCAACCCCGCCGTTCATCGAGGACGTCCAGCGGGACTGTCTCGACCGGCTCGATGCCACGCGGTCACCGGATGCGGTGCTCGGACGGCTTGAACGAGCAATCGACGAACTGCAGGTGGGCAACGTAGCAGTGGAGCGGCTCGTCGAGCGGAATCGTGTCTCCAAGCCGCTGGAGGGCTACTCACAGAATACCCAGAACATGGCGGCCTTGAAACGAGCTCGCGAGCAGGAACTGGCAGTCCACCCGGGCCAGGATATCGAGTATGTGGTCGTCGACGACGAGAAATCCTCGCGAGACCGTGTCGCCCTCGCCCACGAAGCGATCGAGACCTACGACGCCTCGTACTACGAGACGCAGCTGGTCAGAGCCGTCGAGAGCGTGCTGTTGCCGCTTGGGTGGGATCGTACAGACATTCGACGGAGGCTCGCGGAGACACGAGAGGTGGAGTTGACGGAGTTCACAGCGGTCCGGAACGGCTGAGTGGAGTCAGATGTCACTTGAGGTGAGCAAAATCACAAGTGGGCGACGAGGTCGAACCCATTCACACTCCGGGGGGTGTTCCATAGAGCAAGACCCCCCGGAGTGTGAATGGAGGTGAATCAATCACACCGAGGGTGGGCAACCTATATGTGAATGGCGCGAATTGGTCCGCCCATGCCAAACAACGATTCCACGCAAACAACCGTCGACGAGATATTAAATGTCGACGAGGGGGATAGCGAAGATGAATCGGATATATTTGAGAAACCATGGTTGCTCGAGATCGATAACGTTCCTGACGCCAATCGAATCGTCGGACGAGACGACCATATAACGTTCTTGGCCAAGAATCTCCGGAAGATGCGGACAAATAGCGTCCCGGATAACGTCCTGGAATGGGGCGAAACCGGGACGGGGAAAACACTAGTTGCTAGACACGTCTGCGAGCGGCTCGAAGCAGCAACTGAAGGAACGGACTCCCCGATCGTTACTGCGTACATTAATCCGGACCCTATCTCTACGTATACCTCTACCTTCCGAAAGATCGCAGAGCAGGTGAACGCGAAAGCAGAGAACCCGCTTGATGTCCCCTATCAGGGCCTCTCAGCCGAACATTATCGCGACCAGAAATTGTGGCCCGTGGTTCAGAGGGAGTTTTCAGGCGGTCTTGTCGTCATCATCGATGAGATCGACAAGCACGGAGAAGTCAACGAAGTCCTCTACACATTATCCCGGACACAATCAAAAGACGACGTTGACTTCCCAGTACTTACAATCGGGATTTCGAACGACATCGAATTCAAAGGAGAAATCGAGTCACGGGTCCAATCGACCCTCCAGCCAGAACACCGAACGTTCACACCGTACGAAGAAGACCAACTCATTGCAATCCTCGAAAATCGACGGGACGCATTTTACGACGGTGTCCTCGATGACGAGGTGATTCCAACCACAGCTGAACTCGCAGCTGAAGAACACGGTGACGCTCGACGCGCAGTCCGATTGTTCCGGAATGCGGGCGAGATCGCCGACGAAGAAGGCGACGAGATCGTGACCGCGAATCACGTTCTCGAAGCTGACGAACTCGTCGAAGTTGAGCTCTTTATGGAGATGGTGAAAGGGACGCCGTTATCCGGAAAACTACTGCTGTTTGCTCTCACACGACTTGACCGGAATAACCCGGAGAAAGAATGGTTCCGGACGTCAGAGATTCACGAGGTTTACCAAACAGTAGCACGGGATGTTGAAGTCGAGCCTAAGGGGTACAATCGTGCGCTCGAACTTCTGAACAAGCACGTGACGACCGGTGTTCTCGAATCGAAAAAGAAGGAAGGCGGAGATCAAGGGAAGTTCCGGTCGTATTCGCTCCAAGGAGACGTAGAGAGTACACGTACTGGACTGATCAACTCGACGCCAGAGCTTCAGACGTTGATGGGATGGTGACACCCCCACCCCTCGGTGTGAATGGTCCCCCATAGGCTGTGGCAGTTGTAAAGACGGAGCCGGACTTGAGCTGTAGAAGCTGACTCGTTCTTCTGAAAGACCTATACGGCACGGAGAGCGGCTTACACGGTATACCGCGGTAGCTGCTCCGACCCCGCTACTGCCCCGCACCGCAACTATAGTTATCTTTATTATACAGCAGTCTAAACAGTCCTCCGAGTAGGTTTATCTATAAGGCGAGGCCTTGTGCCGAAGCCGATGCTTCGTCACTGAGGCGAGAACCCTCCCTACGGCGAGAGGACTTCTGCTGTTAAGGACTTCTTAATCGCGGTACCCTGGGTGGTGGACCATTCACACTGAGGGGTGTGGGGGTAAACGAGGCGTAATCTATCCGCGTGTTGCTCTGTCTTCTCTCGGCGTGAAGTCTCGTTAGAGAGTGGCGGTTGGTAGCCCATTCACACCGAGGGGTGTCGGGTAAACCGATCCCATTCACACTCTGGGGGGTGTCATCTGCTACGCTCCGAATCACGTTGAAACGAACATCAGGATACAGTTCCATCTCGTCTACTCGTCGGGATTCACCGGCCCTTTGTACTTCGACGTCACCGAATCGCCTTCCCGCCACTGCCAGTAGTAGTAGCGGTTGTCGTTGATCTCCTTGATCGTGATCGTCGCCTTCGCCGGCACGTCGTCTGGGAGGTCATCGGGGCGCTCCTCGACGTCGGCGT
>JGI12328J13899_1000096_pt1 | contig 37847 bp, 37 predicted proteins | sample A23P2SouthBayCA_FD_13899 | JGI IMG/M metagenome (IMG submission 13899) | reverse complement strand
CCCGCCGACCCTGTTACCCCCCTCGGCTCGGCGGGACCGCGCCGTGGGGATCACCGCCCGCCGCCGGCCCGCCCATCCGCCGGCCCGCTGTCCCGCCCATCCGCCGGCCCGCTGTCCCGCCCATCCGCCGGCCCGCCCATCCGCCGTCCGGTTTAAGCCGCTGGCGGGAGAGAGTCGGCGCATGGCACACGTCCAGGTCCACCGCGACGACATCGAGTTGACGGCGCCGACGCTGGTCGAGGGGCTGCCCGGTGTCGGCCTCGTCGGCAAGATCGCCGCGGACCACCTCGTCGACACGCTCGAGATGACCCACTACGCCTCGTGTCACTGCGACGGCCTCCCCGAGGTCGCCGTCTTCGGCGACGGCGACAGGGAGTATCGGCCGCCGGTCCGACTCTACGCCGACGCGGACCGTGACCTGCTCGTCCTCCAGAGCGACGTGCCCGTCTCCCCGAACGCCGCCGACGAGTTCGCCGGCTGTCTCACCGGCTGGCTCGCCGACCACGACGTGACGCCGCTGTATCTCTCGGGCCTCCCCACCGAGAAAGACGGCGTACCCGCACTCTACGGCATCACCAGCGGCGACGGTGACGCCCTGCTCGACGAGCACGCCATCCCGGCGCCCGCCGAGGGCGGCGTCGTCAGCGGTCCGACCGGCGCCCTGCTCTACCAGGCCGACCACGACGGTCTCGACGCCGTCGGCCTCGTCGTCGAGTCGAGCAAGAACTTCCCGGACCCCGAGGCCGCCCGGGTGCTCCTGGTCGACGGGATCGAACCCATCGCCGGTCTCGACGTCGACACCGACCGACTCGTCGAACAGGCCGAGGAGATCAGCCAGGCCCGCGAGCAACTCGCTCAGCGGATGGACGACACCCACGAGGAGAGTTCGAAGGCTCAGCCGCTCGGCATGTATCAGTGAGGAGGGCGGTGTCGACCCGGGAACTCCCTGGACTTTTCACGCCGGGGATGAAATCCGGGTCCCATGAGCATCGCCGCGACGGCAGCGACGCTCGCGGTCGGTGCGGTCTTCGGGCTGGCGCTGGCCGCACCGCCGGGGCCGATGAACGCGGTCATCGCCGAGGAGAGCGTCATGCGGGGCTGGTTCGCGGGGTTCACCGCGGGCCTGGGCGCGATGAGCGCCGATCTCCTCTTTTTTCTCCTCTCGCTGGCGGGCGTGGCGGCCGTCCTGCGGGACGCCGCCACCGTCCGCGCCGTCATGGTCGGGCTGGGCGGTCTGATCATGCTCTATTTCGCCTACGGCGCCGTCCGCGAGGCGCTGGCGGCCCGGACCGCCGGAGACGATGCGGCGGACCGGAACGACGACGCGGCGGACCGGGAAGATGCGGGCGGGTTCATCGGAAGCGAGACGGCCGACGGACTCCCCGACGGGCGCGGATTCAGGAAGGCGTTCGTGCTCGCGCTGACAAACCCCTACCAGATCCTCTTCTGGGTCACGGTGGGCGTCGGACTGCTCGACCCCGGGACAGTCGACGTGTTCGCGCACCTGCCCGGCGGTGGCGGCGCGCTCGCGGGTACGCTGGTCGTCCGCACGGGGAGCGCCGCCCTGCTTGCCGGGTTGTTCGGCGGCATCGGCGTCTGGATCGTCGGGTTTCCCGCAGTGCTGGTCGGCGTCGGACGGCGGGTCGACGCGTTCGCCCCGGCGGTCGCTGCCGTCTCGGCGGTCGTCCTCGCGGGCTTCGGCGTGACCTTCTGCTGGACGGCAGCGACGACGCTGCTCGGGTGAGGCGAGACGCGACGACCGCGAGTATCGGGTCGTCAGTCGTTCTCGTCGAGGCGACTCGTCATGTCGTCGAGGCTGTCGTCGCCCTCGATGTCGGAGACTTCGGCCTCGAGCCACTCCTTGAACCAGCGGACGCGCTTGAGTCGCCGGTGGACGATGCCCTCGGCGGTGTCGCTCTCGACGCGGTCGGCGGCGTCGCGGCCCCGTTCGAGGACCCGCCCGACCATCTCCGCGGAGTCGACGTGCGTGCGCGACTCGTACCCCATCCGCAGGAGCATCAGCGCGGTGCCGTTGGCACCGACCTTGTCCAGCAGGTCGGCCTCGATGAGACACTGTGTCTCGAGCGACAGGTCCGTCAGGTCGCCCTGATAGGAGTGGTCGCGCACCGCGGCACAGACCTCGTCGACGAACGACGCCGGGTAGTCGCCGTGGCTCTCGAGGTACTCGCGGGCGATCCGGGCGCCCTCGTCGGCGTGGAGGTCTTGGTCGACCTCGAGTTTCGCGATGTCGTGAAAGAGCGCGGCGACGCGGGTGACGTCGACGTTCGCGCCCTCCTCGCGGGCGATCTTCGCGGCGAGGTCGACGACGTTGAGGATGTGGTTGAAGCGGTACTCCGCCGAGTGCCAGGGGTACCACCGCATCCGCCCGCCGTCGTCCTCGCTCTCGACGCTGGCTGCCAGGTAGTCGTGGACGAAGGTCTGCATCTCCTCGAATTCCTCGTCCGAAACGGGCGACTCCCTAATCTCGACGCCCACGGAACCCCCTCCGAAACGAAAGCGCTGTAGTCATCTTGTACATCAAAAGGCGCGTTCGACTCTTAGGCGTTACGACAACTGTCCGCACACCGCCCGCCCCCACACCACCGACTGCACGTACCCACACCTCCGACTGCACGTACCCACACCACCGACTGCACGTATCCACACCTCACTACCCCCTGCCCGCCGAGTGCGATGCCACGGCCCGCTTCCGTTTCGATCCTCGCTTGCCCTCGAAGGTAGCTCTCGATTGGAGCCTTCGAGAGTCGGCCGACCGGACGGGTCGTTGCGGGGACGGATCCGTCGATCCGGTAACTCAGACGGGAATCACCGAAACGAACGTCACGCTGATCGTCGATTGACTGTGGGTTTTATTGGCACGGCCGTCGACTCATCGGACATGCAGATCCGGAGTGCAAGACCGGCCGACAGGCCGGCGATACGGGACGTCGCACGGCGGTCGCTAGAGCGGTCGTACTCGCTGAGTCCGCAGGCGATCACGACTGCCGTCGAGAAGTGGTACGACGAGGCGGAACTGGCCGAGCGCTTCGGTGACCCAGCACACCTCTTCCTGGTCGTCGAGCGGGACGAACAGGTCGTCGGCTTCTCCGAGAGCGTCCACTCGGAGTCCGGCGACGAGGCGACACTGCTGTGGCTCCACGTCGACCCCTCGTATCGGGGCGAGGGCATCGCGACCGAACTGTTCGACGTCACCGTCGACCAGCTCCGGACCGAGGGGTTCGAGCACATCTACGGACGCGTGCTCGACGACAACACCGACGGCAACGCCTTCTACGAGGCCCGCGGACTCGAGAAGGTCGGCGAGGACACCGTCGAGATCGGCGACCGGACCCACGTCGAGAACGTCTGGACGCTCCACGAGAGTTCGGGGATCGAGGCCGTCGAGACCGACGAGGGCCGGGCCGTCTACGTCGACTACACCGATTCCGACACCGGGTCCGTCGGACACTTCTACACCGTCTGGGGCGACGAGGCGCAGACGAGCCAGTACGGCTACTTCTGTGCGAACTGCGACAACCTCGCCAACGCGATGGACTCGATGGGGCGCATCGAGTGCAACCACTGCGGGAACACTCGCAAGCCCACGCGCTGGGACGCCGCCTATCTCTGAGGCTGTCGCCTATCTCTGAGGGCGCGGCAGAGGTCCGGTCCGTTTCGGACCGCGCTCAGACCCCGCCTTCGCCGGGAAGCGCGTCGATGCGGTCGACCGGCATCACCGAGTAATCGATCGAGAGGGTGTCCTGCGTCGCTCGGATCTTCCCGACGAACGTCGAGATGTCCGCGAGGGACCCCTCGAGGATGAACAGTTCGAGACAGTAGTGGTCGCCGACGTGGCTGTGGACGTTCGACGCAACCAGATCCTCGTACTCGTGGCGCAGCGACATCATCCGCTGTTCGACGCCCGACGAGGAGTAGTCGAACAGGACGGTGACGACACCCATCAGCTCCCGTTCCTCGAGTTGCTTGTCCTCGAACTCGCCCAGCAGGTTGCGCGCGGCTTCGCGGACGACTTCGCTCCGGCCCGTGTAGCCGTGTTCGTCCGCGAACGTGTCTATGCGCTCCAGGAGATCGTCCGGCATCGAGACGCTGACGACGGTCATATGCTAATCCAGCCGCGGTGAGATAATAAGGATTTGTAACCTCGGCGGGGGGCCGGGGCCTCGCGTAGACGCGCCGGACACCGGTGTCGCGGGCCGGCCGCGACGAGTGTCGGGACACTGAAGGCCGGGGAGGGCGAGGGAATCCCCAATGGAGACGCGCCACCGCGTCGTCGTCGGCAACGCTCGCGATATCGCCCTCCCCGACGACAGCGTGGAACTGGTCGTCACGTCGCCCCCCTATCCCATGATCGAGATGTGGGACGACGCCTTCGCCGCGCAGTCGTCCGCGGTGGCCGAGGCCCTCGACGCCGGCGACGGCGAGCGCGCCTACGAGGCCATGCACGCAGTGCTCGACGAGGTGTGGGCCGAACTCGAACGCGTGCTCGTCGACGGCGGCATCGCCTGCGTCAACGTCGGCGACGCGACCCGGACCGTCGGCGACAGTTTCCGCGTCTATCCCAATCACGCCCGCGTCCTCTCGGCGTTCGCGTCGCTCGGCTTCGACCCGCTTCCGGACGTACTCTGGCGCAAGCCCACGAACAGCGCGGCGAAGTTCATGGGTTCGGGGATGGTCCCGCCCAACGCCTACGTCACCCTCGAACACGAGTACGTGCTCGTCTTTCGCAACGGTGGCGACTCGCGCTCGTTCGAACCCGGCGCCGACCGTCGCTACGAGGCCGCGTACTTCTGGGAGGAGCGCAACCGCTGGTTCTCCGACGTCTGGACCGACGTGAACGGCGACCTGCAAGCGCTCGACCACGGCGATTTGCGCGAGCGCTCGGCCGCCTACCCCTTCGAGATTCCCTACCGCCTGATCAACATGTACTCGGCCTACGGCGACACCGTCCTCGACCCGTTCTGGGGCACCGGCACGACGTCGCTGGCCGCGATGGTCGCCGGCCGCGACTCCGTGGGCGTCGAACGCCAGTCCGAGTTCGTCGACGTCTTCGCCGACCAGGTCGCGGGGGTGCCCGCCCTCTCCGAGTCGGTCGCGCGACGCCGTCTGGACCGCCACCGCGAGTTCGTCGCCGAGTGCGCGGCCGACGGCGACGAACTGGCCTACGATGCCACGCACTACGACTTCCCCGTTCGCACCAAACAGGAGCGCGACATCCGCCTCTACGCGGTGGAAGACGTCGAGTCGACCGACGACGGGTATCGCACGGTCCACCGACCGGTGAGGGACTGCGAATTAATATAAAATATTTTATATAGTCTCGGGCGGATTCGAACCGCCGTCAGCGGCTCCAAAGGCCGCTATGATTGGCCACTACACCACGAGACTACAGTTTACGATCCAGTCTATGTTCCACGAGCGAATTATACTTTCTTCTTAGCTCCGTCTCGGGAGCCTCGTCGAACCACAGCCAGTAGACCTCGTCGTTCACTGGGTCGTATATAGCAAATGCGTCTACCTGGTCGGAAGTGTATCTAACGCTTTCGTACTCTGTCTGTCCCCTGTGAACAGACCCCATCATATTGACACGCAATGTCCGTTCACGACTGTCCTCGAATCCGCGTTTGATCTGGGTTCTCACCATGTCGCCGTCGATGTCCGCGACGATGTCGTAGTGACAGGGAATCTCCGGTTGTGAAACGTTGTACCCCGCCCGGATCAGTCGAGTCGAGACGATATTCTCTGCAACGGCACCGGCCCGGTTCGCGGAGGTCGGACTTCCGTCGTCCATACGACCGGTGGTAGCGCGTTCCGGTATAAACGTACTAACCGACGAGAGCCAGCTCGACCACGAGGCGAGCCGTTCCGCATCCGGCGGGCTCCGGCCATATCATGTCATGAGACAACATGATGCGCACAACGAACAGTTATAATACTGACCGCTTCGACGGATCCGGTCAGACAGCCGACACAGGGGAATCGGGTGGAGACCGACGGCAGTCATCGACGGGTCACGAATGTCGACGGCAACTGACACTGACGGTGAGGGATCGGAGAACCCGCTCGTGGGCCTGCTGTGGCCCTACGTTCGGCCGCGGGCCGGATACTACGGTGCGGGACTGGGCACGATGTTGCTCGCGCGGGTGCCACAGCGCGCGCCGGAGGTGCTGATCGGCGTCGCGCTCGACGCCGTCCTGTATCCCGGCGGGACGTACACGCTCCCGCTGGTTCCACAGGGGGTGATACCCGAGGGACGGGTGGCGCAGTTGTGGTTCACGGTCGCGCTCCTGGCGGGGGCTGTCGTGCTGGCAAATCTCCTCGACTGGGCATCGGCGTGGTTGACCCAGCGGGCCGTCCTGGAATCGGGACACGACCTCATGACCGACATCTACGAGGCCACGACCGCGCTCGGGATGGACTACTTCGACGACCGGGGAACCGGGGACCTGACCAGCGTCGTCTTCGACGAGAGTATCAACGCGCTCGGCATCGTCGGCGCGGTCAAACAGGGCGTCTCCCACGTGGCTCGCGTCGTCGTCACGTTCGCGTTCATGGCGCTGTTGCACTGGCAACTCGCGCTCGCAGTGCTCGTCATCCCCCTCTTGATCGGCGTGGCGAGCAGGCTCTACGCCCGCGCGCTGGAGCCACGCTACGAGCGCGTCCGCGAGAACGTCGGCGCCATCAATTCGAGCGTCGAGGACGCGCTGTCGGGGATCCGGACGGTGAAAGCCTTCGGCGGCGAACCGCGCGAGCGCGAGCGCGTCGGCGAGAGTTCGCGAGCGTTCCGACAGTCGAAGTGGGAGACGATCCGGCTGAAAGTGGGGTTCGACATCTCGACGTGGGGGACCAACTCCGCGGGGACGATTGCCCTGTTCCTGCTGGGCGGCTACTGGGTACTGCGAGGGCCGCCGCTCTTTTTCTCAGGCCCCCTCACCGCCGGGACGCTCCTGACGTTCATGCTCTACACGACCAACCTGTTCGGTCCCGTCAAGGAGGTGCTCGTCGAGACCATCGACAGCTACGAGGACTCGCTGGCCTCGGCGAAGCGCGTCCGCGAGGTGCGTGACCACCCCGACGCGACCGAGCGAAACGACGGACCGGACATCAGTGTCACCGACGGCGTCGTCACCTTCGAGGACGTCTCGTTCACCTACGAGAGCGCCGACGAACCGGCAATCTCGGGCGTCTCCTTCGAGACGAAACCAGGGGAACTCGTCGGCGTGGTCGGGTCGACCGGAGCCGGGAAATCGACGCTGTTGAAACTGCTGCTCCGATTCTACGACCCGGACTCGGGGACCATCGAGGTCGACGGGCAGGACGTGACGACGGTGAACTGCCGGAGTCTCCGCGACGCGGTCGGTTACGTCAGCCAGGACCCGGTCCTGTTCAACGACTCCGTCCGGGAGAACGTCGCCTACGCCGACCCCGACCCGGACGAGGAGGCCGTCGAAGCGGCGGCGAAACTCGCGGGCGCTCACGAGTTCGTCACCGACCTCCCGGAGGGGTACGACACGACCGTCGGCGAGCGCGGGGTGAAACTGTCGGGCGGGCAGCGCCAGCGGGTCGCCATCGCGCGAGCGCTCTACCGGGACCCCGCAATTCTGGTCCTCGACGAGGCGACCAGCCACGTCGACAACGAGACGGAACTGCGCATCCAGGAGAGCCTGGCGTCGATGGCGGGCGAGCGGACGACGTTCGCCATCGCGCATCGGCTCTCGACGGTCAGGAACGCCGACCGGATCCTCGTCGTCGACGACGGCGAACTCGTCGCGGAGGGGGCCCACGATGACCTGCTGGAGCGCGACGGCGTCTACGCAGACCTCTGGCGCGTGCAGGTCGGCGACCTCGATTCCGTCTCCGAGGCGTTCCTCGACCGCGTGGCGGACGAGGCGCGGGCCGACGGCGGTCGGGCCGCCGGCGCGGACGCAAGGGAGGTGGACCGATGAGCGACGAGACACTCGCCGACGAGGCCGACGTGGAGTGGCCGCTCCTGCACGTGCTCCGCCGCGGTGCGCGACCCCATCTCGCCTACTTCTACGCGGGGCTGGCGGCGGCGATCCTCTCCGGCATCCTCGGGAACGTGACGACGCTGTTCATCGGCACGGCGTTCGACGTGGTGTTCAGCGACGCCGACATCTGGCTGCCGGTCGTCGACGCCTGGGCGCCCGAGTCGAAACTGGGTCGGCTCTGGTTCATCGGCGGGCTGTGGGTCGCCGTCGCGGTACTCGGACTGACCGCGGCGTTCGGCAAGGAGTGGTGTTTCAACCGCTTCGGCCAGCGGACGCTCGACGACGTGCGCGTCCAGACGTTCGACGCCGCCCAGCGCCAGGATCTGGCCTTCTTCGACCGCTACGAGACGGGCAACCTGATGACAGTCCTCAACAGCGACGTCAACAGCCTGGAGTCGTCGCTCTCGGGGAGCATCCACTGGAGCGTGCTGGGCGCGGCCAACATTGGCAGCGCGCTCCTCTTTATGACGCTGCTGAACTGGCAACTGACGCTCCTCGTGCTGGTCGCGGTTCCCGTGTTCGTCGGTATCAACTACTACTTTTCGACGGTCCTCGAACGACTGTTCGACCCGATGCGACAGGCTGCGGGCGCGCTCAACGGCCGCATCGAGACGAGCCTCGCCGGCATCGAGGTGATCAAGGCCCACAGTGCCGAGGCGTTCGAGCGGACTCGCCTGCGCGAGGCGTCTCGCGAGTTCGTCGACAAGCGGTGGGCCGGCTCGCGCGTGGCCATGCGACAGGACCCCGTCGTCAGCGGCGTCACCGGCGTGACGATGGCCGCCGTGTTGCTCGTCGGCGGTCTCTGGGTCGTCGAGGGCGCGCCCTGGCTGTTCACCGGCGCGCTCACCGCGGGACAACTCATCTCCTTCGTGTACTACCTGCGCGGGCTCGAAGGGCCCATCGGCAACATCTCCGGGCTCGTGAACATGTACAAGCGCGCCAAAGCCTCCGCAAAGCGCATCGTCGGCGTCCGGAAGGCCGACCGCAAGCGGGCGGACGACCCGGACGCCGAGCGCCTGGACGCCGTCGACGGCCGCGTCGAGTACGAGGACGTGACGTTCTCCTACCCCGGGAGCGACGAGCGGGTGGTCGACGGTGTGAATTTCACCGTGGAACCCGGCGAGACGGTCGGCGTCGTCGGATCGACGGGAGCGGGGAAATCGACCCTTCTCAAATTCCTGCCGCGCTTCTACGACCCCGATTCGGGGACCGTCCGCGTCGACGGCCGAGACGTGTCCGAGGTAGATGTCGACAGCCTGCGGTCGGCCATCGGCTACGTCGACCAGGACCCGTTCCTCTTCGACGGCACCGTCCGGGAGAACATCGCCTACGGTCTCCGCGGAGCCGCCACCGAGGACGACTCACGGCGCGAAGCGGTCGAAGCCGCCGCCCGCGAGGCCGGCGCGCACGGATTCGTCGCGGACCTGCCCGACGGCTACGACACCGAGGTCGGTCAGCGCGGCGTGAAGCTCTCGGGCGGCCAGCGCCAGCGGATCGCACTCGCCCGTGCGCTCGTCGGCGACCCCGAGATTCTCGTCCTCGACGAGGCGACCAGCCACGTCGACAACGAGACCGAGGTGCTGATCCAGCGCAATCTCCGGCGGCTGACCGCCGACCGGACGACGTTCGTCATCGCCCACCGGCTCTCCACGGTCAGAAACGCCGACGACATCCTCGTGCTGGACGACGGCGACCTCGTCGAACGCGGCGGCCACGAGACGCTCCTCGAACGAGAGGGCACCTACGCGAACCTCTGGCACGTCCAGGTCGGCGAGATAGAGAAGCTGCCCGACGAGTTCGTCGAGCGCGTGACCGCCGACGATTGACGGCGGGAGTTCGAACGCCGCCGCGGAAAGGCCTCAGTCGTCGGCGGCGGCCGGCACTTCCAGCAGGGCACAGACGTCGTCCTCGGCGTCGAAACAGTCGGGACACTGCGGTTCGCGGTCGATGATCGTGTCGAGGCGGTCGGCGACCGTCTCGTCGATGACGCTCTCTAGCTGGCGGGCCTCGGCGCGGAACTCCTCGACTTCGAGCACTTCGACGAGGAAGCGCTCGATGATGCAGTAGTTCTGGAGCGCCTCGCTCGCGCGGACGATCCCCTCGTCGGTGAGCGTGACCCCCTTGTACTTCTCGTGTTCGGCCAGGCCCTGGTCTTCGAGCTTGCCGATCATCTCGTTGGCGCTTGCGGGACTGACCTCAAGCATGTCGGCGATGGCGCCGGTCGAGGCCGGACCGTTTTCTGTCTCCTGTACCAGGTAGATGGCTTTCAGGTACTGGTCTGCGGTGTTCACGCTGGTCCCCCCGTTCGGTCGCTGATGTGTTGGGTCGTCATCGGTTGGCCTCCATGAGTTTCGTGACTTCCTCGACGCCGTCGGCTTCTTCCTCGCGGATGGCGCGCAGCGTCTCGAGGACGCGCTCGCGGTCGACGCCGAAGTCCACGTCCGAGGCCTCGACGGCCTCGATGAGGTCGTCGTAGAACTTGTAGGCGGTCTCCTCGTTGCAGAGCTGGTCGTAGAGGACGCCGTCGAAGTCGCGGTCGACCTCGTACTGGGCCTCGACGAGCGTCTCGATCTCCTCGAACGGAACCGTCTCGGCGTCGAGTTCGTCGATGAGTTCCTCCAGGCGGGCGCGGTGGTCGGCCGACTCCGCGGAGGCGTCGGTGAGCATCTCGCGGACGTCCGCGTCGAGGTCCGCCTCGGAGAGCTCGGCGTGTTTCGCGGCGCGGGCCTCGACGACTTCCTCCAGCACGACGCCGATCTGCAGGAGCCGGGCCAGCTGGTGGTCCGACCCGACGGGGACGGTGAGGCTCACGCTCGCCCCCCGCGTTCGGCGCTCCTGACTCGATTCATGGCCGACCCTCGGGCAGGCGGGGACGTAAGTCCTTCCCTCGGCCGCTCGCCCGCGGATTCGACGCGCCGGGAGTGACCGACCGCTCACCTCCGCTGTCGGGGCTCACTCGGGACCGGAATTCCCCTGGCGGTCGCCGCGCTTGCCCCCGTCGCGACCGCTGCGCCACCGCAGGACGAGCACGTAGGCGATGACGAGCGCGAAGCCGGCGCCGATACCCAGCGCCGAGTCGACGAGGAGGTGGTACTGGCTCGCGTGGGCCGAATGGCCCACGGCGAAAGCGAGGGCAGTGGCCACCAGTACGGCCGTGTCCATGCGTTACGATACGGAAGGTCCGTGTGCGTATTTAAACCGGTCGGGCGTTTTCGGTCGACGGGAATCGGCGACCGGTTCCTGCCGAGGCCGGCGCGGCGGACGCGACTGCCGTATCGAAACGGACGCGACTGCCGTACCGAGACGGACGCGACTGCCGTACCGAGACGGACGCGACTGCCGTATCGAAACGGACGCGACTGCCGTACCGAGACGGACGCGACTGCCGTATCGAAACGGACGCGACTGCCGTACCGAGACGGACGCGACGGCTGGGTCGGCGGATGGGGGCGGCCGGAACCCGCTCCGCCGACCAGCGCGCACTCGTTCACGCGTCCGGGACGTTCGAGATCTCCGCCAGAGACCGGCGGAACGCGTTGAGCTGCTCCACCTCGTCCCGGAGCGTCTGCAGTTCGCGACGCACGGCCGCCAGGTCCTCGGAGAACCCCGCCATCTCGTCTCTGACGGAACTGACGCTCTCTCTGAGGTCCTGCTGGTCGGTCTCGAACCGGTCGAACCGCTTCTGGACCTCCTCGAGTTCGTCCCGAAGATCCGCGAGTTCGGTCGTATGCTCGCCCACGGTGTCGTCCAGCTGGGTGACCTCGCTGTCGACCCGTTCCACCTCGCCGTCGACCCGTTCCACCTCGCCGTCGACCGAGTCGACTCGCTGGCTGACCTGGGTTACTTCGTCGTCGACCCGACCCACCCGCTGTTCGATCTGGTCCACGTCGCCGTCGACTTCGCCGAGTCGCTCGTCTAACTCCGCGACCTCGCTCCCGACTTCGTCGAGTTCCCCGCCGATCCGACCCACGTCGTCGACGATCTGGCCCAGGTCGTCCGCGACGTCGCCGACCTCCGTCTCGACGGCGTCGATCGCCTCTTCTACCCCATCCACGTCCGTCTGCACGCCCGAGACGCGGTCGTCCACCTGGCTCACCTCGTCGGCGACGTCGTCGACCCTCCCGTCGAGACGACCGGTCTCGTCATCGATGCGTTCGTCCAGTCGACCGGTCTCTTCGTCGACGCTTTCGTCCAGCCGAGCGATCTCGTCGTCGACAGCTTCCAGGTCGGTCTCGACGCCGTCTACGGCCCTGCGAAGGTTCCGAGTGTCAGCGACGTGGGCGTCCCGCACTGAATCGACGTGATCGGCCAGCGCGGCGAGTCGGTCGTCGATGTCGTCGAGTTCGGCCTCCAGCCGATCGATCACTTCCGAACCGGTCCCGTGCTCGTCGATGATCCCCTCCAGCGCCGTCGCGTAGGCGGTAAACTCCTCGACCCTGGCGCTCAGTCGGTCCAGACGCACTTCGGTGCTACGCGGCAGGCCCGAGTTCTCTCGGTCCGGTCCGGCGTCGGTCACCGACCGCGAGGAGTCGGTCTCGCTTTTGGAACCGTGTTCGCGCGCCCGGTCCGACGTTTCGACGGTGGGCGCGTCGTCGGGATCGGTCGGCTTCTCGGGCGACTCCGCCGCGTCGTCGGTACCAGTCGGTACTGGCTCTCCGTCCTCGTCCGCGTCTCCTGCTCGTTCGTCCGCAGTGTCGGCCTCAGCCCTCGCATCCTCCACGTCGGGCGGGTCCGCGTCCGGGCCCTCTACACCGGGCGGTTTCGCGTTCCCGTCGGGCGGTTCGGACCCATCGGTCGCGGCGACCGCCCCGCCCTCGGGCCCGACCCTGCCGAACACCTCTTGCACCCGGTCGAGCAATCTCGGTTCGACGGGGCCGTCCGATGCGACGTCGAGCAGCGGTCCCGACTCGCCGGCCGAGCGGTCCGGGTCGGCCGCGGCGACGCTCTGTATCGTCGGCGGGTTCCACCGGGCTTCGGTGACCCGGTCGGTCGGGAGAATCCCGTACTTGACCGTCACCGGTTCGTCTTCGACCCGCTGTTTGACGGACACGCGATCGGCGCAGGCCTCACCCACGTCGGGCGTTTCTCCCGGTTTGAACGCGATATCGTCGACCCCGACTCCGCGCGGCACGCGGTCGACGACGTGGACGTCGACGGGTCCGTCTCGTTCGGACCTGATCTCGAGCGACCCCGCGATACCGGCCGGCTTGCAGGTGAGCGTTCGCTCGACTTCCACCCCATCCGCCGTCGCCGTCGCAGCGTCTTCGAACGGGTATCCACCCTTCATTGTTCCACGTACTAGTTGGCTAGTTCACATACAAAAAACTGGTGAGCGTCGGAACGCTATTACACGCGTCGAGCGAGTTTCTGGTTACTAACTTTGTATTAATTACACTATTACAGCACATACGGCCCGTTTCGAGGGATTTCCGACCGGCAGCGGAGAGCGTCTCTGTGCTCGCGACCGGTCACTCGAACCGCGCGTCACCCGCCGAACGTTCGTGAAGTGCCTCGACGATAAAACATCGTGAATAATCGTGAATATTTCGCGGAGTTCACCGATCGGTGAACGAGACGGTACCGGGTGAAGCGCTGGTGGAGACGGGCGACACAGACTGCAAAGGAACGGGGCGCTCAGTGTCGGGTCGTGAACGGACCGGAACGACCGACCGGCCGCGGGGTCGCGGGAGTCGGACCGTTACTCCCGCAGGCGCGCGGCGACGAGTTCGGCGACGTCGTCGCGGAGTTCGTCGACGGCGACCTCTTCGAGGACGGGCACGAAGAAGCCCTCGACGAGCATGTTCTTCGCGCGCTCCTCGTCGACGCCGCGGGAGGTCATGTAGAACAGGTCCTGGGCGTCGACCTGTCCGACCGTCGCGGAGTGGGAGGCTTCGGTGTCGTGGTTGTTGATGATGAGCTTCGGGGAGGCGTCGGCCTCGCTGTCCTCCGAGAGCATCAGCGTGTTCTCGCGCTGGTAGGAGCTGGTCGACCACGCGTCGCGGCCGACGTCCTGGACGCCCTCGTACACCGAGCGGGCCTCGTCGTCGAGGACGCCGCGGGTCACGAGGTCGGCCGTGGTGTTCTCGGCCTCGTGCCAGACGCGGCTGTTGATGTCGAAGTGCTGGTCGTCGTGGCCGAAGAAGGCCCCGACGATCTGGCTCTCCGAGCCCTCGCCGAGCAGGCGCGTCTCGACGCTGGACTTGGTGAGGCGCGAGCCGATGTTGCCATCGATCCAGTCGACCGAGCCGTACGTGTCGGCGTGCCCGCGCTTGACCGAGAAGTTGTAGGTGTCCTCGGCGAGGTTCTGGAGCGCGCCGTACTGGACGCTCGCGTTCTCGCCAGCGACGACTTCGACGACGCCCGAGTAGTACTGGTCGCCCTCGACCGATTCGCCGGTGCTCTGGCGTTCGAGGATGGTGGCCGAGGCGGACTCCTCGGCGACGACGAGCGTGTAGTTGAACAGCGAGCGGCTGTTCATCGTCGTCCGGATCTTCACGTCCTCGGCGGCGACGCCCTCGGGGATGTAGACGAGCGTCCCGGCCGAAAAGAGGGCCGTCGACAGCGCCGTCAGGAAGTCCCGCTGGGGATCGACGACGCTGCCGAAGTGCTCCTCGATCAGGTCGCCGTGCTCGGCGAGCGCTTCGTCCCACGCCAGCACGTCGGCGCCCTCGGCCTCGACGCGGTCTTTCTCCTGGGCCCACTCGAGCGGGTCCACGAGCGACTCGTAGTCGAGGTCGGTGAGGTTCGTCCAGTGGCGCGGGCCGGGCGTCGTGATGACGTCCGGCATGTCGAGGTCGTCGAGCGCCGCGAGGGCGTCCTTGCGGGTCTCGAGCAGCCACTCGGGCTCGTCGAGGTCCGCGCTGATCTGCTCTACTTGCTTCTCCGTGAGGTTCGCGTGTACCTGCGTACTCATGATAACACCGGGGGTTACCCGAGCGAGCCCTCCATCTCCAGTTCGATCAGGCGGTTGAGCTCGACCGCGTACTCGATGGGCAGTTCCTCGGTGATCGGCTCGATGAAGCCCGCGACGATCATCTGCTTGGCGTCGTCGTCGTCCAGTCCGCGGGACTGGAGGTAGAAGACGTCCTCGTCGCCGATCTTGCCGACCGTGGCCTCGTGGGCCACGTCGACCTTGTTCTCCTGGATCTCCATGTACGGCATCGTGTCCGACGTGGACTCGTTGTCGAACATCAGCGCGTCACACTCGACGGACGTGGAGGCGTTCTCCGCGCCGTCGGCCATGTGGACCAGGCCGCGGTAGTTCGTGCGGCCGCCGTCCTTGGCGATGGACTTCGACTCGATGGTCGACTTCGTGTCGGGCGCGTTGTGGTACACCTTCGCGCCGGTGTCGATGTCCTGACCTTCGCCGGCCATGGCGATGGTGATGTGGTTGTCGGTCGCGCCGGGGCCCTTGAGGATGGTGCTCGGGTAGAGCATCGTGGCCTTCGAGCCCATCGAGCCCGAGACCCACTCCATCGTCCCATCGGCCTCGCAGATGGCGCGTTTGGTGTTGAGGTTGTAGGTGTTCTTCGACCAGTTCTGGACCGTCGAGTACTGGACGTGCGCGTTCTCCCTGACGAAGACCTCGACGCCCCCGGAGTGGAGGTTGAACGCGGAGTACTTTGGCGCGGAACAGCCCTCGATGTAGTGGACCTCCGAGCCCTCCTCGGCGATGATGAGCGTGTGCTCGAACTGGCCCATCCCCTCGGAGTTCATCCGGAAGTACGCCTGCACGGGCATGTCGACCGTCGTGTCCTCGGGGACGTAGACGAACGACCCACCCGACCAGATGGCGCCGTGGAGCGCGGCGAACTTGTTGTCGCTCGGCGGGACGCACTTCGTCATGAAGTGCTCTTTGACGATCTCCTCGTGCTCCTGGACTGCCTTGTCCATGTCGCAGAAGATGACGCCTTTCTCCTCCCAGCGCTCCTGCATGTTCTGGTAGACGATCTCCGACTCGTACTGGGCGCCGACGCCCGAGAGGGCGTTCTTCTCGGCCTCGGGGATGCCCAGCTTGTCGAAGGTGTCCTGGATCTCCTCGGGGAGGTCCTCCCAGTCCTCGGCGCCGCCGCGCGTCTCGATGTCGGGTCGGATGTACGGGACGATCTCGTCGATGTCGACCTCGGAGAGGTCGGGCTGGCCCGGCCAGTCCGTCGGCATCGGCATCTCCTGGAACTGGCGCAGGGCGCGCAGTCGGCGCTCCAGCATCCACTCGGGTTCGTCCTTGTCCTCGGAGATCAGGCGAACGGTCTCCTCGGTGAGGCCCTTCTCGGTCTCGAAGGCCGACGACTCCTCTTTCTTGAACTCGAAGCGAGCCTCCGTGTCCGTCTCCTTGAGGTGGTCTTGGTCTGAGCTCATTGGTTAGTGTGTCCTTTGGGTTGTAGCGTTATCAGGCTGTGCACGTCAGGCCGCCTCGTAGACTTCCTCGCGGACCCAGTCGTACCCCTCGTCCTCGAGGGTCTCGGCCAGTTCCGCGCCGCCCGACTTCGCGATCTGGCCGTCGATCATCACGTGGACGTGGTCCGGCTCGACGTAGTCGAGGATCCGCTGGTAGTGGGTGATCTGCAGGATGCCCGCGCCCTGCTCGTCACGGAGCGCGTTGATGCCGTGGGAGACGTCCTGCAGGCGGTCGATGTCCAGCCCGGAGTCGATCTCGTCGAGCACGGCGATCGACGGCTCGAGGATAGCGGCCTGGAGGACCTCGTTCTGTTTTTTCTCCCCGCCGGAGAAGCCCGCGTTGAGATAGCGGTTGGCGAACTTCTCGTCCATGTCCAACTGCTCCATTTTCTCCTGGAGGAGCTGCTGGAACTCGGCGACCCCGACCTCGCCCTCGTCGGCCGGGCCTTCCATCGGCGAGGTGTCGTAGCCCTCGTCTTCCTCCTCGGCCTCGGCTTCGGCTTCCTCGTCGTCCTCGAAGAGCTCTTCGCGCTCCTCGAGCTTGGCGTTGAGCGCCGTCCGGAGGAAGTTCACCATCGTGACGCCCTCGATCTCTGCGGGGTACTGGAAGCCCAGGAAGATCCCGAGAGCGGCGCGCTCGTTCGGTTCGAGGTCCAGCAGGTCCCACGTCTGCAGGTCCGCGGGCACGTCGATACCCTCGAACTCGTCGGGTTCGATGTGGAGACGGACGTCGCCGCCGGTCACCTCGTAGGCGGGGTGGCCCGCGATGACCTTCGCCAGTGTGGATTTCCCGCTGCCGTTGGGGCCCATCAGTGCGTGAATCTCGCCCGACTTGACCTCGAGGTTCACGCCCTCGAGGATCTGCTCGCCGCCGTCCTCTGCGACTTTCGCCTGCAGGTTGTCTATTTCGAGTACTGCCATATGTTTCGGTCGTCCTAAAACAGGGCCGTAACACTGATAATTGTTTCGGGTTTCCACGACGCCATTTTGTAAAACGGAAAGCGAATTTTCGAGATTGACAATCGTTCGGCTCACTGTCGTCCGTACGGAGCCCGCCCGAGTCTACATGAAGCTACCGAGTCCGGTCTGTTCCTGCCCGCTTTTGACCTCTTCCCAGGAGACGTCGAGCGCTTCGAGAATGCGCGCGATGGGACCTTTCAGCGTCTTGTCGAGCATCTTGTCCCAGTCGACCTCGAACTCTTCGGGGATCTGGTCCTCGTACTCGAAGCAGATCACGTCGGGGTCGCGCTTGAACTCGCCGTACAGAACGTCCTCGGCCGGGTCCAGATCCATCTCCTCCTCGACCCGCCGGAAGAAGGAGGGGTGGACCTTCTTCAGATACAGGCGCTTGGGCTTCGAGCCGTTGCCGAAGTTCGTTCCCAGCAGGAGATTGGCGTATTTGGCGCCGCGGACCTGCGCGGTGTCGGTGTCGTAGTTGTCCAGTTTCTTCCCGATACCGCCCGGGATGCCGATGTCTTCGAGCGCGACCGCTCCCTCCTCGTCGAAGTCCTCGATGACGCCGTGGACGTAGTCTTTGACCGTCTCGATGTCTACCCCGTGGACGATCATCTCGATGACCTCGAGCTGGACTTCCTTCGTGATCGGTGCGATGTCCGACCGCTGGTACTCGAAGCCCGTGATGTCGATGTCGTCGACGTCTTTGCCCTCCTTCCAGACGATGTGACCCGCGTAGCGTTTCTTCTTGCCCGCCTGGAAGAAGCGCCGATAGAGCTTCTCGAACTCGATCTGGAAGCGGTGCTCGTCGGCGTCGAGTTCCTCGCGCGCGAACTCGTCGTAGGAGCCGTTGATCCGCTCTTCGAGTTCGAACGACCGCTCGATGACCTCGCCGGTCGAATTATCCCCAGATAGACTTATCATAACGCTGTCGGTATCCCCGTACACCACGTCGTAGCCGAACTCGCTGACGATCTCCTGGGTGTAGTTGATGACCTCGCGGCCTGTCGCGGTGACCGCCGCCGCGCTGTCCTTGTCGTAGAGGCGGAAGCGATCCCAGCCCGACACGCCGTAGAGCGACTGGCCGACGAACTGGAATTTGCCGTTGCGGCCGGCCAGGAGCGTGTGATTGTCCTCGACCGTGACGCAGTAGACGCCGTTTTCGGCACTGCTCCGGGAGGCGCTTCGGTTCATCCGGAGCGTGTTCTTCGAGTCTTCCGTCACGTAGATCCGCCAGACGCCGCTGTCCTCGCGGTAGTTCGTAGTCAGGCCCAGGTGGGCGCACAGCCGGAGGACGTCGTCGCGCAACTCGTCGCTCGCCGTGGAATAGCGCCACGAGTTCGTCTGGCGGTCGCCGTCACCATCGATGAGCGTCTCGAGGAAGCGTCGCTTCTGATCGCGCGACGCGTCGAAGACGAACTCGGGGATCCGCTTCGCGAAACTGTCGTCGCCACACTCGCGTTCGAGGTATCGGCCGAGCAGTCGCGAGGTGAACTGGTAGGACTGGTCGTCGGCGTAGTAGTCAAATCCCATCCGGTCCAGCAGTGAACCGATGGCCGCGTGGTCGCTCTCAGTAACGGTCTCGGCCGCGCCGCCGTCGCCCGCGACCGGCGCGTCCTGTGCGATTTTGACGGTCGTTGCAGACCCGCGGAGTGTGTCGCCGAACTGTTTGTCATCGGACGTGTAGACGTTACCCTCGGTGACGTACCACGCGAGCAGTTCGAGGAAGTCGTCGCCGTCGTAGCTCCGCGGAATCCACTTCCGGTTCGCCTCGGCGTGGACGAAACACTGCTGCGCGACCTCGTCGATGTACTCGCGGTGTTCCTCGAACTCGTCGGCTTCGAAGACGTACCCCTCCTTCCCGACGTCTTTTTTCTTCACTTTGTCGGGATAGTACCCGATCTCTGCGGCGAAGGTGTGCCCGTGAACCTCCGGCCTGACCCAGACCTGATAGTCGTCGAGGCGTTCGGTCAGGTCGATCTCGTCGATCCGGTCGCCCTCGGGGCCGTCCCAGTCGTGCGGGAGCTGATAGTTCGTCCCCCGTTCGAGGTCGCCGGCCTCGACGAAGCGATAGTCGTCCTCGCCCCACGAGATGCCGTTCGTCTCGTCTTTCCTGACGAGCATTCGGTGGTTCGGCGTCACGCTGAAGTCGATCTTGCCGGTCTCGATGTCGACGAGTTCGCCCTCGTAGTCGGGATATGCCTGCGTCTCGACGACCGGCTTGACCTCCATCCGCATCGTCTCCGGGTCGAGCGAGTAAACCTCATCCCCTAGGTCAAGGTCGCGGATCCCGCGGATCCCGTCCGGCGTCAGTACGTCGGTATCCGGCGTGAAGCAGTTCATCACTACCTTGACCGACGCCTGCTGTCTGTCGTAGCGCTCGTAGTCTTCCGTATCGGGTTGATGCGAGTTCCGCAGTTCTTTCTTCTCTTCGCGTTCTGTCAGGAGTTCGTCGATCATCTCCCGCATCATGCCCGCGGGTTCGGTGCGGAAGTGCTGGCCGGTGGGCGTCCGATACGTATCGCCGTCGTACTCGTCGGGGTCGACCTTGGTCTCGGGGGAGGCGTTGGTCGTCCACATACACATCGGGTACAGCGATTTGAGGTCGAGCACACTGACGTTTTCGCGGACGCCGGTGATCGGTTCGAAGACGGCGCCGCCCTCGAACTCCTCGCCGGACTCGACGGTGCCCTTCGAGGGGAGCGCGAAGTCGCCGTGGGCCTTGTGCAGGACGTACATGTCGACGGCGTCGCCGGCGGTGGGGGCGTCTTCGAGTTTGCAGCCGACGAAGGAGGCGATCTCGCGGAAGAAGGCCACGATGTCCTGTTTCCGGTCGAGTTCGACGCACAGCTCCACGTCCCGGAGGTTGTACTCCAGCAGGCGCTCTGGGTCGTCCTCCCAGAGGTCGCCGATGTCGCCGGGGTAGCGCTCCTTCCCGACGCCGAGTTCGACCTCGCCGACGGCGTCGAGCCTGTAGGATTCGAGTTCGGAGAACTGCGTCGCCTTGTACGCCCGCAGGAGGTCGAAGACGACTCGCCCCTTGATATCCGGGCCGTTCCAGTCCGAGCGCCAGACCTCGTTCACGCGCGAGAGTCGATCGATATCGAGGTTGTGGTCGTGGTGGGGACCCTGCAACTCCTCCATCCGGTCAAGCAGGTAGGGAGCGTCGAAGTCGTCGCAGTTGTGGACGAGACAGTCTTCGGCGACGAAATTGTGCGTCGTCGTCTCGATATCGTACGTCGTTTCGGTTCCAGCGGTCGCAACGTCCGTCACTTCGACGAACACGTACTCGTTCCAGTCGTCAAGATCCGTGTCGTGACGCTTGAGATTGATACCTCGACGGTGTTTGTCTCGACCGATCCGTCGCTCGTCGCTCCCTCGTTCGGCCTCGAACAGAGCGAAGGGGATGTTCTCCGTTCGGCCGCTTTTCCCGCCTTCCAGCTCGGCGATCCGGGACGATTTCTCCGAGTGACTCATGTACGGGAGCACTAGCTCTCTGAGTGATTCGAGATCGCGTTCCGTGCTCGGTACTCGAACAATGTGCTCTCGCTGCTCCGCGTATATCCCGAGTCGCCGGAAAAGCTTCACGTACCAGCGACCGATAGAGCGATTCTCCGCAGCGACGGTCACGGACGACGAAACGTTGCCGTCACCGTCGATCGCTCCGGCGAGGAAATTCCCGATATACCGCTCGGGCATTTCGTAGACGGTGGAGAGATCGACGTCACCGTCGTTTTTGTCTCCGAACGGGATCCCGAGTCCGTTGAATGCGTACATACTGGCGTAGTCCAGAACGTTCTGTTTGTAGCACCCTTTCCCATCCGGCTCGAGATGCGACTCGCCTGGGAACTGGTCGTGCAACTCCTCGCGGGTGTTGTAGAAGCGGATCCCGTCGTTCTGTGACATCGATCCATCCGTGAGAACGAGACCTGCGAGGTACATCTCGTGTTCGTCGAGTTCTCGATCGAGAGGTACCCTCGTTCGACGGTATTCTCGGCCTCCGTCAGGGACGGGGACCTCGTACTCTTCGGACGCGACTCGACATCGTTCTGGCGTCCAGATATCCGTTTTCGGGTGATGGAGCGTTCCTGTCGCTACATCGAACCGATCCGCGAGATCGGTAACTGCGCCGTACGGGAGTTCCGATTTGAACTCTCTGACAACCGTATCGTCTCCGAACCTCTGAGTCTCGATCGGAACGAGCTCGCTCAGTTCCGGGACGGATTCGTCTTCGACCCGGAGTTTTCGTGGTTTGACGAGGAAGTCGCCCGCCTCGATATCTCGGCCGTCTTTCCAGTCGATCGTATCGTCGTCACCGACCATGACCCGGTGTTCACCCGAAGTCCGTAGGGTAGTATCGTCGGCCAGCTCCAGTTCGAAGACCTGCTTCTCGCTTTGCCACTTGTTTGTGACTTCCGCAGTCGTCGACTGTTGGTCGCTACTCCCGACGACCGAATCGCCGACCTCCACGTCCCGGATCGCTCGGTCAGTCCCGTCTGCCATCGAGATTGAAGTGTCCGCAGGAAGGCAGTTCCAACCTGTGAAAATATCTGGATCGGTCTCGTCTTCGATGTAGTCGGCGAAGGCCGCGAGCATCGCCTCCTCCTCGTCGAAGACGCGCACGTCGGCCTCGAAGTCGTCCTCGATGGGGTCGTAGGCCTCCAGAGCGGCGGGGCCGTTGACGCCGGCGGGCGACTGGTAGAGCCAGGTGACGTACTCGTCGTCGTAGGAGTCGTGGGAGGTGAGGCAGACGATGGTCTGCTCGCCGTCCTCGGGGAAGCCGTTGCGGTCGTCGACTTCGATGTCGAACGTGTTGACCCGCGGATCCACGGTCGCGTCGACGGCTTCGACCTCCTGGTGCGGGACGCGGATGTTGCCGTCGTCGAGGCGGCGTTCGGGCACGCGCACGCCGCTTTCGATGTCCTTGTCGATGAGCAGGCGATTCGGGAAGAGGATGTCCGCCTCGTAGTGGTCGAACTCGTCGCGGATCTGCCCGACGTCGCGCGGGGTCTGGCCGAAGATCTTGACGAGGCGCTCGCCGCGGATGGACTCGTAGGGCTCGCCGTCGGCGTCGGTCTCCTCGTAGCCGGTGAGGCGGTCGTAGCTCGCGATCCGCTCGTCGTCGACGTTCTCTACGGGCGCGTAGAAGTACGGCTTGAAATCGTAGACTTCGACGTGTTCGAGGGGCGGGTGGTCTCCGTCGTCGTCACCGATCCCGGCGCTGGCTCCCCCGTCCTCGACACGGCGGCCGAAGACGTGGACGACGGGGAACTCGTCGTCGCCGCGGCCCTCGACGGTGTAGTCGACCTGCGTGACCGACAGCGTAACGGCGCCGTCGGCGTCGGGAAAGCGTACGGACTCGGCGTCGACGACGGTAGCCGCGCCGCCGCCGTTGCCGGCGACGTGTTCGGCCTCGTCGGCGGGCCGCGTGGCCTCGCCGTCGTCGCCCACGAACCCGCCCAGCTCGGTCTGTCCCATATTGAAACTCCCTTGGCCGGCCCCGACTAAAACCCCGACGGTCGACTGGAAAGGCCGTTCCGACGGGGGTGCGTCTCCCAGCGTACGCACACACTGGGATCGTCTCGACGACTGCCGTCTCGACGACTGCTACACGACAGCGATCCGGGTAGCGGGGCGACGCCGTCCCGCGCGGTGCCGGCTCCGGTCCGTTCGAGACCCTGCGCCGTGACCCTCCGACGGACCGCCACCGCCGACAGTCACGCGACGAACGGCCCGAGGAGCGCACGCCCATCTATCAGCGGATGCGACATACTGCTACAGCTATGTTCTGTGGGCGCGTCTAGAGACACACTATGTCTACAGAGACACGCTCGGCAGTCGAATCGACGTCGCTGGTTGCGACAGTCACGACCGACACGATTCCGGGCCGTGAGATCGCCGAGGTGCTCGGAATCGCTCGCGGGAACACGGTCGAAGCGCGAAACGTGGGTCGGGACATCACGCAGGGGATCAGGAACCTCGCCGGCGGGGAACTCAAAGCCTATTCGACGCTGCTCGCTGGCGCTCGTGACGAAGCGCTCGCGCGGATGGAGGCAGACGCGGCGGAGATGGGCGCCGACGCCGTCGTCACCGTCCGAATGGAAACCTCTGAGATCTCGAAGGGTGCATCCGAGGTCATCGCCTACGGGACTGCCGTCCGACTCAAATGACCGGCGGGTCGGCACGGCTGCCACGATCCGGGGACGAGCCGGCGGCGTGCTCGGAGGCGAGGAGAACTATCATCCGGCACACCAGACCCACCGGTCACCGTCAGTGTTGACGCAGGCGGAAAGTATTTGGTAAGTTGTAGCATACCTGCCTGCAGAGCCATGACGGACCACCCCAGTGGTCGACGGGAGGCGCAGGGACGCGAGAGCCGCGACGCCGTGGCCGTGCGGGCGGCGCCGGAGGACACCGAGGGGGTCGCCGCCACAGACGCCTACGAGGTCGACGACGGCGTGGTTCTGTTCGATATCGATAACCCGCTCGCGTGGGTCGAGGCTGACGACGTCGTCTCGCTCTCGCGGATGGCCTGAGGCCGAAATCGCCGTTTTCGGATTCCCAACATTTTGGATTAGACCACGACGTGGGGCACGGCGCTCCCATCTGGCGGTTCGGTCGTATAATCCATCTACACCCACCTAGTTCTTTCGACTGTTCGCGCGTGAATCAGGTCCGACGGTGGTGCAGCGGCCGCATTCCCAGCTATCTGGCTACCCATCACGTTCTCTCGGGACCGCGCGTGTCGTTATCCACGCTGGATACGGACATCAGTCGGCAACACTTGCTGCCAAAGCCGTGGTCGTATCACGGGGTTGCTCCACTCCACGTCGTTGGCCCTCCCTCACTGTCGAAAGAATCGCCAAACGTCGGCAGAATGCCCCCCGTCGAAATTAGGTTCGCGGGTACTTGCGGATGGGTCCACCAGGGGGTGCATAAGCGACCCCCATGCGTGGGGCGGTGATGTACGCATATATCGACCGACCCCACCCCCGTCTCTTGAAGCTTCATTTCCCATTTGCTGCTTACGATGGAACCAAGTCGTAACCAATTTCCGTGCTTGTTGGGGATAGGTGTGGGACAAACATGGGAGATGTGTGGGATAAATGAGGGACAGACGGGGGACAAATGGGATACAGATTTAAGCCTGTGTAGTACTACGTACTACATGGTTGAGGTGGCGGTCCCGACCAAGCTGGTCGGAACCCCACTGTTACAACGAATCGAGTAGCCGTGCAACTGCTGCTATCACTTCGAGCACTATCTTTATCGTCTCAAGACTACTCGGGCCGTCGTCCGATTCGTCGTCCTCATGTTCCCCATCATCCTGGGGAGTCTCTTCTGAGTCGCGCATGGCTACCGCTATCAGTGTAGCCAGCCGAGTGCCAGGTGGTTGAGGTGACGGTCCCGACGTGGCTACAATATAATGGTGTGGCTATAGGTATTTAAATCATACAGCTACCACATGCTGTAGTCTACCATATCTGTCAGTTTCCGCGTGTGAGGGCGGACAATCTACGCAGTTTACAGGTCACGCTCTTCTGCTATCCGCTCGTATTCTCTTGGTAACGCCTGTGTGTACGTGAAATCGGGTTCGTTTTTACCAAGCTCGTTTATACCGCGTTCATTTCTCAGAGTCGTGGGTTCCCACTCGTCCCCACTACCGTCGTACCACTCAACACGAATTTCATTGTCTATCTCTTCCACATTGTGAGCGTCTAATCCCTCACGCACACCATTGTGAAATTCCATCGCGGCTATAATCGCGCGGTCGGGAGCTTCACTCGGCGCAATGGGCATAAAATATACTTCCACTCCACTTACATAAGTGTGTCTTTGGACACTACATTTCGAATAGTCTCGGGAGTCAGAGACGCATACCATCATGATGTGCTGCTCGGTGTTAACCACATAGCCGAGTTATCAGAGTGTCATAGAACGATTGCCATACCCGTAGTACCTTTTGAAAATCGCTCAATGCAGGCGATAGAGATAACACTAATACACCATGGCTGTCAAATTTTCAGCGTGGATATAAAACGGAAAGAAGATCAAATGTGGCACTTTGCTGAGAATACTCGTTGTGGTTGGGCAGACTACTATGCGAACCACAGTGAATTTACCTCAGAGAAGCAGATTAGCTCCGAATCGGATTTACCTTTGAACTTCTGTGGGGAATGTAAGAAGCGACGGGGTATAGATCCCGATAGCTAAGCACACCTACTGAGCAGCCCATTCAATCAGTTCTGGGGTGAAAACAACCACCTTGCGAATAGTTCTATGACACCCTTGAGTTATATCTATAGCTACCAAATGAATGTCTGATATATTACCACTAAATACCGCCAGCAAAATCCCCGCGCACCTCTCACGGCGGTTGTTTCAAGCACAAACGCCTTGTCACACTGCCACGCCCCATCTCCCCCAACGGGCCTCATAGTACCTACGCCGCTTGGGTGGAGAATGTCTCTGCCGCCGAAGTTCGATTTCTGTCGGTCACGGGGGTTCGTCGCTGTTGAAGCGTTACGGGCGGTGTGCTAATTACCCGCACACCCTATACGTTTTAAAAAACGCAAAACTGCAGTGGGGTATTCTTAGATTCGGCGTGTTAGCGGTTCTGCGCCCAAGCGGCGTATTATTTACGAGGCGGCGAGGGAATCTCAGCCCGATGAACCCGCCCACACAGGTGCGACCTCTGGTAGTGGCCGCACAGATCCGCAATCAATTCGGGGTCATTCGTCTCGCCAGCCGACGGGCGAAAATAACGTCGGTACTCTTCCGAAACCTTTGGACCCCTCCAACGGGGACATACTCGGCACCCAGCGACGGGGCGAAAACGTCGACCGTCACGGGAGCGTACACGACCTCTCGCCTCGATTCTCGATTTTAATTCAGTTGGAGCCACAGCTACGTCATTGTGGGAATATAAGAAAAATGTCAACAACGTATTATCCGTGTGAGAGACTCACGTGGATAATACGCGCCAGATTGGGATCTCGCAGTCAATCAATCGCGTAGCTACGGACGTTTCCCCGCAACCAGAACAGCTACCACGTCACCGAGAGCCGCAACATCCATATCGTCTTTCAGGCGGGTGAGAACGGCGTGGCAGCCGTTGGAAACCGTTACGGTCGTTTCCTTGGAAGGACCGATTGTAGCGGTACTGACGGACGTTGGAGTTGCCTCATATCGTCCCGCAAGTGCTGCCAGCGTCCGTGAGTGGGTCTTTCCCAGGTGAATCTGTCGCAAGTCGTCGCGCACGGACGTATGAACCCTGACAGTCGTTGACATGGATTATACGTCCCGCAAGTCTTCGACCACTTCGACAGCGTCATCTAAGTCTCCGACCGTCACAGTCCAGTCATCACCTAATTCACCTGGGTAAAGGTGGTCGAGACGTCCAATTTCTCCGTGTTCCTCGGTTGCAACGACAACACAGGCAAGAATCCACAGGCAAATGCCACCGATGAAGTTGAATTCGCGGGGGCAGTCGTTCGCGGCTAAGTCAGTGGCCCGTTCGGTCGCGGTTTGCCCAAGGCCTGCGCGATTGCAAACAGACTCGGTGAGTCGCTGTTTGTACGTCGTGGAGTTATTTGATTTATGACATTCCTCACGTGACCGTCCGTCTGCCCGCCAATTATCGTGGCCAGCATTGTAGCGCCACAGGTCAGTGTATTTCTCTCGCCGTCTGCGACCGTCTAACAGCCGTTCGTTCGGGTCGTAGTGGTCGGCCGTTCTATCATCGGCGTACAGTGTCGTCTCACTCGCGGCTGTTTGCGCGTGAGTGTGCTGTATGTTTTCTACCGCGTCCTCGGTGGCCCCGTCCCGTTCTGTTGGGTTTTCGGACTGCGTCGCGGACTCATCCCAGTATCCGCTTTCAAACTCTTCTTGCTTAATTGTCTGTTCGTCTTTCCAGTCGTGATTCTGCGTGCTGGTAGCGGCCATGATAATTTCGTAATCGAAGCCCGTGACGTTGGTGAATCGTGTGAAATCCGTCGCAGTCTGCTACTCGTGATTCGTTGCTTCGACGGTCGCGAAGTCGATGCTGTCTTCAATGTCATCATCGCCCTCAGGCGGGTGTACCAGAAGGTCATCGGCAGCCGTACCTTCGGGCAGACTCTCTCTGTTCTCCACAAGACCAAGGTCGTGCAGCCGTCGGCGAACGTTGCTGTCGTCCGTTCCGAATACCTCGGTTATTTCACCGACTGAGAGACCTTTCTCGGCATAGAGAAACGCCAGACACAGCGGATTGTCTTCGGCAACGATATGGCGGGACAAGTCGTCTGTGAGGGCAGTTAGGGCGGCTTCAGGTCCGCCACAACCGCTTCCATCGCCCTCCGCGAACATTGAACCAGCATCCATGTCGGCGGCGTCAGCGGCGTCTTGCAGCGCCTCACGCCACCTGCGAACAATGATTCTGTCTCCCGTTGCAGCCGTCAATTCCTCGACAGCTTCGTCGTAACCATTTACAGCGGGCGAACGGAACAGCCGTTCTACTAATTCGGACCATTTCGGCGCAGACAAGCCTTCTGCCGAGTCTGGATATCGTTCGTAGCTTTCCGCTGCCAGCGGCTCGCCTACTTCGTAGCCAAGCTGTTTCCAGTTCAATATGTCGTCTACTTTGTCGGGTCGTTCGTCTGCAGCATCACCGTCGCGGTCCCGTGCGGCTTCAACAGTAGTCTCGTCGTACATTAGTCCTCACCTCCGTACGCAGCGTTGGGAACCAGGGCGACGACAGTATCAGTCGCTTCAAGAACGACCGCGCCGTCTGGTAGTTCGACAGTCCCCTCGGAAACGGGAAACATCGCCGTCACATATTCCGTTTCATCGGCGTTCTCGGGATAGACGGCGGTCAGTTCGCCGTCATCGAATTCGAGTCGATACTCAGTATTGACGGTAAGACGGTCGAATGCCTCCAGATTCTCGCGATGAACCACAGCAAAAATATTCGACATTTTAAACCTCCACGAGGTAGTCAACTTCGATATGTTTGAATCTCATCATAATTTCACGCCTGTTCCTTGTGCCTCTGCTTCGTAAAACCGAACCAGTTCAGCCACAACGTGACCATATGGAGTTTGGTCACCGCCGAAATGTCGTTTCCGCAACTCGTTCAATAGTGTCTTTTCGACTTCACTGAGTCGAATTCGTTTGTCTCGTGACATACTTTCAACCTGAGAACGGTGGTTGATTGGTGGCACAGAAACCCCTGCACGGTGCGAGGAATGTTGCCGCCAACGACCACCGCTCTCAATACAAGTGTACTGACGCATTAGCTGCTGGCAGAGAGCGCCTGAATCGGCCATTCCTCACAGAACGACCGTAGAAACTCTGTATCGGCCGAAAACGACACTATATAGACTATATATCCCGCTGTCTGGCGATTCTCTGCGTATTATCTCTGTGAACTAGTACCACACTGCCCGCTGAGTGTTTTTGGCAGCGATGACCCCCAGGTCCACCTGAAATAGAAATATAGCAGTAGAGACGTTCTGCGCCCAAGCGGCGTAGGTGTTATGAAGGGCGTGGAGAGACAGCCCGTGCAAGTATGCCAGGGCGGTTGGTTGCGGTGCCAGCGCCGTGAGATGTGCGCGGAGATTTTGCTGGCGAGCGGGAAACATCTGTGATATGATAATTACTCCGTGAGAGATTAGTTAACAAATGTACGACAGAATCAACCGAGTCAAAGAACGAATTGTGCAGTACGACTACCCATCACCGTGGGACAAATCCAGCGGCGTGAATGGTATGTGTCGATAAGTTCAAAAATCCGACCACCCACATATAATTCAGCCCTACTTAAATATTTTTAAATATATGGTTCCTGGAGTAACTAAAATAACCATACCGATTATAAACCCAAAAAATCCTGTAATGGGCTCATACATGCCTAATGAACCTGAAATTAGGAGCCAAATAAATGTAACTGAAATAAACATCATCCAGTGGTATAATTTATACATAAGTGAATGTCGCTCTTTATCATAGGGAGTCTGTCGACCATACTGGGCAGTATTAGATTGGTGTTGTCGATCATTGGGCTTCCTTTGTGGGACATGATTTTCCGATTGCTTGTTTACATCCGAATCATTACTTCTATTAGTCTGTGAGTGTTGGTTTTGATAGAAAGGTTGATTTTGAAGACTTTCTATGGGTTGACCACGAAGTTGTTCTAAGACATGTAGAAATCGTCGTTTAAATTTCTCAGGATTTGCGAAAATATTCATCCAAACCGTTTTTTCTGCCCACACACTAATCATGACACGGTTTTCGCTCTCAGTGTCGGAAATATCCACATAGATTTTTTCTCCCCAACTCCAGAGAATACGGGGAAAACTAATTCCTGTCTTTCCCACAATTTGATATTGGCTCTCAGTTATAACAGAAATTCCTCTAGTTCTACGAAGAGCTTCTTTGACTAATATCCTTGCTTGCTCACGAGTATAGTCTAATCGAATATTTGCCATGTTTTATAGCGATAGTGGAGTATCCACTAATATAGCACTTCAATCCTCCATGTTGAAGTACAACGGGGTATATTTGTATCTTCTGAACGATGAGGTGGTAGATTGGATATTAGTAATAATCGTATAGGCCATATGCCCCTGTTCCAAGAAATGGCCTTGTCTTGCGCGCGCGGGCGGATAGATTTTTCGGGATTACCAAATAAATGGGTGGGTGGTTGCCAAAGATAGAAATATTATTGTTTTATTGTGGCAGAACTATGGATTTCTGAAAATGTGATTAGGGCCTTGCTGTAAAAGAAACCATCAAGTACGGTGGCGACGGATATGCGGTGGACACTTTCACATAGCGTTTTCACTAGTATGACGATGTGGTCGTCATCCCGCATTACGACGCTGTCGACTTACTCAACACAATCGGACTGTTTGTCTCGGACGTGGCGGAGCCGATACAACTGAGGTAGAGTGTCTATGTGGGTTGGTAGCATGTTTAGTCAGTGATGTGGCATCAACTAACATGGGCCATACATGACTTTTGAGGTGTGAACCACCCTCTAATCCGAATAAAGGTCGATTCTGCCCGTAAGGTGTGGGGTTTGAGCGGGAAAATGCGGTCGCAGACTACTTAGAGATTGTCGAGATGCTGCCGCCGTTGCTCCGCTTTTTCATCTTCACTACGACGGTCATAGTGACGGTCGAGAATATCGGGACTGACGTTACACCTGTCTGAAACCACCTTTTCGGGGATATCCTCACGGAGGTGGCGGGTGATGCTCCCCCGTCGGATGGGATGCCCAGACACCGACGATGGGCAGTCACTCGCGTCCCGCTGGCGTCGTGCAGCATCGCAATCAGACGGGTCACGGCCGTGGGGACAGTCGCCCAACGCACATGGTCGCGTCATCGTCTGAAACCAACGACGGAGCGTTTTCACTGGCGCGCGTCCGTTCTCCGTGGCGAACAACGGCTTACGGCCGTGGTCGTCCGTCACTGCGGTTCGGTTCTGCTGGATATAGTCGCGTAGCACTTCGGTCACGTCCTCGGAAAGCGCGATATATCGTTCGGCCGTATCCTTATTTTTCAGCGGCGTATCCGTCTCTGGTCGGTGTCGAACGCGCAGACGATTGTTCGCTTCCTCCACGTCCGAGACATCCAAGGCTCGAAGGGTTCCCGTCCGAATCGCCGTATGCCAGCATAGGGCGAGCAGGGCGTGCTCCCGACTGGCGTACGCGTACTTCCGAAGGTAGGAGAGAGCCGATTCCGCCTGCTCCGAATCGAGCATCTCCGTTCTCGCTTCCCCGTCCCGTTTCGGCAGTTCGACCCGCTCAGGAACCGATGGGTCTACTGCGTCTATCGACACGCAGAAGCGTAGGAAACGGCGCACAATCCCAATGCGCTGGCTCAGCGTACTCTGTGCAAGGTCGCTCTTGATGTCGAGTTTAAATCGATGGACCGTCCTTGCCGACACTTCGCGCATATCGTCAGTGTCGGTGGTCGTCTCTAACCAATCCACGAACGCGTGGATTTGGTTCCGTTGTAGTTCGAGAGTCGCGTCGGCTAATTCGTCCATCTTACTCTCTGCCCAGAGCCGTGCGGCTTCCTCGGGGGTGAGCGGTTCAAGGTCGGTTCGAGTCGCGGCTTCGGTATCCAGTTCCGTGCTCATTGTTACCTTCGAACCGCCAGCGGTGAGCGGAGCCCCACACGCAGAGAGGGAGGCAGCGGCGTGGTTCTGTTCGATATCGATAACCCGCTCGCGTGGGTCGAGGCTGACGACGTCGTCTCGCTCTCGCGGATGGCCTGAACGGTACAGGGAGGCGACAACGGCGACGGAGCGGAACCGCGATACCTTTTTGTCGGCGCCGCCAACCGGCAGTCGTGTTCGGCGAGGGCGAGAGCGAAGACGACGAGGAAGCCGACGACGGGGTCTACAACGACCTCTCGAAAGAGCCCGACGAGCTGGAGCCGTCGATCGGTCCGGACCTCCCCGAAGTCGAACTCCCCGAAATCGCCGATACGAGCAAGGAGATGCCGACGCCCGGCGAGGACATCGACCGCGACACATACAGCCTGTTCTGGCGGCTGGTGCTCGTCATCGACGTCGCGCTGTTCGCCGTCGCCGTCGGCCCGATGTTCATCTACTTCGAGAACGACTGGAGCGTCGGCCTCCCCCTCACTCTCCTCGGCCTCGCCTCCTTCGGCTACGCCGTCTCCCAGTACCGTTCCCACCAGGCCAGAAAGGCCGCCGAGCAGGAAGCGGAGGCGGGACCGACGGCCGCCGCTGGCGATGACGAGCCGACCGACGGATAGCCGACCGCAACCGCTAACCCCGTAACGTCGCAAGTCCTATCCATGCGCACGGTCCGCGACGAGGACGGGACGGTCTACATTCTCCGGACGGAGTCGAGCGAGTCGTCGCTGGTCGAAGACCCCGCGACCGGCGAGCGGCGCCACGTCCCCAACGAGGCGCTCGAACCCGTCGACGGCGAATCGCCGCTGGTGACTGCCAGCCGGGCCGTCCCCGAGGCCGTCCGAGTCGTCCTGACCGCGACCCACGACGAGCGGGCGCTCGGTCTCCTGCTTGAGATCGACGAGCGGGGACCGATCGACGTCCGCTCGCTCATGGACTACGACCTCTGTGAGAGCGACCTGCACGGCCTGCTCGCCGAGTTCCGCGCGGCCGGACTCGTCCGAGAGACCGACATAGCTGGCAGCCGCGGCTACGAGACGACCGAACTGGCGAGCGACGGTCTCGCCGCGCTCGTCGCGGAGCCCTGATCGCCCCGGAGCCTGCACCTACTGCGCCGCGGCGGCGCCGGACTCGGACTGTCCGGACGCGAACGGCGACCCGAGCAGCGCGAGCGGAACGGCGAGTGCGACGAACAGGCCTGCGAGCGCGCCGAAGGCGGCGACGGGGCCCCACGCGCCGGCGGCCAGACCGGCGAGGACGACGAACGGGGTGCGCGCCAGTCCGAGGACCATCGAGACGGCGCTGAGAACCGTCGCGCGACCGGCGTCGCCGGTGTGGTCGTTGACGTGCGCCTCGACCATCGGACGGAGGAGATGCGCGACGCCCTGGCTGGCGTAGAAGGCCGCGACGGCCGCGACCGGGACCGCGAGCGGCGCGAGGAAGGTGACCGTGAGGACCGCTGCGACGCCGACCAGCGCGCCGCGGAGTCCGACCGCCCTCTCGACGCGGTCGGCGTAGTAGCTCAGTCCCGCACCGACCACCGCGAAACTCGCGTACAGCGGCCCGAGACCGGTCGCCGCCGTCGCATCGACGTCCGCGACGGCGACGCTCCCGAGCGCCCCGCGAACGGTATCGAGCGCTCCGCCGACGAGCGGGAGCCCCTCGATCGCGACGTCGTCCGCGACGGCGACGGCCGCGGGCTGGATGTACTGGTTGCCGGCGCCGGCGATGGCGAACAGGAGCGCGACGAACAGGACAAAGGAGCGTAGCGGCGGCCGAGCGATCCGGTCGCGAAGCAGCGCGACGGCCTCGCGGGGTTCGGGCCCGCCGGCCCCGGTTTCGAACTGTTCGATCCGCGGGAGCGTCGCGACGACGCCCGCCCCGGCGAGCATGGGCGTTCCCGCGGCGATGAAGGGGTATCGCGGATCGGCGGTGTAGAGGATCGAGCCGAGGATCGTCGTCACGGCCGCGCTCCAGCGGGCGACGGCGTTACCTCTCCCCCGGACTCTCGTGAACTCCTCGCCGCCGACCGTCGATTCGAGCACCTCGTAGAGCCAGGCGCTCCCGGTGCCCGACGTGAGCGCCATCCCCACGCCCCAGACGACGTACACCACCAGGTACGAGCCGAACGAATCGACCGCGAGGAAGCCGAAGAGCGACGCCGCGAGCGCGACCTTGCTGGCGACGAGCGTGTCCCGTCGCCCGAGTCGGTCGGCGACGTACCCGGTCGGCACCTCCCCGCCGACGAGCAACAGCGAGTAGAGCGCGCTCAGCGCCCCGTAGGCCGCATACGAGAGGTCGCGGAGGACGAACAGCGCGAACACCGGCGCGATGAATCCCACCGCAGCCATCGCTCGGAAGAGGTAGTAGCGGCGAAGCACCGCGTCCGGGTCCGACCGGTCGACTCGCACGCCCGGAGCGTCGGTCGGTGCCCATTTGACGGTTCCCTGAACGGGATTTATGTTCTCTTTCCAACAACACCGGGAAGCGACGGCGTCGCGACAGCAGCATCCGCGGGGGCGGAAGTCGAATACCGTTCGAGCCCGTAGTGGGCGTATGGACCAGTTGGCACCGTCGAACGTTCCCACCTACGAGACGAAAGCGGAGGGGCAGTCGCTGTGGGAGCGATGCGCCGACCGGGGGCTGCCCGTCGTCGCCGTCCGGCGGGGCGAGCGCGGCTACATCGTCCGCTACGACCTCCAGCACCTCGACACCGAGCTGACCGAGCGGGCGCTGCGGGACCTGCGGTCGCACGTCCGGTCGCTGCGGTCGTACACCGTCGGGATCGACCCCCTCTCCGAGACGGAGGGCGTCGGCGGCGAGACCGGTCACGTCGCGGGAGAACTCCACGCCGACACCGAGGACGGCGCGCGACGCCTCGCCTCCCACGTCTCCGCGTTCGTCTTCGACGACGACAACCGGACCTGAACAGCAACGGTGTTTCGTCGGCCGGCCAAACCTGTTGGCAGGATTCCTTTTTGAGGGTGCGAACCCATGGCACGGTATGGGCATCGCTCGTCACGGACGCGGGCCGGCGGCGCAGGTGCGTGCGCTGGCCTCGCAGGTCCACCCCGTGTTCATGCTGCCGCCGCTGGCCGCGTCGCTGTTCGGCGCGATACTGGCGGGCAAACTCGACCCCGGTCTCGCGGCCGCCTCCGGACAGACGGGCGCGTTCGACCCTCTCCTGGCGGGCCTGCACGTCACCGCCGCGTTCTTCGCGCTGTACACCGCCCACGTCACCGACGGCTACGTCGACTTCTACGTCCGCGACGAGGACGACGACCACCCGCTGACCGAGCGGGGCTGTCGCCTCGCCCGCGGCGGCGCCAGTCTCGCCTTTTTCGCCTGTCTCCTGGCGGTCGGTCTCGCGGTGAACTGGTGGGCCGCTCTCCTCACTCTGCCGGGCTGGCTCATCGGTATCGCCCACGCGCCGGTCCTCGACACGAACCCCGTGACTGCGACGGCGGGCTACCCGACCGGCATCGCCATCGCACTCGTCGGCGGCTACTACGTCCAGGCGACGACCGTCTCGCCGACTGTCCTTGCGCTCGCGGGCGTCTTCCTCGTCGTCCTCTCGGGGATCAAGGTGATCGACGACGCGAAAGACTACGACTACGACCGCTCCATCGAGAAGCGAACCGCCGCCGTCGCGATGGGGCCCGACGCCGCCTACCGGGCAGCCTACGCGCTCATGGCCACCGGGATGGTCGCCGTCGTCGCACTCGCGGTCGGTCTCGACGGTGTGCCGCCGGCCGCGGCGGCCGCGCCAGCCGTCTTCGCGGCTGTCGCACTGGTCGCCCGCCGGGCCGACCCCGGGCTCGCGACGAAACTGCTCATCCGCGGCTCCTACCTCTTTCTCGCCGTGCTGGTGACCGCGGTCTGGTTTCGGCCGCTGGCCTGAGCTGACCGGCCCGCTGACCGGTCGGCCCCCCCGGCGGTGCGGTTTTCACCCGGGGCGACGAACACCGGGACATGAGCGGCGACACCGACCGACAGCCGAGCGGCGAGATGACGCTCGCGTTCACCCTCGCGGCCATCGAGCGCTTCGCCGACCCGGCGACGGTGTTCGCGGAGGCCCGCGAGTGGAGCCGCTCCGTCGGTATCGTCGCCAACGACGCCGACGCCGTCGCCGCGTTCGTCGACGAACACGGTCTCCGGCACGACTTCGACGTCGGCGAGGCCGACAAGTGGCTGGCGATGGAGCGGATCCGCGAGTCGACGGCGACGCCGCGGCACGTCTTCGTCGGCGCGTCCGTCGAGGACCGCCGCATCGCCGACCAACTCGGCTGGGAGTACCGCACGCCCGAAGAAGTCGCCGAGAAGGCCGACTGGGCGCTCGCAGGCGGAGATTCGGACGGGAAGACAGGGCTCGTCGCGCGACTCAAAGACGCCTTGCCCGGCGTGTGAGCAGTCGACGGCGGTAGTCCGGTGAGCGGGTCACAGACCCCGTCGCCGTACCCACGTCGCCCGAAACCCAGGTGTCGCAACACCCAAGAGCGGGGCGTCCGGAGTGACACCAATGAGCACGGACGCCGACGCGGCAGTGGCGAAACTCGACGAGGTGCGCGTCGAGACGCACCGGACCACCCCAGACGAGTTCGCCGCGACGATCGAGTCGGTCGCGGACGAACCGGCGGTCGGAGTCGAACTCGCGGACCTGCCCGTCTCGCTCGCGGACACGCCCGTCGCCGTCGATCCGACGCCGGCGGCGCTGAAAGCGGCCAGCACGGGCGTCACGCGGGCGTCGCTGTGCGTGGCCGACTACGGGACGCTCGTCCTGCCGGACGACGACCGGGGCTCGGAACTGGTGAGTCTGTTCGTCGACCACCACGTCGCCGTCGTGCGCGAGTCGGACGTCGTCGCGGACATGGAGACGGCATTCGAGCGCTTCGACGCCGACCTCCGCGAGGAGATGACCACGGGCGAATCCCACACCAGCCGGATCCTCGCGACGGGGCCGAGCGCCACCGCGGACATGGGCGAACTCGTCATCGGCGCGCACGGCCCCGAGAGGGTCACCGCAGTGGTGCTGGAGGACTGAGAGATGGCGAAACGCGACGAGTACGAGCGGCTCATCCGCACCGAAGGGGCGACCATCCGCGAGAACACGCAGGGGTTCAACGAGGGACGCTACGACTCGGTCGCTAAACTGGACGACTACGAGGAACTCAAAGACCAGGCCCGCGCCATCAAGGAGGACGCCATCGAGCGCCTGCCCGCGTTGGTCGAAGAACTCCGCGAGTCCGTCGCAGAAAACGGCGGGCACCTCTACGTCGCCGAGGACGCCGCCGACGCGAACGAGTACATCCGGGAAGTCGTGGCCGAGCGCGAGGCCGAGCGGGTCGTCAAGAGCAAGTCGATGACCACCGAGGAAATCGAAGTCAACGAGGCCCTCGAGGACGACGGCGTCGACGTCGTCGAGACCGATCTGGGGGAGTGGGTGATCCAGCTGGCCGACGAGTCACCCTCCCACATCGTCGGGCCGGCGATCCACAAGTCCCGCGCGGAGATCGCGGACCTGCTGAACGAGCGCTTCGACCCCGACCCGCCGCTGGAAACCGCGGAGGAACTGACCGGCTTCGCCCGCGAACACCTCGGCGAGTTGATCGAGTCGGCCGAGGTGGGGATGACCGGCGCGAACTTCGTCGCCGCCGACTCGGGGACGATGGCGCTCGTCACCAGCGAGGGCAACGCCCGCAAGACCGTCGCGGCGACGGACACCCACATCGCCGTCGCGGGCGTCGAGAAGGTTGTTCCGAGCGTGGATGACCTCTCTGCGTTCGTCGAACTCATCGGCCGCTCGGGGACGGGCCAGGACATCACCGCCTACATCTCGCTGCTGACGCCGCCGGTGGACTCGCCCGTCGTGGACTTCGCCGACGACGAGACGCCACTCTCGGAACAGGGGGACGAGCGCGACTTCCACCTCGTTTTGATCGACAACGGGCGGCTGGCGATGCGCGAGGACGACCAGTTGCGCGAGACGCTGTACTGCATCCGGTGTGGCGCCTGTTCGAACTCCTGTGCGAACTTCCAGAGTGTCGGCGGCCACGGCTTCGGCGGCGAGACGTACTCGGGCGGTATCGGCACCGGCTGGGAAGCCGGCGTCGAGGGGCTCGACACCGCCGCGGAGTTCAACGACTTCTGTACCGGGTGTACGCGCTGTGCGCCCGCCTGCCCCGTGAAGATCGACATCCCGTGGATCAATACTGTGGTCCGGGACCGGATCAACCGCGGGGCCGACCCGGAGCGATTCGACCCGCTCGTCGACGGCCTGACGCCCGACGCGGAGGGCGAACCGAGCGTGGGCGGAGCGGC
>JGI12328J13899_1000064_pt1 | contig 48253 bp, 43 predicted proteins | sample A23P2SouthBayCA_FD_13899 | JGI IMG/M metagenome (IMG submission 13899) | reverse complement strand
GGTGGTGGGACGCCGATGGGAGGAGACGGCCGTGACGGTGGTGGGACGCCGATGGGAGGAGACGGCCGTGACGGTGGTGGGACGCCGATGGGAGGAGACGGTCCCCACGGCAACGCCTCGATCCATCACGCCCGTCCCGGTAACGCCTCGGTCATGGTGAGAAACACTGCCGAGAACCGGACGATACGCATCCGGTTCGAGCGAATGGTCGGCAGCCGCGAGATGGGACTGATGCTCCGCGAGATGACCGTCAGCGCGGGCGACCCCGAGTACCAGTTGACCGTCCGCACGACCCCCCGTTCGAGCGTGGGCGGCGACCGATTCCCCGGTGAGCCTCCCTTCGGCTACCTCAACGTCACCCACACGGTGCCGAACGCGAACGTCACCAACGCCTCCCTCACGTTCGCCCTCAACCGGACGCGGTTGCGTGAGCGGAACGTTACCGCCGAGAACGTCGGGGCCTATCGCTATCGGGCGGCCAATCGAACGTGGCACCGTCTCCCGACGCGCGTGCTCGAACGGAACCAGACGCACGTGACCTTCCGGGCCGAGTCGCCGGGGCTTTCGGAGTTCGCCGTCGCCCCCGTCGTCGAACGGACGGCGACGCCCACCGCGACGGCGACACCCACCGCGGCGGCGACGCCCACCGCGACGGCGACACCCACCGCCCACCCGTCGACCCCGACTCCCACACCGAGGCCCGGAACCGACGGTTCTGCCCCTGGATTCGGCCTTCTTGCCCCCCTGTTGGGACTGCTCGCTCTGGGTCGCCTGTTGCGGTTGCGGTGATTCTGCCATCACTCTTTTGCGCGTCCCGCCCCGCCCACTCGTATGTCCCGTGCCGCCGTCGACGTCGAGGACCTGCTCAAACTGGTGCTCATCCTCGTCGTCATCTGGCTCGCACTCAGCATCGTCGAGGCGGCGTTCGACATCTTCTTCGGCCTGTTCAGCTTCCTTCCACAACTCGTCGGCCTCGTCGTCGTCGTCCTGATCGTTCTCTGGTTGTTCGATCGGATCTGACCGACGCCCTCTTTTTCCTCCCCCGCCACTGCCCGCCGTGTACAGCCTCAACGTCCCCATTCCGGGCGCCGTCGAACGCCTCGCAGCCGACCTCCACCCCCACTTCACCGCGTTCGACCGGATTCGCGACCGACACTACATCGTCTGCAAGCGATTCGAGGCCGACGAGAGCGAGTACGACCACCTGCGCGAACGCCTCCGGATCGCACTCTCGCCGACGCCCGCCTTCGAGGCACGGATCACGGGCATCGACGCCTTCGAGACGCCCACCCACGGCTCCGGTCCGGTCGTCTACCTCGCCGTCGAGAGTCCGGGCCTCCACGACCTGCACCGGCGGCTAGTCGAGACGTTCGGCGCCGTCCACGAGGAGCTAGAGGGTTCGGCGTACGTCCCGCACGTCACGCTGGCGCGAGGTGGTGCTGCCGCCGACGCCGAGCGTCTCCGCGAGATGGAGGTCGACCCCGTGACATGGACTGTCTCGGAACTCGACCTCTGGAGTCGTGCGCGCCGGGAGGCGGTGTGGTCCGTGTCGTTGCCGCGGCCCTGATCGACTACCGCGATTCGACCCGTATCGGCATGCCGTCCTGCGGATGCATCGTCAGCGATCCCCGCAGGTCGAAGTCACCGTTCCCGGTGTATGTCAGTCGGTACTCGCGGCCGATGACGGCCAGAATGAGTTTCGCCTCCAGAAGCGAGAACTGCTTGCCGATACAGTGACGCGGTCCACCGCCGAACGGGAAGTGGGCGAATCGAGGGCGCTCGGCCGCCCGTTCGCGCTCCCAGCGATCCGGGTCGAACTGCTCCGGCTCGTCCCACCACCGCGGTGACCGGTGGACGGCCCACTGCGGGAGCATGACGGCCGCCCCTTCGGGCACCCGGTATCCCCCGAGTTTCACGTCCACGATCGGCTCCCGAAATATCGTGTAGACGGGAGGGTACAGCCGCATCGTCTCCTGTAACACCCGATCGAGATACGTCAACCCCTGTACGTCCGCGAACGTGGGGGCGCCGTCGAGGGTCGAATCGAGTTCCGCGTGGACCCGCTTCTCGGCTGCCGGATGCTCGGCGAGCAGATAGCAGGCGTAGGTGAGTGTCAACGCCGTCGTATCGTGGCCGGCGAGGAGCATCGTCATCACCTCGTCGCGGAGCTGCTCGTCCGACTGCTTGCCCCGCTTCTGTGCCCGGAGCAGGATCGACAGCAGGTCCATCGGCGGCTCGTCCTCGCCGTGGCCTTCGGTCCCGCGGCGTTCCGCGATGATCTCCGCCACCACCGTTTCGAGCCGGTCGAGCGCCGCCTCGAACGCCCGATTCTCGCGTGTCGGAACCCAATCCGGGGTGACGAATCGGAACGGATCGGGCTCGAATCGCGCCCCGAGGGGTTCGAGGTTCTCCTGAATCGTGCGCACGCGCGCCTCGGACAGATCGACGCCGAGCATGGCGTCGGCGATGATCCGCACCGTCAACCGCGCCATCTCGAGTTCGACGTTCAGCTCGTCTCCCGCCGACCACTCCCCGACCGCCGCCTCGGTGTGACGGGTCATCGTGTCTGCGATGCCGGCGATCCGCGACATGTTGAACGCGGGGTTGGCGAGGCTGCGCTGCTGTCGCCATCGATCCCCCTCGCTCAGGAGGAGACCGTCGCCGAGGAGCTGGCCCAGTGCGTCGTCTTGAAACGCCGGCTTCCGGTACCGTTCGTGATCGCCCACCAGGACTTGCTCGATGTCCGTCGGGTTGGTGAGGATGTACGTCTCCAGCGGCCCGAGATCGACTTTCACCACGTCGCCGTACGCCGATTCACACGCACGCAGGAAGTCGAAGGGGTCGCGCGCGTACTGTCTACTGTTCCCGAAGACGGGTTCGCCGCGGGGACCGGGTGGCCGCGAGCGTGACTGCTGGCGCATCGCCCGGCATTAGGGTGGGAGCGACATAAGCCCGCGGCCCGCTACTCCTCGGTGACGACCCAGTAGTCGTACGGTCGGTCGTCGTACGCCTCGACGGAGAGACTCACTCGGTACGGACCGGCGGGTGGTCCCTCGACGACGCGGACCCGCTTTCCGCTCGCGCCCCTGATACCGCGGACGGTCGTCCCGTTCCGGTACGTCGCCGTGACGTTCGTGGCGACCAGCGCGTGACCGGCGGTGAAGCGACCGGGCGCGGTGAACCCGCCGAGCGACCGTTCGCCGTCGAGTTCGGTCAGGTCGACGGTGACCGATTCAGAGCGATGACACTCGCCTTCCGGCGGGGCGATGGGCGTCACCGTCGGCTTGTACGGCCCGGTGAACGTGTCCCGCCAGCACGGGCCCATGTCGCCCGCGCGTTCGACGAAGACCACTTGCAGGGTCACTTCGACCGACGCCACGTCGTCGGGAACCGATCCGGCACGGACGGCGTACTCGACGGTGACGGGTTGGGGGGTCGGCGTGGTCGGCGCCGTGGCCGTCGGTGTGGCCGTGGCCGACGCGGTCGGTTCGGCGGTGGCTGACGGACCTGTCGGAGCCGTACAGCCGGCGAGCAGGACGACTGCCGCGACGACGAGATGGAGGGTGAGGGTGTCTCGCCGCATACGTCCGTCCCGTAGTGCCCGCGGCAAATATTTTCGGGAGCCGCGACGGCGACTTTTTCATACTGTCGGCTGTAACTGTTTCAAGATATTCGCCACCACCGGGTGGCGAATATCTTAATTGACTTACAGCCGACAGTATCAGCCGCGCGGTCCTCCCGTCGCCATGAACGTCGCGCTCGTCCTCACGGGCCTGCTGCTGATCGCCGTCGGCGCGGCGATGATGGCGGTTCCGCTTCGGGTCCGTAGTTACGTTTCCCCCCGGGAGTGGCGACGAGACCCCGACCGAGCCGAACGCAAGCAGGTGCGCCGCGTCCGTGCCGTCGGGGGGCTCGTCGCCGTCGGCTTCGGCTGTCCGGCGTTGCTCGCCGGAGTCGTCCTCTGATAGGGAGTATCGTACCTGTCCATAGATTCTCGCCGAACCGTCATGGCGAGAATCTATGATGACTTCCGATAATTCCTCTGAACTACGGCGTCGGCGGATCGCCGTCGTACGCGTCGAGGTCCGCGTAGAAGTTCAGCATCGCGAACTTCACCTTCTCGGGCGCCACGTCGATCAGTTCGTCGCGCTCCTCCGGCGGGAACGAGTCGCGGACGCCGTATTTCCCCATGTCGCGGGCGGCGCGAGTGTACCGTTTGTCGAGCAGGACCCGCACCCCGAAGTCGTCGGGAGCGCGGATCACGCGCCCGAGTGCCTGTCTGGTCTTGCGAATCGTCGGAATTTCGACGGCGTAGCGCCACCCCGCCGCCGACCGGCCGTCGTAGACGCGGTCGTAGGCGTCCTGTACCGCCTCCAGTCGCTCGGAGAGCATGGGATAGGGGACGCCCACGACGACGACGGTGCGGGCGTCGTCTCCGTCGAAGCTCACGCCCTCCCCGAGGGTGCCCCAGAGGGAGGTAAAGAGGGCGGCGTCGTCGTCCGCGACGAACCGCTTTCGCAGATCCTCCGTGGGCGTCCCCGCCTCGTCGAGGTAACCGTTCCGGAGATCCAGTCGGTCGTAGTAGCGTTCGGCTTCCGCATACGAGGGACAGAAAACCAGTGTGTTGCCGGGCGTCATCCGGATCACCTCCGCGAGCGTCTCCCCCACCGTGGCCTGCGTCTCGGGGTCGTCGCGCTCGCTCGCGAAGAGCGCCGGCCCCTCGACGGCGTAGGTTCGTCGGCGCTCCTCGGGGTAGGCCAGTCCGTAAGCCATCGTCACCGGGTCCGAGAGGCCGAGCACGTCCTCGACCACGTCGAACGGGCGGAGGGTCGCGCTCATCAACACGCTCGCGGCCACCTCGTCGAACAGCCCTTCGGTCACTTCCCGCGGGATGCACGTGTACAGCTCCGCCCGGCCGTACACCTCGTCGGTTCCCGCGTCCCGCCGCACCGCGGCCATCGGGTGTCGCCCCAGGTCCGCGCCGTGTCCCATCCAGTCGGCGATGAACCCGGCCGCCTGCAGGGTCGCGGACTCGGTTCGGGTCGTCGTCTCGCCCCGCCGATAGGCCTCCTCGTACGCCTCGTCGAGCGCCTCACCGACCTGCAGGGCGAGGTCGATTTCGGCGTCGATGCCGCTCCCCTCGTAGGCGTCGAGGAAGGCAAGCGTCAGGTCGTCCCGTCGGTCCTCGTTGTCGATGGCGAGGTCGTGCCAGTCGTCGCCGACCTGTTCGCGCTCGCCGAACCCGAGGGCGTCGTCGACGGCCGTCTCCAGCCCAGACAGGAACGCCAGAATCACGTTTTTCGCCCGCCCCGCCCGCGAGTCGTCGGACTCGTCGAGTTCGGCGAGCGCCCCCGAAAGCGTCCGCGCCGAGAGCGTCCGCGTGGCGTGGTCCCGCGCTGCCGACTCGACGTTGTGGGCCTCGTCGAACACCGTGATCACCTCGGCGGGGTCGCGGTCCAGCCACCGGAAGAAGTGTTCGCGGATCGTCGGATCGAGCAGGTGGTGGTAGTTACAGACCGCGAGATCGACCCCCTCCATCCCCTCCTTGAGCAGTTCGTAGCCACAGAGGCCGCGCTCGTCGGCGTAGGCGTAGATCTCTTCGGGCGTGCGCACGTCCTCGAACAGCCAGTCGTGGAAGGCGTCGGTGTCGCGGGTGAGGTTGGCGCGGTAATGCTCGCACGTGTTCGCGGCTTCGAGTTCCTCGATCTCCTCGTCGAGCGCTTCGAGTTCGTCCATCACGGCCGCGCGGGCCTCACCGGCCTCGCCGTTCCCGTCGCGCACGTCGTCGAGGAGCGCCTCGCTCCGGTCGGCGAGTTCCTGCCGGTCGGCCTGTGCCTCGACGAGCGACCGGGTGGTCTCCTTGAGGCTTCGACACTCCTCGTAGCCCACGTCGATGTGGCACATCGAGGCCTTGCCCTTGAACACCACCGCTCGAATCCGTTCTTGCTCCCTGATGGCGCGCGCGTCCTCGACGAACTGCCGCATCTGCTGGTGGACGTTTGTCGTGATGACGACCGTCCGGTCGTGCTCGCGGGCGTGCGCGAGCGCCGGCACGAGCGCCGAGAGCGTCTTGCCCGTCCCCGGGGCGCCCTCCATGAGCACGTCCTGTCCGCGTTCGAGGGCGTTGGCGATGCGGTCCATCGCCTCGCGCTGGTTCGGATACGGATCGTCGTATGGGAAGAACCGCTCGTACCCCGCCGTGTCTGCCACGGCGGCTCTTACGCGTGCCGGGATTAAAACCCTCGCCGGTCAGCGTCGGTCCGCCGTCACGGCGTAGACGCCCCCGAGCACCGCCCCGTACACGGCGTGCCACAGGAGCGACGGCGGCGCGAAGTTGGGGAACGGCGGCGACGCCGGCGAGCCGACGACGCTCAGCCACACGGGCATCAGGAGCGCCGCGAGCCCGACCCACGTCACGACGCCCCACCCGATCCCGAGGCCGACGCGTTTGCCCGCCGATTCGATGCCGGACGCGCCGACGAGCGCCGCGAACGCCACGCCGAGGACCGCGCCGTGGGAGACGTGGACGGCCATCCCGACGCCCGGATTCGGTGGCGGCGCCAGCCCGTACAGGGAGGGTATCGCCACCGCCAGCACCGGCGGGTTCATCCCAAGGACGAGGCCGCCCATGACCAGCGCCCCGGCGATGCCGCCGAGGACGCCGGCCTGCCAGTTGCCGCTCAGTTCGCCGGTCCCGTCGACCGTTTCTGTCGTCGTCGACATGGCCGAGACCAGTCCCTCAGACGACATTTCCGTTCGGGGGTCGGACGTGGCCGGCACACGGCGCCGGAACGGTAATCCGTGCAGTCGGTCCCCGTACAAATCGGTTCGTGGGTCGTGCGATAGTGACACACGGACGACGCGCGCCGCCGACCCCGCCTACGCCAGCAGTTCGACCAGCAGTCCGGCCTGGGCGTGGAGGCGGTTCTCGGCCTGTTGCCAGACGACCGATCGGTCGCTCTCGACCACTTCGTCGGTGATCTCCTCGCCGCGGTGGGCGGGCAGACAGTGCATCACGTCGGCGTCGCTCCCCGCCAGCAAGTCGGCGTTCACTTGGTAGCCCTCGAACGCCTGCAGTTTCTCCTCGCGTTCGTCCTCTTCGCCCATGGACACCCACACGTCGGTGTAGACCACGTCGGCGCCGTCGACGGCGTCGGCGGGTTCGTCGACGCGTTGCGGCGTCGAGCCGAGTTCGGCCGCCCGTCCCAGTACGTCCTCGTCGATGCCGTACTCGGGGGGCGTGGCGACGACGAGGTCGAGATCGGCCAGTGCCGCCCCGAGGACGAACGACTGCGCGACGTTGTTGCCGTCGCCCACCCACGCGACGGTCACGTCGTCGAAGCCGCCGAACCGCTCCCGGATGGTCAGCAGATCCGCGAGCGTCTGGCAGGGGTGGGCGTCGTCGGTCAGCCCGTTGATGACCGGCACGTCCGCGTATTCGGCGAGTTCCTCGGCGTCCGCGTGGTCGAATAGCCGCGCCATGATGGCGTCGGTGTACCCCGCGAGTGCGCGGGCGGTGTCCTTGACGGGTTCGCCGCTCCCGAGGTGGATGTCGTCGGGACCCAGGAAGATGGCGTGGCCGCCGAGCCGCGTCATGGCCGTCTCGAACGACGTTCTCGTGCGCGTGCTCGGCTTCTCGAACACCATGGCGAGCGTCTGCCGGTCGAGGTCCGTGTCGTCTTCGCCGGCCTTGATGGCCGCCGCACGATCCAACACCGTCTCCAGATCCTCGGCCGTGAGGTCGTCCACGTCGAGGAGGTCGGTCGTTCCGATCATGGCTGTAAACGTTTGCAGGCGTCGATCAACACCTCGACGGAGCGGTCGTACTCCGCCAGCGGGAGGTGTTCGTTCGGCGCGTGGTCGAGGTCCGAATCGCCCGGGCCGTAGGTGATCATCGGGCAGTCCCAGGCGGACGCGAAGACGTTCATGTCGGCGGTGCCCGTCTTCCGGAGGAGCCGCGGGTCGCCCCCGGCACCCCGGATGGCGGCGCGGAACGCCCGCGCCACGTCGGTCCGCGGGCTCTGCATCACCGGTGGAACCCGATCGTACCAGTGGACGGTCCCCGTGTCGAGGCGGCCGTCCGCCTTCTCGCGCACGTCATCGACGGTGTACTCCGGCGGGACGCGGAACTGCACCTCCATCGTCGCCTCGACGGAGAGGCCGTCCTCACTCGGGCCGCCCTCGAACACCGTCGGCTTGCAGGTGACACGCTCGAAGACGGGGAGATACTCGTCGGGATCGAACTCGTCTTCCACGCTCTCCCACCAGTCCATCGCGTCCTGAATCGCGTTGTTCTCCGGCCGAGAGGTGTGGCCCGACTCGCTGGTGGCGACGTACGTGCCCGCCAGGAGCCCCCGGTAGCCGAGCGTGATGCCCGTCCACCCGCTCGGCTCGCCGTTGATTAGGGCGTCGGGCTCCGGGCGCTCGCTCTCGATGACGTGCCGGGAGCCACGGGAGTCGACTTCCTCGCCGACGACGCCCAGAAAGCTCACGCCCGTCTCCACCGCGGCGACGGCCATCGCCGCCAGCGGCCCGGTCGCGTCGACGCTTCCGCGCCCCCAGAGGGTCCGGCCGTCGTCGCCCTCCCGGATCTCCACCGGGATGTCGCCCGGCACCGTGTCGATGTGGGAGGTGAGGAGGACCGAATCGTCCGCCGGCGCGTGGACGTTCCCCACCTCGTCGACCCACACCTCGCGGTCGTGAGCCTCGAAGAAGTCGACGAGGCGCTGGGCCGCCTCGGCCTCCTCGCCCGACGGTGAGGGCGTGGCGACGAGGTCGACCAGCAGACGCTGAGCGTCTGTCAACTCCGCGTCGGCCACGTCGAGTTCCGCCTCGCTCGCCGTCATCCCAGCACTGCCTCCAGTGACTCGACGAACTGGTCGGCGTGTTCCTCGCCGATGGTCAGCGGCGGGAGCAGGCGCAGGACGGTCCGTCCGGCGGGGAGAGCGAGAATCTGCTCGTTCAGCGCCAGATCGCGCAGCAGCCGGTTCGACCCCCGCTTCACTTCGAGGCCGATCATCAGTCCCTGCCCCCGTACGTCACGGATCGGCAGGTCGGCGTCCTCGACGCTCTCCATCAGGTAACGCCCCACGTCCGCCGCCTGCGTCGGCAGGTCCTCCTCGACGACCACGTCGAGGGTGGCGTTGGCGGCCGCACAGACGACCGGCCCGCCGCTGAACGTCGACCCGTGTTCCGGGTCGGCGTCGGCGATCCAGTCCGCACAGACCGTCGCGCCCAGGGGGAGGCCGCTGGCGATCCCTTTCGCCGTCGTGAGGATGTCCGGCTCCACCTCGGAGCGTTCACAGGCCCAGAGCGTCCCCGTCCGCCCCACGCCGGTCTGAATCTCGTCGAAGACGAGGGCGGCGCCCGCCGCCTCGGTCACCTCGCGTGCGCGGCGTAGATACGTCGCGTCCGCGGAGTGGATGCCGCCCTCGCCCTGGATGGGTTCGAGGAACACGGCGGCCGTCTCCTCGTCGACCGTCTCGGCGAGTTCGTCGCCGTCGCCGTAAGAGACGAATTCGATACCGTCGACGAGCGGCTCGAACGGCTTCTTGTACTTGTCCTTCCAGGTCATCGAGAGGGCGCCGAGGGTGCGGCCGTGGAAGCCACGGCGGGTGGCGACGATTTTCCCTCGCCCCGTTGCGTTGCGGGCGAACTTCATCGCCGCCTCGTTCGCTTCGGTCCCCGAGTTACAGAGCCAGACGTTGTCGAGGCCCGGCGGCGAAACCGTCGCCAGTTTCTCGTACAGTTCCGTCCGCGCCTCGACGGGATAGGACGCCTGCACGTACATGAGCTCCTCGACCTGTGCCTTCACCGCGTCGACGACCTGCGGGTGGCAGTGGCCGACGGGCGTGACGGCGTAACTCGCGCCGAAGTCCAGATACTCGGTGCCGTCGTCGGCGTAGAGGTAGGCCCCCTCACCGCGTTCGATGCCGATCGGTTTCTCCGAGAAGACGAATCCGCTCATGTGTCCTCCAGGGCACTCTGATGAATGTGTGTACCGCTTTCGCCCAGTGCTGCCGTGACGGGCGCGTCGGCGTTGGCGTCGGCGACGACGACTTCGCTCGCGCCGCGCTCCAGGGCCTCCGTCGCGGCCATCACCTTCTTCGTCATGAACCCCTCCGCGGCGTCGGTCAGGGCGTCGTACTCCGCGGGGGAGGTCACCGACTCGATCAGCGTCTCGGGGTCGTCCGGGTCGGCGTAGACGCCCGCTACGTCGGTCAGGACGACGAGCGTCGCGCCGAGGGCCCCCGCCACCGCGGCGGCCGCACGGTCCGCGTCCGTGTTGACGGGCACGCCGTCGTCGGCCAGCATCGGCGGCCCCGCGACGGGCGTGTAGCCGTCTTCCAGCAGCGTCTCCAGCAACTCGGCGTTCACCGACTCGATTTTCCCCGAGTGGTCGCCGCGCTTGATCTTCTTCTTGCCGTCCTCCACCACGCGAACGGCGGACTTTCGTGCCCCCGTGATGAGGCCGCCGTCGACGCCCGAGAGGCCGACGGCGTCGACGCCCGCCTCGCGGAAGGTGGCGACGAGGTCGGTGTTCACACGGCCCATCGCCATCGTGAACGCCTCCATCGTCGCCTCGTCGGTGAACCGTCCGACGACACCGCCCGGCGTCTCGACGTACGTCGGTTCGATGCCGAGTCGATCCAGTAGGTCGTCGACGGCGGTGGAGCCGCCGTGGACGACGGCGACGGGTTCGTCCGCGGCCACCAGGTCGGCGATGTCCGCCACGGCGCCCGCCGGATCGACCGCCTTCGCGCCGCCGATTTTGACCACGACCGTCATGTTACGGCGCCCCCACCGGATGCAGGCCCTGGAACTCCAGCCCTGCCGTCTCCTCGATGCCGAGCGCGACGTTCGCGGCGTGGACCGCCTGTCCTGCCGAGCCTTTCATCATGTTGTCGATAGCCGAGAACACGACCAGTCGCTTGTTTCCGGGGTCGAGTTCGAACCCGACTTCGCCGTAGTTGGTGCCCGCGACGGCTTTGGGTTCGGGGTAGCGGTAGACGCCGCCGCCGCCCGCGACGGTGCGCATGAAGGGTTCGTCGCCGTAGCTGTCGCGGTAGGCGCCCCAGAGCTCCTTCTTTTTGACCGGCCCGTCCGGGAAGACGTGACAGGTCGCGGCGGCGCCGCGGGTCATGTCCACCGCGTGGACGGTGAAGGAGACGGAGAGGCCGAGGAACTCCTCGATTTCCGCTTCGTGGCGGTGGCTCGTCGGGGCGTACGGGCGGACGATACCCGAGCGCTCGGGGTGCGAGGAGGCCGCGCCGCCGCCAGCGCCGCCCTCGGAGGAGCCCACCTTCACGTCGACGACCACCTGTTCGTCGCCGGAGAGGACCCCGGCGTCGAAGAGGGGTTTGAGCCCCAACATGGTCGCCGTCGCGTTACAGCCGCCGGAGGCGATCAAGTCGGCGCCGGCGAGGTTGTCGCGGTTGAGTTCCGGGAGCGCGTACTCCGCCTCCGCGAGCAGTTCGGGTCGCTCGTGGCCGTCGTACCACTCGTCGTACTGCTTCTCGCTCCCCAGCCGGAAGTCGGCGCTCAGGTCGACCACCGTGTCCGCGGCGTCCTGGAAGTCGTCGATGCGCTCCATCGAGACGCCGTGGGGCGTCGCCGCGAAGAGCACGTCCACGGATTCGAGGTCCTGCGGTGAGGTAAAACGGAGGTCCATACCGCGGAGGTTCGGATGCTGGTGCCCCACCGTCTTGCGCTCGTAGCTCCGACTCGTCGCCTGGGCCACCGCGAACTCGGGGTGGCCGTCGAGCAGGCGGAGGAGTTCGCCGCCGGCGAAGCCGCTGGCGCCGACGACGCTGGCGGTGTAGGTCATACCGTCGCCTCCTGTGCGGCCTTCTCTTCCAGCCAGTCCACGATCGCGGCGGGCACGTCGAAGTCGACACAGGAGTCGAGCGCCTTGAACTCCACCGTGTGGTTCACCTCGTGGACGGTGTACGAATCCCCGGTCTCCATCAGGTCGACGCCCAAGAGGCCGCCGCCGACGGCGTCGGAGGCGCGTTTCACCAGGTCGGCCACCTCGTCGTCCACCTCGAACTCGTCGACTTCACCGCCCTTCGCGGCGTTGGTGAGCCAGTGGTCCGAGCTTCGGGTCATGGCGGCGACGGGCTCGCCGTCGGTGGCGACGACGCGGATGTCGCGGCCGGGCTTCTCGACGAACTCCTGGATGTAGAACACCTTGTGCTCGTAGTGGCCGAGGGTGGCCTTGTGTTCGAGAATCGCCTCGGCAGCGCTCCGGGAGTCGACCTTGGCCATCAGGCGCCCCCACGAGCCGATGACGGGTTTGAGGACGCAGGGGTAGCCGAAGGCCTCGATGGATTCGAGGGCGCTGTCGGTGGTGAAGGCCACGTCGGTGTTCGGCGTGGGCACCCCCGCCGCTTCGAGGACGAGGCTGTTTTTCACCTTGTCGGCACAGAGTTCGGCGGTGTCGGCCGCGTTGACGACGGGGACGCCGTAGGCGTCGAGAAAGCGCGTCACGTACTTGCTCCGACTGGTCGCCAGACAGCGATCGACCGCGATGTCGACGTCGTCGAACGCGTCGGGTGTCTCGCTGATATTGAACCGCTCTTTCCGTACGTCGATTTTCGTCACCTCGTGGTCGCGGTCGCGAAGCTCCGAGAGGAGGAGCTTCTCGTCGCGCCTGATCCGCGAGTAGCAGAGTCCGACGTGCACGGCTACTCCTCCTCTTTGGCCTTCGCGAGCACCTTCGCCGCGAGGCGCTCCTGGAAGCCGTGGTACTTCGCGACGCCCGTCGCGTCGGCCTGCGTGATCGACCCCACGTCCTCCGTGTTGAAGGAGGCGAAGGCCTCGTCGTAGACGGCGTACTCGCTGTCGCGGCCGACCGGGCGGGCCTGCCCGCCCTCGAACCGGATCGTAACGGTGCCGGTGACGCGGGTCTGGGTGGCGTCGATGAAGCCCTCCAGCGCCCCCATCAGCGGCGCGTCGACCAGACCCTCGTAGCCCTTCTGGGACCACTCGTCGTCGACGAGCTTCTTGAAGTCGCGCTCCTCCTTGGTCAAGACGAGCGACTCCAGCGTCTCGTGGGCGTTGAGCAGCGTCGTCGCCGCCGGATGCTCGTAGTTCTCGCGCACCTTCAGCCCGAGCATCCGGTCTTCCATCATGTCCGTGCGCCCGACGCCGTACTTCCCGGCCACCTCGTTGAGGTGTTCGATCAGGGCGACCGGCTCCATCTCCTCGCCGTCGACAGCGGTGGGATACCCGTTCTCGAACGTGAGTTCGATCTCCTCACGGTCGCCCGACGGGGCGCGCGTCCAGTCGTAGATTTCCTCGCCGGGGACGTGCCCGGGCTGTTCGAGGTCGCCGCCCTCGATGGACCGACTCCAGAGGTTCGTGTCGATGCTCCAGACGCCCTCGTTGCCGCCCTCGACGGGCAGGTCCTTCTCGGCGGCGTACTCGATCTCCCACTCGCGGGTCAGGCCGAGTTCGCGCACGGGCGCGATGACCTCGAGATCGGAGGCGCGCCAGACGGCCTCGAAGCGGAGCTGGTCGTTGCCCTTCCCGGTGCACCCGTGCGCAACGGCGTCGCAGTCGTGTTCTTTCGCCACGTCGAGGATGGCCTCGGCGATGACCGGCCGCGCCAGCGCCGTCCCGAGCGGGTAGCCCTGATACGTCGCGTTCGCGCGCACGGAGTCCATACACAGCGCCGCGAACTCCGCTTTCGCGTCCACGACGTGGTGTTCCAGATCGAGCGCTTCGGCCGTCTCCGCCGCCTCCGCGAACTCCTCGGCGGGCTGTCCAACGTCGACCGTGACGCCGACGACCTCGTCGTACCCCCACTCCTCTTCGAGTAGTGGGACGCATACTGTCGTGTCGAGGCCGCCGGAGAACGCGAGTGCCACACGTGTCATTACCGACTTCTCGACCCCTTATGAACTTAAATTCTGCGTTTTTGTAATTGAAATAAAATGCGAAACGAGACGCTCACGGAAGATCGCTGGTGAATCGACGCACCGGGAGAGTGAGAGAAAGGTGGGCCTAACGGCCCAGTCGTCGCGGTCGTCGGACCGCGGGCGAGAGGCGGACGTGTTCGGACGAGAGCGCCGATGTCCGGTCCATTGTCGCTAGAAATCGCGGCTCGCTACTAATATCTTGCGAACGGGCGCCGGATGCGGCCGCTCGCTTCGCTTTTTCCCCGGCCACCGGGTGGAACATTAATCACCCGGTGGTTACTCGCCCGGCCCGGCGCCGATCAGATACACCGTGCCGACGTGTCTCTATCGCCTCTCGCAGCGCGTCGCCGCCCATGATCAGTTTCGACACAGATTGCGTTCATATCGTGCACGTGAGTGCGAGTCTACGAATCAAACTGCAACACATGTCTCTGTTCTCACGATGTCCTATCGACTCTTAGAAATATCGTCGGATTGACATCCTCCTCCGCGTGAACGCGGAGGAATCCCACGGCACCGCGCCGCTGGATTGGGATATTAGGGTTTGCAGTCTACCACTTGTTCCCTCGGTTGGAATCCGCTGGACAAGTCGTGAAGGTAGACTCCGGGCTGTGCCAACCAGCCGGTACTCCTATCCCCACCCAAATTGGGTGCAGACTCAGAGTTACTTTCATCGTTGATGTCGAGACGGATGTTCTCCGCCCCGTTCACGTCAGCGTTGAACGCCGCATCACACGTCTCGCAGACGTATAGACCACGCTCAACACGCTGACTGTCGTCTTTCCTACCGCAAACACAACACGTCTTGCTCGTGTCGCTCTCGGATACTTCCACGACTTCGATGCCCTTGACTTTCGCCTTATATTCGAGGATGTTCGAGAACCGGTCGAATGCCCACCCGTGCAAGTCGAGGTTGCCGTGCTTCCCCCAGTTCTTTGACTCGCCGTTCTCGTCTTCTCGAACACCAGCAAGTTCCCCGAAGTTGATTCGACCCACTTCTTGCTCGACACATCGTTCAACGATGTGTTTGGCTAAGGAGTGGAAGAAGTGGGTTCGACGCTCCGACCACTTCGAGTGCAATCGAGTGGCTTCTTGGCCGTCTGAATCGTCACACTTTGCGATTTCTTTCGGGAAGTAGTACCCGTCCTGTTTCAGACGGTTGCCGGGGTACAAGTCGGCTTCCTCGGTACTGTACGCGACAGCGGCGAAGTTGCGGATACCAAGGTCGATACCCGCCGTCTCGTCACCGGGAGAGTCGGGCGTCTCCACTTCGTGCTTACACACTAAGTGCAGTTCCCAGCGCCCTTTCGCCTTGTCGTAGACGGCCCTGACTTGTTGCAGGTTCTCGACGGTAACTCCGGGGCGCGTTTCGTATTCAACAAGGATGTATTCCCATGCTCGGGGGTGGTCCTTGTGATTCGCTCCTTTAGAGAGGCGCACTCGCCCGTTGTTGGTATCGTGACGAATGCCTTTCTGCTTCCACGTCACCGTGCTACGCGGGTGTTCTTCGTGGACACGGTGGCCTTCTGAGTCGTAGTAGTTTTTCTTGCGGTAGCCGGGCGGATTTGCACGATCATCAGACTTCCTCGTTTCGTACCACGAGTTGAAGGCTTCAGCGAGTTCCTCCAGAACGCGCTGACTGGACTGACTGTGCAGTCCTTTGTACTTGTTGTGAGTCTTCAACTCGCTCTTCAAGTCCGAATCGTCGGGGATCTCGCCCGTCTCATCCCACACTTGGCGGGAATAATACGGGTCCGGTGTCCGGACGCTCGACCGAACGCACACCCGGTCTATCCGGCCACGCGCAACACGAGCCAGATCCCCAGACACGCTGCTGGCGGGATGGTGAGATTGTCGTCGAGGACGTACCCCCGCACGACGGGTGTGAACCCGTCGGCGACGGTGGCGCCGCCTCCACCAACCGCCGCGGCAGCGAGCGCTACGGGAAGCGGGACCGAGCCGACGAAAACGAGGACGCCCGCCGCGAACGAGAAACAGACGGCGAACATGACCGCGATGACGCCGGCGCGTTTCGCCCGCCCCGCCTCGTTCGAGCCCAGGAGACCGCTGATCGGGTCGCCGAGCGTCAGCATCAGCATACCCGGCACGGCGACGAGCGGCTCGAACACGAGCGCGACACCCGTCATGCTGAACATGTAGAGGGCGTAGCCGGCGACGTTGTCCCGTTCGTACTCTCGTGTGAGCGTCTCGTAGATGGCCCAGTTGAGGCCGACGCCGAGTCGGATCGTCTCCAGCCCCGCCGCGACACCGGCGCCGACGAGCAGGAGCCAGCCGAGCGTCGGCCAGTCGACGAAATCCAACAGATAAAGCGCCGGAAAGCCGACGCCACTGGCGTGGACGGCTCGCCGCCGGAGTTCTGCCATGTTACGCGCGCGTCACGTCGGTGTCGACTCGCTCGTACCTGTCGAGGAGGGCGTCGAACGTCCCCCGCCCGTCGAGGATGGTGCCCAGTTCCGCCGCCAGATCGGTGGTGGGGACCCGCACCTGTGCGGTCGTGTCCCGGTCTCGGACCGTCACGGTCTCCGGCTCGTCCTCGACGCTCTCGTGGTCCACCGTCACCGACAGCGGCGTCCCCACCTCGTCCTGGCGGCGGTAGCGCCGCCCGATGTTTCCGGAGTCGTCGTGCGTGACCGACAGCCCCGCGTCGCGCAGGTCGGCGACCACCTCGTCGGCCAGCCGTTCGAGCGCCGCGTCGCCCACCAACGGGAAGACGGCCACGTCCGTCGGCGCCACCTCGGGCGCGAGCGAGAGGTACGTCCGCTCCTCGCCGTCGATCACGTCGCTGTCGTACGCGTGTGCGATCAGCGTGTACACCGTCCGGTCGACGCCGAAGGACGGTTCGACCACGTGCGGTGTGACGTGTTCGCCGGCCTCCGTCTGCTCCTCGATCCGGAAGTTCGCCACGTCGCTGTCGACGGTCACGGTCTCGCCGTCCACCTCGACGGCCACCTCGTCACCGTCGAACGCGTCGGGGTCGCGCGCCGCGAGATCGCGCAAGGCGTCGGCCACGTCGCCCGCACGCCCGCCGAACTCGGGGCCGAGGACGCTCATATCGGGATCGACGATTGCCCGTTCGACCGTGCGGGGGTCGTCGTACTGCTCGAAGACGGTGAAGTCGTCGTCGCCGTGTTTGGCGTGCTTCGAGAGGTCGTAGTTGCCGCGGTAGGCGAAGCCGGCGATTTCGATCCAGTCTCCCACGGTGGGATCGTCGCTCGCTGCGCCGCTCACTTCGCTCTCGGCGTCCCAGCAGTCCGCCGCGTAGTGGGCGCGCTCGCCCGGGAGATGCTGACGGAACCGGAACCGGTCGCCGTCGACGCCGATCCGGTCGTACCACTCGCGGGCGACGCCGAGGTAGTAGGCCACCCAGTCGCTCGTGACGATCCCTTCGTCGACCGCCTCGCGGACCGTGGCCTCGACGTAGCCGCCCGCTGGGTCCTCCTGTTCGTCGGCGGGGTAGAGGCGGAGCGACACGTCCGCCACTCGATCGAGCGGCGGTTCGTCCGTGTCTGGATTAACGAACTGTTCCAGCTCCGCCTGTGTGAACTCACGCGTGCGCACGAGTCCCTTCCGGGGGCTGATCTCGTTGCGGTAGGCACGGCCGATCTGCGTGACGCCAAAGGGCAACTGGTTGCGGGCGTACTCCTTCAGCCGAGGGAACTCCACGAAGATGCCCTGTGCCGTCTCCGGTCGGAGGTACCCCGACTGGCCGGAGCCGGGACCGATCGTCGTCTCGAACATGAGGTTGAACTCCTCGACCGATCGACCGGCGAGCGGCGCCCCACACGACGGACAGGCGATTTCGTACTCGGCCACGAGTTCCTCCACTTCGGGGATGGGGAGGCTCTCGGCCTCCTCGATGTCGCTCGCGTCCTCGATCAGGTGGTCGGCGCGGTGGCTCTCGCCACACTCGCCACACTCGACCAGCATGTCGTCGAAGCCGTCGAGATGCCCCGACGCCTCGAACACGGCCTCGGGCGCGATGGTCGGCGCCTCGATTTCGTCGTTGCCTTCGCGGACGGTGAAGCGGTTGCGCCACGCCGTCTCGACGTTGCGCTTCAGTGCCGCGCCCTCGGGACCGAAGGTGTAGAACCCGGCGACACCGCCGTACGCTTCGTTCGCGCCGAAAAAGAAGCCGCGGCGCTTCGCGAGTTCGGTGATGGCGCGTGCGTCACTCATCTACACGCCCCGTAACAGGTCCACGTCGCGGACGATGCCGGTGAGCGAGCCGCCGTCGATCAGCGGGACCTGTTCGATATCGTTCGAGAGCAGCAGTCGAGCGACCTCCTGGGCCGTCTTCCGACCGGAGACCGTCACCATATCGTCGGTCATGAAGGTCTCGACCGGTTCGCGCGGAATTTCGACGTTGCGGGTCGGGAAGTAGCGGTTGCCGACCGCCTTGATTCCCTCCCACATCCACTCGTCGTCCTCGTTGGCGATGCTCTCGCCGGTGTCGTCCTCGCCTTCGACGACGCGGGCCACCTCGATGATGTCGACTTCGGTGAGCATCCCCGTCATCTCGCCCTCGTCGTCGAGGACGACCGCGTACGGCACGTTCGCGTAGTGAATCTCGCGTTCGGCGACCGTCAGCGGCGTCCCCTGATGAGTGGTGTTCACGGCCGCCGTCGCCAGCGACCCGACCGGCGTCTCGCCGTCTACGTCGCCCCGTGCGATAGCCCGCACCACGTCGGTCACGGTGAGGATGCCTTCGAGACCGTCGTCGACGACCGGCACGCGCCGGGCGTCCTCAGCGAGCATCAGCTTCGCGATGTCGACGAGGTCGGTGTCCGCCGTCGTCGTCGGTACGTCCCGCATCAGGAGCGCGAGTTGGTCTTCGTCCGGGTTCTCGATGAGATCGTCCCGTGAGACGAGGCCGCGGTACGCCTCCCCGTTCTCGGTCTGCTTGACGACGGGGATCGACGAGAAGCCCCGCTTCTGTAGATACTCGAGGGCGTCGTCCCGGGTTCCCGGGAGAGAGACGGTGACGACGTCCGCGCGGGGCGTCATCGCGTCGGCTACGTGCATGTCCCCCGTTCCGCCGTCCACCCTCTAATACTCTGCGAAGGCCACGCCGATGCCACTGTTCCCACGGATCGTATCGACGTATTTATATTCGGGTGTGACTATCTAACACACATGGCGCCCGATGTGACGGCTGTGGGGGGACAGGGTTCGGATGTCATGGCTTCGGTGGATGACGAGACTGGGGCCCCGGAGTTCATCATCGCCGACGTTTCTCGTGACGATGCCTGGATGTCGATCCAGCTCCGGGACGCGCCCGGCCTCGACGACTGGCGATAACACCCGTCGCCCTCATACCTGTACTGACGACGATCCGCGGGCTTTATTCGCGATACCCACGGACTGCGTGGTATGCCGAGCGACGCCCCCGGGAACGTCCTCTTCGTCGTCATGGACACAGTTCGGGCGGACCACCTCACTCCGTACGGCTACGGCCGGCCGACCACCCCCGGTCTCGCCGATTTCGCTGACGAGGCGACCGTCTTCGAAGAGGCAGTCGCTCCCGCGCCGTGGACGCTCCCCGTCCACGCCTCGCTCTTTACCGGTCTCTACCCCAGTCAACACGGCGCCAACCAAGAGAATCCGTATCTGGAGAGTGCCACCACCCTCGCCCAGACGCTCTCGGCGACCGGCTACGACACCGCGTGTTACTCCTCGAACGCCTGGATCACGCCCTACACCCACCTCACCGACGGCTTCGACGATCAGGACAACTTCTTCGAGGTGATGCCCGGCGACCTGCTCTCCGGTCCGCTCGCCCGCGCGTGGAAGACGATGAACGACAACGACCGTCTGCGGGCCATCGCGGACAAACTCGTCTCCCTCGGCAACGTCGCTCACGAGTACTTCGCCGGCGGCGAGGGCGCCGACTCCAAGACGCCCGCTGTCGTCGACCGGACCAAGGCGTTCGTCGAGGACGCCGACGACTGGTTCGCGTTCATCAACCTGATGGACGCGCACCTCCCGTACCACCCGCCCGACGAGTTCGTCGACGAGTTCGCGCCCGGCGTCGACTCCACGGCCGTCTGCCAGAACTCGAAAGAGTACAACTCGGGCGCGCGCGACATCGACGACGACGAGTGGGAGGCGATTCGCGGCCTCTACGACGCCGAAATTGCCCACATCGACGCCCAACTCACCCGCCTGTTCGACTGGCTCAAGGCGGAAGGCGAGTGGGAGGACACGACGGTCGTCGTCTGCGCCGACCACGGCGAACTCCACGGCGAACACGACCTGTACGGCCACGAGTTCTGTCTCTACGACCCGCTGGTGAACGTCCCACTCATGGTCAAACACCCCGACCTCTCCGCCGATCGACGTTCGGACACCGTCGAACTCGTCGACCTGTACCACACCGTCCTCGACGCCGTAGACGTGACGGGTGGCGACCCGGCCGCACCGGGTGACACCGCGATCGCTCGCGATCCGACCCGCTCGCTCCTCTCGGCCGACTACCGTGCGTTCGACGGTGTCGCCGACCCCGACCCTGGACAGGCCGCGGCCCCCGACGGCGCCTACGGCTTCGTCGAGTACTCCCGGCCCGTGGTCGAACTCAAGCAACTGGAGGAGAAGGCGGCCGCGGCGGGTATCGACCTGTCCGAGGACTCCCGGTTCTACTCGCGGATGCGCGCTGCCCGCCGTCCCGACGCCAAGTACGTCCGCATCGACTGCATCGAGGACGAGGCCTATCGCCTCGACGAAGACCCTGCCGAGACGACGAATCTCGCTGACGGCGACGACGAGGCTATCGCGGAGACCGACCGTGTCCTCGCCGACTTCGAGACCCGCATCGGCGGCGCGTGGACCGGCGCCGCCGACGCCGACGTGACCGACGACACCGTCGCCGATATGGACGACGAGGCGCAGGAACGCCTCCGCGATCTCGGCTATCTGGAGTAGCGCACGCTTTTTCGTGTTGGACGACTAGCACCTCGTATGGAGCCAAACGTCGGCGGCACCGACCGTACCGTCCGGGTGGTTCTCGGCGCCCTCGCCCTGCTCTCCTCGATGGCCGTGGTCGTCTACGGCGGGGCCCTCCGGATCGTCGTCGCGGCCGCGCTGCTCGTCTTCGCCGCGCTCATGTTCGTCACCGTCGGCGTCCGGCGGTGCCCCGTCAACACCGCGCTCGGGTGGAACACCTGCCGGAGCCGCAAGTAGTCGCTCCTCACCGTCGGTTCGACCCGTCGCTCCGGCGAACGGCGACGAGGAGGCTGGCCAGAACCCCGACGACCACGGGCCCCGTCGATACCGTTCCGTCCCCGTTCGTCACTCCCCGTCCGTCACCGCCGCCGGCCGTGGTCGTCGCCACGACGGGCCTCGGGGCTGTCGGCGGCGTACACCGCCCGTCCGGTCCCCACTCGTGATTCGTCGCTCATTATCACGACTGCGCCGTTCGACTCCCGTCGAGGGCGTGTACCGTCCCCTCGACGCCGGAGAACGCGAGGTCACCGGCGGCCGCCGAACCAGCGAGGCGCGATGCGGGCGTGAATCGCCACCGCTCCGTGCCGCTCGCCGGGTCGAGGGCGTGAATCCGGTCACGGCCGACGGCGGCGAAGACGGTGGTCGAGGCGTGGACAGTCACCTCGGCTGCTCCGGGCGTGAACGACCACGCGCGCTCGCCGGAGACCGGATCGAGGGCGTAGACGCCCGGCCCGCCGACGAACAGGCGCTCGCTCGTCCGATCGACGTGTGGCCGGAACGCGTCGGCGTCGACCGATAGCGTCCAGCGTGTGCTCCCATCGAGCGGGTTCAGCGCCAGCAGTCGCCCCGCGCGGTCGGCCACGAACACCGCCGTGCTCCCGGCTTCGCGCGCGGTCACCACCCCCGATATCGAGAAGTCCACGTCGCGCCGCCACCGCTCGCGCCCGTCCCCGAGGCCCACGGCGCGCACCGTGCCGTCGTAGCCGACGAACAGCCGCTCGCCCCGGGAGTCGACGGCCGGCCCGTACATCACGGTCGGGCTGTCAATCCGCCAGCGCTCCGCGCCCGTCGTCACGCCGAGCGCCCGGAGGCGCGCCGGTGTCCGCACGAGGAGCGTCTCCCCGCGGACCGCGTGCCCGGTCGCGAGCGCGTCGCCGCTCTCGACGCGCCACCGCTCGTGCCCGTCCTCGGCGGCCAGCGCGTACACGGTCTCCCCGCTCCGCGCCACGTCGTCGTCCCGCGTCCCGACGAACACCGTCCCGTCCGTCGCACCCAAGAGGAAGAATCGTCGTCGCTCGGGCGCGTCGAACCCCCAGACGCGCGTTCCACGCGAGGGGTCGAGCGCGTACAGTTCGGCAGTGTCGCTCGCTCGACGGGTGGTCACGTAGACGCGCGCCTCCGACTCTCCCTCGGCGTATATCGGTTCGGTCACGACTGGGTTCGGGAGCGACACGCGCCACTGCTCGGTTCCGTCCGTCACCCCGAGGGCGTGGAGGGCGTGGCCGCCCTCGCCCGCACCGCCGCCATCGCTGCCGACGTACACCGCCGGGCCGTCGACGCCGGGTGCGAGCGACACGATGTCGAGCGCCTCGTGTGGCGTCTCGTGGCGCCAGCGAACGGGGACGGATTCGCTCGTGGGTGTCGCCGTCGCCGCTCCGCGATCCGTCACGCGCGGCGTCGCGGTTCGCGTCGAGTCGCTCGGCGGATCCGTACAGCCAGCGATCGCCGTCAGTGCGGCGAGGAAAGCTCGTCTGGAGGGCATCGTCCGCTCGTGGCTGACGACGCCCCTCGGTATGTGTGCTTCGCTCGCCGACTACATGAAATCGTCCAGCCGCGACGGTTTGTTCTGGTCGTTCTCGAAGACACTCTCCAGACTCTTCTCCAGCACTTCGAGGCGCTGTTTCGTGTACGGCCGGCAGCCGAACTCGTCGGCTACCTGGATGGCGGTGTCCATGTACTTGTTCACCGACCCCTCGTGGACCGTCAGATTCACGCGCCCGCCACACTCTCGGCAGTCGCCCGAGAGTGGCATCCGCCGGTACGACTCGCCACAGTCGAGACACCGGGTTTCCTGGCGCGAAAAGGCCCGAAGGTTGCCGATCAGGTCGGGCAGGAAGTGATACTCGATGACCCGTTCGGCCACGTCCGTCTCGTCGACCGCGCGGAGTTTGCGCGCGAGATTCAACTGGGCGTCCATCTTCTCTTTCATCGAGCCGAGCGTCTTGTACGCCGAGAGGTCGGGGCCGAGCGCGATGTTCGAGGTGTCGTGTGTGTGATCGAAGCCGTGGTACTCCGTCTCCGTGTCCAGCGAGTCCTCCGCGATCTCGATGGCCACGTCCTCGGGGTCGGCCATCTCCCGGGTCGCCTCGTAGAACTCTAAGGGGTACTCCCGCACCACGTCCATGTTGTGGGCCTCGTCGTCGATTTCCGTGGGGTCGATGCGGGAGGACATGACGAGGGGGGCGTCCATTCGACCACCTCTTTTATCCGGCAAAAATTTCCGGCTAAAGTTGAGGAGCCCATCCATGAGGAGCATGACGCAATCTTCGTCTCCATCGCAGTTCCGCCGCTTCGCCGCGTGGAAGTACGGATGCGCGTACCCAACCGACGCCGAGGTGAACCCCACCACGCGCCCCACCACCGCCGCGGACGTGTGCGGCGCCATTCCGAAGACGAGTTCGCCGACCAGGTCCTGCCGTTCCTCTACCTCGTAGAACGCCGGCAGGTCGTAGAACTCCGTCAGCAGGTCGTCGACGAAGTCCGCGGTCTGCAGGAGGTGTTCGGCCGCGCCGTCCGAGAGCACGATGTCCTGCACCTTGAGTTCGACTAGCTGGTCGTCGAACCGGAGCGGATCGCCGTCGATATCCGTCTCGTACCCCAGTTCACGGAAATCCTCGGCGGTCACGTCCAGCTCCTCGGGACGCACGGCCGTCACCGGCAGGTCCGTCATGTCGTACCGGACCGTCCCGTCTTTGAATGCGCTGACGTCGTGTTTGGCCCGGAGGACGCCCTTCTCCATCGGCTCCGGGGTCTTGTTCGCCGAGGTGAGCCCCTTCACGCCCTTCAGAATCTCGAACGCTGCCTCGCGTTCACCAACCCGGTCGAGGGCCTCCTGATAGCGCTCCCCGAGGTCGATCCGTCGCCACTCGACGCTGGTCACGTCGCGGTCGCAGCGGTCACAGTGGACGCGTCCGGACTCGTCGGGTTCGACCACCTGCTCGCAGGACTCGCACTCGTAGACTGGCTCGGTGTGGGCGCCACAGTCCGGACACTGCGTGCGGTAGGTGATCGACCCACAGTCGCCACACGCCCGTCGCCCGGCCTGCACGTTCACGACGCCCCGGCCCGCGTCGGTGCGGGTTCGGGCCGCACTCCCCACGTCTCGCTGGCTGCCCCCCGCCTCACCGATGGGAAAGAGCGTGTGGACCGCGGGCGAGAGGTCGCGACGCTCCGACTTCTCCGGCCGACCCATCCGGTTGCCGATCCGGGTCGGAGCGCGCTCCCGGACGGTGAAGGGGGCTACCTCGTCGATCGCGTGGATGGCGTTCTCGCCCCCGTCGTACTCGCGGGCGGCCGCGGAGAGATCACCCAGCGTCCACTCCCGGTCCAGATCGGTCGTCACGCCGAGCGACCGGGCGAGCGGGCGCCACTCGGCTATCCGAACCGCTCCGTCGGTCGCGACGTGTTCGACGAGCAGGGTTTCGAGCGTCCGTCGCACGTCGTCAGTCGCTTCGATTCGGAGCGTGTCGGCCGCCGAATCGTCGCTTTCCGGACTCACCTGTCCGACGCCGCCGTCGCCCTCGACGGCGACCACCTCCCCGCTGGCGACGGCGTCGGCGAGTTCGTCGACCGCGTCGACGCTCACGTCGTGCCACAGGTAGGTGTACGCCGGGTGAAGTGGACAGTCGTACTCGGTCACCCACCGGAGCGCGTTCTCGACGCTCGGGTCGTCGAGGTCGACGCGCGGGTCGTCACGGAGCGCCTGCACGTCCGCCCCGCTCGTCTCGAACTCCTGCCGCCACCACTCCACGGTGTAGGAGGCGGGTGCGAGCGGGTGGTTGTTCTCGACGAACTCGCCGTAGTTGACGAGATACTCGCCGAGGTCGAGGATCTCCTCGACGCCGTTGCGGACGGCGAGCGCCTCGGCCGGGTCGTCGATCCGTCGAACCTCGCCGTTCGCGAGGCGGACGGTCGGCCCCTCGATGGTGTCGACGGGCACCACGCCGGCCGCCTTGCCCGGCCGCTCGGTCTTGATCTGTGTCCCCGTCGCGAGGAAGTCGTCGACGAGGTGCATCGTCGCCGGGTGGACGCCAGCGGTGGCGAAGCCGTGATTCCGGGCACGGCCGTAGCGGAGGCGGAAGCCCCCCGATTCGGATGGGTGGCCGAACACCGGCCGCCCGGCGATCAGGTCGCGCAGGAACTTGCCCGACGGGTCGACCCGTGGCGGGCCGGCCGGCGCCTCGGCGTCGTCGGGAGCCTCCTCGCCTTCCGCCTCGCTCTCGTCTCCGCTCTCGTCTTCCGCTTCGCTCTCTCCTTCGTCTTTTCCGATGGTGCCGTCGATGAGATCCTGCAGCCACGGCCACTCCACCTCGTCTAGGTCGCGCGTGTAGCGCTGGATCTTCGGCGCCTTGAGCGCGATGCCCTCCGCGAGGACGAGACACATCCCTCCGCGAGCGGCGTTGGTGTCGATCCGCTCCAGATCCCGGAAGCCGGATACCTCCTCGTCGCCCGTCGCCTCGCCGTCCAGCATGATCGGCATGTGTTCGGCGATGAACTTCGTCTCCTTGTCCTTGGGCGTGTACTGGAGTCCCGTCTCGGCGTCGTAGAGGCCGATCTCCTCGGCGTAGCGCTCGATCTCGTCCTCTCGGGGCTTGAACTCGTCGATGCCGAGCAAGGAGCGGGCGTAGTCGGCGACGAGGACCGACAGTGCCTGTGCCGTGCCACCCGCGGAGCGGATCGGCCCGGCGTAGTAGACGTTGACGAACTCCGTGCCGTCGTCGTTTTCCAGCACTTCGACGCGGTCGATGCCCTCGATGGGAGCCGCGACGACCCCCTCGGTCAGGAGGGCCACAGCCGTCCGGACCGCGCCCTCGATCTTTCCGGCGTTCGTGTCGTAGTCGCCCACCTCACCCTCGACGAAGTCGGTGACGAGCGCCAGCGCCGCCTCCTCGCGGCTCATCTGCCCGTCGAGTTCCCGGACCCGCTCGGCCACACCGTCGATACCGAGGATGTTCTCCACTCGGTCGGCCATGTCGCGCGCGACCGGGATTTCGACCTCGGTCGTCGGATCGGCACCCTGCGCCTTGGCTCGCTCGGCGCGGCCGAGCGCCTCGTCGAGACGTTCCTCCAACCGCTCGAAGTACGCTTCGTCGTCCGGTGTCACGGTTCGGTCGAATCGTCCGTCGGTCGGTCGAACGGCGCCCGCTCCTCGAAGGCGCGGAGGTGGACGGTGCCCTCGACGGCCGTCGCGGCGTTGAGATAGCCGCCGACGGCCTGCCCGCTCGGTCGCGTGAGGACTGCGTGGGGGCGCGCAGCCACCCCGTCGTCGTCGGCGGTGACACCGCCGACGCAGGCCGCCACGGAGAGCGGTTCGTCGAAGCTGACTGCGCGGTGTTCCTCGGTCGCGGGGTCGTAATGCCACACGTCCGCGTCGCTGACCGTCCCGACCCCGGTGAACCACGCCGACGCGACCCCCTCGGCGTCGGCGACGTGCTCGATGGCCTCCCGCCAGTCGTCGCCCGCTTCGATGGCGACGCGGTACTCCGCACTCACGGTGAGTTCACGAGCGTCCATAGACGCGAGACGGACGGGTGTGGATTAAACCTTCCTTCAGCCGCCTCACCGACCGACGCCAGCGCCGTCGCTGGCGCGGGCGAAAAACACCGCGGCGAAGCGCGTTCTCAGAAGGGGGCCTGCGGGCCTTCGTCGCGACCCTCGCCGTCGTCGGTCGTCTCGCCGGGGAACGAGGGCTCCATGCCGCCGCCGTGGCCGCCCTCGCCACCCATCCCTTCCATGCCGGTGTCGGCGTGGACTTTCGTGATTTCGGGAATCTCCTTGACCATCCGGCTCTTGATCGCCTGGATCGTCATCGGGGAGATGCCACAGCCGGAACAGGCGCCACCGAGCTGGATGCTCACTTCGCCCGTCTCGGTGTCGATGTTCTGGATCGCGGCGCTCCCACCGTGCATCTGGATCTGCGGGAAGTTGCGCCGCAGGAAGTTCGTCACGCGCTCGCGGAGATCGTCCTCGCCGTCGGCGTCCTGAGCGTCAGTACTCATGGCCGAGACAAGGGTACCGACGGGCTTAGGCTTTTGGTTCGGTGTCGTCGTCGAGTCCGAACACGGCGCGCAGTTCCGCCTCGATTTCGTCGACGTAGCGGTCGAGTGTCGTCTCCAGCTTCTCCTCGTCCACGACCACCGCAGTCACCCGATCGGTCGGATTCTCCGGGAGTTCCACCCGAAACGCGCCGTCCTCGTAGAACGGCTCGGACTCGTTCAACACCTGCTGGTCGATGGCGTGGACGAGTTCGGAGTCGAAGCGGTCGTTCATCGTCTCGAAGGCGTTCTTGTACGCCCGCTGGAGCTCGGTGAAGTAGTTGGCGTACTTGTCTTCGAACTTCTCGGGGTCGAAGTCGGCCATGGCTGTGCTTGCTCGTCAGCCAGCAAAAGTCGGACGGTTACCCGTCTTCGACCCGAATCTCGTTGACGGTGACATGGAGGAAGGTGACCGGCGCGCTGCTCCCGCCGGTGAGCACCGGTTTCTGGTCCGCGAGCACCGTGTCGTAGTGCACCCACGAGCCGCCGGTCACGTCGCTCACGCCGCCGACGATGCCACCGTACACCGCCGCGTTACCGGTGACGCTGATATCCTGGTTGCCCGGCGCGTAGATGACGCCGTAGAACTGGCTCCCGCCGGTGAGTTTGACTTCGGACTCGCTCGTCCCGTAGAGCCAGATCTGATCGCCCCGGTCGCCGACGCTCTCCCACGTCGACCCGCCGGTGACGGTGTAATCGCCCGTGGCGTAGACGTGCACCTTGTTCGAACCGATCACCTCGATCTGGGCGTTGTTCGTCGTGACATCGCCGTCGACGACCACGTAGATCGGCCCACCCGTCGCGTCGAGGGTGACGACGCCCGACACGTCGAACGAGTCGAGGGAGTAGGTCCCGTTGGTGAGCGTACAGGCGGCGTACGCCCCCCCGCAGTTCCCCGCCTCGATCCGGTCGGCGTCGCTCCCTGCGTTGTCGTTCGACGCCGCCGCGGTGCCGACCCGCGTGTCGACGGTGTGGTCGATGGGTTGCAGGTTCGGCGGACGCAGGTTCCGTGCCACCGCCACCTCGCTCAGATCCGGCTGGGGGCCGTTCTCGACGACGGTGCCGCTCACGCTCGGATAGACGCCGCTGTCCTTGAACGTGCCACCTGCAGTCACATTCCCGCTGATCGTCTGGCCGCTTCCCGGATAGAAGTCGCCGCCGATGTGGGCGTCGCCGCTCAGCGTACTCCCCCCGTTACCCAGGTAGTCCCCGCCCGCGCGCACGTCACCGCTCACGGTGATGCCGCCCTCCGTCTCGACCACCTGGCCGCTGACGATGGCCGGACTGTTCAGCCCGCCGCCGCCACCTAGAAGGAGGTCGCCGTCGGCGATGACTCTCTCGTTCACGGTGACTCCCCCGCCCGAGAGGTCGGCGTCGCCGTCGACGGTCAGCTGTCCCTTCACCTCGATCCCGCCGTTGGCCCTGAACTCGCCGTCGACCCGCATGTCGCCGTAGATAGTCCCGTCACCGGCGTTGACGAGGTCTTCTCCCACGTACACGCTCCCGTTCTCTCCCTTTGTCGTGCTGTAGGTTCCCTGAGAGGAGTTGTAACTGTCGACGGTCGCTCCTCCAGTGACGCTCACCGTGGGTGACCGCGAGGCGATCGAGTTCTCGATCTCCCGTCCCCGCGTCGGCACGCTGAGGACGACCTCGACCGACCGATTCGCGTCGATCACGGTGACCGAGTCGGCGTCGGTCCGCGTCTCGAAGTACTCGCCCCACGCCCGGTAGTAGTCGCTCCGGATCGTCACGCGCACACTGCCGGCGTCCAGCGGATTCTGTCGACCCGCGCTGGCGTTCGGGAACGCGGCGCTGGTCGGCCCGTCGACGAACCGGAGCGCCTCCGACGACGACGCCGACCCGCGGAGGACGACCAGCGGGAAGGTCAGGGTCGGATCGCCGCCCGCCGTCCCCCAGCGATAGTGAAACTCCGGCGGGGAGATCATGCGCGCGTGCCCGGACTCCCCGCGCCAGACGCCGCCTCCCTGATACGCGACGGTCGTCCCGCCGGTCCGGTACTCGACTGCACCCATCGTCGTGTTCACGAGCGGCGGCCCGGTGGCGTTGGCGCCTATCCGTTCGATGGTGATCCGGCCCGCGGACTCGTCGAGGGTGGCCTGCCCCCGTCCACCGAGCGATACGCGCCGCGCGCTCGCGTACCCGAGCGCGACTTCGCTCACCTCCGAATCGACGGTCGACATGGCGACTTCGGCCTGGCTGGCGCTCGCTTGGTCTTGCACGTCCTGAAGCGCGCTGCTGCCGATCACTAGCACTGCGGTCGTCCCGGCGACGGCGAGTCCGATGACCAGCACGACTCCGATGACAGTGCTCTGGGCTCGCCCCCGAGCTGGAAGGCTCACGCCCGCCTCGCTTCGGGGTCCGCGTCGCGTCGATTCGACCTAGTTCTCATCCGTGATATTTATAGGGGCCGAACGGATTTCTATCTTTATATTTCTAGTTGACAGGTGTGGCGCGGACGCCGCGACTGTGTCGGCTCCCGGCGTTTCTCGCGCGCGAGACTGCCGTTGGTCACTTCCCGTCGAACAGGTCCGTCGAGAGGTAGCGCTCGCCGCTGTCCGGGAGGACGACGACCGTCGTCTCGTCGGGGTGCGCGGTCGCGTACTCGGTCGCCGCCGAAAGCGCCGCCCCCGAGGAGATACCCACGAGCAACCCTTCCTCCCGGCCCAGTCGGCGGGCGGTCGCGCGCGCTTCGTCGGCCGTGACCGACCGCATCTCGTCGAGCAGTTCGGTCCGCAACACGTCGGGGAGAAAGCCCGGACCGATCCCCTGAATGTCGTGGCCGTCGGCGCACTGCTCGGTGACCGTCGGCGACGACGCCGGTTCGACGGCGACGAGACGCACGTCAGCGCCCCGTTCCGCGAAGAACGCCCCAAGCCCCGTGATGGTGCCGCCGGTTCCGACGCCGGCAACGACGGCGTCCACGTCGCCGCCCGTCGCCCGCCAGATTTCCGGTCCGGTCGTCTCCCGGTGGGCGCGCGGATTCGCCTCGTTCTCGAACTGCGTGGCGAGGACGGCGTCGTCGGTCTCGGCCAGTTCCGCGGCGCGACGGTTCGCGCCACCCATCCCCGCCTCGGCGGGCGTCAGTTCGAGTTCGGCGCCGAGGGCAGCGAGCATCGTCCGGCGCTCGACGGACATCGACTCGGGCATCGTCAGGACGCAGTCGTAGCCCCGAGCGGCCGCCACCGCCGCCAGCCCGATGCCCGTGTTGCCGCTCGTCGCCTCGACGACCGTCCCGCCCGGCGGTAGGTCACCCGACTGCTCGGCCGCGTCGATCATCGCCCGTGCGATCCGGTCTTTCACCGAGTACGGGTTGGCCGCCTCCACTTTCCCGAGGAGGCCGTCGGCGAAGCCGTCCAGCCGAAGCAGCGGTGTCTCGCCAATCAGCCCCTCGATCGAATCGACGACGGTCCGCTGCTGCGTCTCGCTCATACCTGACGCTACCCGGGGGTTGGGCGTGAGCCTTCGCCCGCACATCTTCGCCTACCCGAGTTGTTCCCCGACGAGTTCGTCCACCGCGGCGACGAAGGCCGCCCGCTCGCCCGCGGGAATCGTCGCGCCCGCAGCCACGTCGTGCCCGCCGCCGTCGCCGCCGACCGACCGCGCCGCCTCCCGCATGACGGTCGAGAGGTCGAGGCCCTGCCGGACGAGGGTGTGCGAGCCGCGGGCCGACACCTTCACCTCTCCCTCCTCGTCGGCCGACGGCCGACTCCCCGTGGAATCGGACTCAACGCTCGCGAACGCGACGATCGGTCGGTCCCGCCGGACGCCGTCCGCACCGAGCGCCATCCCCGCGACGATGCCGACGATGGTCTCGCGGATCTTCGTCCCTGCGTCGAACCACTGGACGTGTTCTTCCGCCGTGACGCCCTCCGATTTCACGAGTTCCAGGCCCTCCGAGAGGTTCTTGCGATGGTTGCGCAGGAGCGTCCGGGCGCGATCCAGCGCCGCGCCGCGGTCACCCAGACACACCGCGAGCCCCACGTCGGCGCGCTCGTACCGCGCCGTCGCGTTCAGCAGCGTGGAGAACTCGCTCACGTCGCGGAGCTCCGTCCCTTCGTCCTCCGCGACGAGCGTGTAGCTCGTCCCGATCAGATCGTCGACGCGGTCTGCCGGGACGCCGCTCGCGACCGCCCGCTTGAGCAACGCGCTCGCGACGGTTCGTCGCTCGCCGTCGGCCAGATCGACCCATCGCTTCCACTCCCCGTCTGCCCGGAGGTCAGCGTCCAGATCGGAGAGAAAGCGCACAGCGCCGGACTCGTCGCCCGTGATCCCCGGAACGCGCACGTCGCTCGCGTACTCCAGCAGTTTCGGGAGTGGACGCGTCTGTCGGCCGTACATCGCCAGATCCGTCCCCTCGCGCAGGACGCCGGCGTCGACCCCCTCGGCGACGATGCCCTCGTTGGCGCCGGTGAGGCCGTCCACGCCCGCCTGCATGTCGCCCACGGCGCCGACGACGGCGAGCGCCGCGAGGTCACGGTTGTCGCCGTCGCCTTCGAGCGCCCGCGCGAGACAGTACGCCGCCCCCGCGCCGGAGAGTTCGCTCGCGCCGTTCAGCCCCTCAAGCAGCGGGTTGCAGTGATACGCCGTGTCCGCGTCCGCCGGCTGGTGATGGTCGGCGATCACCGGCGTGAAGGTGTCGGTGTACTCGACGATCACGTCCAGTTGACCGCTCCCGAAGTCGGTAAAGAGGACCGTTTCGTGGTCGGTCGCGGCGATGCGGGCGATGGCCGCCTCATCGAGTTGCTTCTGGAAGACGGTGTCGAACGGAATGCTGGCGCGTTCGAGCGCCGACGCGGCGACGGCGGCGCTCGTCAGGCCGTCGGCATCGATGTGGGACGCGAGTAGGACCGAGTCGGCCTCGCGGAGGCAGTCGGCACACATCGCCGCCCGCTCGGCGAGTTCGGGGACGGGTCCGTCCATCACCGGTGGATCGGTCGCCATCGCTGATAAACTCTTACCGCCGCTCCCGGAGTCGGGCGACCGTCTCGCGGGCCAACGCCTCGAACGTCGCCTCCGCCGGCACCACGTCCGCCTCGATGCCGAGCGACTCGGCCGTCTCCCGCGTCGGCTCGCCGATGACGCCGACGATGGCCGCGTTCAGCCCCGCAATCGCGTCCGCTCGGACGCCCCGTTCCGCCGCCGCGTCGAGGAAGTGCTCGACCGTCAGCGACGAGGTGAAACAGGCGGCGTCCAGGTCGCCGGCCGCGGCGAGAGTAGCCGACTCACCGGCACCCTCGGGACGGTCAAGCCGATAGAGGACCGTCTCGTGTACGTCCGCTCCGGCGTCGCGTAGCCCGTCGAGCAGGACCGGACTCCCGTGGTCGCTTCGCGCAACCTCGACGCTCGCGCCCGTGACCCGGTCGGCGAGCAGGTCGACCAGTCCGGTCGAGGTGTATTCGTCGGGGACCAGATCGACCGCGTAGCCCGCCGATTCGAGCGCCGATGCCGTCTTCGGGCCGATAGCCACCGTCGTTCGGTCGCCGGAGTCCCACCCCGCTGCGGCCACGAGTTCCGCTCCCGTCTTGCTCGTGAACACGACGTACTCGGCGTCTCGCGGTCGCTCGCCCGTCGGTTCGACCGAGAGCATCGGGTCCGCGACCGGGTCGACACCGAGGTCGGTCAGGAGGGATCGGGCTTCGGCGAGTCGCTCGTCGTCGGGGCGAAAGACGGCGACGCGTGGGGCGTCGCGTTCGCTCACTCGTCGGCCTCCGCTTTCTCACGTGCCCGGTCGATCAGGTCGGCCGCGCCCTCCTCACGCAGATCGGCCGCGAGATCCGCGGCCGCGTTCGCGTGGTCCGTGACCGGGAGATCGGTGGCGCGTTCGATGGCCGCCTCACCGTCGAGCGACAGCACCTGCACCGTCACGTGGACGTACTCACCCTGCACGACGGCGTAGACGCCGATGGGAGCGATACAGCCACCGCCGAGTTCCGCGAGCACCGTCCGCTCGACGGTCGTTTCGACGCGTGTCACCGGATCGTCGACGAGGGTGCGGATCGTCTCGGCCGCTTCGGCGTCCCCGCGAGCCGTCACCGCGATGGCGCCCTGTCCCGGCGCGGGGACGAACGTATCCGTGGGCAGACGCGTCGTCTCCACGACATCGAGCAGGTCGCTCCGGGCCAGTCCTGCTTCCGCGAGGACGATGGCGTCGTACTCCGTCTCGACCGCCCGCTCCATCGCCCGTCGCTCCAACTCGGTCAACGCATCGAACCACTCCTCGACGGGCTGATCGAACGCGTCCGGATGTTCGCCCTCGTCCTCGTCTTCGGCGTCCAGTCGTCGCTGGTGTTCGTGCTGCAACCCCGGCGCGAGCAACTTCTCCAGTCGGGTGTCGACGTTGCCCCGGAGTGGTTCGACCTGCAGGTCGGGACGTTCACGGCGTATCTGCGCGCCGCGGCGGAGCGACGAGGTGCCGACGACCGCTTCGTCGGGCAGGTCGTCCAGCGCTGTGCCGTCGGGCGTCACGAGCACGTCGCCAGCCGGTGCGCGCTCGGGAATCCCGGCGACGACGAGGTCGGCCGGCGACTCGGTCGGCATATCCTTCATCGAGTGGACCGCAGCGTCGACGCTCCCGTCGAGTACCTGTTCGTCGAGCGCCCGGACGAACGCGCCCGTCTTCCCCAGGCGGTGAATGAGTTCGTCCCGGATCTCGTCGCCGCGGGTCGACACCTCGACCGTCTCGACGTCGAGGCGCCGGGCGGAGAGGTGATCGCGGATGCTCGCCGTCTGTCGGAGGGCGAGGTCTGACCCGCGCGTCGCTAGCCGTATCGTCCCGCGCGTGCTCATACCGGGGCCGACGCCCCCGAAGGTGAAAAGCCCACCAGTTCCGACCGCAGGCACCCGGGACCGCACGACAGCGTGGGGGGAAGCTATTCCCGTCTCCCCGAAGTAGCCGCCCACGATGTCGAAGATACCGACGTACAACGCGGTCGGTCTCTCCCCGACGGTGTGGGGGGCCGAAGAGCGCAGTGATATCGAGAAGAACCTCGATCACATCCACGAAGCCCTCTCCGCGGCCACCTGGCTCAGCGGACTCGAACTGCCGGTCAAACTCGCCGTCCTCCCCGAGGGCGCCCTCCAGGGGTTCACCGACGAGGTGTTCGACATGGACCACGCGACCTACCGGGAAGAGATCGCCATCGCCATCCCGGGCCCCGAAACCGACACGCTCGGGGAGTACGCCAAGGAGTTCGGGGTGTTCCTCGTCGCCTCCGCGAAGGAGAAGGCCCCGGAGTACGACGAGAAGTTCTACAACACCGCGTTCGTCATCAACCCCGACGGCGACATCATCCACACGCACCGGAAGGTGACGCCCCTGCTTCCAGTCGAGCGTTCCGTGTCCCCCCACGACGTGTGGGACGATTGGCGGGAGACCCACGGCGACGACCTCGACGACATCTTCCCCGTCGTCGACACCGACATCGGACGGATCGGCATCTCGCTCGCCATCGAGGGGGCGTATCCGGAGTACGTCCGTGGCCTCGCGATGAACGGCGCGGAGGTGATCTGTCGGATCGCGTGTCCCGAGCCGTTGGTGGCGAACGATAGCTGGGAGATACAGAACCGGGCGCGGGCACTCGACAACACCTGTTACGTCGTCGCGCCCAACCTCGGCACCTACCACGTCACGCCCGACGCGGACACGCCAGTGGACACCTTCGGCGGCGGGTCGATGGTCGTCGACCACCGGGGCCAGATTCTCGCGGAACACGCCTATGGCTCCGGGTCGTCCTACTGCGCGGCTCCCGTCGACGTGGAGGGACTCCGCGAACACCGGACCGAATCGCCGCTCACGAACTGGATAAAGGACCTCCGCACCGAACTGATCCGGCCGATCTACGACCGGGATATCTATCCGAAGAATCTCTGGCTCGACCGACAGCCGGTCGATCACGAGACGTACGCCGAGGAGGTGACGGAGCGACAGATCGAGAAGATGATCGAGGACGATATCTTCGTCCCGCCGTATCACGAGCGGGAAGACGGGGACGAGAACTGATACTGCCGGCTGTAAGTCCGTTCCGTACAGTTACAGCCGACAGTATGAGCGTCGGGCGCGGCCTACAGCGCGTTCTGATACGCGTCGAGCGTCCGCTGGATGTCCTCCTCGGTGTGGGCGTAGCTGACGAACTGGGCCTCGAACTGGTTGGCGGTGAGGAAGATGCCCTGCGCTTTCATCTCCTGCCAGAACACCCGCTCCCAGCGGTTGGTCTCGGCGGCGGCCACGTCCGCGCCCGTCTTGGGACAGGCGTCGTAGGTCGGGCAGTCCGTCCGCTGGCGACACCCCGCCTCACAGCGGTCCGCCCCGCCCGCCCCGTGGCGGGTGAAGATGGTCTTGAAGATGCTGCCGGTACCGACGACGGTGTACTCCGGCGCGCGCTCCTCCAGAATGTCGGTGATGCCCGCACGCAACTGCTCGCCCAGCGAGTTCACGTGCTCGTACACGTCGTTCTCGGCGGCGTAGCGCAGGGTCTCGAGGCCCGCGGCCATCGTCACCGGGTGGCCGGAGAAGGTGCCGGACTGGAACACGTCGCCACCGGGGGTGAGGTGTTCGACGATTTCGGCCCGACCGCCGACGGCACCGACGGGGAACCCGCCGCCGACGATCTTCCCGAGCGTCGTCAGGTCGGGCGTGACGCCGAACTCGCTCTGTGCACAGCCGAGACCGCCGACGCGGAAGCCCGTGATCACCTCGTCGAAGATCAGCAGCGACCCGTGTTCGTCGCAGAGTTCGCGGAGCGTCTCGTGGAAGCCGTCGACGGGCATCACGACGCCCATGTTGCCGAGGATGGGTTCGGTGAGGACGGCCGCGATCTCGTCGCCGTGTTCCTCGAACACGTCGGTCACGGTCTCGGGGTCGTTGAACGGGACGGGGATGGTGTGCTCGGCGAAGGAGTCGGGGATGCCGGGCGAGGAGGGCTGGGCACCCTCCGGGCCACCCTCCACGAGCGTCGACTCCTGGGCACCGTGGTAGCCGCCCTGCATGACGACGATCTTGTCGCGGCCGGTGTAGGCCCGGGCGAGGCGGACCGCCGAGACGGTGGCTTCGGTCCCCGAGTTGACGAAGCGCAGCATCTCCACCGAGGGGACGTGCCGCGCGACGAACTCCGCGAGGTCGACCTCCACCTCCGTCGGCGCGCCGTACATCGGCCCGGAACTGACGTGTGACTGCACCGCTGCTTCCACCGCGTCGGGGAGGTCGTGGCCGTACAGCAGCGGGCCATACCCCATCACGTAGTCGAGATACCGGTTGCCGTCGGCGTCGATGACGTGCGCGCCGTCACCGCGCTCGACGAAGAAGGGGTACGGCATCGACGCTCGCACCGACGAGTTGACGCCGCCGGCGAGCACCGACAGCGCCCGGTCGTACAGGTCCCGCGATTCGTCGTGGCTCATACCTACGGCTGTGTCCCACTGGGGAAAGAATGTACGGGGTTTCGTCGAAAAGGCCGCGTGGTGCTCCGTATCGCGCCGTTCGTCGCCGTCGTGGTGGGCTCAGACCGCGTCCGGTCCCTCCTTGCCCGTGCGCACCTGGATCGCGTTGTCGACGGGCATGATGAAGATCTTGCCGTCGCCGGGTTCGCCGGTGTTGGCGCTCTTGCGGATGGCGTCTGCCACGTCTTCGGCGGGCACGTCCGCGACCACGCACTCGATTTTCACCTTCTGGTGCAGGTCGACGGTGTACTCCTCGCCGCGCCACTGCCCTTTCTTCGCGGGCTGGGAGCCGCGGCCGGAGACGTTCGTCACCGTGATCGAGGGGGCGCCGACCTCCGCGATCGCCTGTTTCACGTCGCCGAGTTTCTCCGGGCGGAGCATCGCGACGACCATCTTGATGTCACGCTCGCCGCCGTCCGTGCGGATTTCGTGACCGCCGTCCGTGCGGATCTCCACGTCTTCACCGCCGTCGGTCTCGTAGGTCGGGCCGCCGTCGGCGACCACGTCGGGTTCGCCGAACTCGGGGTAAGTGTTGACGCCGTGTTCGGCCACGTCGAGACCCTCACGCTCGTGTTCGGGGGCGACGCGGGCCTGGCCGATCGCCTTGAGGACGCCGAACACCAGCGCCGTCGCGACGATGGTCCAGCCGGCGATGACCGCGACACCGGCGAGCTGGCCGACGAAGCTGACCGAGTAGCCGGGGATGGCGAACAGCGGGAAGAGGACCGCACCGAGGACGCCCGCGCTCCCGTGGACCGGGAACACCGCACAGACGTCGTCGATCTTCAGGCGTTTCTCGATGAACTCGAAGACGATCGGGAGCTGAGCGCCGGCGAGGCCGCCGATGACCAGCGCGCCGATCCACGTGATCGCGTTGGTGTTGCTCGTGATGCCGACGAGGCCGGCGAGCATCCCGTTCGCGACGTAGAGGGTGTCGACCTTCCCGGTCTTCGCCAGCGCGGCTGTGCCGGCGCCGATGGCGCCCGCGGCCATGCCCATCGTCGTCGTGAGGGCGACGCGACCGAGCTGGTCACTGAGCAGACCGCCGTCGCTGAAGATGGCGGACGTGCCCACGTTGAAGCCGTACCAGCCGAAACAGAGGATGAGCGTCCCCAGCACCGCGAAGGTGAGCGAGTGACCGGGGATGATGTTCACCGAGCCGTCCTCGTTGTAGCGGTCCATCCGGGGGCCGAGCACCCACGCGGCCGTGAGGCCGGCGATGCCGCCCATGCCGTGGACGATCATGCCGCCCGCGAAGTCCTGGAAGCCCGGACCGATGGTGGTCAGGAAGCCACCGGCCCACGTGAGGCCGGTGACGACGGGGTAGATGACTGCGGACAGGAGGATGGTGTACGTGACGTACGCGCGGAGTTTCGCGCGCCCCGCCACGGCCCCGCTGACGATGGTGGCCGCCGTCATGGCGAACACGGCGCCGTACAGCCAGCCGACCCAGCCGGCCGAGCTACCGGTGATGTAGCCGAACGGGTTCGAGCCGCCGCCGACCATGGTCGAGACGCCGGCGCCGATGAGGAAGTAGACGATGACCCCGACGCTCCAGGTCAGCATGTTCTTCGTCAGCTGGTTGGCGACGTTCTTCGAGCGTACCTGCCCCGCCTCCAGCATGGCGAAGCCGGCGTGCATGAAGAAAATGAGGAAGCTGACCGTCAGAATCCAGGCGTTGTTGACGCCCGAGGTGATCGCCGACGGATCGACCTGCAGCGGCGTCAGCATTCCGTCACTCCTCCTTCCGGTACTTCGGTATCAATACTTGGACAGACGTTCGAGTTTCCAATTTTTTCTCCCATGTTCGTTCTCCGTGTTGCGATAGAACGTACTGTTACGACATAATATAAGGATTAGCGTTGACAAATGTACGAATAATTGCCTTAGCGTGGATGAACGTCCGGTTTAATAGTAAATATAGTGTGTATAAGGTCGCGAACTAACAGTATCTCGGCCTATTCTGCCGTATAAGTTGACGTTCATTGTGTAAAATAATCAACTATTCTGCTCGAACAGTAGTCCGGTCGCGTCTCTCGCTCACCGCATCTCTGGCGACCGATCAGCAGTCGGGCGCGATATCCTCGGCGAAGTACGTCACGATCATGTCGGCACCCGCACGTTTGAGCGAGAGCAGGGATTCCCGGGCGACGGCGTCGAGATCGAGCCATCCTTTCTCCGCGGCGGCGTGGAGCATCGCGTACTCGCCGCTGACGTTGTACGCCGCGACCGGGCGGTCGAACTCCCGACGAACGGCGCTCACCACGTCGAGGTAGGGAAGACCCGGCTTCACCATCAGCACGTCCGCGCCCTGCTGAACGTCGAGTCGCACCTCGCGGAGCGCTTCCCGCCCGTTCGCGGGATCCATCTGGTAGTGGCGACGGTCACCGAAGGCGGGTGCGCCGTCCGCGGCGTCGCGGAACGGGCCGTAGAACGCGCTCTCGTATTTCGCGGCGTAGGACATGATCGCCACGTCGTCGAAGCCGGCGTCGTCGAGAGCCGTCCGGATGGCTCCCACCATCCCGTCAGTCATGCTCGACGGGGCGACCACGTCCGCGCCCGCCTCGGCCTGCGAGACGGCCGTCCGCGCCAGCAGGTCGAGCGTCGCGTCGTTGTCCACGGTTAGCGTGGGGTCGTCACGGGCGTCCGGTTCGAGCACGCCGCAGTGGCCGTGATCCGTGTACTCACACAGACAGACGTCGGTAATGACCGTCGCGTCCGTCTCGGCGGTGATGGCACGGGTCGCCCGCTGGACGACGCCGTCGTCGGCCCACGCACGCGAGCCCTCAGCGTCCTTCGATTCGGGGATGCCGAAGAGGATGATGGCTTCGACGCCCGTCGCCAGCACCTCCTCGACGCGGCCCACCGCGTCGTCGACGGGAACGCGTTCGTGACCGGGCATCGACTCGATGGCGACGCGTTCGTCGGTCGTCGCGTCGACGAACACGGGGGCGACGAGGTCGGTCGCGCGGAGTTCGGTCTCGCTGACCAGCGAGCGTACGCCGTCGCGGCGGAGCCGGCGCGGTCGGTCGGTCGAGTGCATACCGCACGCCTCGTCGGGCACGCTCAAAACCCCGTCGTTCCGACCGATCATAGGGAGTATCGTAACTGCCCATCGATTCTCACCGACCCGTCACGGCGAGAATCTCTGCTGACTTCCGATACTTCCTATCAGTAACCGATTTGTCCGTGCGCACCGAGCGACGAACGTGTTCCCACTTCAGGTCTCGCAGTTGCCGGCCACGCTCCGGGACCTCCTCGCTGCCGACTACGGCCTCCTCGTCCTCCTCGGCGTGTTCGTCCTCGAGGGTGCCATGTTGCTGTACGTCGTCCCGAGCGAACTCGTGGTGCCGGGGGCGTTGGCGCTGCTCGGCGGCACGTTGCAGAACGCCGTCCTGATCGTCGCCGTCGCCGTCGTCGGCGCGACCATCGGCCAGTACGTACTGTTTACCGTGGCGAAACGGGCCGGTCGCGAGCGCCTGCTCCAGTCGCGGTGGTTCCGGGTCAGCGACGACGCTCTCGACCGCTTCGAGGGCTGGTTCGACCGTTGGGGTCCGATCGTCGTCCCCGTGAGCAACACGCTCCTGTTCACACGCGGAATGGTGACGGTGCCCGCCGGCCTCGCCGGAATGGACGACCGACGGTTCGTCCTGCTGTCGGCACTCGGCACGCTCTCGTTCGAGTCGATACTCGCGGGACTCTATCTCTGGTTCGGGACCGTTCTGTAGGCGGGGACCGAAAAAGAACCCTACTCCGTGCGGTCGATGTCGATCTTCTCGCGCAGGGCGGCGAGATCGTCGGACTCCGCGAGTTCCTCCAGGCGCTCGCGGAAGTGGCTCTCGCAGAGGCCGACGCGAATGCCCTCCTTCTCCGCCGCGTAGGCGGCCTCGCGATCGCAGTAGTGGCAGTTCATACCCTCGCTTGGTGCTCCCACCGGTTTAACCCTGCGCATCCGGCAGACGAGACGCAACACGGGCGTACGCCGTCGTCGAGAGACCGGTGATCCCGAGCCGCCGATCGTGCGCGTCGCTCCCACCGGTCGCCAACAGATCGTGCGCCTCGATCACCTCGTCCAGACGCGCCTCGTCGACCGGGCGATCGTACGGATAGTATCGCTCGACGGCGTCGAGATCAGCCGCGAGATCCAGCGCCGCCTCGGTGTCGGCGTACCGGAACGGGTGGGCGAGCGAGACGACCGGCGACGCGTCAGACAGGAGATCGAGTCCTCGCTCGACGCTCGGTACCTCCCGGGAGACGTAGCAGGGTCCGTCGTCGCCGATGAACCGGTCGAACGCGCCCGCGTAGTCACAGTCGGCCTCGCTCTCGTCGACGGCGCGGGCGACGTGGGGGCGCCCGACACCGGGTTCGAACGACACGTCGAGGTCGACCCCCAGCCGTTCCTCGACTCTCCCAGCCATGCGGCGCGCGCGTTCGACCCGGTCGGTTTGGATGCGGTCGAGCGCTGCCCGCAGTGCCGGCGTCTCCTCGACGCCGTAGCCCAGCAGGTCGACCCGTCCTGTCGCCGTCTCCACTTGGAGTTCGATTCCGCGGATCACCGTCACGCCATCGAGCGTGGTCACCGGTGCGTCCAGCCCCGGATGCAGGCGGTCGTGATCGGTCACGGCGACGGCGTCGACGCCCCCGCGACGCGCCGCGGCCGGAAGATCGGACAGCGTGAGTCGGCCGTCCGACGCCGTCGTGTGTACGTGCAGGTCGGCGGCCACGTCCATACTCGCCCCTCGCCGTCGCCGCCGAAAGAGCTTGCGACCGTGTGAACGACGCCCGTGGGAACTCTCCTCAATTAAGGATAATTAAAGACTTGGATCGGACTAAGGACGTACATGGAAAACCATTATAGTTATTGACCGTGTTGAACCCAGTGATGAAGTTCAACGGCACCGGCGAAATGATCGACGCTCTAGAATTCCCGATCACCACCGACGAAATCATCGCCAACCACGGCGACCACGAACTCGAACTGCAGCGCGGGACCGAACGGGTCGGCGAGATTCTCGAGCGGCTCGGCACGGAGGAGTTCGACGGCCCCGAGGACGTTCGTCTCTCCGTTCGCTCCGCCGTCGGTCACAAGGCTATCGGTCGGCGCTTCTACAGCGACCGCGACCCGACCGCCCTCGGCGAATCCGGCCCGACGCCGCTCTCGCTCTAGTCGAGCACCGAATCCAGTTCTAGCGGGATCGATCCCTTCGTGTAGCCAGCGACGCGGCCGTCCGGCCGGACGCGATAGACGACCGCCGGTCGGTGACCAACCTCCGGCCGTGCGTCCCTGACGGCGAACCAGTCGTCGTCCGGGAACGACGAGCAGTCGACGAAGAGGACGACGCCGCCCGCGTGAGCGGAGAGCTGACCGTCCGTCTTCGTCTTTGCCGTGTCGCGGACGGCGGCGACCGGCGTCCCCGCCGATCGACGGTTGGGCGGGAGCGGTCGCGTCACCTCGACCAGCGGCTGTTCACTCGCTGGACTCCGTGCCTGGAAGTCGATGGAGTGACCCGTCGTCACTTCGACTTCGGGCACCACGTCGTAGCCCGCGTCGTCGAGGAGTTTCGCGGTGTGAAATTCACCCATCGTCGCCGCCATCCGCGTCAGATCCAGCTGTTCCGACGTGCCGAGTTTGCCCGCCATCAGCTCGCGGTAGTCATCGAGAACGCCCGTCGCCAGGAAGGATTCGTAGAAATCGAGCGTCTCGTCGGCGCTTGCGTCGGGGAAACCCCCCGCGTGCTCGTCGAAGAACTCGCGGGTGGTCCACCGGCCGTCCTTCGAGAGGAAGACGGGGAGGAAGAACCACGAGAGGTGCGGGTAGTCTTCGAGCCACGGCGACTGTTCGTGCAGTTCCGCACGGAGTTCGCGTTCCGCCCACTCGGCGACGGGCGTCGGCACCTCGCCGAACCCGTACTTGTCGGTGCGCCAGAGACTCGATGGGGTCTCGGTGTTCCCCAGCCAGTAGGCCTCCTCGTCAGTCCAGCAGAAGAGCGCAGTGTCGCCGTTGTCGATGTCGAACCGCCGGGCGTCGTACCTCTCGGGCGGTTTGAACCACGGGCGACTGCTCGTCGCGCCGAGGTTGGTGTCGAGCGGTTCGAACACCTCGGCGCGTACGCGTCCCTCGGTCCAACGACCGGGGGCATGTCGAAAACGGAGCGGTCGTGCCACGGCGGCAGTAGGCGCTCGGCCGCTTTACGCCTTCCGTGTCGGCAGCCTCGGGATCACTGTCCGTCCGTGGTCGCGCTTCTGCCGGTCAGTCTCCTCGACCGACACGTCTATGACGGCAGTTCGTGAACGCTCCCCACGGATGAGCGATCGGCGGGACGCTATCGTCGATGGATCGATTCCACGGACGCTTGTGGGTCTCGCCCTCCCACTGGTCGCCCAGAACGTCGTCCGAGTCGCCCAGCAGGTGATCGACACCTTCTGGCTCGGTCGCCTCGGTGAGACGGCCGTCGCTGCCGTCGGCCTCACTATCCCCGTCCTCGGCCTCCTCTTCGCTCTCCTCGTGACACCCTTCGTCGGCACGCAGATCCTCGTCTCCCAGCGCGTCGGTGCCGACGACGACGCTGGCGCCCACCGGATGGTTGTCCACGGGTTCGCCCTCGCCGCCGTCGTCGGCGCCGTCGTCGGCGCCGGCGTCTTCCTCGCTGCCGACCCGGTCGTCCGCCTCGTCGGCGCCGGTCCGGATGTGGCGCCCGCCGCTGCGCTCTATCTCGGCGTCGTCGCCCTCGGCCTCCCGCTCGCCGGCGCGAGCGACGCCCTCGAAGCCGGCTTCGTCGGCCGCGGCGATTCCCGCGCTTCCCTCTGGATAAACGTCGCCACCGTCGTCGTCAACGTCGTCCTCGACCCCTTCCTCATCTTCGGCTGGTGGATCTTCCCGGCGCGTGGCATCGAAGGTGCGGCGCTCGCGACGGTGGCCGGCTACGCTGCCGGCCTCGTTCTCGCCCTCGGTCTCGCCCTCGGTCCCCGGATGGATCTCGCCCGCCGCCACCTCGTCCTCACCGCGGCCGACTTCCGCGAACTCCTCTCGGTCGGGGCGCCGATCACGGGCCAACAGGTCGTCAGCCAGAGCGTCCGCGTCCTACTGGTCGGTGTCGTCGCTATCGCCGGCGGCGCGGCCGGCCTCGCCGCCTACACCGTCGGCGCCCGCGTCGCCAGCGTCGCCGTCCTCCCCTCTCGCGGCCTCGGACAGGCGGCACAGAGCATGGTCGGCCAGAACGTCGGCGCCGACCGCCCGATTCGCGCCCGGCGCACCACCCGCGTCGGCGTCGCCATCGCCGCCGGCGCGCTCGCCCTCCTCGGCGTCGTCCAGTGGTTCGTCCCCGGTCCCGTCGCCCGTCTCTTCGTCCCCGACCTCTCGGGTGACGGCCTCGCGCTCACCGTCCAGTACCTCACTATCCTCGCCTACGGCTACCCCGCCATCGGTGCCGTCGACCTCCTGCTCGCGGGGTTCAACGGGGCCGGGCGTACCCGGACGAGCTTCGTCGCCGACCTGCTGAAATACTGGGCGGTGCGCCTGCCCGCCGCCGCTCTCGCCCTCCCCGCCACCGCGTCGGTGTCCCTGCTGGGCGTGACCGTCGCGCCCGGACTCGATCTCGGGATGCCTGCGGTCTTCTGGGCGGTCACGGGGTCGAACGTCGTCGCCGCCGTGGGCGTCGGCGCGTACTACGCCGCCACGGTCCGGAAAGGGCTGTTCACGGACATCGCGGACGGCGAGGAGGCGGACGCAGCCCCGGCCGACGACGCGGACGCGGCCCCGGCCGACGACGCGGACGCGGCCCCGGCCGACGACGAAGATCTCGATTCCGACGCCACCGCTGATCCCACCGACTGATAGTGCTTACTGTCACTGTTCACCGATGATTCGCCAAGACGGGTCGGCGACCCACCGGTACTGACTTACACCGATCACTATGAGAGGGCCTGAAGTCGCTACTGACAGCCTTTGCCGGTGATCGGTGTCGGTGGAGGCGAGTTCCCCCGAAAACAGCAACGCCTCGCTCACATATTCGTATAAATATAATTAAAAAAGATTTATTTCAAGTCGGGTTCATTTCCTGAATCCCTCAGTGGGGAGGGGGACGAAGAAATGACAAACGGCGAGACACCATACCGACGCCGCACAGTTCTGAAAACGATCGGCGGGACTTCCGTCGCGCTCAGCGTGGGGACCGGCGTTGCCGCCGCCAGAGGCAAGGGGCAAAAAGGCGGCGCAGGCTTCACCTTCACCGAGCCGACCGTCGATACGTTCACCATCGTAGACGAGAGCGGTAGCAGCGACGAGACCTTCCAGCGTGGGTGTGGGAAGGGCGGCGAACTGCAACCCTACAGCTTTTTCCACTCCGTCGACAGTTTCGACGGAGACGGAGAGACCGACCGGCTCTATCCACATCCCAGCGACAAGCGCTTCGGCACCGGCGAGTTCAAAATAAACAACGTCTGCGAAACCGAGACTGGACGTGATCGGCCCGCCTACTGGGTCACGTTCGCGCCCTACTGATCGGGCGCCATCGCTGACTACTCCTCGATTTTTATACTCGACTCACACCAACGCCATGTTACTGGCGCTGTCGTCGGCGTCTACTCGGCGACGTTCAGCACCGTCGCCTCCGACAGTTCCCGGACGCGGGACGGTGCAATCGGGAACACCGCCTCGGGCGTGCCCGCCGCCGCCCAGACGGTGTCGAACGCCGTCACGGTCTCGTCGAATAAGACGGGAACGGAGGCGTCGTGACAGTACGACGGGACGCCGCCGATCGCCCAGTCGATCCGGTCTTTGATACGCTCCGCATCGGTCATCGACACCGACTCCCCCGAGACGCCAAACTGGGCGGCGACCGTCGACTCGTCCACACGGTTGGCGCCGCTGGTCACGACCACGACCAGACTATCGTCAACGGCCATGACGATGCTACTGACGATCTGGGCGAGTTCGCAGCCGATGGCATCGGCCGCGTCGGCGGCCGTTTTCGTTCCTTCGGGGAATTCGTGGATATCGACCTCGACGCCGTACTGCTCGCGGGCGCGGTCGACGAACCGCTCGGCACTCGGATGCGTGGCCGCCCCATCGTCGCCCCCGACGGAAACGCCTTTGCCGCCCCGGCTCTGCCACTCATCTATGATTCTGTACGGCGCCCACGCCCACCGTCCGGAGGTGCCGACCGCGTGAAGGTCGCCGACGCCGTCCCGGAGTTCGCCGACGCCTTCGACTTCGAGGAGTTCAACGCGATGCAACGAGAGGCGTTGCCCGTCCTCGTCGAGACGGACCACAACGTCGTCGCGTCGGCGCCCACGGCCAGCGGCAAGACGGCGCTCGCAGAACTCGCCATCTGCAAGACGCTGAGCGAGGGCGGCACCGCGCTCTTTATCGCCCCCATGCGCGCTCTCACCAACGAGAAAGAGAGCGAGTGGGAGCGCTTCGAGGCCCTCGGCTACTCCGTCTACGTCGTCACGGGCGAACGCGACCTGAACCCACGGCGCGCGCGTCGCGCCGACGTGCTGGTGATGACACCCGAGAAACTGGACTCGGCCACGCGGAAACACGACTCCCGACGCTACGACTTCGTGACCGACGTGGACTGCTGTGTGATCGACGAGGTCCACCTCCTCGACTCCGAGCGCCGCGGGGGCGTCCTCGAAGTCACTATCTCTCGTCTCCGCCGGCTCTGTGACCCCCGCTTCGTCGCTCTCTCCGCGACCATGCCCAACGTCGATGACGTGGCCGCCTGGCTCGACGCGCCGTCAGAGGCCACCTTCTCCTTCGGCGACGAGTACCGTCCGGTCGATCTTCAGACCGGCGTCAAGACCTACACGCACGGCGAGAACAGCTTCGCGGACAAGTATCGCCGGCTCTACCGCGCCCTCGATCTCGCGGAACCCCACGTCCGCGAGGACGGCCAGGCGCTCGTCTTCGTCGCCTCCCGGCAGGACGCCGTCAGCGCCGCCGCCAAGACTCGCGACGAACTCGCGGAGCGCGATGTGCCGGTCGGCTCCCGCGGCGACTACGACTTTCACAACGACGCCAAGGAGTTGAGCGACGACGAACTCCACAAGGCCGTCCTCGACGGCGTCGCCTTCCACCACGCCGGCCTCTCGAAGTCGGATCGCGACCGCATCGAGCAGTGGTTCAAGGAGGGGAAGATCGCCGTGCTCTTCTCCACTTCGACGCTCGCGTGGGGTGTCAACCTCCCCGCTCGCTGTGTCATCGTCCGCGACACCAAGTACCACGATCCACTGGAGGGTGAGGTGGACATCAGCCCGCTCGACCTCCTGCAGATGCTCGGCCGCGCCGGGCGACCGGGGTACGACGACGTGGGCTACGGCTGGATCGTCTGCGACCGCTCGGACGCCGACCGCTACCGCCGCCTCCTGCGCGAGGGGACCGAGATCGAGTCCCACCTCGCGGCCGACCTAGACGCCCACCTCAACGCCGAAATCGCGATGGGGACCATCGACGACCTGGACGACGTGCTCTCGTGGCTCGAAACGACCTACTACTACGTTCGCGCGGCCTCCGAACCCGCCGCCTACGACTTCGACGGCCTCCGTGACCGTGTGCGCGAGACGCTCGAATCGCTGGTCGACCGCGGATTCGTCGAGATGGGCGACGACCTCGCCATCGAGTCGACGGCGCTCGGCCGCCTCGCCTCGAAGTACTACCTCCGGCTCTCCACGGCGGGAGCGTTCCACGCGCTGGCCGACCGGGATCGCATCGACGTCGACTCGATCCTCGAAACCGTCGCCGACGCGGCCGAGTTCGACTCCGTCTCCGCACGGCAGTCGGAGGCGGACGCCGTCGATGCCGTGTTAGGTGCGGAGGGCGACCACCTCGACGACGGTCCGCGAAAGGTCCTCGCTATCCTCCGCGCCTCGACGAGCGACTCCGTCCCCGCCGACCTGCGGAGCGACGCGTGGATCATCCGCCGGAATGCCCTGCGACTACTGGCCGCCCTCCGGGAGTTCCTCGCCCGCTTTGCCGGCCCGCGGGCCGCCAACCTCGCCCGCCGGCTCGAAGCCCGGATCGAACACGGCGTCAGCCGCGACGCCGTCTCGCTCACCGCCGTCGACGGCATCGGTGCCGGGCGGGCGCGCAACCTCGCTGCCGGCGGCCTCTCTCGTCCCGCCGACATCGTCGACGCCGGTGTCGACGACCTCGAACGCGCCGGGCTCTCGGCCGGCGTCGCCGAGCGCGTCCTCTCCGCCGCCGCCGACCTGCCCGCCATCTCGGTCGACTGGGACGACGTGCCCGACACCGTCGCCGCCGGCGACAGCCGGATGTGCGAGGTTCGCGTTCGGAACGCGGGCGGCGGCGCCCGCGTCGGCGTCCGCGTCACCGTCAACGGCGTCGAGATGCACGAGAAAGAAGCCTACCTCTCCGACGTGACGACGGTGCCGGTTGGGGTGTTTGGTGCTGACGCCGAGGAACTCGACTTCCGGGTGGAAGTGTCGTTTCCGGAGTTACCGATTCGACCGTACGTGGTCAAGAAGACGGTCGGGGTGGCGTAGTCGTCGAGTTCTCGGCGGACGCCGAGGAACTCGACTTCCGGGTGGAAGTGTCGTTTCCGGAGTTACCGATTCGACCGTACGTGGGCGAGAAGACGG